>VOFG01000234.1_pt1 | contig 445704 bp, 647 predicted proteins | sample 5384171 | NCBI WGS metagenome assembly VOFG01 (sample SAMN12384726, study PRJNA508395) | human gut metagenome | isolation source: healthy gut F | host: Homo sapiens
TTTAAACATAGAGCCAGTCAGGGTAGCCAACGCCAAACGCACTTACACAGTCTATATATCCTGTAAGTATACAAGTGTTCATCACACGGGTGAGACAGGGGGCCAATACCGCTGCGAAAGACAATTACCCCCGGTAGTAACCGGTACAGATGATGAAAAAGAGGGCAAAGCCGAGGCATATGCAGAAGGAGAAAGCACAGTCATCGCAATGGCCCGGCTGCGTTTGACAGAAGAATGCGGTTTGCAATGCGGCAACTGCAACGAAGTAGGCTGCACCTGCGTCGGCTGCAATGACAACATAAATAAATAAAACTGATTAATAAATAAACTGATATGAAACCATTACTGAAAATTGCCTTTTGTCGATAGCCTGCTTTCCCTGTTTTTGCATTAATAATGCCGCCGGTTCGGAGGATGTAATTCCCGGCAGTCAGAAAATTGACAGGGAAAATTCAATCATCAATCCTATTATTCTTACAGGAATCAAGAAAACAGACGATATCAGGGAATCTCAGAAGGAATATATCAGGAAACACTATGAGGGATATGGCATACTAGGGTACATATATACCATGCATGATGGCAAATATATTCAGATTATTTCTATTAGAAATGATCAGGGTCAGGAAAAAATTAATCTACTTTGACATGACCGATATTTACAGAAAGCTAGGAAAATCGAGAGAAAAAAAACAAGAAAAAGATATCAAAAGATTGATAGAAGATCACAAACCGCTGGAAAAGAGCCAGCCGAATCCGTGTGATGGGTTTGTTCCGCACCGTGGAACTCTCAGATAACGGATAACAACAGCGTTTTTTAATTATTTCGGATAGTTCTGAAAAAATTCCCCGGCAGGAATAAATAATCAGCCTTTCTGAAAGACTGGAAAATCCGGAAATACGCCAGGGCAGCGCTCCTGAGAAGAACATTCACGAACGCTCTCCAGAAAAGAAGGATACCCGTCGCGAAAAGACAGGAACTATTTTCAGGTATTACGCTTCCTGGCGGATTCCACCAGGCGCCGCCGGGCTTCCCGCCTGGCCCGGAATGCCTGTTCACGTCTTTTCTCCTCCGCCAGAGCCGCCTTTTTCTCGGAATCGCGTAGTTTCCCGTAAAGCAGCGGGTTCATGGCGGCCTCATCTTCCGGGTCCTCATGATAATACACGGGCAGGCCGTCTGCAGCCAGCGCCACATGGTAGTAACGGCCTTTCTCCTTCAAGCCCCTGCCTTTTTTTATCCAGCCGGGAAAGAATCACGGCATATCCAAGCCCAGGGGCGTTCATCAGCTTCCGCCGTCCATCGAATAACGCGGCCACGCGCATGTTGTCGTAGTCCAGCTTCATGACGCCGCAAACCATTTCACCCTCCGTATTCCAGTACATGACCAGCTTTTTTTTCTTCCCAGGGAATTGGGCTTGCACGTTTCATAGGCTCCCTTGACGGGGCGGTTTCCACAAGCAGGGAGTAATCCGCATTCCTGTAATTTTTGATTCTCTCGCGGCAAGCTGTTCTGCCGGAGGAAGCAGAGAGGAAACGGGAGCGCGCATTTCCGTCCGTTCCTCAGACAGGCATTTGGAGGGAATAAGAACACCCTTATCCATATCATAATAAGCGCAGCGGCTCCCTGCTCCAGAACCACATCGAAATTCTTCTGCCCCCTGCCGCTTTCCGGACGCGCCTGCGGACGGAAGTATTCCCGGATACGGAACGGAGGCCCCTGAATGATGGAAAGCGATGTGGCACAAACCAGTCCATCCACTTTTCTGGTTCCCGTTAAAGCTCCGGCATTCTTCTTCCGGGCCATTTCATGATACCGGGGCGAGATATTCTTTTCTGCCGGCGTCCACGTCACCTTCTGCAGTTCCTTCATCAGGAAAGGCCAAAGCATCGCGGCCAGTTTCAGGTTCCGGCGCGCCTCCGCTCCCGTCAGAGAAGCCGCAAGCGCAGCGTCTTCCTCATCCAGACGGGTTAACGGAATTTCCACATGCCTTCGCCCTATTTTCAGAACTGCCCCGGCCCCTGTGCAGGAATGGAAACTGCCCTTCACCACATCTCCAAATTTGGAAATCCATTCCCGTTCCCCGGAAAGGCATATTCCTCCGCCGGCGCACAAACCGCGCCGCACCACGCCAGCACAGCAAATAAAAGGCATTTCATCGTCAGGAATCCAGGGGTGCGCTTTCAAGCTAACATACGGGAACAGCCGGGAAGAAGCTTTTTCCCTGCTCTTTTCCCAATCTTCGTTCCCGGCGGAATGTTTCCGCTGCCGTTATTGCTTGCGCCCCTTTTGGCAGCCCCGGATTTGGAGTCTTTCCCGGCAGTTTTGGCGGCGTTCCGGCCCGTCTTCTCCGCCTTGCCTTCCGTTTTTCCGGCAGCGTTTTTAGCGGGATATTTCCTTTCCGCGGCGGGAATTCAAAACCTATTTTCCCCGTCTTTGCATTGAAGACCAGATAAGCGTCAAACGGACGCTTGGTACGCTGCGAAATGAACCCCTTCATCAGATCGGATTTTCCTTCCGCCAAAATCTTCAATACCTGGTCCAGCGGGATTTCACGTCCCAGGATAGTCCGGGAAACGGAGACGGCGGCATGTTCCTTTCCAAGGGTCAGGGAAGGAATTTTTCCAGGCCTTGGCCGTTTCCATCACATCATGCTCTCCCATGTCCGGAATGGCGACGGAAGCCACTTTCACGGCTTCCTCCACCCCTGCGGCTTCATCTTCCTCCCTGCGCCGGGAAGTAAAGCGTGGCCCGGAATTTGTCGTTGAGTTCCAGCCCCGCCTCAAAGGGCTTGCCGAACCGGGAGGTAAACCGTGGAGAATTCCCGTCCTGCCGTCCACAATAAGGGTCTTCAATTCTTCATCCGCCATGTCGCGGCCGGAGATAACTTTGCGGATGCTGAACTTGCAGGAACGGCAGGAAACGGCGTCCAGCGTGTTTTTTCAGGCCGTGGGCATGGCAGGAAGGGCAGTCAATTCCATTTCCGGCAGTTCCACCTGCTGCTGGGCTTCCCGGAAATCCTTCACCCTCTTCACGATTTCCCCGGTCAGGGTCTTAATGCCCTCCATGAAGGAATCCTCGGCAGGGCGGCCTGTTCCATCTGCTTGAGCTTGTATTCCCATTCCCCGGTCAGGCTGGGGGAGGTGAGCGTTTTCAGGCCGATGCGTTCCAGCAGGGCAATCAGTTCAATCCGCGGCGCGTCGCCAGAAGTTCGCGGCCGTCCCGGACGATGTATTCCTGGGAAATCAGCCCTTCAATGATGGAGGCGCGGGTGGCGGGAGTGCCCAGGCCGCGTTCGCTCATGGCGGCGGCCAGTTCTTCGTCATGCACCAGTTTTCCTGCCCCCCTCCATGGCGGCCAGCAGCGTGGCTTCGTTGTACCGGGCGGGCGGCTTGGTCATGGCGTTGCGGATTTCAATCTCACGCAAGGCGGCCTTCTCCCCGTCGCGGACGGGCACCAGTTCTTCCTTGGAGGAAGTGCCGGCCTTCCGTCCGTAAACGGCCTGCCAGCCCGGCTCCACAAGCACCCGGCCCGTGGTCAGGAAAGCGTCCGTCACGCCGTCCTGGTGGGTAATGAGCGTGGTTCTCCGCGTGTCTTCAAACACGGCAGCGGGGAAGAAGACGGCCAGGAAACGGGCCATGACCATTTCAAAGAGTTTCTGCACGTCCCCGGTAAGCTTCTCCATCTTCCCGGTCGGGATGATGGCAAAGTGGTCGCTCACCTTTTTGTATCAAACACGCGCCGGTTGGGCTTGATGCGCTTGTTGTCCAGAATGTCCCTGGCAAAGGGGGCGAATTCCGGGTTCTGCTCCGCCACCGTGCCTACGATGCCGTAAACCTTGCCCAGATAATCTTCCGGCAGATAACGGGAGTCCGTACGAGGATAAGTGAGCACCTTGTGCTTTTCATAGCATTCCTGGGCCAGCTGCAGCGTGCGCTTGGCGGAAAAGCCGTAGCGGTTGGCGGCTTCCCGCTGAAGGGAAGTCAGGTCATACAACAGCGGGGCAACCGTCGTGACCGGTTTCTTTTCTTCCGTCACCGTGCCGGATTTGCCGCGGCAGCGGTCGCGGATGACGGCCGCCTGTTCCGAATCCCAGATGCGTTCCGCGCGGGAGTGGGGATGATCGTTTTCTTCCAGTCACGGTCAATCCAGCGGCCGGAGTAAGAGCCGGACTGAACGTCGAATTCGGCCCATACTTCCGAATAAGGCTCCGGTTCAAACGCCTGGATTTCCAATTCCCTCTGCGTCAGAATAGCCAGAGTGGGCGTCTGCACGCGCCCGGCGGGGTGACGTTGAAGCCGCCGCGGGATTGCAGGATAGTCAGGGCGCGGGTGCTGTTCAGTCCCACCAGCCAGTCTGATTCGGAACGGCATACGGCGGCATTCGTCAGGGGCTTCATGTCAGCTTCGCTGCGCATGCCATGCCATGCGTTGAGGATGGCCTCATCCGTCATGGACTGCATCCATAAGCGCCGCGTAGGCTTGGTCCATTTTCCGTAACGCACCAGATTGTGAAAGATCAGCTCCCCTTCACGCCCGGCATCGCATGCGTTGACAATTTCCGTAACGTCCTTGCTTCTGGCAAGCTGAAGAACCTTTTTCAAACGGTCTTCCGACTGCTTGATGGGTTCCAGTTCAAACTTCCTGGGGATGACGGGCAGATAGTCAATTTCCACGGCAGGGACTTTCCTTCTTCCGTCATGGGTTTTTTCTGTTCCAGCAAATGCCCCACGGCAGAGGTGATAATGGCCCGGTCATTCTGGTAAAATGCCCCGGACTTGTCCCGGGTGAATTTTTCCAAGCTCTTTGCCGAGCACTCTCGCCAAATCAGTGGCGACGCTCGGCTTTTCTGCTATAATTAACGTTTTGGACATATCGGCGGCTCGGAAAAAAGTGCTGAACAATAAAAGCGACGCTGCCCGCACGGGGAAGGGGCGTTGCATTTGGAGCTGAATTCCTACTCCCCTACCCCCATGCTTGTCAATAACCAATTATGTATTTACGGGAAAAGCGCGCTTTTATGTCAAAATAACGGATTCCCTCATCTCCATTTTTCCGAAAAGCCGCTCTGCCACCTTGCCAGCCATCCGCTGCCGTGCTATTTACGGGATGATGAAAACTGGTTTTTCTTTCGTCCTTCTTCCTTCCTGCCTCATGCTGCTGGCAGCCTGCTCCCCCTACACCGTCCGACCGCATTGCGAAGAATATGCCGGCTTATGAACAGCTCCCGAAGGAGCATCAGGCACAAAGTGGGCGCGCGGGGAACTGGAAAAAGGAATGTGTCCCATGGCGGTTCTGCTGGCATGGGGGGAACCCGAACAGAAAATGGCGGGCAGGATGAACGGGAAAAATACGGAACGGTGGATTTACACGCGGAGCGGCACGGGCTGGTCCCTGGGCCTGGGCGGAGGAGGATTCCGGGGCAGGGATTCCAGCATAGGCACCGGGATAGGCGTCACGATGCCCCTGGGCAGCCGCCCGCCCGTCTCCTGCAATGTCCTGTTTGAAGACGGGAAGGTCATCGGCTGGGAAGCCGTCACTGGCTTTTACACGGCGTTCCCCGCCTTGTATTTCCCATCTGCCCGGCCCGGCGTTTCACGCCGTCCGCGCCGTTTTCCCTATTTGCCGGCGGCCTTGACGATGGCTTCCACCAGACCGTTGATATCGTGTGTTTTCGCTGTAATTGAAGGGGCATGCCCCAGCTCCTTGAGGGTTGCCGTGGTTACCGGACCGATGCTGGCGGCCCTGCATCCCTCCGGCCACGGAAGCCCCAGCTTGAAAAAGTTCTCCGCCGTGGAGGAACTGGTGAACGTCACGATGTCCGCTCCGCGTTCGCGGAAAGCCGCCTGGGCTCCCGCCACATCCTCCGTTTCCGCTTCCGTTTTGTAGGCGATGCATTCGTCCACAATGGCGCCCAGCGCATTCAACCCGTCGTAAATCACGCGGCGCGCTTCTTCTCCGCGCACCCACAGGAATGTGCTGTGTTCAATGGTTCCTATTTCTTCGCGTGCGTCCCTGAACGCTTTAACGAGGCCCTCCGCCACAAACTTTTTAGGCATGACATCCACGGCCAGCCCGTATTCCCGGAGCTTCGCCTCCGTCCCTGGCCCGATGGCCGCAATCCTGGCTCCTCCAATGCTCCGGATGTCCCTGTACACGGCAAAAAACGCCTGGAAGAAGCGTTCCACCCCGTTGGGGCTGGAAAACACCAGCCAGTCATATGTGTGGGCATGCACCACGCTTTCCGCAAATTCCCTCCTGTTGGAGGGCGGGGCAATGCGTATGACAGGCATCTCCAGCACTTCCGCCCCCAGGCGGCGCAGGCGCGCGCTCAATTCCCCGGCCTGGGCACGGGTGCGCGTCACCACGATGCGCTTGCCGAACAGGGGCAGTTTTTCAAACCAGTTCAGGGACTCGCGTTCTTTCACCACATCCCCGATGACAACTACTGCGGAGCGCCCAACCCGGCCTTCTGCACCCTGGCGGGCAGTGTTTTCACAGTTCCCGTAACCGTGCGCTGAATGCCCGTGGTGGCCCACTGGACGGCGGCGGCAGGCACAGACGGTTCCTGCCCGTACCCGATCAGGGCTTCGCATACATCCGCCAGTTTCCGCATTCCCATCAGCATGACTTTCGTGCCCTGCGCCTCGGCTATTCCCCTCAAATCCAGGGAAGACGCCTTCTTGTTCTCGCCTTCATGGCCCGTAAATACGGTAAACTGCGTGCAGTACCCGCGGTGCGTCACCGGAATGCCTGCGTAGGCAGGCCCCGCAATGGCGGAAGTAACGCCCGGAACAACTTCAAAGGGATGCCCGCTTCATGCAGCGCGTCCGCCTCCTCCCCCCGCGCCCGAAGACGTAGGGGTCGCCCCTTTCAGGCGCACCACTTTTTTTTCCCGGCACGGCCCAGCCTGACCAGCAGGGCGTTGATTTCCTCCTGCGGCAGGGCGTGGCGGGAAGCCCGCTTGCCCACAAAAATCCTTTCGCATGCAGCAGGAGCCCAGTTCAGCATTTCCGCCGAACTCAGCGCATCATATACCAGCACTTCCGCCATTCCCACCAGTTCCCGCCCGCGGACGGTTATCAGGCCGGGGTCGCCGGGACCCGCTCCAAGCAAATAGACAATACCCTGTTGCATGCCGCCATTCAACTCCACCATCCGCTTTTTGGCGACAAAGAAACCCCGCCATGCCCGGATTCATTTCATTGATGGCTAAATTTTCACAAAACATCCGCAAAAGATTCTTGTTTTTTAATAAATACAATTATTCCGTATTTATGAATATTTCACGCACCCTTACAGCTACTCTTGCCGCGGCATTCACTTTGCCCGCCCTGGCGGATATCCCGGCCTCCCGCGTTCCCGCCCCCGTGAAAGAGCAGGTACAGAAGCAGTATCCGAACGCAGGCGCCATTGAATGGGATTTCGACAATGACGAAGATGTCTATGAAGCCGAATTCCACCTCAATGGACTGGAATACGAGGTGAAATTGTATCCCGACGGCACTGTCAGCCTGGTTAAGGCGGATATTTCCCTCCAGCATCTTCCAGCCCCCGTTACGGCGGCCATCGCCCGCGATTTCCCGGGGGTATGCCCTCCGCCGCGCCAGGCAGATTACCGCCCGGGGAGTCCTGAAGTACCGGGTGGACTGCCGGTCCGAATCCCCGCCGTGCGCAAAGTGGAGCTTTTATTATTCGCCGGACGGCAAGCTCCTCTCCCAAAAAACGGATGATTGAATTCTCCGTTTTTCCGCACATTTCCGTATGACAGAAGCCGGGGACTCCCTCCGGAGGCTGACACGGCACCCTCTGGATTCAACAAAGCCTGATGATATAAGGTCAAATTTGCAATGATTGAGTTATTCAATATCGATCTCCTTTCTTATACGGTACAGACGGCGGAAACCGCCCCAACGCATTCCTATACCATTTACTGGTTGATTCTGCTGGGCTCCATGCTTCTGAGCTGGCTGGTCAGCGCGCGCATGAAGAGCCGCTTCAGCGAATACTCCCAGATTTCCATTCCCGTAACAGGGAGGCAGGTGGCGGAGCAGATGCTGAAGGACAACCATATTACGGACGTGAAGGTGATTTCCACGCCCGGCCATCTGACGGACCATTACAATCCGGCGGACAAAACCGTCAACCTGAGCGAGTCCGTTTACAATTCCAACAGCATTGCCGCCGCTGCCGTCGCCGCCCATGAAGTAGGGCATGCCGTGCAGCACGCCCAGGCTTACCACTGGCTGGGCTTGCGGTCCGCGCTGGTTCCCATCGTCCAGCTCTCCTCCAACCTGGTGGGCATTGTGCTGATGATCGGCATTGTGCTGCTGGCCATGGGCGGCTCTCCGTGGGTGCTGGGGCTGGGCATCGGCCTGTTTGCCGTGACCACAGCCTTCGCGTTCATCACGCTTCCCGTGGAATTTGACGCCTCCGCCAGGGCCCTGAAATGGCTGGACCGCTCCCACCTGATGAACTATTTCGACCATGGAAAGGCCAAGAGCGCCCTGTTCTGGGCCGCCATGACTTACGTGGTAGGAGCGCTTTCCTCCTGGCCATGCTGCTGTATTACGTGTTCATTTTCCTGAACGCCCGCGGCAGGGAATAATCCCGCGCCGTACGGCGGAGGAAACATCCCGGGACGCTCAATCGGAACTGTCCGGGCCGCCTGGCCTTCACCTCCGCTTGAGCGCATGCGCCGCGCCGGGGGCAATGGAAAACAGGCATCATCCAGCCCCGCGGGACGACTGGATATTCCGAAAGGAAGAACGCCGCCCTGCCAGGGGTTTTTACCTGGCAGGGCGGCGCCTGTTTCCGGCTGTAGACGGTTCAAACCGTTTAATGGTCCACGTAAAGAATATCGCCCTCCGGAGTCAGCAGGACATCGTAATCATCCAGATGATCCACCACTTCCACCTTGTAACGGATGACGCTTCCTTCCGTCACTTTTTCCGCTTCTTTGATTCTGCCGCCCGGGTATGGTTTCAGAGCGGCCGCGCGGACCGGGCCCCGGAAGGGCCGATACCGCTATTTCCTCCTTGACCAGGAGTATCTTTCCTTCAGGGTCAACTTTGACGTCAATTCAAAAAACCGTTGATGTTGAATTCAGCTTCATAAAGTTTTCCTGATCCGCTGAGCTCCCATTCAATGAAGCCGGCCCTGGGCCAGGCTTTTTAACGGCAAAGACGGCCGCAGAGGATACGGAGGATTCCGGGATATCCGCCCATGATGAAGGAATGGCCAGGGCCATGACGGCAAATGCCAGTTTTTGTGCAGATTCATCGAATAATAATATCATTATTTTTCATTCCGTTTCCTGAAGCTTTCTTTTAGAAGCTCCGGGACACCCCTGCGTTCACGCGGTGGTAGCAGGAGCTTCCCCTCACTTCCAGCCCGTAGCCCCCGTACACGCTCCAGCGCTCATTGCACTGCAGGGACGTGTTGTACTCCGCGCGCAGGCCGTGCCGTTCCGGGCTCACCGCCCTTCCTCTCCAGCCCATGTCGCTGTACGGGCTATACACCGTCGCTTCCGGTACGTCCCTCAGCACGTCCCCCCACATAGGACACGCGCAGCGACTGCGCCCACGGCCTCCCCTTCCATTCGTCCGTCCTGCCTATTTCCAGGCCCACGGGAATGGACAGGCGTTTCAGCGCCGCCCTCCGAAGTCACGGCCATACCCTCCCTGTTCCCGGAAGGCGTCCTGCCGGCCGTGCGTGATTCCATCCTCACGAACGGCGTCAGCCTCCACCCTCCCGCACAGTCCGCCGTCCGGGACACTTCCGCCTGCGCCAGCCACGTCTCGTTGTTCCATTTGCCCGTGGAGGCCGGCGCCCCGCCCAGGCGGCTGGTCATGTTGTTGCGCGTTTCCGCCCACGTGAGGCTTCCTTGAAGATCCAGCACGCCCTGTTGCTTTCTTCCATCAGGCGGCCCCAGTACAGGGAGCCCATCAGGGTGTCCTGCGTGTTGTGCCCCTGGAAGTCCCGGCTTCTGGCATGGCCGTAGAGCTGCCCGAAGGCGATCCCCCAGATGCCTTCGTCCTCCTCCCATGCCGCTGTCCGCCCCCACGGAGTAGCCGCCTCCGTTGTAGTCGTAGCCGTCCACGCCTCCCCGGCTGCGCTGCCGGGCGAAGTCGCCCAGCCCCATGCCCCACAGGTTGCGGGCATGCCTGTCGGTCAGGCGCGGGGCGCTCAGACGGGAAAGGACGTTGCCGCCCAGGGCCGCCGCGTTGGACGCCGAGCTCCAGAGGGAGTTGACGGCCAGTCCCCGGCCAGTTCGGGTCAACGCGGCTGATGGGGGTTCCGTCCGCTTTCCAGACCAGCTGGAGCTGTTCGGCGTAGCCGTCGCCGTCCGCGTCCGTCCACCGGTGGCTCCAGGTTCCCGTGTAGGTGTAGGGGTCATCCACCCGGGCCGTTCCGGTGGCCTGGGAGACGGCCCCGTCAAAGTCCCCCTCATGGAAGTGCTGCACATCCGTCAGCACGTGGAAGACGCGGTCCTGCTTCCAGGAGCGGTCCGCGTAGAACCAGGGGCGTTGGCTTCCGTGTCCGCCACGCCGATGTATCCCCCGGCCGTGAAGGTTTCCTGAGCGGAGAGCATCAGGCCCGGGCCGAAGGCCGGCCCGGCCTGGAGCTGGTGGCGCATGTCGAAGGTGAAGCCGCGGGAGAGGTCGGCGTTGTGGGCGCTGATGAAAGCTCTGTCCCCGGGGCGCAGGACGGCGCCAGGGCCGGAGAGGGTAAAGCTGTGGCGTTGGCCTTGCTTCCTCCGGTGATTTCCAGCACGCCCTTTTCCACCGTCAGGGAGGAGTTGTATCGTTTATCCATTATTTCCTCAGGATTCCTGCCGAAGACCGCGCCGTGTTCCAGCAGGAGGGCGCCTCCATAGAGGGTGGTATCCGCCAGGAAGCTGCTGTACCGGCTGGCGGAGAGATGCTCTTCTTCCCCCTGGTAGAGTTCGCCGCTGAAGACGATCGTCCCTTCCGTGTCGTGAACATTCCCCTCCCCGTCCGTGTAGCGGTTGAGCGTGAGGGCCATGGAGCGCCCGGGGGCTTCGTTCCGGCTGCTAATCGGGTCGTTGAAGCGGATTTCACGCCCCTCTTCCGCGGCAAGCGTCAGATTGGGCGTATAAAGTGAAGAAAACAAAGAACCGTTCATGTCAATGGCATTGGCCACGCCGTTTTCCACGGAGAAGGTGCCGTCCTCATGGCGGGTGAAGACGCCTCCGGTCATGTTGCCGCTGAAAAGGGCGTCCTTTGTCAGAGCGAGCAGGTCGCATTTCCCTCCCATCGTGATGGCTCCCCGGAAGTTTTGGCATAATTGTTGATAAACGTGACTCCGTCGCTGAAAGAAATGTCCCCATCGCTGTAAATCACACCGCCATAAGCATCAGCCCTTCCGGAGTAAGCAAAATTATTGATGAAACTGGGATTGGGTCCTATGGTTATTGCCCCTGTTTTCTGCTGCATATTGCAATCCATCCTTCCTACCCGCCATCGCGCCCCCAAGAGCATTTCCGTCGGTACTGAAAGTAAAGTTACCGGTAAAAACGGCATCCGCTCCTACAGTTATTGCACCTGCAAAAACGCAATCATAAAATACACCACCCAAAGAACCCTCCACGTTGGAAACATAATTCCTGTCGAATACCGCATGATCTCCTATGATAACATGTCCCCCGTAACTCATAATCGCACCTCCCTCATGCACCCTGTTGCCATAATTTCCCCGGAACAGAGCGTTGTCTCCTATCACCAAGTTTGTTCTGCCTACAACATGGAGAGCATGGTTATTATTTAAGAAAACAAAGCGGCCTTCCAACGTCATCGAGACGGCTCCGTCCAAGTCAACTCTGGAGGAGGAGATGGCATGTGCTAGAATTCTCAAACTGGACGTTGCCCGTTATTTTTACACAGGGAGAAAATGGATCCAATGTCATTATCGACATTCCATTCAGAATGATGGAATCCATCGTCAGAATGGCAGCTCCATTTTCATCAAGTACTCCCTGATATATCGGGACTTGTCTGGGAGCCGGGCCTGATGGGCATTCTGTTAAATCTGTACAAAGAACTTGAGGAGCCGCTGATGGTGCGGGACAGTGCCGGATCATTGGAACAGAAATGGACAGCTACCTTCAGGGCTGAGGTCAGAGACGAATCATCATTGCACAGGATAACGGTATCCCCCGGAAGACAGCGCCCCGGAAGAGGCCAATTCGTCAAGCGTGCGGTACACATTCCCGGACGGATCTGTTGCCTGGGCGGCGTCCACCACGAATTCCGCCCCGGAAGCGGCGGTCGCCATCGTTACGGAACACAGAAGAGCCCCCAGCAGAAAACGGCGCAACGGCCATGGAAGAGTAAGTCTCATATCTTTTAATAAGAATCGTTAATATTGGGAAAGCCGCTAAATAACGGATTTCGAATCCGCTGTTCAAATGGCGCGTTGACAGAGAAAGTTTTAGAAAATATCCCGCTTATTCCAAAATAATTCCTGCCGGAAACGGCAGGCGCGCGTCATTCCCCGAAGAACAGCGGCAGCCAGTAGCCGGAGAGCCATGAAAAGAAATACAATTATTTTATCATCAATATATTTTCATTCATGCAAATCATACGGTTTCCATGGCGGCATGAAAAATATATTTCCTACTAAAATAATAGGATTGACAGCGGATTCGAAATGCGCCTGTCAATAATTCTCTTTTCCGCGGCTTTTGCCACAGGAAAAATAAGCGCGCTCCGGCAACCCGCTTCGGCGGCGTTCACGAAAAATTTTTCCGCAGCGGGAATCCTGCCTCAGATTCCTTCCGGATGATCCGGCCCCCTCTTTCCGGCCGTCAGGCGGAAGAAGAGGGCACCAGGAAGATGGCCAGCAGCGTGGCCGTAATGATGCCGCCCAGCACGCCGGTGCCCACGGCGCGCTGCGCTCCGGCCGCCGCCCCATGGGCGAACGCCAGAGGAATGACGCCCGCCCCGAACGCCAGGGAGGTCATCAGGATGGGCCGCAGGCGCAGTTTGGCGGCGGCTACGGCAGCTTCCGCCGCATTCATGCCCTCCCGGTGGCCCCCTGGCCACTTCCACAATCAGAATGGCATTCTTGGCGGAAAGGCCGATGGTCGTAATCAGGCCCACTTTGAAGTAAATGTCATTGGGCATGTCGCGCAGGAAGACGGCCAGCAGGGCTCCAAGCAGTCCCAGGGCACGACCAGAATAACGGCCAACGGAATGGACCAGCTTTCATACAGGGCCGCCAGCACCAGAAAGACAATCAGGATGGAAAGGCCGAAAAGCAGCGTGGCCTGGGACCCGGCCAGCTTTTCTTCATAGGATTGCCCCGTCCATTCAAACCCCACGCCCTGCGGCAGGGAGGCGGTAATCTGTTCCAGGGCGTTCATGGCATCTCCGCTGCTCTTGCCGGGCGCGGAAGAGCCGTTGATGGTGAAGGAGGGATAGTTATTGTAGCGCGTGAGCTGCGGAGGCCCCGCCGTCCAGTCCAGCCTGACAAAGGAGGAAAGGGGCAGAAGCTTCCCCTGGTCATTGCGGACATGCAGGTCCTCAATGTCGTTTCCGTTCAGGCGGCTTTTTCCGTCCGCCTGCACCATGATGCGGCGCACCTGGCTGTCATGCATGAAATCCCCCACGTAGCTGGACCCGAACATGACCGCCAGAGAATTGCTGATCTCCGCAATGGGAACTCCCATGGAAAAGGCTTTTTCCCGGTCAATGGAGACGTGCAGACGCGGCGTATCCGCCTGGCCGGAGAAATAAACGCCCGCCAGGTTGGGGTTCGCGTTGGCACGGGCCAGGAGCTCGTCCCGGGCTTCCGCCATGCGGGCATATCCCAGGCCGCCCTTGTCCTGGAGGCGGAAGTCAAATCCGGACGAATTGCCCAGCTCCGGCAGAGCCGGCATGTTCAGAGCCATGACCATCATCTGGCCATCTCCGGCAAAGCGGGCATTGACACGGTCAATAATCGCCTGGACAGCACTGTTTTCTCCGGGACGCTCGTCCCAGTTTTCAGACCGACAAACAGCATGGCCATGTTGGTTCCGGAGCCCATGAAACTGAACCCTCCCACGGAGTAAACGTGCTCCACCGGCTCATGCCGCATCAGGTAATCCTCCACTTCCCGCAGCCGCACGCTGGTTTCCTTCTGAAGGGTGCCGGCAGGAGGGACACCATTGCCATGAAGTTGCCCTGGTCTTCTTCCGGAAGGAAGGAGGTGGGCAGCGTAAGGTACAAATAGCCGGCCCCTGCAATAATGAGGGCATACAGGAACAGGGAGTGCACAGGGCGGCGGATCATTCCGGATACGGCACGGCCGTACCGGTCCGTGGACCGGTGTATCGTCCGGTTGAACCATCCGAAAAAACCCTTTTTCTCCTGGTGCTCCACGGAGGAGGGTTTCAGCATGGCGGCGCACAGCGCCGGAGTCAGGGAAAGGGCCAGAAACGCGGAGAAGGATATGGACACAATGAGCGTTACGGCAAACTGCCGGTAAATGTTCCCCACAGCTCCGCTGAAAAAGGCCATGGGCACGAAAACCGCCACGAGCACGGCGGTGATACCCACGATGGCCCCGCCGATCTGCTTCATGGCTTTCACCGTAGCGCGCCGGGCATCCAGGCCTTCCTCCATCATGATGCGTTCCACATTTTCCACCACCACGATGGCGTCATCCACCAGAATGCCGATGCTGAGCACCATGCCGAACATGGTAAGCATGTTGATGGAGAACCCGGAGAGCCACATCACGGCAAAGGTCCCCAGCAGGGCTACGGGGACGACGAGCGTGGGAATCAGGGTAGCCCGGAAGTTCTGGAGGAACAGGAACATGACCAGGAACACCAGCAGGACGGCTTCCAGCAGGGTTGAAATGACTTTCCGGATGGAGATTTCCACGAAGTGGGTGGTTTCATAGGGGAATCTGGTAGGAGACTCCGGGCGGGAAATCCCTGGACAGTTCATCCATCTTGGCCTTGAGGAGGCCCATGGTTTCCACTGCATTGGAGCCGGGAGCCATCTTAATGGCCATTCCGGTGGCCGTCTGGCCGTTGCAGCGGGAAAAGAACGCGTAGCTGTTGGCGCCCAGCTCCACCCTCGCCACGTCCCCCAGTTTGACGGAGGAACCGTCTGAAAGCGTCCTCAACGCAATGGAGGCGAATTCCTCCGGCGTACGGAAAGCGTCCTCCGCCACCACGCCGGCGTTGATGGGGGCGGATTCGGGAACGGCCGCCCCCCGATGTCCCCGATGATGATGCGCTCGCTCTGGGCAGCCACGGCATTGACAATATCCGTGGGGTCAGGCCCAGAGCCTCCAGTTTTTCGGGTCCGGCCAGATGCGCATGGATGTCTCCGCACCGAAAAGCTCCACACGCCCGACGCCTTTCACACGCTTCAGTTCCGGGATGATGCGGGCGGAAGCCCATTCCCCCAGCTCCGTATCATTCAGGCTGCCTGTAGAAGAGAGAGAGATCATCGCCTGAATATTGTTGGATGATTTTCCACGAACACGCCTTCTCTCCGGACGGATTACGGCAGGCGGGATTCCACGATTTTCAGCCTCTTCTGCACTTCTACGGCGGCAATATCCGGATCCGTGCCCTGCGTGAACGTAGCGGCTATTTCCACGGCTCCGTCGGAGCTGCTGGTGGCGGACATGTACATCAGGCCGGGCGCTCCGTTGATTTCCTTTTCAATGACGGCGGTCACGGCTTCCTCCGTATCCTGGGCGGAAGCCCCGGATATGTGGTGCGCAGGGTGATGACCGGGGAGCAATGTCCGGATACTGGGCAATGGGCAGGCTGGGGATGGCCAGAAGGCCCATCAGGGGAAATCAGGAGTGCGACTACCCAGGCAAAAATGGGGCGGCGTATGAAGAAATCAGGCATGGCGGTTTATTGCTGGGCATGGGGTTGCGGCCGGGCGGCGGCGCTGCGGACTTTCATGCCGGGGCGGAGGGACATGATGTGGCTGACGGCCACCTTGTCCCCGTCCTTGAGGCCTTCCGAAACCAGCCATTCCCGGCCGTTCAGCGTATCCGCCTTCACGGGGCGCATTTCCAGCACGCCTTCCGGGCCCACGACAAAGACGGAAGCCCCCTGCGCGGTGCGGATGACGGCGTCCCGGGGAATGGCGAAGACGTTGTCCCGCACCGCCCTGTCAAATACCACGCGCACATAGGCGCCGGGCAGCAGTTCATGGTCGGGTTGGGGAACAGGGCCCGCATTTCAATAGTATCCGTATTCGGGTCCACCGCCATGTCGGAAAAAATGATCCTGCCGGAATGGGGTATTCCTCCCCATTGGAGAGCAGCAGGCGCACCTTGATTTCGCCCAGCGGCACTCCCTTCCACAATCCGGATACGACGGCGCGGCGCAGGCTGCTGTACTGGGAGGCCGGCTGGCTGAAGCGGACATAAATGGGGTCAATCTGTTCAATGGTGGTCAGGTGGGTGAATTCATTCTGGTTGGCAAACGCCCCTTCCGTCACCAGGGCACGGCGCACGCGGCCGGAGATGGGCGCCTCACCCGGGTATATTCCAGATTCAGGCGCCTGCTCCAGAGAGGCGGCCGCGGCGGCATATTCCGCCCTGGCCCGCTCTTCCTCCGCCCTGGCCTGCTTATGCTCACGTATGCTGACGGCGCCCTTGGCGACCAGGGAGGAATACCGGGCGGCCTTGTCCTCCGCATCCGACAGAACGGCCCTGGCACGAGCCACTGCAGCCTTGCATTCATCCAGGACAGCCTGAAGCGGAGCCGGGTCTATTTTAAAAAGAAGATCGCCCGGCCGGACCGTCTGCCCTTCCTGATAGCAGCGTTCCTGAATAATTCCCGTCACGCGGGCGCACACTTCCGCCTGGAGATACGCTTCCATACGGCCGGGAAGATTGGCGGTTACGGGAACCTGAGTACTGCGTACCGTCATGACAGACACTTCCGGCACGGTTTCGCCGGGCAATCCGGCTGCCTGGCTTTCACCCTCCCGCTGGCAGGAGAAGCAAACCACCAGCAGGGGCATGCAGAATAAAAGATTAATTATTTTCATCAGGAATCATGCTGTTTGGAACCTCAAGAAACCCCGGAACCGCACTTCCGACAAGACCGGGGATTTTTCAATTGCCATATGATGTAAAGTATCCCATAATGGGAGAGTCAAGAGGCAATGGAAAAATTAAGTGGGGAAGGTCTTTGTCATTTATTGTAAATTGTTGACAATAAAATCCAATGAATGGCGGAAATAACTTCGTCTTCAGAAAGGTTTCTTCTGCGCGCAGCTCCCGTTTCCGCCGGGGCTCTTCCGGCGGAAACAATCAATTCCCTCCCACCAACCGCAATACAGGATGGACAAACAGAATTTACTAACCATCGGCAATCTGTCCAAACAGACTGGCGTACATGTCAAATCCCTCCGGTATTATGAACAACTGGGCATTTTGCTCCCGGCCTATACGGACCCGGACACCGGCTACCGTTACTACACTCTTTCCCAGATTCCCGTGGTGGATGCCATCCGCGCCTGCATTTTCCTGGATATTCCCCTGAAGGAATTTATCGGCTTCCTGACCAGGGACCAGCGAAGGATCCATTATAAGAAACTTTTCTCCCACGGCACCATGCTGGCACACCGGAAAATCAGGGATATTCAGGGAAAAGCTGCGCCTGCTGGAAAAATTCCGGAAACAGATGGGCCGGGAAGAAGATCTTCTGCTTCATGGGGAACAGGCCATCCACGCATTGCCGGAAAAATACTGCTGGGTGGCGCCCTATGCGGGAAAACAGCATACTCCGGAATTTAACATTCTTATCACCCGCATCTTTGACGATATTAACCGCTGCCAGCTGCGGCTGGGCGCGGAAGCCGGCCTGCTTTCCTTCCACCGGAAAGCAGGGACGGAGCAGTTCCTGTATGTGGAGGTGGAAGCGGCCGGCAGAGACGCCCGGCGGATGAAGGAAATCATGCGCCTGCCCGCCGCCTCCTTTCTCTGCGTCATCAGGCAGGAAAGCGGCATTGCGGAGGCGCCCGGCGTTTTTCCGGACCTTTTTGCGCAGGAATATGATAAAATCATTATGGAGAAGGAATTGTTTCCCGGAGATTACGATGTGGCAAATCCCAAATTCGAACTGAGATGCAGCCTGCCGCCGGGTGGGAAATGAATCCGGAAATTTCCGCGCATCCGCCGGCGGGAGCGGAAGATGCAAAAGCGCTCCCGCCAGCCGGGAACCGCCCCCGCGAACCTCCGCCGCCCTGCGGAGCGGCCCCGCGCCTGCGGACACAAAGTCTCAGGCAGTTTCATGAAATGGCATTGCATTTCCTTATGCAGCATATAAAATAATGGGGTGGCACATTGCGACACTACACAACCGGACTTAAAGGAAAATGCCGTCAGGGCTTTCAAGGCCATGTTGCTGGGCGCGGGCTTTTGACACCAAAATTTCCAGCCTTTACAAAGCGGGCAAAATTACGGGGGCGTTTACCTGGGCCGCGGACATGAAGCGATTGCCGCATGCGGAGGCGTCTTTCTGACTGCCGGCTACGATGTAATCGCCCCGTTCATCCGGGAACAGGCGGCACGCGTCACCTGGGGGGAACCGATTATTGAAGCGGCACGCGCCTACCTGGGTTCCGCCCTGGGATATATGAAAGGGCGGGACGGCAATGTCCACCGGGGCCTGCCAGCGGAAGGCTATATGGCTCCCATCAGCCATCTGGGCAGCACGGTGGCTTTCGTCATCGGCTGCCTTTTCGCCAAGCGCCTGGACGGCAAACTGCCCGGCCCCGTGGGAGTAGCTTTCTGCGGCGACGGCACCACGTCCACGGAGCTTTCACGAAGCCGCCAATATGGCGAACGTGGAGCGGCTGCCTCTGGTGCTCGTGGTAACCAATAATCAATTTGCCTACTCTACCCCCAATATCAGGGAATTCGGAGAAGCCTCCCTGGCGGACAGGGGGGCCGCGGCTACGGATTCACCGTGCATGAAACGGACGGCACGGACTTCATGGCCACGCTGGAAACCTTCCGGACCGCCGTCAATAACGCGAGGGAAGGCCCGGGGCCCCCAGTGGGTGCTTGCCAAGACCCTCCGCATGTGCGGGCACGGGGAACATGACGACGCCTCCTACATCCCCAGGGAGCTGAAAGAGGAATATGAAAAAAAGACCCCGTCACCGTCGCGGAACGGCAACTGCTGGAAGCCGGCTGGCTGACGCCGGAAGAAGTGGCGGACCTGAAAAACAGTATGCCGATGAAGTCCAGCTGGCCGTGGCTACTGCGCAGAGGGAACCGGAGCCGGACCCCTTCCGGGAAGACTGGAACGCCACGGTATGGAGACCTTATTAAGCCAGCAAACGGAATATTCCCATGAGCGTAACATACATTGATGCCATCCACGACGCCCAGAAAGACCTGCTTACGGAAGACAGGGACGTCTTTCTGTACGGGCAGGACATAGGCGTTTTCGGCGGCGCTTTCAAAGCGACCAAGGGCCTCAAGGAGCTGTTCCCGGACCGGGTGATTGACGCCCCATCAGTGAGGACGCCATGGCCGGCATGGTGACCGGGGCCGCCGTCATGGGCAAGAAGCCCATTATGGAAGTCCAGTTTGCCGACTTCAGCACGATCGCTTTCAACCAGATTGTCAACATGGCGGCCACCCATTACTACCGCACGGGCATTCCCGCCAACATCACGGTGCGCCTGCCCTGCGGGAACCCCCGGCACCGGCCCTTTCCACAGCCAGAGCCTGGAAGCCTTGTTCGCCCATTATCCGGGCCTGCACGTCATGACTCCGGCCACGGTAGCGGATGCTTACTGGATGCTGCGCCAGGCCGTGGAAATTCCGGACCCCGTCATTTTCTGGAGCACAAGTTCCTGTACCGCTGGCTGAAGGCGGAGGACAACTACCGGGAAGCCCCGGTCATCCCGTTCGGCACGGCGGATCGCCCGCACGGGGAAGCATGCCACCGTGGTGGCGTACAGCGCCATGGTGCCGGAAGCCGTGCGTGCGGCAGACCTGCTTGAGAAGGAAGGCGGCTATGAAGTGGAGGTCGTGGATCTTCGGACGGTGCGCCCGCTGGACATGGATACCGTTATCGCCTCCGTAGCGCGCACCGGCCGCGTCCTGGGCGTCGGGGAAGATTTTCCGTGGGAGTCGTCACGGCGGAAGTTGTTTGACGCATTGTCGCGGAAGGCTTCCACCTGCTGGATGCCCCGCCCCAGAGGCTCAACGCACGGGATACCCCCATCCCCCAGCACCCCAACCTCTGGAAGGCGCACCGCCCACGCTGGAATCCATTGCCGCCTCCATCCGCCATCTTCTATCCATTTGATTCCACCCAGTTTCCCTCATGCCTAAAGTACCCATTCTGATGCCCCAGCTCGGGGATTCCATTGCGGAAGCCACTGTGCTGCGCCTGCTGGCGGCCCAGGGGCGATACCGTAGAAGCCGACCAGGAAATCTTTGAGGTAGAAACCAACAAGGCCACCATGGGGGTCACCACCATGTGCGGCGGCATCCTGAGCGATGTGTTCATCAAGGAAGGGAATCCGTCGTGGTCGGCGCCTGCATGGCCATGATTGAGGCCACGGAAGAGGAAATTGAGCGTTCCGGAGCGACTCCGGCCGGAGATTCCCCCAGCCGTCCCTTCCAGCCAGTCCGGAATCCGTTCCCCAGGCCGCGCCCTCCGCCCCTCCCCGGGAGGAAAAACCCGCAGGCGTCCACTTCGGGGTGACGGGGGAATCCTATCAGGAAAACGGAACGGACCTGAAAGTCCAGCCCAGCGTGCGCGGCCTCCCCGTACCCGCCGGCATGAAGGGCGCGCACTACATGTCCCCGGATGAAGGCGCGCATGGATGAATTGGGCATGAGCGCCTCCGACATCGCTTTCATCTCCGGTTCCGGGGCGGGCGGACGCGTCACCATTGACGACCTGGAAGAATTCCTGGAATATGTCAGCCAATGGCCGCACCGCAAGGCCTCATCCATGCGGCTGGCCGTGGCGGACGCCATGCGCCGCAGCTGGACGCGTCCGCTGGCCTCCGCCGGGCGTCCCTATTCATGGACCCCTCATCAAGCACAGGCAAAATTCCCGCTGCGGCCCGGCATCACCCTGTACTTTGCCCGCGCCCTGGCCCTGGCCTGGCGGAAAGCCCGAATGCGCCGGCTACCTGGTGGGGAAAACATTCTTTCTCCCAAAACAATTGACATCGGCATCGCCGCCCAGGTGGCGGACGGCGTCATGGTTCCCGTGCTGCGCCGCGTGAACGAACGGACGATGGAAGAACTTCTGGAAGACTATAACAGGCTGATTGCCCAGGCGCGCCGCCGCAGGCTGGCTCCGGAAGACAGCACGGGCGGCATCGCCACGGTCACCAACTTCGGCGGCTTCGGCCTCACCTTTGCCGCGCCCATGCCCATGCCCAGCGAATCCATTATCCTGGGGGTGGGGGCCGTCACCAAAACCCCGGTCTGGAGTGACGAAGTGGAGGCGTTTATCCCCATCTCCAAGGCCAACATCGTGGCTACGGAGACCACCGCGTGGTGGACGGGCGGACATCGGCCGCCTGCTCAAGCGCGTGGCGGAATTGCTCCAGCGCCCGGAATACCTGTAACCAGCCCCGTTCCCCCAGCTTCACGCCGCATGACAACAGACCCGCCCGTATTAGGCCTGGTAGCCGGAGACGGCGTTTATCCGGAATATATTGTCCGGGGCGCACGCCGCCGGATGCCGGAATTGCGTATCGTGGCCGTAGGGTTCAAGGGGGAAACCAACCCCGCCGTCATCCCCCTGTGCGACGCTTACCAGGAATTCAGCGTGGGCCAGATAAGCAAGCCGTTCACTTTCCTGAAAAAAGCACGGCGTAAGGAACGTCATCATGGCCGGCGGCATCAATCCGAAGAACATTCTTTCCCTCCGTCCGGACCTTCGCGCCCTTTCCGTATTGATGCGCATGCCGGAAAAAATGCGGACTCCTGCTTGGGGCCGTCATCACGGAAGCGGAAAAGGAAGGCTTCACCATCCTCCCGGCCTCCACCTACATGGAGGAGCACATGCCGCAGCCGGGGCATATCGCCGGACCGCCTCCCACGCCTGAACAATGGGAGGATGCCCGCTTCGGCATGCAGACGGCCAAGGAAATCAGCCGTCTCCACATCGGGCAGTCCGTCATCGTGCACGGCGGCACCGTCATCGCCGTGGAAGCGATTGAAGGCACCAACAACTGCATACGCCGCGGAGGGGAACTGGGCAACGGCAAACCGGCCACGCTGGCCAAAGTGGCCCGCCTGGGGGGCATGACATGCGCTTTGATATCCCGACAGTCGGCCCCGTCACCATTGAAACGTGCGCGGAATGCGGCGTCAGGCAAATCGCCCTGGAAGCGGGCAAAACCATCTTGCTGGAACGCGACCGGGTGGAGGAATTATGCAAAAGGCATAAAATCAGCCTGCATGCCCTCCAGCCCGTGGAACAGGACACCCCTTCCCCGGAAAACCGGCCCGCATAAAATCCCCTCGTCCGGAAATCCGGACAAGGGAGGTCATCCGCGCACGGGAGGAAGAATGGGAAACGGCTTGCTTCAACCGCCGCCGGGACTAAGAATTCTTATCCTTGTCCATCATGGATTTGGCCTTGTCGCTCACGCTTTCAGCCATGTCCTTGACGGCTTCCTTGCCTCTTTCGCAGGCGTCTTTCATCTTGTGCTTGCCTTCCTCCATTTTGCCGGAAGCGGCATCGTTCGCACATCCGCAGCCCTTATTCATATGATCCTTGGATTCGCACATAATAAGCAAATATTTTTATTGTTCATCGTTTGAGTTAACCGTTTTTCACAGCGTCACCGACGGCTTCGGCCTTATCGGCAGCCCTGTCCGCCGCATGGTCAACGGCGTCCCTGCTGTCCTGATAAGCATCCTTGGCGGTTTCCTTGCCCTTTTCATAGGCGTCCCTGGCAGCCTGCCTGCCTTCCTTCATTTTTCGGAGGCGGCGTCCTTGGCAGCCTTGGCGCCCTCTTTCATGTGCTCTTTGGCTTCAGCCATGTCCTTGTCTCCCTTGGGCAGGAGCCGCTGCCGCAGGCTCCCTGGGCCAGGGCCACCACCGGAATCGCAACGGCCGCTGCCGCTATCATATAGATCAATTTTTTCATGATGTTATTCTATCTGGTTTCATTCCAATAGACTCTTTTTTCATGAAAAACCATGAATCCGGCAGTGTCATTCTGCGTTCACTCCCTCAGGTTAGAAGCCAGAACCGCCGCAGAGGCAACGCAATCCCGGCATGGCACGGACCCCTCTTTTTTCAATTCCCTGCAATGGGAATAGCCCAGCTTTCCACAAACCGCCGCCTCAGCTCCTCCCTGGACTGCACGGGCGTACACAGCAGCGCCCCGTAAAGGGCGCCGCACAGTCCGTCTGGAGCCTTTCCGGTACCGCAGGAGGAAACGGTTTCCAGCAAATCCTCCCTGCCCAGGGCCGCGCAGACGGCCTGGGCGCAGTTGTGGCGCCAGGGCGCCGTGCGGAAGGTGGACAGAGCTTTTTCTTCTATATTCATGCCCTTACTGTAGGCTCCGCCTCTTTCCGGGTCAAGACCCCCTTTCCGGCCGTCCATCCGGGGGGCGGGAAGACGGTTTCTCCCGACATCCCGCGCCGGAGGAGCTCACTTTCCGGCAAGCCTCCGGCTGGTTTCCAGGCGCGCAGCCAATTCCTCAAAGGGAACGGTTCCATCAGACAGAAGCTCACCCAGTTTTTTTCTTATTCATATGGTAGGCCGGAAAACGGCTGCGATTATCCGCAAAGAATCCCGGACTCACCGGGACAAACCCGCAGGTTCAAAACCTCCACCCGTTCCTTGGAACTGCCCCCCCAGCTTCAAGCGCGGCACAGCCAGAAAAGCGGCGTACCATTTTTCCGTATCCTTCCGCCGCACCACTGCGTTCCCCGGAAACTTCCTCCACAGGAATCCCAGTTCCTCCCCGTAAGCTTTACGGATGTGCGCGATGAGGCTCCGGGCGGGAGCCGCCTTGAAAAATCAGGTTCAAAGCAGCATTCCGCCACATGCCACAGTTCTTCCTCATATTCCCTGCGGAGCATTCTTGTCCGCAACCTGTCTTCCGTTCCCGGGTCAGCATGCCGGATATTCTTCCCGTCCGCATCATGCACCGTTGCATGAACAGAACCATCCGCGTGTATTTCCAATTCCATGCAGAGCTGGCCGTCCAGCAATGCCGCCCTGCGCAGAAAACCGCTTTCCACACGAACGAAACCGAAGGAGAGCAGCTTTTCACGCACAGCTTCCTGTCCCTGAAAACGCGTTCCACAGTTTTTTCATACCAGCTTTTCCGGGGAATACGGCGAAAGAACATAAGAAAAACAAGGTTAAGGACGAAGGAGGGAAGAGCGCCCACCATTTCCGTTCAGGTTCAAACGGAATCATGATAGGGCCGCACGAAAACGGCACAAGGATAAAATAACCCGCGGCTCTACTCCGGGACGCACACCGGAAAAACGGCCCTATCTGCCCGTCAGCACGTACCACACGAACAGGCTGTTGTGCTTCACGTACCGCCTGAGCAGTCTTCCGGCTCCCGGTAAATGCGGTACAACCATTCCAGACCGTTCTTCTGCATCCATCGCGGAGCCCGTTTCACCGTACCGGCATGGAAAGCGAACGCCGCCCCTACGCCCACATAAACCGCGGGGGGCAGCAATTCCCTCTGCTCCGCCATCCACCGCTCCTGTTTCGGACAGCCCAGCCCCACCCATACCACATTGGCCCCGCTTGAAGCAACCGCCTCCCGCATGTTTTCCAGATCTTCCTCCGTCCAAGGGCGGAACGGAGGGGAATACGCCCCGGCCAGTTGAAAACCGGGGTATTTTTCCTTTAATGCCCCAGACAGGGCTTCCAGCAGCCTCTCATCCCCGCCCAGCAAAAAATGGCGCAAGCCCGGATATTGCACATTCGAACGCACCAGCGCTTCCATCAAATCTGGCCCGCTCACGCGGCACGCTTCCCTTTCCCCGGAAGAAAGCCCCCGGTTCAGTCTCCACACTACCGGCATACCGTCCGGGCAAATCACGTCCATCCGTTCCAGCACGTTCCCGTAATCCCGGTCATGCACGCCGAGGGTTACCACATGGGCATCCGCCGCGGCCACCAGAAACGGAGCTTCCGCCTCCAGCGCGCGTTCCGCCAGCGCAGCGGACATCTCTTCCACGGAACTGACGGCTACGGAAAAGCCGAATACGTTTCTGGTTTCGCACGGTATCCGCGCGCCGGGACGGTCAGAATTGTCTGGAATAGTCATGGCCTGAGAACATGCAGCGTGAGCATTACGGCAGGGACAGTCTCAGCCCGTCATACGCGGGCATGACGTTTTCCGGCAGCTTGCCGGAAAGAATCCCGTAATCCATATCATGGGACAGGTGGGTCAGCACGGCGCGGCGGGGCCGGACGGCGGCAATGGCGGCCAACGTTTCCTCCAGGCACATGTGCGTGGGGTGCAGATGATAACGCAGTCCGTCAATAATCAGCAAATCCACTCCTTTCATCCTCTCCAAGGACGGGGCCGGGATGCTTTTCACATCCGGCATGTAAACCAGGCTCCGGCCTTCCGCTTCCAAGAGATAGGCATATGTCTCCACCCCGGCATGGAGCACCGGAAGGGCGTCGCCAGCACGTTCCCCACACGGAACGGAGCCGTCACCTCGTGAGGCTCCGGCCTGACGTACCCGCTCCGCCCCGGTTTAGGAACGAACGCCCAGCCGTACATGGTCCGCAGGGCGTCCACCGTCATGGGAGAAGCATACATGGGCAGGCCGCCGGACCGGCGCCAGCAGAAGGCGCGCAAATCGTCAAAACCTCCCACGTGGTCCACATGGGCATGCGTATAAAGAACGGCATCCACATCCGTGATATTTTCCCGCAGGGCCTGCTGCCGCAAATCCGGGGAAGAATCCAGCAGGAGGCGGGTGCCAGCGGCCTCCACATAAATTGAAGAACGCAACCGCCTGTTTCTGGGGTCCGGGGACGTGCAGACCGCGCAGGAGCAGCCTATCTGCGGCACTCCGGTGGACGTTCCTGTGCCCAAAAAGAGAATGTTCATCACAGAGGTCATGATTGCGTTTAAGGCAAATGATGCCATAATGCATTCAAAATCCAAAGCCCGAATGCTTACATTGCTGAAAATTAAAAAAACCTGGCCCTTGTGGACCAGCTGCTCTGGGGAACCCAGTTCCGGATTCATCTGCATCACGGGGAAACCGGGGCGGGGAAATCCGTCATTATTGGAGCCATACGCCTGGCGCTGGGAGAACGGGCGGACAAGACGCTCATCCGCTCCGGGGAACAGCAATGCAGCGTGGAAGCTGTGTTCCATCTGCCGGAATCCTCCCCCGTGCACGCCATTCTGAACGAGCATGGCGTCCCGCCCTGCGAAGACGGCAACCTGATTATCAAGCGCCTCATCTCTTCCACGGCCAACCGCCAGTTCCTGAACGACAGCCCGTGCACCCTGAATCTGCTGAGGGAAGCGGGAGCCTGCCTGGTGGACATGCACGGCCCCAGCGACCACCGCTCCCTGGTCTCCCAGGAAAGGCAGCTTTCCCTGCTGGACGCCTTCGGGAGCACGCTCCCCTGGTGCACGCCTATTCGGACGCCTGGAGGCAATGGCAGGATGCGCGCCGGGCCTATGATGACCTGGAACATGCGGAAGCGGCCACCGCACGGGAAATAGAACTGCTGCGCCACCAGGTGGATGAAATAGATTCCGCCGCCTTCACTCCGGAAGAAGTGCTCACGCTGGAAGAACGCTGGCAACGCGCCCGCAACGGCACCCGGCTCCGGGAACAGGTCTCCAAAATGCTTTCCATGCTGGAGGAAACGATGTGCCCGGCCTGGGGACCCAATTGAGGGAATTGACACGGGCGGCCCATGAGCTGGAACGCATGGACGCCTCCACCGCCGCGTGGCTGGCTCCATTGGCGGGAGTGAATTTGGAACTCAAGGAAATTGAGGGACGCCTGGCGGATTATTCCGCCGAACTGGACTGCGACCCCCGGGAACTTTTCCAGCTGGAGGAACGCATCAACCTGCTGGAATCTCTGAAAATGAAATACGGCCCCTCCTTTGAGGACGTCTGCTCCCGGAGGGAGGAGGCGGCCAGCCGCCTGGACCGCATTGAACACCGCACAGAACGCCTGGAAGAGCTGAGGGCCTCCATCGCCGTCCTGCGCAAGCAGATGGACGCCGCCGGGCAGGCTCTGACCAGAGCGCGCCAGGACTCCGCGCCCAGGCTGGCGGCTTCCATTGTCAGGCACTCCCGGGAGCTGGGATTCCGCCAGGCCGTCTTTGAAGTGAGCCTCTCCCCCCTTCAGGAACCGGGTTCACAGGGAATGGAAACGGTGGAATTCCTGTTTGGCCCCAATCCCGGAGAACCCTCCAAGCCTCTCCGTCTGATTGCCTCCAGCGGGGAACTGGCGCGCATCATGCTGGCGATTAAAAAGCGCCCTGGCCCACAAGGATGCCACCCCCCTGCTGGTATTTGACGAAATAGACGCCAACGTGGGCGGAGAAGTGGCGCGGGCTGTGGGATTCAAGATGCAGCAGCTCGGAAACAGGCACCAGGTGATCTCCATCACGCACTTCCCGCAGGTGGCGGCCCTGGCCTCCCATCATTACCTGGTTCAGAAAGCATCCGCGGGCAACCGCACCATCTCCTGCCTGCGGGAGGTGAGCCATGAAGAACGGGTGGATGAACTGGTCCGCATGCTGGGCGGCGGCGGAGACCACGCACGCACGCTGGCCCAGGCCCTGCTGCAGCCCTCCTGAACGGGAAACGCCGGTGGGGGGAGAGCCCATTTCCCCAGGCGCCCTAGGCGTGGGGTGAAACCCCGCAGCCTCAGGGAATTGAATACGACGCACAGGGAACTCAAACTCATCGCCCCGGCGGCAATCATGGGATTCAGCGTAAGGCCGAAGGCGGGATATAAACACCCGGCGGCCAACGGAATGCCGATGATGTTGTAAAAGAAAGCCCAGAAAAGATTCTGCCTGATGATGAGCAGCGTGGTGCGGCCCAGCTGGACAGCTTCCGCCACGCCTGCGGGGTTGCTTTTCATCAGCACGATGTCGGAGGATTCCATCGCCAGCTCCGTTCCGGACTTCATGGAAATGCCCACCCGGGCACAAGCCAGAGCCGGGGCGTCGTTCACGCCGTCCCCTACCATCGCCACCTTGTCCCCGCGTTCCTCCATCTTCATCACATGGGAGGCCTTTTCATCCGGGAGCACGTCGGAGACCACCTCGTCAATGTGGAGTTCTCCGGCCATGTGCCGCGCCGTGGCGGCGTTGTCCCCCGTCAGCATGACGACGCGCAGGTTCATCCGCTTCAAACTGTCCACCGCCGCACGGCTGTCCGGTTTCAGGGAATCCGCCACCATGATGACGCCGGCAGGGCATCCGCCCCTGCCCACATACAGCGGGGACGCGCCCTGCCGCATGAACTCCCGCAGGCGGCTTTCATCCTCCTTCCAGGAAATTCCCTTATCCTGCATGAATCCGGAATTGCCCACCGCATAAGGCACCCCATCCACCGTTCCGGCAATGCCGCGGCCAGGAACTACGGATAAATCCGCCACGGCGCGGACAGGCAAATTCAGAAGCCTGGCGTGTTCATAAACAGCCTTTCCCACAGGATGTTCCGAACCCTGTTCCAAAGCCGCCGCCATTTCCACCAGCGCGTCCGCATCCATGCCTTCCTCCGGCAGCACGGCCACTACCCGCGGCTCCCCTTCCGTCAGGGTACCCGTCTTGTCAAAAACGACGGTATCCACGCGGCTCAGGGCTTCCAGAGCTCCGGCGGACTTGCACAGGATGCCCAGCCGCGCGCCCCTGCCCGTCCCCACCATAATGGCGATAGGCGTAGCGAGCCCCAGGACACAGGGGCAGGAAATCACCAGCACCGCAATTGCCCTGGCGAGGGCGAAGGAAAAACCCTCCCCGGCAGCCATCCACCCAACCAGCGATACCAGGGCAACGGCAATGACCGCAGGGACAAAGAAATAGCATACCCGGTCCGCCAGCCGCGCAATGGGCGCCTTGGACTGGCTGGCCTGTTCCACCAGGCGGATCATGCGGGCCAGCGTGGAATCCCCGCCCACGCGTTCCGCGCGGATTTTGAGATACCCGGCCCGGTTGAACGTTCCGCTGATCACCCGGTCCCCCGCCGCCCTGTCCACCGGCATGCTTTCCCCGTCAGGTCTGATTCATCCAGAGCCGCCTGCCCCTCTTCAATCATGCCGTCCACCGGAATCCGCTGCCCGGTTTTCACCACCACCAGGTCCCCGGAACGAATTTCATCCAGTGGAACGGCGCGCTCCGCGCCGTCATGCCATACCAGCGCCTCCTGGGGGGACCAGCTTCACCAGCCCTTTACGGCGGCATTCGTTTTCCGATAAGAGCGGCGTTCAAGGTATTTCCCCAGGGAAATCAGGGTGACGATCATGGCCGCAGATTCAAAATACAGCTCCATTCCCTCCACACTGAAACCCTGCCACATCCCCGCAACCAGCAAATACAGCCCATACAGAAAAGCGGAGCCGGAACCGATGGCGATCAGGGAATCCATATTGGGAGACAGCGCCACAAGCTGCCGCACGCCGTTTATCAAATAATGCCGGTTCAGCCACAGGACGGCGCCCGCCAGAATGCCTTGTGTCCACCAATTCATCCACAGGCCCCAACTCCCTCCCCGGAACGGGCCAGTGCCACATGGGGCCCATGGACAAATACATCAAAGGAACCAGCAGCAGAATGGACCAAACGAGGCGGGAGCCGCCCGTTTCCTCCTGTTCCAGCCTTTCCTCCCTCTCCGTTCCGGCAAGCGGCTCCTCCTTCCAGTCCGCCAGGCGGAAACCGACTTTCTCCACCACCGGAGCTATCCGCTCCATGGCGGGGGAATCAGGCTTTTCAAACAAGACGGTCATCTTCCCCGTCAGCAAATTCAGCTCTACGCGCTCCACCCCCTCAATCCTTCCACGGCGCGCTCCACCTTGGCGGCACACCCGGCGCAATGCATACCGGAAACAAGATAGTTCTTTTCTTCCATTGTCATTAAAACGGAATGTTTGATGTTCCGGGTCCAGACAAGACCCCATACTGTTAGCCGAACCTAACACATTTATTCCGTTCCTCAAGCCGCTTTCGCGGCTTCAGCCCCTCTGATAAAAAATGACAAAAAAAACGCCCGCGGCCCCGTACCAGTAACAAACACCTTTACTTTCTTCCATGAACATTCCTCCTCTATTCAACATCCTGGCCAGTGCGGCCTTGTTGTCCACCCCCTCCACGCCCAGCTTTACACCCTCCATGGTGACGGCGTCAAAAAACGGAGAGAGTCGTGGAAAAAGCGGATTATTCCGATTATGAACTCGTCTGGCACGACGAATTCGACAAAGACGGCCGTCCGGACCCTGCCAAATGGAATTACGAACACGGTTTCGTCCGCAACAAGGAAGCGCAATGGTACCAGCCGGAAAATGCCTATTGCAAAGACGGCATGCTGATTATTGAAGGCAGGAAGGAAAAACATGCCAACCCCCATTACGATCCGGAGGGAAAAAACTGGCAGACGACACGGAAAGAGGCGGAATACACCTCTGCCTCCCTGACGACGCGCGGCAAATTTTCCTGGCTGTACGGGCGGTTTGAAATCCGGGCCAGATTCAGCCCGCGGGAAGGCATGTGGCCTGCTTTCTGGACCTTGGGCGTCAAGGAAAAGTGGCCCATGTGCGGGGAAATAGACATCATGGAGTACTACCAGTCCACCTATCTGGCCAATCTCTGCTGGGGCTCCCCCAAAAAGGACGTGGCCAAATGGAGTACCACTTACACGCCGCTCAAATGGCTCCAGGAAAAACACGCGGACTGGGCGGACAGCTTCCATGTCTTCCGTATGGACTGGGATGAAAAGGAAGTGCGCCTGTATGCGGACGACATCCTGCTGAACAGGACGCCCCTGGACAATACCGTCAACGCCGTTTACAAGGAAGTCGCCAATCCCTTCCGTCAGCCTCACTTCATCATCCTGAACCTGGCTCTGGGCGCCACCGGCGGAGATCTGGACAACCTGCCGCTGCCCCAGAAGTATGAAATAGATTACGTCCGCATATACCAGAAGAAGGATTCCCCCATAAAGGAACCATTCCATACCGCGCGGAAAAAGTTAACCGCCCTCTTCCGGAAACAGGAAAAAGGGCAGGGATTGCGGCATGAAAAAAGCCCCATCCGGACAAACCGGACGGGGCTCTTCAAAGAACAGAAAGAGGGCAACTCAGTTTACGCGGCCCAGATAGGAACCGTCTTCCGTCTTTACGGAAATCTTTTCACCGGGCTTGATGAAAAGGGGCACCTGCACCACCAGTCCGGTGGTCATCGTGGCGGATTTGTAAACATTGTTCGCGCTGTCGCCCTTGACGCCTTCAGGAGCTTCCGCCACTTCCATGGTGATGGCGGCGGGGAGTTCTACGGAAACGACCGTTTCATCCGTGAAAAGCAGGATGTAGATATTGCCTTCCATCAGATAATCCTTGACGGGTTCCACGATTTCCGGAGACACGGTGATGTCTTCGTATGTATCCGGATTCATGAAGTGATAACCCATGCCGTCAATGTAGCTGAACTCATATTCCTCACGGGCGAGGTTGACGCCTTCCAGGGATTCATTGGAAGTCAGGCGAAGGTTATACACCTTTTTAGTGGAAATGCTGCGGATGCTCATTTGCACATAGGAAGCCATGCGGGGGGCACTTGTGCTCCATGCTGACTACAACGCAAACGTCATTGTTGTAATTGACCGCGTGTCCCTTGCGAAGATTGATTACGGGTACTTTTGCCATGCGGCCCGTACCATACCATGTTTTCCCCTCCCGTCAAGGCGAAAAGCCGGGCAACCCCTTGAGGCGCTTGGAGAAAACACTCCTGAACAGGGCAGCGGGGAAGAAAGGAAAAACGGCTGTTCCTACCGGCTGAGGTCCTGCTGGAACAGGACTTTGATGCCGCTGGGAATTCAGCACGGTGCGCCCGAAGTTGAGATCCTCCACGTGAAGAGCCACCAGAGACCCCCGCCCCACGCAAGGCAGCAGGGGATAGAGAAAGTTGACGTTCATTTCCGCGGCATACAGCGCATCCAGGCATTTTTGAGGTCTGCAGGGCCATGGCGGAGCACCGCCACCAGCACCCCGGACTCCGTATAGCAAATACCTTTCTCCAGAAAAATTTCCGACGTCCTTTCCGGATCGCTGACAATCAGGCGCGCAATAGTCGCCTCATGGCAGTCCTGCATGCTGAATCCCAAACAGAAAATGCCGTGCATGTCCAGCAGGCCGAGGAGGGCGGTCAGGGCCCCCACCCGGTTCTGGAGCATGATGGAATATTGCTTTATCGTGCTGCCGGGGGCTTTAATGGCTTCTTCCTTCATAACAATAAAAAGCAAATAAGGGCTGTATTCTATTTGGCGTACGTTTTAAGCACGCGCCTGATGATGGCCAGAGCCTGCTGGATTTCCTCTTCACTGACATTCAGCGGCGGCAGCAGACGAACGGTTTCCGGCCCGGCGGGAACGGAAAGCAACCCTTCCTGCCGCAGGGCCTCCACCACTACGGAGGCGATCGTCTTGCCCTCCGGCGCGGCTACCATTTCCGGATTCAGGCCAATGCCCAGCAACAGGCCCAGGCCACGCACGCCCTGAACAACAGGCAGGTTCAGGATTCTATTTCCCTGCGAATTTCCGCGCCCAGGCGCCGCGCCCGCTCCGGGAGCCCTGGGAAACAACTTCCCGCAGCACGGCCAGGCCTACCGCAGTGCCGAGCGGGTTGCCTCCATACGTGGAGCCATGGGAGCCGGGATCCATGATGGAGGAAAGCTCCGTACCCTGGCCGTCAATGGCACGGTCGGAAATCCAGAAGCCGCCGATGGGGAAACCGCCGCCCAGAGCCTTGGCCCAGGAAATGCCGTCCGGTTCCACATCCGGAGCTACGGCGCGCCATCCCATGATGTCGCCGCAGCGGCCAAAGCCGCACTGCACTTCATCCATCAGCAGAAGAAGATCGTGCTCTCTGCATAACTGCGCCAGGCCCCGCAGAAATTCCGGAGTCACGCAGTTGACCCCTCCTTCTCCCTGGACGGTTTCCAGCATGAAGGCCACCGTTTCCGGCCTGATGGCTTCGCGGGCCGTTTCCAGATCGTTGAAAGGCAAATGGCGGAATCCCGGCAGCATGGGGTCAAAGCCGATTTTGATTTTATCCTGCCCCGTGGCGGACATGCTGCCCAGCGTCCTCCCGTGGAAGGATTTGTTGAACGTAAGCACCTCATAACGGGGCTTGCCGTCCGGCTGGGGCTTGCGGTGCCCGTAACGGCGCGCTACTTTGATTAAACCGTCATTGGACTCCGCACCGCTGTTGGCGAAAAAAGACTTTTCCCGGGCGCTCCACGCATTTGGTCACGATGAATTCCGCCAGATCCGCCTGCTGGGGGATCTGGTACAGGTTGGAGCAGTGCACCAGGGTGGCGGCCTGCTTTTGCAGGGCCTGCGTCACCGCAGGATGGCAGTGCCCGAGCACGCAGGTCGCAATGCCGGCACAGAAGTCCAGATAGCACTTCCCGTGCTGTCCCACAGTCGGGAGCCTTCCCCGCGGACGGCAGCCATGGGATAACGGCCATAGGAATGGAGTACGTACCGGTTGAGCTTTTTCTTCTGTGTTCATAAGCTAAGGTAATATGGGCGTAGTTTGCTCTTCTGGCCCCGTCTGTAAATGATTTTTTGGGAACCACGTCATGATTGCCGCATTTTACCCCGGAAGACAGTCACATCTTTGTCCGCCGCTCATTCATTTTTCTTTTCTTTTATCATTTTAACGGCAGAATAACCACCGCAACCAGCAATAATCCACTATGGCTCATTTTTTCAACCTCAAAGGCTTTCTGGAAGAATTCAAGGCATTCGCCCTTAAAGGGAACGTTATTGACCTGGCGGTGGCCGTCGTCATCGGCGGCGCATTCAACAAAATCGTCTCCGTCTTCGTTTCCAGCATCATCACCCCCATCATCGGTTACCTTACTTCCGGGGTCAACCTGGCATACCTGGTGCTGAAGCTGGGCGATGTGGAATTAAAATACGGGGAATTGCTTCAGGCGACCATTGACTTCCTCATCATCGCCTTCTCCGTCTTTGTAGCCATCAAGCTGATCGGAGCCCTGAGGCGCAAGAGCGAAGAAGCTCCGGCCGCCCCTGCTCCCAAGCCGGATGACGTCGTCCTTCTGGAACAGATCCGGGACATCCTGCAAAAACAGGCGGACGCCAAATAAGTTCTTTTGAACGGTTCATGCCGGTTCCATACGGGACCGGCATATTTTTTCCTCTTTACTTGTTCCGCCGCAGACGGGAAAGTGATTGCATGACTTCTCCGCTGCGCCTTTTAGCCTTTGCCCTCCTTCTTGCTCCGTCCCTGCTTCCGGCGGCGGAAAACCAGCGCTTCATTCTGGAACGCCCCTATCCGGTGACGGAAATCCCGGAACCTGACCGCAGCCTTCCCGTCACCAACGTGATTCTGATGATTGGGGACGGAATGGGCATTCATCACCTTTCTGCGGCATGGGCGGCCAACAGAGGCCGCCTGTTTATTGAAAACTGTCCTGTTACGGGCATTTCCAAAACATGGTGCGCGGACAAGCTGGTCACGGACTCCGCCGCTGCGGGCACCGCCATGGCGACAGGAACCAAGACGCTTTACCATCGGGTCGCCGTATGCCCCAGGGGCAACAAGCTGGATTCCCTGGTGGACAAGGCTGCGGACATGGGCAAATCCACCGGCGTCATCGCTACCTGCGAGCTGAATGACGCCACCCCGGCATCTTTCTGCGCCAATAATGAAAAAGATCGGATGCTTACGGCATCATCGGGGATTACCCCCGTTCCCGCGCCGATTTCATCTTTGGCGGCGGCGGCAAATACTTCACGCAGAGGCCGGACGGCAGGGATATTTTCCAGGAAATGCAGGCGCAGGGCTACCGTGTCGCCCGCTCCTGGGAAAAAGCCGGAGCCTTGCCTTCCGGAAAAACGCTGGTTGTCGCCGCTCCGGGTAATCTTCCCCTCCCTCCAAACGGGGCGACGTTTTCCGCCAGGCCGCAGTGAAAGCCCTGGATACCCTTTCCCGGAATCCCAACGGATTTTTCCTGATGATTGAAGGGTCCAACATTGACAAGGCGGCCCACAGCAACAATCTGGAAGAAATGATGGAAGAGCTCCTTGATTTTGACCGGACTGCGGGAGCCGTGCTTGACTGGGCCTCAAACACCCCGGCACCCTGGTCGTCATCACGGCGGACCATAATACGGGCGCGTTCGCTCTCACGGGCGGCAGCCGGGAACAGGGGGAAATAACGGGCCGGTTCGGTTCCGGCAGTCATGACGGCGTGGCTGTTCCGGTGTATGCCTTCGGCGCGGGAAGCGGCGACTTCACCGGCATTTATGAAAATACGGATATCTTCAACAAGATTATGAACGCCCTTAAAAAGGTGCGGACAAACCCGTGCGTTAGGCGCCCGGTCAAGGCTGCGGCCTGTCCATGCGCCGCGCCACCAGCCCACCCCGACGGTAGCCGCACCGCCTATCAGGAACACCGCTTGCGGGCCGCCCGTATTCATCAGATCACGCCGCCCAGCACGCCGTAAGCGATAGAAGCCACATGATTGATGGCCAGCCCGGTGTAAATGCTTGGCGTGATGTCCTCCGGCTTCTCGCAGATGCGGGCCACATAAGTGCTGCGGGCCATGCCCAGGGCGAACAGCAGGTTGTCCAGCACGAAGCAGGCGGTCACCACGCCCACGGCCCAGTGCAGGGGCAGCAGCTCCGGAGCGAAGGCATATGCCAGGCACAGGAGGGACAGCGCCACGCTGTCGAAAAATCGTCACCTGCCGTTCCCCGTAGCGCTTGATGCTCCAGCCGATCAGGGGTTGAGTGACCAGCCCGATGACGCCGGCCATGAGCAGGGTTTTTCCGATATATCCGGGAGACTGGCCCAGCGTACTGACCATCAGCCAGAAACCGAAGGTCAGATAAAGCTGCTTGCGGATGCCGTGCAGAAATTTCCAATCCATAATAAACGGCATATCTGCGCTTGAAGACGAAACATTGCCTCCATCCGCGCCGCTGCGGGAAGACGGGCGTCTTCACCCGGCTCAGGAACAGGGATGCCAGCAGGCACACGCCCCCCGTGACGAAAAAGTCCACGGCAAAAGATTGATTGAATTTCCACTTGATCCACACGCACAGCGCGCCCAGCAGCGCGGCCGCCGTTCCCAGAGCCTTCATCTGGCCGAGCCGCAGACTGCGGTTTTCCGGCCTCGCCGTATGGATGACAATGGTGTCAATCATGCCCATCAGGATATGCTGACCCAGACTCACCGTCAAAATCCACGCAGACAAAGTCCACAGGCTGGTTCCGGCGCCGCAGAAAGCCAGCGCGTACATGCCGCCGAACATCAGCAGGCACGCCACCCCGGCCATGCGGACCTCATTAAACATGAAAAGCAGGCTGACCACAAAAAAGACAGAATGCCGGGCAATTCCCGGGGAATTCAATCAGTCCGCGCATCTCCACGTCAAGATGCTGGGCATCACGCAGGAAATTGCTGAAAATGAGATCATACACACCGCTTCCGAACTGGCCCAGAAAAAGCGCCAGCAGCACAAATACCATCGTCTTCCTGATGCGGGGGAAGCGGCTTCATTCATAGCGCGGGAATACTCTCACAGGCGCCCGGGCGGAACAACCGCTATTTTCATATGCCGGTTTTCTCTGCATTTGCAAAAATAACCCCGAAACGGAATTTTTCCGGAAAATGCCGCGTATTTACGTACGCTATGATTTCCAAGTGTATTTTTCCTGCCACGGTTTTCAGCCTGTTTTCCCTTTGCTGGGGTGCCCCATCCGCTCCGGTTCTCGAAGCGCCCCATATGATTCCCCGGCCCGCCGCCCTGCGCGCCCAAACCGGAGAAAGCGGCTTTTCCCTGAAAAACGGCGTCAGGCTCCCGGAAGAAAATCCGCTTTCCAGGCAGGCGGAACGGATTTTCCGCGATAATGGAATCAATACGGTGCTGGTTAAAAACAACGCGGACATCATCTTTACGGAAGACGCTTCCCTGAGCAGGGAAGGCTACCGCCTTGCCGTAACGCCGGATTCCATCTCCATTGCCTCCGGTTCCGTGAACGGAACCCTGTATGCCCTTCAATCCCTCGTTCAAAGCATCGCTGCCGACAAAAACGGAGCTCCGGCCCTGCCCCGGATGGACGTAAAAGACCAGCCCCGCTTTTCATGGCGGGGCCTGATGGTAGACAGCTGCCGCCACATGATGCCCGTGCGGGACATCAAAAAGTGCTGGACCTGATGGAACGGTATAAATTCAACACCCTGCACTGGCACCTGACGGACGACCAGGGGTGGCGTCTCCCAATCGCCAAGTACCCCAGGCTGACAACCGTGGGAGGCGCCCGGGCTCAATCCCCGTCATCGGCAACCGCAATAAGGGAGACGGCATCCCCTACTCCGGCCATTACACCGCGGATGAAATCCGGGATGTGGTACGGTACGCCAAAGACCGCGGCATTACCGTCATTCCGGAAGTGGAAATGCCGGGCCATGCCTCCGCAGCCATCGCCGCCTATCCGGAACTGGGGAATACGGACATCCCGGGCTATGCGCCCAGGGTGCAGGAAACTTGGGGCGTGCACTCCTATACCTTCTCCCCACGGAAAAACCTTCCGTTTTCTGGAAGACGTCATTGATGAAATATGCGCCCTGTTCCCGGACAGCCCCTACATCCACATCGGAGGGATGAAGCGCCCAAGAACCAGTGGAAACAGTCTCCCTCCGCCCAGCGGATCATGAAGGACAACGGCCTGGCCAATGAACACGAACTCCAGAGCTACTTCATCCGCCGCGTGGAAAAAATGATCAATAACCGCGGAAAAAGGCTCATTGGCTGGGATGAAATCCAGGAAGGGGCCTTTCCCCACCGCTACCATGATGGTCTGGCGCAGCCAAATGCCGCACATCGCCGCACAAACCCTGGCACGGGGCAACGATATTGTGATGACGCCCAACAGCCACCTGTACTTTGACTATGACCAGGGGCCCGGCAAACCTTCAGTACCGGAGTATGAAACCATCAATAACGACAACCTGACCTGGCAGCGCGTTTATGGGCTGGACCCCGTCCCGCAGGGAACGCCCCGGGAACGGGAAAAGCAGGTGCTGGGCTGCCAGGCGAACATCTGGACGGAATATATCCCGAACCTGCCGAAATGGGAATACCATGTCTTCCCCCGCGCCCTGGCGCTGGCGGAAGTTGCCTGGACCCCGCAGGAGCTAAAAAATGAGAAAGATTTCCGTAAACGCCTCGACCGCCAGCTTCCCTTCCTGGACGCCCGCGGCGTCAATTACAAAAGACCGGACAATGGAGCCCCCGCACAGCCGGAGGCCGTCATTACGCGGGAACGCCGTTAAGCACGGCAGACGGGTTCCTGCGGCGCCTCCTTCCGGAGGCCGCATTATGGGCTAGCCAACCTTCATGAAAACCATTACATTGGCGGCATTATGAATTTGGAACTGCTTCGTCAGGTTTGCGTGACTCCGGGCGCTCCGGGGTTTGAAGACAAAATCCGCGATTTCATCATCCAGGAAGTGGCCCCGCTGGTGGACGCCGTGCGCGTGGACAACATGGGCAGCGTGATTGCCATCGTGGAAGGCAAAAACACGGAAAAAACCATGATGGCCGCCGCCCACATGGATGAAATCGGGTTCATGGTCCGTCACATCGACGACAAGGGGTTCATCAAATTCCCTGCCTCTGGGCGGCTTTGACGCCAAGACGCTGACGGCCCAGCGCGTCATCGTCCACGGTAAAAAAGACCTCATCGGCGTCATGGGCGTGAAACCCATCCACGTCATGTCCCCGGCGGAACGCACCAAGCTGCCGGAAGTGACCGACTTCTTCATTGACCTGGGCATGAGCAAGGAGGAAGTGGAAAAATACGTTTCCGTAGGCGACTCCGTTACCCGTGAACGGGATTTGGTGGAAATGGGGGATTGCGTGAACGTCAAATCTCTGGACAACCGAGCCGGATGCTACGTGCTGATTGAAGCCCTCCGCGCCATTAAGGCTTCCAGGAAGAAACCCTCCTGCAACTTCGTGGCCGCCTTTACCGTTCAGGAGGAAGTGGGCCTGAGGGGCGCGCAGGCCGGCACGCTGGACATCCAACCGGATTTCTCCATTGCCCTGGACGTCACCATCGCCTGTGACATTCCCGGAACTCCGGCGCACGACCAGGTTTCCCACCTGGGCGCAGGCGCCGCCATCAAGCTGTATGACGGTTCCGTCATTGCAGACCGCCGCATGGTCAAGTTCATGAAGGCCATGGCAGACGCCAACAAAATTAAATGGCAGACGGAAATGCTGCCGGCGGGAGGCACGGATGCCGGAGCCATGCAGAAATTCGTTCCGGGCGGTTCCATTGCCGGGGCCATTTCCGTTCCCACCCGCAATGTGCACCAGGTTATTGAAATGGCTCACAAAGACGACCTGGACGCTTCCGTAGCGCTTCTGACCGCCTGCGCCATGAACGTGGACAAATGGGACTGGTCCTGGAACTCCGTCAACGAATGCCCGGCGGAAAAACCCGCCAAGGCCGCAAAACGGCAGCCAAGCCCGCCAAAGCCGCTGCCAAGAAGAAAAAGGCCAAATAACAGGTCTGGCCATTCATTCATCACTACCCGGCAGGCCGCACCGGAAACGGAGGCGGCCTGCCTGTTTTCAGCCTCCTTCAAATGTTCCGGCAAACTCCGGACACCGTCCTCTCCCATTCGGCCAGGCATACCGCAGGTTCCTGCGTCACCCCCCGGAGGCTTTTTTCAGACGGCCCTGCCATAAAAAATCCTCCGGCATCTCGCAATGCCGGAGGAGAGACAATCCTGAAAAAGAAAGTTACTTGGCGGCGGGGCGGACGCTTCCTTCTGGACGGGAGCGGGGGCCGGAACTGCTTCTACCTCCACATCTTCCTCCACTTCCACATCTTCTTCCGGACCGGTAGCGCCGGTCTGCTTCATGGCGTCCTTCAGGGCCTGGCTTCCGTAAAGTCGGCCTGCTGCAAACGCTGCATGTCAGTCATCATGCCCATGAAAATGGGCAGAAGCTCGGCCTGGCGCGCCTGCATGGCGGCATCCATTTCAGCCTGAACCTTCTGGGCGCTCTTGGAAAGGGCTTCCCCTTTTCATTGATTTTGCCATCTTTTTCCGCAGCTGCGTCTGCAGTGGCCTTGTCCTTCACCGTGCTGAGCGTGGCGGACATTTCCTTCATCAACGCCAGCATCTGATCAGCGGCTTCCTTCGCTTCCTTGGAAACTTCAGCGGCCGGCGCAACGGGCGCGGCAGGAGTTTCAGCGGCGGGTGCCGGAGCCGGGGCATCCTGGGCGGAAGCCATACCTGCAAATGCCAGGGCACATGCCGAACTAATTGTTACAATGCTCTTCATAACGTTTCCGTTGTACAGGTTCGCCATGCATGCGTCAATGAATCATTGTGTAACGGCTCCCCGTGATGCCGCAGAAAGAGGAATTTGCGTTTTTTCCTCCCTTGAAGGATTTTTTAGTTGCATCTTTTTAGAATTATTATAAATTTATTTCCGATGACTAAGACCATAGAAAACCTGAAAGCTGCCATTACGGGCGAAAGCACCGCCTCCGCCACTTACGCGGCCTATGCCGCCAAAGCCGCCCAGGAAGGGCAGCCCCTTATTCAGAAATTGTTTGAAGCCGCCTCCAAGGCGGAATCCGTCCACGCCGCCAACCACAACAAGGTTCTGGAAAAGCTGGGGGCAACAATGGAGCCCATCGATATCCAGATCCATGTAGGAACCACCGCGGAAAACCTGAAAGCCGCCATTGCCGGGGAAACCCATGAATTTGAAAGCATGTATCCGGAATTCATCGCTGTGGCGGAAGAAGAAGGGCAGAAAGCCGCCGTCCGTTCCTTCACGTGGGCCACGGAAGCAGAAAAAAAGAACATGCCGATTTTTATTCCGTCGCCCTGAAGGCCCTGGAAAGCGGAGATACCAGTTCCCTGCCCAGGCAATACTGGATATGCCTGGTTTGCGGAGACACGTTCAAATCTCTGGAAGGCGTGGATGCGTGCCCCCTCTGCGGCACCAAGGCTGAAAAATTCCTCGTCATCGGATAAACTCCGTTTGAGCACCGGAGGCCATCCACGGCACCTAAAAACCGCCCGGAACATTCCGGGCGGTTTTCTGTTTTGCTGCAGCAGTCCATGGAAGAAAACCCTTCCCTTTTTACGGAGGCGGCCACTCCGCGAAAAGCTTCTCCTACATTCTGCTTGCGATTTATTCTGAAACTCTTATAATTTCTTTCCGCCTTTTAAGCAGGAAGCATTCTTTATCCCTCCTTTGCGATGATCCCTCCCCATGCATCCGCCGGTTCCGCAGAACGGTATCCGTCCGCATACGGCCTGTCGGCCGCTGTCTGCCAGGCTCTGCGCGCCGCGTTCATTCCCCGCCGCATGCGCTGCCTGTGGGCAGCCGGGCTTGCGGCGGCGCTGGCGGCCAATCCCTATGTGCTCAACGATGGCCAAAGCCTGCTGATGAGCAGCATGGGCATCGCCTGCTCCGCATCCCTGCTCTGCGGCACCATTCTTCTCTGCCTGAAATACCGCTTCACCGCCTATGTCCTTCTTCCCGCCATCATTCTGTTCAATGCGGGCCTGTACATGATGCAGATGCGGTACGGATTGGTTCTGAACCTTTCCGTGCTTTCCAGCATGGCGGAGACCAATTTCCAGGAAGCCTGCGCCTTCTGCACCCCCGCTTCCATTGCAGGAACCCTGCTTCTGGCCGGGTTTATCTACCTGGCCATCTACTGGAGCCGCCGTTCCCTGCGCCAAAAAGCCACGTGGGGCGCACTGGCATGCATTTGGGGCCTGTACGCGGCCCCTTCTGCTGCTGAGCATTCCGGCAGCCTCCTACAGCTCGGAACCCCTTTATCTTTACTACACGTCTGACAAGGCCAAAGGCTGGCCTCTCGTGGATATTGCAATGACGTGCAAACTGGCGGACGAATACATCACCCAGGATGCGGGGCGTTTCAACACATTGCGGAACCTTCCGTCCTGCGCGGAGCCCCTTTCCCAGTGCGAAGCCCCAGACGACCTGGCCGTGGTTTTCCACATGGGGGAGTGTCCGGGGGGACCATCTTCCCCTGAACGGTTACCATCGGAACACAATGCCCCGGCTTTCCAGAGAGCCCAACGTCGTTTCCTTCCCCACGCCACTTCCTTCGGCATCGTGACCAGAATTTCCGCCATCGGCATGTTTACGGATGCGGAACTGTGCCGCCGCACTCCCGGTCACTCCTCCTTCATTGACCTGTTCAACAAACACGGATTCCGCACCGTCCGTATCATGGACCTGAGCGGAGATTCCATTCATGATTATTCCCTGGGCATCCTGACACGGAACTGCCGTGAACGGAGACAGACGCCGCTCCAGCACCAGACGCCCGGAATGATGCAGGAAAGAACTTCCCTGGTCATGGAGGAATCCCTGAAAAACTTCGGCCGCAACAGGCAGCTTTATATCATTTACAATAACGGGAGCCATATGGCGTTCAGCTATCCCGCGCAGGCGGAACGTTTTACCCCGGCATCCTGCAATATGGACGACCCCAAGGCCCGTCTGGAAGAAACCGTCAATGCCTATGACAATTCCATCGTCGACCTGGATGCCTCCATTCACCGCATGATTGCACTGTTGAAGAACAGGCCCGCCATTTATTTTTACTGCTCTGACCACGGCGTAGCGCTGGGAGAGGAAGGAAAAAATGTTCCAGGGCCATATCCTGCCGCCTGTTTACCGGCCTGCCATGTTCATCTGGTATTCGGACGCCTTCGCCTCACGCTATCCGGACATGGTGCGCGCCCTGAAAGCCAACCGGCTGAAAGCCGTCTCCCACGACCACATCTTCCATACCCTTCTTTCCCTGGCTTCCATCCGGTCGGAAATCGTCAGGAACGACCTGAATCTGGCTTCTCCGGACGCGCGGGAAACTCCGGCCCCCCTCCAGCCGGAAACGCTGGCGGAATGGCAGCCCATTCCCGCACCGCCGCAGCCGTAGCAAAGGAAGCCGCCACGCGCTCCGCGAGAAACAACAGGATGCGGCGGCTCCTACCGCACCCGGACTTGCAGAGGATGGCCGATGCACTCCCGGACACGGCGCGCCTCCGCTTCCCAGCCGGCAGCGGACCGAATGGGAGAAGCCTTGTCCCAAACCGCCCCCATGTACCATTCAAAAGGGTTCTCCGTTCGCGACCTTCCTGAGCAAGTAGGTACAGCCTTCCGTATCCACCGCACGGCCTTCCGGAACCCAGGGCACGATTACGGCGGTTCCCAGGCATCCGTCATCCTTCCGGGGCCTGCTCCATGCGGTCATCAGGCCGCCGGACTCCCGGTCCTCCATAACCGCTTCATAATCATTTCTGCGCTTTCCGGTATCCATTCCCACACCGGCCTTCACCGTTTCAGTCCCCGGACGTTCAAGACGCTGCGGACTTTGGAGAAACGGTTTCCCGCATCCAGCGTCACCCTTCGCGTCTCCGCCACACGCACGCCGCCGCCAATGTCCCACGGTGCATAAACCACCTCAAAAGCAGTCTGGACCGGGCCATTGTACAATGTCCGGGCGCCGGCCCAGTTTCTAGACACATGCGGTTTTCCATCCCTGAACACGGCAATGCCGCCGCAGCCCCGCCCGGACCTACATTGTACATATCCAGTCCCCAACCGTGATCGGTGGTAATCCCCCGTTTGTAAAATTCATTGATAACGGGAGCACCCGCGCGCTTGCTCCATACATCCGTCCCACTGGAAACCAGGCCCTCTCCCTCAGGGGCTGGCCTGGCGACGGCCGGACCGTAAATCCGGTGCGCCGTAAGATCATTTTCCCACGCGAAATCATCCAGCCGCTCCGGTACCGGACGGCTGAAACAGACATCCGCGGAAGGCGCTTCGCCCAAGCAGGAATTCTCCAGAATCCAGAAATCACGGATCGTCCCGGGACGGAAATTGCTCTGGAACAAAAAGGGTATCCGTCGTTCCGTCCCCATCCGTATCCGCCAGCTGATGCGGGATGACACGTCCGTGACGGACGTCAAAACGCGAAGGCCGGCGGCATCACCGGAACCTCCGGACGGCCATGGAACCGACACGGTTTCAGCAGGGCGGAACCTGCCCAGGGATTCGTAACGGTCACGGTCTTTTTCCGCGGATGATCCCGGCCAATGACATATTTACGCAACTCACTCCCGGCCATCAGGTAGGCCCCTGCGCCGTACACCTCCGTATCTTTCCCGGAATAATGGCCCGGCTTGTCCGCAATAGGCTGCACCCAGCCCAGCGCGCCCTCCTTGCTGACCGCATCACAGGCGGCCTTCCAGGCTTTACGGATGGAGGGAAGGTATTCATCCGCATCCAGATATCCCTGGTTCACTCCCCACAGCATCCCGTACATGATAAAGAGGGTGCCGCTCATCTCCTTCAAGGGAGGTTCGTCCGGATCCAGCAGGCTCGCATGCCAGGAACCGTCGGGCGACTGGCATTTTTTCAGGGCTGCCGCCAGACGTTTAAGCAAGTCTTCATAAAAAAGGGGCGGGAAGGCCAGTCCGCAGGCATGTCCTGCAAAATAAGAGGCAATCCGGCAATCACCCAACCGTTGCCCCGGCTCCAGAACATCTTTTTTCCCATTTGCCGCCGGAACGGTAAAATAGCGGGAATCCCGGAAAAACAGGCCCTCCTCCCGGTCAAAAGATAGTCGCAGGTAAGCTTGTATTCCCTATCCATAAACTCCAGATAACGGCGGTCTCCGGTATAGGCCGCCAGTTTTACGAACACGGGAGGAGACATAAACAGGGCGTCCGACCAGCTCCAGCGGTCCTGGCAGCCCGGAGTCAGGAATTGGAGGGAAGCGGAGGAAGGCCGGTTCATCACCTTGTCCAGCACGGCGCGAATCTTTTCAGCTGCGGCGGGATTGCCGTCTTCCATCGCCATCTCCATCCAGGCATGCCCCACGGCATGGTCGTCCGCATGATAATGCCGGTTCAGGGTCTTCCATTCCTGCTCTTCTCCCGCTTTTTTCTCAGCAACGGCAGCCCCGGCCCTTCCGGAACGGACAGGCCATATTGCACCAGGCCGGAATAAAAGGCACCGTAAGTCCAATGCAGCGGCGAACGTTTTTTGGGATGCTTCGCCTGCCATTCCGCCACCAGCTGAAGATTGTCCCGGATGGTCTTTTCATTCCAGTCTGCGGAAGCCCGGAAACGGAAGTTCCTGCGGAAAGCATGGAAAGGACCGGCAACAGAAAGTATTTCTTCCATCCATTTTTTGAAAAGGCAAAGAAACGCATGTCATATCATACGGGAAAAGAAGGCTGGATTTTCTTGTAACAAGAATTTTTCTTTTTCCGCGCTCCTCCAGACCGGGAAAGGAACGCAAGGGCATATATGGTGCCATGACGGAAAAGAAAGCTGTGTTATCAATCATTTTTCTACCGTCATATACCATATATAGCATATGAATAATTATTTAACACATTATTTATACATTTTTCTTGCGGGAGGTCTCTTTCTGTGATTCATTGCGTTCCAGCGCAGGTAACGGAAGACGGTGAAAATCCGTCGCGGACGCGCCGCTGTAACCGGTAGACGATGGACCGGACACTGGCTGCCCAGGCAGCCGGGAAGTCCCCATCACATGTCGCACCGGAAGCCAGAAGACGACCTGATGCTGCCGTATTCCCATCCCGCGGACAGGATGAACATACGCACAGGTCTTCGGCATGCCCTCCCTTTCCGGGAATGCACACATGCGGTCGGCCCCTGCCTATGGTCTTTCCAGGCTTTTGCCCAGGCTCGCGGATGAGCGGTCACCACCCTTTCCAAGCGAGAAACCCACCATGGCAACAAGCATCATCAAACGTTCGGGAAAAAGGAACAATACCAGGGCTATAAGATTGAAGAGGCCATTAGAAAAGCCTTCCACAGTTCCGGGACCGCCTACAACCGTTCCATCTATGAAGAGGTGGAAGCCAAGCTGAGCCATCAGGACAGCGCGCATGTGGAAGAGGTTCAGGACATGATTGAACGCGCCCTGTTCCGCTCCGGATATTTTGACACGGCCAAGGCCTTCATCACCTACCGTTTCCTGCACAAGATGCAGCGCGAACAGCTTGGCGGCCTTTATTCCGGCAATACCTACGTGGACTGCAAGCAGACGGTAGAGGAATATATCGGCCAGAGCGACTGGCGCATTGCCGCCAACTCCAATACCACGTATTCCAATGCGGGGCTCATCAACAACACGGCGGGCAAGGTAATCGCCAACTATTGGCTGGACCAGGTTTACTCCCGCACGGGAAGGAGCCGCGCACCGGGAAGGGGATTACCACATCCATGACCTGGATTGCCTGACCGGATACTGCGCCGGATGGAGCCTACGCAACCTGCTCAATGAAGGATTCAACGGCGTGCGCAGCCGCGTGAACAGCAGACCGCCCCGCCACTTCCGGGAAGCCCTGGCCCAGATGGCGAACTTTCTGGGCATTCTGCAAAGCGAATGGGCCGGCGCCCAGGCCTTCAGCTCCTTTGACACCTTCCTGGCGCCCTACGTTTTCAAGGACCAGACGGACTTCCCCGCATCAAGAAAGACATCCGCAGTTTCGTTTACAACCTGAACGTACCCTCGCGCTGGGGACAGGCTCCCTTTACCAATGTCACGATCGACTGGACTGTGCCGCGCGACCTGCGGGACCAGGCCCCCTTCAGCGGAGGGGAACACCTCTTTGAAGGAATAGAAGACGCGAACCTGCTCGCCCTGGCGAGGGAACGCGGGGCAAACAAGCTGACGGAACTGACCTACAAGCATTTCCAGAAGGAAATGAACCTGATCAACAAGGCCTTTTACGAAGTTCTCACGGAAGGGGACAGCACCGGACAGCCCTTCACCTTCCCCATCCCCACCGTCAACATCACGGAAGATTTTGACTGGGAAGGGAAAACGTGCCTCTCCTGTTTGAAAACGCCGCCAAAATCGGTTCCTCTTACTTCCAGAACTTCATCGGCAGCCAGTACACCGTCAATGAACACGGGGAACGCGTGCCTGACGAACGGGCCTACAAGCCGGATGCCGTGCGTTCCATGTGCTGCCGCCTCCAGCTGGACCTGCGGGAACTGCTCAAACGCGGCGGCGGTCTCTTCGGCTCCGCGGAAATGACCGGCTCCATCGGCGTGGTGACCATCAACCTGGCCCGGCTGGGCTACCTGTTCAAGCAAAACCGGGAGGCCCTGTTCGCCAGGCTGGGAGAACTGCTGGACCTGGCCAAATCCTGCCTGGAAAAGAAAAAAGGGCCTTCGTTCAGGAAATGTATGACCGCGGCCTGTACCCCTACACCAAACGCTACCTGCCCACCTTCCGCAACCATTTCTCCACCATCGGCGTCAACGGCATGAACGAGCTGTTGCGCAATTTCTCCAACGATACGATGGACATTACCTCTGAAGAAGGCAGGGGCCTTTGCTGAAGAGATCCTGAATTCATCCGCTTGCGAATGCAGGAATACCAGGAGGAAACCGGCAACCTGTACAACCTGGAAGCCACGCCCGCGGAAGGCACCACGCACCGCGCTTCGCCCGCGAAGACCAGAAACGCTATCCTGACATCATCCAGGCCGGCCCCGTGGGGCAGCGTTATTACACGAACAGCTCCCAGCTTCCCGTGGACCACACAAGCGACCTGTTCCGGGCGCTCCAGCTTCAGGATGAACTTCAATGCTGCTACACGGGAGGAACCGTCTTCCACATGTACATGAACGAAGCCATCAGCTCCCCGGAAGCCTGCCGGGACATTGTCCGCAAAGTGCTGACCCGCTTCCGCATGCCGTACCTCACCGTCACCCCGCTCTTCTCCGTTTGCGAGAAGCACGGCTATCTGCGCGGGGAGCACGAATACTGCCCCTTCTGCGATGAGGAGCTGCTCCACATCCACAGGCATGAATAAAATCCCTTTTCCAATAGGCTCCCGACTTCAAACCCAACCATTAATACGACAATGACCAAACAGGAAATATTAAGCAAATACGCACAGGACCGGACCCGCTGCACCGTTTACACGCGCGTCATGGGCTATCACCGCCCTGTAGAAACTTTCAACGCCGGCAAACAGGGCGAGTTCCATGACCGCGTCCACTTCGTGGAACCGGGCCGCCCCTGCTCCTGCTCCGCCCAAACGGAACAGCCGCGATAATTCTCCCAACAACATATGCGAAGTCGATGGGAACGGGTCGGGGCATAGCAGACATCACGCCGCTCACCTTGCTGGATTTTCCAAATAAGGTGGCCTGCATCTTCTGGCTGAGAGGCTGTAATTTGTTTTGTCAGTACTGTTACAACGTCTCCTGGTCGGGGAACGGATTCTCCTGCCGGAGACCGGACGGACTATCTTGATTTTCTCAGAGATCGGGTGGGATTTCTGGATGGGGTGGTTCTGTCCGGAGGCGAGTGCACGCTGTGTCCCGACCTTATCCCTATCTGCCGCAATATACGGCAGCTTGGCTTCGCAGTCAAAATAGACACCAACGGCACCCGGCCCGGCGTGGTGAAAACGCTGGTGGAGGAAGGGCTTTGCGATTATATTGCCCTGGATTACAAAGCGCCGGAAAAACTGTTCGGCTCCATTACCGGGCGTCCGGATTTATTCCCCTGCTTCACTCAAACGCTGGATTATCTGATCAACAGAAATTTCCCGTTTGAGGTTCGAACGACAATCCACTCTGGCCTTCTCGGGGAAAAAGGAAATCAACCAGATCAGCGGGGATTTGACGTCGCGCGGCTATAGAGGAACCTACTACCTTCAGAATTTTTTTTTTAATACAGAGGAAACACTCGGCCAAATCGGCGCCCCCCGAACGGATGATTGACTTATCTCTGCTAAACACGCATATCCCCATAGGGTTGCGCAATTTTCCCATCACGGAGAAAGCTCCCGGCTCCAGCTCCGGGAAACGGCAGCCGTCCCCTCTGACATGATTTTTTTAAATAAAAGTTTCTATTTGTAAAATCGGGAAGTACCCTTCCGCCCGCCAACCATATTACCAGCTATTATTCATGAGTGAAACCCAAAACAAGCTGCTCAAGGCAGCTATCAGCCTGGCCGCCGCAGGAGTCGTCTTCTTCCTGCCTTTCGCTTCATGGGGAATCAATTAAGCCCTATTGAAATCCGCGTCATCGCCATGTTCGTCATGGCGGCGCTCTTCTGGATTTTGGAACCCATCCCTATCTGGACCACCTCCGTGATGGTCATTACCCTGTCCCTGCTGTGCGTCTCCAACGGCTCTCTCTCATTTTTGATGCCGGAGCGCTATGACAAGGCGGCGGTATCCTCCATTCTGGATGACGCCATAGGCAAAGGGATCAATCCGGAGGTAGTCGGCAAATTGAAGGAAAATGTCGAAAACCGGTTAAATAAGAAAACCAAGCTGGACGCGGAAGAAGTGAGGATGACCCTGGGGTTCCAGCTCATGGACGCTTATGAAAAAATAGATCTGAACGCACAGGAACTGTCCCGTGAAGGAAAAACGGAAGAAGCCGCCGGGCAGGAATCCATAGCCGCCCAGCTCAAGACCGCGGCCGGGCGCCTGTACAGCAAGGAAATAACCTCGCGCATCCAGGGGCTGCAATTTGTCAACACCATGCAGCAAAAATCCACGATGGCCACCTTCGCGGATCCCATCATCATGCTTTTCCTGGGCGGCTTTTTTCCTGGCTGCGGCCGCAACCAAATACAGGCTGGACATGAACCTGGCCCAAAGTACTTTTAAAACCCTTCGGCACCAATCCCAAATTCGTACTTCTGGGGCTGATGTCCGTAACGGCTCTTTTCTCCATGTTTATGAGCAATACGGCTACGGCCGCCATGATGCTCGCCATCCTGACGCCGGTGCTGGCCCTGTTCACTCCGGAAGACAAAGGCCGCGCCGCCTTTGCCCTGGCCATCCCCATCGCCGCCAACCTCGGCGGTATCGGAACGCCTATCGGCACGCCCCCAACGCAATTGCGCTGAAGGCATTGCAGGGTATGGGGCTGGACGTCTCCTTCGGCAAATGGCTCATGTTCGGCATTCCTTTCGTCATCGTCATGATCCTGATTGCGTGGCTTCTCCTGCTGTGGCTGTTCCCCATCTCTCAAAAGAAACTGGAACTGCAGGTGGGTGGTAAATTCCTGAGAACCCCCAAGGCCATTATCGTTTACGTCACCTTTGCCGTTACCGTCCTGCTGTGGGTAACGGGCAAGGGCGTGCACGGGCTGGACTCCAATACCATCGCCATGATTCCCATCGCCGTCTTTGCCATTACGGAAACCATCACCAGGGAAGACTTGAAGAAAATGGGCTGGGACGTGCTCTGGCTGGTAGCCGGCGGCTTTGCCCTGGGGCTGGCCCTGCAAGACACCGGACTGGCAAAAAACCTGATTGGCTCCATTCCCTTTGCCGAATGGTCCCCTTCCCGCTCATGGTGGGCACGGGAATCATCTGCCTGTTCATGGCTACCTTCATGAGCCATACGGCTACAGCCTCCCTGCTCATTCCAATTATCGCGGTCGTCGGCGTCAACATGGGTGACAATCTGGCTCCCATGGGGGCGTTACCGCCCTGCTGGTATCCGTGGCTTTCGCCTCCTCTCTGGGCATGAGCCTTCCCATCAGTACTCCCCTAACGCCCTGGCTTATGCCACCGGCCTGGTCAGCTCCAGGGGGATGGCCATTTCCGGCGTCATTCTGGGTATCCTGGGCATGATTTTGACCTATGTCATGATGATGATTCTTGCCCAATGCCATGCTTTTTAAGTAAGGTAATGTTCCATGCCGGGACATGTTGCCCCGGCATGGCCAACATAAACGGGAAAAGCGCCATATGATCATTGAACAGGAAGAATTCAGAAAAAATTAAAACGCATTAATCTGGCGTATTTTTCCGATCCGGACCGCATTATCACCATCAGCAAGGGAAACGCCGTCGTCCGCCAGGGGGAACAGAATAAAAGGCTTTACCTGATTTTATCCGGCAGCGTGGTTTCCTCCCGCCATGTCGTTAAAGAAGACCCGGAAACAGCTTCCACTTCCCACAAAATCTACAAGGCGTTCCGGGCCGGCCCGGAGACTATTTGGGAGTGCAAAGTTTTTTTTCCGGATGGTTCCGCAGCTCCTCCGATCTCATTGCGGAAACTGATTTGGAACTGGCCTATATCGACACCACCACCCCCGCCGTGGATGTGGAACGCTACGGCACGCTCCTGGAGCAGTTTGTTCCCGCCATTGTCCATGAACTGGCGGCACGCAATACCCGCGTCTTTGACCGCACTGCGGAAAAGGAAGAAGCGCTGCGGATGCTCCACCGTTCTGAAATGGCCGCCACCCTGGGGCAATTATCCGCCGGAATAGCCCATGAGCTCAACAATTCCCTGGGAGTCCTGTCCCGTAAAACAGACTTTGTTTTGGAAACCCTGGACAACATGTTCCGCCAGGAAAACGCCTTCCGGTATACCCTGTACAACAAAGGATTGGAAGGGACTTCCTCCGCATCCACTTCCGAACAGCGCAGGCTGGCGCGCCAGTTTGAAAAAATTACGGGCTTTCCCAGGACGTGGCCAAGGCCCTGGCCCTGATTCCGGACATACAGAATCAGCCGGAGCTGCTGGACAAACCATTCCTCAGCCAGCTGGAACAAAACCTCCCTTATTGGGAATTGGGTCACGACCTGCATGACATGAAACTGGCTGTCAGGCACGCTACAGCCATTGTCCGTTCCGTTCGCCTGCTGGGGAGGCAACACCAGACGGGAAGAAAGGAGTAAACGTGGCGGATTCCCTTACGGAAGCTGTTGCTCTGGTCAAGTCCAGTCTGCGCGGCGTTGATTTTGAAATGGTCCTGCCTCCCAGAGACTCCGTGCCAGGCATCTTCGCGGATATGACGGAGCTCGTTCAAATTTGGATCAACCTGCTTCAGAACGCCTGCGACGCGCTGAAAATAGAAAATACCCCCAACCCTTCCATCCATGTAGAATGCCGGGTGGAAAAAATCAGCAGCAAGGACCAGACATCCCATACCACCCGCGAAATTCTGGTCTCCGTCACAGATAACGGCCCCGGCGTTCCAAAGGACCTGCATGAAAAAATTTTCCGTCCCAACTTCACTACCAAAAAGAAGGGGCTTTCCTTCGGCCTGGGGCTGGGGCTCACCATCGTCCGGCGCATTGTGGACAGCTACGGCGGCCGCATCCGCCTGGAGAGCGTGCCGGGCCATACCGTTTTTACGATAATCATACCAACCATCAACAATCATGGAAAAAATTAACATCATTTGCGTGGACGACCAGCCGGAAGTCCTTGACAGCGTTTTGCGAGACCTTCGTCCGCTGAATTCCTGCTTCCGCCTGGAAGGGGTGGAATCCGCATCCGAATGCCGCGAACTGTTGGAAGAATTCGACCAGGACGGAGAACTGACGGGACTGCTTATCTCCGACCACGTCATGCCGGGAGGTTCAGGAGTAGAGTTGCTTGGGGGCATCGCCAAAGACGACCGTTTCGCCGGGACGCGCAAAATCCTGCTGACCGGCCAGGCCACCCACGCGGACACTATCCAGGCCGTCAATGACGCGCACATTGACAACTATCTGGAAAAGCCCTGGGATCCCGCCGTTCTCCTTACGACCGCCCGCAAACTGCTGACCAGGTTCATTATGGAAAAGGGCATCGACCATACGCCTTATATGTCCTGCCTGGATCAGGCCACTCTGCTGGATTACCTGCGGAGAAACTGACGCGCCGGAAGAAATATGCCGCGCCCTCCGCTTTCTCAACGCACGCATTCTCATCCGTGACGGGCATTCCCCTGCTCTGCGCCAAGGAAGGGAACAAAACCGCTAACCGTCTTTATGTTTGATATCCTGCTCCAACACAACACCCTGGTTCTCTTCGGAATCATCTTTTTCGGCATCGCTCTCGGCAGCATTAAAATATACGGCCTGAACCTCGGCCTCTCCGGCGTTCTCTTCGTAGCGCTGGCCGCCGGCCACTACCGCCTGGCCATCCCCAACGGCGTGGGCCAGCTGGGCCTGGCGCTCTTTTGTATACTGCGTGGGCCTCAGCGCGGGCAACCGCTTCTTCTCCGCCATCGCCAAACAGGGCAGCAAACTGGCCATCATGTCTGCGGTGATTGTAGGAGTGTCAGCGTTATTCACCTGCCTCTTCGGCATCTGGTTCAAAGTTCCCGCGGGAATCTCTTCCGGCATCTTTGCCGGCGCATGCACCAGCACCCCGGCGCTGGCGGCCGCCACGGAAAGCCTGCCGGGAGCCTCCGGAAGCGGCGTCAGCATCGGTTACGGCATCGCCTATCCGTTCGGCGTGGTGGGCGTGGTCCTTTTCGTCCAGCTCCTGCCGCGCCTGCTGCACTTTGACCTCAACAAAGAGGCCAAAGCCATGCATTCCAGACAGGAGGTCAGCATCATTTCCCGCCTTGTCCGCGTCACACAGCCCAACCTGATAGGCCAGAACATTGCGGACTGCAAGCTGCTGGACGGTCTGCACTGCATGGTCACCCGCGTGGTTCGCAACGACAGGCTGATGCCCCTGACTCCGGAAGACACGTTCCGGGAAGGAACGGAAGTCCTCATTGTGGGCAACAGCGACACCATGCCTCACGACATCGCCTTTCTGGGGGAGGTATGCGACAATCCCTACCCCATGGACTCCCAGAAGGAGCGCCGCAAACTGATTCTGACAAACAAGAACTATGCCGGGCACAAGCTCCGCGACCTGAAAACCCTGCGCACGGACGGCGTCATTATCTCCCGCATTTCCCGCCTGGGCTTCACCTTCGTCCCCACGGGGGAAACCACGCTGGAACGCAACGACGTGCTGACTGTGGTCGGTTCTCCGGAAAACCTTACCAAATACGGGGACAAAATCGGCCACCGCAGCCAGGACATGAACCAGACGGACCTGCTCTCCCTGGGCTTCGGCCTCTCCCTGGGCATCATTCTGGGCCTGGTCAACTTCAGCCTCGGCAACGGCGCGGGCATCTCCTGGGCATTGCAGGAGGCCCCTTATCGTCGCCCTGCTGCTCGGCCACTTCGGACGTCTGGGCCCCATCGTCGGCTACATCCCTCGTCCCACCCGCCTTCTTTTGCAGGATCTGGGGCTGGTCTTCTTCCTGGCTGACGCCGGCATCAAGGGTGGAGCGGACCTGGTGGATACGGTAGCCACCCACGGCGCGGCCGTCTTCATCATGGGCGTCATCGTCACCTGCTCCGGCATGTTCGCCGGTTACTTCGTGGGCATGAAAGTCTTCAAGATGAACATTCTGGAATGCCTGGGCGGCATCTGCGGCGGCATGACCTCCACCCCGGCCCTGGGAGCCATCGCCAGCAAGACGGACTCCCAGGCCCCCGTGGTCAGCTACGCCACCGCCTATCCTGTAGCCCTTATCCTGATGACCATCGTCGCCAAGGTCATCATCCAGACCATCGGCGGCGTGGTGGGAATTTGACAATGGCAGAGATCATCTGACCTGAAAACTATTATCTCTGTTTTACCGCTTCAGCACGGGGTTCCATTCTTTTTCCGAATGGAACCCCGTTTTCATCATCTTGCGGGAGGGATGGACAAAAAATCATCCCGGATTCAGCTCCGAAAATCCAATGTCTCTCAGAGCCAATGACCCCAATTTTCCATTTGAAAAATCCTTTTGCCGTCAATATCATTTTTTGATATAAAAGCGAAATATGAAATGTATTTTTCATATTCAAAAAAATCATATTTTATTGAAATTTTTTCAAGTTGTGTTGCCATGCATTTAAGTCTGTCTTTCATACCTTATGAAAAACATCTTCTGGCTTTTCCTCTTCAGCATGCTCATGTCTATAGAGAGCTTTTGGCACGCTGGCTCCATCTGAAGCAGACATACAAACACTGCTTTCTTCAGGGCGGTCCTCCTTCATTGCCGGTAAAATCCGGGAAGTCCTGCGCAGCCGGCTTGATTCCGGCCCGCTTACCTCCGACAAAATACGAAAACTGATTCAATCCCCTCAAGTGGCGGCATTGTGCTGCCTGCACCAGTTTTTCAATACTGCCGAAGGAGGGAAACCTTTCACTCAGGAGGAACTCAAGGATCAGGTCTTCAGGAAATGGCTTTCCAACCACCCGGAAGTATTCAACATGCTCGCCCAATCTGGTCCAGCCGGCAAAAGTACTCTTTCCGTTTTTTACCAAATCTGGAATACCAGCGATCAGAATTTCAATCCCGTTGAACTCAGCATGGCATTGGGAGCCGGCCTTGTCGCAAACATCTTTTCTCCTGAAGAATGCATCGCCAATTTAACTTCTACCGGGATTCTCATCACCACGCCAAATGCTATCCACAGGCAGAAACCTTGCAACCCTGGGAATGGGCCATCGTATTCCGGGGAAAAGAAGGTCTTGAAGATCTGGCATGGGCACAGCAATTTATCGCAGGAAAAAAATCAGGCCGGAGAAAGCCGGAAGCAGATTTCCCGGATTCATTCCCTACCGTAAAAAAGAATGACAAAGGCGTCAGCGTCCATGCCGGAAGCGCTTTTTATGACCACAAGCCCATCACGCTGAAACTTTACACGGAATACGGAGGAGTATGCGGCGCCGTCTCCAAAGGCGCGGCTGGATTCCTGCGTTCCAAAGGAGTTCCCGCTTACCCGATTGGACAGCCGGGGCACTGCGCCTTCGTATGGAAACACCCCAATGGCCACTGGCAAATCGGCAACAATCTCGGCGGCTGGAATTGGGCCAGCGGCAGCGCTCAGATTCCCTGGAAAGGCCCTGTTCAACTGGTGACGGCTTACGATTCATTCATTCATCATCCTCATGCGGAAGAATCGGCTTTAACGTATTATCTGTCCTTCTGCACACAAAAACAGGAACATGTGGAGTTGCTCTTGCGGGAAGCGCGTCAATTCAATCCCTTCAATTATCCTGCGTGGCAGCGTTATCTGGATATCAAGGCCAAAAACGCCAGCGACCGGAGAAAACTCGCCTTACTCAGGGAACTGGCTCAAGCGATGCCCAATGAGCACAATCTCATTTGGCACGCGGCGAAAAGCGTGCTGAATATCAGGGGAAAACAGGGTGAATCCCTATGAACTCTATGCCTGCGCGCTCGGCCCCGACTGCACGCCCCATGCGGAAGAACTTTTTACCCGCCTGGTCTGGAACAGATTAGTGGGGGATTGTCCTGAAATCAAAGGCGTCGCCGAATACAAGCCGGGCTTTACCGGAAAACATCTGTCCCTATGGACCCAAAAAGGGAAAACACGCCGTATGGACACCTAAGATGAAGAAATATTCGGTCAAAGTGATGCAAAGAGCCATTGAAGCGCTGACGGAAAGGGATAAGACGCAAAAATACTATGTGGAAACCTATCAAACCCTGTTAAGCATCTGGGGGATGGGAAGTTAAACAGAGAGGGAAAAGAATTTATTAAAAAGAATTTCATTCTGACGAAAAAGACCGACGAAATGAACTCCAACACCCTGAAAAAAAATTGACATGAGAAAGAAATCAATAGTAAGACTCCTCACATACGTTATAGCAGTAGCCATTTGCTCGTTCACCTCTCTGCCCGTCCAAGCGAAAGACTGTGACTATGAGGTAAAATATTTTCCTTACATAACCCCCAATGGAGCCTCGACAGCAACATTGGAGATACTGGGAAAGACATTGGATGGAATTGCAGCAAAAGCATTAGAAAAAGTAATCTATGACGCTATCGGAAATGCTAGCGGAATACTCAAGCTATCTGAAGCCATGAAAACTGATAAGGCATTCCGGAATGTGCATATCATTTACCTCTACCGATTCACTCATCAAAAGAAACTAATTGGATCATGGCAAATCTCCCAAAAGAATAATATCATGCGGAACGGAGTGGACTTCCACCAGTCAAAAGATATTCCTAGTGTTATTAATGAAGGGAAACGACAAATTGAAAGACAATTAGAAAAACAATTAAAGGAAGATTGTAAAAATCATCAATAAATCAATAGAAAATAAAACAATGAAATACATATCAAGTATACTCGTCATTGTGCTCTTCTGCATCCAAGGAATAGCTAGTCTAACTATAGCACAAGAAAAAACCGTCCAATCCAGCGAGCAACAACAAGAAGCTCCCTCTGACGTCCAAACCGAGGAGATGAATATCCCTGTTATTACAAATCCTGTTGTTTTTAACGAAAAAGACCTAGACAAACTTCTGGAAAAGCAGCGAGAATATGTAGAGAAGCATTATCCCGATTACCGCATCAGAGGGAAGGGCGAGGAACATGATGTCATGGATGGTCATCGATATTCATTTTTTAATTTGGAAAATGAAGATGAGGAATGGGTCCTGACCATCCGTTTCGATATTGAGGAAGCGTACCAGGCCTACATGAAAAAACATCAAAAGGAAATAGAACGGGAAGCAGCCCGGCTCATCAGGGGAGGGCCTCATCAAGATTGAATGATCGGCCTTTTCCTGTAACGAAGAGGAAACACGAACCAGCATTGGAACGTTCACGACCTTTTTGTTTTCCCAGGGAAAAAGCCATAACAGAATTCCATATGAATCATCCTCTGAAATTCGTCGCGACCACGGGCATTGTTCTGTTTTTCCTCATGCTGAAAACAGGAAGTCTCGCGGCAGCGCGGGAAGAACATCCCCGGCAGCCGGACGCACAGCAGCAGGAAGAAGAAAAAAAGATATCCCTGTCATCACCAACCCTGCTGTGTTTAATGAGAAGGATTTGGACAAGCTCCTGGAAAAACAGCGGGAATACATAAAAAAACATTATCCGGATTACAAAATTGTTGAGAGGGCCAGGAACAGGATTATTTTGACAGCCGTAATTATTCGAGATTCGAGTTAGAAAACGAAGATGAAGAATGGGTCCTGACCATCCGTTTCGATATTGAGGAAGCGTACCAGGCCTACATGAAACAACATCAAAAGGAAATAGAACGGGAAGCGGCCCGGCTCATCAGGGGAGGGCCTCATCAAGATTGAATGATCGGCCTTTTCCTGTAGAAAAAGAGAGGAATATCGGCAAACCGGCATTGGAATGCGCCTGTCTTCTGCCGCATTGGCTGTATACCCTCACCTCTAAGAGAACTCTAACTCATCACATCAGTAAGGCGGCTATGGCTCCCACGCCAAACGCCGATTTCATGATGAAGCCGGAGCATCAGGGTTTGTTTCCGCCACCTCCAGGCAGACGGACTGGAAGGCCTTTTTCCAGCGGATGCGGATGCCGGCGTCCATCAGGAAATCGCCGCCCAGCACCTGTTCGTGAACGTTCGTGAGAGAGCCGTCTTCATTCATGTTGATTTCCCGCACCAGGTACCTGGCGACAGGATTCAGGCCTTTCAGGCGCAGGGGCGGAGGGGAATCCGCCAGCCATTTATCCATCAGCCAGGCGAAAACGACAGCCCGTTTTCCGCATACATACATCAGGAGGCCACCCGGCTTTCATACGGGGAGGAAAGCCGGTACAAGTCACCGAACTGGACTACGGGGCGGATGCGCTTGTATTCCGTCAAAGCACGTTTGGAAAAGGCCATATCCTCCTCCGTCATGTCGCATGGCTGAAGTTCAAAGCCAAGCCGTCCGGACATAGCCACGTCAAACCGGAATTTGAGCGGAGCGGAGCGGCCCGTCTGATGGTTGGGGAGGCTGTCACATGGGCGGCCATGGAAATAGCCGGGAACAGGTGGCCTATGCCCCACTGCATGAACACGCGTTCATAAGCGTCCGTGTTGTCGGACGTCCAGAATTCATGATGCCTCCGCATGGTTCCATAGTCGGCGCGGCCTCTCCGCCGGAAGAACAGGCCTGGAATGTCACATCCGGGAATTCCGATGCCAGCGTATCAAGAACGTGTTCATAGCCCCGCACATAGTCAATGGGCAGATTCCCCTGGCGGCAGGCGTCCAGCCAGGGAGAGCCGGGGTCGGAAATTTTGCGGTTGCAATCCCATTTGACGTAGGAAATGCCCGGATGTTCTCCAAGCAGCTTCCGCATGGCGTCAAGAATGTACCTGCATACATGAGGATTGCTCAGGTCCAGCAAATACTGGCTGCGTTCCTGCCTGTTTTCCCGATGCGGGAGACCGATGACCCACTCCGGATGGTCCTGATAAAGCTCGAATGAGGGTTCACCATTTCCGGCTCCACCCAGATGCCGAAGCGTATCCCCAGTTCTTCCGCATGGCGGATAAGGCCTTCCAGCCCATGGGGCAATTTAGCGCGGTTCACCTGCCAGTCCCCCAATCCCGCGCGGGCGTCATTGCGGGGGAACCGGTTGCCGAACCAGCCGTCATCCAGCACGAAAAGCTCTATCCCCAAGTCCGCCGCACGTTTCATCATGCCGTGCAGCACTTTTTTCCGTAAAGGTAAAATACACCCCCTCCCAGGAATTCAGCAAGGTTGGCCTCTCTGTTCCTCCGCCGCGCAAGCCGTAGCGGCGCGCCCAGCGGTGGATGCGCCGGGAGGCCTCTCCCTGCCGTTTTTACTGTGCGTCAGAATGAGGGGCGGCATTTCAAACACGCCGCCGCCGTCCAGCAGATAGGGCGCGGGAGCCGTATCCAGTCCCGCTCCGGCAAAAGGTAATGATACGGGCTGTGCCGGAACCATATCCGGTAATTGCCGGACCATGCCAGCGCCCCCAGAACAACCTCCCCGGAATCCTCCCGCGCCGGACCGTCCAGAGAGATGATGAATCCGGGGCTTCCCTCCTGGGCGGTGCGGGTGCCGGTTCCGGATACCAGGGCAAGTTCATGCCCCCGGGCCACTTCTTCCTCACTCATCAGGGACTCGCCGCCCCAGGTACCGCGGAAGCTGGTGACGAAGTACCGTTCTGCGCGCAAACCCAGTTGTGCGGACGCAACGCGGTGCAGGCGGATGCCTTCTTTCCCTTCGTTCCGAACAACCGCCCACTGCAAAAAAGGTGTCCGATTCCCTGTGAGAGCGCACGTGGATTTCCACCCGCACAGGGTAGGAAGGGTCCTTCCCATAGAAGACGGCTTCTTCCCGGTCGTCATCCAGTTCCAGCACTTCCCAACCCTGGCATTCCAGGCTCAGGGAAAGGGCCCCGTCCGCCTGGGTCACGCAAATGCAGTACTCGCCGGACGCATTGGGAAGCCCTGTTACGGAATCCGCCAGGGAGGAATACAGGAGAGGAGCATCCGCGGCGTTTTCCAGGGCATCCTCCGGCTGATGCAGCCTCGGGCCGTAATAGGCGCGGCGCACACGGCCCTGTTCATCTTTGCACAGGGTCATCTGGGAGGAACGGGTCAGCAAATGAACGGAATCCGGAGTCATAATCGGCAAACGTGGAAGGGGCCAGTTACTTATGCAGGCAGGCAAAAATGTTCCTGCCTTATCCACATTAAGGGCCTCCGCGGACGAGGAAGTCAATGGCAAAATGACAGGAGCTGCCGAACGGCTTCCCTACTCCTTCCACAGAAGGGAAGAGGGGTGGGAATTTCATGGTTTTCGATTCATGCACCAGCAACCTGCCGCCGTTTTCCGGATGGCGTACGATGCGGGCGCGGCGGTGCTTGACGCGGAAAGTGCCAAAACCCCGGAATTTCACCAGCGACCGCCTCCGGACCGACCGCGCAATCGTATCCAGCACCGCGTTCAACGCGTGTTCCGCCTGCCGGGAAGTAACGTCCTTCCCCAGCTCACGCTGGAGCTCCCTGATAAATTGTGTTTTATTCATAGGCCTCCCAGCATGACCTGCCCCGTTTCTCCGGTAAAGAGGCAACGGCGCGCGCTCATTCCTGCCACCATACCCATACAAATGCCCCCTTCCGTTCCGGTCTGCGAGTTTCCTCCTTGCCCCCGCGGACCAGCCCCATTAAGGTTCCGGGGAAATGCCTCCCCTGCCGCTGATGCCCCGTGCCCGGAACAAGCGTTCAACGCAACCGCGCTGAAGTGGCACACCTGCGCCTGGCTTCTGCTGCCTGTCCTGGTGTTCCTGACCGGGTGGATGCACTGGTACGCCGCTCTCCCTCTCACGCTCCTGACGGCGGCGGGACTGACGCCCCGAGAAAGCAAGGAACCGCAAACAAGGGATTCTCTCCCCGCCTTCCCCCTGTTCACCCGCTCTTCATTTCTCGCCCTGGCGGCGTTTGCCGCCCTGATGGCGCTTTCCGGCTGGGGGGAGTGGGTCAACCAGCACCCTGACCATATCGTCAGAAATGCCTGTCTGCGTGAATTGGTCGCCAGTCCGTGGCCTGTCATCTTTCCGGACGGGAACGTGCTGATTTACAACACGGGGTTCTGGCTGGTTCCAGCCCTGGCGGGAAAACTGGCAGGGCTGGACGCCGCGCGCGTGCTTGTCGTTCTGTGGGGAACCTGGGGCCTGTTCCTTTCCTGGCTGTGGCTCTGCGTTTTCTCCGGACGCCGCTCCCTGCTGCTCGCCCTGCTGATGGCGGCATTCGGCTCTCTGCTGAATGTCCAGTGCTGGCTGGGGCTGGATCTGTTTCGTCTGCATTACTTCGGCACGGCGGAACAAATCATGTGCAGCGCAAACGCATCCATTCCTGTTCTGCTTCTTTTTCATCTTCCTGGCTTCAGGACGCATGCCCCTATACTGGATGCCTATTCTGTTCGCAGCCACGGCCTTTTATTCCCCCCTCGCAGCCCTTGGAGGCTGCCCCTGGCGGCCTGCCAGTGGCGCCGCCAATGGAAAGGCGTCCTCCCTCTCCGGGATGTCCTGCTCCACCCCTCCTTTTCAGCCGCCGTTCTGCTGGGAACGTGTTTTCTTCTTTATTATGGGGCGGTAAACGCGCCATCCTCCCACATGGGCGTGCGGCCTTTTATACGCGCGTCCGGGGATTTCCTGCTTATGGCAACCTCATTCCTGCTGTACGCCCTGTTCTGCTGGCGGGATTTCCGCAAGAATCCCCTCTTCATCTGTACGCTGGCAACCGGCCTGATTCTGCCTTTCTTTTACGTGAACGGAGACGTCAATGACCTGCTTTGCAAAGGAAGCGTTCCGGTCATGGCCTGCCTGCTTGCCTTTCTGGCTTCCTCCTGGACGCGGCATCCCGGTCTCCGCGTCTGGATATGGCTTCTCCTGGCGTTTGGAATGGCGCCCCGGTTCAACATTCCCTATTATTGCTGTTCTTCCAGCGCCCTCCAGGCGGTTCTGGCGCCTCCGGCTTCGGAAACAGAGCCTTCTTCCTTCGCCAGCCGGGAATGGAAACAGCTTTCTATGCGCCCCAGGCGCGCCGTCAGGATGAATGGGGGGCCGCACTATGAACCATCCCGGACACCGGTGGTATCCCTACTATTCCGGCACTCCCCAGCCATGGCTGCGCTTCATTTACCGTTTTTAGAAGAGTAATACCTCATGATGCCGGATGAGGGCGGCAAAATCGGGCAGCTTGCCCGTGTGCAGGTATTAAATTGACCTCCGATATCCCTAAACTTTTCAATGAAAGCGACGATTTTTTGAAAGACGCTCTGTTTCTTCGTCAGATATTGAGGATTTAACGGACTCATCTTCGGCAGAATAGCATTGAGGTCAGCGCCGTTCTCGCTGGCGTACTTCCGTTTTCAAAGATGTTTGAATATATCGCTTTGCAGCTTCCTCGTTCAGTTTCTCTTCCGTAATCAGAGCAGCAGCTTCCTTTTTCTGTTTCTCTTGGGCATAAGTAAAAGAAAGCGGCAATAATATCAGCCTTATCTCGAATCGGTTCCAAATCCGTTTCATTGATAAAATCAACAATGAGGCTCTCTTTTGCCCTGTTCCCGATGCTCGCTCTGATAACACGGCGCACCTCATCTACCAAGGCAGGTTTGTCCTTCGTTTTCCTGTTGTGTTCGAAAATCAGTCCGAGAATATAGTCGAGATCTATTTCCTGAGATTTAAGCAGATCAATTTCAAAAACCACATCATCCCAGTCTATTTTTGAATCTTCCGGAGCTTTACCGTTCCTCTCATGTCTGAACCAGTCTCGGATATCATTGTATATCGAACGATAATCCTGTACGGTTCGCTCTTTCAGTACATCAATGCCCTGCATGGCTGCAATATCTTCATCAGTCAAGAAGTTGGCATTCTTAAACGCTTCAAGAGCCGCACGATTCTCTTTGTCTATTTTTTTGCAGGGCTTTGAGCTGCGTAAACTCATCGTAGTTTTGTAAAATATTTTCTATCCGTAGATATTCTCGAACAGCTTAACAAAGGATTTTTTATCTGCTTCCGTCACTATCTCATCCGGGGCAGGGAATTTTTTCTTTCAGTTCCATGACAACTTCCACATACCCTTTTCTCGCCTCGCCGGTGGCAATATCCTTAAATCCTTCAAGGTATTCCTTGTAGCTCTTTTCAAGCACTACGTTCCTTGTGTTCTTATCTCCAAACAGAGTGATCGCATCTATTGTAGATTGTTCCAAATCCCTGAATGTGACGATATTGCCGAAAGTTTTGGTTGCGTCATAGATGCGATTGGTACGTGAAAACGCCTGCATCAGACCGTGATAACGCAGATTCTTGTCTACAAACAGCGTGTTCAAAGCAGGAGCATCAAAACCGGTAAGGAACATACCGACCACAATGAGCAAGTCAACTTCCCGGTTTTTTACTCTTTTGGCCAAATCGCGATAATAGTTTTGGAACTCTTTACTATCCACTCCGAAGTTCGTTTTAAACATCACGTTGTAATCGCCAATCGCTTTTGCCAAAAACTCTTTGGCGCTGCTGTCCATTGCCGAAGGGTCAAATATTTTCATCTTTGATATCGCCCTTAGCGCTTTGTTCTTCATTTGGGGCGAAAGAAAATATGGTGGCAATTCTCAGGGGCCTGTCACTTTCTTTCTGCAGATTGTTCAATTCCTGATAATACAGTTTGGCAGCCTCAACGCTGTTTACTGCGAACATGGCATTAAAGCCCTTGTCATTCCCTTGCGTTCTATGTGTTTTTATCCTGAAATTCCCGCAAGATGTATTGAGAAATCCCTTTGATCCGGTCCGGATGAAGCAAAAGCTTTTGATTTTCTGCCGCATTTAACTTGATTTCATCTTTTTCAGTTTCCAAATTCCTTGAACCGTGGACGAACATCGTTGTAGTCCACTTTGAACTTCAAAACCTTTTCATCACGTATGGCGTCTGTGATGACATACGAATGCAGCTCACGGCCGAACACACTGGCCGTAGTCTCCGCCCCAAAGCATTCTCAGGAAAGATAGGGGTCCCCGTAAAGCCAAATTGGTAATATCTCTTGAACCTCTTTTTTCAGATTCTTCTGCGCTTCTCCGAATTGGGAACGGTGGCACTCATCGAAGATAAATACAACCTGTTTTTGATAAACGGGCAAGTCGCTTTCGCTCTTCATGAGGTTGTTCAGCTTCTGAATGGTCGTAACGATAATCTTGTCGTCATTCTTCTCTATGTTCCTCTTCAGTCCCGACGTGCTCTCTGACCCATTGACGCTATCGGGCGAAAAACGTTGATATTCTTTCATCGTCTGATAGTCCAAATCCTTGCGGTCAACAACAAAGAACACCTTGTCGATAAAATCAAGTTGTGTGGCAAGCTGTGCGGCCTTAAAACTCGTCAGAGTTTTGCCAGACCCCGTGGTGTGCCAGATGTATCCGCCTCCCTCCGGATTGCTCCATTTCTTAGCCTGATAAGAGCTTTTTATCTTCCACAAGATGCGTTCCGTTGCCGCAATCTGGTAGGGTCGCATAATAAGCAGCGTGTTACTGGTATCAAACACCGAATATGTGAAAAGAACCTGCAGCAGCGTATTTTTCTGGAAAAATGTCGCCGTAAAATCCTTTAAGTCTTTAATCAACATATTGTCCGACTTCGCCCAGTTCATCGTAAAGTCAAAACTGTTTTTATCGCGCTTTACGGTATTGGCAAAATAACGGGTGTCCGTACCATTGGAGATGACGAAAACCTGTAAATATTTATAAAGTGAACTTTCGCTGTTGAAGCTCTCTTTGCTGTAGCGACGCACCTGGTTAAAAGCCTCGCGGATAGCCACACCCCGCTTTTTTTTTCAGCTCTACCTGCACCATAGGCAACCCATTTACCAGTATCGTGACATCGTAACGGTTCGCTTGTTCCCCGAACTGCTCAAACTGATTAATCACCTGCACTTTGTTGCGGGCAATATTCGTCTTGTCTGCCAAGTATATATTCTCAATATGCCCATCATCAAACACAAAGTCACAGATGTAATCATCGTGTATTTTTTTTTGTTTTTTCAACAGGGCTGTCGCTCTTCTTGTCCAGATATTCCTCCAGAAAGCGACCCCATTCAGAATCGGTAAAAACGATATTGTTGAATGCCTGCAACTGGTTTCTCGCATTGCAGAGCAGGGCGTCAGGCGTAACAAGGCTGGGAACATATTCGTAACCTTGTGATATCAAATCTTCTATAAATTCGCGTTCCAAAGCAGCCTCTGTCTGATAACCTGCAGGCGGCTCGCTTACCATGGAACTCTTGGTGTAGTTGTCGAGAACGATAAAATTTTGCAATTCTGCAATGGTACTGTACTGTGTCATGTCGTTCACTATTTATGGTCAACGATTGAGTGGAAGTGATATTGAGGTATTAGAACCTCTTTTACTAAATAAGTTAATACTCTTTTTATCCTCTTCTTTAACAATTGAAGATTCCTCTCCACTATGTTTAGAATGGCTATACAGATTGATTCGCCTGCAATATGCCTCACGCGATTCGGCAGGCAAAAGTTCTCCCAATTTCCATAACCAAGAAATGTAGCAGTTTTTTCTAATATATTACGAAGAAAATTATAATGATATTTTTTGAATATCATCTGAGAGGATGGCTTTATTCAGCTCAGTTAAGAGAGCTAAATGATAGGAAAAAGGAGAATCGTTGGTATCTATGGGTAAAAAGTGCCATCATCCAATTTTTCCAAGCGTTTTTTACACTATGCCTTGGGCTGTAGCTATAACGCGAATCCGCATTGTTAAATGCATTAAATAGTACATTATAGAAAAGCGGATTGTGTGTTGTAATAATAAACTTCAAATTTGACTGACTTGATTTTATCAATTCCGCTACGTCTACCGCCAATTCAATCAAGTGATTGTCATCTAACGAACTTACAGGGTCGTCTATGAAAAAGTATTCCAAATCATCAAACTTATTTGTCGAACGGTTTTCCGGCTCTGGAACATTCAGTACTTCGACTACCTCTTTCAGCAGACTGTAAAACACGCACCAAATAAAACAACTCTCTTCGCCTCTCGATATCTTGATATTATCAATTCGCTCTTCGTTGCCGCCTTCTATAGAAAAGGAAACCTCATTATAACCTTCATTGAAATATGGAGTCAGTTTATCATTAGTATAATGCTGGAAATTAGTTATAATATTTCTGTCTTGTCCTTCATCTTCAAGCACCCAGTCAGTAAAGGCATTAGGACGTATCACCAGCTTCCTGTCTGTATCTTTTTCCAAATCATTATCCCAATAGAACAAATCCTCAGTAAAAGCATTATAATACAATACTTTTACGCCAGTATCCCCTGTCTTGCGCTTCTTCTTCCTCATGCTTGGGCGACACCAATTCTTTGAATGCGCGAGACAGCCGCGTCTTTCCCACACCGTTAAAGGCATAGATAAGCTGGACCTTCTTTGGACTGTTTTTAGCTCCTGAGCTATTTCTGTCAATGTTTTTCCCATATTCAGGCTGTTGTTTTATTATCGGGAAATGATAATAATTGGTTACGGTAATATTCATACTGTTTTCTACGCAGTTCTATTTCCTTTGGCAAGCCTTCACTGATGGAGGTTGTCAGCATATCGAACTTGTCGAGAATGGAGACAATACGGCGTTGCTCTTCGAGCGAAGGAACAGGGATTATATAATCCATTATTTTCTGCTTGCTGCCACGAGGCATTTTTGCTCCTTTGGCAAATTGCATATTGTAGTTAAAGAATTTATCGTCCGCTAATACCTGGTATAGATATTTAACATCCACTGATTGGTCTGTTAAATGAATTACCAAGACATCTCCACTTGCACCACCTTCATTATAGGCCAACCATATCTTCTTTAAATAAGGACGAATATTGCCTATTAGTACGTCACCTATAACATAGGCAGTTAAATCCCTTTAGTGGGAACGTAATTTGATCCTATCTTTGCCAGCTTTATTTGGCAAAAGATTATCAACGCCGACATAATTATCTTTCTTCATAGCTATCGCATTTATTCTCTTATGTGAATATTCTGCAATTTCTCTCAGCTTTTTAAGTTGACACCCCCAGATTTTATCAATTCATTGAAAGACAACAATTTATTGCGATAATATTCATACTGTTTCTTTCTCGCTGTAAGCTCCGCTGTAAGCTCCGCTGTAAGCTCCGCTGTAAGCTCGGTGAAATTGTCCAGAATACGGACAATTTCACTCTGCACCTCAAGAGGTGGCACAGGGATAGTAAGTTTTTTTACAATTTGAGCATTTATATTTGTTTGGCTACCTTGTCCTAATGACTTAATATATTGATATTGGTTGCATAGACAATGGAAAACATATCTATATAATGCTTTTTCTTTATCAAGCTCAATATTACAACAAGCTTGGTTGGTTGTCATAGGAATTTTATTTATCGCTACTTTTCCAACAGTTGCTCCATACATTGCAACAATAACACAATTTTTCTGGAATCCATTTAGCTGATGAGTTATCAACTCCTAATTGTGTAATCTTTTACACCAGTGTCTGTTATATCATCAAAATTAACTTCTTGAGTTCTTAACCACGGTATATCGCCATTATAATATTCTGCAACTCCTGTTTTGGGTGTACCGCCAGATGTTATATTCTTACTTATAGAAGATACCGTTTTATACTCCACTCCATTAGGGCATAGTTCTTGAATAAGCTCGTCTAGTCTACTCATTTTATGTCAACTCCCTTTAACATCTGCTTGACTACATCGGTCAGAAAAAGCCGTTCCTGTTATCGCTGGTGCATTATTCATCCTCCAACTCCTTAATAATCGCGTCAATATCCGCACGCAGCGCATCTATCCTCTCCACGGTTTGCTTCACCTCGGCATTCAGCCTGGCAATATCAATCACCTCGCGCGTATCTTTCGCCTCTACATATGAACTCACAGAGAGATTCTAGCCATTCTCCGCAATCTTGCTGTTATCTACTAATGCCGCAACATATTCCACCGGTTCCTTTCTGGCGAATATATCGACTATTCTTTCTATGTGCTCATCTGTCAGGACATTGTTATTGGTCTGCTTTTTAAAGAAATCTTCTCCGCTGGCGTCAATAAACTGCGTCTTCGTATCAGCCTTGTGCCTGGACAGCACGAGGATATTCACGGAGATGCCCGTTCCATAGAAGAGATTGGGAGGCAATGCAATGACCGTTTCCACAAAGTTGCCGTCCACAAGATATTTTCTTATCTTCTGTTCCGCACCGCCACGGTAGAAGATGCCGGGGAAACAGACAATGGCAGCCCTCCCTCTGGCGGAAAGATAGCTGAGGGCGTGAAGCACAAAAGCAAAGTCAGCTTTTGACTTTGGCGCTAACACCTGCCGGGGCAAAGCGGTCGTCATTGATCAGCGTTGGGTCGTCGCTTCCCACCCAATTGACGGAGTATGGCGGATTTGAGACGATGGCGTCAAATGGTTTTTCATCGCCATATTGGGGATTGATCAGCGTATTGCCCAACGCTATGTCGAACTTGTCATAATTGATATTATGCAAGAACATATTCATCCGCGCCAGGTTGTAAGTGGTGTGGTTGATTTCCTGCCCGAAAAAGCCATCTTCAATGAGATGCGCATCAAACTGTTTCTTCGCTTGAAGCAGCAACGAACCCGAACCGCAAGCCGGATCATAAATCTTGTTGACGGAAGTCAATCCCGACATAGCTAATTGCGCTATCAACTTCGATACATTCTGAGGCGTAAAGAACTCTCCGCCGGATTTGCCGGCATTGGCAGCATAATTGGAAATCAGAAACTCGTAGGCATCTCCGAAAAGATCTATCTCATTATCCTCAAAATTACCGAAATCCAGACTTTCCACACCTTTGATGACTGCCGCCAAACGCCTGTTTTTCTCCTCCACGGTGTTGCCCAAACGGTTGCTTGTGGTGTCAAAGTCGGCAAACAGTCCCTTTATGTCGTGTTCGGACGGATACCCATTGGCAGAACTCTCTATCGCATCGAAAATAGCGGCCAAGTCCGTGTTCAGATTAGGATTGTTGTTGGCATTCTTTGCTATATTCACAAAGAGCTGAGCAGGATAGATGAAATACCCTTTTGTCCTGGTGGCGTCATCTTTTATCTCAGGGGTGATAACGTCATCCGACATATTCGCATAGTTGACGCTCTCGTCACCGCCTTCAATGAAGTTGGTGAAGTTCTCACTGATAAACCGATAAAAAAGAGCTCCTAAGACAAACTGCTTAAAATCCCAGCCGTCAACGGCGCCACGCACTTCGTTGGCGATTTTCCAAATAGTAGATTGCAATTCGTCTCTTTGCTTTATACTGGTCATATTAATTAAAATTATTCTTAATTCATATTGCAAAGTTAAAATATCAACACGTCAGGACTTGATAAACCAACAGAAACCACAAGCTGCCATTCCCGGCGCTACGCGTCAAAATCACTTTCCAACGGATAACCGTTTAAAACCGTTCCGCTTCATCATTCCGCTTTTGCCGCCGTCATTATTTGGCTTCGCGGATACCTTGCCATTAAGCATTTCAATTCAGCTTCTTCCGGTTTACATGATTATTCCAGGCTTCTTCAATAATTCCGGCAAGAGGCTTTCCATACTTGTCCACTTCACTTTTGGTGAACAGGCTCTTGATCAATTCTCCGGAAACAGGGTCAATGATAAACACGGCGGGAGGGCCAAGAACCACATACGGCGCACGGGGGAATCCGCACACCCCACGATTTTTGCGGCTTCTTCCGGAACCATCTTGAATTTAAACGTTCCCGGGGAATTGCCCGGCACCTGTTTGGTGTCCACCAGCCAGAATATAAATTTCTTCCCGGCGGCATTTTTGAAATTTGTTTTTAATATATTCCCGGGTAAAAATATTACACCGGGAACACCATGAAGAACCGGTCAGGTAAATCACCAGCGGCAGCTTTTTTCTTCATAGCTTCATTACGGAGTTTGTCAAAAACGGGGCTGCCCGATTTATTGACTTCAGGTATCCTGTTTTTATTGGCAAACCCGAAAATGGGAGGACGCTGTTGAGCTATGCCGGCCTGAGGGGCAACCAGCCCTGAAACCACAGCGGAACAACATAAAAAAGGAAAGGCCTCATACGTGTTCCTACTATAGATACTATCCGGGATAGTCAAACAGCAAGCGTTTCCCGGTTTCGGAAAAAAGAAATGCCCTTTACATGAACCATAGCAGGGCTATTCACTTGCCAAGTCCGAATGAAGCTGTAAGAATCCGCGCCATGAGAAAGCTCCTGATCCGCTCCTGTCTGATTGCCGGGCTGACCTGGACCTATTCCTGCGCCTCCAACAAGGAAACGGCGCCTCAGGCCCCCGCCCCGGTTCCAGCCGTTCAGCCGGAACAAACCGCCCCGGCGGACCATCCCGCACCCTGGGCTCCCGCCCGGCGCAACAGGAGATTCTTCCAGAGGATGAGAATGAAGAGTCCGCTCCGGGGCCGGCTGTCTTGCCGGGCGACTTCCGCCCCGGACTGCGCACCCCCGGCTGCCGGAAACCCTGCTGTACGATCTGGACGGCAAACTGATTACCCCTTCCGCCCCATAATCTTTTCCCACCACCATGACTGCGACCATTCCCAAAGGCTTCCACCCCGAACCTTTTTCCTACCACCAGGAGCTTGAACTGGATATTGACGCTCTTTCCAATGCGGGAGACGGCATCGGCCGCGTGGACGGATGGGTGGTTTTCGTCCCCTTCGCCCTGCCGGGAGACCGTGTCAAAGCCCGCGTCTGGCGTAATGATAAAAACTATTCCTCCGCCGATCTGGTGGAAATAATTAACCCCAGCCCGGACCGCGTAGAGCCGGAATGCCGCCTGTTCGGAACCTGCGGTGGATGCCAGTACCAGCATCTCTCCTATGACCGCCAGCTTCTCTGGAAAACCCGGCAGGTAGCGGATCTGCTCCGCCTGCAGGCAGGGCTGGAACTGCCCGTCAATCCGGCCATAGCCTCTCCCCGCCAATACCATTACCGCTCCAAGATTACGCCCCACTTTGACAAGCCGAAGGAAGGAGGCAAGCCGGCCATCGGTTTTCTGAAAGCAGGCTCCAGAAGGGATGTGGTGGACGTGCCGCAATGCCCGATTGCCATGGAGTGCATCAATGAAGCCCTGCCCCTGGCCCGCAAAAGCGTTTACCAGGCCGCGGCCCGGTTCAAGCGGGGAGCCACCATTCTTCCGGGCTTCGGAAGGAACCGTCATCACCAATGACAACGCCGTGGCGTGCGAACGGGTGGGCGATTTGGAGTTCCATTTTCTGGCGGGGGACTTTTTTCAGAATAATCCTTTCATTCTTCCGCTTTTTACGGATTACGTGGCCCAACAGGCGAGTATGGACGGGGAGGAATTCCTGGTGGACGCTTACTGCGGTTCCGGCCTGTTCGCCCTGAGCCTGGCGAAGAATTTAAAAAAGTGCTGGGCGTGGAAGTCAGTGAGACTTCCGCGGACTGGGCGCGCAGCAACGCGCGCAGCAACGGAATCGAACACGCGGAATTCCTGGCGGCGGACGCCGGGGCCATTTTCGCCCGGGTGGATTTCCCCGCGGAAAAAACCGCCGTGGTGATCGACCCGCCCCGGAAAGGGTGCAGCATGGAATTCCTGACCCAGTTGTTCGCCTTCGGCCCCGGAAAGGTCGTTTATGTTTCCTGCAACCCAGCCACCCAGATACGGGATTTGGCGGAATTCGACAAGGCCGGGTATTCCGCCACCGCCGTCCAGCCCTTTGACCTGTTCCCCCAGACCAAGCATCTGGAATGCGTGGTCACCCTGAAAAAAATACCTGATTTTTTCCATGCCCAAGCTTTACATCAAAACTTACGGCTGCCAGATGAACGAACGGGACTCCGAGCAGGTGGCCCGCATGTTCGTGCAGAAGGGCTACACCATGACGGACTGCGAGGATGAGGCGGACGTCATCCTGTTCAATTCCTGCTCCATCCGGGAGCAGGCGGAACAAAAGGCGCTGGGGAAAATGGGGCTTCTGGCCAAGCAGCAGCGGCACCGTCCGCATGTAGTGTACGGCATGATGGGCTGCATGGCCCAAAGTAAAAAAAGAGGAACTGTTCAAGGAACTGCCGCGCCTGGACCTGTGATCGGCACCCAGAAATACCACCGCGTATTTGAACATGTGGACGGCATTCTGCGCGCGCGCCAGGAACGCCGCATGGACGAGTTGCAAACCGCCTTTTCCGGTACGCATGTGTGCGATGTGGCGGAAGAGGCGGACTCCCAGAACCGCATCCGGGACCACCTGAATCCCGGCGCGCGCTCCACGGCGTATGTCTCCATCATGCAGGGGTGCGAAATGAAGTGCGCCTACTGCATCGTCCCTACACCCGCGGCGCAGAACGCAGCCGCCCCATCCGGGACGTGGTGGATGAAGTAAAGATGCTGGCGGACTCCGGCGTGAAGGAAATCACGCTGCTGGGCCAGATTGTCAACCGGTACGGCAGGCAGATGGAAACGGCAGACGGCAAGGGCGGCTTGTCCAGCTGCTGGAAGCCGTGCATGAAGTGGAAGGCCTCCGGCGCATCCGCTTCGTCTCCCGCATCCCATCGGTTTCCGCCAGGATCTGGTGCAGGCGTTCACCTATCTTCCCAAGTTGTGCAGCCATATTCATTTCCCGATGCAGAGCGGCAGCGACCGCATCCTGAAAATGATGCGCAGGCCGTACAGGAATGAAACCTATCTGGACCTTTGCTCCCGGATGAAGCAGGCACGCCCGGATTTATCCATCACCACGGATATCATCGTGGGCTTCCCGGGAGAAACGGAGGAGGATTACCTGCTGACCAGGCAGGCCGTGGAACAGGTTCAGTTTGACAACGCGTTCATTTTCCGCTATTCCCCGCGCCGCGGCACGCCCGCCGCTGTTATGGAGAATCAGATTCCGGAGGAAGTGAAGGAAGCGCGCAACCAGGACCTTCTGGCCGTAGTCAATGAAATAGCCATCCGGAAAACCGGGATCTGGTAGGCACCGTGCAGGAAGTTCTTCTGGAAGGGCCGTCCAAAACGAATGCGGCGCGCCTCTCCGGCCGAACCTCCCAGAACAAGCCCGTCATGGTGGATGCCGCCCCTGACCTGGCGGGAGAGATCCTTCCCATCCGCATTGAGGAAAGCACGGGATTCACCCTGTACGGCGTTCCATGCCCCTCCAGGGGATGATTCGCACGCCCTTTTCCTCCATCCGCAGATAGAGGGTTCCGGTTTCCCAGAGACGGTACACGGCTGTTCCCTCCGGCACGGGCATTCATGCTCCGTCGCGAAAATGACTGCGCGGGCGCCTGTAGCCCTGATCCACGCAGCGCTGTCCACCGGGTCGCGCGGATGATGCCCGATGAGCAATACATCCGCCCGCGGTGTTTTTCCGCGCGCGCCAGGGAGGAAAACCCGGCATTCCCTATCATCAGGAACCGCCTCCCGCGGCATTCCCATGACAACACCCGGCTCCGGTCCTGACGGATTCCCGTGCGCAACGGTACAGGAAAATCTTCCAGCACAAGTTCATTGCCCGGCCGTAACCTCCATTGCCGGACGGGACATTCCCGGACTCCGCGCCCCAGTTCCGGATTCCGGATATTCCTTCTCCAGTTCTTTCTCCCCGGCCCGTTCCGCCTTGCCGTTCCCGCAGCACAGCATGCCGCAGGGCCGGATACTGCGCGCCTTCAGCACGGAAGGAGGGTGTACCGCACCGCATCTTCCGCTCCGCTTCCCACAACCAATGCGGGATTGGAAATGAGTGCGGACCAGGCGTCCTTCTGCAGGGGGAACGATCACCGCTTCATTTTCCCCGGAAGGCGGTGCGGAAGAAAGATAACTGTACGGCAGGAAGCCACTCCCCGGCTACGGCCAACATGGCGGACGCCAACCAGGAAGCAGCCGTATTGCAAACATGCAGCATCCACGGGCACCACGCGAACACCAGCCCGGACAGGGAAACGCCCATCAGGGGAAAGACAAGCACGCTCAGGCACAAATTGGTCAAGGGAGCATACAGGTTCCAGGTTCCGAAGTGCCATGCCGTCAGGGGGAATGGAGGCCAGCCACGCCCCCACGGAGACAATCAGCGCGCCGCGGCCTGCTTTTTCCAGCCGCACCAGGAATCTTTCCCGCGCATGGTAAATCCGGGAGGAATGAACGGGTCCGGCGACCACAGGGGCTTTTCCCGGCTGAGCCATCCCGCCAGGCAGGCAATGGCGGCAAAAACGCAGAAAGAAAGCTGGAACCCCGGCTGGAAAACCTGGAGCGGATTCATCAAGCAGAGAAGGATGAAAGCGAGCGCCAGAATATTGGCCGGATGCCCCTTTCTGCGCAGCACGAACGCCAGAAGCCAGACTGACGCCATGATGAACGCCCGCAGGGCGGAAGCGGACATCCCGGTCACGAACACGTACGCCGCCAGCAACAGGATGCAGGACAGCCGGGCCGCACGGGGACGCACATGCAGGAGCCTCAGCATACCCAGAACCAGCATGGCGGCCACGCCCACATGCATGCCGCTGACGGCGAATACATGCATGCAGCCGCTTTTCCAGAAACTTCGCCATCGTTTCCGGCCTCGCGTCCGTCTTGTCCCCAAGCACGGCGGAAACCATCACCTGCCGGGCCTCATCATCCGGAGGGGCGCCCTCCCTGAGCAGGGAGGCGGCCCTTTCCCGGAGCCGCAGGGAAAAGCCCGGAAACGGCTGCGCCAGTCTCCCGGCCCGTTCCGGCAGTACTCATCCAGCCGGATTCCGGCGATGATGCCGTGCAGGTAACCCCACCGCTCCCGGTCAAAGATGCCGGGACCACACGGCGCCTGAAGCGGATACGCCTCTCCTTTAATCCGGTAGCGTTCCCCCGCCTCCAGAGGGCAGGCCCCGTCACGGGAGGAAACCGCGTACAGCCACTGGGAACCATCCGGACGAAACAATACGGATTTTCCGGAAACAGCCTCAATGGAGCCTTCCATCACCATGGCTCTCCCCGCTTCCACGGGAACGCCTGCGTATTCCCGTTCATATGCGAAAAGATAAATGGCAGCCCACATCGCCAGGGCAGCGGCAAGCAACCCCATGGAGGGCGCATAAAAAACACGGCAACGCCGCCAGGCAGAAACATGGAAGCCAGAACCAAAGGGAAACATCCATGGCCGCGCAAGCGCACAGCAGGGACAAAGCCGGAATCAGCAGGGAGCAGATGCCGTCATCCGTTCCGGCCACGGACGAAGAACACGCCGAACCTCTTCCATGCAGGGGGAACCTTACGGCAGAGCGTTCGCCGTCCGCTCCAGCGGGAGGACGGAAGGCAGCGGAAGAACAACGTTGGCAGGCAGAGGGGCCTTGCGCTGGAACACTCTGGGAGCCAGGGCCTCGCCCGTCTCATAAGCTCCGCGGAACATTTCCAGCTTGGCGTCCAGATTGTCGATGTAATGCAGGGCCACGCCTCCGGGCGTTTGGGAAACACGGGGAGCCGAAGGCAAGTTCCCGTGATGGGACGCAATCAGGTGCAGCAGGTGCATGCGCACGTCCGGTGAAGGAGGGTCCAGCGTTTTCCAAGAATCCGCCTCCGGAAGGGACATGATGCGCTTCCACAAATTGTTGACCAGTTCAATGCCCAGCGGAATATGGCCCAGCAGTTCTCCGGCCTCCGAATAGGGCATCGTAAAATCCTCCTTCGGGTAGCAGTTTTCCCACAACTTCCCGCAGTCGTGGAACAGGCACCCGGCCAGCAAAGGTCACGGTTCAGCCCCGGATTCGCCTGGCAGACGGCAGAGGCCGTGCGCATCATCCCCGCCACGTGTTCCACCAGTCCGCCGCGGCGGGCGTGATGGTAGGTGCGGGCGGCGGCGGCGCGCTGGAGGCGTTCCCCGAACTGCTCAATGAATTCAATGCACAGGGCGCGTATGCGCGGATCATTCATGCCCTTGATGAGCACGCAAATTTCCTTCAGATCAGCTTCCTGCTTTTTTTCTTCAAGGTTCCGGAACCGGCCAGAAAGCTTTCCTTTCCTGTTCGTCCAGCAACCGCACGTCCAGGTCGGAAACCTCCATGCCGAACCCTCCCTTGGCCCATTGGCCGCGCAGGCTCACGAAACTGCGGAGGGCAGGAAGCGTCCGGAACCAGGGTTTATCCTCCCACACCTTCAATCCCATGGTCCCTTCCGCATCGGCAAAAGACACATCCAGATACGGTTTGTTGCCCTTGGTCATCTTCTGCGCGCACTGGGCGATCTGGGCAAAAACTTCCGCTTCAACCTGGCCTTCCGCGGCCAGCTTGCCCAACTCCATGAGGCTGACTTGTTCCATGCGTGCCATCTTTGCCCCTCTTCCCTCCATCCGTCAAGAAAACGCCGGAGGATTACGATAATAAAAAAAAAGGAAACCGTTTATTTTTCCAATACTCCCAGCTCGGCAACGGCAACATGGCTGCCTTCCACCACCCGCTTGCCTACAAAACGCAGATAACGCGCTTTGACAGGCGCTTTCAGGTCAATCCGCTGCGGAACGGGATTGGCGCGGATATTAGAGAACTCCCCCTCCGCAGCGGGAGCGCCCCATGTGTTTCCATCCGCGCTCAAATAGACGGCATAACGGTCAATCGTTCCCGTTGCCGAATCCCTGCGCGGCGTGTAAATAACGGAGGCAACGTTGACCGGACGCCCCATGTCGATCTTCCAGCGCCTGGGGGAGCCAGCTCTCCCTGGGCGGCATGCGTATGCCAGAGGGGGGAGGGGTTGCCGTCAATGGCCAGCTCCGGGCGGCGGCGCTTCTTTCCCCGGACACCACTTTCCAGTCCCGCGTGGGAACAGGAATGAGCTGAGTGGTCACGGAAGATTTTCTGCCGCGATATTCGGCCGCCGCTTTTACCGTCCCCCCGGCAGGGAGAAGGAAAGGATTCCTGTACACGGCGGACTGCGGACCAGGCTCCGTTCCATCCGTGGTGTACCTAATCACCACGTTCTCCGCGGAAGCCAGGGTCACCGTCCATTGCGGTCATAACTCACCGCCGGAGCATTCAGGATGACGGGATACTTCCACAAAGAAACCTCGCACAGGGCCGGAACGGCCCTGGATTGTTCCAGCACCACGCGCACTCCATCCGCCGTCACGGGCCTTCCTTTCAGAAGAACTCTGGCCCCTATGCTGACTCCCTCCGTCCACCTGCTCCACTGGCCGTTCTCACGCACCTCCACACGGAATTTGCGCACTCTCTGCCCCAGTTGGCTGGGCTCTGCCAGCCGGATGACGTCAAACGCCGCGGGCTTCGGCAATTTCAATACCACGCAGGGATGCTTATCTTCCGGAGCGGCCACCCAGTACGTCGTCCGTTTCCGGTCCAGAACCTGTTCCGCACCGTGCCCTTTCCGGGAAGAGGAGGACTCAACCTGTGCCCCGGAGGCGAAGTTGCGGGAATACAACTCATACAGCAACACACGGAAGCCCGCCAGAGACTTTTTATCCTCTTCATGAATGCGGCCGCGGCGGTCCGGCGGCACGTTCAAATTCAGGTTGGCCCTCTGCCTACGCTGTCAAAGTACAGTTTCAGCAGATTCTCCGGCGTCCGGACGCGGGAATTCTCATGCTCATGCCAGAACCAGCCGGGACGGATGGAAACATCCACTTCCGCGGGAATCCAGTACTTGCCGTCCACGGTGCCTTCCGTGCCCAACTGGTAGCGCACGGTGCCGGGCGCGGGTTCCGTCCCGGCTTGCAGCGGAACGGGGGTGTATGTGGCCCAGCAGGGATAACCCGCATAGCCGCTTTCATTGCCTACCCAGCGGACATCCGGCCCTACGTCGGAAAAGATGACGGCTCCGGGCTGCCGTTTCTTCAACTCACCCCAAGTTGCCTTCCAGTCGTAATACGCGCTCCGGTCGATAGAACGCCTTTCCCGCGCTCCTCCGTAATACCCGTCCCCTCCGTTCGCTCCGTCAAACCAAGCCAGGAAAATGGGACCGTATCCCGCCGCCAGCTCTTTCAACTGCCGACGGTACATCCGGATATAATCCGGCGTGCCGTAAGAGGCGGCATTGCGGTCCCACGGAGACAGATAAACACCGAACCTGACGCCATACTCTCCGCACGCGCGGGACACCTCCTTCACCACATCCCCTTCCCCTGCTTCCACGGGGAGGCCGCCACGCTATGCCGGGTGGTTTTGTAGGCCACAGGCAGAAACCGTCATGGTGCTTGCAGGTCAGCACCACCCCTTTGAACCCGGCGTCCGCCAGCGTCCTGACAAGGTCGTCCGCATTGAAATCGGAAGGATGAAACAGCTCCGGCTTTTCGTCTCCATAGCCCCACTCTTTTCCAGTAAAAGTATTAATTGTAAAATGGATAAAGGCGTACATCTCCATGTCATGCCATTCAAGCTGCGCCGCGGAAGGAACAGGCGTCAACGGCGTTAAAACATCCTCTGGCCTGGCCTCTGCAAAACAGGTCGCGCACAGAGCTCCTCCCAATACAGCCGCCGTAATCAACTGGTTTAAATTCATTACCAACAATCACTATCGTTTTAACTCATCGTACGTTTCTGACGGTCTTATTCTTTCCGATCAAGTCATGCAGGCCTTTTAGTCTCTCTTCCTCTCCGCGGCATTGATAAACTTCCTTTCCATTCCGAACTTACCGCCATGCCATACATCGGATGCCACCTCTCCTCCGCAAAGGCTATGAAGCCATGGGCCGGGTTGCCCTCTCCATCGGCGCCAATACTTTTCAGTTCTTCACCCGCAATCCGCGTGGGAGCAAAGCCAAAACTATTGACGAACAGGATATTGCCCGTTTTCTGGAATTAGCGCGGAACAACGGGTTCGGCACGCTGCTGGCACACGCTCCCTACACGCTGAACCCCTGTTCCGCAGACCCCGGCGTCGCCCGTTTTGCGGCCCAGGTGCTGAAAGAGGATCTGGAACTCATGGAACATCTGCCGGGAAATCTTTATAACTTCCATCCCGGCTGCCACGTAGGGCAGGGAGCGGAAAAGGCATTGAACTGGTGGCGAACCAGTTAAACGGCGTGCTTTCACCGGAACAAAAACCATTGTTTTGCTGGAAACCATGTCCGGCAAGGGAAGCGAAGTCGGCCGGACCTTTGAAGAACTGGCCGCCATCATGGAGCGGGTGGACCTGAAGGACAAACTTGGCGTATGCCTGGATACCTGCCATGTCTATTCCGCCGGATATGATATCGTCAACAGGCTGGATTCCGTACTGGAACATTTTGATGCCGTGCTGGGCCTGGAATGCCTGCGCGCCATCCACCTGAATGACAGCATGACGCCCTTCTCCTCCTTCAAGGACCGCCATGAAACCATCGGCAAGGGTTCCCTGGGAGAACAGGCCTTCATCAACATCATCAACCATCCCGTTCTGCGGGAATTGCCCTTTTCCTGGAAACGCCCAGAGACGATGCCGGGCACGGCGAAGAAATAACGTGGCTGAAGGAACATTACCGCAACTGAACCGCCGCCAAGGGGTTTCCGTACTGATTGAACTCCGGTCTTTCTCCCGGAGAAAAAGCTTGCATCCGCTCCGGATACGGGATACACAAACCTTGTAAATTAGTTTAAACTAATTCCAATATCTGGTTTCCAAGGAAAAACCATCCGATTTTTATGAAAGAAATGCGCATCGCGAAAATAACAGGGCGTGAAGTTCTGGATTCACGCGGCAACCCCACCATTGAGGCGGACGTTTATCTGGAAGGAGGCGCCGTAGGCACGGCGGGCGTCCCCAGCGGAGCTTCCACCGGGGAACATGAAGCCTGGGAACTCAGGGACGGCGACACAACCCGCTACCAGGGCAAGGGAGTCACCAAGGCCGTAGACAACATCCGTAACGTCATTGCTCCGGCCCTGATCGGTCTGGAAGCCACGGAACAAACCACGGCGGATGCCCTCATGAATTCCCTGGACGGCACATTCAACAAGGCCAAACTGGGAGCCAACGCCATTCTGGGTGTTTCCCTGGCGCTTGCCAAGGCGGCGGCGGCCCAGCTGCACCAGCCCCTGTACCGCTACCTGGGCGGCCCGAACGCCAAGATCCTTCCCGTTCCGATGATGAACATCATCAACGGAGGCGCCCACTCCGACGCGCCTATTGATTTCCAGGAATTCATGATCGTCCCGTCCGGCGCTCCCACCTTCCGGGAAGCCCTGCGTTATGGCGCGGAAGTTTTCCATGCGCTGAAATCCGTTCTTCATGACCGCGGCCTTTCCACCGCCGTGGGCGACGAAGGTGGCTTCGCCCCTAGGCTGAACTCTGCGGAAGACGCCCTGGATTGCATCGCCCAGGCGGTGGACAAGGCCGGTTACCGGTTCGGGGAGGACATTTCCATTGCTCTGGACGTGGCTTCCTCCGAATTTTATGAACCGGAATCCGGGCTGTATATTTTCAAGAAATCCGACGGCAGCCGCAGAACCGCCGCAGAGCTGACGGACTACTATGTGGAACTGAAGAAAAAATATCCCATCGTCTCCATTGAAGACGGCTGTGCGGAAAACGACTGGGACGGATGGAAAACCCTGACGGAAAAACTTGGCAAAAGCACTCAGCTTGTCGGAGATGACCTCTTTGTCACCAACGTGGAATTCCTCAGAAAAGGCATCCATCTGGGCGTGGGGAACTCCATCCTGGTGAAGGTCAATCAAATCGGCTCGCTGACGGAAACGCTGGACGCCGTGGAGCTGGCCATGGGCAACCGCTATACCGCCGTTATTTCCACCGTTCCGGAGAAACGGAGGACGCCACCATCGCGGACATTGCCGTAGGAACCAACGCCGGACAAATCAAAACCGGCTCTTTGAGCCGTTCCGACCGTATGGCCAAATATAACCGCCTTCTCCGGATTGAAGAAGAACTGGGAGAATCCGCCCGCTACGGCAACGGATTCGGCCTGTTCTGACCTTTTGCTGGAACTGGTATCAAGCAACGCCAACCCCCGGCCGCCGCTAGGCGGTGCGGGGCTTTTTCATTCTCCGGAGGAAACTGCATCCTTTTCTTTGGAACAAAATATGCCATGCTGACCCTTCGGAGTCCTCCCCTGCCGATAAGTTTCCCGTTCCGCGCCATGTCTGCCCGCTTCTTCCTGTCCGCACGCCTTCCGCTATGCGCGGGACTGTTGTATCTGGCGTTGCCCCTCCTCCTTTTTCTGCAGGGATGGGTGCATCCGGCCTTTTCCGCGCCGCTTTGCGCCGCACTGGCATGCGGGCTGTACGTCTGCGCCCGGCATCTTCCGGCACAAAGGCTTCCGTTAAGCGGGCGCAGATTGGCCGCGCTGGGTCTCCTCTCTTCTTCTGCCTGATGCTGGTGCTGTTGTGCGGATTCACGGGCCACTGCCAGCAACATGCGGATTTTATCATCCGCAATGCCGTTTATGAACGCCTTGCAGCAAATTCCTGGCCCCTCGTCACGGAGGACGGACATCATTTCATCTACTACCTGGGCCATTGGCTGCCTCCGGCTCTGGCGGCTTCTTTCTGCCCGGCATCATGGGCTCCCTGGCTACTGGCCCTGTGGACCTTTCTTGGGCTGGAACTGGCGCTGCTGGCGGCAACCGTCCGCTGGGGAATCCGGAAGACGGCCCGCTGGGCACTGATACTCCTCTGCCTCGGCTCTCCGGCAGCGGTGCCGGACTGCCTGGGAATTCCCCTCTCCTCCCTGTTTGCGGAATACCATGCCCAGATGGTCCTGTTCATCGGCATGCCCGTCCAACTCTTCAACACATTCAATCACGCCGTTCCGGCGCTATTGTGCGCCGTATTCGTCCTGACGCGCGCTCCCTGCCTCCCTCCGGGTATTATCTCGCGGGAACTCTTCTGCTGCCGTCCCCCGCTGGGCGCCCTTCTGCTCCTTCCGTATATGGCGTATGAAACCCTGTTCCGCCTCCCGGCGGCACGGAAACCGCTTTCCCGTCTCCGTTCCCTTCTGGGCCAGCCGGTTTTCTGGCTCGCGGCCCTGTGCACGGCCGTCATGGCCGTCTTTTATTCCCATTTGGACGGAGGAGGCAATTCTCCTGCCTGTTTGATGCAAAATATGCGGAAATTTACCATTACGGGCAACAGCGGCTTCTGCTCCATCCCGATTCCGTCAAATACGCCAGCTTCCTGCTGGCCCTGGCCCTGGGGATACTGCTGCCGGGGGCGCTCCTCTTCCAAAATGCCGGAAAACCCGTTGTACTACATCACGCTGGGCATGATGGCAGGCAGCCTCTTTTTCCGCACGGGCATCATGAACAATGAACTTCTCTTTAAAGCTCCGGCCGTCCTCTATCCCTTCCTTTCCCTGCTCTTTTCTCCGGGCCCTCCGCCGGGGGGAGACGTGAAATACCGGGCCCTCCTGATTCTTTATCTCGTTTTTCCGCCCTCCCGAACCTGCAATGCATCATGGAAAAAGCGGAAACATTCTCCACCCGGGCGAGCATCATGCGGAAACATTGGCAAACGGCCGGCGGCACGCCTGACTGCCCGGGCACCCTCATCCGCCGCCAGTTCATGAAAAGGACGGCCATCCCTTCCCTCCTGGCTATTCAAAACCGGAATAAAACCACAATCACGGCAACAATAATCAATCCAGGCTGATGCCGAATATATCCGAAAGGGAACCGGCATCCACATCCAGTGCGTCTTCTCCTCCGGGAACGGGTTCCGGAGCTTTCGGAATCAAAACGGAGGAATCCATTCCGCGCAGGGTGAACAACAACTCCGGCTGCTTATCCAGCATCACGCCGAAAGCGTACAGGACTGCGGCCGCATGCTTGCACAAATCCGCCCAATCCGGACAGGAACAGGAAAACGCCACTCTTCCGGCGCGGGAAACAGGCCGCCTTCCGGAGCGCACAGGATTTCCAGCAGCTCGGGAGACAAATTCCCCTTTCAGCAGATCAATCCAGGAACCAATCTGCCCGGCGCATCGTGCGCGCAGCCGGGCAAGCACCTCTTCATCCGGGGGAGGCCTGGATGCAAACCTCATACAAATGTTCACCCATCACCAGAGCATCGATGCGGCCGGGAACCGTTTTAAGGTCCAGAACACAGCCATAGCGCAGGTAGGTCCGGCCGGGGCCAGCCGCATCCCGTACACCTCGCACGCGGACAGACTCTTCATCCATTCCTTCCCCAGAACCTTTTCGCCAGGGTACGCCGGCGGAAACCGTTACGGGGCGCAGTTCCATCCCCTCCGCAGCCAGTTTCGCCGCCTTTTCCTCCGCGCGTTTCCGCAAATCTTCCCGTTTCAGAGGCATTTCGTCATCCATACGCACGGCATCGTAATAACATATCCGCCCCCATCCGCCACAGGGGAAAAGACAGCCATGCTCCGTTTCTCTCTTTTCCGGCTCCACTCCGGTTTTCCAGGCATGCGGATTTTTTCCCAGTTCCGCGGAATCTGCCTCCATTACCCATTTCAGGCTTTCAAAACGGAAGCTCCTGGGGCACAACATGTGGGTCATGTGGAAAGGCAGATTTTCTAAACCCACCGCTGATCTGGTTCAACGCTACGGCGAATCCGTCTCCTACGACTGGAGGCTTTTCCGCCAGGACATTGCCGGATCCATCGCCCATGCGCGGGCCCAGCTCAAGGCTGGCCTGCTTTCGCAGGAAGAATTCAACGCCATTGAATCCGGCCTGAAAGACATCCTGAAAGACATTGAAGCAGGCAACTTCTCGTGGAGCCGGGAACTGGAGGACGTGCACATGAACATTGAAAGCGAACTCACCCGGCGCATCGGCGCTCCGGGCGCCAAGCTGCATACCGCACGCTCCCGCAATGACCAGGTAGCTACGGACACGCGGCTTTACTGCCGGGCGGAAATCGATGAAATTTGGGAAAAGTGCGCCATCTGCAGCGCGCGCTGGTCATGAAGGCGAAGGAATACGCAGATGCCATGATGCCGGGCTATACTCACCTGCAGCGCGCCCAGCCCGTCACCATGGGCCATCACCTGCTGGCTTACGTGGAAATGCTGGACCGGGATGCGGACCGCCTCAGGACTGCCGCAGGCGCCTGAACGTCTCCCCGCTCGGTTCCGGAGCCATCGCCGGTTCCACCATCTGCCTGGACCGCCACGGAATTGCCGTGGAACTGGGTTTTGACGCAGTTACAGAAAACTCCATGGATGCAATTGCCGACCGGGATTACATCATGGAAATACTTTTTGACCTGGCCGTAGTCGGAGCCCATCTCTCCCGCATGAGCGAGGACGTCATCCTGTGGTGCACGGCGGAATTTGGCTTCGCTTCCTTGTCCGACGCCCATACGACAGGTTCATCCCTGATGCCCCAGAAAAAAATCCGGATGTCGCGGAACTCACCCGCGGAAAAACGGGGCGGCTGTACGGTAACCTCACCGCCGTCATGGTGGCCGTCAAAGGGCTTCCCTGACTTACAACCGCGACCTCCAGGAAGACAAGGAACCCTGTTCGATTCCATTGATACGGTTAAACTGGCCTTGGACGTCAATGCGGAAATGATAGCCGCCATGACGGTGAACACGGCCAGGGCCAGGGAAGCGGCGTCCGATCCCATGCTGCTGGCCACGGACTTGGCGGATTATCTGGTGCGCCGCGGGGTCCCCTTCCGGAAGGCCCATGAGCTGGTCGGGAAGGCAGTCGCCATGAGCATCTCCACGGGTACGCCGCTCAACAAGCTGAGCGATGAACAATTCGCCTCCATTTCAAATGCATATGGAACAGACGCGCGCGACGTATTTGAATTGACAAAAGCCTTCGCCCAGCGTACCAACCCGGGGGCTCCCAATTCCGACAACACTCGCCGCCGCATCGCCTACTGGGAAGGCATCCTTTCCAAGTAACGCCGCCTGCGGAGGCGGACGGGAACGAAAGAGCCTGCCGTCCGTCTCCGCGGGGCGCCTCGGTGCAGGAAGGGGACGCTTCAACCCCGCCGGCGGCGGCCACAACCGCAGCCGGCCAACCATCCCGGCAGCCATGTTCAAACCTGCTCTTCTCTCCTCTCTCAAAACTTATACCAAACAAACCTTTCTGGCGGACCTTTTGCGGGACTGACCGTCGGTGTAGTAGCCATTCCGCTGGCCATGGCCTTTGCCATCGCATGCGGACTCTCCCCAACCCAGGGCCTCATCACCGCCATTGTGGCCGGGTTCCTCATTTCCCTGTTCAGCGGAAGCAAATATCAAATAGGCGGCCCCACCGGAGCCTTCGTGATCATTATCATGGGCGTCCTGGAGCAATACCACGCATCCGGTCTGCTGGTCTGCACATTGATGGCGGGCCTCTTCCTCATCATCTTTGGGTTCTGCCGCATGGGGCGCTCATCCGCTTTATTCCATTCCCTGTCACCACAGGGTTCACCTCCGGCATCGCCGTGGTAATCTTTTCCACGCAAATTAAAGACATCTTCGGCCTCACCATCACGGAAAAAATTCCCGGAGAGTTCATTGAAAAATGGGCGTGTTACTTCCATTACTTCCACACCATCAACTGGGCGGCGCTGGGGCTGGCCGCCGGCACCGTAATCATTACCCTGCTGAGCCGCCGCTTCTGGCCCAGAATACCGGCCATGCTAGTGGGCATGCTGGGCATGACGGCCGTTTCCGTGGCGTTTTCGTTGCCTGTGACAACCATCGGGCAAGCCTTCGGCAGCCTCCCGAATACGCTCCCCTGCCCTCCTGCCCAGCATTGACTGGAGTACCCTGGGGGCGCTGACGGCCCCCTGCTTTCACCATCGCGCTGCTGGCGGCGATCGAATCCCTGTTAAGCGCCTCCGTGGCAGACGGCATGACCGGAGGGCGCCACAAGCCCAACATGGAGCTGATTGCACAAGGCATCGGCAACATCGGCTCCGCCCTGTTTGGCGGCATTCCGGCCACCGGAGCCATTGCCCGCACCGCCACTAACATCAAGGCTGGAGCTAAAAGCCCGGTTTCCGGCATGATTCACGCCCTGACCCTGCTGGCCATTCTGATGGCCTTTGCCCACTATGCCCAGCAGATTCCCCTGGCTGTCCTGGCGGGCATTCTGACGGTAGTGTGCTACAACATGAGTGAAATACACACGTTCAGCCGTCTGCTGAAAGGGCCCAGGCAGGATGCGGCGGTGCTGGTAATCACCTTCCTGCTGACCGTCTTTGTGGACCTGGTCGTGGCCGTGGAGGTGGGTGTGGTGCTCGCCGCCCTGCTCTTCATGGGCCGCATGGCCCAGATCAGCGACGTTTCCGCCATCAAAAACGAACTGCTGGAAAATGATGAGGAAGATGATGGAAACCGCTCTGCCGCCAAGCTGGACATCCCGGAAGGCGTGGAAGTTTTCGACGTGAAAGGTCCCTTCTTCTTCGGTGCCGTGGAGCAATTCAAGGACCAGGTTCTGGAAACGCTGGAACATGATACCAAGGTGGTTATCCTGCGCATGCGCCTGGTTCCCGCGCTGGACGCCACCGGCCTGAACGTCCTTTCCGACTTCTGCCACCAGTGCCGGGAACACGGTTCCACTCTGCTGGTTTGCGGCGTGCAGCCCCAGCCTCTGGACGTCATCCGCCACGCGCCCTTTTACCGGGAGCTGAAACGCTACAATATCTGCGAGAATATTGACGCCGCCCTGAACCGGGCCCGCAAAATCATCAACGGCCCTGCGCTCAAACACCTGTAACAGCGGCCGTTCCCCGTGCGGTCAGGGAGCAAGACCTCACTCTGCCTTATTCACGGCCTTCCGGTACGGGTGAGGCTTCTCCTGCTGCAAACAGCCAGAAATAACAACCTCGGGGAAAATGAGGAAGGCCCCTTGCATTCCCTCATCCGGCTCATCTCCGGGAATCAGGCGGCACAATACAGCCTGTTAACTCTTATTGGGCCTTCCGGCAAAACAGGATGCCCGGGCATGGATCAACGGGCCCCGCAAGCCCGTTCCCGGTAAAAAGTGAAATAGCCTCGCATGCTCACGAAAAGCAGAAACGCGCTGCACTCCGAACCGGCTCCGTCAGCCGGGAAAGCGGAACCTGTTGAATTGCGCAGCTAAATACTCCAATACGGCACGGATAAGTTCCGTTAACAATCCGCCGCCTGCTCCTCATAGCGGGAAAGAAGGAAGTCCAGGTCTTCCAGCAGAGACTGGCAGGAACGGTCCCAGCGCTTCCTTCCCCGGAGAGCCATCACGCATTCCTTCCTGCCTGTGAAGCAATACCTGGTAATGCCATGCCCCCGCAATTCCTCCACTTGCTTTTTCAGCTCGCAGGCAAAAACAGCCAGAACGGCACGCTGCGGGCAATCTCCGCGACGCAGACCGTCATGGGCGGCATCTCCTCCCTAAGCTCCCTTGCAAGGTGTTCCAGGCCCACTTCTGTGAGCATGCGGCGCAGACGCGCATACAGCTCGGACACCTTCATGACGGACAAATCGCACTCATGCTCCAGATAATAACGCACGGAAGCCAGCAGGTCTTCCTTGAACGGAAGGGTTGTTCCGGCACGCCGGGCAGCGTGCTCCAAAGCATCCGCCAGCCATTGTTCCCCCCGTACTCGGTAATCAGGCAATCACCAAGCTTGAGCAACGGTCTGTTGTTTCGGAAGCCGATCATGGAACAGGAAATTTAAAGAATGGGAAGCTTGCGCTGCAGGGGATCAATAAGCGTCTGGTGGCGCATCTGCGTAATCTCCTGGATAAACTCCTCCACATTGGAAAACTGGCGGTACACGGACACATAGCGGATATAAGCCACGGGATCTATGGCATACAATTTTTCAATCACCTTCTTGCCAATCTCGCTGGAAGGGACTTCGCGCAAATGGTCGCGGTGCAATTCGGAAATGATCTCTTCCACGGCGCGGTCCAGGCGATCCATGCTGACGGGCCTTTTTTCACACGCCTTTACCAGGCCGCGTAAAATCTTTTTTCACGATTCAGGGCTTCTCTCAGATTATCCCTTTGACTACGCGCAACTCCGTGCGTTCAATCTGCTCATAGGTCGTATAACGGTAATCGCACCTCAAACACACGCGGCGGCGGCGAATGGTCGTCCCGTCTTTGGACATACGGGAGTCGATGACCTTATCTTCCAAATGACCGCACTGAACGCATCTCATGGCGCGACCATACTACTACATAACGCATCCATAAAGTAAAAAGTACGCCAAATATAGTACAGTAGACTTGATGATCAATGCTTCCCAAGCAGAACTTCCTGTGAATAAACCGGGGTGAAAATGCCGCAGGTCATGCCCCTGTTCGGTTTCAGACCGCTCCGCTCCTGTGAATAAGAAAAAGCCCATGGCCCTTCCGGGAGGAAAAACGTATTTTTTAACCTCCTCCCTTCACTAAAAAATCCGGCAAGCATTCCGGACCGTACCAGGTCTATTGATTACGGATTCACCGTGCCGCCCTGATTAACGACACTGTCCGCAACAGGTCTGGAGCCATTCAGATTCAGTACAGCGCCCTGCCTGACGAGGATTTTGCCCCAAATTCACGGCCTTCCCTTCCATGCCCTTCAGAGTCATTTCCACCTTTCCGGACAGCGTCCAGGAACATTTCAGGGCAGAGGGCAACACCTGTTCCAATACGACGCGGGCCGCTTCTCCGCCGTCTTCCGCTCGGGCTACATGCACCTCCGCCTGGCCGGACAAACGGACAGGCATGGCTTTTCCTGAACCAGCAAGGGCTTAATCTCCACGGCAGAACCGCCCGGAATACTCCAGGATTGCCGACCCGCCAGCTGTACATTTGTCCTCAACTGCAAATTTTTCCCTTCCGCCAGACGAATGCCTCCCGGCCCGATTACCAAACGGTCTCCGGAGCCTCCCTTACTCCGGACAATAACGGTATTGACGGCCGGATCTTCCACACGAATTCCCAAACAATTTCACCACTCCCGACACCAGGCTGGGTTTTACGGAAGAAGCCACGTTCCACACGCACACGTTCTTCCCCGGCATTTTCCGGTTCATCCAAGCTTCCGGAGAACTCAGAGGAAGATCATAACGGCCGCTGCGTACGGAGCCGGCATCCTTCCCGGCCAACCGGGCGGCTTCATAAGCAAAACGGGCTCCTATGCTGATCTGAGACTGGCCGCTGTAATGCACTCCCATCTGATCCCCTGAAGTCAGCTTGGGGAAGATCGCGGGTGGGAGCATAGCCCAGGGAAGGCCGGGATTCTGCCAGATCCTTCATCACCTGCCGGGTTGTCTTTCCCTGAACTTCCGTATCGCGCCCATCCAGACCGCCGGTAAGGTTGCCCGTTTCCGGATCCGACTCATTCTTTCCGGCCCAATTGGCGTTCTCTCCAACAACGGCTTTTGCGCAGCCAGTGCGGACGTATCCCCGTACGGTTTCAAATCTGCCGCCAGATTGCCCAGAAGCTCCAGAAAGCGGGAAGCGCTCTCCGGAATGGAAGTTCCGGCATTGCTTTCCCCTGCAAATACAAAAGCCCGGCAAACTCCACTTTGGAATACTTGGACCTGTCCACACCCGCACAGGCATTCTTGACGGCTTGCACCAGCGTCCTGTAAGCCTGGCCGTTTTCCGCCAATGGGAATTGTCGCCGCCGTCCCGGGAAGCTTTCACGACCGCAATGTCCGCATCCTTGAACCATCCATTCTTCTCCAGAGTAAAGGCAAACCCGTATTCCGGCCCCATGCATAAATTGCCGTTATAACGCGGCATAGCAGGCCTTACCTGTTCCCAGGATGTGGAAGCGCCGGGAAACACGCCTTCCTTTTGCCCAAAATTTTCGTGCCAGTACAGAGTTTCCTTCGGCTCATACTTTTTAACAATTCCGGAGCGGCAGGGCTGCCCTTCACCGCTCCCAGGGAATTGGATTGGCCCGTCAGCAAAAAATCTTCAATTCTTTTGCAGAACACACACGAAAAAAAGCACAGGAAAAATAAAAAGGATAGAAAACGAATCATTTGAATTGCATTTGCCTAGGGACGACTATAGCTGTCGGAATTTTCTTTTTCAACCGTCAACTATTACCCATAGGAGCATGAACAGGGAAGATGTAGGAAAAGACCAGTAGTCTTAAAACCACATTCAGAGTTTTCCGAGGAATAATTAGGAAAAAGAAACCCGGAAGAATCATTTTCTTCCGGGTTTCTTCAAACAATTTTCTGAACAATAATGACTCAGAGGCGCATGGGCAGCTTTTTTGCTCCCCTTCCCGCCTCTATCAGGCTTCCTGCCTTCTACGCCTCCGCATGGCCAGTCCCGCCAAGCCCAGCAGACTCAGGGAAGCCGTCGCCGGTTCCGGGACCAGATACGCAGACATGGACAGATTGGAAATAACAGGCACGGTAGAAGAGTTGTTGGGACCGTCCAGTTGGAGAAGCACTTTATCAATGGAGACGCTGTCACCCAACTCTATACTTCCCGTTCCACCATTTGCTGACAAATCCAGCACAAACTGGCCATCTTTCCAGGAGATGCCTCCGGAAACGGTAACGGTCTCATTAGAACTTATCGTGGTTAAAGAGCTCGAAGGTGATACAAAACTGCCGTTTGAATCCCATGCGCTTTGGAAAGAATAGGCCCTGGCGGAAACATTGTCTGACGTGCCATAACCGATTGTTCCGTTATAGGTGCTCGTTCCCAGGCAGACAGCCGTTTCCGAACCTACAAACGATACCATGGCGGCAGCGTTTGTAGTTCCATTAGTGGTAATATCAAAAGAAAATGTAAATGTATCCTGTTCATTTGCCAGCAGGATACCTTCACTCAGCGTGGTGACGGCAGCGGCCTGTCCCCAGTTAGAGGAAGGGCAGGAAGCTGTTCCATTAGCTATTTGAATCGTATTGCGGCCGCTTCTCCCTACAGACAACTCCCATCCCTCCGAAGATTGCAACAATGAATCATAAGTAAGAGTGGTGCCGCCTAACGCAACGCCGGCAGCAGCCATAGTTCCAAGAATAGAAAAAAATACTTTAGCCATAATGCATGACAGATAGCGGTTTTTGAATCCGGTTGTTTCTGTTCACAGGATGCAATAAGTAGCATATAAGAGTTTTCTATTATTCTTTAAGTGCGTTTCACTTCGTGGAAGAACTCCTATTTTCTCTGTCTGAAACTGTGAACATTTCTCTTTTTCAAAAAATTAGCTCGACAGCGGATTCAAAAACCGACCTCATGAGCTCCCTCCAGCTAAAAGAGGCAGAGGGAGGAATTCTTACAAAGGAATTTAAAGGGGAAAATAGGAAAATGCAAAAAAAAAGAACAGGCCCCGCGAGTCGAGGGACTGGCGGGGGCCTGATGGAAAAAAAATCCCGGCGGCGACCTACTCTTGCGGGACCTATCGTCCGACTACCATTGGCGCGGCAGCGTTTCACTTCCGGGTTCGGAACGGGACCGGGTGGGACCACTGCGCTCTGGCCACCGGGCTTCAGGGGAAGAGGTTTTATTGTATCTTCATCCTGCCTGCCCGGGAGCCCAGCATTGGGGCTTTCGAGTGTGAGATTTTTTAATTGGGTTGTATGAGGCTAAGAAGATTTCTGGGGGGATATTCAGCGTAAACTGACATCTGCGTGGCTGGTGGTTGAGATCATGCATTAACAGAATGAGACAAGAGCAAGTGTTCATTCACGACGGGGAGTGATGTAATATGATGAAGTCAATTGGTAATTAGTATCGCTCGGCTCAATACATTGCTGCACTTACACCTGCGACCTATCAACGTGGTGGTCTTCCACGAACCTGTAGGGAAAACTCATCTTGGGAAGGGCTTGGCGCTTAGATGCTTTCAGCGCTTATCCCGTCCGCACTTAGCTACTCGGCCATGCACTTGACAGTACAACCGATGCACCAGTGGTGCGTCAGACCCGGTCCTCTCGTACTAAGGTCTGAACCCCTCAATTTTCCAACGCCCACAGAGGATAGAGGACCGAACTGTCTCGCGACGTTCTGAACCCAGCTCGCGTGCCGCTTTAACCGGCGAACAGCCGGACCCTTGGGGGACCTTCTCCAGCCCCAGGATGCGACGAGCCGACATCGAGGTGCCAAACCACGCCGTCGATATGAACTCTTGGGCGTGATCAGCCTGTTATCCCTAAGGTACCTTTTTATCCGTTGAGCGACGGCAATTCCACTTTCTACCGCCGGATCACTTGGGCCTGCTTTCGCATCTGCTCGACTTGTTGGTCTCACAGTTAGGCGGGCTTATGCCCATGCACTCGACACCCGGTTGCCAACCGGGCTGAGCCCACCTTCGTGCTCCTCCGTTACTCTTTGGGAGGATACCGCCCCAGTCAAACTGACCGGCTGACACGGTCCTCTGGCCGGATTCACGGCTCAGGGTTAGATCCTCCAGTTTCAAAGGGTGGTGTCTCATTGATGACTCGGACGCCCCCTAAAGGGCGTCTTCAGCGTCTCCCACTTACTCTGAGCATTAAAACCGAAGAAACAATGACAGCTTACAGTTAAGGTCTATAGGGTCTTTCCGTCCTTCTGCGGGTAGGCGGCATCTTCACCGCCACTACAATTTCACTGAGCGCCTGGTTGAGACAGTGCCCAACTCGTTTCACGATTCGTGCAGGTCGGAACTTACCCGACAAGGAATTTCGCTACCTTAGGACCGTTATAGTTACGGCCGACATTCACCGGGACTTGGGTTTAGAGCTTCGCCTTGCGGCTAACCCCTTGCCTTAATCTTTCGGCATTGGTCACGTGTCACACCCTATACTTCGACTTGCGTCTTTGCAGAGTGCTGTGTTTTGATAAACAGTCGGTTGGGCCATTTCTCTGCGGCCTGCATCGCTGCAGGCACCCCTTCTTCCGAAGTTACGGGGCTAATTTGCCGAGTTCCTTAACCAGGTTTCACTCTTACGCCTTGGTATATTCTACCCACCCACCTGTGTCGGTTTGCGGTACGGGTCGCTTAGCATACGCTGGGGCTTTTTCTTGGCACTCGATCCATGATGCGCTGAGTCCGTGGACTCAACTCGGAATTCAATAACCTAGTCATCTTTTCTCATGCGTCCCCCCAGTTTAAGGGTTGCGAGCTCAGGATTATTAACCTGATGTCCATCGCCTACGCCTCTCGGCCTCGGCTTAGGTCCCGGCTAACCCAGGGACGAAACACGTTGCCCTGGAAACCTCGGGTTTACGGCGGCCGGGGATTTCACCCGGCTTAACGTTACTCATGTCTGCATACTCACTTGCATGTGCCCAGGGTCAGTCGCCATCGCCCTTCGACGCGCATGCAACGCTCTTTCTACCACTCTGCCTTGCGGCAAAGTCCAGAGCTTCGGTATAACGCTTGATCGCCAATCATTTTCGGCGCAGGATCACTCGATGAGTAAGCTATTACGCATTTTTTAAATGGTGGCTGCTTCTAAGCCAACATCCTCACTGTCTGTGTAATCCCACATCCTTTCCACTGAGCGTTATTTAGGCACCTTAGCTGCTGGTCTGGGTTGTTTCCCTCTCGACAATGAAGCTTATCCCCACTGTCTCACTGCCACGTTCCATTGCACGGTATTCGGAGTTTGATAAGGTTTGGTAAGCGGGTGTGCCCCCTAGCCTTGTCAGTGCTCTACCCCGCGCATCAGCACGTGACGCTGCACCTAAATGCATTTCGAAGAGAACCAGCTATCACGGGGTTTGATTAGCCTTTCACTCCTACCCCTCAGCTCATCAGAGAACTTTTCAACGTTCACCTGTTCGGTCCTCCACATGGTTTTACCCATGCTTCAACCTGGCCAAGGGTAGGTCACCTCCGCTTCGGGTCCAGTACCTGCGACTTATTGCGCCCTGTTCGGACTTGCTTTCGCTGCGACTCCGGGCCGGAAGCCCTTAGTCTTGCCACAAACACTGACTCGCAGACTCATTAAACAAAGGCACGCCATCGCAGATTGCTCTGCTCTGACACTTTGTAGACATACGGTTTCAGGTTCTATTTCACTCCGCTCACAGCGGTTCTTTTCACCTTTCCTCGCGGTACTTGTTCACTATCGGTCGCCAACTAGTATTTAGCCTTGCGCGGTGGTCCGCGCGGGTTCATACATCGTTCCACGTGTGATGTATTACTCAGGATACCACTAATTCCCACTCTGGATTTCGTCTACAGGGCTTTCACCTTCTCCGGCCAGCCTTTCCAGGCTGTTCTACTATCCAGTATGGTCGAATATGACGTGGTCCTACAACCCCGAAGGAATACCTTCGGTTTGGGCTCCATCCGCTTTCGCTCGCCACTACTTACGGAATCGATTTCTCTTTCTTTTCCTCCGCTTACTGAGATGTTTCACTTCAGCGGGTTTCGCGTTTCATACCCTATGTATTCAGGTATGAACGATCGAGTATTGCCTCGATCAGGTTACCCCATTCGGATATCCCCGGATCATCGCTTGCTTGCAGCTTCCCGAGGCTTTTCGCAGCTTGCCGCGTCCTTCTTCGCCTGTTGGCACCAAGGCATTCACCGTACGCCCTTACTTACTTCATCATATTGCAAAAGCTGTTACCACTTCCACAATACCACAAAGCCCTTTCGTGACTTACTGTATTGTCTCATTGCTTGGTATGCATGTTTATCTTGTGTTTTGTAGTTGTTGTTCAACTACCCACTTTGTTAGAAAGCGATTGCTTCTCAGGAATCGTTTTCTTTGCCACGCAGATGTCAATTTTCGCTTTCCCTCAATAATCGATTTTGCTGGTGGGCCTGACAGGACTTGAACCTGTGACCCCCGCGCTTATCAAGCGCGTGCTCTAACCAACTGAGCTACAGGCCCGGCTTTGGGTCTCTTTCCCGAAACTGGTGGAGGCACGGGGACTCGAACCCCGGACATCCAGCTTGCAAAGCTGGCGCTCTACCAACTGAGCTATACCCCCAGTTGCGGTTCTCGGTGAAAAAGGTCGTCACGCCCGTCGTGCCGGGCTTCGCTCCAGGCGACCGGCTGTTTACACATCTTTGGTTCGTTGCGGGCCCTCGCGGGTTCCGCTTTCTCTCCCTCGGGAAGAGATCCGACCTGTGCACTTCCGTGCACTTGCTCCATAGAAAGGAGGTGATCCAGCCGCAGGTTCCCCCTACGGCTACCTTGTTACGACTTCATCCCAGTTACCAGTCTCACCTTAGGACCCTGCCTCCTTGCGGTTGGCTTCAGATACTTCGGGTGCGACCGGCTTCCATGATGTGACGGGCGGTGTGTACAAGACCCGGGAACGTATTCACGGCGCCGTAGCTGATGCGCCATTACTAGCGATTCCGGCTTCGTGTAGGCGGGTTGCAGCCTACAGTCCGAACTGGGCCCAGTTTTCAGGATTTCCTCCGCCTCGCGGCTTCGGCCCCTCTGTACTGGGCATTGTAGTACGTGTGCAGCCCTGGGCATAAGGGCCATACTGACCTGACGTCGTCCCCACCTTCCTCCCAGTTGATCTGGGCAGTCTCGCCAGAGTCCCCACCTTCACGTGCTGGTAACTGGCAACAGGGGTTGCGCTCGTTGCTGGACTTAACCAAACATCTCACGACACGAGCTGACGACGGCCATGCAGCACCTGTGTAACGCCTCCGAAGAGTCGCATGCTTTCACATGTTGTTCATTACATGTCAAGCCCAGGTAAGGTTTTTCGCGTTGCGTCGAATTAATCCACATCCTCCACCGCTTGTGCGGGTCCCCGTCAATTCCTTTGAGTTTTAGTCTTGCGACCGTACTTCCCAGGCGGCACGCTTAACGCGTTAGCTCCGGCACGCAGGGGGTCGATTCCCGCACACCAAGCGTGCACCGTTTACTGCCAGGACTACAGGGGTATCTAATCCTGTTTGCTCCCCTGGCCTTCGTGCCTCAGCGTCAGTTAATGTCCAGGAACCCGCCTTCGCCACGAGTGTTCCTTCTCGATATCTACGCATTTCACTGCTACACCGAGAATCCTGGTTCCCTCCATTACTCTAGTCTCGCAGTATCATGTGCCGTCCGCGGGTTGAGCCCGCGCCTTTTCACACACGACTTACGAAACAGCCTACGCACGCTTTACGCCCAGTGATTCCGAACAACGCTTGAGACCTCTGTATTACCGCGGCTGCTGGCACAGAGTTAGCCGTCTCTTCCTCTTGTGGTACTATCTTTTAATTTTTTCCCCCACATGACAGGGGTTTACAACTGAAGACCTTCATTCCCCACGCGGCGTCGCACCATCAGGGTTGCCCCATTGTGAATGATTCTCGACTGCTGCCACCCGTAGGTGTCTGACCGTGTCTCAGTTCCAGTGTGGCCGGACATCCTCTCAGACCGGCTACCTGTCATCGCCTTGGTGAGCCGTTACCTCACCAACTAACTAATAGGCCGCGAGCTCCATCCTCAAGCGCATTGCTGCTTTAATCTTTCGATACTATGCGGTATTAATCCCAGTTTCCCAGGGCTATCCTGCTCTCGGGGGCAGGTTACTCACGTGTTACTCACCCGTGCGCCACTAGAGAATTATTAGCAAGCTAGCAATTCTCTCGTTCGACTTGCATGTCTTATCCACGCCGCCAGCGTTCGTTCTGAGCCAGAATCAAACTCTCCATCAAATTACTTTTTGAAATTGCTGGACCAAATGGAATCTTGCGATTTCATTTGCGCCATGCTTCAGCCAGCTCTTCCTTCAAGTTGTGTCTCTTGAAGACCTCTTCGCTCTGCCTCGCACGGCGCGCGTCACGACCTTTTTCTTTCCCCTTGCTTCTACCAAACCGCACCTCTCAGAGCCAGGTCGCTCCTTCGGGTTTTGTCCCCTCGCTCACCTCTCGGCTCACTCGGAAAACCCTCGGCGGTTTTCGGTAGTCATTCCTTGAAATTCTTATCGCACCCCTTTCCGGGGCTCTTTCCGGGTGGCCGGCTCCAGCCGCTTCCAGTACTTTTCCGAGCCCTTCAGCCGCCGGGCTTTTCATCCCGTCGCCGTGTTGGCGTGCCGAGAAATCTACCATACCACACCTTTTTGTCAATTTTTTCGAGACGTTTTTTCATTTTTTCCCGATCCTTATTCAGGCCATACCCACTGCAACCACCCTTAATACACACCTAATCAATGAGATGCTCTTTTGTCATAATCCCCCATCCTGGCGCGTCTTTTTTTGAACGCTTCCCTTTTTCCCTCGCTCTTCCCCTTTTTGAAAAGGGACAGTATAGTTGAAATAGGGTGAAAGCTAGCAATGGCGGGAAATTACAGCGATGGAAAGAAGAGACGGGTAATTGTGATGAAGGAACATGAAACTGCCTGAAACGGGACAGGTTGTTGCGATATGAAATCGCCCCTCTTCGGAGGGGCTGTCAATATTACGAGGCCAAAGCCAAGCCGAAAATAATGGTTTTGAGGGAAAGATGTCGACCGAACCGGAGGACACCCGGGAATGGTAAACAAAAGATTCCGGAACGATCGGTATTTCGGAGAATTCCCGCTGGTCCTGCCGGTGCTGGCACAGCGCCGAGGCTCCCCTGATTTATACGCCCGGATGTTCCGGATGGTGACGACAGGCAATCCCCGGCCTTATGGAGTGCCGCGCGAGCGCAGGGCGGAAATTATGCACTCCCTTTGCAACGCCAAAATAAAGCTGATGGCAGCGGCGGCAATAGCCCCGGTTCAAGGTACGGATCAACCTTCCTTCCGGTGAGTTTTTATAGCAAATTCGGGGGTAAAAAGTCACGCGAATTCACCCGTTTTCAGGCGTTTTTTAACCTCTTTCAGGCTTCCGGAAAGGGGCTTTTCCTGGCAGCAAGTGGCGAAATATCGCAACAACCTGTCCCGCATATCGCAACTATCTTGCGCCGTTACATTTTTACAAGGAAACTGTCCTACCAGGAGGGCCCCTGCCGGTATTTTCAGCATTTTTTGTTGTTATGCAACAAGAGCCAGAAAAAGAAGGGTGTCTGACCCGTCTTCCCTGAAAAAAGAAGCAGACTTGATTTATTTTCACTTGAACAGAAAGGATTTTTTGCTATTCAAGGGTTTATTATTTTTTATCTATGAAAAGTTCATTCCAAATTGGCATTCTCTGCACTGTTTTCTGCTTGGGAAGCACTTTTTTCTCACTGCTGTACAGACAGTTAATATAGGCTCCACTTTTTCATGCACCTTCCTAGATTCCGGGGAGAAGGGATTTTTGATTCTTCAAGTACTCATACCTGGACCAGTGATCAGATAGATTCCGCCATACGGGCGTTGAACACATGGAATTCCCTGATTAATTCCACCCGGGAAGAACGCTTAACGTAGGCCTCACCTGGTACGACGGAGCCGATTCCTCCACCCTAGCCTCCGCTTATTCCCCTTATTACTACTACCTGTCAAACAAGCCACAACAGGTTTCCACCATGGCCGAGGCCGTATGGCGCGATGGAAGCACAAGGACTACCTCAGGCTATGATATTTACATCCAGTGCAATACCTCTCATTTGGCTTCCCTTTATTATGGGGCCGCCTTATTGGCGGAGCATACGGGAAAATATGATTTTCAAAGCATCCTGACCCATGAAGTGGGGCATGCCGTTGGTTTTCTTTCCCTGGCGACGCAGACAGGCACTTTCCAAGTCCAATCCGGAAGCGCTTCCACAACCTACAGCACCATGCTGTACACCAAGTATGATTCCCTGTTAACCAACCAAGAAGGCCAGTCCATCGTAGAAAAAGCCGGAAATGGGAATACGGCATTTACCCTAGGGGAAACTTTGTCTCTGGGCGATACGGGGCTTACTGTCTATAACCCCACCACATGGTCGGAAGGGTCCAGCATGGCCCACATTGACAGCACGAGCGATCCAGACGCCCTTATGCAGTATTCCATCTCACCGGATACCTATCATCGCACCCTGACGGATGGAGAAGTGGGATTAATGCGTTCCATGGGCCGGAACATGGTTCCGGAACCCGCTACCGCTACGCTTTTCCCTCCTAGGGCTGGCCGCACTCGCTTTGCGCCGCCGCCGTTGCTGACGACGCTCTGTCCCAGATTTAACCGCGCAGCAGATTTTCTTCAGCTCCCGGAAGCGGGAATCTTTATATCAGAAGGGCGGCCCTCTCAGGGGACGCCCTTCATTGTTTTTCCGGCAACATGCCGAGAAATGCAATTATCTTTTCTCCTTGGTGAAGTCCAGTTTGCCGTCTTTTTTCCCGTACCACGATTTCCGTTCCTTCCGGGAAGTCTCCTTCCAGAAGCTTGAGGCTGAGCGGGTCCAGAAGATCATGCTGAATGGCCCGTTTGAGAGGACGGGCTCCATACACAGGATCAAAACCATGATCCGCCACCAGAGCCTTAGCTTCCGGAGTCATGCGCAAAAAACAGGCCCTTGGCTTCCAGGCGCCTGCGGACACGCTGAAGCTGACTGTCCACAATGCCCTTGAGTTCCTGCGCCGTGAGCCGGTCAAAGATGATGATTTCATCAATGCGGTTCAGGAATTCGGACGGAAGTGACCGCGCAACGCTTCCAGGGCCTTGGCTTCCCTCTGTTCCGCATTGGCTTCATTGAGGATGTACTGGCTGCCGATGTTGGAGGTCATGATGATGACCGTGTTGCGGAAGTCAACCGTACGACCCTGGCCGTCCGTAATGCGGCCGTCGTCCAGCACCTGGAGCAATACGTTGAAGACGTCCGGGTGGGCCTTTTCAATTTCATCGAAGAGAACCACGCAGTACGGACGACGGCGCACGGCTTCAGAGAGCTGACCGCCTTCTTCATACCCCACGTATCCGGGAGGCGCCCCGATGAGGCGCGCGACGGAATGTTTTTCCATGTATTCGGACATGTCAATGCGAACGATGGCGTTCTCACTGTCAAAGAGGAATTCCGCCAGCGCCTTGCTGAGTTCCGTCTTGCCCACGCCGGTGGGTCCCAGGAACAGGAAAGAGCCGATGGGCCTGTTTTCATCCTGCAGCCCGGCGCGGGCGCGTCTCACGGCGTCGGATACGGCCTTAACGGCCTGTTTCTGCCCGATTACGCGGGCGCCCAGACGCTCTTCCATGTGCACCAGCTTGGCACGCCCCCTTCCTGCAGACGGGCGGCGGGAATGCCGGTCCAGGTGGCAACCACTTTGGCAATGTCTCCTTCCGTGACTTCCTCCTTCAGCAGCCCTCCATCTTCTTTCTGCATTTTACTGAGCTTTTCCTTGCCTTCCGTCAGGGCGCGCTGGGCTTCCGGAAGTTCGCCATAGGTGATTTCCGACGCGCGGGTCAGGTCACCCATACGTTTGGCCCTTTCGCTTTCCAGCTTGAGGGCTTCTATTTTTTCCTGTTCCCTGCGGACGGCGTCCAGCACTTCCTTTTCGCTTTTCCATTTGGCAATCATGGAACCGGATTTTTCCTTCAGGTCGGCCAGGTCCTTGGTGATTTTTTCCAAACGGGCCTTGCTGTCGGCGTCTTCTTCCTTCGCCAGCGCCTGCCGTTCCATTTCAAGCTGCATGGCCTCACGTTCAATCTGGTCAATTTCCGTGGGCATGGAGTCCAGCTCAATTTTGAGGCGGGCTGCCGCTTCATCCACCAGGTCTACTGCCTTGTCAGGCAGAAAACGGTCGGAAATATAACGGTCGGAAAGGGTGGCCGCCGCTACGATGGCAGCGTCCGTAATACGCACTCCATGGTGGACTTCATAGCGTTCTTTCAAGCCGCGCAGGATGGCGATGGTATCTTCCACGCTGGGTTCGGAGACCATGACGGGCTGAAACCGACGTTCCAGAGCCGCATCTTTTTCAATGTATTTGCGGTATTCGTCCAGTGTCGTCGCGCCGATGGTCCGCAGTTCCCCGCGGGCCAGGGCGGGCTTGAGCAGGTTGGAGGCATCCACCGCCCCTTCACTGGCGCCCGCGCCTACGATGGTGTGCAGTTCATCGATAAACAGAATGATTTCACCGTTGGAATCCGTTACTTCCTTAAGGAAGGATTTCAAGCGTTCTTCAAATTCACCGCGATATTTGGCTCCGGCAAGCATGGAGCCGATGTTGAGGGATACAATGCGCTTGTTGCGCATGCTTTCCGGCACGTCGCCGTTGACAATGCGCCGCGCCAGACCTTCCGCAATGGCGGTTTTGCCAACGCCGGGCTCCCCGATCAGGACGGGATTGTTTTTCGTCCTGCGGGAAAGAATCTGCAAAACGCGGCGGATTTCCGTATCACGGCCGATGACGGGGTCAATTTTACCGGCGCGGGCGCGGGCCGTCAGGTCCGTCCCATATTTTTCCAGCGTCTGGTATTTGCCTTCCGGGTTGTCGTCCGTCACGCGCTGGTTGCCGCGCACTTCCTTCATGGCGGCCAGATAGTTATCCTTGGTCAGCCCAAAGGTGTCCGTCAACTGGTGCACTTTGTTTTGCGTGTCCAACGCCCCAAGCATGAAGTGTTCCACGCTGAGGTAGTCGTCTTTGAGCTTTTTGCGTTCCTCTTCCGCAGCCTGCATGACGGTAGCCAGGTCACGCCCCATCTGCGGCTGGGTGGTGGCGCCGCTTTGAGTAGGTTCGTGGAAACCTCCCTTTGGGCTGCCTGAGAAGCAGCCCCGGATCGCAAGAGGCTTTGCGGAGAATAGGGAAAGAATCCCGCCTTCCTGCTCCAGTAACGCCACCAGAACGTCCAGAGAAGAAATTTCCGGTTTTCCAAGCCGGCCTGCAGTTTGCTGCGCCTGCATCAGCGCTTCCTGAAATTTTGTTGTTAGATTGTTAAGCATGGTATGTTGGTATTTTAGACATAAGAATAACTCCAACCGTTGAATGGAAAAACAGGATTTTTCCTGTTATCTAAAAATTTTTTGCCCCTCCGGATTCCCCCGCAATATCACTTGCACGCTCAACGGATTATTGGAGAGTCCGCCCTGACAAGGAAATCCTGTCCCGCTTTCTCATGGAGCTGGCGCATCCGGTATCCCGGCAATAGTGTAAATCCTGAACGCCAAGGAAAATATTTCCGGAAAGAACGGCAGCCCCGTACCGGATAGAAACGCAGGAACAGCCCCTTGCCCATGCTCCAAAATAATCGCGTGGGCAAGGGTGGCAATGCCAAATACCACGTTCGCAGCCTACCCGACTGACAGGAGACGGATTTTTCCATTCCATTGATGGATACAGCGATATTCCCCACCTGCAAGAAGACTAAAATGTGAAAAAATGCTTGCTCGCATGATAATGGCATATTAGTTACGTAATCAGTTACGTATTTAATAACGGAAAGATATGGATTTTTTCAATAGGACAGGTAAAATAGCCATTGGAAGCAGGCTGCGCATGCTGACGGATGCTGTGACGTCTGATGCAAGTCAAATTTATGAATTATACGGCATTGACATAAAGCCAAAGTGGTTTCCCCTGCTTTTCGTTTTAGCCGGCGGGAAAGAGAAAACAATAACGGGCATAGCTAAGGAAATAGGGCACAGTCATCCATCCGTGAGCAATATCGTTGGAGAAATGACGGCAAGAGGATTGGTGAAAGGCCTTGAAGACCAGAAGGACAAGAGACGCACCGTCATCGCCCTGTCTCCACATGGGAAAAGGGTTGCCGCCATGCTGACAGAGCTCTGCAAAGACGTGGAGGTCGCCGTAGAGGATATTTCCAAGGAAACGCGCCATGATTTGTGGAGAGCTATCGGCGAATGGGAAGACCGGCTCGCTGAGAAGAGCCTGCTGCAACGGGTCAAAGAAGCCCGGAAAAATGAGGGAAAGGGAGCATATCAGGGTAATTCCTTACGAACCGTGTTACAAGAATACGTTTAAATCACTTAACGTACAGTGGATTACGCAACATTGGAAGATAGAACCGCACGATCTGGACTATCTTGATCATCCGCAGGAATATATTATCAACAAAGGAGGCTTTATCTTTGTAGCCCTTTACAGGGGAAAGCCCGTCGGAGTTTGTGCCCTCTGCAAAATGGATGACCCGGTATATGATTATGAACTGGCGAAACTTGCCGTTCACCCTCATGCGCAGGGCAAAGGCATCGGGGAAATACTTTGCCATGCAGCTATAGACAAAGCAAAGGACATGAAGGCGAAAATTTTTTTTTTTTGAAAGCAACACCCTGCTCAAACCCGCCATACACACATATAAAAAGCTGGGATTCAAGGAACTTGCGGAAAATCACCCGGCATACGAACGCGGAAACATCCAGATGGAACTGAAGATAACGTATTGATATGGAAATCATAAAAAATAATAAAGTCATAGTTCGCAAGGAAGACGCATCGAAGAAAGTGTTCAAGGGCGTTTCACTGGATTCGCTCGCTGTCGGAGAGAAATCAATGGCAGCAAAGATGTACTATGTGAAAGGCAACTTCGCCTCTACCCACCAACATCCGCATGAACAATGCGGGTACGTCATTTCAGGCAAATACCGCCTGAACATGGAAATGCCGGAGAAGAATATTGAAGTGTTGCTTCATGCAGGGGACAGCTACGCCATACCGGACAATACGCCTCGTTCCTTTGAGGTGATGGGAAGCGGAGAGGTTGTCGATGTGTTCACACCGCCAAGGGAGGACTATTTGTAAATAGCCGCATTTGGGGCTGAAGAAACTTCATATCAGCCTAATAAAACTAACGAGAGGATGTCGCCCCCCTATTGCTGCATTCTGAAAGGATTATCCGGCAGCATACCGCACGCCGGCCAATTTATTGTCTCTGTTTTTCAACAAATTAGGCCAAACTGACAAAAATCCAATAAGAAAACCGCCCCGGTAACCGGAGAAAGACGCGGAACCAAGGCACCGGCTGATGCCGGACGATTTTTCCGCCAGGATATTTTCCGAACCGGGGCGGTCAATTACATCCCGCTCATCGGGAACAATGTATCCAGCGCAGCGTTCAGGGTCATCACGTTGACTACGTTTTCCCCACAAAATTCCGCCCCGGACGAAGTGTTCAGACACCAGTTTCCGGATTTTTTCCGGAGGCACTCCGCGCGTGGAGGCAACACGGTTCAATTGAAATTCCCGCCGCTTCCGGAGAGATAAAAGGCTCCAAACCGCTGCCGGAAGCAAAAAGCATGTCCGCAGGGACAGGCGTTTTCTCCGGCAGACTGTGGGCTTTCAGCAGAGCCGCCCTGCGCTCCGCCACCGTCCTGACCAGCTTCCCGGAAGTCCAGGAGAGGTTGCTGGCTCCGGAAGGCATGGTAGCGTATTCTCCGGCAGAGGGCCGGGGCCAGAAATATTTGGCGGAGATAAAAGGCTGTGCGACAAGCTCCGAAGCGATAATTTCCCCGTTCATTCCGGATTAGGGAACCATGAGCCTGATGAGGGAAAAAAATCAGGCTGACCAGCGTAACGACCAAAGGGTAAATGCCTCCGGTAATGACGGCCAGAGACAGAAACAGGCGCAGATTGGGAAATGTCCACTTCATGATAATTCAGCAGGTTAGATTGGATTTTCAAACAAGGCGCCATGCATTGATGACCATATCAATAAGCTTGATGCCCATGAAAGGAGCAATCAGGCCGCCCACCCCGTAAATGAGGATATTGCGCTTCAGCAGGGAGGCCGCTCCCGCCGGACGGTAGGAAAACCCCTTTCAAGGCCAGAGGAATCAGCGCTACGATGACCAGGGCATTAAAAATCACAGTGCTGAGAATGGCGCTTTGCGGGGAATTCAGGCCCATTATGTTCAGGGCGGAAAGAGGTCCACTGGCCATGCCGTCAGCCACAAAGAGGCCGGCAAACATGGCGGGAATGATGGCAAAGTATTTGGCTACGTCATTGGCGAAGGAAAAGGTGGTCAGCGCGCCGCGGGTAATCAGCATTTGCTTGCCGATTTCTACGATTTCAATCAGCTTGGTCGGATTGCTGTCCAGGTCCACCATGTTGCCCGCCTCCCGGGCGGCCTGCGTTCCAGTGTTCATCGCCACACCCACATCGGCCTGGGCCAGGGCGGGAGCGTCATTAGTTCCATCCCCGGTCATGGCCACCAGGCGGCCGGCAGCCTGTTCCTCACGAATGCGCGCCAGCTTCATCTCAGGCGTAGCTTCCGCCATGAAGTCATCCACGCCGGCTTCCGCCGCAATGGATGCGGCAGTCAGGGCATTGTCCCCTGTCACCATGACAGTCCGTATGCCCATGGCCCGGAGCCGGGCAAAGCGTTCCTTGATGCCGCCCTTGACGATGTCCTTCAGATAGATGACGCCCAGCACGTCCCTTCCCCGCGCCACCACCAGAGGCGTGCCGCCCGCCCGCGCGACGTTCTGCACGGTCATTTCCACCTCTTGCGGGAAGGTTCCGCCCTGGTCCTTCACCCACTGCGCCACGCTTTCCGCAGCGCCCTTCCGGATGGAAACGGCCGGCTGGCCGTCGTGCTCCGCAATGTCCACGCCGCTCATGCGGGTGGAAGCGGAGAACGGAACAAAGGAGATGTGGTCCGCGTCCATGTGGCGGCCCCGGATCCCGAACTGCTTTTTGGCCAGCACCACGATGCTGCGGCCTTCCGGCGTTTCATCGGACAGGGAAGCAAGCTGGGCAGCTTCCGCCAGCTGCAGGTCATCCACACCGGGTGCAGGTAGGAATTCGTTCGCCATTCGATTGCCGAAGGTGATGGTTCCGGTTTTATCCAGCATCAGCACATCAATGTCCCCGGCTACTTCCACGGCGCGCCCGGACACAGCCAGCACATTCCGGCGCACAAGCCGGTCAATGCCGCTGATACCAACAGCACTTAACAATCCGCCGATCGTCGTCGGAATCAGGCATACCAGAAGAGAGACCAGGATGGGCAGGGAAATACGGCCCTCCGCCCTGAAGCCTAGCGTCCGGGCAGAATCCTCAATGTATCCGGCCATGGCGGGAAGGGAAAAAACCACGGCAAAGAAAAACAATGGTCAGTGCCACCAGCAGGATGCCCAGAGCGGTTTCATTGGGCGTTTTCTGCCGGCTGGCCCCTCCACCATGGAAATCATGCGGGCCAGGAACGTATGGCCCGGTTCCACGGTAATACGGATAACAATGCCGTCACTGATTACACGGGTTCCTCCCCGTTACAGCGCTGCGGTCCCCCCCGCTCTCACGGATGACCGGAGCGGATTCCCCGGTAATGGCGGATTCATCCACGCTAGCGATGCCTTCTATCACCTCTCCATCCAGGGGGATGATATCCCCGGCCTCGCACAACACTTTGTCCCCTTTGCGCAGTTCGGAAATGGAGACGATTTCCTCCGTTCCCTTGTCCGTCAGCAAACGGGCGTTCACATAAACGCGCATTTCTTTCAGAGCGTCCGCATACGCCTTTCCCCGGCCCTCCGCCAGCGCTTCCGCAAAGTTGGCGAAAAACACGGTGAACCAGAGCCAGAGCGCGATTTGCAAAGTAAAGCCGAAGGGTTGCCCGGCAGCCAAATCCCTGATAAGGGCAATCGTTGCCATCAGAGCGCCGGCAGCCGTGATAAACATCACGAAGTTTTTAGACAGGACGCGCGGGTCAATTTGCGCAACGCATTCCGGAAAGCTGTTTTCAACACGGCTCCGTCATACCATGATTGACTCTTTTTTCTCCTTCATGATCATAAACATCCGGATTATCGGCGAATACGCCTTAAAGCATGGTTCCCGAATACAAGAGCAAATGCTCCAGAATAGGTCCCAGAGCCAAGGCCGGGAAGAAGGTGAGGGCTCCTACAACCAGCACGACGGCTACCAGCAGAACCATGAACATCAGGTTATCCGTCCCCATGGTACCCTGGGCCGGCGGAGAAAATTTTTCCTGGATGCCATGCTGCCAGCAATCATCATCACCGAAATAATGGTTCCGAAACGGGCCAGCAGCATCGCCAAACCGCCCAGCAGGGAATAAAAAGGCGTATCCCCTACAGCCAGACCAGCAAAGGCGCTTCCATTATTCCCGGCCTGGGAACCGAAGCAGTACAGGATTTCCGTCAGCCCGTGGGGGCCGGCATTGCAGATGGACGCCCGCCCGGCTTCCGTAGCGGCGGCCAGCCCGCTCATGACCAGGACGGCCATGCCGGGGAGCAGGACACCCACCATGGAGCAGCACACTTCCCGGGCTCCCATTTTTTGCCCAGGAATTCCGGAGTTCGCCCCACCATTAAACCGCACAGGAACACGGTAATCATGGCAAACATCAGCATGCCGTACAAGCCGCAGCCCAGACCTCCGAAAAATTACCTCACCCAGCAACATATTGAACAGGGCAATGCCGCCGCCCAGCGGGGACATGCTGGAATGCATGCAGTTCACGGACCCGTTGGAAGATGCCGTCGTAGCGACGGACCAGAGGGAACTGTTCGTAACGCCCAGGCGCACTTCCTTGCCTTCCAGCATTTCCATGCCCGGGAAAAGCGGGTTTCCCGCATGTTCCGCCCACTGGGACAAGACAATGGCCGCCACAAGCAGAATCATCATGGCTCCGAAGATAATCCACCCCTGCCTCTTTTTTCCAATCATGACGCCGTAGGCGTATGGGCAGGCGCAGCCGGCCAGAAGCAGGGAAATCATTTCAACCATGTTGCTGAAGGGCGTGGGGTTTTCAAAGGATGTGTGCTGTTGTTCCCGAAAAAAGCCGCCGCCGTTTGTTCCGAGCTGTTTGATGGCTATCTGGGATGCCGCCGGGCCACTGGGTATCATCTGTTCCACGCCATCCATGCCCGGCACGGCAATGGGTCCGTCAAAGGACTGCACCACACCCTGGGAGACCAGCAGAAGAGCAATGACCGTGGAAACAGGAACCAAAAATACAACGTGCTGCGCGTCAGATCCGTCCAGAAGTTCCCCAGAGTAGAAGCGCATCTCCTTTCCAGCCCGCGGATCAGGGCGGACATGACGGCAATTCCCGTGCCGGCGCTGACGAAATTTTGCACGCCCAGCCCGGTCATTTGAACAAAATAACTGACGCCTTCCGGCCCTTCCCCTGAATAGAACTGCCAGTTGGTGTTGGTCACGAAGCTGATGGCCGTATTCAAGGCTATATCCCACCGCATATTTTCCGTTCCGGCGGGATTCAGAGGCAGCCATTTCTGGCACAGCAGGGAAAGAAAAAGGACGAGGAATCCAGCGGCGTTAAACAAAAAAGAACGGCCGTCAGATACTTTTTCCAGTCCATTTCGCGGGTGGGGTCCACCCGGCCATATGGTAGACGCAGCGCTCCACGGGACCCAGAACCGGGGAAAGCCATGTCTGCCTTCCCATCAAAACACTTGCCAGCCATTTTCCGAGAAACGGGGTGAAAGAGACTAGTATGCCTATGAACAGGACAATGATTAACAAGTCGTGTGAGGACACAACGCAACTCTACGCGTATTCTGGAAATTCCGGGTAGTTAACAAAGGGCCTCCGGACATTAAGAAATTATTAATTCCTCTCCGGAAGCCCGTTTTTTAACGCCGATGCGCCGTTAAAACTCCACGCCCAGGCGGAATCCCACCCAGAATTCGTCTCCGGCATCCCCTGTGACGCAGCACCGTAGCCGCCTGGGAATAATTGACGGAGCCGGAAAGCGTATAATGTTCTGCAAACCTCCACGTCACACCCAGGCTCCAGTCAATGCAGTTGGAGCCGTCATCATAGTCCACGTTATAACCGCCGTTGTACCCGTACCTGACCATGGGAACCACGGTCACATTTTCCAGGGGGGGGACCACTCCAACCGTACAAAGGCGCTGTAATAGGCTTCAAAATCCTGGTGTTCCACTTTCACCTGGGTTTCCGCTCCTACAGCCAGCCAATCCGTTACGGCATAGGAGACCGTCAGTGCCGGATTGGCCACATTATAATCCTGCGTAAAATAGAATTGGTGCTCATACCAGGGATTGACAGTCCACTTCCCCAGATTCCAGGCGTAACCCAGAACCAGGTCCAGTTCATCGTAATTGGCGGAATCTCCTCCGGCATACCAGGCACTGAACGTAAGATTCTTCCAAGAAATGCTCGGAGCCACTTCCCAGATGCCGCTGCCCGGCAGGCAGTCCAGACCTTCCGTTACGTACTTGCTGGACCACCCCGCCGAGAAGGAAAAGGCCCAGTCCGCGTCTGTGGAAGGTATGGCGGCCTCTTGCATGTTTGTCAGGGAGGCTATCGACGGAGAAACCGTTTCCTCTCCTGCGCAGACGGTTCCTGCTATCATGGCGCAGCCCAGGGCTGCGGCTCCTACGTTCTTGCGTTGTACTTAATCTTCATAAAGACGTATTGAATACGTCTTGGAGCCTACACAGCATGTTGAACTGCGTGAAGTTAAGTCATCTTCTCCAACCGTTATGAAAAATATATTTTCCGGCTGCCGCAGATAATGCGCCGCTATTTTTCCAGCCCAGTAAAAACGGGACAAGGGCTACTCGGCTCCATCCGCCACAATTCTGTAACCCAGGCCGGATTCCGCGCGGATAATGCGGTTTTCGGATCGGAATCCCCAGCTTCTGGCGCAGGTGGGCAATGTGCACCCGCAGATAGTGTGTGTCCTCCTCATGCTGGGGGCCCCAAATTTCACGGAGCAGCTGGCGATGGGTCATCACCTTGCCCTGATGGAGCAGAAGCAGGCGCAGAATTCCGTACTCTTTGGAGGTTAAATGAATTTCCTCTTTCCCCTTCTCCACGCGCCGGGAACTCAGATCCACGACAATGGGACCCAGCCGGAATACGGACGGCTCGCGGTCCGGACGATTGCGCCGAAGCATCACGCGCAGGCGCGCCAGCAATTCACGGCCGCTGAACGGCTTGGTCAGGTAATCATCCGCCCCGGCATCCAAGGCATCCACCTTTTCATCCTCCCTGTCCCAGGCCGTTAGAATCAGGATAGGAACCTGAGTCCACTCCCGAAGCTGTTTCAGCACTTCCAGGCCGTTAATGTCCGGAAGCCCCAGATCCAGAATAATGGCATCCGGCCGCTTCAGCGCGGTCTCACTCAAGCCAAGCTGCCCGTTTTCACACTCGCGGACATGGTAGCCTGCGCCGGTCAGCGTCAGGTTCAGAAGACGGCGTATCTGCCGTTCATCGTCAATTATCAGGATATCTGCAGGAAAGTTGCTCATGAGGCAGGAGGAATTACTCTTCAGGAACACTATCGTGCTCCACCAGGGGAAGGACAAGCCGGAAACATGTTCCGGCGGAAAGCGGGAACCAGGGAGACGGCACCGCGCTGAGCTTCCATGAAACCGCGCACGATGGAAAGCCCCAGGCCCAGGCCGCCGGGCCGCGTCGTCCGGAAACGCTCAAAAATGGTTTCCGCCCGTTCGGGAGGAATGCCCGGCCCCATGTCATGAATATCCAGCCAAACCTGGCCGCGCACGGGTCGGCACCACCTTGCAACGTAACAGAGGTTCCCCAGGAGTATGTACGCAGGCATTCAACAGCAGATTGACCAGTAGCTGTTCCATCAGGGAAAAATCCGCCTTCACCAGCGGATAGTCCGGCGGCAGGGAAACAGACACGGGATGATTCCGGCGTGCTTCCCTGGTAGCAGCCAGAGCCCCTTCAATAACATCCCCAGATCGCACCAGTCCAGTTTGGGTTTCAAAGCGCCGGATTCCAGGCGGCTCACATCCAGCAAATTCTTCACCAGGCGGCGCAGACGGCGCGCGGCCAGTAAAATTTCCCCGTATTCTTCCGCTCCTCAGGCGCGGACGCGGCGCGCCCGGCCAATTTTTCACAGCCGCCCTCAATCACGGCCAAAGGCGTTTTGAACTCATGGGAAACACTGTCCAACAGGGATCGGTGCAGTTTTCCGATTCTTCCATAAGCCGCGTACGCGCCTGTTCCGCCCTCAATTCTTCACGCTCCAGCGCCATGGCCAGCTGCGCTCCCATGCTTTCCAGCAAATCCTTCTGCCCGGCCGTCAGGCACTCCCCTTCCCCGGCCTCACGCCAAGCACGCCCATGCAACGCTCCCCGGACATCATGGGAAGGTAAAACCCTTCTGCTACCGGGATCGTATCCGTAAACCTTCCTGCGGGGCGGCGGTGTTCCATACACCAGACTGCCACGCTCCATTCCTTCTCATCCATGGCGTACTCTCCGCCGGTCTCCCAAAGCCTCAGCTTACCGCCGCCTCCTTCCGGCGTCATGACAGCCAGGCGCACCCCCATAATCTGGCTGATCTGTCCCGCCGCGACGGAAATGAGGGAAGGCACGTCCGAAGCGGATCCAATGGCCTGGGAATACAGGAACAGGGCATTGGTCTTTTTTTCCGTTCCCGTTCTTCCCGCTCGCGGATCCTCAGGCGGGAAGTGAGCCGTCCCGTAGAAAGGGCCACCAAAAAAAAAGAAGCACATCAAGGCGTCCTCCAGCCGCTCTATCTTGAACGTCATCACCGGGGGAATAAACAACAGGTTCCATAACAGGACGCTCAGCGCCGCGGCCAGAAGCATGGCCCAGCGGGAACGGATGAAAAAAGCCCAGCCCCACTACTCCGGCCAAATACAGGAAACCGGGAGCAAAATAACCGGTAAATGCGGAAACCAGCAGGCCGGCACCCGTGACGGCCGCTGTCACGCCTGCGGCCAGCCAGTAATCCCGGCCATCTTTCTCCGTTTTCCGGTGCCAGCTCTTCCAACGGTTACGGCCCGGTCCCGAAGCGGCGGGAACCACGTAAATATCAATCTGGTCGCTTCCCTTCACCAGCTTATCCACCAGGGATATGGGCCGCACCAGGCCCCACAGGTAGCTTTCCTGCGGTTTGCCCACCACAATTTGGCTGACATTTCTTAAAAAAGCCATGCGGAGCAGCGTTTCCGCCAAATCGGAACCGGGCATCACGATCACTTCCGCGCCCAGCCGCCGCGCCAATTCCAGATTGGCGTCCAGCCGCTGCTGCTGTTCAGGAGGCAAGGGCACGCCCGTATCTACGGAAAGGGCTATCCACGGAGCGTTCAGGGCATAAGCCATGCGGCGCGTCCAGCGTACCAGCCGGGCGGAAAACGGGCTGGGGCCTACCGCCACCATCAGACGTTCCCCGCTGCGCCAGATAGAGCGGTCCCCGGAAATGGTACGCACCTCCGTCAGTTCATGGTCCACCTTCTCCGCTACGATGCGCAGGGCCAGTTCCCGGAGGGCCGTCAAATTGACTCCTTGAAAAAATGATCCAGAGCGGCGGAAGCCTGGGGAGCGCTGTACACTTTCCCCCTCCCGAAGGCGCGTCCGCAGCTGATCCGGAGTAATGTCCACCAGCTGGATGCAATCCGCCTCCGCCAATACGGAATCCGGCACGGTTTCCTGCACGGGGGCGGCTGTAATGTCGTGAACGGTATCGGAACGGCTTTCCAGATGCTGCACGTTCAGCGTGGTGTAAACGTCTATTCCGCGGCCAGCAAATCCTCCACGTCCTGATAGCGTTTCCTGTGGCGCATTCCGGGACGTTGGTATGCGCCAGTTCATCCACCAGAATAAGCTGGGGCTTCACGCGCAATGCCTCCTCCAAATCAAATTCCGCCATTTCCACTCCCCGGTAAACCATCTTTTTTTCATGGGAAGGCACGGCAGCCTGCCAATGAGCCGCATCGTATCTTCCCTCCCATGGGATTCCGCCACGCCGATAATGACTTGCACGCCCTTGTCCGCCGCCTGAATGGCCGCCTCCAGCATGGCGCATGTTTTGCCTACTCCCGGCGCCATGCCAAAGAAGATTTTCAGCAAGCCGCGGCCGGGACGGGCTTCCTCCCTCCGGATGGAGGCCAGAATCCTGTCCGCCCGCTGGCTGTCCGAATGCGTTTCTGAAAACATGAAAAGAGGAATCGGAATGATATCCGGCTTGAATGTTGAATCAACCTAATGGAAGAACGTTCAGGGCGCAAATAAAACAACCCGGAAAAACATTAAAATTTTATTAAATCCTCTCCCCTGTTTTCAGGCTCTCCCCACCCCTTCCTCTGCCAAGCATTCCTGAAATCTTTTTTTTTCCTGATTTTCCCCTTCCAGGTTCCGCACCGTATCTCTACCACCCTGCCTCCGTCCTGTTTTTCCTGTGTCCGGCCATTGGAAGTTACTGTTCCGGGAGGCATTGAAAAGCGGCGGCAGCCCTTCCTGCGCTTCAAATCCCGGGGCCATCCCCGGACAAACCTGAAAGCTTCCTCCATCCGGGGAAAAGTCTGACAAATGAAAACGGAATGTTTCCCCTTTCCTAATTGACAAACGATTTCCTTTCTTCTTAATGGGTTAATGTTTATCAATCCGGTACATTGTCTGCCAGCCTCTCTCTGCGCATGCGCGTTGCTTCCGGCAACAATCGCCTCCCTGCATGCGGAAACGGCTTACAGTACGCCCTGCGGCTATATCCAGACAACCCTGTACGCCAAAGCAACGGGTTATCTGGGTTTAGGGGTGCATCCGGAAGCCTTGGTACAGCACACCCTTGAAGAAGGCAACATTACTATTTCCGGTAATAAAGTCACCATCACGGACCCGGACGTTAATTTCAACGACCTGATGAATGAAAACTCCGCCTATGTGCTGGTTCTTCACTTCGGCAATGAAGTTATAGCTCTTCCCTTAAACCGGGATGGTTGGAAAAACCGGGAGCCAGCTGGACGGAGCATTCCATTAAAGTGGATGACCGCCTTCTTTCTGATCTGGTAAGCAAGGGCACTCCCCCGATTTATATGTCCTGCGCAAGCGCGCACTCTGGATGATATTCTTGGAGAAGACAACCAGTTTGGCCTGAAAAGCGGCTCCGCCATGTCTGCAGACACGGTTAATATCTTTAATTCGGCAACCACCAAGCTTGCCGCTTATTATTGTGGAAATGAATGGAGAAGAAGGGGATCTACGGAAAATATCGGCAATATGCCGGTGTTCAGCCATGAACCCCTGACCATTACGCGCAAAGCTGGTTCCGATGTTACAGCTGTGGTCATTGGGGGAAGTATCCCTGAAGAATCAGAAGCTGGTCGTTCCACATTCAATTCCCTTCTTCACACTCGCCTGCCCCCTTTCCCAGACTTTGGCTGAAATAGCTTTGCAATTGCCTGATGACGCCGTCATCAACATTCCCGCAGATGACAAAAATGCCATGGTCAAGGTCGTCAACAACAACGGTTCCTGGAAACGTCAGGACAATGGAGAGGATGTTTCCAATATCCCCTTCAGCGGAGTTTTTTCCATCTACTACGAATCTTCCAAGACACCTTCCTACATCACGGTGTCCAGCAAACATCAAACCAACAAATAACCAGCCATGTTCTATCGCTCCCTTTTCACCAATGCTTTCACCGCCTGCACTCTCTTTTCTGGAGAAATTGCCTTAGCGGACAGTTTCAATATCAGCAATGACGATTCCTCCGCATATTCCCTAATCAATTCTCTCGGAGAACCGCTGAATGCAGGCAATGCCATTTTAGGCACCTTCAGCAGCGGTACTTGGAGTTATGATGTGACCACCAGCCGATGGAACTTCAAGGAAATTCGTATGCACAGGATCAACTGAAATACAGTGATCTGATGAGCATGCAGAACAACTTCACCAGCGCGTTGACAAATATACCGGAAGAGCAAATGGCGGCGTCGCTGACGGCAGATTTAACTTGTCCGGAGATTACTCTTCTTCTCTGACATCCCCGGTTTATCTAATGGTGACGGGACAGGATGGAGAAACAGCTCTTTTGTCTTTAAAGACGTATCCAGCGACAGTCTGCTTAATTACGATAATATAGATATATCCGGCACCGAGACGTTCGATCTGTGGCTTACGACCAAGGAGCAGGCTCTAACAAACGAGCTTGACTACTACACCGAATGCATCCTGGGAAACATCAATCTGCAAAACAATACCATCCAGCTTTTGATCCCGGAACCCGCGACAGCCACCATGAGCTTGCTGGGTTTGACGGCCCTGATGGTACGCCGTAAACGGAAATAGAAGCTTCCCTTTTCATCAAACCCCTGTACGGGTATTTTCCGTACAGGGTTTTTTGTTCTGCCAATTGTTCATCCTCCATCTTCTTCTGCATTTTCCCTCCAGAAAACCCATGGAGCCCGGCAAAATAAAACGCCCCGCGCACTCGGAAAGAGCGGCGGGGCGCCTGTTCAAACGGTAAAAACCGCAGGAGTTATTTCTTAACGGGAATGATATCCAGTTCCGCTACGGCGGCGTAATCCCGCCCCTGCGCCTCACTAAGGGCGGAAAAACGGAAATAACGCGCCGTGACGGGAGCCTGGAATTTCACTTCCTGCAGGTCAGCACTATCCGGGAAGGAGCCCTTGGCGGCAGGCTGCCATTTCTCTCCGTCCGTGCTCACGTCCACGGAATAATCTTTCACGCGGCCATTGCTGCCGCCATCCTGACGTGGAAGATAAGTGATTCCGGAGAATTCCCGCTCCTTACCCAGGTCCACGACCAGTACATGCGGATGTTTGGTCACGGTTTTATTATATTCAGAGTGCCAGAAGGTGCCGGGATCACCGTCAATGGCGAATTGGCGTCCGCTTCGCCCTGCTCCTGGCTGGTTACGCTCTTGACCGTATACTTGTCCGTGCGGGTCAGCATGGTCATATCCAGCCGGGCCGCAGGCACGCGGATTTCCCCTTGTAGGACTTGGCGGTAATGGGCCGCATAAAGAAGGACATCGGGTAGGGGCTTGTTGGCCTTGATGATGTCCCTGCCCATGGGGCCGGGACCGCAGGAAGCACCCCCAGGCCGCGCGTGGCGGAAGAGAGAACCAGCACGGTCTTATCCGTCGTCTTCGGCAGTTCCACGGGGTGGTTTGCCAGGATCAAATCCGTGGTGGTATACGGAAGGGCGGAGAAAGCGAACGGTGCGCCCACGGAACCGAAAAGCAGGCCGTTCCCCTTGTCGTCCGTAACGGCCACCCAGCGGGTATCCTCATGGTTGCCGCAATCCTGCGGTCTGCCGTACGGGAAGAAAGAATCCCAGGCTGTCGTTTTATACACGCCCAGAGGCATGCCGCTCTTGCGGTCCGCATAGTTTTCTTCCGGCCCGCGCCCGTAATAGGCTACGTTGTCCATATTCGCCGGCAACTGGAGTTCGTATCCCAGGCGCAGCAGTTCCAGGGGATTGCCGCGCGGAAGCAGTACGGACTGGCAGACGACAGTTCCATCCGCATAGATGGTCCATTCCAAATTATTGATGAAATGGGTGTTCGTATCGTTCAGGGGTTGCTTCCTGGCCGTGATGGTGGTCTTGGTATCGCCGTAGCCGCTGATGTTTTCAGCCCTGTTTGCCGCTCACCTTGATGGATTGTTTGACGGTGACGCTATTGCCGTTATCAATGGCTTCGTAACTGAGCAGTTCATGCTTCAGTTCACGGAGGCCGTTAGCCATGCTCTTGGCCATGACGCCCGGCTCATTGCTGGAGGCAGCGCGCAGGGCGTTCACCGCCATGGGCGTTTTAAACAGAGGCTTGCCGTTTACCGTGAACTGGGCCAGTTCCCCGGTGGCCGCGTCAAACTGCACGGAAAATCCTTGCCGGAAACGGTATGCTTGTCCGTGCTGAGGCTGACTTTTTGCCCGCAGGAGCCTTGAACACAGGCAGATCTCCCTGCACGGGAAGCTGGGCTGGTCAAAGGCCAATTCATATCCCTTCTTGGCCCACCCCTGTCCTTCTTCAGCTTGTAACTTATGCGCAAGGCATACTCCACCCCCGGTTTCCGGTTTTTCAACTGGGGAATGTCCGGAATGGGAACCACAATCTTTTCTCTGGGACCGGCCGGAGGCGTGTCCAGCCTGCCTTCAGCCACTGCATTGCCGTTTTCCGTGAGGGTCCAGGTAATGTCGTATGGAGAAAGGTCCGTAAAGAAATTTTGTTGAAAATGGAAATCCTGCCGTTGTCCGTCAAAGATGTGGAAATATTCTGATAGACGTGCTTGACTTCAAAATAACCCGGTTCCGGCGTACGATCCGACAGGATGGTGCCGTTGAACACAAACTGGCCGCTATTGGGATGGTCGTTGAAATCGCCGCCGTAGCAGAGCATCTTTTTCTCCATTCGGCAGGGTCTTGTACAAGCCCTGGTCCACCCAGTCCCAGATGGCGCCGCCCATAATGCGGTCGGAAGACTCTGATGGCCTCCCCAGTAATCCGCCAGGTTGCCCATGGCGTTCATCATGTTGTGTGCGTACTCGGAAATATAGTAGGGCTTGGGAAAATCCTTGTTGCCCGCCATAGAACGCGTCCAGTCCACGGACGGATACTGGTTGGACCCCAGGTCCACAATGTCATTATTGCGTTCGTAGTGGGTGGGGGGACATATCCCCTGGCCTTCACCATCTTTTCCGCACTGCGGAAATTCTGGCCGGGGCCGGCTTCATTCCCCAGGGACCACATAATCACGCAGGGATGGTTCTTGTTGCGCTCCACCATCGCCATGATGCGGTCCACGTGGGCCGGCATCCACCAATGGGATGGGAAAGGGACTCCTTGCCATAGTAATAGCCGTGGGACTCGATGTTGGCCTCATCCTGCACGTAAATGCCGTACTTGTCACAGAGGTAATAAAAATAAGGATCCGCGGGATAATGGGAACAGCGCACGTGGTTGATATTGGCGCGTTTCATCATCCGCACTTCTTCCTCCATCTGCTCCGGAGTCACGTAATGCCCTGTTTCCGGATGGCTTTCATGGCGGTTCACGCCCTTTACCTTCACCGGCTGGCCGTTTACCAGGAACACGCTGTCCTTAATCACCACATTGCGGAAACCCACGCGGGAGGAAACCATTTCTTCCGTCTTCCCGTCACGCTTCAGCGTCAGTACCAGGGTGTACAGGTTGGGCTCCTCCGCAGACCATAGTCTGGGTTTGGAATAAATGCCCAGCAGGGAAGTTTTAAAATCCTTCATGCCGGTAATGCGCAAGGGCTTTTCCAACACGCCGTCATATGGCGCATCCTTGGGCTTGACAGGTTCTACCAGTTTTCCGGCAGCGTCATAAAGGGCCATGGAAACCGTGCAGCCGTCCAGCTTTTCCGTTGCCGGAAACAGATTGCGAACATCCACATCCACCTGAAGGCGCCAATCGCCGTCCACGGTCCCCGGTTTGGCATGGTCAATATTCAAAGCCCAATCCCTCTGGTCCACCGGATTGACCTGTGCGAAAAAAGTCGCGGATGTGAACTTTCGGCAGCGCAAAGATGGAAACATTGCGGAAAATGCCGGACAGGCGGAACATATCCTGGCATTCCAGATATGCTCCGTCGGAATGGCGGTACACCTCTGCGGCCACCACATTCTCCCCCTTCTTAAGGTAGGGGCTGATGTCAAAACGGGCCGGATTCCGGGAATCTTTGGAAAAACCTACATACTGCCCGTTGATCCAGAGGTAGAAGAAGGAATCCACTCCGTCAAACTGCATGTACACTTCCCTGCCGTCCCAGTCCGCAGGCACTTCAAAAGTGCGGCGGTAGGAACCTACGGGGTTCCGTTCCTTGTAGGACGTATAATTCTTGTTGGAAGGCTCCTTCATTACATAAGGCCAGGAGCGTTCAAAGGGATACGGCTGATTGGAATAAATGGGGGTGCCGTAACCTGAGTCTGCCAGGAGGAAGGCACCTTAATCTCCTTCCAGTCCTTTACGTCGTAATCCGGCTTGTAAAAATCGACCGGGCGGCTCTGGGGATCCTTCGCCCAGTGGAACTTCCACTGACCGTTCAGGGACCTGCGCCATTTACTGTTTTCAGGCAGCACTTTCAAGGCGGACTGCAAATCGCTGAAAGACGCGAAAAAGGCGGTTGGAGCTTCCTTATTCAAATGCAGGTTTTGTTCCTGTTCCCATTCCAGCCCTGTGGGGCTGGCGCGGGGGCGGAATCGCCCGGTGCTCCCAGGCCGCACATGGCGGAACTTACCGCCAGCGCGGTACAGTATAAAGCCAGGATCTGGTCGTTCTCATGAAATCAATATGTGTCGGAGTTGATATGCACAAACGGATTGTCCTGTTACATACGAATCCGCAATTTAATTTAACAGCAAACTTGCCCTTTGCAAGCTGCTGTTGTGTTTATGAACGGCCTGCAAACGCAGCCGTTAAAAAAGTATGCCGGAGCTGGAGAACGCCCACACACTGCATGGATTCCTGCTGGGTGTACTCCTTGGTCATGTAATGCAGGCCGAAAGCAATTCCGAGCGCTTGTACCGGAGGCCGAAGCCATAACCCCATTCTCCCACTACGGGATACTTGTTCACATACTTGGGGGAGGAACGAAACACCGTACCATCCAGATACAGGTCATGAGCCACGGCTCGCACGGCAGCATGAATATAACCGTAATACCCCCAATTGGAAACGGACATCCTGTTATAAACGAAGGGAGGCGCTGCGCTGGTCGCGCCGCGAATGCTGTTCTCCGGAGAAGTATTGCCCAGATTATAGCCGAAGCGGAAGGACATGCCGCCCCCCGCCTGCACCTTTACTGTGCCGGCGTCCGCATGCCAGTAAGCCAGGGCATCCGTTTCAAAACCGGAGCCGTAGCGCTTCTCCAGTCCGCGCAGGCGGTAATACCGCTTGAAAAACAAATTGGCGGTTATCTCTCCGGGAGCTGGTTGGCCCAGCCGGGCCATTGCTCCATACCCCACAGCTTATGGATGAAATGCTGGGAGCCCTTGGCGAGGGAATTGTGCCCGTGGTGCCGAGCTGCAGCTCCAGGGAATTGGCCCGGTCTTCATTCTTAACCAGGGAGGTCAGCCCCAGCGTCAGGTTGCCCACATAGGGGTGCTGGTTGTAGATGGGATAGGTGGCCTTCTGCTCCGGGGTGTACATGAGCTGGGTCAGGTCCAGGCCCCACTGCTGGCGCAGGTTGGCGGAACCGCTCATGCCCATGAACCGCCGCCAGGAATCCGAGGCGTTCGTGCCGCCCAGCACTGTTCCCAGCATGCCGGAAAACGTATGGCTTCGGGACGTGGTGCCGGACATCCACGCAAAGCGGACGCCGTTGGTATAATTATCATCATCCCCCACGAACATATCGTTTTTCCAGATGGAAACTGATAACGGAGCCCTCCTGCGGCACTTCTATCTGCTGGGTTCCTGCCTGCAGGAAGCCCACCGGCAGCAGGGCGGCGCACATGCACAAAGCCGTACATTTCATGCGGGGCAGTTTGTGCGTTTCACTTCCGCGTGGCAAGGAAAAATCAGGCATGCTCTGCGTTTGCACTTTTCAAAGCCGGCAAATATCCACAAACTTCATCCGTTCCGCCACAGTCCCTTACACCATGATTATTGACACGCACTGCCATCTGGCTTCCGCGCAATTCGACCAGTCCCGCCGGGAAGCCTATGTGGAGCATGCCCTCCGGGAAGACATCGACCGCATGATTACGCTGGGGCCCGCCCGGATGACTGGGAGGCGAACACGGCGTGGGCGCGCCAGTTCCCGGGCGTGGTCTTTTGCGCGCTGGGCATCCATCCGACGATGCCCATGACGCCCCGGCAGACTGGGCGGACCAGCTTTTCCGGAAGGCGCAGGACGTTCCCCTGGCCGCCATCGGGGAAACGGGCCTGGATTACTTCCACGGACGCCCCAAGGCTGGGAAACGGAACAATTCCACCGCCTTCAGCAGGACCTTCTGGAACGGCACTTTGACCTGGCGGAGCGCCTGGGCCTTAATATCGTCCTGCATACGCGGGACCGGAAAGGTTCCGCGAGCTTTGAGGACGCCTTGGCTATTGCCGGAACTACGCGGGCCGCGTGCGTCCCGTATTTCACTGCTTCATCGGAAATACCGCTCAGGCCATGCGGATCTTTGACGAACTGGACGGCATGGTCTCCTTCACCGGGGTGGCTACTTTTAAAAACGCCCCCGTAGTGGCGGAAACCGCAAGCTGGTGCCCGGAAAACCGTATCATGCTGGAAACGGACTCCCCTATCTCAGCCCGGAACCCCTCCGGGGCCGCATGAACGAACCCGCCCATCTCATTCATACAGCCCGTTTCATCGCCGCTGCCAGAGGCATGAACCTGGAAGATCTGGCCCATGTGACGACCCGAAATGCGGAAACCTTTTATAATCTGGGCAAGGTCTGAAAAAAATCCCGACAATCCGCGCTACCGCCTTGAATCGAAATCATAAATTAGTATGAACAGGGCACACATGAAAACGCCATTCATTTTAACCTGCGCCTGCGCTGCCGCGCTGGTATTCCCCCTCTCTTCCTGCTCCACCCAGAATTCCTCCACGGCCGGTTACGACACTGCGGAACCGGCCAGCGGCGAAATCCCGCCGTGGATCGCGGAAAGCTCTGATCCCGCTTACGAATCCGGCCATTACAGCCCGGTTCAGAGTTCTTCCAGCTACGCTTACAATCCCCCGCCAAGCCTTCCGTCACTAAAAAATCATCCGCGCGGAAGAGCACGGCCGGCAGCAAATCCTCCCGCAGCACGGCTGCCAGAAAGAGCTCCTCCCGTAAATCCGCTCCCAAGGCCCGCACCTACACCGTGAAGAAAGGCGATACGCTGGGAGCCATCGCCCGCAGGAACGGCACCTCTGTCAAGGCCCTTAAAAGGGCTAACGGCCTTAAGTCCGATCTGATTCACATCAACCAGAAGTTGACGATTCCGCGTTCCAAGTAATCCGGGGATCCTCCCGGTTCCACCACTTATGAAGCCTCTCCTTGTTCTGGCCGCCTTCCCCGTGGTGCTCATGGGGTGGGCGTCCTGTTCCCACTCCGGCACGGGCCATGCGGCCCTGCCGGATCCGCGTGCCGTGGACAAATCCGTTCCGGAATATAAAAACCCGTTTCATCCTTCCACATACGCTCATTTTGTAGCCCGCAAGGACTACCGGAAAACGTACGACGTCTATAAGGACGATACCTTGCTGAACCGCCCGCCGAAAAAAATCCCGAAAAAATTCTTCGTCTGCCTGGACGAACAACGGGGCCAGTATCTGGTGGACGGCTTGGTCGCCATGGACTTCCCCCCTCTCCTCCGGCGTAAAAGCCTATCCGACCAAAACGGGGACTACACCGTTATCTCCAAAAAGGAAGACCATGCTTCCAACCTCTACGGCAAAATGTATGATGCCGAAGGCAAATGCATCAACTACAATGCCGAATCCACGGATCCCATACCGGAGGAGGTCGTTTTGACGGCTCTCCCATGCCTTATTGGCAGCGTCTTACCAACGCGGGGTTGGGCCTGCATGTAGGGAAAGTTCGGCGGCATCCTGTTTCCCATGGCTGCGTCCGTTTGCCGCGAAATGTTGCGGAAATCCTCTACAGGCAAACCAGCATAGGAACGCCCGTTACCATCCAGAAAACGCCGCTCCCCGTGCCGGAAGCGCAGAAAATCCCTCCCGCACAACAACAGGAATCCGAAGGCCATAAACAATAGCCTACCGGGAAAACGCCCCCTTTAAAACACAAACTATTTTAAAAAGACTGCCCGGAAAGCAGTCTTTTTTCTATCCCATTTTTCCAAAGCATTAACATGACGTATAAAAAATTATATTTCCTAAATTATTGCACTATTTTTACGACCACACAACGAAAAAGAAGCGTTTTGTAATCCTCATCGGAGGGCAAATAAAAATGCCGGATAAGATGACTGGGTAAAACCAATCACCTTATCCGGCATTTTTTGTTTCCCGGCAAAAAATAGCCATAAGAATAACAGACACATATGAAAAGAAATGCAATTGATTTAGGCACACTGGACGTATGCACATTATTCAGAAAGTATTTTATCCCGACCTTATTCGGGATGCTTAGCATATCGGCAGTAACGGCAGTAGACGGAATACTCGTCGGCCACGGAATCGGAAGCGATGGCATTGCCGCTATCAATATATGTATTCCCCTGCTGATGCTGTTTACCGGGATAGGGCTCATGGCAGGCGTAGGCTCATCCGTAGTCGCTTCCATTCAGCTATCAAAAGGAAAACTGGGGGCAGCGCGCCTTAATGTCACTCAGGCCTTGTTGTTCGTCACCATTGCCGCCATCGTGCCATCTGCCTTGATGATGGCATATCCGTCAGCTACAGCCCGATTTTTAGGCGCTTCCGAACATCTTACCCCCATGGTTAGGGAATACCTGTTGTGGTTCATCCCCTCGTTGATATTCCAGATGTGGTGCTCTGTCTGCCTATTCATGATTCGTTTTGGATGGCGCTCCGAAGTTGGCTATGATGTGCAATATCATTGCTGCAATCATCACCGTAATACTCGGTTGGCTGTTTATCTTTCCATTGGGCTGGGGATTGACGGGAGCTGCTTTCGCCGCAACCATAGCACTGTTTGCGAGCGGCGCCACGGGCCTTATTTATTTATGGAAATTTGCACATAAACTGCGGCTTTATCCTATTAAATGGAGCATCAAGTTTTCGGTTCTCCCTCCTTAATATCGTCTGTCAATGTCGCATTGGTTCTTCCGCTTTGCTGACTGAAGCGACATTGGCCACGTTTATGTTCGTCGGGAACCACATCTTTATAAAATATCTGGGAGACAACGGCGTATGAGCGTTCGGCATTGCCTGTTATTACCTTCCATTCGTATTCATGGTTGGCAATGCCATAGCGCAATCAGCACAACCCATCATCAGTTATAACTTCGGGCTTGAGAGAAAAAGCGCGTAGCCGATACAAAACGGATCGCATTATTTACCTCCGTTATTTGCGGCATAGTCACGACGGCAGCATTCATTTTGTTCCCGCACATTCTGGTAGGCTTGTTCGTCAATCCGGACAACACTGCGGCGCTCATAGCCATTGAGGGATTTCCATATTTCTCCCTGGCATTTGTTTTCTTTATCATCAACCTGATGCTCATCGGTTATTACCAAAGCGTGAAAAATGTAAAACTCGCCAATTTGTTTGCCCTGTTGCGAGGATTTGTTTTCCTTATCCCATGCTTTATCCTGTTGCCTGAAGCAATGGGAACGAACGGTGCGTGGCTAGCACTTTGTCTGTCGGAAATGTTGACCACATTAACAGTTGCTATCCTATTTATTCTACGCAAAAAAAAATACTCCTGCATCAAACAAAGTGAAGAATGCAGTTAAAAGATTTTTCTCAGGCATGCCACGACACGCACATAAAATACCTGCAAGCGAATATAGATAACTTAGCAGTTTGTCTTCCCTGGACTGGCTATAGCTTTTAAAATTATTAAACAAAAGATATTTCTTTAACAAAGTTTTTCTGGGAAAACGACAGGATAGGGATTACCCTCTGCTGCGAGAAACCCTAAGATTTTTGTTATGCCTGCATCTCCGGAGCGCATTCTGGAAAATTTGTTCCCCTTTTACCGGCAGGAAGAATTTCCCGTTCTCCTGCATCAGTATAAAACGTGGTCGGAAAGTCGCCCTCTGGAAGGATGCCGGATTATTGACGCTTCTCCGTGTTCCGGAATACCTGCGCCAAATACGCCTCTCTTCTGGCCGCAGGAGCGGAGCTGACAGTAGCGGTCTCACCGGTAATGCCCTATGACCCGGATACAGTCGTATTGCTGGGGCAGTATGGAATTCCCGTGGTGGAAGCGGAACGGGCAGGCGGACCTTATGATGTGGTCATGGACTGCGCCGGAGCGCTCAGCCATGTTACCAGCCGCTGCGGGTATGTGGAATTAACCCGCTCGGGTGCGGAACGCTATGCGGCATGCCCGCAGCCTGTGTGGATGGTGGACGCCGGAAAGATTAAACAGATAGAAACCTGCCTTGGAACCGGAGAAAGTTTTTTCCGGGCGCTGGAAGCTCTTGGAATAAAAAATGAACAGGTACAGACTCTGGTAGTCATTGGACATGGAAAAGTTGGCCGCGTAATATCTCTGCATGCTCTCAGACGGAAACTGAATGTCATTGTAGCGGATGTGGAAAAAAAACCTCTGGCTTCCGCCTCTTTTGTGCCGGCAGCGGACAGGGAAACCCCTTACTGACGCAATCAGGCACGCTTTCTGCGCCGTTACGGCTACAGGAAAGCGGCATGCCATGTCAGGGCTTATTGACCCGGCCATGCCCTTCTCTTCCGGCGTTCTGCTTGCCAATATGGGTGTGGAGGATGAATGGGGGCCGGAAATTCGAAGAACCGCCTGCTGAACGAAGGCCGCCCTCTTAATTTTTATTCTGCCGGACCCTACGCAAATGCGTTACATTGATCCGCCCCTGGCTCTTCATAACCAGGAGCTCTGGAACTTGCCGAAGGCCGAGTTTTGCCGGGCCTTTTTCCTCCGCCGCCGGAAATGGAAGAGTATTTTCTTTCCCTGATACGTTCCTGCGGTTCCGTACCGCCTGACATGCTGAACTGGATTTCCTGACTTATCACCTTGTCTTTGCCGGGATAAAGCGGTATCGTATATAGAATACGGTCGGGAACTTATTGTTCCATGGTCGGTCTGACGTTTCATTGACTTCGCAACTCATGAACACTTATTATTTCTACCGCAGTTATCGGCTGGGAGGAGAATCCTCGGAACCCTGGGGTGCAGCCTGGCCTGGGCTTTTTTCGGTTCCGGCTGGTGGAACTTTCTTCTCGGCGCCCTTTACTGTTCCTGTGGCTTCCGTTATTATGGGCAGGCCTTATTTTCTCACAATCACTTCTTCTTCCATCTTCTGGGGCAACAGCATTTCACGCAGGGAAATACCGTGGGAATTAATTGAACGCATAGGATGCACTCCAAATAATGAGGCAGAACCCGGATTGATGATTAAACTGAAGGACGGACGTATTCTGGATGTGGAACATTCCTGTTTCAATTCCATATCCTCCGTCCGTGAAGCCATTCTTCAAGCATCCGGTTTTTATCCCTTTCATCTTGCTCCGGACTTGTTCGCTCCTCCGGGTCTGCTGGGCGAGTGATACGGAGTAAAATTTGTCAATTCTCCGCTCTGAATATTTATTGTCCTTGCATCTTCTCATTTCCGGATAGTGGCATTCTTCCGTCGTCGCAGAAGTTTCCGGTGATGCCCCTTGCGCTCCATGCAGGTGTTCCGTCTTTTCAAGGCAGATTACAGTTTTCCTGTAATGGAAAATAAAAAATGTTCCACGTAGAACATTTATGTGAATAATATTTCTTTTCCATTCATTCTCAGCCAATAAAAAACAGGCGTCATGTCTCCACAACGCCTGTTCCTCTGTATGAACGATTTTGTGCCACCAAAATCAATTGGGAGATCTCATCGGCATGAGCACATACAGGAACTCATCGCCAATCTTCAAGACGCCGGGACTCATTTCATCAATAAGGTTCAGCGTAATGACCGTATCCCCGGCCATCGTCTTCAGGGGAGCCATGAAGAAATCCGGATTAAAGGAAATGGAAAGCGGCCTTCCGGAATAAGTGATTGTCATCGATTCATGAGCTTCGCCCACTCCTTCTGCGCTGGAAGCCACTTCCAGTTCGTTTTCACGAAAATTCAGCTTGATATTTGTGCTCTTATCCACGGAAAGGAGAGAAACACGGCGTACTGTCTCCAGCAGTTCCCCGCAGGGAAGTTCGATACTTTCCTTGCAATCCGTCGGAATTACCTGCCGGTAGTTCGGGTAATTGCCGTCAATCAGTTTGCTAATTAAGAGCGTATCGTTGATTTCAAAGGCTGCCTGGTTGCGGGTGAACCGGATAGTGACGGTTCCCACTTCATCCAGAAGGCGGCGGAGTTCTCCGACAGCCTTAGTGGGTAGGATGGCGTCCAGTTGCTGTTCTTCCGGAAATTCAGGGCGGTTTCCGCCAAAGCCAAACGACGTCCGTCCGTGGCTACCAAAGTCATTTACCATTGCGGAAAGAAAGGGAAATGCCGTTCAATACGTAGCGGGTCGTATCCGTGGAAATGGCATATTCCGTCCGGCGGATACAGTCGCGCAACATATTCTGCTCCACCTGGTACACAGTAGCCTCCCCAAAGACGGCAATTCCGGAGAAATTCATCCGCCGGAAGGCCGTTCAGTTTAAACTGGGGCGGCCGCACTCCACAGCAGCCTGGTTGCGTTGGTTGACATCCACCTGGACTTCGGCTTCAGGAAGTTCGCTGATGATGCTCACCAGCTTTTTAGCGGGCAGGGTCACGGTGCCTTCACGCAGCACATTTGCGGGAACCACGCCAGTAATGCATACATCAAGATCAGTAGCCGTAAAACGTACCTGGCCGTTTTCAGCTTCAATCTTGACGTTGGAAAGAATGGGCAGCGTCGTCTTGGAAGACACGACGCTGGCAACCTGTCTCAGCCCGTCGAGAAATACTTGCTTGGAAATGGTAAACTTCATGTGTCTGTGCTTTTATCTGCCTCGCATCTTCTCATAAGTGTCTTTCGTGGTTCAAGCCATTTTTCCGTCAAACCCTAATATTTGGCAGTATTTTTTAAAACATACTATATATAGTAATATGCAATTTCTCCGGGCATATCTTGCATGAAAAGGTTTTCAAATTATTTAAGCATTCTTAAAAATCCATTCCAGAGAATCAGATTTCTTCAATATCCTTGTGCGGATTATAAATCCGGATATTGTCTCTTTTTCCCAGGATGCGGCAATCTTATTGGAAATGTACGTTTTCTTTCCAACAGGAATGCCGTTTCTGTTTTCTCTTCTTTTATCTTCTCCGTAATTTTTTTTTCCGTTAAATGATTTGTTTTCAGAAAATAATTTGACCCCGGATTTATAATCCGCTACCCTCCTATCGGATTGATTTTAACCCATATTTCAGAATTTCCGTGAAACGCTCATTTATTATTTTATCTTTACTGGCAGCGGCAGGCATGGTCCATGCGGCTACCCCTATCTATTCCTGGGAATGGACTGCGGAAGGAGCACAAATAACCGCCCCCCAACTGGAACGGTTCCTTCAATTACACTTCCGGCAATGATTACGCCACGTTCGGCAGCAGTTCCGGCACTCCCTATAACTCAAACATAACGGGTATCCAAGGCAGTTTCACCGTGAGCTTTGACCTGAAAAACCTGAGTTCCACCAGCAATGGGTGGAAAGACATTTTCAGCCTGTACACCAATGGAACGGTCTCCGGAGAATCCAACAGCATGGTGCTGGGAATTCACTAATAACGGAGAACTCTACCTCTACAATAAGGGGTTCGGCGGCCAAACTGGCGGGAATATCAATACGGGATTGACCTGGACGGATCTCCAGCAGGACAGCTGGACTAATCTGAGCATCGTTTCCGATCTTTCCTCCCAAACGCTTCCGTGTATGTCAACGGCGCTCTGGCAGGTACGATTACCGAGTGGAATCCATCCTCCCCTGCCCTGACAGGCTCCCAGTTTGGAGCTTCTTTTGGAAATACCCGCCCCATGAACGGCACTATGGATATCAACAACGTCAAATTACATGACGGTGTCGTGCTTCCCGTGCCGGAAGCAGCTACAGCTTCCCTGGGCCTGTTGGGGCTGGCCGCCCTGATGATGCGCCGCCGCCGGTGCTGCTGAAGCAACTTTAACCATTAGCCAAAGGCCGCATGCGGGAAGACGTTTTTCCGCATGCGGCCTTTTCAGTATTATAAGAAAATTCCTTTCCCCGATTCATGCCCCGTGAAGACTTCCCCGGCCTGGTCCAAGCACCGGGAGGAAGAACCCGCCCCGGCAAAACGACGGTATTGGCACCCAGCCGAACATGGTCTCCAATGACAGCGCCAAGCTTGTTTCTTCCAGTAAATTCAGCTTTCCTCCCGCCACCATTCTGTGTTCGCCGCCATCATGGCGAAAATTGGAACATACCGTTCCGGCGCCGAAATTAACGTCACTGCCAATAATGGAATCCCCGCATAACTCAAATGAGGAATAAATGTGCCGTCGCCGATGACACAATTTTTCAGCTCCACTCCCTGCCCTACTACACAGCCATTCCCCAAAGATACACACCCCCTTAAATGGCAATTAGGCCCTATGCGGCAGCCATCACCCGCCCATACGGCTCCCTCTACAACCACGCCGGGCATGATGACGGTTCCTTCCCCTACCCGGAGCGTTCCCATGACATAAACCCCTTCCCTTCCGGAGAAATCCTCCCCCTCCATCTTCTCCATCACTCTTTCCTGCCATTCCAGAAGATCCCAGGGATAAACGAGGCGCTCTATCGCTGCTTCCTTCCGCGTGAATACCCGCGTCAACCCGTTTTCCCCGCTTTTCCGGGCCAGCAAATGCCCTTCTTCACTCCTTGCTTCCCCTGCCCCGCAAAAGGCAAAGCCATATGGCCGCCTCCGGGGAAAAATCATGCATGGACACTTCGATGATTTCCCCTTTTTCTTCTGAAACCGGCGTTCCCGGGTCAAAAACCGCTTCAAAGCCCACTTCCCGAAGGCGGGAAGCACAGTAAGCGGCTATATTCATTCCAGCCACGGAAAAGCCGTAGAAGGGCCTTTCAGGGCTTGTAGCGGGAAAAGTATGATCCCTCTCCGGAATGTAAATCAATCTGGCAGCCTTCACAAAAGGATGGTATGCTTTCCTCCGGGTTTTCTGCAAGCAGGAATGCCGTTTCTGTTTACAGCCGCACCTGCCAATAACCTTGTGAAAGGCCAGGTTGATTAACTGTGAGTATGATGTGAATAACTTATTCAGATATTATTCACAAATTTGCAGGCCAAATTTATTAACATTTGAAATGATACTCAATACTCTCATTTACAGTCATTTAAAATCTTATTCACACTGGGCACACAGCAGAAGAAGAAGGAATTTAATATTGTTAAACCTAATATTCTTCAATCACACAACGTGATTGTCCTTCTTCCGGTTTTCATGCTACAAAACGGCGTGAATACGAAAAATCAGGATGACTGTTGGATGAACATGGCCATAAAACTGGCCTCAAATGGAATCGGACTTACGAGTCCGAATCCCTGCGTGGGGGGCAGTCATTGTGCATGAAAACCAGGTGATTGGTTCGGGATTTCATAAAAAGCCGGCTTGCCTCATGCGGAAAGAGAGGCTATTGCCGACGGAGTGGCGAATGGCAATGCCCCCTGTTCGCGGACTCAACTTTGTATGTTACTCTGGAACCATGCAGTACTTCCGGGAAAACACCGCCTTGTACGGATGCCATTTTGAAACATCGTTTTAAACGGGTGGTTTATGGTTCGGAAGATCCTAATCCCAAACACCGCGGCGCTGCGGCTGATATTCTTGAACAGGCCGGCATCAAAGGTTACCCGCGGGGTTCTGGAGAAGGAATGCGATCATTTAATCAGGGGTTCAGGGTGAACATGCTGGAAGGGGCGTCCCTGGGTAATTGCAAAAAGCGCCATGTCTCTGGATGGCCGCATTTCCCGTAGTCGGAACGTTCCCAATGGCTGACGAATGAAAAATCCAGATCTTTTGTACATACCTTGCGTGCCGAATGCGATGCGGTTCTTACCGGAGGGAATACCGTGCGTCTGGACAATCCGTCCCTGACCATTAGGAAACCGGATCGTCCTGTTTCTCCCCTCAAGGAACAACCCTGGCGTATTATTCTAACCCATGATGCTTCTTCCATACCTGCGGATTCCATTTGTTTAACAGATGAATTTCGTGACCGCACTTTGGTTGTGGAGAATGTTTTCAATTATTTGGAATTATTAAAAAATTATATAATAATAAAAAAATAGGAACTATACTGCTGGAAGCGGGAGGCTGTCTGGTCCGGGAATTTCTGAAAGCCGGTTTAGTCGACGAGTGGGTGGGGTTTTATGCTCCCATCATTATCGGCGGCGGTACGGACGGCGTAGCGCCCGGTCCGTTTCTGGAGCATGAAGCCCATCTTGAACAACCTGTTGTAAATATTTTTGGAGATGATGTATGTATCCGGGGAGATATCTGTTACCGGTAATGGATGAGGTCTTTGTTTATTGGTTATCCGAAGAATTTTAAACTTGGGAAGGTAATTTTCATTCGCCCGGTGGATTTGTCATTCAGCCCCTTCCGGCCTCCTTGCCTCTTGGAGTAAGCTCAATGCTGCTTTTTCTTATCGGCAGTATTTGAATGGAATCCGTGAAGAAATCGTGTGACGCTTCTTAATGATTTGCGATGGATAAATCAGGAAGGCCGGTATTCAATAATACTGAAGGGATATTCCATTTCTTTTTACGACAAGCAGAAAGTGGTGGTTGTTCGGAGGAAGGAAGAGCTGCTGTCGCGCAAAAAGACATTCAGAAAACAGTATTGAATCTTTTTATCGACTCCAGGCAATGGCGACAGGGAAATATAATGGGATCATATACGGCTCAAGGATGTCCCTGCCATATTTATTTTTCAATACCCCGCCTCCTATGGTCCTCCTTAAATTGAAATTTCTGAATAAAAAAACGCGGGGTATTATGTTTGTTGCCTGCTGCGTTTTTGCAGATGCACAAGCAACAGGGCGATATCTGCCGGGGTAATTCCGGGAATTCGAGAGGCCTGCCCGATAGTTGCAGGACGTATGTTGCCCAGCTTGATGACAGCCTCTTTTTTTAAGGCATGGACATGTTCGTAATCAATATCGGAGGGAATAGTTTTATTTTCCATCCGTATGATTTTTTTCCGCCTGTTTTTCTGCCTTTCAATATGCCCTTCGTACTGGATATCCGTAGCAATGGCATCCAAATGTTCCACGTGGAACATTTTTTTCAGTTCTTCAGGCAATAGAGTCCAGTCATTGCCGGGCCTTTTAAGCCATGTGGAGAGAGAAACTCCTTCATGTTTAAGCGCGGCAGCTTTTATTATTCCTTCTTCAACGGCGTTTTTCCTGTCTTCAGCCTTCCGGGCCATTTCACAGGTAATAAGGCCCGCTTCAAAAGCCAGAGGGGCCAACCGCAGGTCTGCATTATCCTGACGCAGCAACAGGCGGAATTCTGCCCGGCTGGTAAACATGCGGTAAGGTTCATCGGTTCCTTTGGTAACGAGGTCGTCTATCATGACGCCGATGTAAGCCTGATCCCGGCGCAGCACCAGAGAAGGTTTGCCCAGGGTTTTCAGAGCGGCGTTCGCTCCGCCATTAGTCCTTGCGCTGCGGCTTCTTCATAGCCGGAAGTGCCGTTGATTTGACCTGCAAAGTACAGGTTTTCCACCAGTTTTGTTTCCAGCGTAGGATGCAATTGCGTGGGAGGACAGAAGTCGTATTCCACCGCATATCCCGGACGGATCAGCTGCGCGTTTTCCAGGCCGGGAATGGTATGGATGAAGTCGCACTGAGCGGAGTAGGGCAGTGAAGTAGAAACTCCGTTAAGGTAGAATTCCTCCGTACTGCGGCCTTCCGGTTCCAGGAATACCTGATGGCTGTTTTTTTCCGCAAAACGCACGATTTTATCTTCTATGGAAGGACAATACCGGGGGCCTACGCCTTCAATGATACCGCTATAAAGGGGGCTGAATTTTAAATTCTTCCGGATAATGTCGTGCGTAGTCTGGTTGGTGTAGGTGATCCAGCACGGCATTTGCTTCATCCGGAAATTTTTCATCTCCCCACGTGTTCAAAGTGCAAAAGGGTTCGGAATCACGTTTCAGTATATCACGGGAACGGTAGCTGAACAGGGCTTCCGGAGAGTCTCAGGCTGTATTTCGCAGACGGAAAAGTCGATGGATCTCCCATTGACGCGGGGAGAAGTTCCTGTTTTAAGCCTTTCCACCTGAAAACCCAGCATGGCAAGATCGGCGGAAAGGCTGGAAGAAGCGCAACCCATTCGGCCTCCTGTTATGTGTTGAAGGCCCACATGAAGCAATCCCTTCATGAATGTCCCGGAGCAGATAATCACGCTGCGGGCATGGATGGCGCATCCCAGAGAAGTAACGGCTCCCGTTGCCTGCTGTTCTCCATTGACGAGCAGTTTGACCACATCTCCCTGAAACAGGCGTATGCCGGGGGCGGTTTCAGAACCATTTTCATTCTTGTGCGGTAGGCTGTTTTATCGCACTGGGCGCGGGAGCGCGCACGCTGGGCCCCTTGGAAGCGTTCAGCATCCGGAATTGAATGGCGGTAGCATCCGTGTTCAACCCCATCGCTCCCCCATGGCATCTATTTCCCGGACGATATGCCCTTTGGCAAGTCCCCCGATAGCCGGATTGCAGGACATTTGTCCGATAGTATCCAGGTTATGAGTTAGGACGGCGACGGAGCACCCCAGACGGGATGCTGCCAGTGCCGCCTCAATGCCTGCGTGCCCCGGCGCCGACGACGAGAACGTCAAACAGGGGGAAAACGGAAGAGGGGAGGAGTTCATCAGGATGCGGAGCAGATGGCAAGACGATGCAGAATCAGGCGGGGATCAAGAGAGGAGGACACCAGGGCTTTATCCGCCTTCATGCATTCTTTCAAAGTTTGCTTCAGCCGTTCCGTCTTGAATTTGGAAGCATTCTGCGCCGCCAGAAAAAGCGGATACGCATTGGGTGTACCGTCTTTTTTCAAGGGAATTAACGCGGCCGCATAGGAGGGCAGGGAAGAAATGCGGGCCGTAAATTCCTTGAAATTGGTGGGCTTCAGGTTGAATGCGTCACATAAAAGTCTGGCAGCCAGCAAATTCTTAACGTAGGGATGAATGCGGCACGCATGATGGTGATGGCGTTTTCACCGCGTTCCAGTTGAAAATCAATCAGAGAGATGGCCGCATCGCTTTTCTTGTTTTCCAAAGCCCGGAAATTTTCAAAAATAACGCCTGTACGCGTCAGCGGGAACCATGCGCTCCACATCCTCCGGCATTACGGTGCGTCTGTCCGCTCCCAGCTAAAGATCCAGTTTTTCAATTTCGGAAATGATTTGGCGGGAGGATTCGCTGACGCGGTGAATAAACAGTTCCAGGGCGGCAGAGTCGAAATTCATGCCGCGCGCCGCCGTTTCCTTATTAATGAGGGGCATTAAACTGCCTTCCCAGCCTGCTTTCGTGATGTCCGGCTTGTTCAATTCTTCCGATGCGGCGTATTGAAGCAGGAATTTGTTAAAGGAACGGCGTTTGTCAAATTCGGAGGCGGAAATAAGCAGCAGGACGTCCGGCCCCAGGCCGCTTTCCAGCAATTGCCTGAAAGAATCCAGAGCCGCTTCCGTGGTGGAGGAACGCCCCGTGACGGAGTCTCCCAGAAAATTGCAGTTCTTCATCCAGACTACTTTGCGCCCCGGAAAAACGGGAGGGTCCGCAGAGCTTCCATAACCTGGCGTACCAGCTGGGCCGCTTCATCGGAATCACCGCAGGCCGCTTCCAGAATTTCATGGGAAAATTCGTTTGTGCCTTCCGTCAGAGCGGCAAAGATGCCGGAAGCCTTTTCACGCACCATTCCTTCATCCGTACCGAAGACGAGATGAATGGCCTGTTGTTGTAAAGTGCTGGAACCCATAAAACCGTGGCCGCATGATATCATAAAGTACGCCTTGTTGAAAGGCGTATTTGTCATTTGAAAGTTTTTTCATTTGAAGAGAAAGTACTTAAATAGTATCAATGGAACCGGAATGTCGAAAAGCGGCTGAAGCTTGACAGGCTCCGTTTTCAGGCATCTCCTTGTGATCAAGCCGCAAACCGTTTGATCGTTATTACGGCAGGGCATTTCCATGAGATCGACCATATGGACACGGGCTTTACTTGTCATCATGATGACGGTTATGATGACCGTGGTCTCCGTTGCCTATTGGAGATGGAACAGTCGTGTTACGGAGAAGAATGTTTCCTTCCGGTCGGAAGTGTTTACCCTGGCCCAACAGCCCGAATTGAAGGAGGAGGATATTCCTGTTTTGCACCAGCTCAATGAGGAATATTCACGCGTTGCTCGGCTGGTGGAACGGGTATTGGTCAGCATAGACACTACAGGCGTGACAAGCGTTCCTCAGCCTTCCGAGGATGGTGATTTCATGATTGAAAAGAGGCTGACGGTTCATGGTTTGGGTTCCGGCGTCATTGTTACTGAAGAAGGGCATATTATTACCGCCTACCATGTCATTCAGAACAAGCATGCGCTGTGCGTTACGCTGAGCAATGGGAAAAGCGTTTCCGTACGCCTGGTAGGGGTGGATCCGGAACTGGATATTGCCGTGCTGCAGGTAGAAAACCCGATGACGTTTACCCCTCTTCCGTTCGGCAACAGTGATGAAATTGCGCCCGGCATGATTGTTCTGGCATGCGGCAATCCCTATGGGCTGGGCACGACTGTTTCCCGCGGCATTATCAGTGCCCGTGAACGCAAGCTGGTGGATTCCGGCATTAACTTGATCAGACGGATGCCAGTATCTTCCCGGGGAATTCGGGAGGCCCCTCATCAACATCCGCGGGGAAATCATCGGCATCAATAAATCGGTGCTTTCCAATGCGGAGAAAAATTACGCCGGCATTGGGTTTGCCATTCCCTCCAATCTGGTGATGCACAGCTTTGAGCAGATTTGCAAACATGGCCGCCCCATGAAAGGGTATCTGGGATTGGACATTGTGCGCAATACTCCCCCGCTTCGCAGCTTCCTGGATTATCATGAGGCGGGAGGCGCAGTAATCAACATCGTGAAGCATGGTTCCCCCGGCGGAGCAGGCAGGCCTTCAAACAGGTGACGTAATACTGAGTTTCAACGAAGTCCCCATCCAGACGGATGAGGAAGTGAAGGAACGCATTGAAAATCTTTCCATCGGCGACAAGTTCCGGCTGAAAGTCTGGCGCAAAGGGCAAAAATGAACGTCAGCCTGAAGGTGGGAGATAGTATTTTAAAAATGTTCCTTCTCCTTGGGAAGACTTCATGGAAGGAGTGGGAATGCATTTGCGTGAACTGACTGCGGAAGAACAATCCATAGGTGCTCGGGGGTTGCTGGTCATTCAAGTGAATCCGAAGAAATCCGTGGGGCAGATATTGCAGGCCGGCGACATGGTATTTGCCGTAAACCACCAGAGTGTCAGCACCAAGGAAGCCTTGGTCAAAGCTCTTAGGGAAGGGCCGGCATTGCTGACCGTTTCCCGCGACGGGCAGCAATTCAATGTGAAAGTGGATGCGTGCCCCGTTTCTGAAAAAAAACATTGCTTCCCCGCATCCCGGAGGCGACAAAAGGCAACGCCATCATACCGCACGAGCTTTGATCCGGCCTGAGCGGTTCCTGCCGGAACCTCCGTTAGGAAAAAAACGTTTTCCGGCATCGCCGTCCGCAGGCTTGACTGGCAGTCAAAAGTGCTTACAATGCATCACCTTTAAGAAATTAAATTATGACTCGTCATACTATCTCCGTACTTGTTGAAAACAAGTTTGGCGTGCTTGCCCGCATTGCCGGTTTGTTCAGTGGACGGGGCTACAATATTCATTCGTTGAACGTTGCCCCTAGCCAGGACCCGCGCTTTTCACGGATGACCATCGTCGTACGCGAAAAGGAGGATGTTCTGGACCAGATTATCAAGCATCTGGAAAAACTGGTCAACACGGTGGAAGTAGTAGATTTCCGCAATACGGACAATGTGTACCGGGAAACGGTATTGACCCGCATTGGCGTAGATTCCGCCACGCGGCATGAAGTCATTGAATTCTGCCAGATCCTGGGCGCCCACATTGTGGATGTCACGCGGGACGCCCTGACCATTGAAGTGACGGGAGGCGAGTACAAGATAGACCGTTTCCTGTCCCTCATTGAGGATTATGATGTGCAGATGCTGACCCGGAGCGGCCGTATCGCCCTTCCCAAACCCTGTCAGTAAAAGAACCTCCCGGTTTTCTTCTTCAACCCTGCAGGACGTTCTTGCAGGGTTTTTTTTCTCATCTTCACCATGAACATTACTTATCCGGATCTACCCATTTCCCGCCGCCGGAATGACATTCTGGCGGCAATGCAGGAGCACCAGGTCATTGTCGTAGTGGGGGAGACGGGATCCGGTAAGACTACCCAGCTCCCTAAAATGGCCATGGAGCTTGCCGGGGAGGCGCGGGGCAGAGTAGGGGTGCACCCAGCCCAGAAGGCTGGCTGCTGCTTCCGTTTCCCGCCGAGTTGCGGAAGAATTGAACTGCGACCTGGGAGGTTTGGTGGGTTACCAGGTGCGCTTTGAGGAAAAAGCCGGGCCGGATACGCGCCTGAAGTTCATGACGGATGGGATTCTTCTGGCGGAAACGCAGCATGATCCGGATCTGCGCCAATATCATACCCTGATTTTGGATGAGGCGCATGAACGCAGCCTCAACATTGATTTTCTGCTTGGCTATCTGCGTCTTTTTGCTGGGCAGGCGGAGAGACTTGCGGCTGGTCATCAGTTCCGCGACGCTGGATGCCGGTGGGTTTTCGAATTCTTTGGAGGCGCGCCTATTATTCAAGTAGAAGGCCGCACTTATCCGGTGGATCTCCACTATCTGCCGCCGCTGCATGACGATGAGGAACTTCCGGCTCATGTGGCGCGTGCCGTGGATTGGCTGGATACTCTGGACGATCGCGGGGATGTGCTTGTCTTCCTTCCCGGAGAACGCGAAATACGTGAGGTGGCGGAAAACTGAAAGGCCGGAATCTGAGAAATACGTGCATTCTGCCTTTTGTTCGCCAGGCTGGGCCTGGCGGACCAGCAAAGGATTTTTCATCCGGAGCAGGGATACCGCCGCATCGTGCTGGCTACAAATGTGGCGGAAACGTCCCCTGACAATCCCCGGCATCATTTATGTTATTGACTCCGGCCTGGCGCGCGTCAGCCGCTATAGCCCGGCACGTCAAGTGCAGCGGCTTCAGATAGAACCCGTCTCCAAGGCCAGTGCCCGCCAGCGCGCTGGCCGTTGCGGGCCGTGTGTGCGAAGGTGTGTGCATCCGCCTGTACAGTGAGAAGGACTGGGAGGACAGGCCGGAATTTACGGATCCGGAAATCAGGCGCAGCGCACTGGCCGGAGCGCTGCTCCGGATGAAAGACCTAGGATTGCCAGAAATGCCGGAGTTCCCACTTCCGGATCCTCCTTCATCCAAACTGGTGACGGAAGGTTACCGCACCTTACGGGAGATCGGCGCTCTGGACAAAGCCCGGCAACTCACGCCCGTAGGCAGAAAGCTGGCGCGGTTGCCCATTGACCCGCGGCTGGCCCGCATGTTGCTGGAGGCTCAACATGAACAGGCCCTGCCGGAAATGCTGGTGATTGTAGCCGGCCTGGGCATCATGGATCCCCGTGAACGCCCTGCGGATGCCGCTCAGAAAGCGGACCAGGCCCACGCGCAGTGGAAGGAAGAAGACAGTGACTTCCTGTCTCTGCTTAAATTATGGAAGGCTGCATGGCAATTCCGGGAGGGAAGGCGCTGGCGCAAAAACCAGCTTCGGAAATGGTGCGGGAAAAATTTCTCAATTTCAACCGCATGATGGAATGGTTCAATTTATGGGAGGATCTTTCCCGGTTGGTCAGGGAAACACTGAAATGCAAAAATTTCCCCTTTGGAAGAAAAAACGGAGCGGCAGGCTTCCTTTGCCATGATTCACCGGAGCATCCTGGCGGGCGTTCCGCGCCAGTTCGGCCTCTGGGATGCAGACAACCGGGAATATCGCGGCGCCGGAGGACGTTCCTTCGGCATTTTTCCCGGTTCCGGCCTGTTCCGCCGTAAAAAAGGAGTGAATGGGTAATGGGCGTGGAGTTGGTGGACACCACGCGCCTGTGGATGCGCCGCGCCTCCATTTTGGAACCGGAATGGGTGGGAGAGTAGCGCCCCATCTGTGCGAATCACACTATTCCGGAGCGCGGTGGGACAGGGAGCAGGGGGCTGTTTACGCAGTGGAACGCGTCGTGTGCGGCGGCTTGCGCATCATTGATAACAGGCGTGTGCACTATGGCCGTATCAATCCCGCCCATGCGCGGGAAATAATGATACGTGAAGGCCTGTTGGGCGGTGGTTTCCGCACGAAACCCGCCTGTATCAGGCATCTGGAAACGCTCCGGGAAGATGTTCGGCAGATAGAGCTGAAGTTGCGCCGTCCGGACCAGGTCTGGTGTGAGGAAGGAGTTTTTGAATTCTTTTAACAGGCTTGTTCCCCGGGCTGCTGTACGGCCAGGGCCTTTTGCGGTGGGCCGCCGGTGTGGAGAAGAAAAATCCGGAAGCTCTGCATGTTCCGCCACAGGAAGCCATGTACGAATTCTGGGGGGAAAGACCTGCTGGATGGTTTTCCGGATGAAATCACCTGTAAAGGAGCGGAATATGCCGTGTATTACCAGAATGATCCCGGCGCGGAAGATGACGGCGTGACCCTGGGCGTCCACATCGACCAGTTGCCGGATATTCCCGAATGGTTGCCGGAGTGGGGGTTCCCGGCCATCTGGCCCAGCGGGCGGAATGCCTGCTGCGTTCCCTTCCCAAGATTTGCGCGTCTTTCTCCAGCCTATCAGCCAAAGGCCGCTTACTTTGCGGAACTGAGGCATGGCCTGGAACCGGATGGGCCGCTGGCAGGGAAACTGGCGGAATTTGTGGAAGTGGAAACGGGAAAATTTTGCGCGCCCTCCTTTTTTGATATGAACCGTCTTCCTGCGGAGATGGTTACGAAAATATGGGTGTGCGATGATGAAGGGGAAGAGCTTGCCATGGGCACGGATGTTGCGGAACTGAATAACCGCCTGGGTAAAAAACTTTCCCGCCGGTTCCAGGAAACAGCGGAGGATATCGTGTCCGTAACCGGCATGAAGGAATGGAGCTGCGGAGATTTGGAGTACACGGTGGATGTGGTGGGAAGGCCGGGTTATGTGGCTCTGGTGGATGAAGGAGCATCCGTGGGCGTCCGGGTCTTTGAGGATGAACTGAGCGCTGCGGAATCCCACCAGGGGAAGGGTGCCTGCGTTTCATGCGCCTGCGCCAGACGGACCAGCTTAACCATCTCCGCAGAAAATTTCCGTTGAAGCTGGAAGGAAAGCTCTCTCTTCATATGCTCGGACGGGAGCCGTCTACCAATGCGGAAGACCTGGTGGACGTTGCCGCGGAGATAGCCATGGGCCGTCCTTTGCCGTGCACGGCGGAGCAATTCGCTGCTGCGGAAATGAATCTGCGCCAAAATCTTTTGATGCGGCGCATAACGTAGCGGATATATGGGAACTGGTAGCGGGTACGGAACATGCCGTCAGGGACTTTACGGCGCTGCAAAAGGGCGTGCGCCATACGGAGCGCATCACGGCTGACCTTCAGCGCCAGCTTGACTGGTTGTTACGCCCCCGTTTCCTGTGGGCGCATGGAGCGGAACGCTTGCCGGATCTGAAACGGTACATGCAGGGAATTGCGGAGCGTATCAGACGCATCAGCCAGCAACCCCTGCCAGGGAATTGGAACGCCTGGACCTCTTTGAACGCGTGTATTTTCCCTGGCATCAGGTTTTGAAGGAACATGCCGGAGACCTGCGCTGGATACAATACGGTTATTTGCTGGAAGAATACCGCCTGGCCATTTTCGCTCCCCGCCATCTCCGTCAAGGGCCGCGTCTCCGAAAACGTCTGGTGGCTTCTTTTGAGGCATTGTCAAGCCAGTAAAACCAGGACGGAGGCTGTTTACACAGGCGGCTTATCCGTCGCCTTTTTTCTGAAATGGAGAGGGATACCCTCAGCCTGCTTGCGGAGGATGGTTTACAATCCCTTGGATAATTGGGCGAATTCAATCAAATTGGTTTCCTTGCCGAACAGGACCAGAATGTCATGGTCTTCAAAAACGAGATCCGGGGAAGGAGTGCCAATGACGGGAATGCGCGGTATGGACAGGATTTCCCGGCGCCCCTGCGGAGTCTGGGCCTCCCCGCGGCGGATGGTGAGCAGGTTGAGGTGGTGTTCCGTGCGCAGGCCCACATCCCGCAGGCGCTTGCCCACCCAGATGCGCGGCACGGCAATTTCCACGATGCTGTGGTTTTCGTCCATGGGGGAAACGCGCAGAATTCCGGGGATTCCAACTGGCTGGCGAGTTGCTTGAAGCCACGCGGGACAAGTTGATGAGCGCATACACGTTCATCTGGCTTAAAATGTGTTCGTGCACCGGACTCATGACGCGGGCGTAGATGTAGCGGACGCCCATTTTCTGAAGGTGCGTGACGACGAGAAGGTTTTCTTCAAAACTGTCTCCGATGGCGACAATGACGGCGGACTGGTCGTCCAGTTCCAACTCACGCAAAGCGGCCGGATTAGTGTAATCCGTCACCACGGCATAAGTCACCAGATCCTTGATCTGCTCCAGTTCTTCATCCGTGGAGGCGACGGCCACTACTTCAATGTTGCGGGCGGAAAGCTCCGTGCAGAGCTCCTGTCCAAACTGGCCCAGGCCGATAACGGTATATCTCATGATGGTATGTTCAGGTTAACGGAATTTTGACGGATGGATAGCGGTAATGCCGCGGGGTAGGGGTGCCGGCCAGCGCGATGAGGAAGGCGAAAAGCCCCACGCGGCCGGCGAGCATGTTGACGATAAGAAGGTATTTGGAAGGGTCGCTTAAATCTGGAGTAATGCCCCGCGACACGCCTACCGTAGCAAAAGCGCTGCAGTTTTCAAAGAAGATATCCAGAGAGCTCATGGAGGGCTCCAGGGCGCAAATCAGGACGGTAAAGCAGCCGATCCAGGCGCAGGAGACCACCACGGTAATCACGCAGCGCGCCACGGTGCGCTGGTCGATGCGGCGGCGGAAAATTCCACATGATCCCTGCCGCGGAGGATGCGCAGGATTTCCGCGCCTGCAATGGCGCAGGTAGTGGTTCTCATGCCGCCTGCCGTGCCGCCGGGGCTGCCTCCCACCATCATCAGACCGCACATAATGAGGCTGGCTGCGGGCAGATAGCGGCTGTAGTCGCTGATATTGAATCCCGCCGTGCGTGCCGTGACGCTGTCGAAAAGGCAAATCCAGAGGTGTTCCCCAACGGTTCCGCGGCATGGGGGAGAGGAAACGGCAAAGATGGCCAGAGCGCCTCCCGCCAGCAAAATCCCCGTGGAGATCATCACCAGTTTGAAATAAGGGGTCCACTGCATGTGCAGGCGGCGGTGTTTGGAAAAGAAGCGGTTTGCCAGGCGTGAATTGATTTCCTTGTAGATGCCGAATCCCAGGCCGCCGCATACGATCAGCGCCATGATGACCGCCTGCCCGCTGTAGCACAGGCGGATGCCCGGCTCCATCAAATCCATCGGGAAAGTTGAAAAACCAGCATTGCAGAAGGCGGAAACGGAGTGGAACAGGGAATGCCACCACAAAGGCTCCCCCATCAGGTTGATGTCCTTCCCTTCCCAGGAGAAATAAAGAAGGACGGCGCCGCACAGTTCGATGAACAGCGTACTGACCACAATAGTGGTGATAAAGGAGACGACGGCTCCCAGATTGTCTTCATCAAGCAGATCCGTCAGCAGCACGCGGTCCCTCAGGGAAAAACCCTGGCCTGCCACCATGGCTACGAAGTAGGCGAACGTCATGATGCCGAATCCGCCAATCTGGATAAGGGCAAGCGTGAACATTTCTCCCAGCGGGGTAAAAAGTATGGGCAAAATCCACGGCGTTCAGACCGGTGACGCATACTGCGCTGGTGCTGGTGAACAGGGCATCCGTAAAACTGAGTGTAATACCCGGATATGTGGAATTAGGCAGCAGAAGCAATCCGGTGCCTGCCAGGATGACTACTCCCAGAGAAGCTACAAACTGCATGGCGGGGGCCATAAGAGGCCGGCCTTTTTTTTTGCTTGCCCACCAGCCATTCAAAAATCCTGGTCAGGGACATCAGCGTGGGGATGGCAATCAGCCCGGCCGTAATCACCAGGCAGGGAAAGCTCCGTGAACCTCATGTATCCCGCTTCCTGTTGTTCCCTGGCAATCAGGAGAAAAATCATGAGGCAGCTGATGATTTGGAAAATCAGGAGCCTCAGGGAAGGGCGGTTGATTTCCTTCCGGAAATAGGAACCCAGAATGCCCGTCAGGTGGCCCAGCGTGGCAACGGCTGCAATCAGCCGCGACCACTCATGTTCCGCCCGCGTCAGGGGCCACCCCAGCTCCCAGACCACCGCCCCCAGAAGAATGGCAATGCAGACGGCTGCAAGTTTGGTGAATCCCGAGCGTGTGGTGGTCATGACTGGAAATGCCTTATGCGGACTCTACCACCTGGACATGGAAAGCAAAGCTCTTACGCCGTTTTATGCATGCGGGCGGGAAAGGGCAGATGCCGCACTGCGTTGCTTCATGGCGGGGCAGGGCCGGCCGGAAAGTGAGTGGAATAGTGATATTGATGAATTTCAGGAAATTTCTCTTACCATGGATATGCGGGATGGAAACGCTGCCGAAGAGGGCCTTGGTCAAAAAGGGAACATGTTTATCAAAAGGCATCCCGCGGCAAGCCGTATTTTAGGCTTTTCCTTTGGCGGCGGTGATGGCTTGATAGGGCCGTGCTGGCTAAAAGAATCATTCCGTGTCTGGACGTAACGGACGGCAGGGTCGTCAAGGGGACCAATTTCATTAATTTGAGAGATGCCGGGGATCCTGTAGAATGTGCCAGGGCGTATGATGCCCAGCAGGCGGATGAACTTGTTTTTCTGGATATTACCGCTTCTTCCGATGGCCGTGCCACCATGGCGGACGTGGTGCGCCGCACGGCGGCATGCTGCTTCATGCCGCTGACGGTAGGCGGCGGCATCCGTTCCGTAAAGGACATGCGCGAAATGCTTCTGGCGGGTGCGGACAAGGTTTCCCTGAATACGGCGGCCATCAATAGGCCGGAGCTGATTAATGAAGGTGCGGCGGCTTTTGGCAGCCAGTGCATCGTCGTCGCTATTGACGCCAAGCGCCAGGCTTCCGGCAAGTGGGGCGTTTCCACCCATGGAGGCCGGAAATTCGTGGGGCTGGATGCCGTGGAATGGGCTGTGGAGGCGGAACGCCGCGGAGCCGGGGAAATCTTGTTGACCAGCATGGATGCGGACGGAGCCAAAACGGGTTATGATATTGAATTGACCCGCGCCGTAAGCAGTGCGGTGCGCATTCCGGTAATCGCCAGCGGGGGTGCGGGTAATTTGGATCACATGGTGGACGTGCTGGTGGAAGGGAAGGCGGATGCCGTGCTGGCGGCTTCCATTTTCCATTTCGGGAATACACGGTGCCGGAAGCCAAGGCTTACTTTGCTTCCAGAGGAATACCCGTGCGTCCTTTGGCGGAATAGCGGAAACAGCTTTTCTTTTGAGAGAAAATGAAATTCCGGTGCGTAATATGCGTATGCGCTGTCTTTTTTTTTCCTCTGTGTTCCGCTATTGCCTTAACGTCTTTTGTCCAGGCCCAGTCCCTGGAGAGGCATCCCCTGTATGAACCCGCCCTTGTTTCCGCAGGAACTCCGGGTGATGCAGGTAATTTATTTGCCGGGGCCAAAGTAACCGCTTCCGGTCATTACGGCAGTGACCGTCCGGAACTGGCCGTGGACGGGCAGACGAATAACGCCGGCAAATACTGGGGTTGCGAGGGCATTCCCGTCTGGCTCCAGATAGATATGGGAAAGCCCCGGACGCTTTCCGCCCTGCATGTATGGCCCTATTGGGGAGGGAGGGCGCATTTACAAATATAAAATAGAAGGTTCCGAAGACGGAAAAACTGGAAAATGTTGGCGGATCAGTCTTCCAACAGCATTGCCGCCACTCCGGAAGGCGTTCCCTTCAAATTCAATCCGCAGACGGTCCGTTACGTTAAAATCACTTTTTAGGCAATAGCGCCGGCAATGAAAAGGGGGGACATCTGGTGGAAATCAAAGGGTACGGACCCGATGCCGCCCTGAGCCTGCAGGCTGCAGCGGTGAAGGATTATGACCGTATTCCTTACAACGGCGCTCCCGGGCAGGAAATGCTTCAGGATGCCGTGCGTCTGTTCGGCTGGAGAGGCGAACGCGCCGGCGGGCAGATTGCCGTCTGGTCTTCCCAGGCGCAGCCCCAGTTATCGGCCTCCTGCGCCGGGGTAAAAAAACGCTGCCGGACAGATTATTCCTGTCCGGACTGCCATGATACGCTACACCAGGGGGGGCAACAGGCTGATTTCAGATATCATCGGCAGCGAAAACAGCTGCGATTTGCAAGCCGGAGGCGTGCGTCCGGTATGGGTGGACGTCAATATTCCCCGTCTGCCAAACCCGGCGTGTACAAAGGAAAAGTGGTGGTTTCCGCAGAAAGCGGCTCTCCCGTCAGTGTGCCGGTAATTCTGGAGGTGGCGCCGGAATCCCTCCCTGCTCCCGCGCATTGGCAAGTTCATCTGGACTTGTGGCAGCATCCGCAGGCCGTGGCCCGCTGGCATGATGTGGAACCGTGGTCTCGGAGCATTTCGCGCTGATGAAGCCGGTGATGAAAAGGCTGGCGGATGCCGGGCAAAAAGGCCATTACATGCTCCCTGATTGATGAAGCCTGGAATGCCCAGACTTATGACTGGTTCCCGCCCATGATTGAATGGGTCAAGGCAAAAAAACGGAACCATGCGCTGGAATTACGCCAATTTTGACAAGTGGGTTTCCTTCATGATGAACGAGGTGGGCGTCAAGGGGCAGATATCCTGCTATACCATGATTCCCTGGAACATGAAAATCCGTTATCTGGATGAGGCGACCGGGAAAGTACAAATTTCTGGATCTTAAGCCGAACGATCCCTCCTATGAAGCTATCTGGGGGCCTTTCCTGACGGATTTTTCGCAAACACGTCAAGAGCAAGGGCTGGCTGGGCAAAACCTGCATCGGGCTGGATGAACGGCCGGACGCTATGGTCAGGGCGGCCAAGAATGTGCTGGACAAGTATGCCCCGGAATTCAAAATCGTTTCCGCCGTCAATCGGCCTACGGCCATGACCCGGGACGTTTATGACGTCTCTCCTGTAATTGACCATGCAGGCACGGTTACGGGCGATCTGCTGGCGCAGCGCAAAAAGGAGGGAAAAAAGACGACGTTCTACGTCTGTGTCCATCCCAAAAGCCCAACACCTTCACTATTTCCCCGCTGGCGGAGGCGGAATGGCTTCCCCCTCTTTGCCGCCGCCAATCATTTGGACGGCTTTTTGAGATGGGCTTATAATTCCTGGAACCGCAATCCGTTTGAAAAGACGGATTTCGGGAACTGGCCCGCGGGAGACTGCTACCTTGTTTATCCCGGCAATCTCAGTTCCCTGCGGTTTGAAAAACTCCGGGACGGACTGGAGGGAATTTGAAAAGGTCAATATCCTGCGCGCCCGCGCCGCAAAAAATCCTAAGGCGAAAGCTGCCGTAGCCCGCATGGATGAAGAGCTTTCAAGCTCTTTACCGTGGAAAAAAAGCCGCGGGAATTCCCATGAGGAAGACGTGCGGAAAGCCCGTGAAATTATCCGTAAAACGACGGAAATTTCCCGTTGACCTTTCTTGCGGGAAAAAGGGAAACCGCTGTATTTCCATGTCTTTCCGGAGGTTCGGTTAAGCTCCGGAAAGGGAGGGGAGGATCAGCGGTTTTTCTCTTTGGTATTTCGATCCCCATTCCGCCATGGAGGCCAGGATGGGACGCAGACTGCGCCCCAGTTCCGTAAGAGTATATTCCACGCGCGGAGGTACTTCCGCATACACCTTTCGCGTAAGCAGGCCGTCCTTTTCCATAGAACGCAGGTTCGCGGTCAGAACTTTCTGCGTCACAGGCCCAATGGATTTGCGGCGCTCTCCAAACCGCCGGGTGCCTTCGAGCAGATCGCGGAGGATGAGCACTTTCCAGCGGGAGGAAATCAGTTGGAGAGTAGTTTCAACAGGGCATGATGAATTGTAGTAAGTCATTTAGTTTACGCAATGGTTTCTTTCAGGGAATTCAGGTTACTATTTTCTGCCTACTTTACAGAAAGAATGTTGCCGCCTATTTTAATAGGTACTTGCCGTTACGGCAAGCAGAACAGATAATGCCATGAACAAGATCATCATTGCCAATTACAGGGAGACGGAGCCTCAGGTTATCAGCCGGGAGGGCAATTCCTTTGCGGTAAAGCCCGTCATTCGGGAAGCGGATGCCGGAAAATGTGCGGCCAGTTTCGTGGAAGTGGAGCCGGGGAGGTACGCCTATGGCTACCATTATCATGAAGTGAATGAAGAGGTATTTTACATCATTAGGGGCCATGCCGTTGTGCGTACGCCTGAGGGTGAAAAGAATTTAAAAGAGGGGATGCGATTGTATTCCCCGCCAGCCCGGAGGGAGCGCATGTTATCCGCAACGGATCCGCTACGGAAAAGCTGGTCTATCTGGATGTGGGTACTCGCCTGACGCCTGATGTGGTGCACTTCCCGGATACGGCATCCGGAATGGTATATTTCTCCTCCGGTGTGCACCATTTTCGGGAATCTTGAAGCAGCATCCCTGTTTTAAAGCCTTTTTCCGGTTTTCCACCGGCGCGGTCCGCAGGAAAGCGGGCCGCGCTCCTATGGGGAGGAAGGTGTGAAAACAGTATTCCCTTGGCCGCATGAGATGCCCGTCTTTACCTTGGACATGGCTGGCAGCAAAGGCTGCGGTTCCTTGAAGGCCTTCAAAACCTCCATGCGGAAATTAACCCGTATAAGGTGAGATATATTAAAACCCGGCCTTGCAGCAAGGTGTGCCCCTTTTTTGTGCTGCGGGGGAAGGATGAATTCTCCGGTTTTCAGAAAGGGAAAGTACTGGCGCAGGAAGCCTGCTTGCGTGGCTGTATGGCGGGGCGGAAAGGCAGTCCCCTCCCCGAAATATTCATGGTTTGTTTTTCATGAAATCCGGCAGTAAAAAACGCCCCTGCCGGATAAGCCGGACAGGGGCGTTGAAATTAAGCGGCCTGTACCTTATTCCGCAGGTTTGTCGGAACCCATGCCGGCAATGCTTTGGTACAGGTTCCAGCGGTGCCAGACATCCTTCTGGGCTTCTTCAAGGAGTTTTTCGAATCCTTCCTTATTGGTCTTCGCCAGAAGCTTGAAGCGGTTTTCGCTGAGCAGCACATCGCGCAGATCGCCTTTCGGGCCTTTGCCTTCCACAATCAGCGGATTCTTGCCCTGGCGGGCCAGGTCCGGATTATAGCGGTAAAGCAGGACTCGGCCGGAATCCACCCATGCCTTCTGCTGCTGCAGGCCCTGGGCCATATTGATGCCGTGGGAGATGCAGTGGGAGTAGGCGATGATGAGAGCCGGGCCGTCATAGGCTTCCGCTTCCACAAAGGCTTTCAGCGTGTGTTCGTCCTTGGCGCCGAGAGCGACGGAGGCCACGTACACGTTGCCGTAAGTCATGGCCATGAGGCCCAGATCCTTTTTCACTCCGGGCTTGCCGGTCGTGGCGATTTGGCTACTGCGGCGCGCGGGGTGGATTTGGAGCACTGGCCGCCGGTGTTGGAGTATACTTCCGTATCCATGACCAGCACCTTCACGTTCCGGCCGCTGGCCAGAATGTGGTCCAGGCCGCCGTAGCCGATGTCGTAGGCCCAGCCGTCGCCGCCCAGAATCCACACGCTCTTGCGGACAAGTTTATCCGCAAGGGCCAGGAGGCGCGCGTATTCCGGCTTGCCGGCGATTTTCTTCTTGAGTTCTTCAATGTTTTCACGCTGCTGGGCGATGTCTGCTTCATCCTTCTGCGGATTAGCCAATATCCGGTCCACCAGTTCCTGGCCCACGGCGCCGGCAGCTTCATGAAGAAGCTCAATGGCGTGTTCCATCTGCTTGTCCAGGGGAGACGCGGAAGCCAAGGCCGAATTCGGCGTTGTCTTCAAACAGGGGGGAGTTGGCCCAGGCGGGGCCGCGCCCTTCAGAGTCATGGGACCACGGGGTGGTGGGCAGGTTGCCGCCGTAAATGGAGGAGCAGCCCGTAGCATTGGCGACCACCAGGCGGTTGCCGAAGAGCTGGGAGAGCATTTTTTACATACGGGGTTTCACCGCAGCCGGCACAGGCGCCGGAGAATTCGAACAGCGGGCGCAGCACCTGCATGGAGCGGATGTTGTCCGTTCTTTTTTTTGGTGCGGTCCACGTCCGGAAGGCTCAGGAAGAAATTCCCAATTGGCTTCTTCCTTGTCGTGAATCTTCCCGGCCGGGACCATGGTCAGGGCCTTGTGCGTCGGGTCCGTCTTGCTCTTGGCCGGGCAGACGTCCGCGCAGAGCGTACAGCCCGTACAGTCGTTCGGGGAAATCTGGATGACGAATTTCTCTCCTTCCAGTCCGGATGCTTGGCATCCAGGCATTCAAACCCTTCCGGAGCGTTTGCAAGAGCATCAGGAGAGAAGAATTTACTGCGGATAACCGCGTGCGGGCAGACGGCGGTACACTTGCCGCACTGGATGCAGAGGGTCGGATCCCATTCCGGCAGATCCAGGGCCAGATTGCGCTTTTCGTACTGGGAGGTGCCGTTCGGGAAGGTGCCGTCCACGGGCATCTGGCTGACGGGGATGCTGTCCCCTTCACCGCACATCATCTTGCCAAGGACGTTTTGTACGTAGTCCGGAGCGTCCGGGGACATGGCGGGCGGAATGGCGTGTCCGTTTACAGTTTTTCCGGTTGTGTCCACCTGGTGCAGGTTTTCCAGCGTGGCGTCCACGGCGGCGATGTTTTTGTCCACCACTTCCTGGCCCTTCTTGGCGTAGGTTTTGGCAATGGCCTTCTTGATGTAGCCGATGGCTTCATCCGCGGGAATCACGCTGGCCAGCTTGAAGAAGCAGGTCTGCATAATCATATTGATGCGGCCGCCCATGCCCGTTTTGCGGGCCACGGCAAAAAGCGTCAATCGTGTAGAGCTTGATGTTCTTGTCCAGAATCTGCTGCTGCATGCGGGCGGGCAGCGTGTCCCAGAGCTTGTCCGCCGGGTGCGGGCTGTTCATCAGGAAAGTGGCGCCGTTGGCGGCATTCTTCAGGAAGTCGAACAAATCCAGCAGGGAAGGCTGGTGCAGGGCCAGGAAGTTTGCCTTGGTGATCAGGTATGTGGATTTGATCGGACGGGGACCGAAGCGCAGGTGGGAAATGGTGGAGGACCCCGATTTCTTGGAGTCATACACGAAGTAGCCCTGCACATACAGGTTCGTATGCTGGCCGATGATCTTGATGGCATCCTTATTGGCGCCCACGGTGCCGTCGGAGCCGAGGCCGAAGAACATGGCCCGCGTCACGTCGTCCGCTTCCGTGGAATAATCTTCATCATACGGGAGGCTGGTGCCCAGTACGTCGTCGTTAATGCCGATGGTGAAATGATTCTTGGGAGTGTCCAGAGCCAGGTTGTCATAGACGCCCTTGACAATGGCGGGGGTGAATTTCCTTGGAGGAGAGGCCGTAGCGTCCGCCTACCACCTTGGGCATGCCGTTGGTGAAGGGCAGCGTGCCGTTGGCCTGGGCGTCGAAGAGGGCCTGGATGATGTCCTGATGGAGCGGTTCTCCTTGGGAGCCGGGTTCCTTGGTGCGGTCCAGCACGGCGATTTTCCTGACCGTAGCGGGGAGGGCCTTGACGAGTTCGGCGGCGGGGAATGGGCGGAACAGGCGCACCTTCAGCACGCCTACCTTGGCGTTTTCCCGGGTCATCATGGCTTCTACCGTTTCTTCCACAGCTTCAGCGCCGGATCCCATCAGGATAATGACGCGTTCGGCGTCCGGAGCGCCGGTGTAATCCACCAGATGGTAGGAACGGCCGGTAAGTTCCGCGAATTTGTCCATGGCGTTCTGGACAATAGCCGGAGTGGCTTCATAGAAACGGTTGACCGTTTCACGTCCCTGGAAGTAAACGTCCGGGTTCTGGGCAGTGCCGCGCAGAACGGGAGCATCAGGGGTCAGGGCTCGTTCCCGGAAGGAATCCAGCCATTCCTGCTTAATCATGCCGTTCAGGGTATCGTCCGTGATGTCTGCAATCTTGCCGATTTCGTGGGACGTGCGGAACCCGTCAAAGAAATTGATGAAAGGAATGCGGGATTCCAGTGTAGCGGCGTGGGAAATAGCGGCGAAGTCCGTAGCTTCCTGAGTGGAGGAGCCGCACAGCATGGCCCATCCGCAGGAGCGGGCGCTCATCACGTCGCTGTGGTCGCCAAAATGGAAAGGGCCTGGTAAGCCAGGGACCGGGCGGCTACGTGGAACACGGCGGGAGTCAGTTCCCCTGCGATTTTGAACATGTTCGGGATCATCAGCAGGAGCCCCTGGGATGCGGTGAACGTAGTTGCAAGCGCTCCGGTCTGGAGGGCGCCGTGAACGGTGCCTGCCGCGCCGCCTTCACTCTGCATTTCCACTACGGAGGGAACGGTGCCCCACAGGTTCTTCCTGTTGACAGCGGCCCAGCTTTCAGCTGATTCACCCATCGGAGAAGATGGTGTAATGGGGTAAATGGCAATGACTTCAGAAAAACGATAGGCTACGGAGGCTACGGCTTCGTTAGCGTCAATCGTGCTGTAAGTTACGGTTGTCTGATCACTCATAAGTCTGCACGGATAGTATATAATTGATAAATAAGGTGCGTCTTAACGGGAACATTTATAACATGTCTGGTGCCAAAGGTATAAAGCAATTATGCGTATGTGGGGATTTGCCGGCCATTTTTTAATAATAAGACCAGTTTTGTTTCAATTCCTTTGAATATCGTGCTTTATGTGGTTCTGTCCAGGCTTTTTGCAAAACGGCCGGAATACTGGGGCATGTTCCGGCGTCCGGCTTCCGAAAAAGGGGGGAGGAACCTTCGGGTCAAAACCGGCCGCCAAAAATGTCCCCTCTGCCTGACAATGCGCTAGCCAAAACGGAAGCAAGCCTTTAGAATCCCCGCACTATGTCCGAACAACAGCAGGCACATCCGACTACGACGGAATCCGAACTTATTGCCGTGCGCCGCGACAAGCTCGCCAAAATCCGTGAGCTGGGAATTGACCCCTACGGCGCAAGATTTGACGTGACCACCACTCCCGCCGGATTGAAAGCCGATTTCCAGGAAGACAAACAGGTAGCCGTCGCCGGCCGCCTTCTGGCTATTCGCGACATGGGCAAATCCCAGTTTTTCGTCATTGGGGACGTACGGGGAAAAAATCCAGGGTTCCTGCATAAAAAATGAGGTGGATGAAACCACCTGGAAGCTTTGGAAGCTCCTGGACCGCGGGGACTGGGTCGGCATCAGGGGAACCACGTTCCTGACCCGTACCGGAGAACCTACCGTAAAGGTATCCGGACTGACCATTCTTTCCAAAAGCCTCCGCCCCCTGCCGGACAAGTGGCACGGGCTGGCGGACAAGGAGGTGACCTACCGCAAGCGCCACCTGGACCTCATTTCCAATGAGGAAAGCGCCTCCCTGTTCGTGACGCGCTCCCTCATGATTGCGGAAATCCGCCGCTTTCTCCAGGAACGCGGTTATCTGGAAGTGGAAACCCCATGCTTCAGGATGTGGCCGGTGGGGCCGCCGCCAAGCCGTTTGAAACGTACCATAACGCGCTGGATATGCCGCTGACGCTGCGCATTGCCCCGGAGCTTTTCCTCAAACGCCTGATGGTGGGCGGCTTCACGAAAATTTTTTCGAACTCAACCGCAGCTTCCGCAATGAAGGAATTGACCGCCGCCACAACCCGGAATTCACCATGCTGGAAGCCTATTGCGCCTGCGGTGATTTTGAAACCATGGCGAATATGGTGGAAGAACTCATCTGCCACCTGGCGGAAAAAATTCTGCGGAGGCCTCCAGATAGACCACAAGGATGCAGAAGGCAACGTGCTTTACACGATCGACCTCAGCCGCCCCTGGAAGCGCGCCGACTACCAGGACCTGATCCGCGCCGTGGCGGGCAGGACTGGTTTGACATTTCCCCGAGGCGCGCCGCGCCCGCTGTGAGGAGCTGGATGTGGAAATCAGCCCGGACATGAAGGATGTGGACGTTTCCCAGCAGGTGTATGAAAAACTGGTGGAGGAAAAGACCATGAACCCCTGCTTTGTTACCCACGTGGCCAAGGACTTGGTTCCCCTGGCCAAGCTGAACCGGGAAAATCCGGACGTAGTGGATGTATATGAACTGGTGATCAACGGGCAGGAAATTTCCCCGGCTATTCGGAATTGAACGATCCTGACGTGCAAAAGGAACGCCTGGAGCACCAGGCTGCCGGGGAGACCCAGCGTGTGGACTATGATTTCATTGAAACGCTGGAATACGGAATGCCCTCCGCAGGCGGCATCGGCATCGGCATCGACCGCGTCGTCATGATGCTGACGGGGGCCTCTTCCATCCGTGACGTGCTGCTCTTCCCGCAGTTGAAACGTAAGGACAGTTAATCCGAACCACCGGCCGCATGGCTCCCCGCACCCCGGATATTCTGGACTGCGCTTCCGCCCAATGGATCGGCAAACGCCGCGAGCAGGAAGACGTGGTTAAAGTCTTCCCGCCGCCGGCGGGATGCTGGGCATCGTGCGACGGCATGGGAGGGCATCTTCGCGGAGATTGCGCCTCCTGTGTGGTGGCGCAGGAATTTGCTGCGGTATTTGCGGAAAGCGGCATCGAGGATATCCCGGAACGTTTAACGGCGGCTTTGCATGCTGCCAACAGGGCGTTGGCCGCCATTCAGAAGGAACCGGAGGAATCCGGAACCACATTGCTGGCCGTCTTCATCCGCGACCATTTCCTGTGGTGGATCAGCGTGGAGACTCCCCCTGTATTTATGGAGCGGGGCGGACAGCTTTCGCATGGACCGTGGGAAGGAAGACCATTCCATGAGACCGATTGCGGATTGCCTTTACCGGAAGGGGAAAATGTCACTTCAGGGTGCGCTTCGGCAGCGTTGCATTCTCCGTTCCGCCGTTATGGGAGGTCCCATGGAACTGGTGGACATCAGCGCCATGCCCCTGCTCCTGCATCCGGGAGATGCGGTGCTGGCATGCTCGGATGGCTTGCAGGTTTGGAGCGAGCTGTTGAGAGAACCTTCTTTCCTGGCTCTTCAAAAGGCCAGGGATTGTTCCAGCAGGGAGCTGGTGGGGATCATTATGGAACAGGTGAAGGATATGCTGGAGCCCCAGCAGGATAATGCCTCCGTCTGGGCTGCCGTCATGCGGAAACCCTGCGAGGGCGGTAAATAAGCTTTTATTCCGGCGAAGGAAGTGCGGGAGCATGGTTCTGGGCGGGCGGGAAAAATGTTCGCGCTGTTCTTATTGCGCCTTAAACAGGGCTTTTCCGCAGACCGGGGCACGGAGAGCCTTGAAAATGAGGATCTGGAGGAGGCTGTCAGGTATGGTGTTCTTTTACGGGAGCAACCCTCCGGAAAGAACCGGGCCGGAGGTGATTTCCCCATTGTCATTTGACCGGCGGGGGATTAAAATGCACTCCGCACAACATGATTGCCTGGATAGTTTTCTATTACCTGATCGGAGCGATTCCGTTCGGCTACCTTGCCGGCAGAATCAGGGGCCTTGACCTGAGGCGGGAAGGTTCCTGCAACATAGGCGCTACCAATGCATGGCGCGTACTGGGCTGGAAGTGGGGCCTTTCCGTTTTCATTCTGGACTTCTTAAAGGGGTTCATCCCTGTGTTCGGCGCCTTGAACTGGCTGCCGTTCCTGACGGGGGATGCGGGCGGCTGGGATTTCAATGTCTTGATAGTTCTCTCCTGTTTCGCTGTTATACTCGGTCATACTTACACCTGTTTCCTGGGATTCAGGGAGGAAAAGGCGTAGCGACAACCGCGGGGGTTTTATTTGCCCTCAATCCGGTGGTGGCTTGCGTAGCTCTGGCTTCTTGGCTGGTGGTTATGGGAATCTCCGGCATCGTGTCCCTGGCCAGCCTGGTGGCCGCTGTGGTGATGATCGCCGCCGGATGGTGGATTTATCCGCTTTGCCAGGACGGGGATGTCTCCCCCAGATACTTTACGTCGCCTTTTTCACGGTGGTAGGCGCACTGGTGATTCTCAAGCACCGTTCCAATATCGCAAGGCTTCTCAACGGAACGGAGCACTCCTTCTATTCCAAAAAGTCCAAGTAAGATGATGAATCGGTTACATAAAATAGCAGTCATTGGAGCCGGTTCCTGGGGCACGGCCCTCTCCATGGTTCTGGCGACCCGGGAATGTGAAGTCGTCCTGTGGACGCCGGAAGAGGCTCAGGCCAGGCAGCTTGCCGAAACAAGACGCAGCCCCGTCCTTTCGAAAACCGCCCTTCCCCTGGCCCCCAATATCCATCCTACTTGCGATCTGGGCCAGGTGAAGGATGCGGAACTCATTGTAGTAGTGGTACCTTCCGTGGCCATGCGTTCCGTGGCCCAGCGGCTGCGCAGCCTGCCGGTGCAGCCGGATGCCGTCATTGTCTCCTGCACCAAGGGCATTGAACAGGGAACCCATAAAAGAATGACGGAAATCCTTCAGGAATATCTGCCCTCCAACCCCATAGGCGTGCTTTCCGGTCCCAATCATGCGGAAGATATCTGCCTGGGCCTTCCGTCCGCCTCCCTGATTGGATTTGAAGATCCGAAGTATGCGGATTGGGTGCAGCAGATATTTGCATCCAAAACCTTCCGTGTTTATTCCGCTACGGACATTATCGGCATGCAGCTGGGCGGAACCATTAAGAACGTCTTTGCCATCGGGGCCGGCTTATGCGAAGGGCTGAACCTGGGGGATAACGCCCAGGCCGCTTTGCTGACCCGCGGCCTGGCGGAAATGACGCGCATCGGCGTGGCCAGCGGAGGCCGCAGGGAAACCTTCATGGGCCTTTCCGGAGTAGGCGATTTGATTGTTACCTGCTATTCCCGCCACTCCCGCAACCAGACGGTGGGGCGGAGACTGGCGGAAGGGGAAGAGCCTCCAGGAAATCCTGGATACCCTGGGCATGGTGGCGGAAGGGTGCCCAACACGCTATCCGTCTATGAAATTGCGCGGAAGCTGGAGGTGAGGACGCCCCTGATTGACGCCGTTTATTCCGTTCTTTATGAGTCCAAACCTCCTATGGAAGCACTTGCGGAACTCATGACGCGGGACCCCCGGCCGGAGTCAGATTGATTTTCTGTTTTTTGAGTTGCTTTTCCTCGACAAATTATACTATATAAACAATCAGTATGAAACGTGCCATCATCTCAGCTCTTTTGCCGCCGGCGTCCTTGGCGTTGCCAGTGCGGACATTCAGGCTCCCCCCGCTTCCGAATACACCCCCACCCGCAAGCTGGGCCGCGCCATCGCCAACCTTATTTATTCCGTTGAAGAAATCCCGCTGGGAATCATCAACTGGACGAGCCGCGAGGGGGATTATGCCGGTTTTTCCGTAGGCATTGTTGATGGCACCGCGACCATGTTTGAGCGCATGGGCTACGGAATCTATGAACTTGTCACCTTCTGGGCTCCCACTTACAAATGCACGTACAAAGCCTCCTTATCAGGGACGTTGCGGCATGAGCGGCCTTAAGGAATACAATCCCAATGGCGGTCTGGAGCGAATTCCCCTGCGGAACTCGGCTTCCAGAGCTACTACAAGTATTCACGCCAGCAGCGTGACTAAGGCCGGGCTGTTAAAATTCAAAAGGACTGTCCGCTTGCTTGCGGACAGTCCTTTTTTCATACCGTGGCTCTGACAATAGCCGCCATTGACGGGGAAGGGAGGAAAACATATTCTTCCATGCCGGAAAGGCTTCCATATTATGAATAAAACCGCTGCTTTCATTGGCTTGGGCGCTGCCGTTTGCATAACAGCTCCCTCATTTGCCCAGGACTCCCATCTTTCCCTGACCAGACAGAGCGTTGCCAGCATGCATGAAATTACGGCAGCCTTGGATAAGGTGACGGATGAACCCGGAGCTGCCGCTGCTGTGGAAACGGTTAAAAAGTTCATAAAAACTGCTGGATCTTGGAAAAAGGCAGCTGGAACTTCCCGGTGCCACACTCCAGGAGCAGGCTCAGGTTTCTGCCCAGATGACGGAAGTGCAGAAAATTTTCCGACGAATTGGTAAAAATCCCTGGCCCGTTTAAAAAGGAAGGACTGTTTACGCCCGATTTGCAAAAAGCCCTGACGGATTTGCGGTCTGTTCAGACGGAGCTGGCGCAGGTTTCCCGGGACAAGGCTGAGCAGGCGGAGCCGTTCCCGGAGGATGCAGAGGGCAATACTCATGAAACCCTGCTGGTCAAAACTGTGGATGAAGTCAAAAAGCTTGATGATTCCCTGGCCAAGGTAAGGGATGAAGAAACCGGCAAGGCTGCTGTGGAACAGATAGGTCGCTACCGGGCGGCTATGCTGGACGTTGCCAGGAAACAGGCCGCCCTGCCGCCTCTCACCCGCAACCAGCAGGCCAAGCTGATGGGAGTACAGCAGCAGCTTGTGGAAATGATGCAACCCATTGTCAAGCATGTGACGGCCATCATGCTTTCTCCGGATGCTTCCAAGAACCTGAAGGAAGCAGTGAATTCCCCTTTCCGAATTACCTAAGGAAGTTCAGAAAATCCGTGAAGAGGCGGCTAAGTGAACTTTTTAAAGGATGCGTCCTTTTGGGCTGGTCAAAAATTATAATTGTTCTAAATTGGCTGTCCTGAAAAATGCGCCCGGTTTTTAGTGAAACAGATCTCAATGAACGCCCCTTCCTGGTCTTCTGGGAAGTGACGCGCGCTTGCGCACTTGCGTGCAGGCATTGCCGCGCTGTCGCCCAGCCGCGTCCGCACCCGGATGAATTGACTCATGAGGAGGCATTGCGCCTGATTGACCAGTTGGCGGAACTGCGGCCTCCCATGCTGGTGCTGACGGGCGGCGACCCGGTCATGAGGCCGGATATTCTGGAATTGGTCCGTGCGGCTTCCGGCAAAGGGCTGCATGTAGCATTGAGCCCGGCTGCTACCGCCCGGCTGCTGCACACGGATTTCCGTGCATTGAAAGAAGCTGGAGTCCAGAGCATGTCATTGAGCCTGGACGGCGCGCATGAGAGCACCCATGACGCCTTCCGCGGCGTCCCCCACACATATGAACGGACTCTCCGGGCTGCGGAAATGGCGAAGGAAGCCGGCATGCATTTGCAAATCAACACCACCATCACCAAGAGCACACTGGGCGAATTTGACGACTTTGTGGAGCTGATGAAAAGAATGAAGCCGGGCATGTGGAGCGTATTTCTTCTGGTGCCCACAGGCCGCGCCGCCATGGATGAAATGCCTGCGGCGGAAGAAGTGGAAGCCATCTGGAAAAAACTGAGCAGGATAAGCCATGAGGTATCCTTCGGCGTTAAAACTACGGAAGGGCACCATTATCGCCGCGTGGCGCTTCAGGAAGCCCGCGCTCAGGGAAGCAAGCCCGCCCGCCGCGCCATTCCCACCCGGGACGGCAAAGGCATTATGTTTATTTCCCATACCGGGAAATCCAGCCCTCCGGTTTTCTTCCCATGACGGCAGGAAACGTCCGGACGGATGACCCTGGAGAAATCTACCGCACGCACCCCCTTTTCCTCAAACTTCGGGATGACAATGCGTTGCAGGGCAAATGCGGACGGTGTGAGTACCGTACCATCTGCGGAGGGTCCCGGTCCCGTGCTTATGCCGTTTACGGAGACATGATGGCGGAAGACAACCTCTGCCCTTATCAGCCCAGGCTTTCACAACACCATGATTAATATTACCAGACTTTGGACAGGGGCGGAACAGCCCGCGGACCATTTGAGATACGGGCAGGGCCACGGGCACGGCCGTTTTGCAGGGGCGCTGCGGAATCCTGTGCGCCGGCTTCGTCCCGTATGCGCAAGCCCATTGTGGTCTGGAACATTACACGCACCTGCAATCTCAAATGCGTACACTGTTATGCGGATGCTTCTGCCCGGAAATTTAAGGGAGAGCTGGATTGGGAGCAGTGTTGCGCAGTCATTGATGATTTGGCGGACTACAAGGTGAACGCCCTCCTTTTTCAGGAGGGGAGCCGCTGGTGCATCCTCGTTTTATGGAACTGCTGGAACGTGCCACCGGGAAAGGGCTGAAAGTGACCATTTCCACCAACGGCACCCGCATCACGCCGGAAGCTGCAGCGCGGTTCAAGGAACTGGGCGTGGCGTACGTAGGCATTTCCCTGGACGGCATTGGCGCTGTTCATGACAAATTCCGTGGTGTGGAAGGTTCTTTTGAGCAGGCGGTGCGCGGGTTCAGGCTTTGCAGCGAAGTGGGGCAGAAGACGGGCCTGCGCCTGACGCTGATCCGCAACAATGTGCAGTGCATGGGCCAGATTTTGGACTTTATTGACGCCAACGACATCCAGCGCGTCTGTTTTTACCATCTGGTTCCCACTGGCCGCGGCGTGGAAGTGCAGACCCTGACTCAGGAAGAAGCGCGGAATGCCATGGATACGCTGATTGCCCGTGTGGAGGAATGGAAAGCGGAGGGAAAAAAAACCGTGAAGTGCTGACTGTGACCCAGCCTGCGGACGGCATTTACCTGCTTCTGCGCCAGCTCCGGGAAGGTTCCCCCTGGCGAAGGAAACCCTTGGCCTGCTCCAGTGGAATGGCGGCGGCGCGAACAGTTCCGGCCGGGGCATCGCCAACATTGACACGCAGGGAGCCGTGCATCCGGACCAGTTCTGGCAATCCGTTACTCTGGGTAACGTGAAGAGTGACCGGTTTTCCGATTTATGGGATGCCAGGGCCGGAGCTGCGGTGGAAATGCTGCCTGAGCTGCGCGGCTCTGACGACCCTCTGGAACGGCAGAAAAAATTGAAGGCCGTTGCGGCCGCTGCGCTCATTTCGCCCTGTGCGGCGGAGGCTTCCGCACCCGTGCCGCGTTTGCCCATGGGCACTGGTACGGATCAGATCCCGGCTGCTATCTGACGGAAGAGGAAATTTCCACCCCTTGCCGGAAATCAGGTAATGATGTCCCCCGGCTTCATTCGCCGGAACACGGTTGGTTCCGGGAAAGGGTGATTGGCGGAATTGCCGTCTCATTCTATCGTGGGAGTCTCCGCACGCAGGTGAAACGCCCCTGTCTTTGCAGCTGATTTGCCGGGAACAGGGGTTTTATACTGGGAAAAAAAACCGGGAGTGTGCTTCGGCGGGGGCAGGGGCGAATTTGTCCATACGTCTGGTTTTCCCTGCTTTACAAGGCAGGAGGCATGGCATAGCATGCCCCGCATGATGAGTCAGGAATTGAGACCGGAGACCCTGTGCGTACAGGCGGGCTGGGCGCCTAAAAAGGGTGAACCCCGCGTATTGCCCATTTACCAGAGCACGACGTTCAAGTACGAAACCAGCGAACAAATGGCAAAATTGTTTGATCTGGAAGAAGCCGGATTCTTTTATACACGCCTCCAGAACCCCACCAATGAGGCGGTTGCCAGAAAAATTGCCGAACTGGAGGGCGGTGTGGCCGCCATTCTGACGTCTTCCGGCCAGGCGGCTTCCTTCTTTGCCGTTTTCAATATTTGCGAGGCTGGGGATCATATCGTCAGTGCTTCGGCGATTTACGGGGGCACATACAACCTCTTTGCCGTCACATTCCGGAAAATGGGCATTGAAGTTACTTTCGTGGACCAGGACGCTCCGGCGGAGGAAATCGCCAAAGCGTTCCGCCCCAATACGAAAGCTTTCTTTGCGGAGACTATTTCCAATCCCACGCTTTGCGTGCTGGATATCCGTAAAATGGCGGACATTGCCCATGCGCACGGCGTTCCCCTCATTGTGGACAATACCTTTGCCACACCCATTAATTGCCGTCCTTTTTGAATGGGGTGCGGATATCGTCACCCACTCCACCACCAAGTACATGGACGGCCATGCCGCCGCCGTGGGCGGCGTGATTGTGGACAGCGGCAACTTTGACTGGGAAGCGCACAAGGATAAATTCCCGGGTTTGACGGAACCGGATCCCTCCTATCACGGGCTCTCCTACAGCAAAAGCTTCGGCAAGGGAGCCTATATTACCAAGGCGACCGTCCAGCTCATGCGAGATCTGGGTTCCATCCAGTCTCCGCAGAATGCCTTTTTGCTCAACTTGGGTTTGGAAACCCTCCACCTGCGTGTGCCGCGGCATTGTGAAAATGCGCAAAAAGTGGCGGAATTCCTGCAAGGGCAGGAAGATGTTGCCTGGATTAATTATCCGGGGCTTTCTTCCAATGAGTATTATGAATTGGCGCAGAAGCAATTCCGAGGTGGACAATCTTGTGGTGTGGTAACCTTCGGCATCAAGGGAGGCCGTGAACGTTCCATCAAGTTCATGGACAGTCTGAAGCTGGCCACCATCGTGACCCATGTGGCGGATTCCCGTACCTGCGTTCTCCATCCCGCCAGCCATACGCACCGCCAGTTGACGGATGAGCAGCTCATGGAGGCGGGCGTACGGCCTGACCTCATCCGGTTTTCCGTAGGGACGGAAGCTGCGGAAGACATTATTGCGGACCTCAAACAGGCTTTGGAAGCTATTCGTTAAAAAGTCTTCTTGGAAAAAAGCCGCCTCACTTTGCTGAGGCGGCTTTTTTCTTTATCATTAAGGATTGGATAAAGGGGACAGCGGATTGTTAATCCGCTCTTTTTCTTTCCGTAACATCATGGGGAAAACGCTGGACCTATTTTCTTCATGAATAGTTTACGATAATGTTCGATTCATAATAATGAATGATTTATGAAATAACATGCAGATGTTAGAATGGAAGAGGCGCAAGGATTAGTCTTTATAAAGTCCTTACATCAAAAAGAAGCCTACTGCCGGAATACCGCTTTTTCAACTTTTTATGTTGACAACGGATTAACAATCCTCTAATCAATGCAAAGCGTTATGAGAGTTTATCATTATGTTTTGTTAGCCAGTTGCGTATGTATGATGTCCGCCCAGGCGGCTACGGTTATTGCCGAGCTTCCTGAATCGCAAAGCGTATCACAGACCGCCACTATGGCGAGAACATCGGGGCAACAGCTTCTGGACAAAAGTAAAGGATCTGCAAAATGGAATATATGCCGGCGGCAATAACAACTCCATTTCAAATTGGGGTATAAATAATGAAGGCACTTGGGTGAATGAGAACAATGTAGGAACTATTACATTATGCGGACGCTCCGGAGTTAGCGGGGATTCCTTTGCCATGGTTCTTGGAGGGCCGCAGCAGGGTGATTCCGTTTCTTCCATTACATTTTCCTGCAATACTCCTTCTTCTGTAATCAGCAGTTATTCCATGGTGCTTGCCGTATATGATTCAACCGGCACACTGATTGAGGAACTTTCAAGATACAGGACTTTTCGTTTACCTCTACATCGGAAACAACGACAATTTCCCTGGATATGTCGGCGGCTCCCCCTTACCTGGGAGGAAGGATATAAGGTAGTCGCCGGGGTGCGCGGTGGTGCCGGAACCGCTACTTCCGCTTATACAATTACAGGTATACAGGTTTCCTATGAAACGGTTCCCGAGCCTGCCGCAGCGTCTTTGGGCCTGCTGGGCCTGGGAGCTATGCTGCTGCGCCGCAGACGCTCGTAGTAAAACTTTCGTTATTAGGGAGGCAGCTGAAAAAGCTGCCTCTTTTTTATTTTCCGCACGGGAATATATTTTTGCGTTTTGAATCGCCGCGCAAGAAAAGGGTTAATGATGTTAATCCCTCAGTGATTGCTCGAAAGCGCGGTACTGCACGGCTTCATACAAATGGACATCCTGAATATCAGAAGTTCCTTCCAAATCCGCTATGGTTCGGGCCACCTTTAAAATGCGGTCATAGGCTCTGGCGGAAAGAGCCAGTTCTTCCACGGCGCGGAGCAGGATAGCCCTTCCTTCCGGCAGCAGACGGCAATACTTCTGGAGCGCTTTTCCGGAAAGGGCCGCATTATTGCGGAAAGGCGTTCCTGCGTATCTGCTGGACTGGATCCGCCGTGCGGCCGCCACGCGTTCCCGGATACTGGCGGAACATTCTCCGGCAGGTGAGGAAGCCAGAATGGAGGGATCCACGGCGGGAACTTCCATCAGCAGGTCAAACCGGTCCAGCAGCGGGCCTGAAATCTTACGGCGGTAGCGTGCGATCTGCGCCGGAGGGCAGGTGCAGGCTCTTCTTCTGTCTCCCAGATAACCGCAGGGACACGGATTCATGGCGGCTGCCAACATGAAACGGCACGGAAATGTCATGGTGCCGGAAGCGCGGGAAATGACTACCTGGCCGGTCTCCAGCGGCTGCCGCAGGGTTTCCAGAGCGGCACGGCGGAATTCCGGCAATTCATCCAGAAAGAGGACGCCGTTGTGAGCCAGGGATACTTCTCCCGGCGTGATATTCGCGCCTCCCCATCAGCCCGGCATCGGAAATGGTGTGGTGGGGAGCCCGGAACGGACACTGGTCCACCAGGCCGTTCCCCGTTTCAGCAAACCGCATACGGAGTGGATTTTACTGGTCTCCAGCGCTTCCTCCGGACTCAGAGGCGGAAGAATGGTCGGGAGTCTTTGCGCCAGCATGGATTTGCCGGACCCCGGAGAGCCGCAAAGCAGGATATTATGGCCGCCTGCCGCCGCAATCTCCATGGCGCGGCGTGCATAAGGCTGCCCCTTGATTTCGTCAAAATCCACAGCGGCGTCTTTGTCCCGTGTAGCGTGGACCTCTCGCCCTGAACCTGTAAATGGAAGCGGCAGGGTGCTGGAAGTAAGCAAATGCCAGGCTTCTCTCAGGGAAGAAACGGGATAAATCTCCACACCCTGTACGGGCGTCCCTTCATAGGCATTGGCTTGCGGCAGCATGATGCGTTCCTGCCCATGCGCCGCGCTTCCATGATTTGCGGCAGAATGCCTTGCACGGGGCGTACGGTTCCGTCCAGGGCCAGTTCTCCCACGATGCACCAGGCAGAAGCGTCCATCTCCTTTTCAGCCGCTCCCGCAACCATTCCCAGGGCGATGGGAAGGTCGAATCCGGGGCCCTGCTTCCTTAAATCCGCCGGAGCCAGATTAACGACGAAGATACCTTGCTGAAAGGAAGGCCGCTGTTTTGTATGGCCGTGTCCACGCGCTGCCCGCTTTCTTTCACGGCCGCATCCGGAAGACCGACAATAAAGGTGCGTTTTTCCGCCATGGGGCGGAAATCCACTTCCACCTCCACTTCTACGCCATCTACGCCCAGGACGGTGGAGGAATACAGTCGCGTCATCATTCATCCATGCTAGGAAATGGATGGCAAAAAGGAAGGAAAATAACGAAAAATATAAAAATATCTAACAAATAGTTCAGCGCCGGGAAGCGCGCCGGAGAATTTCCCGTTCCTCCTCCGTCAGGCTGGACAGGCCGGACCTGGATATTTTTTCCATGATTTCATCCACCTCCTTTTCAGAGGGGGTAAGCCTGTGCCGGGCGGCGGCTGGAAGGCTCAGGGGAATAGTGGGAAGAAGAGACGTCTTTCCGTCTTGGGGAAGACAGCTTTTCCTTCCATAAAATCAGCAATGTCAGAATAAATCCGGCGAACATGCCGCCCAGATGGCCGGCTTCCCCGCCCGCATTGTTCCATTGGAAGATAATGACGGCTGCGGCGACTCCGAGAACGGCCAGGGCAAATTGGCGCACGCTCAAATTAACCGGAGGAAACAGAAGCTGTACCCGGGCATGGGGAAAGAGCACCGCGCATGCGGCCATGATGCCGTAAATGGAACCTGAGGCCCCCACCATGGGAATGAAGCGCCATTCCGGATCAAAAAATCCCATGTACCCCAGCAGGGAGGAAAACAGGGCCGCCGCCACGCCGCAGAAGAGATAATACAGCAGGAAGCGCAGATGGCCGAAGCGTTCCTCCACGACCGGCCCGAAAAACCACAGGGCGATCATGTTGAACATGATGTGCCCCAGATTGGCGTGAAGAAACTGATAGGTAAGCAACCGCCATAATTCCCCTTCGTGAAAGCACGTATATTCGCTGTAAGCTCCGTAAAGCTGGATCAGGTCCAAATGGACAGGCGGGTAAATATTCCTTGGGATGTCCACTTGGAAGAAGAACCCCAGGATAAAGATGACTACATTGAGCAGGATCAGCCAGTGCACCATCACGGCGCCGCGCTGGTCAAACAAATGCTCCCGTACCGTATCTCCCCAGTTCTCGTTCTCCGCTCGCATATTAGGCCGCATGTAATCGCGTTCAGAACCTTTTGACAAGGAAAATAGCTGTTCCGTTCAAGGAAGGACGGCTGATGTTCCGCATCATTTCCAGAGCGCGGCAGGCAGCAGATCCGGCGGCAGATCCGTTCCGCACACGAGATGTCCGGCAAGCTGGGCGGCGGACCAGGGGAAGTGGTCACCCCTTGCTGCCCAGCCCGGAGAAGACGAACTGGCCGTCCAGCCCGGGAATGGGGCCGGCGACCGGCTGGCTGCGGCGGATGATGGGGCGGACGGCGGCACGGGCGCGGATGACGTCCATGTTCCCGGAATAGCGTTTAACAAGGTCCAGCATCAATTCCTGGACGGCGGGGGCTTCCGGAATGCCGGGAGCATCCCACGCCCACGCGTAGGTGGCCCCTGAAGCGCCAGAAAGAACCGTTATGAACCAGCCAGTGTCCGAAATGCAGGATGCCGGCATGCCAGTCCAGCTCTTTCAAGTCCAAATCCAGAATGGTTCCTTTGGAGGGGCGCCCCTTCAGCGGAGACATGTCCGGATGAAGCCCGGCTTCCCAGCCCGTACACCAGACTATGTGGGAAAACGTGCGGCCGTTCCAATGGAAAAAGACCGTTTGCATCCAGCCGGATATCTGCGGGGGATACATCCGCTTCTACAAAACGGCCCTGTTCCATAAAAAAACCGCCGCATGGCGGTAACCATGTTCTCCACGTGCAGCACGGCGGAGCCTCGCGTATAAGCGGCTTTCCCGCGTCCTTCCCAGCGTTCCGGCCATGGAAAAAGAGGCCCGGCATAGGCGCAGGATTCCGGAGCCGTCTGGCGTTCCTGCCAGATTTCAAACTGGTCCTCCGTCTCCACTTCCCGGAAAATCGGAGTTTTCTGCCACCAGGACCCGCCCAATTCCCGTTCCGTCTCCGGGTAAAAGGCTTCTGCCGCCGCCAGGCATTCTTCCTGCCGCCATCCGGGCCGGAAGGCGCGGCCTGTCAGGGGTTCACCAATCCGGCCGCCACCCGGGAGGCCGTTTCCGCTATGGGGCGGTCTGCAACCGTAAAACTCCGCGCCGCGGCGTTTCAATTCCCACGCCAGACAACTTCCGGCAATTCCCTGGCCGATGATAAGGATGTTCATGATAGATGGATAAAGAACCGGAAAATCCCGGAAATGAAAGAAGAAAGCGGAGGGGTGGCGGTACCGCTCCCCCGGAGGAAAGGCGTGCCGCAGGTGTCCCTTCCCCTGCGGCGCCGTAAGAACGGCCCCGCTTACAGGGCGGCGATGATGGCGTCACCCATTTCCGCCGTATTCACGCGGATTTCTCCGGGAGCTCCCGTAGCCAGGTCGCCCGTGCGGCAGCCCTGGTCAATCACGCGGCGAACGGCGGAGTCAATGGCGTCTGCCGCTGTTTTTCTCCCAGGGAATAGCGCAACAGCATGGAAAGGGAAAGAATCTGGGCGATCGGGTTTGCAATGCCCTTGCCGGCAATATCCGGGGCGGAGCCTCCGGAGGGTTCGTAAAGGCCGAAGAACAGGCCGTTGTCCTGCGCGCCCTGGCACAGGCTGGGGCTGGGCAGCATGCCCAGGGAACCGCAAATCATGGCCATTTCATCGGAAAGAATGTCCCCGAACAGGTTTTCCGTCACCAGCACGTCGAACTGGCGGGGATTGCGCACCAGCTGCATGGCGGCATTGTCCACGTACATATGCAGCAATTCCACGTCGGGATAATCCCTGGAAACTTCAATCATTGTCTCGCGCCACAGCAGGGAATTGGTCAGCACATTGGCCTTGTCCACGCTGGTGACGCGCTTGCGGCGGCCGCGCGCGGCCTCGAACGCCACTTTGGCGATGCGCACCATCTCGCTTTTATGGTAGCGCATGGTATCCACGACGACTTCGTCGTCTCCCTCCTGTTCACGGAAACGGGGCTGGCCGAAATACAGGCCGCCAGTCAATTCCCGGACGCATAAAATATCGAATCCGCCTTCAATCAGTTCATTTTTGATGGGGAGGCATGGGTCAAGGCCGGAAGGCATACGCCCGGACGCAGGTTGGCATACAAGCCGAAATGTTTTCTCAGAGGCAGCAGGGCTCCGCGTTCCGGTTGTTCATTGGCGGGGAGATGCTCCCATTTGGGACCGCCCACGGAGCCGAACAGAACGGCGTCCGCCTCTTCGCAGGCGCGAATGGTTTCTTCGGGAAGAGCCTTGCCGCAGTGGTCAATGCCCGCACCCCCTACAAAATGCCTCCTTGCGGCTTACGGTAAAGCCAAACTTGCCGCTTACGGCATCCAGAACCTTCAGAGCCTCTGCCATGACCTCGGGCCCGATGCCGTCGCCGGCCAAGACAGCAATATGATGGTGATGTTCACTCATGTCGCTGAAAGTCTGGTCATTCTCCCTTCAAAGGTCAAGAAAACACCGTTGACATGACCGCGTCGCGGAGACCTTTTTGCGTCAAAAAGCCTGCAAGAGTAAAAAAGTACTTGCCAAACGCCTGTCTCTCCAGTAAAACCCTCCGCGTTCCATGGAACGCAAACTCCCCTGTAGCTCAGCGGTAGAGCGGGTGACTGTTAATCACTAGGTCGTTGGTTCGAGCCCAACCGGGGAGCCACTAATTTTCTAAGCCCTGTAATTTTAATGGATTACAGGGCTTCTTTTTTGTCTGTTTTGAGGCTGGAAAGGTGAAAAACCGCGGAAAAACAACCATAAGTGCTGACTAAATGTCATTTTTGATTCCGTTCTGGCATGAAATTGGCGTTTCGGGGAAAATCATAAAACGCCTAAAGTCTAATCTGACGGCATGATTAAGGCGTGTACCGGCATATTCATGTTTGGACAGCATCCCGGATTGCAAAAAGGGAAACACGGTTATTTTTCCTTCAGGAGGAAATGATGGATGTATCGTCTGCCTGGAAGATGCGGTTCCGGAAAGAGTATTGGGGGAAAGATGTTGGAACCGGAAAATGGCTCTGAGTCGTACATTTTTTTCGTTCACCTAATTTTAAGCAAGTTATGATTTTTGTATCTCCGATTTTGGAACCGTGCATTCCAACGCAGCGTCTTGAATGCTGCACATAGCGCGGATGTTGCGGAGAAGGAAAGGAGGTCATGGCGCAATGCATAAGGCATTTCTGGAATGGTGTTGCTCGCTAAAAAGCGCAGGTATTTTGAGAAGGAGGGTGATGACAATAAAATTACTGAAATAATTGCAGTAAAAACATTGACCCGCCGCAATAATTCAGTAGGTTGGTATTGTTGACGGAAAATAACGGACGATAAGCTGCTGCGCATTTGAAAACATGAAAAAAACATGATGTTGCTTATTTATGCAGAAATGAAGGCGTTGCAACCCTGTTTGAAAGAACAGGGGATATCCCTATGAGCTGCAAGCTGCAAGAGTGGTTTCAGGGAAAATGCATGGCTTCCGGCAATCATATCCGGGCCGACGTGTTCCCGTCCGGCAGGGGCTGGCGGCGGATGGCGAAAGACAGGCTTTGGAAAAGTTGTGAAAACATATCTGGATAAAAAATGTTTATGAGGCGGCTTTAGAACGCATAGCCTATTGTTTCCAAGAGTTTGACAACGTCCTGGTGTCTTTTTCGGGCGGCAAGGACAGCGGCGTCATGCTTAATCTTTGCTATCGTTACGCCGCCGAACAGGGCCTTCTGGACAAGCTGTCCATGTACCACCTTGATTATGAGGCCCAATATCAAATGACGACCGAGTATGTCACCAGAACATTTCTGGAGCAATTCCCCCGGCATTCGTAAGATGTGGTACTGTGTGCCGATCAGGGCCCAGTCCGCATGCTCCCTGGGGAACCTTACTGGACGCCGTGGAGCGCCGCCCAGAAAAAACTGTGGGTGCGACCCATGCCGGAAAATCCCTATGTAATCAACGAAAAGAATCTGGACGTCCCGTTCCGGCACGGTATGGTGGACTATGAATTCCAGGATAAGCTTTCACGCCATTTTGCCAAAAAACACGGAAGCACTGCCGTCATGGTAGGGCTGCGGGCGGATGAAAGCCTCAACAGATACGCCGCCGTTGCCCGCGGCAATAAAAGGACGTCTTATGAGGGAAGGAAGTGGATTACACGGGCTGATGCCGTGACCGTCAGCGCCTACCCTCTTTATGACTGGCGCGTCAGTGACGTCTGGACGGCCAACGCCCGTTTTGGTTTTGACTATAACCGCCTTTACGATCTCCTGTACCAGGCAGGCCTTACGATCGGGCAAATGCGGGTGGCAAGCCCGTTTAATGACTGCGCCCAGGAAAGCCTGAAGCTTTACAAAGTTATTGATCCTGCCAACTGGGCGCGCATGGTCGGGCGCGTCAACGGCGTCAACTTCACGGGTTTGTACGGAGGTACGACGGCCATGGGCTGGAAAACCATCAAACTGCCGCCCGGCCATACCTGGAAGTCCTATTATGAATTCCTGCTTTCCACAATGAACGAGAAAGCGGCGGAACACTACAACAACATTTTGGAGAGGTCTAAAAGTACTGGATGAAAGGGGGCACCGTCGATCCCGGAACTGCCGATGAAGTGCTGGCCGCCTATCCTCTGGCGACCGTGACGGGAAAGTCGGGCCGTTACGTCGACCGCGACGTCATTCAGTTTATGGGCTATCCCGACGACATGCCGGTCAGCAATTTCCGGCAGGTGCCTTCCTACAAGCGCATGTGCATCTGCATCATGAAGAATGATTACTTTTGCAAGTACGCCGGGTTCGGTCCAACCAAGGGAGCGATTGCCCGGCGCCGGGCCGCCGTCAATAAATACCGCAATATTTTATGAAAACCTCCTATCAATCCCCCGTTTACAAAATCCGGCGCGTTCCCCTGGACCAGATACGTTCCAATGCCTATAACCCGAACAGCGTAGCTCCCCGAAATGAAGCTGCTCTACCAGAGCATCAAGGAGGACGGTTATACGATGCCTATCGTTTGTTATAAGCTGGAGGACGGGACCTATGAAATCGTGGACGGGTTCCACCGCTGCCAGATCATGAAGACTTACCGCGATATTTACGAACGGGAGGGTGGCATGATGCCGGTGGCCGTAATCGACAAGCCTCTTGAAACCGCATGGCTTCCACCATCAGGCACAACCGTGCCCGGGGATCTCATAATATCGCCCTCATGACCAATATTATCCAGGAGTTGACGGAGGCGGGCATGTCGGATGCGTGGATACTCAAAAATCTGGGGATGGACGCGGAAGAATTGTTGCGCCTCAAGCAGCTCAGCGGGATTGCCTCCCTGTTCCGGGACGAGGAATTCAGCCGGGCATGGGAATCGAAATAATATCAACCCGGAATCCATGAATAAATATGTCGCTCAACTGCTGGAAGTCATTCAGAAGAAAACAGGCTGTGACACGAGCGGCGCCGTGCGCTGGCTGGCGAATCAGGCCGGGGGTGTCGGAAAGAACGGCATGGTACTGGAAACAGCAGGAGAAACTGAGAAAGGCAACGGAAAAAGAACCTCGGCAGAATAGCCGAAGAATTGAAAAATGAGTGAAATGCCTCACGCCATGCCATTGAATGTTGCAGGGCGCCCGGTTCTTCTTGCTTAACATGCAGCTTTTCTAAATGGCAGCATGATTGGATTGTTGGGTGCGCCGGCGGGATGTTCTTCCGCTCCCGGCACGGCAGCGAATAAAGATGTTCCGGAGCGGGGCAATGATACAGCCTGTTTACCGTTGTTCTGGACAGGTTGGAATAGGTTCGGGAATTGTGTTCCTTCATGCCGGAAAACATGATGGCCTGTTCCAGAACAGGCTGTCCACAGATGACCGCATTCATCTGTTTCCGGCCGTGTGAACAGTGCGGGAACGGTTTCTCTAAAGAGTAGTTGCATCCTGATATTTTTTGGATTATATCATTTTTCATGAAATGGCTTTTGATTTTCCTGATAAGTCCCTGCATGGCTTTTGCTGAAAGTATCAGGGGAGTCGTGATTAACGTGATTGACGGCGACACGGTCATCCTTCTGGAAAAGACGCCTGAACAAATGCGTACGCACCGGATACGGCTTGAGGGAATTGATGCGCCGGAAAGGGGCAGGACGGGGATGAAGGCGCCAAGAAATACCTGGAAAAGCTGATTTGGGGAGAGACGGTTACAGTCCGGTATACCGAGAATGACAGGTACGGCCGTATTTTAGGGGAAATATGGCATGGAAAAATGTTCGTCAACGAAGAGATGGTGAAGGAAGGATGGGCGTGGATTTATAAAAAAATTTTTTTCCGCCAGCCGGAAGCTCGTTTCTCTTGAAAGGGATGCCAGAAAGGCCCAAAAAGGCATCTGGTCTGACCCGAATCCCATATCTCCGTGGGAATGGAAAGCAGCAAAAAGAAAGGAAAAATCTAAGGGGAAAAATACTGGGGAGATCCCTTATTAAATCGTTTTCCGGGAAAATGCCTCGTTCGTGATGCTGCTGGACAGGGGATTTTCAATAAGCAGGAAAAACGGATGCTTTTAACGGCGGGCGCGGTTCAGGAACATTTCCGTTGTGGCCTGCCCTCCTGCTCCGGTTCAAAGATAGCGGGGAGCGGAGTGTTTGCCCTGGAGCCCCTGCCAGGGCCATGTTTCAGGAGCGGAGCGGTAAGGCAGGAGATAGTCCACAGCTTTTTTGAATGGAAGCCCCGGCGGGGGTTTTCCGGTAACGGTAGTTCTTATCGCCCATGCGTTCTGCAAGATGCACCAGGTATCCCCATGCCTGAAGAGTGTAAACGCTGTATTGCCAGGGTTCCGCCCGTTTGAGTTCTTCGGGCTGGGATCCGTCGGGAGCGATGTGGCGGTCCATGTTGGCGAAGGCTTCCGCCAGCCATTGGGCCGCTTCATGACTGCGGCCCAGGAAGGATGCCAAATGGGCGCATTGCGCCACATAAAAACAGATAATGGTTGTTGCTGCACGTGTGTGCATGCCTGCCCTGCCTGCTGGTAGTCAGCCATGTGTAATACTGGTTCAGCCACGCATCCACCTGCTTCCATTCCTCTGCCGTTAGGGCATTGGAGCATTTCAACGCCGTCAAAGCTTCCAGGAATTCGGGCATGCGGTAAAGGTCGATGATGCCTCCTCCGTCTCCTTCCGTCCGGTGTCCGGGGCGAATTTGGGGCATATTTCAGATGGGGCTGCATGCGGGTTGCCGGAGCAATGAACCAGGCTTTCAGCCATTGCCCGGCCCGGGAGGCGACTTGCGGATTCCTGCCGAGTTCATATTGCCGTCCCAGGCTGCAGACCGTGCCGATGAAAGCGGCCATCCTGCCGCTGTCGTCCATGCTGCGGAGCCGTTTGTTCTTTTGCCGTCAATAGGTTTGTAAGGACCGTCCGGATTGGCGGGATCCGGCCAGTAATAAAGGGCATAGCTGACATATTCATTGGTCTGCGCTTTTTTCTCCGAACAGGCTTTTTTTTCTCTCAAGGGTGATGACGGGTGCGTTCAGAGGACTGCCATGCACCATGGAAAAGAGAAGCGCCGTGAAAGGGAAAGAGATGAACCAAAACCTCCAAAATGCCATTACCCTATTCAAGCAGGAACCTTTTGCCGGGACAACCGGGAAATGGAGCAATGCCCTGATTTCCTTGCAGAGCCGTTTCCGGCCGCTTTCCCGGTCATCCGGGGGTGTGGCGCTGCGGAAAGGGATTCCGGAAAGTCAGTCCGGCCCTTTTCCAGGATTGCGAGTTTCCGCATCAGGCCAGATGCATGCCGCCGGTAACGCCAAAGACCTCCGCAGTAATGAAGCTGGATTCCTGGGAGGCGAGAAAGACGTATAGTCCGGAGAGTTCCACAGGTTGCCCTGCCCTTTTGAGAAGCGTTTTCCGTCCGAATTCCGGCAGGTCCTTCTGCAGCTGGCCTCCGGTTACTTGCAGGGCTGTCCAGATGGGGCCGGGAGCCACCACGTTGACCCGGATGCCTTTGGGGGCAACCTGCTTGGCCAGGGAGCGGCTGAACGCGATGATGGCCGCTTTTGTGGAAGCATAGTCCACTAGGTTCTTGCCGGGCTGGTAGGCCTGAATGGAGGAGCAGGTAATGATGCTCGTCCCCGGCTTGAGATGCGGAAGGGCTTCCTTGGCAATCCAGAACAGGAGAACACGTTTACTTCAAATGTCTTGGCTAATTGTTCCGTGGTAATGTCCCGGATATCTTCCACCGCCACTTGTTTACCGGCTACCAGGGCCATGATGTCCAGTCCGCCAAGTTTTTCCAGGGCATCCCTGATGAGTTTTTTACAAAAGACTTCATCGCTGAGGTCCCCGGCAGTAGGACGGCCTTCCGGCCCTCTTTTCTGATGAGTTCCGCCACTTCTTCGGCATCGCTTTGTTCTTCAGGGAAGGTAGTTCAAGGCTACGTCGGCTCCTTCGCGTGCGTAGGCAATAGCCGCCGCCCGGCCTATTCCCGAGTCTCCCCCCTGTGACCAGGGCTTTTCGTCCACGGAGCCTGTTGCAGCCATGGTAGCTTTGTTCCCCGGAATCCGGCACGGGTTTCATTTCGGATTGCAGGCCGGGGGCTTTCTGCTGCTGTTGTTCATATCCTTCCTGGCGGAATTCGCCGCGCGGGTCCTGTATTTCGTTAGTGCCTTCTGTGCTCATTTTTTCGTCAGTCATATTTTGATGCGGAGTTGACGGAAGGGGAAAAGCGCTGCCATGCGGGAAATAGCCGGCAGCATTCCCTTTTCCGGCATTCTTCATTCCTGTCGTGATGACCAGGCTTCGGACAGCCTGTTCAGGGAAAGACATGTTTTTATTTCAATATGCCATTGATATTTATTTATATAGGAATTTTCTAAATGTTGTTTTTATTGGCCGGAGAAAGTTATTTGATTTTCAGATTTCCTGAATTTCCCCAATCCACTTTAGGGGAAAAACATCCTTGGGATGATTGATGATTTTAGAATAATTTAATTTCTTCTTCTGTTTTACCACCGTTTTTGATGCCGTCCGTAAGTGAAATATCCGGCTGTATCCGCCAGGAGCGTCGGAAGGGTGGGAATGTCTTTCATTTCTACGGGGGTGCCAGCCGAAGGCGCCGCAGAAAAGCCGGTATCTGGATGGTGTCAGCCCGTCCCCAAACGGCTAAGACCGGGGAACGAAGGGAAAGATATTTCTTTTCCTTCCTGTTTACAGGCGGAAAAAAAGAAATGAAAGAAAACGGAATCAGCTTTCTTCCTGTTCCAGTTTCGCTTTCCTGGCCAGGATTTTTTCATGACGGCACGGCGATCTCCTTCCGGTATTTCCACGGGGTTGCCGCGATAGTCGCTGGTCATGGCGGCCAGGGCCCCTCCTACGTGGCGCATGTTGAAAATCGGCAGTTTCCAGGTGGAAGGCTTTTTCCGGATCGGGTACGTAGGCAAAGTCGGAAGCGGGATGTGCCTCCCCGTCCACTTTTTTTGTTTTGGATTCATGGTTGCGGTCCATGAGTAATGGACAACCGCCTTTACCGGCCATGGTGGAAAAGCTCCGGGATAAGACACGGAAATCCGCCTGCCCAACTTAATCAATATGGGAAAGCAGTTTATTCCGGGCTGTTTTCTTTTTTCCGCAGAGCGTGCCGGCACCGCCCGTTTTCCGCTTCCGCGTTTTACCCTTTACAAGAGGGCTGTGATAGATAAGCATGTCCTTATCAATTTATAATAATTCTTATTTATGGAAAATACATATCGTCATGCCCAGCTTCCGGAAGGGCGCGTTCCCGCCCTGCGCGTGGAACCAATGCCTGCGGATACCAATCAGAGCGGGGAAGTATTCGGCGGCTGGGTGATGAGCCAGGTGGACCTTGCGGGAGCCAATACCGCCATGCGCTATGCATTGAGCCGCTATATTGTGACGCGTGCGGTGAGCAGCCTGACGTTTGAAGCTCCTGTGCTGGTGGGCGATGTAGTGTCCTTTTATACGGATATTATCAAGGTGGGCCGCACCTCCGTCACCGTGAAGGTGGAGGTATATGCGGAACGTCTGACGAAGCTTTGCAATAACATTGCCAAAATTACAGAGGCGGAGCTGGTTTATGTAGCCCTGGGGAGGATAAGAAACCGATTACCCTGGAAGAGTCCTGCGCCCGATTTGCGCAGTGCTGTTCTCTTGAGACGGGAGATTCCTCTTCCTGTTCCTGAACAGGGGCGGAATTTTCCTCTTCAAGCTGCTTTTTTCCGTTTGCGGGTGATTCCCTTGTCTTTGTCCACCAGGGCGAAGATGAAGGAACTGGCCGCGGCAATGGCGCCGATGGTGGCGAAAGTGGTATGAAAGGCGGTTTCCACAGCCTTTCCGGAGGTAGCCGAATGGCCGCCGAAGCTGTCCAGCAGCAGGGGAGGCCGCGGCAATACTGACAGCAATGGAGAGCTGCATGATCGTGGAAAGCAGGGAGTTTCCGCTGCTGGCGTCTGCATTGGGGAGGTCAATCAGCGTCAGGGTGTTCATGCAGGTGAACTGAATGGAGTTGGCCCCCGCCCAGCAGCACGCGAGCATGCCCAGGAGAATAAGTTCATGGGTTCCGGGGCCTACAAAGTGGAAGAGGCCAGCAGCGCTCCTATGGTGAAGGTATTGACGACCATGATGTTCCGGTAACCAAATTCCCGAGCAGACGCGGCGCAACCGTTTTGCCAGCAGATTGCTCAGGGCCAGCGGAATCAGGGACATGCCGGACTGAAGAGCGGAATAACCAAGCACCACCTGGAAGAAAAGCGGCATCAGGTACGGCAGGCAGCTTCCGCCCAGGCGGCAGACGATGTTGCCGGCGATTCCGATGGCAAAGTTTCTGATGCGGAACAGGGCCGGGCTGAAGATGGGGGCTTTTGAACGGAACGCCAGCGCCCAGTACAGAAGCTGGAGAATGCCTCCGGCTGACGTGAGGATGGCCATGCGCGTCTTATCGGTTACGCCTCCCGCGGAGGAGAGGCCCATTGTAGCCAGCACGGCGGAGGAGGAGAAGAGGAAGAACCCCCGCCAGTCGAATTTCTGTTCCCGAACCGCTTTCAGGTCCGGCATCAGCTTCGAGTGGCCCACAGGCCCGCCATGCCAACCGGGATGTTGATCAGGAATATCCAGTGCCAGGAAGCGTACTGCGCGATGATGCCGCCCAGCACCGGCCCCAGAAGGGGACCCAGCAGCGCAGGAATCGTCACAATGTTCAGGACATTGACGAACATGGAACGGGGATAGGAGCGCAGGACGACAAGGCGCCCGACGGGCATCAGGAAGGCGCCGCCTATTCCCTGGATGACGCGGCATACCGTCATCATGGTAACGGAGGCGGAAAGGGCGCACAGCAGGGAGCCCACGGAAAAAACGGAGATGACCAGCAGGAAAGTACGGCGGGAACCCAGTTTGTCGGATATCCATCCGGAGGCCGGTATCAGGACGCAGACGGTGAGCATGTAGGCCGTTACCAGGGAGTGGAGCTGCAGCGGATGGCTGTTGAAGCTGCGGGCAATGGTGGAATGGCCGTGTTCAGGATGGTGGCATCCAGCATTTGCATAAAGAATGCCGATGCCACAAGAAAGGGCAGGTAGCGCAGAGCTTTGAAGGATGTCGGCAGTTTTTCCATGAAAGACCGCCGGCAGTATCCGGCCTGGCTCCATCCAGGGCAAGGCAGATGTTTGTTCCGCTTTACGCCCCGGGTTCCGGAGGGCGTCGCTTCAGCACGCGTTTGAGAGCCATGCGCGCACGGGCTCGTCATAAAGCTTCAGGCACCCGTAAGCTACGGCAATGCAGAGGAGTAAGACGCCAGCCGCCACGGGGAGCGCACGGGAAAGAGGGACTTCCGCGTCGTGAACCCAGGCCAGGTAGAGATATACGATAGGATAGTGGGTGATATAAAGGGGATAGGAGATGTTTCCCAAAAACCGACTGGCTCGGGCGGAAATGTCTCGGGGATGTCGCTGGCCCCGAGGAAGACTACCGCGGGAAAGATGACAATGATGCAGAAGGCGTCATACAGGCCGTTCAGGCGGAAATGTTCCGCGCCTCCTACATGGGGGAGCCGCCAGCGCTCCCGCCAGAAGCAGGCTGCACCACCAGAAACCATGCCTGATCCGTCCCGGTTTGCACAGGCGGAACAGGAGCAGGCCGCCGAAGAAGGGGGAACATGAGCCGTGTGAGCCCCACACGGCACTGTTCCGCATCCAGAGTCCAGCCGCCGATGTTGTTGCCCTGCGTGTAGCACTGGTGAATGAGGGCGCAGCCCGCCAGAAAGACCAGGACCGCCAGCCATCTGCTGGTAAACTTTCTGATGAGCACGGCGTAAAGGATGTTGGCGACGTATTCGAAGAAGAGGGACCAGGCCGGACCGTTCAGCGGGTGCATTTCCGACCATCCGCGCACATCCAGGGAAACGGGAACGGGCAGCAGCGTGAAATCCCACGGTCATGACCAGCAGCATTTTCCATACGGGGGTTTGCTCGAGGTTCGGGAAGATTTCAGAGCCCTGGAAGTAAAAGAGGATTCCCCCAACAGCATTCCCATGACCACCATGGGTTGAAGGCGCACCAGCCGCCGCTTGCAGAAGTTCCACAGGGTCATGTTTCCCCAGCGATCGTCATAGGCGTATCCGATGACGAAGCCGGACAGCATGAAGAAAAAGTCCACGGACAGATAACCGTGGTTGATGATCTGGTCCGTATGGAACTGGAGGTCCCTGGCGCTGCCTTCAAACATGTGGAACAGAACTACCATGACAGCGGCCACCCGCGGAGGCCGTCCAGAGCGGCGTAGTGCGGTTTGGGAGCCGGGAAGGAGGCAGGGGACGGAGTGCTCATAATGTATAATACGGCGGGAAATGGTGGTTTTTACATAAAAAAGCTGCCACCTTTCCCGGATTTCTCCTTCTGCCCGGCAGAAGGAGGATGAGAAAGTTCCGTATTTCCGTGAAATACCCGCCGGACACGTTCAGCGTGACTGGAGCGTGACGCGGTTGATCAGAGGTTTGCCTTCCAGAAAATCCCGGATGTTGCGCAGGGTGACTTCCGCAATATTGTGCAGGGCTTCTTTCGTGAAAAAAAGCCCTGGTGGGGAAGTCAGGATAACGTTGTTGAAGGAAAGAAGGCGGGCCAGGGTGTCGTCATCAATGATTTTGTCAGATTTGTCTTCGTAGAAATATTCTCCCTCTTCTTCGTACACGTCCAGTCCGGCAGACCCCACTTTTTTTTTGATTTCAGGCCGTCAATCAGCATTTCCGTGTTAATCAGCTTGCCGCGTCCCGTATTGATAATCATTACTCCCTCCTTCATTTTTCCGATGGAATCCGTATTGATCAGGTGTTCCGTTTCCGGAGTAAGGGGGCAGTGCAGGGAAATGATGTCGGACCGGGCATACAGATCATCCAGAGTGGTGTACGTGATGCCGGCTTCTTCCGCAAAGCGCCGGTCAGGGTACGGGTCATAGGCCAGGATATTCATCCCGAAGCCTTTGAGAATGCGGATGAGGATTCTGGCGATTTTCCCCGTTCCGATGATGCCGGCCGTTTTCCCATTCATGTCAAAGCCCATCAGGCCGTGAAGGGAAAAATTGCCGTCCCTGGTGCGCAAGTAGGCGCGGTGTATTTTTCGGTTCAGGGAGAGCATCAGGGCCACGGCATGTTCCGCCACCGCATAGGGAGAGTATTGGGGCACCCGCACGACGGGCAGTTCCGCTTCTTCCGCCGCTTTCAGGTCCACGTTGTTGAATCCGGCGCAGCGCAGGGCCAGCAGTTTGACGCCGTTTTCCTTCAGGCGCCGTATTACTTCCCGGTTTGCCGTGTCGTTGACGAAAATGCACGCTACGTCCGTACCGCGGGTCAGAGGCACGCTGTCCGGAGTGAGATGCCCTTTGAAGTAGCGTATGTCGTCATGGGAATTCGCGCTCATTGACAGGATTGAAGGAATCCCGGTCGTAGGGCTTGGCGTCAAAGAACGCAATGCGGCAGGAATGGTCGGTCATAGGGAGGGGGCGTGAGGTTAGTCTGTAGGCGTTTTTTTCTTTGCGCTTCCCTGGCCGGCGACGGCCGCCATGCGTTTGCGGATTTCTTCCGGATCCCCAAGAAAGTAGTCTTTTTCCAGGTTCAGGGAGTCGTCAAATTCAAATACATAAGGGGTGGCGGTAGGAAGATTCAGGGAAAGAAGCTGTTCGTCAGGAATGTTTTTCAAATATTTGATCATGCCCCGCAACGTGTTGCCGTGGGCTACGATCAGGATATTGTCCAGCGTCCGGAGAGAAGGAAGAATGGTTCCTTTCAATAGGGCATCATACGGTTGATAGTTTCTTTCAGTGATTCCGTGCGCGGAAGCTCGCTGTCCGGCACTTCCTTATAGCGGGGATCCCATTTGGGGTTGGCGGATCGTCCTCCGCCAGGGGAGGAGGCGCCACGTCATAGCTGCGCCTCCAGATCAGTACCTGTTCGTCTCCGTATTTTTGGGCCGTTTCGCTTTTGTTCAGTCCCTGGAGCATGCCGTAGTGCTTTTCATTCAACCTCCAGCTTTTGGAGACGGGCAGCCAGTCCTGGTCCAAACGGTCCAGCACGCAGTTGAGCGTTTTCACGGCTCTCTTAAGATAAGAGGTGTAGGCATGGTCAAAAGCCATTCCCCTGTCTTTCAGAAGGTCGCCCGCGCGGTTGGCTTCCTGTATTCCCAATTCCGTCAGGTCCACGTCCGTCCATCCGGTGAATCTGTTTTCACGGTTCCACGTGCTTTCTCCATGGCGCAGAAGGACAATTGTTTTCATATTGATAAATTTAGACAGGCGCCCTCCGGTTTTTCGCACAAAGGAATGAGGATACATGACATGATCACATTCCACGGAACGGAAGGCATTCGTGCTGTCCGGCCCCGTCAGATTTCTGGCGGAGGGAAAGGGCATTCCGCAGATTCGGAGAAGAGAGAAAAAATTGTTATTGGCAACCGTCTTCAAATGAATTAACTGTTCAATATGATGAAGCAATATGGTTTCAGTTGGTCTGCCGCCCTGATGGCCGTCGGAGTGGGAGCATTGGCATGGGCCGGCCCTGAGGCTGTCCAGAATGTACAGAAACCCGCTCTTTCCGGAGGAACCCCGTTGTATTCGGGTTCGGCGGGGAAGGGAACCAGGAGTTCATGCTGAACGGAAAACCATTCCAGATCCGCGGCGCGGAGATGCATCCCCAGCGCATTCCCCGTGAATACTGGAGGCACCGCATCAGGACCGCCAAGGCCATGGGACTGAATACGATTGCATTTTACGTGTTCTGGAATGACCATGAGCAGCCGGACGGCAGCTTTGACTTTAAGACGGGGAACCGGGATCTGGAAGGGTTTCTCAAGTTATGCCAGGAGGAAGGCATGTGGGTTTTGTTCCGTCCCGGCCCCTATGCGTGCGGGGAATGGGACCTGGGAGGGCTGCCTCATTATTTGCTGAAGGATCCCAAGGCCAAATTGAGAACTACGGAAGACGCCAAATTCATGAAGGCGCAAACGCGTTATCTGGAGGCCGTGGCCCGTGTGGCGGAACCTTTTTTAGCCAAAAACGGGGGGGCCCATTCTGATGACCCAGCTTGAAAACGAATACGGGAGCTACCAGCGGAAAGACCGCAAGTATATGGAATGGCTGAAGGCGTTCTGGAGCAGGAAGGGTTTTGGCCCCTTTTACACATCCGACGGCGCGGGAGAGCATTTTCTGAAAGGGGTGGTGCTTCCGGACGTGGCCGTAGGGCTGGATCCGGGGTTGAATGACGGCCATTGGAAGGTGGCTAATAAATGCAATCCGGGAGTTCCCGTTTTTTTCCTCGGAAACGTATCCGGGCTGGCTGCGGCACTGGGGGAGGGGAATTGGGCCCCCACCCCTGGCGTTGTCAACCATGTCCGCTGGTTTATGGACAAGGGACGCTCCTTCAGCTTGTTCGTTTTCCATGGAGGCACCAATTTCGGATTCTCGGCCGGAGCCAACAACGGGGGCCGGGAAAATACCAGCCGGACCTGACGAGTTATGATTACGGTTCTCCCGTGGATGAGCAGGGGCGGATGAATGAATATTATGCCCAGATGCGGGAAATCATCTTGGAAAAGTTGCCCCCGGAGCCGCGGTGCCGGAACCTCCCGCAGACATTCCGGCCATGGAAATTCCGGAGTTCACGCCCGCAGTGCATGCCGGCCTTTGGGAGAACCTGCCCAAGCCTTTCCGGAGCAAGTTCCCGCAGCCTCCCTATTTCGAACAGTGGAATCAGAATCAGGGCATTGCCGTTTACAGCACTGCCGTTCCGGCAGGACCGCCTGAAACGCTGGAATTTACCAATGTCAATGACTATGCCCAGGTGTATCTGGATGGAGAGCTGGTCGGCACGCTGGATCGACGGCTGGGGCAGAAGAGTGTGAAGCTGCCGGAGCGCAGGAAGCCGGGAACGCTGGAAATTCTTGGTGGAGGCCATGGGGCATATCAATTTCCATATCAGCATGGAGAGTGACCGCAGGGGGTGTACGGTCCTGTGAAGCTGGGAACGCGCGAGTTAAAGAACTGGACGGTGAGGGCGCTTCCCCTGAAAGCCGACTCCATGGTACGGGCTCCCCAAAGGAAAGGGGCCTTCCCAGAAACGGGAAGGAGCGCATTTCCGGGCCGTCGTGAATATTGAAGAGCCTCAGGACACGTTTCTGGACATGTCCCGCTATGTCAAGGGGTATGTATGGGTGAACGGAATCAACGTGGGACGGTATTGGAATGTGGGCCCTCAATTAAGGCTGTATGTTCCGGCCCCATTCCTGAAAAAAGGAGAGAATGTGATTGATATTCTGGACCTGCACGAAAAGGAGCCCAAGCCTGTCCGCGGCATGAAGGAACGCAACAAGGAACCCGGAAAGATAAATACCAAAAACCTGGACAACCAGTGGTGATGCTGGTGCGCTTTCCGCTTGCGGTTCCGGATTTTTCATGAATTTGAACTATGGGAAAGACCGCAAGCGGGGAGTGGATTTCCTGGCGTCGCAGTTTCTCTGGAATTCCGGTTTGAACATTTCTTCAGCCAATGCTGCAAGGCGGGAGTGGCGGGACCAGGATTGCCCAAAACGTTCATCCAGCAGTTCGGCAAACGCTTTTTCCGTTGTTGCTGGGCTGTCCGGAAGAGTGCGCTCCTAGCTGGTCCGGCAACGGTTCCTGGCGTTTTTATCTCCATGGGAACAGCGGTTCCCATGACGGTTTTTCGCAGGTATGAGGAAGAGCCGCCGATGGAACGGCGAGCCTCACAGCGTTCCGATTTATGGTTTTTCAGGATTCTGACGGATAGCCGACACTCTGGGCGTACAGGACTTTTTTGAGGACGGGGAGCTTCAGGCACTGCTGGATATAATTGGCGTTAATCATGGCGCGGAACACGGTGCCGAGCCCTTCGGAAGCACAGAAAAGGTAAACGTTTTCTCCAATGAACCCCGCATCCGTGCAGGCCGTGACCAGCTTTCTCCTGGCATCAAAGTCTCCCGGCTGTTTGGACTGGTCTACTACATAGACCAGGTTTAACGGCGCGGTAGCCGCGAATTCCTGTGTTCCCGTAGCGGCCCGCATGTCGCCCTGTACCACTTTCTCCAGCCGGTGGGTTTCCGGCTTGTAAAGATAGGAGCCCTGCGGCAGGACGACATAGATTTCTATTTCATTGGAATTCCGGGAAGACGGCGCCGTACGATAGTCGGGATCGTCCCGGTTGACGCCTTGCGCCGCCCAGAGCAGGGAGGACAGGACTTCCACCGGGATAGGTTTGTCTGCAAAGGACCTGGTGGAATGCCGTTCATGAAGAACCTGCATGAGGGGCTTTCCTCCTTTTTATCTGGAGGAGGCAGCACGATGTCGTTACAGAGGGCCGTTCCGGAGAAGAGGCTTCCCGAAATGACGGCCAGAAACGGACTAAGATGAGAGAAAGTGTTCATAGGCAACGGAAAAACATATGTCAGCCAGGAATAATCAGCAGGATACTTGTATTTTTTCATGTTTTTGGAGACATGAAGAAGTCTGATACTATAAAATGACTATGAAAATACAAGAAAAAATACTCTGGTTTGATTCTTAACGGGTTCGGGAAAACGAACCTTCAGCAAAAGACCATTGTTTCAAGTTGACCTCAGAAAGGTATTGCGCTTTTATGTTACACGGAACAGGGATAAAACCGTCTCATTCCCCTGCCCAATTTGCTTCAACGCGTTCAAGCTGCATCCCCATGAATCCTGTCAATCCTCTGCGTCCCGGTTTTCCCAGGCATAAAAAAATCCTCTTCCGGCGGAATTATTATGACTATTGTCCTGGTGTTGGCTCTTGCCGCCGGAGGAGTGACTTACCACCGGGTTTCCGTTCAACGTAAGGCTGCCGCCGCTGAGCTGGCGGCCAGAAAGGAAGCGGAAGCGAAAGCGGCGCGTGTACGGAAAGCCGCGGAACTGGAGGCGGCGCGCAGGAAGGCGGAGGAACGGGCGCGCGCGGAGGCGGAGGAAAAAGCCCGTCTTGAGGCGGAACGCCTGGCTGCTGAGGAAGCCGCCGGAAAACGGCAGAACAAGGAATCGAAAGTGGCGGAGCCTTCCTGAGGAACCGAAGGAAGAACCCGTGGTCAGGAGGAAGATCCGCGGCTGGAGATTTTCAAGAAGCCTGTTCTTCTGGTCAGCCTGAAGGCCAATAACGCCGCCAACAGAAAGTTGTTTACGGATGCTTTCAATCTGGCCCTGGAAACGGGCCGCTATGACTTGTATGCCGATTTCCTGCGCTCCAATTTGGAGCGGGATGCCGTGAAGGTCATCAAATTCGGCAAATTTGACGCGTCCATGTACGATCAGAGCCCGTACCTCGTGCGCGCCAATGAACTGTACCAGCTCATAAGCAAAGTGGGAGCGGAAACCATCCAAGAACAAATCAAGGAGAGTTCCCCAGGTATTTCTATCCATGGCTTTTTTTTTCAGATCCTTCCGATCCCCTGAGACTTTTCCTGCGCACGATGGCGCGGGAGCAGACACCCGGGGAGGAGTGGGGAGGGATTTTGAGGAAGTGGGCGGAATTCTGGATGAAAACCTCCGCCATGCCCCGGAGCAGGTATTCCTCCCTGGCGCTGGCCTGCGCCATGCTGAATCCCCGCATCGCCTCCAGTCCGTCCAGGCTGCGGGCGTCTTCTTCCACCAACATTTCCACCACTCCCCTGACGCTGGAACAGGTATTCGAGTACTTCGTGGAGATGGATGAAGCCCACGAGCTTCTCACGGACATTTCCAAATTAAGCCCTTCCGAGCTGTTGTTTGTGGTGGATGCGTCTGCCGAGGTCGGAGATGGATTGGGCGCGCAAAAGGTGCGCCTTACCCGGAAAGGATGGGGCGGAGCCTATTCCATGATCCGTTACCGGATGGACCGCGCCGCCCTCGGCAAGGACCCTTACACGGATTACACCTTCCAGGAGATTCTGGATGAAGGCGGCATCTGCATGGACCAGGCCTATTTTGCCGTGAATACCGCCAAGTGCAACGGCATTCCCTCCGCCTATGTTACCGGGGACGGCAACCGCGGGCCGCATGCCTGGGTCAATCTGCTGACTACGGATGAAACCTGGCAGTCCTACGGCGGGTACGGATATAATACGGGCATTTTTCCCATCCGCACAACTGCAAGTCAAAGCATGAATCCACCCTTCTCCAGGGTATGGACAAGAAGGTGAATGGCGCCCGGCTGGATACTTCCCTGGATTATCTTTCCCTGGCGGACCTGTTTGAGGAGATGCAGAAGCCGGATTGCGCCCGGGTAATGCTGGAAGCCGCCACACAGGCCACTCCCGGCAGCCCCTGGGCTGGGAACGCCTGATTGCGCTGATGGGACGCCCGGAGAGCGGCACGAAGCTGGAAGAATGGGATGAACTGGTGGCCATGATTAAGCGCAAGTTCCGTTCCCGTCCGGATTACCTGGCCATGGCCGCCCGCGTGGAAGATGAGTATATTTTCCCCATGAGGGACGCTTCCACCAATAAGCGCCATGTTGCCCGCGATTTGAAGAAGCTGGAAAAGGAGACGGACGAGGGGCGCAGCGACCTGACTTCCGCCGCCATCAAACGGCAGGCGGATCTCCTGATGGAAAACGGGGACAAGGCCGGGGTGGCTGCCCTGTACCGGAAGTCCATGAAGGATTATGCTCGCCGCGCGGAAGTATTTGAAGCGCTGATGGGGCAATATTACGAGTACGTTTCCCAGGATCAGGATGCCGTGCTTCAGCTGGCCAGGGAGGCGGAGTCTTCCTACAACCGGTATATCCGGACTAAATCGGGCGATTATTTCAAGGTAAAAGAAGCCGCCATCCAGCGGAGGATAGCCGGGTATTATGAAAAGGGGGTAATGGGAAAAAAGCCGACTCCCTGCGCAAGGATGCGGAGAAGCGGGAGAAGAACAGCAAGAAGGGCATCCGGGAAGAAAATTAGTGCGGAGGTGCCTGCGGCCTTTCATTCTCGGGTGGGTTCGGCCGTATTCGTTTCCGGCTGCGGCATACCCGCGGAATGAACGTTTTTAGACTGGAATGCTGTCTTATCTTCAATTAATACATGACTTATATGGCAAGAGAGCCTTACGCGAACTTCTGGCCCAAAGTGGCGGATACCGCTTTTGTGGCGGAAAGCGCTGATCTGATTGGAGATGTTACCATTGGGGAACATGCCAGCGTCTGGTACCATACCACGCTGCGCGCAGATATCAATAAGATCGTCATTGGTGATTACTCCAATATCCAGGACAACAGCTGCATCCACCTGGCAGACGATTTCGGCTGCTATATGTAGGCAAGTACGTAACCGTGGGGCACGGCGTGATTCTGCACGCCTGCACGGTGGAGGATAATTGCCTGATAGGAATGGGGTCCATTATTCTGGATGGAGCGGTCATCGGCCAGGGGTCTGTGGTGGGAGCGGGCGCGCTCATTACCAAAGGTACCGTCATTCCTCCCAATTCCCTGGTGCTGGGTTCTCCTGCCAAGGTGGTGAAGGACCTGGGGCCGGAATCCGCGGATAATAACCACAAATGGGCGGAAAAATACGTCAAGGTGGCTGCCCGCTATACGGAACGGGTTATTAATCCCGGTTTTTAACATGTGATTTCCGCCCGCCATGCCGGATGAACATTTGATTACTCTGGAACCTTACGCCCTGCTTTACACCCGGGCCGGGGCGGGTGTGTGCCTGCGTGATCCGCTGACCGGCAAGGTGGGCGTCATTTTCATGGAGCTGACAGACGGCATGGCCCTGGAACGCTGCCTGAACGGGGAACGCCCGGTACGGCCGGACACGTCTTCCCTGCTGGCTCACTTTTTATCCGCCATGGAATGCCGGGTGAGGCTGGTGCTTATCAACGGCCGCAAGGATGAAGTCTTTTATGCCCGCGTGACCATAGAGGCTGCCAATGAGGTGATGGACAAGCTGGTGGAGCTGGACGCCCGCCCTTCAGACGCCCTGATGATGGCAGTCCGGTTTGGAACCGCAATCAAGATTGTTCCCTCCGTATGGGAGAGCATGGAGAACATTCTGCCCCAACTGGAGCAACTGGATGCGGATTCCCGGACAGCCGCGCTCCGGTATATGTGGGAGATTCGTAAAAATTGCCTTTTCCGACTTTTTGTTCCTGCATCCGCTTTCCTTCCGGCGGCATGGCTGTTGCATATAGGGTTCTGCTTCCGGGAGGACCTACTTTTTTAGAGAAAAAAAACTTGCTAAGGCACGGGAATCTTATACATTCGCCGCACATCACTTCAAGTGGGTAGATTCCCGAGCGGTCAAAGGGGGCAGACTGTAAATCTGTTAGCATTTGCTTTCGAAGGTTCGAATCCTTCTCTACCCACCACTTTTCATTTTATGGCGCGTTCTTTCAGAGAGCGCGTTTTTATTGTTTCATCATCCCCATGATACCGGGAAAGGAAAGAGGAAGCGGGGTTCTCGAGCAGGATGCACAAAGTGTTTTTTTCTGCCGGATGCCGGCGGAGAGACGGTTTTGTGAATGACTTGTTCAGCCTATCGACAAGACATGCCGGTCATGTTAGATATCCTCCTTGCCATTTTTCCACTCCTGCCGTTTTTGCTATGTTGACCACGCTTCTCATTCTGGGAGTATCCGCCGTTTTATTTGTCCAAGGGAGGATTCGTTCTGATCTTGTCGCGCTGTGTTCCCTGCTCTGCCTGATTATGTTCGGGATTTTGAGCCCGGAACAGGCGCTTTCCGGCTTTTCCAATTCCATTGTGGTGATGATGGTGGGGCTTTTCGTGGTGGGAGGCGCCATTTTCCGGACGGGCCTGGCCAAGATGATGGGCGGCAGAATCATGAAACTGGCCGGCAGGAGCGAGTTGCGCCTGCTGGTGCTGACCATGCTTGTTACAGCCGGCATAGGCGCCTTTGTCAGCAATACGGGGACGGTGGCGCTGATGCTACCTATTCTGGTGAGCCTGGCTGCGGACGGAGGCATTCAGACGAGCCGCCTGCTCATGCCCATGGCATTTGCCAGCAGTATGGGCGGCATGCTGACGCTGATCGGCACGCCCCCCAACCTTGTCGTCAACAACCAGCTTCAGGAGGCCGGAATGGAGGGGCTGGGCTTTTTTTGCGTTCACCCCCATCGGCCTTGTCTGCATCGTGACGGGCATCCTGGTGCTGATCCCCTCAGCAGGAAATTTCTGGGACGTCATGACGACAGGGCGGAACACGAAGCCAAGGGGAAATCCCCTCAGCCAGTTGATAGATGAGTACCAGATTATTAATAATCTTTACCGCCTCCGGGTGTTGGAGGATTCCCCTCTGACGGAACATCCTCTGCATGATCTTCAGATACCGGACCTTTACCGCGTGAATATTGTGGAGGTGCGCCGCAGGCATTCCGGCCGGCATTCCTTCCTGCAGACGGTCAGCCAGACTATGGCGGGTTCAGATACGAGGGTGGCCCGGGGCGACGTCATTTATGTAATGGGAGAGTTTGAGGACGTGGCCCGTTTTGCCCGGGAATATGGGGCGGAGATGATTAACCGGAAGACGTCGGAAGATACGGATTCCCTGTTGAAAAGCAAATTGAAGTTTGACGAGATAGGCATTGCGGAAATGCTGCTCATGCGGAACTCGGACCTTATCAACATGCCCGTGAAATCTTCGGGGCTGCGCGCCAAGTACGGGGTCAATATTCTGGCCATCCAGCGGGACAACCATTACATTTTCCATAATTTGAAGGATGTGAAGCTCCAGTACGGAGATACGCTGCTGATTCAGGGAACCTGGACGGATATTGCGCGCCTGAGCGAGAAAAACCTTTGAATGGGTTGTAGTGGGCCAGCCTCTGGCGGAGGCCTCCAAGGTGACCCTGACGCATAAGGCCCCCCTGGCCGCAGGCATTATGCTGCTGATGATTGCGGCCATGGTGTTCAACTGGGTGCCTGCTGTGGCGGCGGTATTGATTGCCGCCGTCCTGATGGTGTTGTGCGGCTGTCTGCGCAATGTGGAGGAGGCGTACCGGACGATCAACTGGGAGAGCATCGTGTTGATTGCCGCCATGCTGCCGATGTCCGTAGCGCTGAGAAGACGGGAGCCTCAGAGGCCATTTCCCACGGGCTGGTGGCCGGACTGGGGGGATTCGGGCCGTTTGCCCTGATGGCGGGCGTCTATTTCACGGCGTCCCTGCTGACCATGTTTATCAGCAATACGGCTACGGCGGTGCTTCTGGCGCCTATCGCCCTGCAATCCGCGGCAGTATGGGCATCAGCCCTTATCCGCTGCTGCTGGCGGTTTCCGTAGGCACCAGCATGTGTTTTGCCTCTCCCTTTTCCACGCCGCCCAATGCCCTGGTCATGCCGGCGGGGAAATATACGTTCATGGATTACGTGAAAGTGGGCGTTCCCCTGCAGGTGATTATGGGGCTGGTCATGGTCGTGGTGATTCCGCTGTTTTTCCCGTTCGGGAAGGCTTGACCGGTGGGAGTTCATGCGGCGGAAAAGGGGCATGGCCGGGTAATTTGCATGTATTGCTAAAAAAAGAGAGACAACCGGCACGTGCGGGAGTAGAAAAGGATTATTCAAGAACCCCGTTTAATCATGAAGTATTTGCTTATTGTTCTGGCCGTTGCGTTCGCCATGCCTTCCATGGCGGAGGAAGACGCTCCCAAGAGAATGACTTCTGCGGAGAAGAAAGCCGCTCTCCTTGAAAAAATATGATATTAACAAGGATGGAAAGCTGGATTCCGAAGAGAAGGCCAAGATGAAGGAAGACCTGAAGAAGCAGCGGGAGGAGGAACGGGCCAAGAGGCACGCTTCCCGCAAAGCGGATTAAGTTTTTTCCGTTTTAATGGCCTGTTTCCCGTCCGGTTTGAATCGGTTTCAGACCGGGCTGGGCCGTTCCGTCTGCCGCAAGGCAGTTGGCGGGAATATTGGCCGCCCATTCTTTTTTTACCGGCAGGGGGAATTTGTTCCCTCCTGTTGGCGCGCGCCCGGAATCCAGGTTACACGCCGGGGCCGGTTCCGCGTCTGCCGAACGATCTGATTTTATAGGCCAGGGTGTCTGCCAATTCCCGAAGGGCATTGAGCGGATTTTTTCCGCAGGACGTGACGTCCTTTCAGCATGGCTCCGGGCCGTATGGTTCCCGTTTCCCTGTGGTTGTGAATGACTGCCGCTGTTTGAGCGAACATGTTGTATTTTTCCAGCACCAGGCGCCTTGCCTCACGGATGGCGGGGGAGCCGTTTTTCATATTCTCCGTCCTCCATGGCCTTGCGGATGATTTCAAGGGCTTTTGCGGGTTGTCCAGCGGGATGGGGATGAAGCTTTCCTGCGGGAAGCATTCCGTTGCCAACGGATCCCCGGCGTAAAAGGGAAGGGTCATGGCGACAAAGGCATCAGACAGTTTTTCCGTCCAATGATGGGGTTCCAGATGGTTTTCCACGCATAGATGATATTTGTAGTCATCCATGGCGACGGTTTTATTTTCTATTTCCCGGATGCCGTGTCCGAACCAGTCCAGTTCCGGCAGACGGTCCGCCAGGTAACGCGTAAGATCATAGCGCTTTTTATGCATGGTATGCGTATGCTGCTTGGCGGAGCAGATGGTGGAGAGCATTTTTGTCTTCGGGAATTCCTTCTGGTCCAGAATTTCCTGCATGGGCTTGATGTACAGCCATTCAAGACATCCGCGGCCCAGGGTGTGCCCGGGGTGCGGAAGGTCCCGGGCGGGTGGGTGGTGAGAACGGTGCCGAATTGGCTGGTGTATGCCCTGCTGTAGATTTTGATGGAGGGGGCTCCACCGTAATAGGATAGTCTGGTCCGGAGGGCAGAGAAGGGGTTCCGTTTCATTCCTGATGATGCCCACGGGAGTTCTGGGGAAATTCGTCGTATACCAGAACCCAGTCGTAATCCGTCATGGCGGCGTCCGTGCAGAACAGGCAGTCGCCCCACAACAGGGATTCCGTTTGATCCGGAGAGGCCTTCATGGATTTTCTGATGACCTTGATGCGTGTGGGGCGGGGGAATCCGTCATGGGAGTACAGGCGTTGAATAGGGGGACGCGGTATGGCCTTCATATTCCGGGCTTTTATCCGGGACCATCGCGAAGGCTTTACTGCCTGGTGCCAGTGTAGGGGGCCTGCATGCCTTGTCAATGTCAAAGGATTGGATGTTTTTCCGTGCGGAGCTTCCGTCAGTTGGCTGCTGTTCTTTCCATTCCCGGGAAAAGCTGGTCGATGATGCCGCCGACCATTTTTTTGCCCCATAGGGGAAAGATGGTTATCGTCGCAGTACATTAATTGGCCGCCGTCTTCCGCCAGCCACCGCCCGTTTTTATGGAAGGCGCCGTGCAGCGGGATAAAGCGGCACAGGCCCGTGGATTCCATGTGCTCCAGCAGGGCGAATACCGGACGCTGCCGCGTGTTGAAATCTCCGCCCAGCAGGCGGTCCGCGCGGTTGGCGTTCAGCAGCGCATTGCGCCGCATGAGTTTGCGCGGGCCGAAGGTCCATTCGGGCACGGGGCCCAGCAGCACGATTTGCTTGCCGGCCTTCCGAAGGCGCGCGCAGGTGTGGCGCAGGCCGTCTGCAACCAGTTGTTTCAGGCGCGTATCCCGGTGGTTGTTGACCAGTTCAATCCAGCGGTTGTGGATGAATACGGTCTGTACTTGGGGGGTATTTTCCAGCCAGTCCAGGATTAGTTCCATATTGTGTTCCCAGTGGGGGTACATCAGGCGCAGGAGCGTTAGGGAAGAGGAGTCTCCGGAGCTGGAAATGCCGCTCAGCGGACACAGGCGCGCGCGGTAGAACAGGCCCGAACGCTGAAGAAGCCGGGCGGCCTCGTCAAACCCGGGGAACTGGCCATGGCATGACTGTCCCCCATAAGCAGGGAAGGAAGGGGCCTGCCCGGTTTTTCCCAGCAGGACAAAGGGGTAATCCGTCACATCCCCCAGCTCTGGATGATGGTGCTGGATGGCGTTTCCCTTTTCCACTACCGCCCGGTCGGGGAGGCGTGATGCCGAAGGAGGGGGAAGGCCGGCCCTTTCCAGTATTCAGGGAATTCCATGTTGTTGGCCGCTACATGCCAGTAATCCCGCGCGCCGTCCGTCCATTTGAGCCATTCGCCGGCAAGTCCCAGCATGAGGCACCCTGCTGCCGTGGCCAGAAACGCTTTTGGGGATTTTGCCATGAGACGGTCGTCCTGAAGGGAGTTTCCACGAATTTCCAGGAGAGGAAACCCAGAAGAAGGGAGAGAAGGAACATTCCCGCATAATCCCAGGGAGCGCATTCGTCGAAGCAGATGTACGTCCAGTACGCGATAACTGGCCAATGCCACAAATAGAGGGAGTAGGAGATTTTGCCGATGCCCGTGCTGAGCGGGTGCCTGAGGATACGCCCGGACCAGCCATGGTTCCCGTAACGGATAAGCAAAGCCGCCCCCGCGACGGAAGGGATGGCCGTGTATCCGGGAAAAGGAGTGGAAGAGGTATAACAGGCAAAGGGGAGCAGGATTCCGGCCCATCCCGCCGTCCGCAGCCATCCGGTTCCCCGGTTCTGTTCCGCGGCGGGAGCCAGAGCCAGAAGGCAGCCGGCCAGAAGTTCCCAGGCGCGGCAGTAAAGCAGATAGAAGGCCTTGTTATGTTCCAGATGCCCTATGTGGAAGGCGGCGGCGAAGAAGGAGAGACCCAGCGCCCCCCATAGAACGGGTTTGACGGCTTTTTTCCCTGAATTTCCAGAGCAGCCACAGGGTAAGCGGAATCATCAGGAAAAATTGTTCTTCCACGCTCAGGGACCACAGGTTCAGCAAAGGGTTTTCTTCCGCCGCCGGGCTGAAGTAATCCCCTGTGGTTCTGCTGAAGTAAGTGTTGGTGATGAAAAGGGCGCTGGATCTCACCGTCCGGCCCAGAGTCCGCAGGTCATCGCAGTCCAGAACGACGCAGCCGAAAGCCAGCACGGCCGCAATCAGGCAGAAGTAGGCGGGCATGATGCGCCTGATTCTCCGGAGGTAAAAAGGAGGTCAGGAGAACGTTCCCTCCTTCAGGCTACGGATGAGGCCTCCGCCAATCAGATATCCGGAGATGACAAAGAAGATGTCCACGCCTGCATAGCCTCCAGGGCAGATCCCTTCCTGCAAATGGTACAGGACGACGGCCAGCACGGCGAAAGTACGCAGGCCGTCAATGTGCGGGAAATAGGTTCCGTGGATGGCGTCTCCGGCTTGGTGGGGAGAAGGTGAACAAAAGGGTTCAGAAAAGCATTTGCTCATGAAGCGGAAGGAAGTGGATGGGGACGGGGGAAGGCGGGCAGAGGAAATCCGGCATGGGGTTGAATTGCCCGGAAACGTTGGTTAGCGGCGCAGGCGGTTTTTCAGCCGCCGCCATGCCAGCTGCATCCTGTGGCCGCGTTTTAAAAAGCGCTGGTAGTAGGATACCCATGTTCCGTCACCTTTGCGGCGCGCTTCTTCCGGAGATTGGTCGAATATTTTGTAAAGCTTGACCGTTTCCCTTTCCGTCTCTTCCAGAAAGCGGGCTTCCTGTTCCGGGGTTTTCCAGGGGCGCGACATGATTTCACACCACAGGTTGTCGTCTTCGTCCACTTTTTTGCACATAGGCCGCGGCGTCGTCCAGGGTTGGGAAGTCGTGGCAGTTGATGAATGAGGCGGAATTGAATTCCCGGCTGATGTCCGGATTTCCCAGTAAATGGGAATGGTGCCCGCAAGCATGCTGGTGACGATTTTTTCACTGGTGTAGCCGGGGGTACCATGCATTTTCAAAGGCAATGGAGAATTTATACGGCTTTTTCATTCTGATGGAGGATGCGTACCAGTCTTCCGCCCGGTGGCCGTCGCCCGGGGTGTTGTTAAGATGGGGCCCCAGGGAATTGACGAACCGGAAAGCGGAGAGCTTGTGGAACATGGCATCCCGGTTGGGATGGGATTTGCGGTTGGCGTAAATGAAGTTGCAGAAACCCGTTTTGGAGGCCAGGAGAGCATGGGCATCCAGGCCTTCCTTTCCGCCGTGCACTTCCTGCAAATGGTGGCGAAGGTAGGGAAGTTTGACAGTGCGGTCGCTTCCGGGCACCGTATCGAGCCCGATGTAATAGTCAAACAGCATGAAATCCGGCGCAATGGCTTCATGACAGCCGTACATGACGGTGATGTGGCCGGGGGCCCGTTCCAGAAAATCGTAAAAAGCCTCCCGGTTGACGTAAAACCAGGGGTGGCGACCAGGTAATCAAAATAGGAATCGTCTTCCACCACATGATACCGGCTTTTCAGAAGCTGAAGCATTCCTTCCCTGCCGAAATCCGGAGTGGACTGTAAAAAAGGAGATTTTAAGCTGTTTTCATGGGGAGAGAAGGGTTGAAACGGTGCAGAGTGTATGAGGCGTCTTTTTGTCAATGACAAAGGAAGATGCGCCCGGATGTACAGGAACAGGCAGTCCGTCAGTTGAACGCCGGCCGTTTTCACTCTTCGTAACGGTATTCCCGGAGCGTTTCCTCATACAGGGCGGCGTGCCGTGCGGCAATGACAGGGGTAGGAGAATGTTTGTTCCGCGTGCCGGCGGCCTTCCTCCGCCAGGGTTTGCAGGAGTTTTCCGTCCTGGATGAGCCGTTCGCAGTGGGCGGCCATTTGGTTCAGGTCTCCCTGCGGAGCGACCAGCCCCGTCCTTCCGTCCAGAACCGCTTCCGGAACTCCTCCCGTCCGGAAGGTAACGGCAGGGGTTTTGCAGGCCATGGATTCCAGCGCTACGTTGGAAAGGACATCCTGAAGCGTGGGGTTCAGGAAAATGTCCGCCGCGCTGTAAAAAGCCCGGCCAGCTTGTTCATGTCCGTAATGAATCCGGCGCTTGTGCTGGGGAAGGGGTAGTCCACGCTTTTTTCCTGGTTGCCGAAGAGCAGGAGATGAAGGTTCCGGTGCCCGCGCCGGTATAGTTCCTCCAGCACCAGGGGGGATGAAATGGCCGCCTTTGACCGGATTGAACAGGCCGGTTGCGCCGCAGGCGATGACGAACGCCCGGGTGGGATGCCCAGGCCGGCCCGGATGGCATTCCGGTCTTCCGCCGGACGGAAAAGGTCCGTGTCCACAGGATTGTAAATCTGTACGATTTTTCTTCCAGGGAACATGCAGCTTCTTTCCACTTCCCTTTTTAACCAGAGGGAGGGAGTTACGAGGGTAAGGGACGGATGCGGCCGAAGGCGCGGCGTTTGCGGGAAAACAGCCACGCTGGAATGTTGCGGAAGAGGCGGGGAGCGCCAAGCTGGGGACAGTTGCCGCGGCATTCGTTTTGGAACAGGCTGCAGTCCATGGTGCAGTGACATCCCGCGGTGCAGGCAAACATGTCGTGCAGGGTATAGACCAATGGACGGCGGATATGGCGCAGCTGCGAGAAATCCACGGTTCTGCCGCCTATCCAGTGCAGATGCACCACATCGGCTTTTTCCATTTGGGCCGTGTCAAATCCCATGCCCAGCACGTTCAGGGAGAAAGGCAGGTCTTTTCTTCTTTCCGGCAGCAGAATGTCAAATCCATGGGCCAGATGGCGTCGCAAGGCGTCCGTAGCCCTTCTGGCGGGTGTCCTGTGGATTTCCAGGCCGTCAATTTTTTTGCGCCTCCGGAGCAGCAGGGTGGATTTCAGGCCGGGAATATGCCGGTTCAGAGCGTCGCTCAACCGGTAAGGGGCGGAGCTGGCCGAGACGCTATGGGAGACTTGAAATATTGTTCGGCATTGAGGAGAAGCCACATAGGAAAGTATGAGGATTTGGAATCCGCCGTCAAGCCTACAAATCTGAAAGAAAAACGTTTTGAGGAAATCCAGGTTGCCAGTATTCCATGAACTGCGGCAGGCTGTTCCCAGCATGACGGCCTTTTTATTTTCATTCCGGTATGAATGGGGGAAAGCCGGATTCCGGTGACAGCATAACTGTGAATAGGGGTGGGAGAATGTCGGCGGAGGATAGTGCGGGTGCGGAGTTTTGGAATGGAGGGATGTTTGCTTTCATGAAGGCAAAACATTCCTGATCAAATGAAAAGAGCTTGTCCAAATAACCGTCATTACATTCCGGAAACGGCAGCCGAAGGGGAAAGGAATTCTCGGGATGAAGCTGTGGAAAAGGACGGGGAAAATAGTTCATGGTGCGTCAGATTGCCCCGTTTGGAAACGTCGTGCAGCCCGGTTGTTCCGAATGGGGAAGCTTTACCGGATTCCTAATCCGTTTTTTTGGAAGAAAGAAGGAGCTGCCTGCATTTTTCCAGCCATCCCTTTTTCCCGGCCCGTGGGATTCCCATGTCCCGTCTGTCCTGGAATGGAAACAAGGAGAGCTGTTCCCAGTTTTCCGCATAGGTTTCCGATCCGTCGAGGGTGGTGATGCCCCTCAGTTTGCATAGGATGGAAAAGATGCTCTGGTTATACCGGTTTTCCACAAAACCCGGCAGGTTGGGGGAGGCGGAAGGAGTGTTGTCCGCAAGATGCAGATGGTCGTAAAGACATGGAGCCAATCCCGGATCAGGCTTTCCGTGAGCGGGTTCTTTTTCAGGAAAACATGGCCGCCCGCAATTTGCTGGGTATGCGTGATATGCCCGTCTTTTGGGAAACGCCGAAGTGGCGGAAGATATCTCCTTTGGTCCATTTGTATTCCGGCTGTCCGTTGGTGAAAACCAGCATGCCGCGGCTGTCGCGGTCCAGCATATTTACGTATTCCCGGAAGCGATCCGTTCCGTTGGCGTTGATATGGCAACCTGCATCCAGATAAAGGAGGCGGTCGCCTTCCTCCATTTCTTGGAGGACATGGTGGATGGACCAGGGTTTCCAGGACCAGTATCCGAATCCCCGGCAGGACGGCGTCAGGTACCGGCCCATGCGGCTGGTGAATTCTGCGGAAAGGTCGTGTTCCGTGAAGAGCGTGATCTCATCAAAAAATCCAGCGCTTCCGCCTGCCTGCCCAGCCGTTCCAGGGCGGCCGCCATGCGGGAGTCTGCGAATGAGAGAAAGCGGTTCATTGATCCGGAAGGTAGGGATAAGGCAATTTACAGGAAGGCGGCGATGTGTCAAACGGCTCTTCCAGAGAAGCGTTTTCTTTTTGAAACCCATTGGGGCAGACTTGGGAAAAAATGTTCCGCGAGCATTTTTCTTTTGCAGGAGTAATAGCGTCCTCTTCTGTCCGGGAAGCAGGGAACAGGCCGCCAGCAGGATGCGCCCCAGCCGTTGGGGACCGGTTCCGCCGAGTTCAGCAGGTCCGCCAGTTGCCTGTCCCGTCCCGCCAGCGCGGAGAGGAAACGTTCTCCTTCCGCTTTCTGGTAGAACAGCTTCCATAAGTTCAGCGCAGAACGTTGCTGGACAGCGGTCATTTGATGGAAAAGGGGATGCTTGGAAACAAAAAAGGGCCTGATTTTCCGGACGCCGTAAGCGAACAGTCCTTCATTTTGCCATCCTTGTTTCTGCCAGTAGTCCACAATGTACAGCAGCCGCTGGAATTCCTGCACGCATTTGGAGTAGGTGGGAACGTTGCAGCGGCGGGAGAGGGAGCCGTTGCGCATAAGGCGGTAGTAATACAGGCAGTCGGGAATGAACAGGAGACGGAGGCATGGGGAACGGCCATCAGCCGGAAGGTTTCATCCTCCGCGCCGGATTTCAGATGTACGTTGAAGCGGAGGCGGTGGGCGTCCAGCATGCTTTTCCGGAACAGTTTGCTCCACACGCAGATATCCATTTTCCCCAGATGGAATCCCGGAAGAAGCTGGCCGGAGAGGCGTTCTCTTCAAAATGCCGGGAGGGTGATCTTCTTTTGGCTTCGATAAGCCGGTCTGACGAGTCTTCAAAAACATGGTTTCCGCATTCCACAATGTCGCGTCATATTCCAGAGCCGCCGAAAAAGGCGGGAATACATTTCCGGATCCATGTAGTCGTCCGGATCCGCAAAGCCGACATAAAGGCCGCGGGCGGCATCCAGCCCTGCATTCCTTTGCTGCGGAAACGCCCGCGTTCCGCTGGTTCAGAAGGATGATTCTGCTGTCCTTTTCTTTCCAGCGCAGCAGATGTATCCAAGTCTCATCCGTGGAGCCGTCGTTGATGCAGATAATTTCAATGTTCCGGAGAGTCTGGCGTACCAGGCTATCCAGGCAGCTGTCCACGTAGGCGGCTACATTGTAGCAGGGAACAATGATGGAAACATCGGGGATCATAGGGGTGGGAATGTGTGTAACGGATTTACAATCCGTGGTCAATGATAATTTTGCAAGACAGGTCTTACCGAAATTTTTTTAACGTTGCCAGTATGAAAAGAGGATTTGAGGGGCGCTCCTCCGCAAGCTGCGCGGGGATTGCGGCCCAATGGTTTTCCGCATGGAACGGTCAGGGGTTTGGAGTGTCCGGATTGTAAATTCGTTGAAAATTGGGAGCCGGGGAACGTCTCAAATGGCAGTTGCCTAGGGACGGGTGGATGTGGTACAAAAGGCCGTACAACTTTTTATTGATTCTTTTCTTATGATTATTGTCACGGGTGGGGCCGGGTTTATCGGCTCAAACATTGTCGCCGCTCTGGAAAAAAAAGCCGGTAAAAAGGATCTTGTGGTGGTGGACGAGCTGGGCTCTTCCGACAAGTGGAGAAACATTGCCAAGAGAGAGCTGTGCGCCGTGGTTTCTCCGGAAGGCATGCTTGATTATATGAAGGCGCATGCGGATGAGGTGGAGGCGGTCATTCACATGGGGGCCATTTCCGCCACCACGGAGACGGACGCCGATTTGATTATCCGGACGAATTTCACGTTGAGCTGGCATTTGTGGGAGTTTTGTTCCCTGTACGGCAAACGGTTTATTTACGCCTCCTCCGCAGCCACGTACGGGGACGGTTCCATGGGGGTTGACGATGACGCCTCCCTGGAGCACGTCAACGCGCTGCGCCCCTGAACGCATACGGCTGGAGCAAGGCCCTGTTTGACCGTAAAGTGGCCCGGGAAGTAAAAGAAGGGCGTCCGGTTCCTCCCCAATACGCCGGGCTTAAATTTTTCAACGTGTACGGCCCTAATGAATACCATAAGGGCGGGCAGAAAAGCGTGGTGGCCCATATATTCCCCCAAGTGAAGGCCAATGAAACGGTGAAGCTGTTCAAATCTTACCATCCCGACTACCGTGACGGATGGCAGCTCCGGGATTTCGTGTGGGTGGGCGACTGCGTGGACGTGGTGCTTTGGCTGCTGGAGCATCCGGAGGTGAGCGGCCTGTTCAACGTAGGTTCCGGGAAGGCACGCTCTTTCCACGATCTGGCGAAGGCGGCATTCCATGCGCTGGGCCTCCAGGAAAAGATTGCCTACCGGGAGATGCCTGAAGAGCTCAGGGGAAATATCAGTATTATACGCAGGCGGACCTTTCCAGGCTGCGCGCTGCCGGTTATGCAGCGCCCATGACTTCCCTGGAGGATGGCGTGCGCCGGTACGTGCAGGAGTATCTGGACAGGGAAGACAGTTACGTTTAACCCGCATTCCTTTTTTCTCCCATGCCCGCACAGCGCATTCTGATCATCAAGCATGGAGCCCTTGGCGATGTGGTGCTCGCCATGGGGACGATGAAGCGGCTCCGCGAACTTCATCCGGAGGCGCATATCACCCTGATGACCATGGGAATGTTTGTTCCCATGGCGGAGCAGCTCGGAGTGTTTGACGATTTTATTGTGGATAATCGCTCTGCCTTACTGGAAGCTGGGCGCCACCTGGAGGGCCGTCCGTTCCATTGTGAAAGGGAATTTTGACGTGGTGTACGATCTTCAGGAATCTTCCCGCACCAGGAAACGCTATTATCCCGCCGTGCGCTTCCTGCTGAACCATGACATGGACTGGGTGGCCTGCAATTCCGGAGAACGGCGCAAATTGCTGAAAAAGAAATCCTTCCGGTGGGGAAGGTGGAACGGGGAGCCGTTCCGTTTGGAACGCGTCCTGACGGATCTTTCTTTCATGCACGGGGAGGGGCTGCATTTTGACGAGCTTCCGGAACGTTATGTGATGATGATTCCGGGCTGTTCCCCCAACCATCCCTACAAGCGCTGGCCCGTGGAGAATTTCTGCGCCCTTGGCGAAACGCCTGGCGGCGCGGGGCGTGTCCTCCGTTGTCATCGGCACCCGGGCGGAGGCTGCGGAAGTGGAGGCCATTGCCGCCAGTTCTCCCCTGGCTGTCAGTTTTCTGGGCAAGTCTTCCCTGATGGATATTCCCCAGATGGCTTTGCGTTCCCTGGCTTGTGTAGGCAATGATACGGGGCCTACACATATGTGTGCCTATGCCGGGGTGCCCGTGACCGCCATTTTCTGCCACCGGACGCGCGCAACTCCGCCATTACTGCGCGGTGCATTTCCAACCTGGTTTCCCCCGGCGCCATTGAGGAAATTACAGTGGACCAGGTATGGTCCGCGCTGGAGCCTTTCTGCCGCCGCAGGAAGGATTTGAACAAATAAGGGCGGCAGATTTTCCGCATGGCTTATGACGGCTCCCCGTGAACATTTCCGTGCTGGTTCCGGTTTACAATGTGGAGCCGTACCTGGCCCAGTGCCTGGAAAGCATTTGCTCTCAGACGCTTCGTGAACTGGAGGTAGTTTGCGTGGATGACGCTTCCACAGATGGCTCCCTGTCCATTCTGCGGGGAATTCCGCGGAGCGGGACCCGCGGGTGAAAGTGGTGCAGGCCCCGGAAAACGGCGGTTTATCCCGTTCCCGGAATCTGGCGATGAACCATGCTGTGGGAGAATATCTGTTTTTGGTGGATTCCGACGATTGGCTGGAGACGGATTTGCTGGAGGAGATGTATTCCCGTGCGAAGGCGCTGGATGCCGACAAGCTGGTATGCGGGTTCCGGTATTATTACGAGGCCGACCCCGACAGGGAAGACCGGTTCCTGCCGGAGGATATGGCCTCTCCGGAAAAGGGGTGGATTCCTGCTCTCCGGAGACCATTGGGAAAATACATCATGGAGCGGGAGGTATGATGATCAGGCGTTCCATTGTGGAAAAGCATGGCATCCGGTTCCCCGAGGGCGTTGCCTGTGAAGACCTGTATTTCCATTACGCCGTTTTTCCGTGGTGCAGGAGAGTTTGCGTCGTCAGCAGGGCGGCTTACGTTTACCGCAAGCGGGCCGGGTCCATTACCAGTGGTTTTGCGTCCGGCAGTTCCCTCCAGTCGCTGGATTACCTGACGGTGGCGGAGCTGGTGCTGAAGGAATGGAAAGAAGCCGGAATTCTGGAGGAATACAGGACGGCATTTTTGAAAATGCTGGTAATGGGCGTGAGGAATATCCGCAAATACGCCCCTCATGCCGTTCAAAAGGAGGTTACCCGGAAGGTGGCCGATATGCTTTGTCAGGAAAATCTGTACCGTCCCGGAGAGGATGATTCCAGTCTGTCCCGCCGGGAAGGAAAATTGCTGAAAACCTGGATGGGCGGAAAATCCGGCTTGGACTTTTCCTATTACTGGAAGAAAATACGCAAGGCGGGAGCCCGGTTGCTGCGCCGCTGACATCACCCGAATGAATAATCCGATGAAAAGAATGAATTTGCCGTCGTCCTGGCCAGTGACAACAGGGGCATCCTGCCTTTGAGCGTTACTGTCTTTTCTTTGCTGAATACTGCCGGTCCGGAGACTTTACAAAAATTTACGTTCTTTCCGACGGCATTGACGGAGAGAACGGGCAAGCGTGGAGCGGCTGGCCGCTCCGTTCGATTGCCGTCTGGAGTTCATAGACGTTTCCGGCATTTTGGAAGAGCACGACTTTCCCCATACGGAACAATGGCCGGTGCCAGCCTGGGGACGCGTGTTCATCCCGGAATTATTGAAGGAAGAGCAGGGCAATATTCTGTATCTGGACATTGACGTTCTGGTTTGCCGGGATTTGACGGAGCTGTTCCGGACGAATATGGACGGAAAAGCAGTAGGGGTGGTGTTTGAGAATTTTTCCAGACCCGGTTCCCATTTTAACGAACGTCTTGAGATGCCGCTGACCTGCACGGGATATTTCAATTCCGGCGTGCTGCTGATGAATGTGGATGTCTTCCGGGAGAGGAATCTGGTCAGGGCTGTGCTGGATTATGCCGTCACTCACCGGGACAGGCTGACGTGTCCGGACCAGGATGCCTTGAACGGAGCCCTGTGCGAGCTGACCGTGCCGCTGCACCCGCGCTGGAACTGGCATGACGGCTTGACGCGCCGCATTTTGAAAAACGATCCCCGGGAACAGTTTTGGCGCGGCGTTACGCCACGCCAGGCGGTGGAAGCGGCTTTGGAACCGGGCATTCTTCATTACCAGGGGGTGCACAAGCCCTGGCGGTATAATTGGCGTTATGAAGGGGAACGTTACGAACGGGTTATGCGTGAAGCCGGGCTGCTGCGCGGTCCGCTGCCCGGAAGAACGCTCCCGGCCGTCTTGAAAAGCACCTTTACCGGCCTGTTTACCGGATGACGGCCAGAAAGATTTTAAGGCTGAAGGAAGGGTTTGATAACCGGCTCCTTTGAAACTATGGAACCCGGCCGTTCTTTTCCGTTTTCTTTATGGATTGCCGCCGGCGTGGAGCGGAGGGGAGGGCACCGGGAAGGAAGGGACTGTATTTTTAACGGGAGGAATGGGTCAATGCAGTTCCAGCAGATAGATTTCCGGCGGGCAGTTGAAGCGGAGGGGAGTGTGCTTGTCCCCAGCCCCTTGGTGATCAGGTAGGTATTGCCGCCGGAGATATGCCAGGGATAGGTGTAGGGTAGGGCATGGTCCGGGCTGGCTTCAAACCGCAGGAGGCCGAAAGGAGGGCAAACCTGGCCTCCGTGGGTGTGCCCGCTGATGACGATGTCCACGTCTCCATGGGAAAGTATGCGGTCCGTTTCCGGACGGTGGGAAAGCAGGAAATGGGGGATGTCCGGCGACTGGCGTTTGGGCAGCCGTTTTCTGACATTGCGCGTCGTATCCAATATTCCGGAAAGCTGAAGCTGCCTTCCGTCCTTGAACGTGACAAGCGCGCTCTGGTCTTCCAGCACGGTGATTCCCGCCTGTTTCAGTGCCCTGCGCCAGTTTGTCCAGCCGAAGTTGAAGTCATGGTTTCCCTGAAGAGCAAAGACCCCGCAGGGAGCCGTCAGGCCTTTCAGCAGCCGGGCGGCCGTGGCGGGATCCATGCTGGCGTTTTCGCTGCTTCCCCGGGCATAGTCCCCAACCAGCAGAATCAGGTCCGGCCGGAGCCGCATGATCCTCTGAACATAGCGCAGGGCCCTCACTTCATCAAACGCGGTGGGCATCAGGTGCAAATCGCCGGCAATAACGACTTTAACGGGTGTTCCCTTCCCTTTCCACTGGGGGACACGGTAGTCTACTTTCCTGACAAACAGAAGATTGGGTTCTATCAGGTACGCCCAGGTCATGCCGGCCACGCCGAGCGCGCAGAGGCTCAGCAGGAGAATGCCGAAAAACCGGAGTATTTTGACGGAAAAGGGCATGAAAAGGATACAGCTTGGCAGAGATTATAATTACAGATAACCCCGGGCGAGCGATTTATGCGTCTTGCCATTTTGGGAAAGGCGTCTCCTTGGGAGATTTTCGCAAATTTGATTGACGGGCGCCCGCATGGTATGCTTTTATGCTCCAAGATATTTCCATATCCTTTATCACCCATCATTTAACCACGCATATGAAGAAGATTACCGTTATGGCTCTTGCCGCTTTTGCGGCGAGCATCATGGCTTCCTGCTGCTGCCAGGATCAGGGTGCTCCGCCCCTGACCCCCTGCCCAAGTTCAATGACCTGAACCAGCCCGCCGTGGATGTGGCTCCGGTGGTCATGAAGTCCAAGAAGTAATCCTCTTCCGGGATTAAGTACGACTTTTCAAGCCGCACTTGGTGATTGTCCAGGTGCGGCTTTTTCTATAAAAAACACGGCAGTACATATGGAAGATTGGAAACATTGTCCCCAATTTGCGCCTTTGGCGGATCTGATCCGCAGCCATGGCAGTTTTGCGGTAATTGCGCATGTTCATCCGGACGGCGACGCTATCGGCTCCACGCTGGCTTTGGGGAAGCCCTGAAGCAAATGGGAAAGAAGGTGGTGATGATGAACGAGGACGGGGTGCCTTCCAATCTGGCCTTTATGCCGGGTGTGGAAAATATTATTCCCACGCCTGATGAGCCGGTGGATGTGGAAGTAGCCATTTCCGTGGATAACGGCGCGCTCAAGAGGCTGGGAGAACGCAGCCTGGAGGCTTTGGCGGGAGTGAAGGTGTGGGCGAACATCGATCACCATCGGACGAACGATCTGTTTGGAGACGTTCAGTGCGTTTTGCCGGACGAATGCGCCACGGGGGCGATTTTATATTACTTTTTCAAGTATCTGGGCGTTCCCGTCACTCCGGTGATGCGAGACGCCCTTTACGTGGCCGTCAGCACGGATACGGGGTCTTTCCAGTACCAGATGACGACGGCGGCCGTCATGGAACTGGCTGCGGATTTGATCCGGATGGGCGTTGACGTCCAGGACATCAACCGCCAGCTTTACCAGGAAAAGCCGTGGGTGAAAATGCAGTTGATGCGTGAGGCGCTGAACGGAATGAAGCTGACGCCGGACGGCAGGATTTGCACGTTTTGCCTGACGAATGAGGCAAAAAGCCCGGATTGAAGCCGTCCGGAAGATACGGAAGGCCTGATTGACCTTCTGCGTTCCGTGCAGGGAGTCTGGCTGGCCGCTTATCTGGAAGAAACGGAGGACGATCCCCGCATCCGTATTTCCCTGAGATCCAAGACGCCTGAAATATCCGTCGCGGAGCTGGCCTCCCGTTTCGGCGGAGGCGGCCATTCCATGGCCGCCGGAGTGCGTATCCGGGGGCCTATTGAAGAAGTGCGCCTTACTATCCTGAAGGCCATGCGGGAAGAAGTGGAACGCGTGATCCGACAGAAAATTTCATGAATGTTTCAGATTCCATCCAGGTTCCTTCGGGCGTCCTGTTGATTGACAAGGCGCGGGACATGACTTCCCACGATGTGGTGGCAATTGCGCGCCGTTCCCTGGGAATTAAGAAAATAGGCCACTGCGGCACGCTGGATCCCATGGCTACGGGATTGCTGATGCTGGTGGTAGGGAAGGCGACCAAGCTTCAGGACAAGTTGATGTGCGAACACAAGGAATACGCCGGAACCCTTATGCTGGGCGTGGAAACTTCCTCTCAGGATGCCATGGGAGAAATAGTGGCGGAGTATTCCGTAGACGGAGTGACGGAACAGGCCGTGCGTGAAGCGTTTGACCGGTTTGACGGAGCTTTTTGAACAAATTCCTCCGATGGTTTCCGCCATCAAAAAGGACGGGGTGCCGCTGTACAAACTGGCCCGGAAAGGTCAGGAAATTGTGCGGGAGCCGCGGCCTGTGGAAGTGTTTGGCCACGGATTTCACGCGTGGCCATTCCGGAAGTGGATTTTACCGTTCAATGTTCCAAAGGTTTTTATGTGCGGTCCTATGCTTATGATATTGGGAAGGCATTGGGCTGCGGAGCGCATTTGAGCGCCCTCCGGCGCACCAGGTCCGGTTCTTTACGCTGGACCGCGCCATTACGGTGGACACCCTGAAAACCGCGCCCAGGGGAGGAACTGTTCCGGGCCATGCTTTCCCTGAAGGAGCTGGCGGATATTCTGATTGTCGGGTAGCATATGGTCATTTACCGAATTCAAGGAATTGAAAAGCCTTGCCGCCCCGTACACTGGGCCATGGGGATGTTTGACGGGGTGCATCTGGGACATGCCGGAGTGATTGCCGCGGCGGTGAAAGGGGCTGCTCTTGACGGAGGAATTCCCGCCGTGCTGACATTCCGCACCCATCCGCTGGCCCGGGTGAGGCCGGAAAGCGTGCCGCCCGCCATCATGGGGAAGATGCTGAAAAAAATTTGCCTTGATGGAAGAGCTGGGGGTGACGGCGGTGCTGCCGCTGGAATTTTCTTCCAGGCTGGCGTCCATGAGCCCGGAAGAGTTTATTGGGGAACTTTGTTCCTCCTGCCGGGTGGCTCAGATTGCCGTGGGAGAGGACTGGCATTTTGGCCGCGGCAGGGCAGGGAATGTAGAAAACCCTGCGCCTGCTGTCCTGCCGCTACGGGTTCCGGGTGACGGCCGTTCCTTCTATTCTGCGGGACGGGGAGCGCATAAGCAGTACCCGGATTCGCGAAGCCGTGCGCGAGGCGGATTTTTTACAGGTTGCCGGCATGCTTGGCCGTTCCTACCGCTGGAAGGGCCCGGTGATTCACGGGCGCCAACTGGGGCGCCTGCTGGACTACCCCACGGCCAATATAAGACCCGGTTGCGGGTTACAGCCTCCCCATGGCTTTACGCCGTGCGCGCCCGGGTGGCCGGCAAAAAATACGGAGGCGTAGCCAATCTGGGGGTGCGCCCCACCGTGGAAGGTGAGACGGGGGAACTTTTGCTGGAAGCGCATTTATTCGGCCACCCGGGGAATATTTACGGGCGGGAGATGGAAGTGGAACCGGTCCGTTTCCTAAGGCCGGAAATCAATCCCCTCTTTGGAAGAATTGAAAAAGCCAGCTTGCCCGGGATGCCGCTCATGCCGCGGAAGCGCTGGAGGAGGGGGAGTAAGACACAGAAAACCGTAAAATGGAGGATGACGGCTTGACCGGAGGGGCGATCGGGGGTTTGTTGTTCGAACGTCATGTTGGTTGAGCAGTTAAAATCAAAAATTCATCGCGCCATGATTACCCGTGGCGATGTTCAATATGAAGGCAGTATTGAAATTCCTGCCGATTTGATGGCCGCCGTGGATTTGTGGCCCGGGGAAAAAGTTCTCGTGGCGTCCGTCACGTCCGGGAACCGTCTGGAAACATATGCTCTCCAGGGCCTGCCGGCACGGGGAACATCATCATGAACGGCGGTGCGGCCCATTTAATCAAGACGGGCGAACGGGTGGTCATTATGAGTTTTGCCTTGTCGGACAAGCCCATCATCCCCAAGAAAATCGTCTGCAACGAGCATAACGAAATCATTTCCTAGACTTTACAAACCGTTCGAATTCACACATACCCCCCGCGCTCATGAACCTTTTTTAGCAGATTCACTCAATATCAGCATTCAGTTGCTTTTTGCCGTTTTGGTGATTGTATCACTTCTCCTTCTGGGCGTAGTGCTTATGCAGAGGCCCAAGCAGGAAGGGCTGGGAGCCGCCTTTGGCGCAGCCATTACGGACCAGGCCTTTGGCGCCCGGACGACGGATGTGCTGAAAAAAGCCACGGTGTACTTCGGAACCGCGTTCATGGTTCTTTGCCTGGGGCTGGGCATGCTGATCAACCGGCAGCACGTTAAGAGTTCGGAAAGCCTGTTGAGCCCGGAATGATGAAGGCTGCCGCCAGGCAGGAAGCTTCCGTTCCCGCCAAGACGCCGGAAGAACTCCAGCAGGAGGAGCTGCGCAGGCGCGCCGCTGAGGCGGAAGCCGCTTCTTCTCAGGCTCCGGCCCCTGCTTCCGCAGAAACCCCTGTCCCCTCCAACTAAAGGAGCATTCTTTTTAAACACCCCGGCTGCCGGAAGGCGCCGGGGTGTTTGTGCACCAGGGGGTTATTCCGTCTGCTGCCGTTCCGGGAACAGGCTTTGAAATAGGCGGCGCCGGTTGTTTTCCGCTTGCCCTGAACTGTAATTGCGCTACTCTTGGCAAAGTATGAAGACACCTTTTTTTGAACCGTAAGTCCAAGGGATTCACGTTGATTGAATTGCTTGTGGTGATTGCCATTATCCTGACGCTGGCCGGCATCGCCATGACGGTGGTGAACGGCGTGATGGAAAAATCCAAGGTTACCACGGCGCGAAGCGATTGCAACGGTCTGCAGACGGCTGTGGAAAATTACATGCTGGACAACGGCCGCGTTCCCGTGGCCTGGAGCAGCCGGGAAATGACCAAGCAGGCCCACAAGGACGGACAGTATTACGTGACAACCGCCGTGGACGACGATAGCCGCATCATGAGCATCCTGACCAATTATATGGACCGGGCGGATGAGGACAGAAAGTTGAATCCCAAAGAAACGGCTTATTTCAATACGACGACTACGGATGTGGAAGGCGCTCCCGGCCTGTTTTTTGAAAGCCGCGGCCGTGTGGGCCTGATGGATCCTTGGGAATCTCCCTATTACATCATTTTGAATGCCAACCCTGACGACCGTACTCCCTGTGTTCAGGTAGGTTCCCGGATGGTGACCAAGAACGTGGCCGTTTACAGCACCGGCAAGGACAAGCAGGGCAGCACGGCGGACGGCCATATCAACAATCCGGAATTGACGGAAGACAATGTGACTTCCTGGTAATGCATGACGGCGCCTCTTGTCGGGAGGCGCGGCCGTTCATTTTGCGGGGCTTCCGGCTTATGGCCGTGAAGCCCCGCGGTATATTCAGGCATAAAGCCTGCAAACTGTATTTTTTCTTTTCAACTTCTCTCAAAAACCTCTCAATAAGCCCCAGACATGAACTGGTTCAAAACAGACGACATACGCATTCAAGACATTGAGCCCCTGATTTCCCCGCCATTTTAATCAAGGATTATCCGGCAACCACGGAGATTGCCAAAATGGTGGCTACGACCCGCAAGAATGCGGAGAACATCATTTCCGGCCACGACGACCGCCTGCTGGTGGTGGTGGGGCCATGCTCCATCCATGATCCCCAGGCTGCCGTGGATTATGCCTCCCGCCTGAAGGAACAAATGGCGCGCTTTGAAAAGGACCTGGTGATCATCATGCGCGTGTATTTTGAAAAGCCCCGCACCACCGTGGGCTGGAAGGGCCTCATCATCGACCCGTTCATGAACCATACCTTTGACATTAACCGCGGCCTTCACATGGCCCGCGGGCTATTACTGCGCCTGGGGGACATGGGGGTGCCCGCGGCCACCGAGTTCCTGGACACCATCACGCCGCAGTACATTGCGGACCTGATCACGTGGGGCGCCATCGGCGCGCGCACCACGGAAAGCCAGGTACACCGTGAACTGGCTTCCGGGCTTTCCATGCCTGTGGGATTCAAGAATGGCACCAGCGGCAGCCTGCAAATCGCTGTGGACGCCATTGTTTCTTCCTCCTGTCCGCACTGCTTCCTTTCCGTGACCAAGCAGGAGTTTCCGCCATTGTTTCCACTACGGGCAATAAATCCTGCCACCTGATCCTGCGCGGTTCCTCCCTGGGGCCGAACTTTGATGAAGATCATGTAAAGGAAGCGGAAGAAGCCTTGCAGAAGGCCGGCATCAATAACCGCATCATGATAGACTGCTCCCACGGGAACAGTTGCAAGGATTATCGCAAACAGCCGGCTGTGGCCGCCAATATCGCGGAACAGATATCCAGCGGGTCCGAACAGGTTGTTGCCGTGATGATTGAAAGCAACATTGTGGAAGGAGCCCAGCCGTTGAGTTCCGACCTGGTGTACGGCAAGAGCATCACGGACCAATGCATTGGGTGGGAGACGACAGTGGAAGTGCTGGAAACCCTTGCCGCCGCTGTCCGCAAACGCCGTGCCAAACGGCAGGAAGCGTAAGCGTGCCCATATTCCGGAGGATTATTAACGAAGTTGGAGGCTGGCGCGGCCATGCCTTGGCTGGCGAGATTGCCGGAAACTACAGGTCTCATCCTTCATATCCGGCTGATTTTACTGGCTCTTCGGTGTTTTTGCCGAAGAGTCAATGATCGTCCCCCACAGATAAGAATGGCGTTCGGAAATCGTTTTGCCGCGGTTATCCTTCAGGACGAGCTTCCATGCGAGGATTTCCCCTTTTTCTCTGGCCTCATCCCCGATGAATTCTGAAAACGGAGTTTTGCGTGCCGCCTTTTCTCCCGGCCGGATAGGAAATGGATTTTGTCAGGACGGTTGAACCTGTCTTTCCCTGGCGGTACATCATGACCAGGGTTGCCGCCTGTTCCGGATTGGCATCGTTCCATGTGACGAAGTAGTATTGACCCAGACGCTGAAGGCGCTGTTGCTGGGAGACGGCGCCATGCAGCAGATAGGTGGCCTGAGTGCGGTGCATGCCTACGTCTTCCGCAGGAACCACCGTGGTTTTTAAGGGCACCTCCCGAACGTGTTCAATCCGGGAAACCTGCTCCGCGCAGGAAAACAGGACCGGCAGCAGGGCGGCACAGAGAGGAGCAGGAAATTTCATGAATCCATTCAATACATATCCGACGGGGGAGTCAACCCAAAGGTAGGGACGCATTCAGCATGGAATGCAGTATGGAGGCAGAAAGGATGCGGATATTTCGGCAGGGAAATTGTTCCGCCGCCGAATCCTGCGGACTGGTTTTATTTCCATCAAGGGGCGGGACACCGGGAATAGAATCTCCTCCGGAAAAGCGGAAGATGTTGGGCGAGAGGACTGTTCCAGGTCATCCGAGGATTGATGTTGCCATTATCCCGTTAATACAATGGTACGACCAGGGTGGAACCAAGAGCCAGCCAGCAGGGCAGTGTGAGGAAGGAAGCCACCGTCGTTGTCAGCAGGATTTGAGTGCCCAGGTCCGGATGGCCTCCGAAACGTTTGGCCAGAATGACCGGAATGACGGCAGAGGGAATGGCCGCCTGGATGATGATGACGCGCTTGATATAATCATCCACCGGAAGGAAATAAGCCATCAGGAGCAGCAGTGCAGGGGCCAGCCCCAGCCGCGTCAGCAGGCCGCAGATGATTGGTTTGGGTTCCCACTTCATGTTATGCCATAAATCCCGCATGGAACATCCGAACAGGATCAGGCACAGGGGCGTGGCGCAGTTGCCGATCATTTCAAAAGTCTTCATCAGGGGCGGTTGGGCTACATAGGTTCCCAGGCCGGACCAGGCGAGCGCCAGGCCCACGATAACGGCCAGCAGGGGGCCGCGGAAGAAGACGCCCATGTTCAGGTTGCCCGGACCGCCTGCGATGATGATGACGCCGATGCTCCAGACGACCAGCTCACATCCTACATTGTGGACGAAAAGGACGCCCAGCGTGGGATCGTTGCCGGCGGTAAACAGCATCTGGATGATGGGGATGACGAAAAAGCGTAGTTCTGCACTCCCGCCGTCAGGGTGAACGTGCGCAGACCCGTGCCGATGCGCATGCGCAGCAGTTTAGCGACCAGCCATGCGGCCGCGATACCCAGCAGAAGTTCCAGCGCCCCTGCTGCAATGGCCTGGAGGGAAAAGGAAACGCTGCTGAGCGTCTCATTTCCGGAGAGCACCATGTATTTCATGATGCTGTGGAAGACGAGGCAGGGGTAGGCCACATCCATCGCGATGCGCATGATGGGCGCGTCATGGTCTGCCTGGATGACTTGCTTGTGGCGCAGATAGAAACCCGTGGCAAAGAAAAGATAAACGGGAATGGTAGAGAGAAAGGAGGTGAGGATGACGGCGCCGGTATCCATGGAAGGAAAGAATTGTTTTTGCGTTAAATGAGCGTATAAAAAACAGGAATTTATTTCCTGTTCCAAGATGGAATCAGGTGAATATGGTTATAGAAGATAACTCTATAATTTTATTTGCATTGATATTTTGTATGCGATTTTTCAAGTTTGTATTTTTCCGGAAAATCCTGAATGAGTTTATAAAATTTGGAATAGTATTCTTTTAAAGAAAAATCAGGTTGTTTATCTTTAATATAAGATGATGCCCGAGATAAGGCTACCCATCCTTCTTTTTTGTGCGTTTCAAATGCCTCCTTAAGTAATTTATGAATAGATTCAGGGATTTTTTTCGTTTTTCTGATCCAGATTGGGAAGGCTTATTTTGTAGTGTATTATCTATTTTAGAGTCAGCAGTTTTTAATAAAATAAATTCATTGCAGCTTTTTTTTTTAAAAGCCTCTGGAGTTTTCTTCTCTCCGATACCAATTACATAAATACCATGTTCCCTGACATATAGGGAAACGGGAGTGAAATCACAGTCGCTCGAAACAATGGCGAGGGCATCGTAAGATGACTGATGCAATAAATCCAAGGCGTCAATAGTCAACGCCATATCCGCCGAGTTTTTTTGGGAGTATAATTAAATTGCTGCTCCGCTTTTATACCAAACCGGTTTAGCGAGTCTTTCCAGTTTTTTAAACTTTCCTTGCTCCAGTCGCCATAGGCTCTTTGAATCACGATACGGCCATATGCAGATATTTCCTGAATGACGCTTTCAAGCTTATCCAGAGCGATGTTTTCAGCATCAATCAGAAGGGCCAGTTTTTTGAAATTTTTTCCATCATGTTTTTCCTTATCCAAGTGAGGAGGATCTTCTAATTATTTCTCAATGGACAGGAATAATGTCAATTCCTTGATACTGGGAAAAACTTTTGAGGGGTTGGTTTTTTTCAATCCGCTGACGTCTGCGGTTGTTGCCCAGGCGGCGGACAAGCAGGTCACTCCCGCTTTGTTGCAGGCGGCCACATCCGAAACCGCATCCCCGATATAGTAAAATTCATCTTTGTTCAAGCGGAAGTCGTGCAGAAGCTCTTCAATAGCTTCCGCCTTGTTGGGCCTGTCTTCCGCTCCGGTTTTGATGGAACAGAATAAATCCCGCATGCCGAATTGCTCAAGCGTGATACGGCAGCTTTTTGTCTCCCTTCCCGGTAATCAGGGCGATAAGCACGCCAGCCTTTTGCAGGGGTTTCTATCAATTCGCGTATGCCTTCATACGGAGCCGGGCATGATTGATGCATTTTTCATAAACCGGGTAGAAATCATGGAGAGCTTCCGCCATTTTTCTCCGGCGACTTTCTTGATCATTCCTACTTCATTCAGGCCGAAAGTCTGTGTGATTTCCCGTTCGCTCAGCGTGTGGCCGGCGTAGGGAGAAACCGCTTTTTCAAATGCCCTGATGCACATGGGGACCGTGTCCCCTATGGTTCCGTCCAGATCAAAAGCGATCAGCTTTGATCATTGTTCCCAACTTCCGTTGATTTTACGAATAACCTTGCAGGGGTTTCCCCGCCGCCAGACTGTCGGGAGGAATATTTTTGGTGACCACGCTGCCGGCGCCGATGACGCTTCCTTTTCCGATGGTAATGCCGGGCAGGATAATGACGCCGCCGCCAATCCAGCAGCCGTCTTCTATTGTTACCGGAAGAGCGTAGGTATGGCGGATGTATTCAACTCCTTCATCCGTTTCCACGGGGTAAGGCGCTCATCCAGATCAATGGGGTGCGTAGCGGTGTAAATCTGTACGTTAGGGGCGATCAGCACATTGTTGCCGATGGTGATCCTGTTGCAGTCCACGAACGTGCAGCCCGTATTGACGGTGACGTTGTTCCCGATATGGATGTTGCGGCCGTAATCGCAGATGAAGGAATGGCCGATGGATACCTTGGTGCCGACGCTGCCCAACATTTCCTTGAGCACTTGGCGCTTTTCCTCCTTATGGTCGTAAGGCAGGGAATTGTATTTCATCAGGAGCCGGTGTGTCTTGTTCTTGAATTCCAGAAACACCTTGTCATGGCAGTCATACCATTCGCCCGCCATGCATTTTTCCAGTTCAGTCATTATTTTCTCCTTTCTTGATTTTTGTTTATGGGATTTGACTCAAATTATTTGTATTGCTTTCATTATTCAGATAGTAGAGGCTATCTGATTTTTTGTTGCCAAAACGTTGCCACAAACATTTTATATGATGATGCAATTCCTGTGGAAGCTGTTTCGGATGACATCAAATATGATACTTGTTTTTCTTAATTCAAAAGCTCGTTCACCACCCTCTAAAATATCACAAATATGCTGTTGAATCCCTTGAGAGTTTAGTATTCCCAATTTCGCTTCTTCGCCCACAGTAGACAAAGGCAGGTTGTTTTCAATAGCACCAGATCTATATTCAAATCTGTACTTCTTGTTTGGAACATTGCTTCCTTGCTGATTAGCAACAATTACCTCTTCTGCATCAGAGCCAAGTACAACATTCGCATTGTGTGTAACTATAATAATCTGCCTATCTTTTTCTTTCGTTTAATGAACGGAATCAGATCATTAAAAACCGAGCGGTTATCCAAATCATCCTCCGGCTGATCAATGAGAATTGGACATTTGCTATCTGCCAAATCTATTAACAGCTTTAATAGCACAAGCGCTTTCTTGCCTGGCGACATAACATCAATGGTATCATTGTCCATTTGTACGTTATATTTTATTTCAAACCAGTCATCACAAAGTTCTCGTATTGCAGTTTCTTGGGTGTTACCTTTTTTGAGTTGTAGCTTTTCGTCAAGAATTTTATTAATAAAATCTCTTAAAAGTGGTTCCGTATATTGATCTTCTGAAAAACTATCTATTGAAATAGTATCTTTTAGTGCTATAGAACGATTATCGAAAAGCCGTAAAACTTTATCTACATATGCTTCTTTTTGAACGGAACCTCTACAGAAAACTCTAAATCATTACTTTTGAATTCGGGCTTTCCGTTGACAGTTTGGGCATATTGATTGTGAAAATGCTTAAACTTTTCTATCGATTGACAAATTTCAGAAATATACGCATTTTCTTTTTCAATCAAAGCCACTTCTTTTTTCTCTATTTCCGTTAACGATTTTAGTTTTTTATTCTCTTTTTGGATGTTATTTGACAGTTCTGAGATAATCTTATTTTTTGTACCTTGGATTTTAAGCTATCTTGAATTTCTAAAAGCTCGTCTTTTCGACGTTTCTTTTATCCAACTTTAGAAATATTGCCAATTATAGCTTGTTTACTTTGAATCCAAATTGTATTTGCAGCGATAATAGCATCGTCTGTTGCACGGTTTAATAATTCTTGAATATGATCTGAGAGAGAAAAACTGAAAGTTATCTTTTTCAACTACAGCCTCAATATTTTGAATATTAGTAAGATCCTTTTGCAAAGAAAGAATTTGCTCATTAACTATATCGATGTTTGTAATGGTTTCGTCATATGAATTTAGTTCTTCTTTTGATAAATTAGGATCCGTTGACAAGATGTCTTTTTGGGAGGTTAATTTCTCAATTTGAGCCTCAATACTTGCTCGGCTCCCGATCTCTTTCTTTTTCGTTTTTAATACTATCTATTTCTTTGCGATTTTCAATCAATCCAAGGATAGTTGTATTTAATGCAATTTTATATTTTTTATTGATTGAAGCATCAAATTATGTTTTTCTTTAACATCAGAGTCGAGCCAAACAATTTCTTCAATTATTCTGTCTATCTCAGTTGTCGATTCTTTTGCATCGCTTAACCTATTCAAGTATGTTTGTGGAACATAAACGATCTTTCGTGTCTCGTCTTTTTTTTTCCGTCTTTCCAAGTTACAGTAACATTTTCGATATTTCTAGTAGTAGAGGATGATTTATCTTCTTTTTCTTCAACTTGCGATGGATCTATAGCATTGGCTAAGTTATGAAGCAAAATAGATTTACCAGTTGACTTACCACCAATAATACATGTTAAATTTTCATTGAATACTATGGGATTAACTTGAAAATCTTTATCAACGAATTGTACGTTTTCGATTACATAGTACTCTGCCTTATAGTCTGGAACTATTTGAGAGATTTTTACACGTTCTTTAGGTTCATAAAGAATTTGCTTTAATCCATTAAATGTAGGATCGGCTTTTATCCAACAATATCGCTGCTGGTCTGGCTCAAATATTTTTTCGTTTTGGTGCGCATCACATCCGTGGACACATGGTTTCAAAGAACCACATTCTTTAATTACTAAATCTGCTGGACAGTTTGTTTTTTCACCTAAAAAGTAAGCAATATCAGAAGGCGTTGCCGAAAAAATACCGTCAACGAATTTATATATTGCTTGTCTAAAGGCTTTAAGTTGACTGTCCCCTTGAAAATCATCCAGATAATCAGAGTGATTTATTGCACCACTTACCCCATCATTTGTGCTATTCGACACTAAAATGATAGTGTTTTCTCTAAGTTTTTTGTCGTTTGCAAAAATCTCTTGGATTTTATCAAATGACGGAACAAATTGCTCTATCCCTTTTATGTAGGCAGAATCATCATCCAATTCAGGTTTAATTGTTTTTCCAAGCCGAATTAATTCACTTCGGGATGCTGAAAAATTAGTTGAGTCATATATGAATTTGATTCTAGAAAAGAATCGATCTTCAACAGATTCAATAATGTCCGGATTGAAAAGAAAATGGATATTAATAGGAGAATCATTGGCTATTGGCTGAATTCGCATTTCCACATTTGGCAATACAAGCTTAACACTAGACGGCAAATTCCTATCTGCTACTACTTTTTTTGTAATTGTCAATGGACAGATAGTCGGTTATTGCAATAACAGCTATATTTTTTAGTGGATCTTCTCCATTGCCAATATACGCATGAATATCCTCGTAATATTTATTCCACTTATCATCGCAGGAAACACCAGCAAAATTATCGTTTTTTGAGTGCCTGGGGTGTGAATATGTAATTCCCATCTTCACCACTCTGATCCTTTTTCATAATTCATATGAATATCCTTCGCTTTGGATTTGTACAATAATCAAAGCATATCTAACCTTCTTTAGCTACCAAAGCTAAACATATATTGCTCCGTGTTGTACACATAATCAAATGCAATTTTTAATACAACTTTCACACCACACATGCGGTAGAAGTGTAGAATTGAATGCCTCATTGAAAATCGGATATAGTTCCTTATAAGTTTTATTAACTTGAATAATCCTTTTAAGCTCCGATGTTTCCAAAGGAATAATCTTCATTCCCACTCAATGGAAGCCGGGGGCTTGGTGGAAATGTCGTAAAGGACGCGGTTGATGCCCTTTACTTCATTGAGGATGCGGTTGCTGGTTTCCCTCAGCAGGGCCGGGGGGGAGTTCCACCCAGTCCGCCGTCATGGCGTCTTCCGACACGATGGCGCGCAGGTTGGTGGCCCATTCATAGGAGCGTTCGTCCCCTTCACTCCCACCGTTTTTACGGGAATGAGGCCGGCATAGGCCTGCCAGACTTTGTCGTACCAGCCGTATTTCTTCAGGTTGCCGATGAAAATGGCATCGCATTCCCGGATGATGTCCAAGCGTTCTTTGGTGACCACGCCGGGGCAGCGCACGGCCAGGCCGGGGCCGGGGGAAGGGGTGGCGCCACAGAATATCATGCGGGATGCCCATGGAGGCGCCCAGTTCCCGCACCTCGTCCTTGAACAGTTCCGCCAGAGGTTCCAGTACTTTCCCCTGCGCCTGAGCTCCAGCACGCGTTCCACGCGATTGTGGTGGGTCTTGATGACGGAGGCCTTGGATTTGGCGTTGAGGCGCTTTGATCACGTCCGGGTACAGGGTGCCCTGGGCGAGCATTTCCGCGTCTCCCACGGCATCCCAGAAAACGTCGATGAACAGGCCTCCGATGATGCGGCGCTTCTTTTCCGGATCGCTTTCTCCGTCCAGGGCCGCCAGGAAGCGTTCGGAAGCATCCACCGTTTCAATTTCCACGTTCATGCGGGCGAAATTGGCCCGCACTTCCTCCGCCTCGTTTTTGCGGAGCAGGCCGTTATCCACAAAGATGGCGCGCATGTTCACGCCCGCTTCATGCAGCAGAACGGCCAGCACGGTGCTGTCTACGCCGCCGGAGACGCCGCAGACCACCTGCTTGTCGCCCACGCGTTCCCGGATTTCCCGGATGAGTTCCCTTTAAAGTCTCCGATGTCGAATTTTTTGAGGTTGGCCGCGCAGGAAAGGAAGTTGCGCAGGATTGTGCGCCCTTCATGGGAATGGGTTACTTCCGGATGAAACTGGATGCCGAAGGTGGTTTCTCCCCATTGAGGGAGACGGGGACGCCTTCCGCATTGCGGGCGATGACGCGGCAGCCTTCCGCCAGATGGTCCACCGTGTCCGAATGGCTCATCCATACCTGGGAGGAGGGGGACATGTCCCGGTACAGGCCCGCGCAGGTTTCCGGCAGCAGGGCGGCGGGGCCGTATTCCCGCTTGTTGCTGGCTTTTACGGTGCCGCCGTGCTTGATGTTCAGCAGCTGCATGCCGTAGCACACGCCCAGGACGGGGACATTCAGGCTTTGGAGCCATTCAAAGTCAATGTCCGGGGCGTCTGCGTCCGTGGTGCTTTTGGGGCCGCCGGAAAGGATGACGGCGCCGGGTTCGTGAATCTGGTCCAGGTCTTCCAGCGCATACAGCTTGGCCATGTAGCCCAGTTCGCGCACGCGGCGCACGATGAGCTGGGTGTATTGGGAGCCGAAGTCAATGACGGCTACGAGGTGCTTGTCGTCCATGTGAGGGAGGAGTTAACAGGAATAATTGACGGGTTCTTCCGTGATGGTGATATCGTGGGGATGGCTTTCTTTCAGGCCGCCGGAGGTGATTTGAACAAACCGGGCCTTGTTCCGGAGTTCCTCCAGATTGGGTGCGCCCAGATAACCCATGCCGGAGCGCAGGCCGCCCATGAGCTGGAATACCACGTCCGCCAGGATGCCCTTGTACGGAACGCGCGCTTCCACGCCTTCCGCGACGAGCTTGCCGGAGCTGTTCTGACCGTAGCGGTCGCCGGAGCCGCGGCGCATGGCTCCCAGGGAGCCCATGCCGCGATACTGCTTGAAGTGACGGCCCTGGTAATGAACCACCTTGCCGGGGCTTTCTTCCGTACCTGCCAGCAGTCCGCCCAGCATCACCAGGTCGGCGCCGGCGTGGGGCTTTCACAATGTCCCCGGAATAGCGGATGCCGCCGTCCGCAATGACGGTGACGCCCGCGGACGCGCCACGGAGGCTACCTCCTGAATGGCGGTGAATTGGGGCATGCCCACGCCGGAGATGACGCGGGTGGTGCAAATGGAGCCGGGGCCCACGCCCACCTTGATGGCCTGCACGCCCGCCTTGATAAGGTCGGCCGCTCCTTCCGCCGTAACCACGTTGCCGGCTACGATGGGACGGTCCGTCAGCTTGCGGAGGTTGGAAACCACGTCCATCACGCGGGTCGTGTGTCCTGTGGCGGCGTCAATGAACAGGGCGTCCGCTCCGGCGGAAATCAGGGCTTTGGCGCGGTCCAGATAATCGGGGCCCACACCCACGGCGGCGCCGCAGCGCAGGTGGCCGTGTTCATCCTTGGAAGCGTCTGCAAACATGGCGCGCTTCTGGATGTCCGTTTCCGTGATGAGGCCGGCCAGCACACCGTGTTCATCCACCAGGGGAAGCTTTTCAATGCGGTGGGTGTAAAGGATGTGGCGCGCTTCCTCAATGGTCGTGGTGGGAGCCGCCGTGATCAGGCGGGCAAGGGGGTCATGACATCCTTGACCCGGACATTCTGGTAATCGTCCACGCCGCGCATGTCGCGGCCGGTGATGATGCCTTCCAGCTTGCGGTTGGCATCCACGACGGGGAAGCCGGAATAGCCTTGGTCCATCATGATCTGGTGGACTTCTTCCAGCGTCATGTCCTTGTTGACCGTGACGGGGTTCGGGATAACCGCGTTTTCAAAACGCTTCACGCGGGAAACCATGGCCGCCTGGATGTCAATGGGGTTGTTGCGGTGGATGACGGCCAGGCCGCCTTCCCGCGCCAGGGCAATCGCCAGTTCCGATTCGGAAACGGTATCCATGGCCGCGGACAACACGGGGATTTTCATGTCAAAGCCGGGAACAAGCTGGGAACTGATGTCCGCGTCGCCGGGAAGAATCGCGCTCAGGCGGGGCAGCAGGAGCACGTCATCAAAACTTAATCCAAGAGGGAAATCTGCCATGCGATAATCTACAGCCGGACATCCTTTAACGCAAGCCGAAACACAGGAGAATCTTATTTTTGAATGAGCGGCGCAGTTTCTTTCTTTGCCCCATGCCATATTCGCGGGCGTTTCCGTTTCCCGTGCAGAAACTCTTCCCTCTTGAAATGGGGAGGCCGCCTGCCTATCCTGAAAAAGAAATGACGTCCATGAGTGCTCCCGAACCTTACCGAGTCCTGTTTGTCTGTCTGGGCAACATCTGCCGCTCTCCTCCTGCCGCGGAAATCATTTTCAAAAAAATGGTCGCAGAACAAGGTCTGGAACATTTGATTGAGAGCGATTCCGCCGGAATGATCGGTTACCATCGGGGCTGCCCTCCGGATAGCCGGATGCTGACGGTGCTGAAAAATACGGATATGAGGATCCGGGGCTTAAGTCGCGCCCCCGTGCGGAAAGAGGATTTGGAACAATTTGACCTGATTGTGGGAATGGACCGTGAAAATCTGCGGGATTTGAAACGGTTGGATAAAAAGGGACAGTGGGCAGGCAAGATAGCGCCCATGTGTTTTTTCACGACTCGTTTTCCGGATGAAGAAGTGCCTGATCCCTATTATGGGGGGCAGGAAGGCTTTGAATATGTGGAAAAACTGCTTCAGGACGGTTGCGGCAATCTGCTGGAGCGTTTGAAGGAGCAGCTTTCCTTGTAAATTCAGGCGTGGAGGCTGGGAAAGTGGTGGTTTATCCTGCTTTCTCTCTATTCAGACATGCCGGGGTTGCTGAACATGCCCGCAGGCGATAACCGTTTTATGGATTTTGGATTTCTTTTCCAATTCAGGGAGATCATGCTTTTTCCGTTGAAGAGTTCATGAATCCATGTTAAATGAAAAATTGCCGTGTTTCATGGCGCGCAGTTAAAGGCCATTTGGATATGTTGCTTCCGGAATTTTCCATATGGGCCAGAGTTTTCCATTCGGAAGTGCAGAGAAGAAATGTTCACCATATATTGAACCACGGCTAAGGCCAGGGAGCATCCCGTGTTGGACGTGTTGAAACAGGAGGTTTTGTTGTTATGGATAAGGAACGGATAAAAATTATTGCAGTTTTTCCAAGATTGGGATGATGCAATGTTTGCGTTTCAATAGCTAATCCGATTCAAACCATGAAAGAACAATCCTTTGATAACGATGTCAATTCCCTGACGGGCATGAGCAATTCCAATAGCGGAGCTCCCTCCGCGATCGACGAACAAGCGCCAACGGACGCTTTTGAAAGAAGCTGGGACTGGGATTTTGAAGTCAGGGAGCTGGGGCCTGATGAAACGGCCGAATGCAAGGTGACCATGGGCGCCGACGATCTGGCTAACTTGACCGTGGATGGAGAAGAACGGCTGGACATCGGCCCGCGCGGACAGTACGGAGGCGGCAGTTACGAGCCGCAGACGGCTTCTTTCATCATTGAGCCCGGAATGCATCGGGCGCATGTGGACTATAGCAATATTTCCATTCCCAATGCCAATAACAAATTCACCTTTGACCTGAAGGTGGAAATTACCAACCGGCAAACGGGTTCTTCTTCTTCCTATGTGCCCCCGGAGACGGAAACGGAGCCAGTGGACAACAACGACGAGGGCGATGATGATCCATGCGGAGGCTCCAGCAGTGGAAGCAGCAGTTCTCCCAACAGCAGTTCCAGCAATCCGTGCCCGAATGGCGACAACGGCGGGGATGAGGATGAGACTGATCCGGACAATCCTTTTTCCCCGGATGACTGCATGGACAACCGGGGCGGTTCCCCAGTACGTCTGCCGTGCGCAGCCTGGTTTCCTCCGCCTCCGCATATGGAAGGTTCTCTTCCGCAGGCAGACGGGTAACTGCCCAGACGCGGAAAACCAGCATGGTATGGCGCACCAGCTTCGGTTCCTTCCGCGGTATGGAAGGCGTGCCGTACGGGATGCTGGAAATTGTGGCTTATCACTTCTCTTCCAGGTTGTGGACGCCCGCAGCCCTGCAATACCTGCATCCCATGGCCAGCTGTATTCTGCCCCCTTCCGGTCGGGAGTTGGGGGCTGACATGGCATTCCAGATCCGGAACGGAGGCACCCGCGCCAACTATTACTGCTATGCCGGCGCGGCTAGGGCAGGCTCCATCGGCGGCTCGCGGAAAAGGACGGGTTCCGTTTCCATGGCGTATGCCGCGGCAGAGGGGCGTGTTGTCTCGGCTTCCGCCAGCGCGGCGGAAATGAGGGTCAGCAACGCCGGGGCAATACAGTCATCTACGGCGGTTCTTCCGTTTCCGCTTTGGGCGCGGCCTCCGGCTACCGGACCAGGCTGGGTTCTTCATGGACGGCTCAGGATTTTGCCAATTACCTGGACATCGTCCGAAGCGCAGATGATGTCATCCGCCAGGTCTGGAACCTGTGGGACGGTCTGGCCAATATTGAGAACGTGACGAATACGGGCTATGTGATCGCCTTTTATCTGCCCGAGCAGGTGGGGGCCAAAAACGTTTCCACCGGTCTTTACGCCGTTACGGGGACGCCTTTAAAACCTTCACCATTGAGGGCAATGCGGAGACCGGCAAGCTCACCGTCACGGAGCAGGCGGAAGGGCGCGCGCCTTACGTCACCCGCTACTGGCAGGGAACGGGAGGGGCCTGGTGCATGTCCCAGGGGAAGGGGAAGACGCGATTTACACGATCCGTGAAAGGCAGGAGGTGTCTTCGGGGATTTGGAAACTCTTCACTACCGTGCAGCGCGGGGAAAACGGCGCTCCTATTTCCCGGGTGTGCGAAACCTATGAACAGGGCCGCAGCGGCAACCTGTGCACCAGCCGTATTGAGGCTTATGGAACCGACTATGCCCGTGAAACGACTTACGCTTATAACGCCGCGGGCAAACTGATCCGGGAGACGGCCCCCGACGGAAGTGAAAAGACCTAGTCTTACGACGCCTTCGGGCGTGAAACCGTCGGATGGAACCCTGGGCGGGCGGGGAAGGAAGGGCACCTACACCTATTACCGCTGCTCCGACCATGCCGATCCGGATATTGCGCACCAGTACGTGGTGCTCACGATGAACGCTGCCCGGCTGACGGATACGCATTACGCCTATACGGAAGCCAACCATGTGCGCCGTGTGGAAAAACGCACCACGGCGTTGGGCGCGGAGGAGAGCAGCTGGAAGTGACGGAAACGTGGTTGCCGGCGGCGCCTAACGAATACGCCCGGGGAGGCTGAAGATGAAGCAGTCCGCCAGCGGCGTGCAGACGGTCTATGGCTATGAGGCGGCCAGCCAGTACGGCGCCCTCTACAGGGAGACCAGGGAAACGCAGATAGCGGGGCAGGCCGTGCCGGGGCACAGCACGAGGAAAGTCACGTACGTTTCCGCTCAGGGAAATAACACGCGCATTGAGAAATATGCCTTGCTGACGGATGGAACCTGGACGCTGACGGATACGGCGGATTACGAATACGACAGGGAAAACCGGTGGATTAAGCGTACGCGCGGCAACGGCAGGGTGACGGAACGGGAGATGATGTGCTGCGGCCCCTTGTGGGAAAAGGATGAAGACGGCATCATGACTACTTACTCCTACAATACGGCGCGCCAGCTGGTGGAAGTCAGCCGGTCGGAAGTCACGGACGGAGAAACAATCGTCACGCCTGAAACCATCGTCAGCTACACGCGGGACGCCTTCGGCAGAATCCTGCAAACGCGCCGGGACGTCGGCCCCATGACGACGACGGAAAGCAGGGCTTACGATTTGCTGGGGCAGCTGGTGCAGGAAACGGACGTATTAGGAAGGAGCAATACGCATGCCTACAGTGCGGACGGCCTGACGGAAACCGTCACCACGCCGACGGGCGCGACGCTCGTCACTATCCGCCATGCGGACGGAACCGTACTGGAACAGAGCGGCACGGGGCAGAGGCATCTCCTCTACCGTACGGAATACTCCGCGGAAGGCGTGGTCCGTTCCACGCTGCTTCCCCGGGCGGAGGGAGAACCGGCGCTGGTGGAACAAACCGTCACGGACGGCAGGGGCAACATGGTGCGCGTCTCCCGGGCGAACGCCAACGGCGGCCTTATTCATGACCGGCGCGCTTTTGATCTGAACAACAGGCTTTTGCGGCAGCAGGTGGATGGAATGGCTCCATTGCTTTATGACTATGACCCGTTTGGCAATATCGTCAAAACCACGCTCAAGCTGGCCGAAAACCCCACATCCGCCAACTCTAGTCACGGAGTACGCCTATGCCCGCCGGCAGCGGGAAGACGGCGTGTACCGGGTAACCACAGTCACGCGCTGCAACAGCCAGGGAACAACATATACGGAAAGCACGGCCGAACTGGTTTCCTTCCTGTCCCCCTTGCTGGCCGGAAAAAAACATCTCCACCGATCCGCGGGGCAATGAAACCCTGCAATGGACGGAATACACAGCTCCGGCCGGCCGGACGGTAAAAACGCAGTCTCCGGCTTCTTCCGTCATTGCGGAAACTGTCGTCATAGACGGTTACGCCGTATCCCGGAAAGACCATGCGGGAGTTCTGACCACCTCTTCCCGCGCTTATACGGCCAGCGGCAGCACGGAGACTTATACGGACGCCCGCGGCAATGCCGCCGTTACCGTCTTTGACATCGCCGGCCGTGAAACAGCCAGGACGGATGCCGCCGGCAATACGACCGCCATCCAGTATGACCCGTCCACGGCTTCTCCCTCCTGCGTCACGGATGCTTTGGGCAACACGGCCTGCTACGCTTACGACCCGCGGGGACGCAAAACCGCCGAATACGGTACGGCCCTTCAGCCCTCCGTCTTTGGCTACGATGATGCGGACAGGCTGGTATCCCTCATGACGTTCCGCGTTCCGGGAGAAACCATCGCTGCCGATCCGCGGGAACGGACGGACGGGGACGTGACGGCGTGGAGCTATGACGACGCCTCCGGCCTGATGACGGTTAAAACCTATGCCGACGGCCATGGGGAAAGCTACTCTTACGATGACTGGAACAGGCTGGCGGTTAAACGACAGGCCCGGACGGCGGACGGGCAGGGAACGCCTCTGGCGACTTCTTATGCCTACGATTCGCAGACGGGCAACCTGGTCTCCGTCACTCACAACGACGCGACTCCTTCCATCACCTGTACCTACAATCACCTTAACCTGCTCACGCAGGTCACGGACGATTCCGGCACGAGGACGCTGGCTTACAACCAATATAATGAAGCGGAATCGGAAACTGCGGCAGGGCTGGCGGCAAGCGCGCTCAACTATCTGCGCGACGGTTTGGGGCGGCCTTCGGGTTACAGTCTGCATTACGGGGAGGGCGTTGTCCAGCAGACGGCCTGGGAATATGACGGTTGCGGACGTCTTTCTACGGTTTCGCTCAATAACGGCGCCGATCCCTTCGTCTATGGTTACCACGCCGTCAACGGACTGCTGGAAACGCTTGATTACCCCAATACCCTCCGGAGATGGTACACCCGGGAAGAAAAACGGGATCTGCTGACCAGAATCGACTATATGCGTCCCGGCAGCGTCAACTACCCGGCCAAAACCGACTACGCCTATGACGCGCTGGGGCGGCCCACAGAAAAAAGAAGGACTACTTCAATACCCCTGCTCCTGACCTGACGCACAGCTACAGCTACAACGGCCGCGGCGAACTGGCCGCCGACGCGATGAGCCGGGGGGCATATTCCTATGTGTATGACAACATCGGCAACCGCGTCACCTCCCGGGAAGGTTCGGGTGCGTCAGCGGCGGCGTACACGGCCAACAGCCTGAACCAGTACACGGCCATCACCCGGGAGGAAGAAGCGCCTTTCGCGCCTGGCTATGATGCCGACGGCAACCAGACAAAGATTCAAACGTCCACAGGAGAATGGGAAGTTTCTTATAATGCCCTGAACCAGGCGGCAAGGTTTATTCAGGGGAACAGGCGGGTGGAGTGCCGCTACGACTATCTGAACAGGCGGATTGAGAAAGCCGTCTATGAAGGAGAAGTCCTGATGTCGAAAAAACGATTCATTTATCACGGCTACCTGCAAATCGCGGAACTGGACGCCGCCGACGCGACGGAAACAGCAATGCCCGTACTGCGAAAAACCTATCTGTGGGATCCGCTGGAACCGGTAGCTACGCGCATTCTGGCCATGAGCCTCTTTGATGAAACGGGAACCTGGGCGGAAGACCTGTACTATACGCACGACCTGTTGAAAAACGCTACGGCGCTCTTCGGCATCCGAGCGGGCCGCCGCGCCTTGTACGAATACGGCCCGTATGGGAATATTCTCAGGATGGAAGGGAATGCCGCAGAGGATAATCCGTTCCGGTTCTCCAGCGAATACGCTGATGACGAACTGGGGCTGGTTTACTACAATTACCGCTATTATAATCCCCAAAATGGCAGGTGGATAAGCAGGGATCCTGTTATAGAGAAACAGCGAGATAATGTTTATACATATGCGTATAACACCCTTCTATTTTGATCGATGCGCGAGGGCAATTCGCGTTTGCGATTGCTCTATTTAATCCTATAGGAGTGGCGGTAGTAGCGGCGGCGGCAGTAGTTGTAGCTGTTGCGACGGTGGTGGTAGTTGCTGAAAAAGTAATAGATGAAATAAACTCGGATACTGCAGATAAAGCAGTTCCAGAAACAGCTCCAATAGCAATTCCTCAAAAACCTAAATATGGAATTGTTCAAAACGGAGACATAGTGAATTAAATAAAGAGGTTGGTCGTAAATGCAAAGGTCCATCAATGCATTGTAAAAACAAAAATATTTGTAAAGATGAAATAGAAAGAAATATAAAAAGATTTCAAGATTGTATTGATGCAAGAACAAAAATAAATAATGAGTGTTTCAATGGTGGAGATAATGCACATAATGATGAAATTGAGCGCGCTTTAGCGGGTAAAAAACGTTGCCAAGATAAACTCAATCAATTATTATAAAAATTTCCACAGTCAAAAAAATTCATAAAATTAAATTTTTATCTATCGTGAATACTAATTTCCTATCCTATCAATCCTTTATTGATGCAATGAAGGTTATATATCCTGTATTTCCGCTTCCGAATAATAAACAATTCGAAATATGCATTGATTTGATCAAATCAGAATCTTTTGCGTTACCTGCAATTGAATTTTGTGAATATGTTCATATTCATAAAATAAATTGGTTAAAATGCTCGTGGGAACATGATTTAATGCCACTTGAATACGATACAACAATTTTGCCGAATTATATATTTTCGACATCTTTTCTTAGATATTATTTCCCGGCATGTTTAAATTTAACTATCAAATATTTTTTTGGGGATTATCATAAATATGAAGTTGGGAATATCGATTCATTTGTAGAACATACAATTGATGCTGTTATTGAAAATTATAAGGATTTGAATGAAAGTGAAAGAACGTTGTTGGGAAGAATATTAAAGATAATAGAAAACAATCCATTTTACGATTATAAAAATGAATGCATAAAATTAAAAGATAAAATTATGAATAATTAGATATAATAATTTATATTGTCATCCTCTCTTCAAGATTGAGAATATAGGATTTCCTTTATTATATTCATCATCATATCTAATGACCGTGTGGCATATATCCGATTTGACGTTTCGAAAGAAGATGTTCAAGCGACCCTCTTCATGTTCTTTTCTAGAAGAAACTACATATCAAATTCTTTTTTAATGATTAATATAATATGTGCAGATCTAAATTAGAACAGCAACATTCAATAAGAACGGTCAATGTTTTTTACAAGATCTTGAACTAATAGTATTGTGAAGTAATATTACAATATTATTGGACAACGGAAACGATAACGCCCGTATTAAGAAAAACCTATCTGTGAAATCCTCTGGAGCAGGTAGCCACGCGCATCCTGGCCATGAGCCTCTTTGATGAAAAGGGAACCTGGGCGGAAGACCTGTACTGCACGCACGACCTGTTGAAAAACGCTACGGCGCTCTTCGGCATCCGAGCGGGACGCCGCGCCTTGTACGAATACGGCCCATATGGGAATATCCTCAGGATGGAAGGAAATGCCGCAGAGGACAATCCGTTCCGGTTCTCCAGCGAATACGCTGATGACGAACTGGGGCTGGTTTACTACAATTACCGCTATTATAATCCCCAAAATGGCAGGTGGATAAGCAGGGATCCAATGATGGAAAGGCCTCAGGAAAATCTGTATGGCTATGTGGGAAATTTCCCCAGCGCTTTTATAGACATACAAGGAAAATTTGGGTTTGCATTGCCGGCGTTGTTGAATCCAGTTGGATTGATAGTTGCAGCTGTTGCAGTAACCACCGTAGCCATTACTGAAGTTATTGCTCCAGGAACGACAGAAAAAGTTATTAAAAAATATCTGAGAATGTAATTCCTAAAGTCGAGCCAATTGCCGTGCCTGTTTCAAATACAGTTCCCAAAGCAGATTGTGAAGAATTAAAGCGGAAAAAGAAAGAAGCTAAAGAAGCATCTCGAGGTCAATCATGCAAAAAATTATGTATCCCAGAGCATCCAACAGCTTCTGTTTGTGATGAATTTAAGAGACGGGCTCAAAAATTAAAAAATGCTGAAGAAGCAAGAAAAATGTATGATTCAAATTGCTTTGATGGTGGAGATAATGGACATATAGAGCAGTCTGAAGAGATAGGAAAAGGTGCCGAAAGATGTTGGAATTTATATAAAGAATGCAGAAAAAATTACTATAATGGTGAATTATTATACTCATAAAAATTTGAATGATATGATTCGGGAAGTGGAAAGAGAATTTCCTTTAGAAAACTCTTTTTTCCAACAAAAACATTCGCAATCTTATTGCAAATCCTGATTATCCGGATGATGAAGGACGAGAATGCGGGGAACCGTTTTTAAACCAGCGCTGGATTGATGTTCCTGCGATACAATGGTACGATAATGCCGAATTTGTGAGTTTTGCTACAAAGCAGAGCCCTTGCATATTTCTTCCCTTCTATTATAAGGAATTCTTATATGGAAGAAATATCAAGGGTGAATAATTATATGGCTGACGCTGAGGAATGGATGATGAATAAACTTATTGTCGTTTGTTTTTCGGAGAGAATACGTACTTATGTACAAAAAAGAAGTAAATTATATATACCGTTCTTATACAAAAATCAGCTTGAAATTGTAAGGAAGTGGATATTGTTTCAAAATAAAGATAATTATTTTGCAGATAGCTGTAACAACGCTCTTAAAATATTAGATTCGGCAATTAAAAATAAAAATTAATTATAAACATTATAATAAATTCATATAAATGAAAAATATTAAAAATGAAAGAAAATGTTAAAATTTTTTCAGTAGTAATAATTACGGTATTAGTAAGAGATCGGGATGATAATATGCGTATCCATCTCTATAACCCTAACAGACCTGCAGGAAAAACAAATGCAACATTTATTAATGGAATAAGACAGTGACTATGAATATTATTTATTTATTTTTATTTCGGCGGGTAATATTTTATTTGCGGGGAAACAATAATATTACCCCGTTGGATGCAGCTGTAGAAACCGCTTTGCATAAGATAAAAGAAATCAGTTCAGATATTGAAATAATAAATAAAAGTCTGTCTACATACATTCCCTTTTTATGTGAAGAGAGAAGTATTTTGCCTTTTCTTGGTTATGAATGTTGGGTTGAAGAACATCCTTGTTTAAAGGCTGAATTTTCCTGATAAGTATGATATTTTATTTTTGACAGCAGATGAAGAAAAAAAAAAATATAATATTTTATTTTTGAATGATAATAAAATATATTTTTATTATATATGTCTTCTTGAAAATAAAATGATGAAACAATATTCTATTATGGTTTCTGATTCTGAAGACGTCGTCAGTAGCGCTTTGATGAAAATAATGAAACAATATAAATTATCAAATATGATTAATCAGCAAGTGTCGTTAGAAAATCTGGAGTTTATAATTAATTTATTTGGGGCATATGGAAATGAAGTTGCTGGAACTCCTCTGGTTGCATACGGATACAATTCGAAAAATTTTTGGAGTAGTTTTTGGAGGACTGTTATTACCGCGTGAGGATTCAACAGCCTTTAAAATTTATTCACTATTCAACTCAATGATGGCATATTTTGAAAATTTGAAAAATAATGATATACCTAGATGTGATTCGTTATTTATTAATAGATTAAATTCAAATATTGAAAAAAACCATTTTGAATAGTTCTTTCTTTGAAACTACTAAAACTTTGGATGGTTGCCCCGGGAGCCAATGATGGAAAGACCTCAGGAAAATCTGTATGGCTATGTGGGAAATTTCCCCAGCGCTTTTATAGACATACAAGGAAAATTTGGGTTTGCATTGCCGGCGTTGTTGAATCCAGTTGGATTGATGGTTACTGCTGTTGCAGTAACCACCGTAAGCCATTACTGAAGTTATTGCCCCAGGAACGACAGAAAAAGTTATTAAAAAATATCTGAGAATGTAATTCCTAAAGTCGAGCCAATTGCCGTGCCTGTTTCAAATACAGTTTATATTGGTTTGTCAGAAATCATCCGTCTAATACATTTGACATATTGGGAAGACAATGTCCAGATATGTCATGGGTACAGCCAGCTGCTATGAACGCGTATATAAAATGCATTGAAAATTATTCTAAAAAATTGCAAGATTGTTTAAATGACTGTGAAAATCGTTTACAGGGACAATGTGGAGGATGGTTAAATTCATATGAGCGTGCACAACAATTTAACTCTTCTATTGGAGGACCATCTGTAGAAGAGAGTAAAATTCAAGGAATTCTATTTATTATTGCATTAGCTTTTATTTTTGTCGAATATAGAAATTGTAAACTAAAATGCAGGCAAACATATGATTAAATCGAGAAAAATTATGAGAAAAATATTTCTATTTTTTGTTTTATTATTCCCGATGAATGTATATTCTGATGTGAATAATGGTCAAAATTTAAACTGTGCTGGGAATGATTTTTCAATAAAAGAACAAGAATATTTAAGAAAATACGTGCTTCGATCTACAGCTTCTCTATTAAGAGCTGTAGGTAATTCCAAACATTCTTCTTCTATATTAAGTGATCCAAACAACCAATTTATATTGGATCAGTCTATAAGGTTTTATCTGAAATTCGATACTGAATATTTACCGAAGATAGTTCAAAAATATCTTTCCAGATGTTTTTTATAAATCAAATTTTAATGGATAAGAGTAAATGTAATTATTTTAAAACCGTTGTTCTGTTAAACAAAAAGAATGTGATTGAAAATCAATTTCGTAATGATATGAAGAAACATGGATATGACTGGAACACCATATTGGCTCATTTTATAGGAAAAAATCCAAGAGATATTATGGCAAAGTCAGTCGCAAATAGTTTTGAAAATTTATCAATAACGGAACAGTAATCATAGATCCCAACGATGAAAGTACGATGGAAATAGTCATAAAAAATGCATACATTGAATTTGCTAATTATCTAGATGAGGAATCTCAGAAAAAGTAATATACTTGCTGAGGAGTATATAAAGTTAATTATGTCTTGAAATGAAAATTACCTAATTTCTGTGGAAAAATTTATTGAGCGGCATTTTTATCTTATTTCTAGTTAGTTATATATTTTTATGAAAAACAATTTTTAATTTGAATTTTTTTAATTAAATTTTGAAAAATTACAAAACAATATGATGAATGTGTGAAGCGATGTGATGACCAAAGACAGGCAAGTTCAGAAGAACTGAATAGAAAAACTGAAGATACTCATTCCAAAGTGTGGGAGGATATGATGAAAACTTCTAAAGAATGTGATGAATCGCGATGGGATAGAGCGATTAAATTATTGAGTGAAAGTTTGGGGGCGGCTCAGGCTTGTCGTCCAGTCAATGGCCCCCTATACGATACAATCCTGATTGTCTAGGATCTTCGATACCAAAAGGGGTCGGTCAATTCATAACTGTGGCATCTATTCAGGCTAAATACAATGAATGTGTAGAAAACTGTAAAAAACAATTTCCCCATGTATAAAATATTAACCATTTCGTGTATAGCCAGCTGTATGTTGAACACAGCATCAGGAGAAAACAACCAGTTTTTGAAAAAAATGGGAGATAAGCCCTTCTTATTTGAAAGAACTGGAGTCTTCTTCTTCCGGATTAAAATTATTTTCTTCTGAAGAGAGGAAAGCCCTTTATCACTACATTAATCAGGATTATGCTGATAAATTCCGTTTGATGGCTGGTTTTTGAAATGCTCTCAAGAAGGAGAGGAAGGAAATCCCGCGATAGATTTGGTCGATCCCCAATTTCTTCAGGGTTTAAAAGGTGTGGTGGAGAAAGGTATTAATTCTGACTGGTTCCCCAAATTACCTATTTTTTTATCAAAAGCAAATAAAGATTCAATATGAGGAGTTGTTGAAAATTACGCAGAATAAGAGTAAGCAAGTAACTCTAGATATAGCTGAAAAGTTGCTTGACAATTCCTATGGAAGTAGAAGCAGTAATCTTGAATATTTGAAAGAACTTCAAAAATACGGATTTAGAAATAACGACGATCTTTTTAATAGATTTTCAAATTATAATCTAACTCTTGCTCGAAAAGCTGTAACTGCTGTTTCTTCCAAGTTGTCAGCCAGTCATGGATATGCGGAGGCGTTTTTGGAGATAGCTAAAATTTTAGAAAAGGAAACGGAAGAAAATGAGTATTCCCCCTCCGAAATGCTTTCCGCTATGATAATAAAAAAGCTACCCAGGGTAGCATGAATGCTCAGAACGTTTTAGGCCTCTATTATTTGCAAGGGTTGGGAGGTTGTCCGCAGAACTTTAAGAAAGCATCTGAATGGTTAAAAAAAAGCAGCAGAGCAAGGCTGTGAAAGCGCTAAAAAACGTTGGAACAACTTCCCTTGCAACTGAAATAATATGGACTAAGAATTTCTACATCATCAGCTCTTTTTGAGAGGGACAAGAACCAAATTCAAAGGATGGGAAGGCAATATTAATCTTTTTCATTGAAGATAAAATAACTGAATTGTTTACTTTAGTCTTGTTTTATTGATTTTTTCGGATCAATTTATTGAATGTCAATGGTTAAAGTGTTCTGAAAACCTTGCGGCAAGACTATTCCATGCAGTTCGGGGAAATATCATTCAGGCATGAATCAATTAATGACATATTCTCTCTACATCATTGGGTTTCCATCCCTTTACGGCGGTGCGGGGGCCGAGCTTTATCACCAGATTAAGGTTTGGAGACAGATGGGGATGGAAATGCATCTTATCCCCACCCAGAAAAATGCACACGGCGCCGGGCTTTATCCGGAGATGGTGAAATTGGGTGTTATGGTGCATGAAGGCTATGATTGGGAGGCCATTCCGGCAGGGGCTCCCGTCATCAGTTTTTGTAATGAAGAGTTTCTGGCTGCTCTCCCGAAGATACGAAAACGGACGGGAAGGACAGTTTTCGTCAATTGCATGACCTGGCTTTTCGGCAGGGGAAAAGGAAGCCATGAGGCGGGGAGATATTTCCCTGTTTCTTTATCAAAATAGCAACGTAATGGGAAACGTCATTCCTCGCCTGAGGGCTTTAAATCCCGACCCGGCCATCCGGTTCGTGACGTTTAGGCCGTATTTTGATGCGGCAGATTTTCCTTTATTGCAGGGCGTTCCACGGACTGGTTTGGAGCCGGACACATTTCCCGGCAGGATGAAGATAAGTTCAGCAAGGATACGTGGCATATCTACGAGCATTTTGCTTCTCCTGTCCGGAAGAAGGGCACTTTTTCTCGGTTTTGACCGGCGGGCGAGGCGTAGACCGGCAGGCCTCCCGATTGGGTGGAGACTTTCCATGATCAAAAGTCTTTGTCCCAACAGGAGTTTTACCGGCGCTGCCACATCGTTTTGCAGCCCACCGATACGACGGAGAATTGGCCGCGTGTGGGTTTTTGAGGCCATGGCAAGCGGGAGTGTGCTTGTTGTGGACAGGCGCGGAGGGTGGGAACAAATGGTGGAACACGGGAAGACCGGATGGCTGTGCGAATGCCCCGGGGATTTCATCACGTACGCCACTAAGATGGCTTGGGAGCCCCACTACCGGGAAGACATGGCCGCTGCCGCCCGTGAGCGGGGCATGGCCCTGGGCGGCCAGGAAGCTTCCATGGAAAGCTGGCAGGAGGTGTTTGAGGCAATCAGCCGGATACCGGATTCGTGAAGTGCCGCTTTTGCTCTGACCGGAATGCGAACCGTTTCTTCCCTGCGGGTCAGATGAGCCATGTGCCGTATTGGCGGAGGTTCTTCTGCCTGTGCATGCTGTAGGCGATAATGTATTTGAGGAGGTCTGCCTGGGAGTAACCGTGTTCCGCGGCCGCCAGGCAAATGGAGCCGCTTTTGCCCAGGTGGCAGCAGATGTTCATTTCCAGAATGCGCCGTTCTCCCGTCTCGAAGTCGATTCTATAGTCGATGCGGAAATAGTCCATCGGCCCCAGAGCGCTCCAGATTTTCCGGACGTCACAGGCGATGTCCTGCTCCATATCCTGAACGGAGACCAGTTGGTAGCCCAGATGGTCGTGCAGTTTCAGGTCTTCCGTGATGATGCTGCCCGGTTTGTCGGATTTCGGCTGCACATATCCCAGGATGACGGGGTTTTCCCCGCCCAGTACGGGAACGGTGACGTCAATGCCTTCGCAGTATTGTTCCACGAGCACTTCGCGCCCTTCTTCCATCAGGCGCCGGGCGCATGAATCCACGGCTTTCCAGGAGCTGCAGATGCTGTCTTCCCGGATGCCGCCTGAAGCGGCTCCAAAACGCTTTTTGACAAAATAGGGGCCTGGGAAAGGGGCCTGGGCCGGAATACCTTTTTCTCCGGAAAGTCCAATGCCTTCCGGAACGTTCAATTCCAGGGAGCGGAATACCATTTTGGTCAGCAATTTGTCTTCCGCTATGGCGCGGATGTTGGGAGGGGCGCCCAGGTAGGGAATCTGAATGAATTCGCAGTAGGAAGAAATGAATATTTCAGGTCTGGACATGGCGAACCTGTTCATCAGGGAGAATACATAGTCCACGTTTCCCTTGGCGAATTGGACGGAATAGGGTTTGGAGGAGGAGACGACGTCATAGCCTATGTCCTGGATGGCTTTATAAATGTTGTAGTGGTACTGAGGGTAGCCTCCATTGCCTGTGTAGGGTTTTTGGAGAAATCGGGAGCGTCGGGGGCATATGGAGCCAGGAACATGATCCTTACCGGCTTGCCATATTGATTGAGTTGGATGTCTGGTATTTCAAACATGGCTTATGGCTATTACGTGTAATGTTTCTTGGATTATGGAATGGGCCGCCATGTTCAAATAATATAAAAAGAAGGGACGGCATAGCCGTCCCCGGAGGTGGTGGAATAGAAGAGGGAGAACTTCTTCCTTATTTTCTGGACATTCCCCTGGCGACGCGCTGAACATATTGTTCCATGGCCGGAAGTTCCTGTTCAATGCATTCCACCAGTTTGAGCTGCGTACGGCAGCGGATGAGATTGTGGTTCGGCCGTGAGACCTTGAAGTATGGGTCGCCTTCCAGATAGTCCGTCAGGAAACGGATGCCGATTTCCAGCGTGATGAGTTTTCCTGAGAAGGCAAGCTGGTCTATTTCCGCCTGGGTCAGGAAACCGTGGGCAGCAGACAGATACCCTTCTACAATGGATTGGAACATGGGCATGCGCATGCGCACCTTGTCCAGGTCTTCTTCGTCTTCTTCCGTAGGCGGAGTGACGGTGCGCACCATATCTCCGAAGTCGTACAACACCAGGCCGGGCATGACCGTATCCAGGTCAATGACGCAGACGGCGTGGTCTGTGTCCTCATCCAGCATGACATTGTTGATTTTGGTGTCGTTATGAGTGATGCGGGTAGGAAGCACGCCTCTTTCCTGGAGATTCAGCAACCGATCCACATCCTGCTCACGGGCTTTAATGAATTCCAATTCAGGCAGACAGGTGGAAAGACGCCCCTGCGGATCCAGTTCCGCCACTTCCATCAGGCGGTTGAAGCGGTTCCGGGTATGATGGAATCCGGGTATGGTTTCCACGATGTCGTCCGGGTTCATGTCACTGATCAAATCCTGGAAGGAGCCAAAGGCAAATCCCGCCTGGTAGGCCTGGCGGGTGTTTTCCACCACGTCGTAGGTGTGCGTGCCGGCCAGGTAGTTGTAACAGCGCCAGATGCCGTCACCGGGGATGTCAATGTAGTTGCGTCCTCCCCGGGCCGGGTAGAGGTTGAGGGTTTGGCCGGCGGAATCCTTCAGGCGGCGCAGGACTTTCCAGTTGATGTGACGCGTGACTTTTTCCACATTGCGCATGACGGCTTTGGGGTCTTTGAAGACGTAATCGTTGATGCGCTGGAGGATATAGGAATCTTCCGTCCCGTCGCTTTTACGGTAGGTGGCCTTGTAAGTGGTGTTGATGTGCCCGCTGGGGATTTCCTTCCCGGTGACGAATTCCCCTTCAATGGCGAAGAGGTCTCCAATTCCGGCGATACGGCACAGAAGCTGGTCGGAAGCTGTCGTTACGGAGAGAGGGGCTGTCATGTCAAAGGTTGAAAGAAAGTTGAATGAATAAGTTAACGGATGAATTTATAACCTACAAGCTCATCAAGCCTGTTCCTGAGCCGGGAAATACCGTCTCCATTGAGCGCGAAAATGGGGATGACGTCCACTTTCGGGAAACGCATGCGGAAGTTAACCAGATTTTCTTCCGCTCCTTCCAGGTCCATTTTGTTGGCGACGACGAACCAGGGCTGTTTGGCCAGGTCTTCTCTGTACAGTTTAATTTCCGTGCGGAGATTCTGAAGGTCTTCAATGGGGTCGCGGCCTTCGCTGCCGGCCATGTCCAGAACGAAGACGAGCACTTTGCAGCGCGTGATGTGGCGCAGGAATTCATGTCCCAGGCCCCGGTTGTTGTGTGCGCCTTCAATGATGCCGGGAATGTCCGCCACAATGCAGCGGCGAAAGCTGTCGAAGTTCCACCACTCCAATGATAGGCTGAAGCGTGGTAAAAGGATAGCTGGCGACTTTGGGCTTGGCTTCCGAAATGTCTCCCAGCAATGTGCTTTTGCCCGCGTTGGGGTAGCCTACCAGCCCGGCGTCCGCAATGCGGCGCAATTCCATAAAGAAGACTCCTTCCTCCCCCCTCCGTTCCCATCTCGGCTTCCGTAGGCGCCTGGTTGGTCGCGGAACGGAAATGCCAGTTTCCCTTGCCGCCGAGGCCGCCCTGGCACAGCGTGAACCGGGTGCCGATTTCCGTCAGATCCGCTATTTTTTTCCAGTTCAATGCCTTCACCTTCCCGTTCCAGCCAGGTCGCCTCCGCCATGGAAGAGGCATTGCTGCGGTAGATAATGGTGCCGGGGGCACTTTCCCGATGACGGATTTGCCGTTCTTGCCATGTTTCTTGGCGCTTTGTCCGCCTACCCCATCCGTGGCGATTAATTTTGGATCATAAAAAAAAGAACGCAGGTCATTCGTGTGCGGATCCACTTCCAGAATGACGCTTCCGCCATCGCCTCCGTCACCGCCGTCCGGGCCCCCTTGGGCTACGAATTTGGCCCTTCGGAAGCTGACCAGCCCGTTTCCTCCCTTTCCTGCCCTGGCGAATATGCGGATGTTGTCAACAAACATGTTCTAAATATGAAACATTTTCCTTCAAAACGCAAGACATGTGCAGGGCTGCACGGCTTTTCCACGGTGTAGGCCGCTGACTTTTTTCGGTGAAAGAGGATTTCGAATCATTACGGGAACTCCGGATGTTTTACGATGCCCCGGATTGATTTGTGCCGTGCTGGCTGTCTTCACAGTAATAAATGAAGAGAAAAATTCCTCTTATTAAAATAATCAGGGACAGCGGCAGCGACATGCCGCTTTTATTGGTGTCATGCAGACGTCTGCATGTAACGGACGGGGAAGGGAACCCAGGGTGAATAAACTCCATGCAAGAAGAGGAGCGGCAGATGCCAGACAGCAGATAAAAATTTCAGTTGAGTTCTTTTTTGATTCGAGCCGCTCCAGGCAAATAAGAAAATTATTGAGATAGTGAAGGGCATGTCCAAAGGCGGGACGGCAGTTTGAGCGCATATCCAATCCCTATGCTCCGAGAGGACGGCCCTCCTGGAAAACGGCATATTTGAAAATGGCCTGTTTAGCGATTCCCAACAAGTTGTACCCCTTGAAGATTGACGTTTGCGCAGTGTTCGTGTCCGGCATGATCCGTCGCAGTTTCGGAAGGTCTGTTTCCAATCAGGAAAAAATTGATTCAATATTTCATGTAATGTTTTGAAATGAGTGGATTACTTATGGAAAACCTCTCTGGAGGCCACTGTAATTGCTTAAAATATGTTTCGAAAGTCTGCGGGAAAAATAAAAAATTGAGGAGTATGAACCCATATCATGAATTTGCATGGAATTCTGTCTTTCTGGGGAAAGGCGGATATTGCCATTTTTCTTATACGTGATGGGCAAACGGTCTTTTGGATTGAAAATGAGTATGGGCGTGGCATGATTTCCGGGAATCATGCCACGCCTTTCCATCCACCTTCCCGACGGTTCTGAAAAAACCATAGTTCTTCCAAAGAACGGTGAATATTTCGCACGCATCGGACGTGACGAGCATTGCGAGATTGTGCTTCCCTTTCAGTCGGTTTCCGGAGAGCATGCCTTGCTTCAGTTTAAGGAAGGGGATATGTCCTGGAAGACCTTGGCTCCACTAATGGAACTAAAATCAACGGCCTGACGCCGATGGTCGCCGCGACTCTTTACGATGGCGATGAAATCGCTTTGGGGGATGCCAGGCTCCGGTTTGCGGAAGAGCCATCTCCGGGATTTTCTGCCGAATTATCCGGGAGAGAAGAAGAGGCCGTCCCTTCGATCGCTATGCGGAACTTACAGCAGTTGGCGGATGAAGCCGCCCGCACGACCCGGAATCATTATTTATGGATGGCTCTTTATGCCGTCCTGATATTTTTCTGGCTGTGTTTGCCGGATTAACCTACAAACATTACAGGGTAACGGGTGAATTGCTGCCTCTTCAATGGCTGGATATTGAATCCCCCAAGGCCGCCTTGAAATCCATGCCTCTTCCTCAGACGGAAAACGGTATGCAGCACTGACCGGGAATTTTTTCAGTCCTGCCGTTTTATGGACTGGCCGGAGTATTTCCGGGCATGCGTTCCACATCCGTGAATAATGTGAAAGGAGTGGCGGAGCCCTGTTCCAATTCCAACAGGTATTGTTTAATGGTCAGGCCGCTTGCATATCCGGTCAGTTTGCCGTCGGCTCCGATGACTCGGTGGCAAGGGATGATGATGCCGACAGGGTTCCGATTGTTGGCCTGTCCTACTGCCCGGCATGCTGATGGGCGTCTATTCGCCGGGCAATGTCTCCGTAACTTCTGGTTTCTCCATAGGGGATGGCTTGAAGGGCTTTCCAGACCGTTCGTTCAAATTCGGTTCCCTGGGGAGAAAGCGGCACGTCAAATACGCGGCGGGAACCTTGAAAATATTCATCCAGCTGGTCAGCCGTTTGACGCAGCAGGGGTGTTTCCTCCCATTCCAAATGCTCCGGCTGTGCCATGCGGCTGAAGAAAAGATGGGTGACGGCTGTGCCGTTTTCCACAATCACGACAGCGCCTGCAGGCGTCTGGTGGAGGAGCGCTCGGGCATGGGGAGGAAAAGTGGTTTCATATCATGACCATAGCATGTGCCGGGTTAAAAGTTCTATTCATTTTGCAGGATATTTCGCCATTTGACAGGGGAAAGGAGGTATGAGGTCCCGAATGATGTATTTTTGTTTGAAAGGCTGCGGAACTAGGTGCAGTATTGCTCCGTATGAAGAAGAGCCTATTTGCCGTGTTATTGACTGCATGCCTTTGCATGTCTGTAAAGGGAGAAGATTCCAAACCTCCGAGGACCCTCCCCGGCGGATGGGTTTATGTCTGGGGTGACGAGTTCAACGGTTCCAGGATAGACGCCAAAAAAAGTGGAAACCGGGTTGGGAGTAATCCGTAACCAGGGATCCCAGCAGACTTATACAGGCCGACCAAGAATATGAGATTGGAGGATGGCTGCCTGGTTTTGGAAACCCATTTTGAAAAGTTCGCCAATATCAATTACAAAAAAAGTTCGGCGGATTGGATCAAGAATACCAAGTTCATGCCCTATACCTCCGGTTCCGTTACGACGATCAAGACAAAAAAATTTCATGTTCGGCAGACTGGAAGTGCGTGCCAAGGTTCCCAAAACCAAGGGCATCTGGCCAGCCATCTGGCTGCTTGGCAAGAATAAATGGGGCTGGCCCGCCAATGGAGAGATTGATATGCTGGAGAATATTTCCCAACAGCCGGATGTGGTTTATTCCACTTTCCATTTGAGTCCGGACGGCGTGTCCAAAAGGGATGCTTCCCGCGGAGGGACTGTGAAGATAGATAATCTTTCCGATGATTTTCATACCTATGTCATGGAATGGGACAAGGATTCCATCAAGTTGATGGTGGATGACAAGCTGGTGAAGTCCATTGACCTTAATACCACCAATTATGCCAATGGGGCGGGGAATCCGTTCCGTACGCCGTTCTATCTCATTCTCAATTCCGCCGTGGGCGGCACCTGGTGCGAGAAAGCTCCTAAAGACGGGCAAGGGTATCCTGTAAAATTCCTGGTTGATTACGTTCGGTTCTATCAGACGAAAGAACATGCCCAGCAGGCTAAGCAGTTTGACCCGGAAACCGGCCTGCCCAAGAAGAAATAGCCTTTTTCCAGGTTGAGACATGTCCGGCGTGGCGGCCGGACATGCAATATGTCACTTGCCTTGTCATTTCACAAATGGCGCGGCTTTTCATATTGGATTCTTCTGCAGTGTTTCGGAACGGGAGGCCGTGAAGGTCACAAGTCTGCATTTCCAGAGGAGATTGCTGTATAGCTCCGCGGGAATGTGCTTACCTGTGTTTTCTTTTTTATATTTAACGGAATAGCGCAAAAAAACGGCTCCGCCGGATGACGGAGCCGTTTTCGTTGGTCCAAAAAGGGTTGGCTGATTTTAACAGGATGTTCCCGTGGTCTGGGCCAGTTCCTGGAAACGGGCCAGGATTCGAGCTGTAACAGGACCGATTTTTCCAGAGCCCAGCTGATAGCCGTCCAGTTTGGTCACGGGAACGCATTCCGCGGCAGTGCCGGTCAGGAAGCATTCGTCCGCACAAGTGATGGTAAAGCGGTTCATGGTCTTTTCCTGAGCCGGGATTTGCAGCTCCCGGCAGATTTCCAGCACTACCCGGCGCGTGATGCCGTCCAGGCAGCCGTCCGTAACTGGCGGCGTGAACACGGTACCGTCCTTCACGATGAAAATGTTGTCGCCCGTGCATTCGGCCACATTACCCAGGTCGTTCAGCATCAGGGCTTCCGCCGCACCCTGGCGCACAGCTTCCATTTTGGCCAGGATGTTGTTGAGATAATTGAGCGACTTGACCTGCGGACAAACAGTGTCCGGACGGTTGCGGCGCACGGAGCTGGTAATCAGGGCCAGCCCGTTTTCATATACATTCGGATCGTACAGGGAGATTTTATCCGCAATGATGAAGACGCAGGACCGTTTGCAGTTGAATGGGTTAAGTCCCAGATTGCCGACGCCGCGGGTAACCACCAGACGGATATAGCCGTCGTTCAGGCCGGAGGCCGCGACCGTTTCGCATACGGCGTTGGAGAGTTCTTCCTGAGTGTAAGGAATATCCAGCAACAGATAATGGGAGCAGTTGTACAGGCGGTCCATGTGGTCTTCCAGGCGGAAAACGCGCTTATTATAGAACCGGATACCTTCAAAAATGCCGTCTCCATAGAGTGTGCCGTGGTCGAAAACCGAGGTTTTTGCTTCCTCCTGTTCCACCAGCTTTCCATCTAACCAAATCTTCATTGTTATCTAGAATTGAGAAATTACTTATGCCGGAACAGAATACTCCTATTTGAGGAGGGGGAAGCTATAAATGCGCCGGAGGAAAATAAAAGTTCCATCGCTTGCGGCAATGGCGGCAGGGAGGCTTGCAACCGCTGAAAATATAGTCGGTATTCATGGAGCAGACTTGACATTTATTTTCCGGTGTTTTTAGCTCTCGCGCGCAATGTCAGATCCTTCCAAGTTCCGCAACCTCGCCATTATCGCTCACGTTGACCATGGGAAGACGACCCTGGTTGACCAACTTTTTGCAGGCGGGAGGCGCCTACCGTGCTAACCAGGCCGTGCAGGAACGCGCCATGGATTCCATGGATCTGGAACGAGAAAAGGGCATCACGATTAAGGCCAAGAATACATCCATCCTCTGGAATGGATATACGATCAATATTGTGGATACTCCCGGACACGCGGATTTCGGCGGGGAAGTGGAGCGCGTGATGAAAATGGTGGATGGCGTGCTTCTGGTGGTGGACGCTTTTGAAGGGCCGCAGGCTCAGACGCGTTTTGTGCTCCGCAAGGCCCTTCAGGAAGGTCTGATGCCCATTGTCGTCATTAACAAGATCGACCGTCCGCATGCCGATCCCGCCGCCGTGCATGACCAGGTGCTGGAGCTTTTTCTGGAGCTGGGCGCCACGGATGAACAATTTGAGGCCCCTTTCGTGTACGGTTCCGCCCGCGACGGTTACTTCATGAATTCCATGGAGGGGGGAACCTCCTGTGGACTGCACTCCTCTTTTATTCAAGATTGTGGAACATATCCCGCTCCGAAGGATGCCGATCCGGAGGGTGAATTCAAGATGCTCGTTTCCAATATTGACTGGGACGATTATGTGGGCCGTGTGGCTATCGGCCGCATTACTTCCGGCACTGTGAAGAAAGGGGATACCGTGTGGCTCCATCAGAGCGACGGCTCCTGCATTTCCGGAAAAGTGACCCGCATGTTTGAATATTCCGGCCTGAGCACTACGGATTCGGCCATCGGCGTGGCAGGCAACATCGTAGGGGTGGCGGGGTTTGAAAACGTCAATATCGGGGAAACCTTGGGCGGTTCCGCGGATACGGAGCCCCTTCCATTCGTGGCGATTGATCCTCCTACCATTTCCATGGGAATTTTCCATCAACAACGGGCCTTTCGGAGGGCGCGACGGCAAGAATGTGACTTCCCGCGTGATACGCGACCGCCTGATGAGGGAAATGCGGACGAATATTTCCATCCAGGTGGAGGATACGGACAAGGCCGGCGTTTTCTCCGTTTCCGCCCGCGGCGCCATGCAGATCGCCGTGCTGGTGGAGACTATGCGCCGTGAAAATTATGAACTGTGCGTTTCCCGTCCCACCGTGATCATGAAGAGGGATGAAAACGACCGCCTTACGGAACCGTATGAAACGATGTACGTAGAAGTTCCGGACGAACATGCCAACGGCGTCATGAAGCTTCTTCACGCCCGCAAGGGACAGATGGAAGACATGGTATGCAGGGAAGGCACGGGCCATACTTTTATTCAGGCTTATATTCCCACCCGCGGTATTATCGGTTTTGAATTTGAGCTGGTCAATCTGACGTCCGGCCACGGTATTTTCTCCCACCTGTTCCGGGATTACGGGCCTTATGCCGGGGACATCACCACGCGTACCACCGGCACCCTGGTTTCCATGGAGACGGGCGTTTCCACTCCGTTCGCGCTGGTAGCGCTGGAAGAACGCGGGCGTCTGTTTGTGGGGCCGCAGGAAGATATTTACGAAGGCCAGATTGTAGGCGAAAACCCGCGGCAGATGGATATGCCGGTCAACCCGTGCAAGGAAAAGCATTTGAACAATATCCGCTCAGCCACGAAGGGAGACGGCATCCAGCTTTCCCCTCCCGTCATTTTTCTCTGGAACGTGCCATTGAGTACATTGAACCTGATGAACTGGTGGAGGCTACGCCTCATTTTATCCGTCTGCGCAAGCGCATCCTGAACGCCAATGACCGCGTAAGGGAATCCCGCAAAGCAGGAAATTAAGGTTCCTGGAGCGCTGGGGAAAGGCTCCTGTGTTCAAGCGGTGATGGGATAGAGCCGCGTTGCCGGGTTCCCTGCGGTCCGCTGAGCGGAGGAATGGCCTTGTTCGGTTATGAATAATTCCGGTTTTTCCTGTGCGGCTATTGTGTTATATGTCCGCAGCGGTTTCCTTGTGGAAGAATGCGAGTTAATGGTCCCGTAATCGGAGAAGCCCAGAGTACAGAAAAAAGAAGAAGACGGGGAACGGTTCGTTTTCCCGTCGTCTCAGAGGGATAGATACTCGGTGAAAGCGTTTCCCGCCTTACCCTGTTGGCGGGTTTTTCCAAAAAATGCCCGGTTTCTTAAAAGAAACCGGGCATGGCATCAAATTCGTTGAGGGAACTCTTTTTAGATTTTGCCAAAGAGGGTCTTGCCGGCGGACATAAGATTGTCGGCGGCTTCCTGAAGGCGGGCGGCGACTCCCTTTTCACCCTTGGCAAGATAGGAACGGGGATCGTAATCCTTCTTGTTGCCCACTTCGCCATCAATCTTGAGCACTCCGTTGATGTGTTCGCACATGTGGGAGACGATCGGGCGGGTGAAGGCGTATAGCGTGTCGGTGTCGATGTTCATCTTGACGACGCCGTAGGAAACGGCTTCGCGGATATCGGAAAGTTCGGAACCGGAACCGCCATGGAAGACGAGGGGCATGCGAGCCGCTTCACCGTGTTTGGCAACCACGGCTTCCTGACCGTCCCGCAGGATGCTGGGTTTCAGTTTGACGTGGCCGGGCTTGTACACGCCGTGCACGTTGCCGAAAGTGGCGGCCAGCATGGAATTTGCCGAGGGGCGCGAGGGCTTCATACGTCATCAGCATATCTTCCGGAGAAGTGTAAAGCTTGTCGGCGGGATGGCCGGAGTTGTCCACTCCGTCTTCTTCTCCGCCCACAACGCCGATTTCGATTTCAAGAACGATGCCCAGTTCGGCGCATTCCTTCAGCAGTTCCCGGGAAAGCTTGAGGTTTTCCGCCATGGGAAGCGATGGAGGCGTCCAGCATGTGGGAATTGAAGAGGGGGCTTCACCGCGTTCCACGCGGCGGCGGGATTCGGCAATCAGAGGACGCAGGAAAGTATCCACGTGTTCGGGCTGGCAGTGGTCCGTGTGAAGGGCTACGAGAACGTTGTGCTTTTCAGCCAGACGGCGCGTTGCTTCCGCCAGAACAATGGCGCCAAGGGCGGAATTGCCTACGGAGCTGCCGGAGGCGAATTTGCCGCCACCGATGGAAACCTGAATGATACCGTCGCTTTTGGCTTCGGAAAAAGCGCGGAGAGCGCCGTTGATGACTTCGATCGTGGTCACGTTAACGGCCGGATAGGCGTAGCCTTCCTTTTTGGCCGTTTCAAGCATGGTAATGTATTGTTCTGGTGTGGCTATTGGCATAACGGGGATATGATAGGTGTTTTTTTCAGGAGGGCAAGGCTGAACTCAGGCGCACGCCGGGGTTGCAACGTTCTTGCGGGACATGTTCATGTTCGGCTCATTGTGACTTGCGGCCGGACCGGTCCACCGGAGTCCGTACGGCAGTAGCGTGCGGCGTCTCCGGAAAGAAGCTCCGCGTGGCTCGGCGGACTTGAAAATTCTGCCTTGTTTTCCATTCAGTACGGTTGAAGGAAATGCCCCTCCTTCGTTTTATCGTTGGAAGGGCATTCTAAAGATGGGCGGGATGGGGGTGTTATTCCGGAATGGATTCTCCCCGGATGAGGTCTTCCCAGCTTTGACGGCTGCGAATGACGTTCCATTGGTCCCCGTCCACCAGGACTTCTTCCGCCATAGGCCGTGAATTGTAGTTGGAAGACATGGAAAACCATAGGCTCCGGCGGACAGTACGGCCAGGAGTTCTCCTGGCGCACGTCCGGCATGTCCCTGTTTTGGGCGAGGAAGTCTCCGGATTCACAGATGGGACCCACGACATCCGCTGTGACGCAGGATTCGGAGGGTATTCTCTGACCGGGATAATTTCATGATAGCCCTGGTAGAGGGCGGGGCGGATGAGGTCGTTCATCCCTGCATCCACAATTTTAAAGGTTTTGGCTTTCCCGTTTTTTTTCATACAGGCAACGCGTGATGAGTGCTCCCGCATTTCCTACGATAAGACGGCCCGGTTCCACAATGATGTGTAATCCCAGAGGTTGCAGGGTGGGGACGACGGCCTGGGCGTAAGTGCTCAGCGTGAGCTGGGCGCAGTCCTCATTCCACCATTCCTGAACGCCGGAATCCAGCGTGCCCTGATAAACGATGCCAATGCCTCCTCCGATGGAGAAAAATTCAATGCCGTGTTTTTCTTTCAGGGAAGCAGCCAAGGGGGCAACTTTCCTGACGGCTTCCAGGAAGGGTTTCGCCTGGGTAAGCTGGGAGCCGATATGCATTTGCAACCCTTTCAGATGAAGGTTCAGAAGTTCGCGGGCCGCCATCTCATAAAGAGATTCAATGCGTTCGAAGTCCACGCCGAATTTATTTTCAGCCTTGCCGGTAGTAATGTATTTGTGCGTTCCCGCCTCTACATTGGGATTGACGCGCACGGCCACCGGAGCCTTGACTCCCATGGAGGCGGCAATGGCGTTAATGGCCCGCAGTTCCGCTTCGGATTCCACATTGAAGCAATAAATGCCCTGGGCCAGGGCATAACGGATTTCCTGCTCGGTTTTTCCTACGCCGGCATAAGTGCATTTGGACGGATCGCCCCCGGCTTTGAGGACGCGGAAGAGTTCTCCGCCGGAGACGATGTCGAATCCCGCCCCGTTGCGGGCCATGAGGTTCAGGATGGCGATGTTGGAGCAGGCCTTAACGGCGTAGGCCACTTCCGCGTTAAGCGGTGCCAGAGCTTCCTGAGGCGGTGAAAGTGGTTTAAAATGGTTTGTTTGCTATAAACGTACAGAGGTGTGCTTTCCTTGTCCGCCAGTTCCTGAAGGTTGACGTTTTCACAGTAGAGCGTGCCGTTTTTGTAAGCGAATGAATGCATGGATTATTCCTTGGTTGTGCTTTCGTTGGTTTTCCCGGAATGGAGAGGGGGAGAGGGAATCTGGGAGTGGGAGGGTTGTCAATGAGCTGGGCGATCCAGGCGAGATCCTTAGAGCTTTCCAGCCCGAGTTTAATCAACATGGTAATGGGTACGGCCAGCAGCATGCCGATGGGGCCCCATACCCAGCCCCAGAAGATGACGGAGAGCAGAACCATACTGGTCACAATGCCGAATTGCCGTCCCAGCAGCATGGGTTCCAAACAGTTTCCCAGAGCTGTGTTGATCACCAGGTAGCCGCCGGCAACAATGATGCCCGCGGTAGGGCTGATCAGAAGCATGGCGAGAAGCGTGGGGGAATAGCCGCGATGATGGAGCCGAAGGTGGGAATGAAGTTGAGGGCGAAAGCCACGATGCCCCACAACAGCGGAAAGTCCACGTTCATGTAATAGCAAAGCAGGAAAGCCAGAAGCCCTGTAACTGCGCTGATGAAGGTTTTAATAATGAGATATTTCTGGACTCCGGCCAGGGCCTTGGAGAATTTGCGGATGCCTGTGTCGCTGTTATGCCCCAGTTTATTGATGTTCGCCCGGAAGCGGGGGCTTCCCCAGGAAGAAAGTCATCAGGATCAGAATCAGGGTGGTGAAGGTCAGCATGGAAGCTAACTGCCCCATCACCCCTGTGGAAAACGCCACGATGCGCTGGCCGTTGAGCAGGTCCGGAAGTTCCTGAAGCATCTGGTCAGCCAGGTTGTTCCAATCCTGTTCAATCAGGAAAGCGCGGAGTTCATGGATTTTTTCCATCATAAGGGGCTGGTATTTGACCGTGACTGTTTTGGCCAGATCCTGCCCCAGGTATTGGGCCAGATAGCCCAGGCCCACCAGAATGCCAAAGTCCATGATGACCGTGAAAGTCACTGCCAGCCAGTGCGGGAAGCAAAGACGGCTCTTGAAAAAGTCGTCAGCGGATAACTGACGATTGCCAGAAAGCCGGATAAAACGATGGGCAGGAGCACCGGTTTTCCCGCCTGCAGCCCGGCCGTGATGATAATGACGCTGGCGAGCATGAGCAGAATTTTTTCAGGCCCTCTTTTCCGGATTCTTTCTGAAAAGTCATGGAAGGATTGATATTAACGGGGTGGGTAATGATAGCCTGTTTTTTGCAGGATTGCAATCTTAAAGGCCTTCATTTTCATGATGTTCCCGGAAGAAACGTTCAAGGTCTTCAAAACGGGTCAGGAGAAAGTCCGGCTTTTTTTCCCTGAGGCCGTTGATGTCCGCCTCCGCGGCCCATCCTGCGGAGAGAATGCGGATAGGGACAGATCGGCATGCGTCCACGTCTGTGGGGGCGTCTCCAATATAGATGGCTTCTGAGGCGACGGCATTCAGACGGGACAAAGCCCGTTTGATGCGGTCTGGTTTTACGCCTCCCTCCGGGGAGCCTGTTTCCAGAATAGGAAAAAATTCGGACAGATGAAAAAACTGGGAGAGATATCTCTGCGCTTTCCAGGCGTTTGCCTGTAACCATGGCCAGCCGAATGCCGAGGTTGCGGAGAGTGCTCAGCAATTCGGCTGTTCCGGGAAAGGGGGCGGGAGCCAGGTCTGCGTGCAGCTTGCGGTAGTAGTGGATAAATAGTTCCCTGCCGCGTTCATGCAGTTCCGGTTTCCGGGAATCAATTTCTGGATAACTCCCAGATCGTCCGGGCCGAATTGGCGTTCGATTTCTTCATCCGTCAATATTCTGCCGTCCAGCTTCTGGATAGCGCGGCGAAAAGCCTCCCGGCACAGGGGTATGGTGTCGGCAAGAGTTCCGTCAAAATCAAAAATGGCGGTTTTGATCATCAGCCGTACCCTACATGCCGACAACGGACGGTTCAAGGGGAAAGCCGTGCCGGAATAGTCATGATGGGGCTGCAGGACGGATGAATAAGCAGGACGTGTCATCCCGTGCGGAAAGGTCAACGTTTCATTCCTGTAGTATCTCTAAATCCCTTATGTACGGGAAGGCCCCAAAAGAATATCTGTCCCTGTGGAGCGTCATTGCATTAGGAATAGGGTCCATGGTGGGAGCGGGGAATTTTTCGCCCTCATGGGGCAGGCGACCCTGATGGCGGGAAAAAATGTATATTGGTCCTTTATTCTGGGAGGCGTTGCTGCCCTGCTTTCCGGGTACACCTACGCCAAACTGGGTTCCCGTTATCCCGGTTCCGGAGGAATTATGGATTATTTCAACGAGGCTTTTTTCCCATAAGACCCTGTCCGGCGCACTGACCCTTATTTACCTGGGAACGCTGGTCATTACCGTGGCCCTGGTGGCCAAATCCTTTGGAGCCTATGCGTCCCGCCTGTTTTTACCGGACAGGGCAGTCCCCATTTATTCCACGGCCCTTTTTTGCCAGCGTGGCTATTTTGCTGCTGGGGGCATTGAATATGGGGGAGCCAGGGCCGTTGGAAAGTCGGAAGTAATCATGGTGGCATTCAAATTATTGATTTTGACGGTTTTAATGCTTGCCAGCTTCGGTTCTTCCGTGCCTGTGGGCGCGGATCCCATTCCGGTGAAAGGGCTGGACGGTTTGCTGGGCAGCGTGGGATTGACATTTTTCGCATTTGCCGGCTACGGAATGATGGCCAATACGGCGGGCAATCTGAAAAATCCTTCCAGGACGCTGCCAAGAGCCATTTTTATGGCTATTGGCCTTGTGCTGGCCTTGTACCTGATACTCTCCTACGTAGTACTGTCCAACGTTCCCGCTACTTCCCTGGAAAGCCATACGGAAACGGCCGTAGCGCAGGCCGCCTATCCGGTTTTGGGCATGTGGGGCTTCATGGCCGTATCCGTAGCGGCTCTCATTGCTACGGCATCAGCCATTAATGCCACCATGTTCAGCATGCTGGACATTTCCCGGCTCTGGCGCGCAACGGCCAGCTGGGAGCTATTTTTAAACAGCCTTTCTGGGGCCACGGAACGGAGGGTTTTTTCTATCTTTTGCTGGGGATTCTGGTGATGACGAATGCCTTTAACCTGGTAGCCATCGCCAATTTGGCGGGGGCCTGTTTTCTGATCAGCTACCTGGCGGTGTTCGTCGCCCATTGGCGGCTCCGGAAAGAGACTCAGGGAAATGCGCTGCTTATCATCCTGGGCTTTCTTCTGATGCTGTTTATTCTGGGGGCGTTCTTTTACCAGATGTTCTTCAGCCAGCCTTATCTGATTCCGTTGATTGTGCTGTTTGTAGCCGCCTGCTTCATCCTGAATTCCTGATACGCAGGAAGATTGCGAAAAATGTTCCCGGAGTTTCTTGACCCATGGGTGCGGGAGAAAACCGGGGCTTTTTCCCGGCCTTTTAATGCAGGAAGGAAGTCAGGGGCTGGTGGCTGTAGCTTGGGAGGAAACGGCGGGAAGGCCGGACAGATAAGCCATGCGTCCGGCACGGCATGCCAGGGCGAACGCCTCCGCCATGGCGGAGGGAGAGCCGGAGGCGGCGATAGCCGTATTGACGAGCACGGCGTCCGCCCCCATCTCCAGAGCTTCCGCCGCATGGCTGGGCGCTCCCAGCCCCGCGTCCACCACCACGGGGACAATAGCCTGTTCAATGATGATGTTAATCAACTCCCGGTCAGCACTCCCTTTGTTGGTGCCGATGGGGGCGCCAAGAGGCATGACGGCCGCCGCTCCGGCTTCCTGAAGGCGTTTGGCGAGCACGGGGTCCGCGTTAATGTAGGGAAGCACGGTGAAGCCTTCCCTGACCAGGATTTCCGCCGCTTTCAGCGTTTCAATGGGGTCCGGCATCAGGTACTGGGCGTCCGGGTGAATCTCCAGCTTGATCCAGTTGGGCAGCCCGGCTGCTGCCGCCAGGCGCGCCAGGCGTACGGCTTCTTCTGCCGTAGTCGCTCCGCTGGTGTTGGGGAGAAGGAGGTATTTTTCCGGATCAATGAAATCCAGAATATTGGCGGCGGGATCGTGGGAACCCGTCAGATCCGCCCGGCGCAGAGCCACCGTCACAATTTGGGCGCCGGAGGCTTCCAGAGCTTCTTTCATGCTCTCATTGGAAGAAATTTTCCCGTTCCCACCATCAGGCGGGAGGTGAACTGGCGTCCGGCTATCTGCAAAGGTGTGTCTGTCATTGCGGGATGGAGGGTACCTCCGCTTACCTTTTCAGGCAAGGGAGAATGAATAAGAGGGGGCAGCATGACGGCTGAACGGAACATGGCCCGGGAAGGGCCATTCTTTATTCACCGCTGAAGGATGCGCTTCGTAATGCTCTGGGTTTTCCAAGGATTTCCTGATAAAGAACAGCCGCTTTCAGGGATTTGGGGTGGTGAAGGGAATTTTTTCAGGGAAGGAGATTCCACTGCGGCTGATGACGGAAGAAGGTCGGGCAGATGTTCCTTCATCTCCCTCTTTTGCAAACGTTGCAGAGCCGCCTGTTCCGCATCGGAAAGAGAGCGCATGGATTGCCGGGCTTCTTCCGTAGCTTTTTACGTAGCGTTCCAGCACATTTTGCGCCGTCTGCCGGGCTGTTTCCTCGGGTTGTGCAGCCGCCGGCGCCGGGATCGGCTGCGGTTTGCGGGCCACGGCGGGGGAGGGAAGCTCTACAGGAGGGGCTGAGGGCCGCGGTGCGCGGGCCGGTGCGGCAGGTTGGGTTTGCTGTGGCTGCGGGGTTGCCCGGCGCATTTCCGCAATGACTTCCCTTACGCGTTTTTCATGATGGTTCTCCGTGTCCGGAACGGACGGTTCCTCATCTTTTCATCCGGTTTCAACAATTCGATTGCTTTTTTGATGAGGAAAATCACCCCGACAATCAGCCAGAACCAGAGTTTCAGGCTATTGTCATCGCCTCCGAGACGAGCATGTATGCCAGTGAATCCATAGGATAAAGGTTTCCGGAAAAAGCAGGCCTTTCCGGAAACCAGGGAATTTATTTATTTGATGGAAGAGGGAGGCGTATCCGGTTGAGCGATGGAATCTCTCATTTTGGTGTCAGCCACCACGTTTTGGTAACGGGCGTAGTCCAGCACTCCCAGATTGCCGTTGCGGAAGGCTTCCGCCATGGCCATGGGAATCTGGGCTTCCGCTTCCACCACCTTGGCGCGCATTTCCTGCGTTTTTGCAGCCATTTCCTGTTCCGTGGCTACGGCGGCGGCGCGGCGGACTTCCGCTTTGGCCTGGGCGATTTGTTTGTCCGCTTCCGCCTGCTCGGCCTGGAGGCGGGCGCCCACATTGCCGGCTACATCCACATCCGCAATGTCAATGGAAAGCACTTCAAACGCCGTGGCGGCGTCCACCCCCTTGTCGCTTACGGTACGGGAGATCACCTCCGGTTTTTCCAGAACATCCTTGTAGGAGGGGGCGGAACCTACGGCGGAGACGATGCCTTCCCCGACGCGGGCGACCACCGTTTCCTCCGTGGCGCCCCCTACGAAGAGATCCAGGTTGGTGCGCACCGTTACGCGGGCGCGCACCGCCACGGCAATGCCGTCACGGGCCACCGCCGTCAGGCGCGTTTGGCCGGAGCTGGGGTTCGGGCAGTCGATGACTCGGGGATTGATGGAGGTGCGCACGGCTTCCAGCACGGTCTTGGAAGTGCCTTTCACGGCCAGGTCAATGGCGCAGGCGCGGTCGTAGCTCAGCGGAATGCCGGCTTTCTCCGCCGCAATCAGGGCAAGCACGCAGTCCACGATGTCGCCGCCGGCCAGGAAGTGGGCCTCCAGCTCATCCGTGCTGATGTCCAGGCCCGCCTTGGCGGCCGTAATGCGGGTGTCCACCACCAGGGATAGGGCACTTTCCGGAGCCACATCCCCAGCATGTTGCTCATGGAGACGGGCGCTTTCGCCAGACGGGCGCGCAGCCATGTCTTGAAGAATTTGGCGATGATGGCGAAAAAGATGACCAGAAAGATGACGAGGACGACGACCAGAATGGTCCCCAGGCGGTTGCGTTGGAAATGTTTGCTGACAGCAGGTTGTTCATGTATCCTTCCATACCATATGAACCGAAGCAGGGTAAAGATATAATTGTGTTACCTGCGGTTTAAAGATATTGACCTTTCGGAGGATTCGTGGCAATGCACTTGGCCGTGCGCACCATTGATTTTGATTATCCGCTGCCGGAAGAACTGATAGCGGACCGTCCCCTTCCGGACCGCTCCGCGTCCCGGATGATGGTCATTCACCGGGATACGGGCATGATTGAGCACAGGCATTTTTGCGATTTGCCGGAATATGTGCGGGAAGGGGATCATTTTATCCTGAATGATACCAGGGTGGTTCCGGCAAGATATTTTTCCAACGACGGTTCCATTGAAATAGTACGCGCGGAGGTTCTTAATCCCCTGTTGTGGAAGTGCATGGTGCGCCCCTGACGCAAAATGAAGCTTGGGCGTACGGTTGCGGTCGGAGAGGCGGTGGGCACCGTGGAAGGCATTGATGAGGAAGGGTTCCGACTTATCCGGTTTGACCGGGAAGTGGATGAGGAAAAATACGGGCGTCTGGCTCTTCCCCACTATATGAACCGGGAAAGCAACCCATCCGACAGGGAGCGTTACCAGACCGTTTACGCCAGACATGAAGGGGCCATTGCCGCCCCTACGGCCGGGCTGCATTTCACGCCGGAGCTGCTGGCGTCCGTACCTCATGATTTTTTGACCCTGCACGTGGGCGTGGGAACATTCCGTACCGGCAAGGCGGACAGGATTGAAGACCATCAGATGCACACGGAGCATTTTTTCTTCCTGAAGCCGCCGCCCGGGCGGTCAATAACGCCAGAAGGGTCATTGCCGTAGGCACCACCAGCGTGCGGGTGCTGGAACATGTGGCGACGGCGGAGGGTCTGCCGTTGAGGGAGTGCGCCGGTTCAACGAACATCTTCATCTATCCTCCCTATAACTACAAGGTGGTGGACGCCCTGATCACGAATTTCCATTTGCCGCAGAGCACGCTGCTGATGCTTGTCAGCGCTTTCGCGGGCAAGGAACTGATCATGAAAGCCTATCTGGAAGCTATCCGGGAACGGTACAGATTTTTTTTCCTACGGAGACTGCATGCTGATTCTGTAACATCCCGGCGGTTTTTCAAATATCTTTTGGAAAAAGCGCGGATGTTTTAAAGCCTGTTTTACGAAGGGGCTGCGGACGGAGGGATGGCGGCGGAACGCCGCCCGGAGAAGAATGGGGTGCTGTCTTCTTCTGAATTCCAGCAGGCTCCTTCCGTGGTTCCTGAGTTGGCGGAGGGTAATCAAGGCATGCAGTATTTCTTCCAGCAGAATATGCATCATGTTGGCATAATGGCGGTCCGTGCTGTTCCGGCACAACCGGGGGAAATAGGAGGCTTCCAGCTCCGGAGCGTTCCATTTATTCCGGATGATGCGTCTTCTGCGGAAGCCCGCGGCCAGCAGGGATATTCCCGGTCCCTCAAATAAAGAAGGTAGCAGTCTTTCAACATGTCGAGCTGGAAGGTTGCGCCGGCACATGCCGGAAGGGAGATGAAGGGGTGCATGTCTTTTACCCCTTCCAGCGTCATGTGGATGGTTGTTTCCGAAAGCACGGTCCAGTAGAGAATGGGCTCCGTGACGGAACGGCTCCTCCTGCGGCACCGCAGGTAGAAATGGCGGCTGAGTTCCAGGGCTGAAAGGGCTTTGATATAATGCGCCAGGACCGCCCGGCCGTATTGGCGGAAAATGAACTGTTCCAGCCTTTGCTGGAGATGGGCGTCTCCCATTGCCATTTCCTTCTTAAGAAGGCTCCACTGTTCCTTGAATATGGCATCTTCGGTCATAGATTTGAAAAAATCAATTATTTCCAATATAAAATAAATTAATTTTAGGGAAATTCAAATGGAATTGGGGGAATTTTATCAATTTTTCCAAGTTCAGGAGTATGGACGTGGAGCATGGAAGAGCCTAAGAACAAAAGAGTCTGCCCGGCGGGCGTTCCTGCTTTGGATTTTCCGGGCCGGCGGATTATTTCCGTTGTCCGGCAGCAGGATGTAAAATTGCCGATGGTGATGTATGGGTATTTGTCCGACCGCCAGTGCGGGACAATGACCCGGCAGCTTCCCGGGAATGAACAGGACGAATTTTACTAACACATTTGATAGGAATCCCGTATGGGAAAAATTTAATTAGAAGCGGTCGCAAATAGGGTATGATGAAAATTTGCCGGGACCATTTTTCATGCAAAAAGTGCGACTGCATTTCCATGCGGCGCAATGCGTTCTTGTGAGGGAAAATAAAACGCGATAGCGTGAAAACGACTTGGCGGTCAAGAATACCCCTTATCCCTGTCACGCGCGTATGGATCACGATTTCAGCCTTATTCTCACTTTTGTCGGCGGATTGGCCGCTGCCCTTCTTTTCGGCCTTATTGCCAGAAAACTGCATTTATCCCCGCTGGTGGGCTACCTGCTGGCCGGGGTGGCGGTAGGGCCGTACTCGCCGGGATTTGTTGCGGATTCCCATACGGTGGAACAATTCGCGGAGCTGGGCGTTATCCTGCTGATGTTCGGGGTGGGGCTCCATTTCCATTTGAAGGATTTGATTGCCGTGCAAAAGTGGCCGTGCCGGGAGCCGTTGTGCAGATATCCGTGGCTACCGTGCTGGGGGTGCTGGTCGGGTGGATGTTCGGATGGTCCGCGATTTCCGGACTGGTTTTTGGCATGGCGATTTCCGTGGCGAGTACCGTAGTGCTGACGCGGGTGCTGGAAGACAACCAGAACCTCCATACGCCCGGCGGCCATGTGGCTCTGGGATGGCTGGTAGTGGAAGACCTGTTTACCATTCTGCTGCTGGTTCTCATCCCCGCCGTGATGGAAGCGCGCCAGAGCGGCGCCGGAGACTGGGGCGGCATTCTTTCCGAGCTTGGCTGGATGTTCGTCAAGCTGGCCCTGCTGGTGGCCCTGACGCTGTTTGCCGGGAAAAAAGTCATTCCGCTGGTGCTGCGGTACGTGGCCCGAACGGGCGCGCGTGACTTGTTTACGCTGGCTGTGCTGGTCATTGCGCTGGGCGTGGCGGTGTACTCCGCGAATTCTTTGGCGCTTCCATGGTTTTGGGGGCGTTTTTGGCGGGGATGGTTGTAGGCCAGTCGGACTTCTGCGCGCGCGCGGCGGCGGAAGCCATGTTGATGAGGGATGCTTTTGCGGTTCTCTTCTTCGTTTCCGTGGGGATGATGTTTGACCCGATGTCCGGTGGGGGATTGCTGGCCTCTGGCCCTGGCAACGCTGGGGGTGGTGATGATCGGCAAGCCGCTGGCGGCTTATGTGGTTGTTCGTTGCCTGAGGCGGCCGGTGCCGCTGGCGCTGAGCGTATCCGTGGCCTTGGCTCTGGGTGGGTGAATTTTTTCTTTCATTCTCGCCGGAATAGGTCTCATGTACAACATCCTGCCTCCGGATGCCAATCAGGCCATCATTCTGGCGGCTGTCGTCTCCATTTCCTTAAATCCCATCCTGTATCGGCAGATTGGACCTGCAGTCAAATGGCTGCAAAAACGCGGCATAGGGCTTGCGGACCCGGGGGGCGTGAACAGCATGGCCTTGCCCGCTCCGGATGCGCGGCGCGTGGTATTGGTAGGGTTTGGCCCCACGGGGCGCATTCTTAAGAGGATATTGAATGACAACGGGGTGGAAGTCATCATCGTGGAAATGAACATAGACACGGTTACCGCTATACGGGAGCAGGGAGGGGATATTGTTTACGGGGATGCCAGCCAGCGGGGAAATTCTGCGCCATGCGGGCATTGAATATGCGGAAAGCCTGATTCTCTCCGCTTCCATTCCGGACGCCAAGGAGATAGTAGGCGTGGCTCTGGAGCTTAACCCTCATATTGACGTGATGATTCACACCAAGTACATGAGGGACGTGGATATACTGAAGGAAGCCGGCGCTTCCCAGGTTTTTTCCTCGGAATCGGAAGTAGCCCTGTCCATGGCGGAATATTTCCTGCGGGAAGGCGGTGCGGACGACGAACAGATCGTTTCCGAGCGCCAGCGCATTCGCGCGGAGCTGGACAGGGAAATGCCCGGAGTTTCCGTTGCGGGCCATTCATAATCGTTGGCTCCGCTTTGTCCGGGCAGAGGTTCCCATGCCCGGAATGGAAACCGTTTCTCCTTCCCGAATTCGGAACATGTTTTTACGGGAATCCGGCAACAGTCATTCAATTTCTGTTCTGCTTGGACGGTTTAAGAATGACGGTAACGCGCCCCAGGTGGTGCAGTGCGTTTTCTATCTGGTTTTCCAGCTGCGAGGCGATCTGGTGGCATTCCCGGATAGTCAGGGAGGCGTCCACGGAACACACGCAGGTCAAGGTTGGGAAATTGGCCTCCCTGGTCAGGTCCAGCTTGAGGATCTTGCGGATGTTTCTGTGCTGCTGGAGAATGAGATTTACCTTCAGGCGCACTTCCTCCGGAGAAACCTGTTCCGCAATGGCGCCTGTTTCCATGTCGCGGCAATCCGGTTCAATGCGGCAAATTACCTTTTCCGGCTTGAGTTCATGCAGAATGGAATCCCTGAAAGCCTCCACCACATGGTAGCCGCGTTCCAAGGGCCAATCCGCCGGAATTTCCACATCCATGAAATAACAGGGGGCCTGTTTGCCGTGGCCTGCATAAAAACCGTGAATGCGGACATGGTGGCGCAAGGCCAGCCGGTGGATAATCATGTCCGGCTCCATATTGGAAAGATTCTCCCGCGCCGGTTCGATATGGACGATGACGTCCGCTTCCGGCAATTCATGCTTTACAATGCCTTCAATGGATTCCGCCACATCATGGGCGTCATCCACGTGCAGTTCCGCAGGCGCTTCCACATCCAGCTCTACGAAGATGCGCGAGCCTCCGTCACGCAGGCGGATGCGTTTGACCGGATAATCCGGGGCATTCTTTTTCATGGCGTCCAGCACCTGCCGCGTCAGGGAGGAAGAACCGCCGTCCATCAGGGCGTGGATGGAACGTTTGGCAAGGCCGAAAGCCACGGAACAAACCAGAGCCGCCACAAACAGGGCCGCAATGGCATCCGCCCTCTCCAGGAGGCCGTGCCAGGCTGATTCCGCAGGGACCAGATGGGCCAGCCAGATGCAGAAAAGACCCAGGAGCACGACTGCGGAAGACCAGATATCCGTGGTAAAGTGAAGTGCATCCGCTTCCAGGGCCTGGCTTTTGTGCTTTTGGCTATCCGGCGGAGCATGGCGGAACGGTTCACATCTACCAGCAGGGAGACGGCCACTACGGCAAAAGCCCACCAGGTGAGGGTAATCTCCGCCTCATTGTAGAACAGACGGTCCACAGCCTCCCAGACAATCCAGGCGCAGGTAACTAAAAGGAGGGCTGTTTCCGCCAGGGCGGAAAGATTCTCCACCTTTTCGTGCCCGTAGGGGGGTGGCTTTCGTCCGCAGGGCGGGACGCCACTTTACGGCGTAAAAGTCATGGCCGCAGCCATCAGGTCCAGCCCGCTGTGCAGGGCTTCGGAAATGATGCCGAGGCTGCCGGTTACAATGCCGGCCCAGAGCTTGATGACCGTTAAAAAGGCGGACCACAGGACGGAGGAAAGGGCCGCATGTGATTTTCCTGGTGCGCTGCTTGTTCCATAAGACAGGGAAAAAGAAAGAAGGGCATATCTAAGCCCGCCTCCCTTTCTTAGTCAATGATAACAGAGGCGGCGTTAGAACTCAGGCTTTGGCCCATGACGGAATCACCCCCTGCACCATCAGGGCTGGATGTGTAACAGGAGCCTGCTGTGCGGATATATTTTTTTATTTTCACTATTAAAGAAACAGTATTTATTATTTTAAATAATCAAAATATATTAAAAATTAATTGAAGGCGGTAGAAGATAGCTCTGAAAGCAGCCGGTTGCCGTGACCTAAAAAAGTATTGCCAATGCTGGGGAATACGTTATTTTGCGTGTGTTGAGAGTGACTGCCAAGAGGTAGCCGGAGCTCCTGAAGGTGCGCGGCGTGTTCCCCGGCAGAGTATCCGGTACCTGTAACGTATTTACGGATGGCCGTACCCTGATTCCCTTCCTGCGTGGTATTTGCAAATGACAATGTGTTCCCCTGGGTTGTAGAACAGTTCCACTTGTTAGTTTGTCTCTTTTCACCTACACTTACTATTATTCCCAATTCTATGTCAGGACATAATAAATGGTCTAAGATCAAGTACGTTAAGGCTAAGGAAGACGCCAAGAAGGGCAAGGTTTTTGCCCGCTTTGCCCATGAAATCATGCTGGCCGCCAAAAGCGGCGGCGGAGATCCTGATCTGAATCCGCGCCTGCGCGCCGCCATTGACGGAGCCAAGGCCGTGTCCACCCCCAAGGAAAATATTGAACGCGCCATCAAAAAAGGCACCGGGGAACTGGGAGGAGCTACCATCCAGGAGATTACCTATGAAGGCTACGGCCCCTCAGGCACGGCTTTCCTGATTGAAGTGGCGACGGACAACACAAACCGTTCCGCTTCCGAGCTGCGTACCCTGTTCACCAAAAAAACGGAGGCAGCATCGGTACGCCCGGTTCCGTGGCTTACCAGTTTGAACGCAAGGGAGAGGCCCGCATCATGGCGGAAGGTCTTACGGAGGATTCCGCCATGGATCTGGCGCTGGAATGCGGCGCGGATGATGTGGAACAGGGGGATTCCGACAATGAATGGGTGTTTGTTACGAGCCCAACGGAGTTGAACAACGTGTGCGCCGCCCTGCGTGAAGCCGGGCATACGGTAATTTCCATGAAGCTGATTTCTGTGGCGCAGAATGCTTCCGTGATTAATGATCTGAACGGCGAAGGCCGCCCTGCGCCTGTATGAAGCGCTGGACGACTATGATGATGCGCTGAACGTCTTCTCCAATTTCGATGTAGCGGAAGAAATCCTTGAGCAGCTTGGTTAACGCTGTTGTCCTTCAGGAGACGCCTGTTGTTGCAGTTCAATTTTCTTTTCCATGTCTGATACCCCCCAGATTTGACTCCGGAACAGGTTTCTCCGGAGCCGGCGCCCAAAAACGTATTATCCGCAAAACCAAGTCTGCGGCGGAAGCTCCGGTAAAGCCCCAGACTGCTGCGGAAGTGCGGGACGGAACAGGATTCTTCCCCGGCTCCCCGCAAGCGGACGATAAGGAAGAAGGTTGCTGAATTGGCGGATGATGGGATGGAAAGTGTCGATATGCCGGGGAAGAAGACTTCCCGTAAGAGCAGTGCTGCAATCCCGGTGGAAGAAGCGCAGGATGTTCCTGCCAGGCCCCGGCGCGGACGCCCGCGCAAGAAGCCTGTGGAGGAGGTTCCGGAAACTGACGGCTCTACGATTGCCTCCGGAACGGAAGCCGCCGTCAAGCCGGTGCGCAGGCGTGCTGCCAAGGCTGTTGCTCCGGAGAACGGTGATTCAGCCGGCCCTGAGGCGGAAATTGCCGTTCATGCGGCGCCTGCCGAGCCGGCTTCCGATTCTTCCGATTCTGTTCCGGAGCAGCCCGCAGAAGGCAGGCCGAAGGTTATTCGCCAGAGATTTGTGAGGAAACCGAGGGAACAGGAGCCGGAGGCGGATGCTTCCGTTCCGTCCATCAAGGTGGTGCAGGAAGGTGCGGCGGATTTTTCCGAAGATGCCGCCCGGGAGCCGCGTCGGACAAATGAGCCGCAAAGGCAGCGTTTTGACAGGCAGAACCGCCGGAATAACAACGACCGTTTCAATAAAAACCGGAATAACCGCCAGGATGGCCGCAATGGCAGAAACGGCAATGACCGGGTTAAAAACCGCTGGAATAATAATCAGGAGGGCGGAACCCCACAGAACAGCGCCCCCCGTGAACTGGCGCCGCCGGAACCGGTGGACGGGTTGCTGGAAATTACGAATAAGGGGTTCGGCTTTTTAAGGGAAGCCGGATAATGATTTTTGACGCTTTTGCGGAAGCCGTTTATGTGCCGCAGGATATGATCCGCAGGTTCGGTCTGCGTCCTGCCGTGTGGGTGCATGGGCAGGCCTGCCGTCATGACCGCGGCATTCTTCTGACGGAAATTGCCTCCGTTAACGGGGTTGCTCCAGAGAAAGCGCGCAAGAACCCGCACTTTGAAGAGCTCAAGGCGGTCAATCCTAATAAGCGCATTTCTTTTGAAACCCGGCCGGAGCGTTACACCACCCGCACATTGGATCTGATTGCTCCAATCGGGCGCGGCCAGCGCGGCCTGATTGTCTCTCCGCCCCGCGCAGGGAAGACGACGCTGCTTCAGCACATGGCGGAAGCCATTCTGGAGAATTACAGGGATTCCATTCACCTGATGGTGCTTCTGGTAGACGAGCGTCCGGAAGAAGTGACGGAGTTTAAACGTTCCCTCCCCGGAGCTGAAGTATACGCCTCTTCCAATGATGGAAGGGTGCGCGATCACTGCCGCATGGCGGAACTTTGCATTGAACGCGCCAAACGGCTTGTAGAGGCGGGGCAGCATGTTTTCCTGCTGATGGATTCCATTACTCGCCTGGCCCGCGCCTACAATAACGCTGACAAGGGAAGCGGCCGCACGATGTCCGGCGGCATTGATGCCCGCGCTCTGGAAATGCCCCGGCGCCTTTTTGCCGCCGCCCGCAATACGCGCCAGGCCGGTTCCCTGACTATCATTGCCACCGCCCTGGTGGAAACCAACAGCCGCATGGATGGCCTGATTTTCCAGGAATTCAAGGGGACGGGCAATATGGAACTGGTGCTGAACCGCCGCATTGCGGAGCAATATATCTTCCCGGCCGTGGACATTCTGAAATCGGGGACGCGGAGGGAAGAGCTCATTATGCCGGAAGCATGGCTGTACAAGATGAATCTGATCCGCCGCGCTTTAGCCGGGCATAAACCCGTAGAAGCCATGGAACGGTTCCTGTTTTTCCTGAACAAATACCCCAGCAATACCCAGATGCTGCTGGATTTGAAACAGAAAGCGTAGGTTCCCCGATGGCGCAGAGCCTTGGAGGCTTGCGGAATTCCCGGCCGGAAAAGCGGGAAGCATTTGTCTTTCCTGATGAGTCAGGAGCGTGCTTAAACGCCTTTTTTGCTGTTCCAGATGGCGATATGCAGACGGTCTGAAAACGAAAACCGTAGCGGAGACACCATTCCACCGCCTGCGCACGCATGGCGTTCAACTCATCCTATCGTGTGGAGGCCAGGGGCATGATCAGAATTCGTTCCGGGGAATGTCCGCTTCGGAAGCCCGCCGCAGAACGGCCCTGACATCGTCCTCGCACGCCACGACGAATTTGAACCAGGCTTTCTCCGTACCCGCCAGACAGCGCAGGATATCCGGTTTCAAGTCTTAACGTCGTTATTGCCTGAATGGGGGAGTTTGGGAGATACGTTGAATTGCGTGACGCGTTTCAGCAGTTCCGTATCCGGCATGATGGTGCCGTTGGTTTCCATTTCCACGGCATGATCCGGCAACAGGCGCAGCAGGGCGGGAAGCGCCTTTGCTGAATGAGCGGCTCCCCTCCGGTCAGGACCAGGCGGCGGCATGGATAATGGAGCACCAGTTCAGCCGCCTTTTCAGGCGCGAGGCGCATTCCGGGAACCGTTCCGTTCCAGGAATACGCCGTATCACACCAGGAACAGGCCAGATTGCAGCCTGCCAGACGCAGGAAAACGCAGGGTGTTCCTGGGAGACTCCTTCCCCCTGAATGGAATGGAAAAATTTCCGGTTGTCCGTGAATCTGGGCCAGTGTGAGCATGATCAGGCTGGCCTGAGACTATCATATCCCCTGCCGTCCGTCAACGACTCCCTGAGGAAGGCGGGTGCTTCCTTGTTCTCCGTGCATTTCATTTTCCGGCAGATGTTCAACTGTTGCTGCTGCGGAAGGCCGCACCGTGAACAGGAGCAGGATAAATCCCGCGACGGAGGCTGCACCCGTGAACAGCTTCTGAAAGGAGGCATGGTCTTTTTCCTTCTTTGCCAGCTTTTCACTTCTTCCCTGGAAGCTTTCCGCATGGCCGCGCGGGGCTTCGTCATAGGCCCGGGATGCCTGTTCTTCTTTTTACGGGCCTGTTCCAGAGTTTTCCGTACATCTCCGGACAGCTCCTGTATTCGGCAGACGCCAGCAAGTCTTCATCGCCCGGTTCCGGGACAGCGGATTCGTCCCGGTCATCGTCGGCCAGAACCTTGTTTTTCTGTTCGGTGAGTTTCTCCTCCGCCTTCTGCATCAGGCGTTCCTGTTTGCCAGACTTTTCTTCCAGAGTTTCCAGCGCCGCATCTACGGCTTTCATTTTTTCCTTAGCAGCTGCGGTTTCTGGCGGATAAGGTTCATCTGTGCCTGAAGTTCGGAAATATTTCCCTTCTGAGGGGCAATCCCGGACAATTTCTTCCTGCTTTTGGCCTCTTCCCGTTTTTGGGCCAGTTCGCGTTCCGCCTGTTCCAGTTCCGCCTGAATGCTCCTCTGCTGATCGGTCAGCCTGTCAAGCTGGGTTCTCATTCCCTCCTTTTTCCGGAGCAGTTCCTCCCTGGCGGATTTGGTGCTTTCCCTTTGCCTTTTCATGCGGCGGCGCAGCCGGTCAATCTTTGGTCGTGTTCCTTCACTTCTTCCTGCTGGTCCGCCACGCTTTTTTGGTAGGCGGAATCCTGGATTTCCTGATGCTGTTGCCTTTTTTGTTGGAGATAAGCTTGCTGGAATCTCTCTATGTCTTCTTCCGCCGCCCGGGTGGCATCCTGGGCATCATCCAGCTTCTTTCGGGATTGGATAACGGCTTTTCCAATATTGCGGCCTCCTGTTCCAATGTTGTTTTTGGGCGGCCAGTTCCTTTCCTTCCGGGGAAATGCGGTTTTGATAGTACCAGACGGAAAATGCGGCGGTTAACAAGGTCAGGAGAAGCAGTACGTAGCGCATGGATATGTTCCGACGATTCGGTCAATGATATAAAATGGGTAAGCCTTGTCAACATGGCGAAATAAGAACCGCCCGCTTCCCTCCGGAGATGAAGGAAGCGGGCGGTCTGAAAAGCAGGTTTTCGGAAATGCGTCTTTCCCTGTTAAAGATTCAGGGAAAACGCAGAGATGGCATCTATCTCTTTCGCGATTTTATCCAGCAGTTCATCGGAAACCGGCTGGTTGGTCTTAATCACGGTCAGGGCCTCCCTGGTGGCGTGGTCGGCCGGGGCGGCGATGTTGTCAATGTTGATTCCATTGGAAGACAGGGCGGAGCCGATGAGGGCGATAATACCCGGGCGGTCCTTGTAGCGCAGGCATAATGTCGTGCCGCGCAGGTCCGCGTACAATCCGTTGAAATTGTTCAGGCGGGAGACCATGGGGATGCCTTCCGTCACCACGCCGCGCACGCTGGTGTGGAAATATTCCTCTTCCTCTTCCATGGCCACGTCCAGCGTGATGGAATCTTCATAAGGTTTGTCGTCTTTGGGTTCCCTCGCTTTGAAAACGATGCCGTGCTCCCGCAGGGATTCTTCCGCGGCGGCAGGCATGAGCCCTTTTTCCGCATGCGGCAGAAGGCCTTCCAGAATGGGGGCCGTAAACCATTTGCGAAAAATGCGCAGGTTGCCGTAAAAAGTGCATTCCACGCGGCGGATGGGCTTGTTGCCGCCGGCCTTGCGCGCCAGGGAGGCGAGCAGAAACGCCAGTTGAAGATGGGCCGATTGAGGCCGCTGGGGGATTCCCCGTTCACCACGCAGGAGGTGTCGCCGTCGGAAAAGTAGGCGATCATCTGTTCTGCGGCGCGTTTGGCCGCTTTCGTATTGGCCTCCCGGGTGTTGGCTCCCAGGTGGGGAAGAATCAAATCCGCAATGGGGGCGGAAGGCTTCTCTCCGGGCGCGTCCTTGGGATGTACGTCCGTCAGGTAGCCGATGTTTTTGCCTGCGGCCTTGGCGGCGGCCAGCGCTTCTTCATCCACCACGCCGTAGCGGGGAGCAGTTGATGAGCACTGCTCCGTCTTTCATTTTCCAATGAGCTCCGCGTTCACCATGTGGTGGGTGGAGGGGCCGCCCGGAACGTGCAGGGTAATAATGTGGCACTGGGAGAAAATATCTTCAATGCTGGTAGGGGTGACGCCGATGTTCAGGGCGCGCTGGCGTGCCAGAAAGTGGTCGTAGCCCAGCAGAATGGGTTCAAATCCCTGCAGACGCTTGACGAGGTTGCGGCCGATGTTGCCCAGGCCGATGATGCCCACCGTCTTTTTGGTCAGCTCGCTGCCCATGTATTTTTTTTTTCCCACAGGCCTACCCGGGTGGTGGCGTCCGCCTGGACGATGTGGCGGTAGTAGGCCAGAATCATGGCCATGACTTCTTCCGCCACAGCATTGAGTTGGCCCCGGGGGTATTCATGACGTCCACGTTTTTTGCGGGCGTACACAATGTCAATGTTGTCGTAACCGGCTCCGGCGCGGACGACCAGCTTCAGGGAAGGAAGGGCGTCCATGATTTCCGGAGTGACTTTTTCGCTGCGGACGATCAGAGCCACGGCATCCGGATGGGCGGCTACCTGTTTTTCCAGAGGCGTATCAGCGTCCTGGATGACTTCATAGCCGGCCGTTTTAAGCGTGTGGGCCGCTACGTCGGAGAGTTTGGTAGAATAAGGACCTTGTTCATGTTGGTACGGTGGAAAAGATTATTGTTCAATGGTATGGATAAAAAGCCCGCTGCGCAGCTTGGGTTCAAAACCAGGTGGATTTGGGGAGGCATGATTTCTCCGGCGTCCGCTACGCGGAAAAGGTCGGCCATGGTGACGGGATACAGGGAGAAAGCCAGCGCCATTTCCCCGGAACAGCGGCGTTCCAGTTCTCCCAGACCGCGGATTCCTCCTACGAAGTCGATGCGGTCGCTCGTGCGTGGATCGTCAATGCCCAGAATGGGAGCCAGCACATTCGCCTGGAGGATGGCGCAGTCCAGGCTTTCGATGGGATGGCCGGCCGGGAAGGTTCCTGGTTTGGCCGTGGCGGAATACCAGCGTCCATTCAGATACATGCCGAACTCATGCTTGGCGCGGGGGGCGTAGCCTTCTCCGGGAATGGTATCCACAGGATTTATGTCAAAGGAGGTACGGAGTTTTTCCATGAATTCCTCTTCAGTCAGGCCGTTCAGGTCGCGTATGACGCGGTTGTAGTCCATGATGAAAAGGTCTTCATCACAAAAGACGACAGCCATCAGGTAGTTGAATTCTTCCTGCCCCGTGTAGTCCGGGTGTTTCTGGCGGCGCCTGGCGGAAACGGCGGCGCTGGAAGCCGTGCGGTGGTGTCCGTCCGCAATGTAAAGGGCGTCCACTTCCTCAAAGCTTTTTGCGGATGTCTTCCACCGTGCCGGGCTCGGAAACGGGCCACAGGATATGGGTGACGCCGTCCTCCGTGGTAAAATCATATTCGGGTTTGTGAATTTAATCCATTCCCGGATGATGGCGGAAAGACCTTCATGTTTGCGGTAGGCCAGGAATACCGGTTCCGTCTGAGCGGAGCAGGCGTCAAAATGCTCAATCCGGTCAAGTTCCTTTTCCCTGCGGGTCAGTTCGTGCTTTTTTAATGGCGCCGCTGGCATATTCATCCACGGAGGCGCAGCCGACGATGCCCGTCTGTACGCGCCCCACATGATTTGTCGGTAGATGTAGAAAGACGGCCGTTCAGCCCGGAAGAGGTACCCTTCGCGGACAAACCTTTCCAGGTTTTCCCTGGCCTTGGCGTAGGTTTCGGGGCATGGATGGCGGCTTCGCTCGTGTCGATGTCGGAACGGCAGATATGGAGGAAAGAGGCGTCATTTCCGGCGGCCATTTCCTTGGCTTCCCGGTGGTTCATGACATCATAGGGAGGGAGGAGACCCGCGCGGCCAGTTCCCGGGAGGGCCCAGGGCGGGGAAGGGATGGAGAGTGGACATGGAAGGAAAAGTTCGGAAAGTCAGTAATGGGAAAGATGATATAGCGCGCGAATGCTGGAAACAAGCCCGGCCAAAATGCATGCCGCAATGAACAGCAGCAAATAACGTGAAATGGAGTCCTGAAAGAACGGGTTGTCCCGGAAAGACCGTGCCTGATTGAAAGTTTGGACGATGACGAATGTCGCCGGGATGCGGAAAAGATCAAAGATGAACAAGTTCTGGGATATTCGAGATGTATCCTGTTCCCGGCGATTGTTCCGTTCATGTTCCGGCGGAGGCGTTCCGCCCTCTTTTTCGGACGGAGCCGGAAAAGAGGGCAGGGGCCTCGCTTATTTGAGCTTCAGGATATCCACGATGCTGGACGTGATGGAGCGCATGTCATCCATTGTCAGCTCGCCCATGTGGGCAATGCGGAACGTTTTGTTCTTCAAGTCCCCGTAACCGTTGCCGAGCTGCATGCCGCGTTCAATCAGGGAGTTGTTCAGGGCGGCGATGTCAATGTCCCTCGTGTTGCTGATCACCGTCAGGGTGCGGGAAAGGTGGTCCCGGTTGGCAAAGACGCTGAAATATTCATCTGCCCAGGAACGCACGAATTCGGCCATGGCTTCATGACGCGCAAAGCGGTTTTCCACACCTTCCTGCATGATGCGCTGGAGCTGGAGGTCCATGGCGTACATGATGGAGACACAGGGAGTGTTCGTGTACTGGTAGTCCTTCTTCTGGATGGTGTCGTAAATGGAACGCAGGTCAAAGTAGCAGCCGCGGTTGGGAACGGAGGCGGTGCGTTCGTACGCTTTTGGGATAGCGTGCAGACAGCCATGCCGGGAGGCAGGGCAAGCGCCTTCTGGGTGGAGGTCACCAGTACGTCCACGCCCAGCTTGTCCGTTTCAATCCGGGAGCCGGCGGCGGAACTCACGGCGTCCATGCACCACACGACATCCGGGTATTTTTTAAGCACTTCCGCAATTTCCTCCACCGGGTTCTGGATGCCGGTGGACGTCTCATTGTGCGTGATGCAAATGGTGTCGTATTTGCCGGTGGAGAGGGCGGCGTCCACCATTTCCGGGGTAGTGGGCTGCCCCAGTTCGCTCTTGAAAATATCGGAGGGCACGCCGTTGCCCGTAGCGATCTTGTACCATTTGTCGCCGAAGGCGCCCACGGAAAAAATGGCGGCGCGTTTGGCGGTGCAGGAACGCACGGCGCCTTCCATCAGGCCCGTACCGGAGGAAGTGGAAAGCAAATTTCCTGTTCCGTCAGCAGGATGCGGCGCAGATTGTTGGAAATGCGGCGCTGCAGGGCGGAGGCCGCTTTGGATCGGTGTCCCATCATTGGGCCGCTCATGGCGGCAAGTACTTCAGGTGCTACTTCAGTGGGTCCGGGAATGAATAATTTGGTTGCCATTTGTTTTTAAGAACTGGGTACGCATACTATAGCGTCTCCAAACGGTTTGACTATGAATTTTTGTTGAGCCTTACCGGGAAAACCTGCCGCAGCAGCGGAGAAAGCAAAGAGAGGATGTCTGTATTGGGCGGCACAGGTGGCCAGTTGGGAGTAATGCGGGCAGGATGCGGCGCTCCGCATGTTCCGTCATCCCATGCCGGCATGGTTCCTCCGGTGATCCTTTTCAACCGGATTTTCTGGCAGGAAATCAGGATGGAACGAGGCGGAGAACCTGTGCTGAAACGGTTCTCACGTTCTGACGGTGAAACGGCTTTTTTCTCCTGTTCGGAAAGGCAGGGCGTAGGCCTTGCCCCTTTCCGCAGGAGGAATGTTTTTGGAATTTAGAGGCTGATCAGCTTGACCAGCCAGTAACCTCCGAAGAAAAGCCAGATATACAGGAAGCCTGCAAGCAGGAAAGGCCGCGCTCCGGCTTTCTTAAACTTCTCAAAGCTGGATTCCGCGCCCAGGGCCGTCATCGCCATGGTCAGCAGGAATGTATCCAGGGTGTTTATGGCGTCCACAAGTCCGGCAGGCAGCAGGTGCAGGGAATTAAAGCCAATGACGGCAAGGAACAGGAAGGCGAACCAGGGAATGGTAATTTTCCGTTTTTCCCCGTTTGCGCCGGAAGAGGGATCCTCCGGGCCAGGACAATGCTCAGGACGACCAGCACCGGGGCCAGCATCATTACCCGGATCATTTTGACGATAATGGCCGGATCGGAAATAGCTTGCCCCATGGCGTTGCCGGCGCCCACCACATGCGCCACTTCATGAAGGGTGGCTCCGGTAAAAAGCCCCATTTGTTCCGGCGTCAGATCCAGTATTCCGGCCCGGTGCAGGGCTGGATACAGAAACATGGAGAGCGTGCCGAAGATGACCACGGTGGAAACGGCCACAGCGGCTTTGTAAGGTTTGCTTTTGACGACGGGTTCCGCCCCCAGAACGGCTGCTGCCCCGCAAATGGAACTGCCGATGGAGGTCAGCAGGGCCGTGTCCCTGTCCATTTTCAGCAGGCGCCCCAGCCCGGCTCCCAGAAGAATGGTGAGAGTGACCACAATAAGGTCGAGCGCCAGGGCGGAGCCGCCGATGTCGATGACACTTTGAAAAGTCAGTTTGAATCCCGTACAGGACAATGCCTGTTCTCAAAACCTGCTTGGTGCAGAACTGAATGCCGGGAACCCATGTTTCCGGAAGGTGGTTGCGCAGGCTGTTGGCGTAAAGCATTCCCAGCACGATGCCGACGATCAGCGGGCTGAGGGAAAGATGTTTCACCCATTCAAAATCAGCAATGTAAAAAGCGGAAAAGGAAAACAGAACAATAAGCAGGATGCCGTGGAGGGATTGGCTAGATATTTGGGAGACATGGTCGGTAAATGATGGTTGCGGCTGCCCGTTGTATCTGGCCGGGAGCGTACCGGATTGGCTGCGGAATAATATACGATGCAGCCATTATAAAATCTAATTAAAAATTGTTATAGCCAATTAAATTTTGTTATAATAATATCGGCAGAACTTGATGAACAGTTCATTGATTCTGCTGTGGTCTCCATGTCCTGAGACGAAGTGGAAGGTGCGGCGAGTTTCCAGGTGGCGGAGATGGATTTTCGTCAAACTTCCGCGTTTGAATTCTCCCCGGACAGCAATGGAGGAGAGAAAAGAGCACGCCGGAGAATGCTCCAGGTACATTTTGATGCTTTCCGTATTGCCCAGCATCATCAGAACATGGAGGCCGGAAACGGAGATCCCGTGTTTTTCAGCGCTTCCTCCACCACCCGACGCGTGCCGGACCCCGGTTCACGCATGATCAGGGGCACATGGGAGAGCTGCGGGAGGGAAAGCCCTTCACTGGGCACGGCGGCCTGCATGCCTCCTGCCAGAATAATTTCGTCCTCCATAAATGGCTGGTAATGCAGGTCCGCGCGCGTTGCCGTGCCTTCCACGATGCCAAGCTGCACGGATTCATCCTGGACGGCCTGTTCTATTTCCTCCGTATTGCCGCTTTTCAGCCATATGCGTATTTCCGGGTAATGGCGGTTGAACAGGGCCAGCAGCGGAGGCAGCACATACTGGGACATGGTGGAGCTGGCTCCCAGGCTCAATTCGCCGGAAACAGGGGAATTGCGGCCAAAGGATATTTCTTCAGCCAGCGTTTCGTATTCCTTGAGGATGCGGCGGGAATGGGCCAGCAGGCGCACGCCTTCCGCCGTCAGGGCAATCCCTCGTCCCTCCCTTTTGAACAGACGGGCATCCAGCAGACGTTCCAGTTCCTTGATATGCCGGGTGACGGCCGGCTGCGTGATGAACAGTTCTTCCGCCGCGCGCGTAAAATTCAGGCGCCGTGCGACGGTTTCAAACACTTTCAGCCGGAAATCCGTAATCATGGAGAGGAAATAATATTCAACCATGCCGGGGGGACGGCAAGCTCCTTTCCTCCGCATGATGGCGTACGGCGCTGGGAATGGCGCTCAAGCGCAAGACGCGCGGGTGCCCGTAATATTCCGGAACCGTACATCCTCTGAACGGCAGGTGGCGGAAGAGAGTCCAATGCCTATATGAAACTGCATTCCATGATTATTGCCGGCGGAGCCGGCCTTTTGTTGTTGGGGGCCTGTTCCCCTCTTCCTATCAGACCACATTTCCGGAACCGGCCTATGTAAAGGTTTCCACCAATAACGGAGCTTATGCTCCTTATCCGGACGATCCTGTCGGCCAGCAGGAACTGGTGTACTGGTATAATTCCTTGCCGCCCAATGACGGTGGTTGCGGAGGTTCCTCCCACTCCCATTGTCACGACAGGTCCGGGGCCGGTTGTTCTTGATTCCAGCGATTTCTCCGCGAAATTGTACCGCGACAGAACGGAAATCAAAAAGAAGGATAAGGACGGCAATTGGGTTACCAGCGTGCGCCCCACCACCCCCGCAGACCAGCGCATGAGGAATTACGTGATGGCTTCCAAAAAAGCCCGTTAGATTTTTCCTCCGTTGACGAAAGACCTTTCCGGCCTGCGTTCCTCTCCGGAGGAAGCGGGCCCGGCTTGTTTACGGGCAGATTTTTCTTCCCATTCTTCCGGGCAAGTGGGGCGCCGGCGGATAATTTTTTCCCGGCCAGGGCAAATAGGCTTCCGTGTAAAAGGTGGAACCGCAACCCCGGCATTCCAGCATGATGCCTGTATCCGGCCTTCTTTGTTCTTCCGGAGTTTGCGGAGCAGAATAAAGCCCGGCGTTTTCCGCAGTGCGGGCAGCGGATGGAAAGGGGAATGGTGTGTTGAACAATCAGCGTTGCCGCGTAAGCGAGTGCCCAGGCAATGTAGCCCGCCCAGAAAGGCCATTCCGGATGAAGCAGCCAGACTGCTGCAACAAGGAGAGCGGAGCACAAGGCATACAGAAGGCTCCGCTTCTGCCTTCCGGCAAGGAGATGGAAGCAATAAACCGTATCCTGCATAAAAAGGAAGGAGATGAATTTACAGGTCATCCAGCGTCCATTCATCCTTCCATTCCAGGATAATCTGGTCACCCTCCCATTTCATGGGCAGCCACAGGTAACGGCCGTCAATGGCGTTTTTGGGTCGCCAGATGTCCGCCATGAAGATGAATTTTCCGGGTTTGCCCTGTACAGGCAGGATGAAAGTGCTCTGGCCGCCTAACGTGATGCCTGCCTTGGGCCCCACGCAGGGATTTTTCAATTCCATCCATGGGCCGGCGATGTTTTTGGCCACGGCGCTGCGGGCGGCGTTGGGAGCCCAGCCCGTGCATCCGGAAGCGATAAGATAGTATTTGCCCTTGTGTTTGCAAATAGCAGGAGCTTCCATGTAGCGGTTGATGAACGCCCGGACATATTTTCCCGTATGCCCCGTGTAATCCGGCGTCAGCTCCGCGATGTGAAGGGTGATATTGCCTTCCGAGGAATAGATGTGGTAGGCTTTTCCATTGTCGTCCACAAAAATGGTCATGTCCCGGCTCATCTGCCCGCCGGGATAGTCCCTGCGGATGATGCGGACGTAGTCGGGCATTTCCTTGGTGAATTCTGGTCGTCTGATCCTTTTTTATCCATGTTCAGGGGCCATTTGCCCGGATTGACTCGCCCGGCCTTCAGGAACTTGAATGGCCCTGTGGGTTTTGCTGCCGTTGCCACCCCGCGTAAGCGGATCCATATCCTTTCCCTTGAGTTCCAGGTGGAACCACATCACGTACTTTCCGGTCTTTTTGTTGTAAACCACTTTGGGGCGTTCCAGGATGCAGCCCTTTGGCGATGGGGTGGGAATGGTCCCCCTCCACCACCTTCAGGGCGATTCCTTCGTCCTTCCAGTTATAGAGGTCTTTGGAGGAATAGCAGTGAACCCCTACCTGGGCATAGTTTCCTGCGTCCCCCTCCACCTTGTGTTCTCCGTACCAGTAATAGGTTCCCTTGTCGTACAGGATGCCGCCGCCGTGGGCGTTGATGCGCGCCGTTGTTGTCCGTCCAGATTTCTCCGGGTCTGAAGGAAGTATGTTTAATTGGGGTTTCTGCGGTGGAGACGGAAGCCGCACTGTAAAACAGGCAGAGCGCCAAAAGCGATTTCATGGTATTTATCATGGCCGGGATAGTGTGGAAATAGAGGATGGAGAAGGTTCCGGTTGGCCGTACAGCTTGTCCCAGGCGCGGGAAAAGAGCGTACAGGGCATATCCGGTGCCGTAGAATTTGTGGTAATTATACAGGGGGTAGTCCCACCAGGCCCCGTCTGTTCCCTGGCGGGTGAGAATATCGTCCGCCAACAGGGATGCATGACGCTTTACCTGGTTTGGCGCCAGCATGTCCAGGCACATTCCTGAATAATAGTATCCGTAATAGAAAAAAATAGCCGGAATTCTGGGCGAAATCTCGTGGGGAGTTGGTTTATGCAGGGCCATCGTCAGCCATCCCCTGCGGCTCCACAGGCGGTCCAGGCCGTCCACAAGCTGGCGCAGGGAGATGTCCTCCGGTTCCCAGAGCCTGATGGCGTAATCACAGGCGGGAGTCCGGGCCAGGCTGCCGGTATGGCGGTTGATGGGCCTGCCGGGATAGAAGGAATGGGAAAGGGAATAAACATAGGTTCCCACAGGCGTCCTCTGGGATTTGAGGAATTTCAGCGCGCGGGTGAATATCTTATCATCAAGGGAAAGGCCGAATGATTTTCCTGCCATCCAGGCGGAGATAAGGACGGTTCCCGTCAGGAAGGAGGTAGGCTGCGCCGCGGGCCGTTTGCTGAAGCCGGAATAGGTGAGGTAGCCCCAGCCCCCCATGGCGGAAGCCAGCTCATTAAGTTTTTTACCTGGGAGCGGGCGCATTCCTTCAGTTCCCGGTAGCGAAGGCTGTCCGGGGCCAGTCTTGCAGCCCTCATGCTCATGGCATCCAGCACGTAAGTATGCGCCCAGGTGTTGTAAACGCACAGAGCGTCGCCGCGTTTCAGATGGTGCATCGTACGGATTAGATAGTCTTCAGCACGGGTCATGGCTTCCTGCACGGCGGGTTCATGATGCAGGGGCTGGCGTTGAGCCCTGCAATGCACAGGGCGGTACTGGCTGTTTTGAAGGTGAGGGGCCCGTCCGGGTAGGGGCAGAGGATATTCCAGGTGCCGATTACCCGGTGGTCGCCCCAGGAGCCGTCCTTATTTTGCGTTTTCAGCAGGAAATCCACGCCGCGGCGGAATGCCCTGTCAAATTGTCCGGGTTTTGCGGGGGAAATATCCGGGATTTTTGGCGATTGGAATAACATCCGTTTTTTCCTTTGGCACGGATTCCCCTGCGCTGCGGGAAGATGCAGGCACAAGGTGGCGAGAAAAATGGTCGTCAGCGGGCGGAACATGGGTCATGAAAGTTGTTGCCGCATCAGAGGGATACAGGGATTCTCTGACGCGGAGACGGCATATAAGGCATATCCGGTGCCGTAGATTTGTGGTAATTGTACAGGGGGTAATCCCACCAGGACCCGTCTTCTTCCTGCATGGGCAGGAGGTCGCTTGCCAGATGGGCCGCATGGCGCGCCAGGTGTTCCGGCGCCACTTCCTCCAGGCAGCGGGCGGCGTAATAATACCCGTAATAGAAAAAAAATAGCCCGCGTTCTGGGCAAAGCTTTCATGGGGAATGGGCTTCTTTACAGCCAGCGAAAGCCAGCCGCCGCGGCTCCAGATGCGTTCCAGGCCGTCTTCCAGCTGACTCCTGGAAATAAAGGACGGGTCATACCGCATCAGAGCCAGATCCCCGGCGGGAGTGCGGGCCAGGCTGCCGGTGTGACGGTTGATGGGCCTGCCGGGATAAAAGGAATGGGAAAGGGAATAGACGTAGCTGCCGGCGGGCGTCCTCAGTTTTTCCAGGCAGGCGACGGCGCGTTTGACGACGCGGGGTTCCGCTTTGAGGCCGAAGGCCTGTTCCGCGTCCTTGTAGGCAAGAAGGACTGTAGCCGTCAGGAAGGAAGTGGGTTCCCCAATGGGACGCTTGGAAAAAAGTTTCAAATGTGTAATAGCCCCAGCCGCCCTGGACGTCCGCCATCTGGTCCAGCGCTTTGACTTGGAGGGAGGCCACCTTTTTGAGTTCTTCGCGCAAAGGGGCATCCGCAGGAAGGTTCCGCGCCGCCCGGCTCAGGGCGGAGAGGCCGTAGGCATGGCCCCATACGCCAAGCACGGTACGAGTGTCTCCCCGTTTCAGGGTGGGCAGCGTGGTTAGCAGGTACTGCAGCGCCTTGTCCAGGGATGCCTTGACGGCGGGGTCTTCTTTCAGGGGGCTGGTCAGGAGGCCGATCACGCACAAAGAGGTGGAGGCTGTCCTGAATGATCTGGGGCCTTCCGGATAAGGGCAGAGAACATTCAGACCCTTGGTGCGCGTATGGTTTCCCAGGAACCGTCCCTGTTCTGTTCTTTCAACAGAAAGTCAGCCGCCTTCCGGATAGAAGCGTCCAGCGTTTCCCGGGAGGGAGGCGGAACATCCGGAACCCTGGCAATGGGAATGGTATCCCTTTTTTCCGTTTTTTCCGCCGGAACAGGAGCGCAGAGCGCCGTACTGGCTCCAAGGGCGGCAAGGAAAAGGACGGCTTTATTCATGGGGATCCGTTAAGGGAAATCAGGCCTGTTGGTCCTTGATGGTCACCTGGACGGGAAGGCCGGGGGCGAAAATCTGGCTGGCAGGGAACCTTGGGCGTGATGATAATGCGGCGCTTGCCGTCTGCTCCCGGAATGGGGCTGGCTTCCGTAATAACGCCGGGAATCTGCATGTTCGTTATTTTGATGACGACGGTTTCCCCCACCTTGGGCGTAGCGGTGGAGTCCGGAAGAGTAGCCTGGACAATCAGTTCCGAGTCTGGCGGAACGATGGTGGCGATTTTGTCAAAAGCTCCCAGTTTGCCGCCGGGTTTCAGCTTTTCCGCCACCGGAATGGCCACCCACTTGTCCGCCACATATCCGCCGTACAGCAGGATGCCGTTTTCCGGGGCCTTGAAAGAGGCCATTTCCCGGTCTGCTTTCAGTTCATTGTACTTATTCTGAAGGCGTCTCAGGGAGACTTCCGCCTCCGTCAGGGCTATCTTTTTTCTGTTCCAGGTCAAAATCCGCCTGCTTCCTTGCCTGTTCCAGATCCATCTGCTTTTCCTTGACTGCCGTAGCATAGTCTTCCCCAGGCGATGAATATTGCGCAGCTTGGCCAGTTCCGCAACGAGTTTGGCTCCCTGAACGGCAAATTCGCTTTCCCCAAGTTCATTTTTCAGGCGTTTCAAAATGATCTCTTCCGTTTCTTCCGCCACCTGGTCATCCTTGTACATCTTGGTAAGCTGGTTCAGCTCTTCCTGTTTGTAGGACATGTGGCGCAGGGCTTTGTTAACGCGTTCCTCTTCTTCCGCCAGCATGCGGGCCTTCCGTTTTCCAGAAAATCCTTTTGATCCTCTTCCGTCCGTGTCAGGGCCGTCTGATATTTTGCAGGGCCAGGGCGGAACGTTCCTTCTGCTGGTCCAGGGCGTACCGGAGTTTCAGCACCTCCAGGTTCTTGCTCTTGATGGCGCGTTCATAATCTTCGATACTATTGTCCAGTATGCGGAAGTCCGCCTGAGCTACGGATTCCCCTTTCTTGACGGAACTTCCCTGCGGCATGATGCCGAGCAGGAAAATGTCCGAGGTCCCCTTGGGGGAGAAGGAAATGGATTTGGTATTTTTTTGGGAAGAAGAATGCCCGGGGCAATGGAATCCGCCAGGGAGGGCATTCCCAGGGACAGGGCGGCCAGAAGTCCGGCCATGGTAAGGGATGTGCAGTTCATAATAATAGGATGGAATCAGGACTGGTGAGCGGAGAAGGGGACGAAACGTCCCTTCTTTCCAAGAATAACGGTGTGAAAAGCGGTTTTCTTTTCCTTTATGTGAGGCCGGAACGGCTTCCGTGCTTACTTCGAACCCCGCTTTTGCAGTGTCCGGGAAAGTCGGGTGTCCGGGCGGGCTACCGTAATGACCAGCAGACCGCCCTGCTTGAGTGCGGCAAAATAGTCGGAAGCTTCGGCTACGCTCAGGTTCATGCGTTCGTGCGTGGAATGGGACAGAATGGCGTGGAAGCTTTTCGGATTCTTGCGGGCGATTTGAAGCGCCGGGGTAAATTCCACGCTGACGCGGGGATCGTGCAGGAATCGGGCCGTTCCTGGTTCATCAGTTCCTTGTGCCAGTCGATAAGCGGTTTGCAGGGTTCCGCCACGATGAAGCGGGCCTTTTCCCTGCGAATTTGATCCATCAGGGTGAACAGGGTGAATCCCAGGCTGAGGCCGTCGAGAAGGAAGGAGGGCTGGTTGGCTCTTTTAACCGGAGCCGCCGCCATGGCTGCCGCCGCTTCATTGCTTCCGTGGGAAAAGCTGGACGCTGTCTGTACGCCGTCGCGCAAAGAAAGTGGAAACCGTCCCGTTCCCATAGGTCGAGAACGGAGCCGTCGGGCAGGGTGGAGGAAGCTAGTTTGGTAATGGGTTTCATATGAGATAATGCCGGATACACAGCGTAGGAAAGAACGCTTTTCAGGGCAAGTCCGGACAGCGTGTTTGAGATAGAATACGCTTCAAATTAAAAAAATTGCACGGAATTCAGGTTCTACGCATTCTTTTTTCTTGATTTACGGGCTGAAATAAGCGAGAGCTATCGTTCAGCACAGTTATTTTTCCGATATGAGTAATCCACCTCCTCCCTCCATTCCGGGCGGTACTCCGCCTCCGCCCAGCATTCCGACTCCGCCGGCTGCTCCTTCCGTGCCCAAGGCTCCTGCCGCTCCTGCCGTTCCTCCGGTAGCCGCCGCTCCTGCGGCACCTGCTGCTCCGCCTGCCGCCGCTGCGCCCACTATTCCCCTTCGTCCCGCCGGTCTTGGCGGAGGCATCAAGCTTGGCGGAGGATTAAAGACGGTTGCCCTCGGCTCCGCCACTACGCCTGTGGCCCCCGTGGTTCCGCCTGCTGGCGCGGCGCCTGCCGCTGCCGCTCCTACTGTTCCTCTGACTCCTCCCGGAGCAGGCATGGCGACAGCACAGCTTCCGCAGGCCACCATCGGGCTGAATACCGCACCCGCAGCCTCTCCGGTTTCTTCCGCCTCCTTTACGGCCAGGAAGTTTCAAAGAAGATACGGATGCGGCTCCCAGTACGCTGTTGAATGTTCTCTCCTTTGTGGCTCTTGCCTTTGCGCTTATTTTCGTCGGTTATCAATACGCTACGGACACCTTGGAAGCCCGCAGCATGGTTGGCTGGCTGGGCGGAGACTCCAAGCCTGCCGCCGCTGCTCCCGCCGCCGATGAAGAAACGGTCGATGACGTTTCTTCCGAAACTTCTGCCGAAGAGCCTTCCGATGATGGCGCCGATGCGGAAGAATAAGTGAACGTAATGATTATTGAAATACTCTAAGCGGTACTATGGCAAACGTATTTTCTGAAGCAAATTTTGAGGATGAAGTTCTGAAGTCCGACATTCCTGTGCTTGTCGATTTCTGGGCTACATGGTGCGGGCCCTGCCGCATGATCGCCCCGATTATTGACCAGCTTTCTACGGAATTGGCCGGTAAGATCAAAGTGGGCAAAGTGGATGTGGACGCCAACAACGGACTGGCCGCCACCTATGGCGTGCGCACTATCCCCCACTCTTCTGATTATCAAGGACGGGGAAATCATGGATACGATGGTGGGAGCTTCTTCCAAGGACGCTATCATGCAGCGTTTGCGTCCGTTCATGTAAATCATCGGACTGGTTTATTCATTCAAACCGGCCTGCTGCGGAATTTACTGCGGCAGGCCGGTTTTTACCGGGCAGCATTATTAGAAAAGGACGGATGGGAGAGGATAAAGAAGGAATGGTTCGCTGGAGGAAGATTCATTTTTCTTGGCAGAACCGTCATGGGAGAATACATTACCAGCGTAGATTCCGAGCAGCGGGGCTATTCCCCGCCCCTTTTTTCGTTATGCGATTTATCTCTGCCATTCTGCCTTTCCTTTCAGTCTGCTGCCTTCTTCCCTCCGCTTGGGGCGCGGGCAACATGGCGCCGGATTTAAAGTCTGGTGCGTTCTGGAAGCTGCCTCAGCCGGATTTGTTCGAAAGTATTTTAACGGAGAGCCCGGCGGCTGGGTGGATAAAGGCAAGACCCAGCTCCGGATTGCGAAGCCCTCCATCAAGATAGGGGACATGTCCCTGGGGAAATGCTGGTGAACTGGAAGGACGGAGCCCCCAGTCAATGACTGTCATGATGTACAACAAAGGGGGATAACGGGGCCATTGGCAAGGATGAATTTGACAAGCGCCTGGAGCTCATCAAGGAATCCCTGACCGCTCTTACCGGGATTCAGCCCAAGGAGTACCGGGCCTCCCGTAAGGAGGCGGTAGTCAAAGTCAACGGCTGGTCCTGGATTTGGGACAACGGGGCGATTACCTTGGAGATCAATACATCGCGGGAGGGCAGGGAGTTTGAAGCGGGGAATTTATCCGGATGAAGGCCGGTCCCACGGAAGATTCCATCGCGAGGGGAGATGCTTCTTCCCGGGCCAGAAAGGCGGATATCAAGCAGCACGTCAGGAAAGAAGGAAAGCGGGTGGTGATTCAGGATATTCCCATGGTGGACCAGGGCCAGAAAGGTTATTGCGTGGTGGCTACCGCCGCCCGCATTTTTGCCTATTATGGAATGGACTATGTGGATCAGCATGAACTGGCTTCCCTGGCCAATACCTCTGCGGACGGAGGCACTAATACGGCGGCAATGGCGGAAAACCTGAAAAAAATCGGGACGCGCTTCCAGATACGGATCAAAGTGCTGGATTCCCTGGCGAATTCCCGTGATTTCAGGAATCTGCTGAAAGCCTATAACCGCGCCGCCTCCAAGCTGAAAAAAGAGAAGGTGGAAAATGAACATGACTGGTCCGGTTTCTGGGACAATGCGGACGGAGAAGTCCTGAAGCTGGCGCGTGCCGGATCACCGTCCCAGGTGGACAGGTGGCTCAATGCCATCAGGCCCTATATCATGGCGGGCATCCCGTGTTTTGGTCCGTGCAGCTTGGCATTGTTCCGGAACCGTTGCGTTTGTCCCAGACGCGCGGAGGCCATTTGAGGCTGATTATCGGTTTTGACGAGGAAAAGAAAACGCTTATCTTTTCAGATTCCTGGGGGCCGCCCATACGGAGAAGGAAATGCCGCTGGCGGATGCCATCGCCATTACGACGGGGCGGCAGGTCATGCAGCCTTCCAAATAACAGGTGCGGCATATCCCCTCCTTCTCTGCCGGAAAATCCGTAATATTCTCTCCGTGGTGAAGCAATTCTGCTGGCATGGGCAAGGCGCTGTATTATACTTGCGCCATGATGAACAGAACATTGGTGAAACATGTCCTGACAGTGAGGAGGAAATGCCGGACGTACTGATTCAGGGATGGGTGCGTACGCGCCGTGATTCCAAGGCTTTTTTCCTTTCTGGAGGTGAATGACGGTTCCTCCGTCGCCTCCCTGCAGGTCGTGGCGGATGAGGGTATCCCCGGCTATGAACGGATTGGAGAAATGGCTACGGGGTCTGCCGTGAGCATCCGCGGCGCTCTGGTTGCCGGGCAGGGAAGGCAGCGATGGGAATTGCGCGCCGCTTCCCTGGAGCTGGTGGGGGCTGTTCCGGATTCCTATCCCTTGCAGAAAAAGGGGCATACGCCGGAGTTTCTGCGTTCCATCGCCCATTTGCGCCCCCCGCACCAACCTGTTTGGAGCCGTGTTCCGCATGCGCAGCAGGCTGGCCTTCGCCATCCACCGCTTTTTCCAGGAAAGGGATTTTTCCTGGGTCAGCACTCCCATTATTACCGCCAGTGACTGCGAAGGGGCCGGAGAAATGTTCCGCGTGACGACTTTGGATGTGGGAGACGCTGCTTCCCGTGACGCCTCCCGGGATTTCTTCGGCAAGGCGGCCTACCTCACGGTAAGCGGCCAGCTGGAAGGGGAAGCGTTCGCGTGCGCCCTGAGCAACATTTATACCTTTGGCCCCACGTTCCGGGCGGAGAACTCCAATACTACGCGCCATGCGGCGGAATTCTGGATGGTGGAGCCTGAAATGGCATTCTGCGACCTGTATGGAGACATGGACATGGCGGAAGAGTTTGTCCGTTTTCTCGTCGGCGATGCCTTGGCAAACAGCGCGGAAGAAGTGGGAATTCCCTGACCCGTTTTGTAGACAAGGGGCTGCGGGAACGCCTGGAGCATGTGAAGGAAACGCCGTTTGTGCGCTGTTCCTATACGGAAGCCGTGGATATCCTGCTCAAGAGCGGCAAAACATTTGATTACCCCGTTTCCTGGGGCATCAATCTGCAGAGCGAACATGAACGCTTCCTGACGGAGGAGCATTTTAAATGCCCCGTCATCGTGTACAACTACCCGAAGGAGATTAAACCCTTCTATATGCGCCTGAATGAAGACGGAAAGACCGTTACCGCCATGGATGTGCTGGTGCCCGGCATTGGTGAGATCGTGGGTGGCAGCCAGCGTGAGGAGCGGCTGGATATTCTGGAGGAAAACATGCGCAGCATGGGCATGAATGCGGGAAGCGTACCGGTGGTATGCGGATCTGCGCCGCTACGGCACGGTGCCGCACGCCGGATTCGGGGCCGGGTTTGAACGCCTGTTGATGTTCGTGACCGGGGTGACCAACATCCGCGACGTCCTGCCTTTTGCCCGTACCCCGCGGAATTGCGAGTTCTGACCTGCTCTGGAAAACGGATTTTTCCGTCTGGAAGGATGCTATATGGTTCCGCAGGATAAATGTTGCGATATAAGGGGAGGCGTGCGCAAACCGGGCCAGCGGCAAAGAAAACCCCGGCTTTCCTTTAGGAATAAGCCGGGGTGGAATCAGACATGCGGAAGAGGCTACTGTCTCTTTCTTCTTAACAGCAGACCGCCCAGTCCCAGGAGGCTCAGCGTGGCCGTTGCGGGTTCCGGAACGGTTTCGTAGTTAATCAACACCTTGATGATGTCGTTTTCCGTGACCTGTGTTACATCCGCTTGAATTTGGTTGTTGCCGGTAATGTCCAGGCCGCTCAGGTCCAAATTGAGATTGCCTCCCAGTTGGGAAGATTTAATGGAAGCGAGTTCAATAGTTCCGCTTCCGGAAAGGTTGTTCATATCCAGTGTGCCGACGAAGGTGACGGTTTTCCCATTGGTCCAGAAGCTGGGGAGATCCGTGGCAACCCAGGAACCGTGTTCCTCCGCCGTAAACGTGCCGAAGTTCAGCGTGAAATCACGTCCCAGTCCAAGGGCGTTGCTGGATTCAAATATCAATTGGGAATTGCCTTTCAGCGTGAAAGAATTAACGTTGAGATCTCCTATTTCCGTTGTACAAAGCAGGGAGCTTCCGGAGTCTATTTGGACTGTGTTAGTGGCTCCGAAATAAGAATGCCCGGTGGACCAGGTGATCGTTCCGGCATTTTCTCCGATGATGGCGGTATCACTATTGCTTTGCGGATAATAGCCGTTCGGCGCGCCGTCCACCGTCCAGTTGTTGGAATCTCCATAGATTCCCGTTTCCTGCCGCTCCGCTCCAGACATAGGTGGCAGCCTGGGAAATCCCGGCGGATAGGCAGCATAAAATGCAGAATGTAGATAATCTCATGTTGATCAGGTACTTCAAAAAGCACGGGTAACGGATTCCCAATTCGAAAAATAAATCCACGTCTCTTTATTATGCATAAATAATTGGAATTGTGAATTATATAATGGTTTTAAACTTTCCCGCAGGAAAGTTTTCTGGTTATAAGACGACTCTGTTCATGTATTTGTATAAACATCTCGTTTTTATCGTTTAGTGTTGACTTCGGATTGGGAATCCGCAGAGGAATTAAAAGAACGGATGCGGAAACATACGGAAAACCCTTTCCCGCGTGGGGCGGAAAGGGCCTACCATAAAAGTAAAAGCATGCGCTGGAGCGCTCTCCTACTTAGAACGTATAGCTGAGGGCGCCGTTGATACCGTGGGCGGTCAGCTTGTTGCGGGTCTCGAACTGGTAGCAGACGCGTGCTCCCCACTGGTTGGAGAAGAGCACATCAATGCCGGCATTCAAACGGAATGCGGTGCGACCAACATTGACGCCGCGGGCGTTCCAGGTTCCGAGGGGGCCGGCGACATTGGATTTCGGATTCATGCGGCTCACATCCTGGGATACGGCTACCGTCAAGGCCGGGGTGATGGTGGTGCCTCCGTCCGTCTGGTAGGCGCGGGCGATCGTAATGCCGACAGGAATGGTCCAGTTCTGGGCCCGGGCGTGGCCGAAGGTGCGCCCATAAGGTCCGCTTTCAGAGAATCCCTTGAGTTCGGAAGTCATGAACTCAATACCCGTGTAAGGTGTTATAAAGGCCCTGCCGAGTGCGAAACGTTCCGTCCAGGTGCCGTAAAGGGCGCCGCTGAAGGTGTCCGTATCTGCTCTGCCGTTGGCGGCGGACCCCATGATGTAGGAATCACCTTTGAAACGGGAACGTCCGTAGGCGCCGTAGCCGTCCAGAGTGAACTTGCTGTCCCTGAAGGGATGCATGCGTCCATAAATCATGGCCAGGAAGGAATCGACGTCGTAGTCGGCGCCGATGCCTGTCTTATCCTTGAAGCTGCCGAAGCTTTGACCGGCGGCGATGCCGATCAGGGAACCTTTGAGCGGCTTTTTGTAGTCAATGCCTACGGCATAACCGCCGGCATTGTACTTATACCCGGAAACACCGTCGCGGGCATCCTGGTCATCCCAGATTCCCATGCCGCCCACCCAGATATTGCCGTTGCCTCTGGCGATTGTCTTGCGGGCGATCGGAGAACCCTTGGCGTCCACTACTTCAACGGTGTCTTCCGTCTGGCGTGCCATGGAGGCGGCGGATTGAATGCGCCCCAGGTCGGCGAAGTTCCGCACGGTGCGGCTGGCTGCCCAGGTGAAGTTCACCACGTGTTCACCGCTGACGGACTGGATGATGCGGGCCGCTTCATCCGCGCTCGAGGCCCGGAACAGGTTTTCATAGAACTGGGCGGCGGGAGAACCGGCGGCCACATTCAGACGGTTGTTTTCCAGAGCGGCCGCTACGGTGTAAACGTTGCCGTTGTAGCCGGACATGGGGCCGTCAATGCCCCTTCATATCCTGGGTGATGGTGGTGGTGCCTTCCGCCGTTCCCGGAGCCATGGTGGTGCTCAGAAATACGTTGTTCAGCAGGCGTCCGGAAATGTCCGTGCCGTTCAGCGTGACCGTCACGCTTTCCGTCCCCTTGCGGAGTTGGGCGAGCGGAACGGGATTGCCGCTGGCGTCGGATACCTGGATGCCTACGCGGGAATTATCCTGGAACGTGGCGGGAGTGCCGAAGTCCAGTACGGACCCGTCGCTCAGCAGCAAGGTAGAATCGCCTCCGAAAGTGGCGGAAGCTCCCTTCATGGTGGGAATTCTTCGCCAGGGTCACCTGTCCCGTCCGAATGTCGTAAACAGTATCGTCCGTCCCCATTACGGCGCCGTCAATGGACTGGAGCGGACCGACTTTTCCGGTGGCGGAGTCAACGGCGCCGAAGGTGGCATGGCCGATGATCAGGTTGCCTTCAAGCTGCTGGTAGGTTCCTCCGAACGTATCGGTGGTTCCTGTGCCGCCGTAAACGAGAGTTCCCGCCCGGTCTTCGTCATGACGGTCTGGTCAGCAGCCAGCGGAGCGGCGTCAGCCGTGGAAGCGGCGGCCGTGGTGGAGATGCCGTCATTGATGAAGGTATAGGCGGTGGCGTCCGTATAAACGTTGATCTGGGTGTTTTGGCCAGCTTGCACGGAACTGGAAACGCCGTTGGAAGTATTGCCGGAAAGGATTGCTCCGGAGCCGATGTACAGGGTTTGCCCGTCCGCCAGGTTGATGGCGGCTTTGCCGTCGCTGGTGGCGGTGTTGTCCAAGACCTGGGTACCGTCCCCGATGGAAATCTGGCCACCTGCGGAGATCACGCCGTCAGCGGCGGTATTGCCGGTGATGACGCTGTTGTTGCCGATGGCGATATTGTCATCCGCTGTCAGGGTGGAATTTCCCTTGACGGTAGTATTTTCACCCAGCGTGACGCTGCCTTCGATGGTGCCCAGCTTTTCAGTGCTTGCGACGGTATTCCAGCTGCCGCCGTCATTGCTGTAAACGGTTTTGTTCAGGTCGGCGGATTCTGCGGAAACAGTAGTGCCATCCAGGATGGAATTGTCTCCCCAGGGAAATATTGCCGCCCTCAGTTTTGAGGGTGACGGTCCCGGCTGTGGTTTCTCCAAGAATGATGCCGCCGGAGACGCTGTCATCCATAGAGTCGATGACGGTTTTTGCCGGTCTGGGCGTTGGAGGCGTCAAACTGTTCCGTAGTTACGGTTCCGATTCCCGCTGTGGAGGTCACATCTCCGTTCAGCGCAACCTTGGATGCCGGATCGCTTACGATTTGGCCTGTCGCCGTTACGGTATCCTGCATCGTGACGTTGTTGCCCAGGACCACGGCCTGTTCGTTGGAATTATTGTAAGTATTGTACGTCGTCTTGGTATAGGCTTGGCCGGTCGGCGGCGTTGCCGGATCTACGGTTTGAGCTGCCTGGCCGGTGACGGTAACGGCTTTTCCATGGAAACATTGTCGCCGATGCCTACCTGTCCGTTCGTGGAGGTGACGGTGGCTCCCACTGTCTTGGGATTGGCAGCATCATTCGTACCTTCGATGGCAATATTCCTGCCATCAATAGTTGTGGTATTTGAAGCATTCGTCACTACAATGTCATTGTCGCTTCCCCAGAGGTTCACTCAAGGTGACGTCGTTGAAACTGACTTGGTTGTTAACCAGATCGTAATTGAAATTAACCAGTTTGTTGCTGGCGTCCGTCATTTGAATGGTGACGTTGCCCGTTCCGGAGATGGCGTTCAACTGGGCTCGCTGCTCCTGGGTCAGCGTAATATTATCGGAGCCGGAAGGTACGGTAATCGTGATGGTTGAAGCTTCATTGGAAGCGGCAGCCTGGTTCCAGGCCGTAACGAATTCATCGGCACTGTTGACTGCATAGTCAGCTGCCGTAGCAACGGAGAAACTGCCAAGGCAGGCGATAACAGCCGCCAGCAGCATATGTGGGAGTCTTAATTTCATGCTTTTTATTTGTTTAATGATTAGATGGTTATGCGTTCGTGACAATCACGGCGCCCGAGATTTTAGATGATTCTCATTCTGGTTCGTTCACCGGAATGACATGAGAGAGATTAATGAAAATAATAATTAAAATTGTTCATGATAAATTGGTTATATTTCTTCTTCAAATAATTTAATCATGACATGTTTTTTCAGTTTTGAGCCGGGAAGGAATTTCAAGAACATCCAGGTCAATTTATTTTTTATAGCAACAATTTTGATTATCTCTAAAAATTCTTTGAAAACAGTTATTTTCGCGGATATGGAGAGGTCAATTGCTAATTTTACGAAAAGATCCTTGATATGCGCAGAACCGTGAAGGTCAGACATTCAGAGAGAGGATAAAAAACGGCGGCTTTGAGAATCCCGAGACCGCCATTTTTTAATTGGGTCTTATATACTTGACTTCGGTTTCTCCGTATGCTATTAATTAGCCATACTAAGGAGGCAACCATGAACGACCGCTTAACTATTTCACTTTTTGAGCTTTTTGAAATATTCCCCAATGAAGAATCGGCAAAAAGGTATTTAGAGGAAAAACGGTGGGGTGATAAGGTAGTTTGCCCGTTTTGCGGGAAAAGTGAAAAGCAGTATAGGGTGAAAAGGAATGGGGTTGAGGGGTATTTTGAATGCGGGGAGTGCGGGAAAGTTTATACTGTGAGGACTGGAACTATTTTTGAGAGAAGCCATGTTCCACTTCATAAATGGATTTTTTTGCCTTCTATTTAGTAGTGACTTCCAGAAAGGGTATTAGCTCCATGCAACTTTCTAAAGAAATTGGGGTAACGCAAAAACAGCGTGGTTTATGCTTCAAAGGATTAGAGAAGCTTGCAATTCCAACCATGATGACGATAACGGCTTTCTGTCTGGAATCGTTGAAGCTGATGGGGTGTATATTGGAGGCAAGGAATCCAATAAGCACGAATCGCAGAAATTGAAAGCGGGGCGCGAAATTGTAGGAAAGACGGCGGTTTTAGGAATGAGGGCCAGAGCGGGAAAGGTTTTGGCAAGGGTTATTCCCTGATACTTCAAGAGATACAGTTCATCAGATTCTCAATAAGTATTTGAGCCGGGATTCTGTTCTGGTTACTGATGAACATGCTTCCTACAAAGAGTCACAGTTCAATCATCAGGTGGTAAACCATAGTGCCAAACAGTATGTTGACGGAATGGCTCATACTAACGGCATTGAAAGCGTATGGGCGGTTTTGAAGAGAGGATTCTATGGAATCTACCATTCATTCAGCACAAAACATTTACAGAGATATGTAGATGAATTTGCTTATCGGTTGAATGAAGGGAATGTGAAAAATCCATACGTGGGTGAGATTGGATGCTCTTATGGCTAGAGCATTTTCGACGAGAATCACTTACGCTGAATTGAAGAATTGACCGCCACCCTGAGAATAAGGTGACGGCCACTCATGCAAATCAAAGAATCGCCCCTTCCCCGAAAGGAAGGAGGCCAGTTAATTCACCGCCGAAGGAGGTCAGAAGGTCCAGCTAAAACCAACTGTGATAAAATGATATGGGTCAACATCTGACCAGTATTTCGTTATTTCATATCCAATAACGATATCTGTCTTTTTCTGCGACAACAATTTGAAACCGATTAATGCCGAGTAAGTTCCGCTCGAATCAGATTCAGACGCTTTTTCCCCGCCTAAGGAAACTTCCTGTTTATAATAGTGAAGGCCAATCTTGCCGCCTAAATAGAAAGTGGCTGAATCAGATAAGGGGACATTAAAGGAATATCCAGCAGTAAAGGGAAATACTTCTTGCTTCCACTTCAGCACGCCGCCGTAGGTTTTAGAGCCTGTAAGCGCGCCGAGATTGAAAGATAGTTCATGGAAAACAGAACCCGATGGAATATTTGCGTGAAGTCCTAATTGGGCACCGTACAGGTCTGGCATGTCTATTCCATAATCATTCCCCGAATGGAATCCATACATACCTTTGATACTCATTCCAAAATTGGAATCATACCGTGTTGAATATGCGGAGCTATAATTCCCTCCTACCCTATAATAGTTCCAAGGGTCACCAGAGGCGGCTTGGGCGGTACATGAGAGGCCCAGAAGCCCCAAACTGGCTATGATTGTTTTCGAGTTCATGATGTTTTTAGGTTTTGGATTCCTTAGAGAGGACAAAGAATTATCCTAATGAGATATAATATTGCCCAATAAAAGAGCTATTATTATCCTAATAGGATTTTGTCAACCCTAAACAGTTCGGATTCTTCCATTCATCCTCCTGATAGGAGAAAATTGCCCGCATGGACGAGAAACGCCCGCTGGATATTCAGACTTTGGGAAGGTGGTTAGAAAAGAACAAAGTGTCTCGCACCGAACTCGCTTCCTCCCTAGGTCTAGCCAGAAGCACCATTGATAACTATTTCTCCAAGGGCAGTATTCCGAAGCACGTCCAGATTCTGATTTCCCGGTACATGAAAGGCCGGGAACCTGCTTCCAACAACGATTTTGTTTCTCAACTAAGCGTTCCTATCCCTAACAAAATTCTCAATTTGGCCGTTCGGGCGGCGATTCAGAAGGATATGAGCGTTGAGGAATTTGTGGTATGGGCGGTGGAAGGAACAGCTAAAAGAACGTTAGAAGATAAAGGGTGTAAATAAGAAAAGGAAACTTCCTCAGAATAGTTGTCCCGTTTTAGATGCATTCAACGTACGAGCCTCCTTGTATCATTTGATGAATGAAGGCTACATTGTGTACCTAAATTACAAATTGCTATCTGAATGGAAAATTTATACTGAACAGATTACTAAGCGAGGTAGAAAGGAAAAATGTTAGATGAAAATGATTGTCGCCATAAGAGATTAATGATACCTCTGCCTTAGGAAAACATATTTTTTAATGAGTGGTTTGACATGGCTAAAGACTGTAAATGCTGTTTTGTTCATATTAATAACATTTATTGGAACAATTGATTTTAATAAATTACCTCCGATATTTAATAAATTTTTCGACTGATAAAGACTTTATATTAATTATCCTTGCTATTATATACATAGTTTTATATATAATTGAAATAGATAAAACGCAAACAGTAGAAATTTTTGAATAAAACGATAAAAAATGCATGAAGATTCTAATCATAAATTATCTTCTGCATGTGAAGATTTTCTCAAAAGAATTTTACAGTGCAAGCAATAATTTAAAAAACGCTAAAAACTTGAATTACATTGGAGTTTTAAGCTCGCGTGTAAAACTATATGTAGCACGATATTAAAAACCATAGAGAATTATAATCCTAAGTTGGTTTTTGAAATTTCTTATACACAAAGATTAAAATGACAATACGACAAAGATGATATATTGGGAGGAAGATGAATCTAATTCTGATACGCCTTCAATTTATGGAAGAGAAATTCCTATAGAAACAGTCTCTAAATATTTCTATGAAAAAATTTTTTTGAACGGCATCAAAGAAGTTGTGTCCTATAAGAATAGAAAAGAAATAGAAAAGAATTTTATTCATCAACCTAAAGATGATAAAAATATTTACAATACATCGGAGTTCCCCTTTTGTGTCCTGATGGAAACATTTTTGGGTTGCTTCAATTTATTGTTAAAAAAAGATAATGAAAAGAATACAAAATTAAGTAATTTTGAATTTAAAGCTATAAAGTTGTATTTAGAATGTTGTAGAAGTAAGTTAATCTTTTTTTTCTAAATTAGAAAAACTACTGACTGTAAGACCTTATCAAAAAATAAATCAATATAACATGTCAACAATAAACTTAAAATCTAAAATGCCAGATAAAAATCCGCCACGGAAAAATCACAAATTTAAAAGGCGTAATATTAAATCTAAGCTAGATGAAGATTCCATCATAATATATGCTAAAGAAATTATTCTTATTGACCCAGATGAAGATTATGAAAAAAACACATAATAGTCTATCTAAGTGTGTTCGAGTGAGTAGAAATAATTTAGAACGCTGTAATATAAAAAGTCATATATATTCTTCCTGATAAAACTTCTCTTTTTCATCTATAAAAATACAAAACACCTAAGTCAAATATATAATCTCCTTTTAATTTGGGAGTATCAAAATGCTGTTGCACGACGGCTTTTTCTTTTACCGTCGTCCTACAGATTTACGTTTCTATGAAATTATTTCACATAGATATTTTCCTGTAAGGCTTTCAGCCGTTTCAGCGATTTTTTTAGGCAAACCAGTTGCTACAATTTGTCCTCCTGCTTTGCCGCCTCCCGGCCCCATATCGACCACATAATCGGAATTGGCAATCATGTTTAAATCATGCTCAATGACGATAACTGTTGCACCGGCATCAACAAGTTTCTGAAATACGCCAATTAGTATCCGTACATCCAGCGGATGAAGTCCAATCGTTGGCTCGTCAAATACAAATATGGCGTCGTCCTGTGCCTTTTCCATTTCAGCCGCCAGCTTTAGCCGCTGTGCCTCACCGCCGGACAGGGCAGGAGTTGCTTCGCCTAAAGTTAAATAACCCAAACCTAAATCAGAAAGAATTTGGAGCTTTTTGCTTTAACCTTTTCACGTCACATAAGCGTTCTAACGCCTGCTCCACGGTCATCCCCATCAGTACAGGCAGAGAAATACCGGGTGCGTTCACCTTGTCTTTTTAGAGCGATAACGAATTGCCTCCGCTTCTTTCCCATAGCGGGAGCCGCCGCAGTCCGGGCAGATGATATCCACGTCCGGGAGAAATTGCACATCCATTGTAATTTGACCTGTTCCGTCACAACCAAAGCAACGGAGTGACCCAGTATTATAGGAAAAGTCACTTACTTTATACCCTTTTTGATTTTGCTTCCGGGATAGCTGCATAAAGCCGGCGCAAATCATCTAATATCCCGCTGTATGTTGCAACGGTAGAACGGCCATTCACGCCAATAGGTGTTGCATCAATAAGATTTATACGTTCAATACCGGCTACCTCCACGCTTTTCACATGGTCAGGCATCGGCGCTTTCGCTATGGCAGCTTCTATGGCGGGAATAAGACTTTCCAAAATCAGTGTTGTTTTGCCGGAACCGGAAACTCCTGTTACAGCAATCAGCCGACCTTTGGGGATGTCTAAATCAAGGGCATGGACTGTATGCAAAGGAGCAGTAGACAGTTTGATATGCCCATGTGCAAACATGGCCTCCGGCGTTGCCGTTTCTCGGATAACCGGTTTTTCCTTGTCTGCCAAAAATCCAGCGATGAGTGAACTCGTTTTTTTGCTACTGCTTTAATCGTTCCCTGTGCAACTATCTGTCCGCCATGCTCTCCAGCTTTTGGGCCCATTTCAATTAACCAATCAGCAGCCTTTAAAACTCGCACATCATGGTCTACCAATATCACAGAATTACCATGGGCAATAAGATCATCTATAACGCCCAACAGCCCATCTACATTTGCTGGGTGTAAGCCAATAGACGGTTCATCCAACACATAGAGAACACCTGTGGTACGGTTTCGTACAGCCCTTGCAAGCTGCACGCGTTGACGCTCTCCGGTGGAAAGCGTTGTTCCGGCCCGGTCAAGGGTAATATAATCCAGACCTAAGTCAGAAAGACGTTTTGATACATGCAGAAATTGACCGCAGATACTTTCCGCCATTGTTTTTAGTTCTTCCGGCATGGAAGCAGAAATCGTCTTTATCCAAGCGGTTAAATCGCTTAATGTCATTTTGGTGATTTCCGCAAGGTTTTTTTTCCGCATAGCAGACTTGATAACGCCCGCTTATTGAGCCGGGAGCCTCCGCAATTCGGGCAGGTGTTCCGCTTCAAAAATTTTTTCTACCCGCTTCATTCCCTTTTCGTCTTTAACTTTAGCAAGGGCATTTTCCACGGTATAAACAGCGTTATAATAGGTAAAATCCATTTCTCCCGCTTGATTGCTGCTCTTTGCTTTATAAAGGATATGTTTCTTTTCTGGCGGACCATGAAAGACGATCTCCCGTTCCTGTTCTGTCAACTCCGAAAAAGGTACATCGGTTCGAACGCCCATCGCCCGGCATACGTTAGTCATCAGCGACCACATCAAAGAATTCCACGGCGCAACTGCTCCTTCGTCAATGGAAAGGGACTCGTCAGGCACTAAAGTTGTTTCGTCTACTGCTTGAACAATTCCAGTTCCTCCGCAGGTGTGACACGCTCCTTGGTCATTGAATGAAAAACTTTCTGCGCTGAGACCGTCAAATACCGCTCCGCATACAGAGCAGACAAGGGGACGCATTGCCGCGACATTGACCGATGGCGAAAGCAAATGTCCATTGGGACAGCGGTGATTTCCCAAGCGGGAAAACATAAGCCGGATTGAGTTCAAAAGTTCGGTAGCCGTTCCAAATGTACTGCGGACACCGGGAACAGCGGGACGTTGACGAAGAGCAAGGGCAGCTGGGACATATTCTATACTGTCAATTTTTGCCTCTGCCATCTGTATTATACGCCGCCGAGTATAGGCGGACAATGCCTCTAAATAGCGGCGGAACCTTCGGCATAAAGTACGCCCAAAGCCAAAGAGGACTTTCCTGATCCTGACACCCCGTAATTCCTACCAGCTTGCCCAACGGGATATCTAAATCAATATTTTTCAGATTATGAACACGGGCGCCACGGATTTCAATGTGATCCGGTCTACTTTGAAAATTAGAAAACTGGCTCATAAGTGTCGCTTTTTTTAATTATACACTTTATTATATCATCCCCATCGCCAGATTTTGATATTTGGAAAAGAACAGGGCTTTCACAGAAAACCATGAAAACCCCGCTGACGGCATCAAATTATTTTTCCTGTGCCGGGGCAACTTTGGCATAACCATTCCATGCGAACAGGGCTTCTTTTGTTTTGTCCGCCACTATTTTGTCAATATTGCAGAGATACAGGTAATGATCGCCAGACTCCACAGTTTCAGCTAGCGATGCCACAAAAGCAATAGGGCTGTCCTCCGGGATCTGAATGTCTGTTCCGTCAATGTTTTGCAGAGCGACTGGAAATTCCTTCAGTTTGTCAATCTGCCCGCCGTTTTTAGAGCCGTAAGCCATGACCGCATCTTTCAAGCTGACGCCAGGGGCAGCGAGTACGGCTTTGCCGGTCTTGCGGATATTTTCGCCGGAATTGGCGGTTTTACCCATTGCAAAGGCCAGCATAGGAGGGTTAAACGAGGAGTACATGAAGAATGAAACGGGAGCCATGTTCAGCATACCGTTCTCTTTTTGGTGCAAACCAACACGAGAGGATTGGGAGAGGTGATAGCCGTCGCCTGACCTATATTGATTTCTTTCATTGTAAAACGATTATAAATATTTAACTTTACTTGTTGACTTCTATTAGTAAGATAATTATACTAAGGATAAAATTTTTTCAAGTACGCATATTATTCTGACTCAGTACGGTTGACTATACTATAGAGAAAGGAAGGCATTTTTCATGCACAAGGATATAACCTACGATGAATACAGGCATGAAGTGAAAGAGGGAATTTTGACTGAAGCGGGGAATTGTCCTGTGACTCCACTTCTGCTTATGTTGCAGGGGAAATGGAAATTTCAAATCCTTTATGAATTGTTTATTCAAGATCCCATCCGCTTTGGTGAGTTAAAAAAATATTAATGGTATTACAAATACCATGCTTGCCTCTTCCTTCGAGAATTAGAAAAGGACGGGCTTGTATCCAGAATGCAATTCAACGAGATACCGCCCCGTGTTGAATACTCTCTTACGGAAAAGGGGCAGGCATTGTTGCCTGTATTCTATGAAATGACGAAGTGGGGATTTCAGTATATTCCGTAAATACTTACTTACAAAAACGCATATGAAATATTTCCCTAAGCGCTTTCCCGCCAAAATCAGAAAGCTATATATTTAATTTTGCAAACCAGCAGGAATGAAAAGAGGGTTTGGGATGCTTCCCAACAAGCGTTTTGAGAAGCAAAATACGGAAGTGGGTATTGGCTTTGCTGGATATGGCGGTGATGAACCGCAGCGGTAGAAACGGAAGGATGCGGTAAGAGCCGCGGTGTCCACGGTTTTTGGAATATGGCCGGGGTTGTCGGGGAATTCCGTTCTCCGGGAAAGACGGAAATATCTCCGGATAAGGGTTGGAAGCAGGAATGCAAATGGGTGGGAAAAGAACCCTTCGGAAACTCCGCGCCGCGTTTTCCCTGTCCGGCGGGAGAAGATTGAGAACCGGCGTTTCCCGGATACAACCCGGGAGAGGAGAGCTGGATTATTCCGCCTCCCACTCTTCCACCAGGCCGGCTGGGGAATTCATCCAGAAAGCGGGAGGGCATTTGCATGAAGGTTCCTCCCTGGGCGCGGCAGTTCCAGCGGGGGTAGGTCAGGTAAAGCTGGTCCTTGGCGCGGGTAATGCCTACATAAAAAGGCGGCGTTCTTCTTCCAGCCCGGCCAGGTCTCCGTCATCAATGACCCTCTGGTGCGGAAACATGCCGTCGCACAGGCCGATCAGGAAGACGACAGACCATTCCAGTCCCTTGGCCTGGTGGATAGTGGACAGAGTGACGGAGCCGCCGGAGAAGTCCGCCGCGGCGCTTTCATCATCCGTGTTGCCCAAAAGGGAAAGCTGGGAAAGAAAATCCTCCGTGGATTCAAAGCGTTCGGAAAATCCGGCCAGATGCAGAAGATCCTGCCTGCGCTGGTCGTAATTTTCGAATGCGGCCTGCATGTACTCGTCGTACACGGCCTCATTGATGGAAAGGAGCATGGAGGCCGGACCGGCCAGCTTTCCGGCGGGGGCCAGTTCATCCAGTGTGTAGCAAAGCTGCGTCCAGGCCGTTCTGGATTTGGCAGGAACCGGGAAATCCAACATCAGGGCGGAAAAGGATTCCGGAGGGGTTTCCTGCCGGCTTTCCGGGCAGGCGGTCCAGCGTATCCAGAGTTTCTGGGCCATTCCGGGGCCGATGCCGGGCAGCAGCATTACCATGCGGCGGAAGGAAAGTTCATCCCTGGGATTGACCACAAAACGCATAAATGCCACCACGTCCCCAATATGGGCCTGCTCGAAAACCTGATACCGCTGGTGATGCGGAAAGGTATTTCTCCGCGGGTCAGTTCCATTTGCAATTCCATGCTGTGGAAGTGGGCGCGGTAAAGCACGGCTATTTCACTGGGGTCCGTGCCTTCTTCAATGAGATCCCTGATACGCTGGACGACAATTTGGCCTGTATCCGGTCGCCGTTGAGCGGGACGAGGGCGGGGGCATTTCCCGGTGGGCCGCACGGAGCGGAGCTGTTTTTCAATTTGAACTTCGTTGGCGGCGATAGCCGCGTTGGAAAGCTCCAGAATTTCCGGCACACTGCGGTAATTGGTTTCTATCTTGAAAGTCTTTGCCGCCGGATAGCGGGTAGTAAAGCTGAGAATATTTTCCATGTCCGCCCGCGCCAGGAGTAGATGCTCTGGGCATCGTCCCCCCCACCACCATCAGCTGGCCGTGTTCCCGGGCCAGCATGTCAATGAGGCGGCTCTGGAGGTAATTGGTGTCCTGGTACTCATCCACCAGAATATGCTGGAAGCGGGGAACCGTACAGGGCACGCAGGTGCTCCTGTTCCTGAAAAAAGCCTCACGACGTTGAGAAGCAGGTCGTCAAAGTCCATGCTGTTGGTTTCCTGCTTGCGGGCTACGTATTGGTCATGCACCTCCAGGATGGCGTCCAGGTGGTTGGAAAGGTAGGGATAGGCGTTTTCCAGCGTTTCCCGGATATTGGCTCCCTCGTTGTCTGCCAGACTGAACAGGGAGGAAAGAACTTCCGGCTTGGGGAAGCGGGTGGATTTCTCATCCAGTTTGAGGGATTTGACCACGCTTTTAATCATGGATTTGCGGTCGTCGGAGTCCATGATTGTGAAAGCCGGTGTATATCCCAGGTATTCCGCATGCTGGCGCAGGATGCGGTTGGCAATGGAATGGAACGTGCCGCTCCACAGGCGGGACAAGTCCAGGGGAATCAGGGACCGCACCCGTTCCGTCATTTCCCGCGCCGCCTTATTGGTGAAGGTAAGCAGCAGAATGTTCCATGGGTCCGTACCGTGATCCAGAAGCCAGGCCACGCGATAAGTCAGCGTGCGCGTTTTTCCCGATCCGGCTCCCTGCGATGACAAGAGCCGGCCCCGGTTCTGAAGAAACGGCGGCGTACTGTTCTTCATTGAGGGCCGTACGATAGTCGATCCCGGAGATGGGGCGACCGGCGCGGCATCCTGCCTGATGACGTATCGGCGAGCCATGGAATATGGTTAATAATTGACAGGCAACAGTGAATGGAGAAGTTGGAAAGGCTTGCCCCTTCTCTGCTCTCTGATTACTCTTTTAAAAGTCCAGGTACATTTCCGCGCGGCGGTTTTCCTTTGCGGGCTTCACCCCTTGTTTCTTCGTCTGCCGTGGGAGAGTAGGTCCGGCGCGGCTGAGATTTTCCGAATCCCTTGGTAACGATTCTTTCCGCAGGAACGCCGAACTGGACGAGCTGGGCTTTCACGGCGGCCGCACGGCGTTCGGAGAGCCCCTGGTTGTAGCGTTCGCTTCCCACGTCATCCGTATGGCCGCTGATTTCCAGCTTCTTGCCACTGTCCATCTTGATAGCTTCCGCTACGATTTGCAGTTGGCGTTCGGAACGCTTGGAAAGGGTATCTTCATTAAAGCCGAAGAACAGGGCCAGGGAATCGCCGCCCTGGGGATTTTTTACAATGGGGATAAAGATGTCGTCTCCGGCCCCTGCCGTTTCGTATAGGCTTCCAGCATGCTGTCCAGGGAAGCTTCCGCAACCAGCCATTGTCCGTCCGTTTTGGCTACGGTCAGGCCTACATTGCCGGCCTTCCTGCCCTGGGCGTCCTGAAGATGGACGAAAAACCCCGCATTGGTGGGCGCTTCATAGGCGGTTTTGATGGGAGCGTCCTCCCGGAGCCGGAAAGCCCCTCCTCAAACAGAATGCACAAACCGGCTACTGTGGCATCCTGCACTTTAGTGCCGTCCACGAACTTCCTCGCCCCACGGAAATCCGCCTTGGCGACGGCATCCATGAAGGAACTGACGATGCCCATGGGGTCATTCATCGCCATGGGGGCGGCTTTGTCCTTGGCCAGATCCTGCTTGCTGGGCAGAGTGAGGGTATCCAGCGTCCACTGTTGCTTGTCATTGCGCTTCATATCCAGATAGCCGCGCGCCGCTGCTGAAATTGAGCGTGTATCTGGCTGTGGGATTGGCTCCTGGTTGTTCGCGCCGATGCTGGTGATGCCGGGAGAGGAAAGGCGTATATGACGGGCTTCCATGAGTTCCCGGATGAGGCGGCTCTGGTTCTCCGTCACGGCCTGCTGGATTTCCAGGGATTTCAGGATGTCCTCATCCCGGTCCTGAATGACTTTGGCAATTGCCTGCGCCAGTGTCTGGGGGGAGCTGAGATTGATCAGGGGAGGGCGGCGTAGCCGTCTGCCGGGCTGATATCCTCCTTGGTAAGCGGCTCGACGGTGGGCTGGGGCGTTACCGTCTGGCGTGCCGGCACTTCCGTTTGCGCCGCCGGTTCAGCGGCGGCGGGGTCCTCTTCCTTATTGTCAAGGAACAGGAAAACCAGGGCCAGGCTGCCTACGACCAGGAAGCTGATGATGAAGGCGGTGATGGTGGATGCGTTTTTCATTGAAAGTGGGTGTATGAAGAAGGGTCAGGCGTTCAGTGCTTCCAGCAATTTGGCGTGAATGCCTTCAAAACCGCCGTTGCTCATTACCAGAATAACGTCTCCCGGCTGGGCTTTTTGCAGACGGCAGAGACGATTTCCTGGGCATGCCCGCCGATCAGAGCGTCCTTGCCCAGAGCGGAAAGGTCGCTGGAAAGTTTGGTGAGATCCAGGCGTTCCTCCAGGGCCACCTTGTCCGGATGGTCCACGGCGGCTACCACGGGGAAATCCGCCGTAGCGAGGGACAACGCCAGTTCATTCTGGAAGATGTTTCTGCGCGTGGTGTTGGAGCGCGGTTCGAAAATGGCCCAGATGCGTGATTCCGGATAGCGCTGGCGCAGGCCCAGGATGGCCTGTTTGATGGCCGTCGGATGGTGGGCGAAGTCGTCCACTACGGAAATGCCGTTGACCACGCCCTTGACTTCCTGGCGGCGGGCCACGCCTTCAAAGAGGCTCATGGAGTCCGCCAGCTGCTTGACGTTCAGCCCCGCGAATTGTGCGGCGGCAATCGCCATGGCGGCGTTGCGGATGTTGAACTCCCCAATCATCGGTACATAGTACCTGGTTCCTTCCAGCGTGAAATGGCTGCCGTCCGTGGAGGTCTCCACATCCAGGATGCGGATGTTGGAAGAGTCGGAAAAACCCACCGTCTTGACGGGGCACGGGGCTCCTTTAACCACGTCCAGGCAGTTGGGATCGTCCGCGTTGACCAGAGCCAGGCCGTTGCGGGGGATGATCTGGGTCAGCCGGCGGAAGCTCAGCTTGATTTCCTCCAGGGAATGGTAAATGTCCGCGTGGTCGAATTCAATGTTGTTGATGACCACCAGTTCCGGGAGGTAGTGCAGGGAATTTGGAGCGTTTGTCGAAAAAACGCCGTGTCGTACTCGTCTCCCTCCAGCACGGAAAAATCGGAATCCGTAAAACGGCCGCCGCGGCCAAGATTGCGGGCAATGCCGCCGATCATGAAGCTGGGGTTCAGCCCGGAATCCTCCATCAGCCATGCCAGCATGGATGTGGTGGTGGTTTTTCCGTGGGTGCCTGTTACCACATAGTTGCGCTTGCCGCGCAGGAAGTATTCCTTCATCGTCTCCGGGAGGGAAGGTAACGCAGGCGCCGTTGAAGCACGGCTTCCACTTCCTCATTGCCGCGGCTCATGGCATTGCCGATGACGATGACGTCCGCATCCGGCGGGATGTTGGAAGCCTTGTAGCCTTCAAACAGGGTGATGCCTTCCTCCTCCAGAAAAGTGGACATGGGGGATAGACGTTGGCGTCGGAACCGGTAACGGTAAAGCCGCGGCGGACCATGGCGGCGGCTACCGCGCCCATGGCGGTGCCGCAGATGCCGAGAAAGTGGAAATGGCTGTTCATGACGGGGGAGAGGAATGGAGCGGGTTTTATTTGGAAAAAGGAAGGAGCCGCAATACAGGAATCCGCCAGAGCCCGGTCCCGGCGGCGCACAATGCCGTTGGCGATATCCGTGACCATGCCGGACAGCAGGCGGGTGAGATGGCTGCCGGGCGTATAGTCCGCCGGGGCGATGAAGTTCACGCGGTCGGAATTGGAGGCCAGGTTATAGCATTTGCGGAAACTGCGCCCGGTTTCATCCTCCGGATTATATACGGCTACGGCGTGGCCTCCGTTCCGGCGCATGACGGTGAAGCAAGGAACGTCCGTAGGGCCGTCGCCGATGTAAATCATATTGGCGAAAGGAATGGGGCGCATGTCTTCCGGCATGTGGTCGTTTACGTCCTGGTCGTAATCCAGCATTCCCTTGTTGATGCGGAAAAGGTACTGGGTTTTTGTGGTATGGGAGATGACTCTCCTGGGAAAATTGATGTAGCCGTTCTCCTCGCTGAATCGCATCCGAATACGGCCTTGAAATAAGGGCGCAGGGCGGAACCGTCAATCAGGGCTTTCAAACCGGAGGAGATGATATAGTATTCAATGCTGATGCCCAGATCCGTATGAAGGGAGGAGAGGGTCATGGACGGGAACGCGTCAAAAACAGTTCGGCAGGCCGGGGTAAAAAGGTGAGGCGTTCTCCAAGCTGGGTGAGCCGGGCGTTGCTGCCGCGGTCCAGGGAAAGGGCGTCCAGCAGGCTTTTCATGTAAATCAGTTCTCCGTCCCAGCCTTCTCTTTCTCCGGTGGCGTTGCACCTGGTCCGGAACTCCTGCGGAGAAATGCCGATCCGGGAAAATGGCCTGATCCTGCATGTAGAAGGGACTCAGGGTCTGGTCGTAGTCGAAGACCAGGGCGATCGTATTCTGCGGGGAGGACATGGGAAAGACGGAAAATAAAGTTACATGCGGAACTGGTCGCCCAGATACTGCTTGCGGGCGATGGGGTCGTTGGCGATTTCCTCGGAAGTGCCGTGCTTGATCACCTTCCCTTCAAACAAAAATGTAGGCACGGTCCACGATGTGGAGGGTTTCCCGCACATTATGGTCCGTAATCAGGATGGAAAGGCCGTCCGTATCGCGCAGTTCCATAACGATTTTCTGAATGTCTGAAACGGCGATGGGATCCACGCCGCTGAACGGTTCGTCCAGCATCAGCAGTTTGGGGCTGGTAGCCAGGGCGCGGGCGATGGTCAGCCTTCTCTTTTCGCCGCCGGAAAGCTGGATGGCCATGGAGCGGCGCAGCTTGGTGATGCCGAAGCGGTCCATCAGCTCTACGGCGCGGTCCTTTTGCTGGCGGGAAGTCATGTCTTTGCGGGTCTGAAGAATGGCCAGAAGATTATCCTCCACGGAAAGCTTGCGGAAAATAGATTCTTCCTGCGGCAGATAACCCATGCCGCGCCTGGCGCGCAGGTTCATCGGCAATTCCGTAATATCTTCGCCCGCAAAAATCACGCGGCCTTCATCCGGGCGTACGAGACCCGCTACCATGTAAAAGGAAGTGGTTTTTCCGGCGCCGTTTGGTCCCAGCAGGCCCACGATTTCGCCATGGCCTACCTTCAGGCTGACCTGGTCCACAACGGTCCGCGTTTTTGTAGGTTTTGCAGATGCCTTCGGCGCTTAGCAAAGGAGAAGAGTAGAACGAACTCACGGTTTGCGGCTGGTTTTCTGGTTTTCCCGGTCGGAAAGTTTTTTGTCCACGTGGCGGAACGTCGTCTTGGTTCCGCGGCTGCCGTACATGTTTCCGTTGAGTACACCCGAATGAAAGCATCCTTGTTCGGATTTTTCACGATGACGTCCGGAGTGACGATGACCGGGACGCCCGTCAGGATGATTTCTCCGGTTTTGGCGTTGTAGGTGATTTTTTCAGCCTGGGCGTTGCTTGTTTCTCCCTGTTTGTTGGTGTAACTGGCTTTTTACGTTGCCGGAAGCCGCGACTGTTTTAATGGAATTGTAGTCGAAATTGCCTCCGTTGGGGAGAGCCACCTGAGTTTGGTCCCCCTCTTTTCCCTTTTCCTTTTTTAATGTCAGAGGGTTTTTTATCGCCCGGTTTTTTCGGCACGAATTCCGCGTAAACTTTCAGATGATCCGCACAGTCCAGGGAAAGGCCGGGATTGCGCACCCGGACATTTTTCATGAACACCAGAACGCCTTCTTCCATATCGAAGTACAAGTCTCCGTCACAATCTACGGTGTACAGGTTTTTGGGGAATTGGCCTGCAGGAAGCCTTCCTCCGGGCCGGATGCTGCGGAAGAGGAAGTCGTTTCCGCAGCCGGGGCAGGGGTATTTCCGGCAATCTGGTGCTGCTGGCGGAATTCCTGAATCCGCCCGTCTACGGTTTTTTCCTGCGCGCTGTATGTTTGAATCGCCTTTTCCCCGTCTTCCTTCAAGCCTGCGGTCGGAACAGGGGCCAGTTCCCGTTCCCTCCGGGCTGTCTCTTCCTCCGTCAGGGGGCGTACAATATGGGAAGGCGGGGTGAGGGGTTGTTCCAGGCGGGGATCCAGTTCCCTGGGCAGGGGCTGGACAATGTGGGAGGGAACGCCGTTGGCGCCGCTGCAGGCAAGGCTTCCGGCCAGGGCCAGCAGCAGGGAGGAAAGTTTTTTCATAAAAAAGGAATGGTTACTTGTTGCGTTGAGCCATGCGGATGGTGGTTTGAACGGGACCCAGAATGATGCCCCTCTTGATATTGGTGTCCAGGTAAAGGCCGGTCCCTTTGGCGGAAAGATTTTCTTCCCTGAGGGTGGTTTCCGTATGGGAGACGGCCAGTTTTTTATCCAGAAAATAGGAGGCAGCCTTCGTGAAAAGATGGGAGGTCTGGTTGTTCTTTCCGTACAGGTACACGTTCAGGATGCTGGCGGCAATTTCCTGCGGGGCGGCCACGGTCACGCTTGAAGCGGTCAGCAGCATGGAAAGGCGCGGCCCTTCATATCGTGACAGGCTGACTTTTGGGAGCACCTGGCCTACGGGCAGAAGCTCCAGCATAGGTAATTTTTTATCTACGCCGGCAAAAGGCGTGGCTGCGGGCAGGCTGGTGTCCGCTTGCGCCTCCGTGCCGTACAGGGCGGCTGTCAAAAAGCATGTGGACAATAATTTCATCATGACTGAACCGCCTGGTGGATGGACTGAAGGCGTTTCAGCACTCCTTCAAGCAGGTGGAGAGGAATTTGGTTGGGGCCGTCGGAAAGCGCTTTGGACGGGTCTTTGTGCACCTCCATGAACACGCCGTCAATGCTGCCCGTCGCCATGGCGGCGGATGCCAGCACGGGGGCCAGCTCGCTGTCTCCTCCCGTGGTTCCTCCCAATCCCCGGGTTTCTGAACTGCGTGAGTGGCGTCGAATACGACGGGAAAGCCTTCCTGTTTCATCCAGTACAGGGAGCGCATGTCCACCACCAGATTGTTATAACCAAAGGTGGTGCCGCGTTCGCACATCATGAATTCGTCACAGCCGAAGGCGCGCATTTTTTCCCCGATGTTCACGGTATCCCACGGAGCCAGGAACTGCCCTTTTTGATATTCACGGGCCGGCCGCTCTTGGCGCAGGCTTCCAGAAGATCCGTCTGGCGGCACAAAAAAGCGGGAACCTGGAGCAGATCCACGTATTCGGCGGCAATTTCCGCTTCCTGGGCCGTATGCACATCCGTAACGACGGGCAGTTTCAGCTCCCTGCCGATTTCCGACAGAATGCGGCAGCCTTCCCGCACGCCGGGACCGCGAAAAGAGGTGACGGAAGTGCGGTTCGCCTTGTCGTAGGAAGCTTTGAAAATCAGCGGGACATCCAGGTTTTCCGCGATGGCCTTGATGGAGCGGGCCATCTCCCATACAAAGGATTCGCATTCCAGAGAGCAGGGGCCCAGAAGGTAGAACGGCCGCGGGCCGCCGATTTCAACGGATTGAATGTAAAACGACATAAAACAGAACCTGTATGTCCTTGTATCATGACGGTTTCAGGCCTTTCGGTCAAGCCGCTATCCTGCCTCCGCGCGGAGATTCGGAGGCGAAGGTTTATTTTTCCGGAAGTATCTTTTTTATATTCGATATAATGATTTTGTTATAAATATGGTAAATATTTTTTAGATAGGTGCGTGTAAATGGAGGGGAGCATGGATTGGAAAAAAGCGTATGGAGTTGCCGCCCTCCGGACTTTTTGTTACAAACGGCCATCATGCGTTACTTCCGCATGAATAAATGACAGGATGTTCCGAACGCCGTTCCCCCGCAGTGGTCTTACCGAAATGCCCAGGAAGATTTACAAACTCTTTATTTCCTATGATGAAGCAGGGGCTGAATTGCGGCAGCATGTGGCGGAGCAGTTTCAATATTCAAGCGATTGTGTCTGGCAGGCGTCTTTCCGCAGCCTGACGGCGGCGGATTTGCCTCCGGGCGATGGTGTAGTCTGGGTTTACCCTGTCTTCATGCAGAGCGGCGTGACGGTGACGGAGACATTGCCGGAATTGCTTCGTGCGCTGTATGCCGGGAGCGGGCAGCATCCGGAACTTGTTTTTAAACCCGTATGGGGAGCGGGATGCGGCGGAGTTGGTTTTAGGGCCGCCGCCTTGCAAAAGGAATTGGAGGGGAGGCTTCCCTGCTGGTGGTAGCCCACGGGGTAACGGGAAGGGAGGCTGCCCCTGAGCCGGCGCAATTCCTCCAGCAGTTGAAATTCCGGCTTCCGGAAGGAACGGACATGGCGCTTGCATACTTTGGCGCATTTCCTTCTGTGGAAAAGGTATTACCCGGATTAAAGGGGCAAAAGGTGGTAGTGCTGCCGTTCCTGATTGGAAAAAGGGAAGCATATGCGGGAGGACATGCCCTCTTCGGAACTGGCCGCAAGGCATGGGAAAACGTTAAAAATCCTGCCTCCGTTCGGTGCGTTTTATTTGCAAGCGGAACGGGAATACTGGAAAACGGGCATGGGAGAGCCTGCCGGGAACGGTTTTGACGGGCCTGCGCGATAAGATATTTTGCTGAAATGGCAAAGTTCTCCATGAGCTTGCTTGCGACAAGGTTCCGCGAACGGCGGAATAGTTTCGTAAATCAATGATTTATGCTTTGACAAGAGAGGGGCGGGAAGTATATTGCCCGCCCCTCGCGTGATTCGGCGCAACTAAACAACGGGGATCGGAGGGGTAAAAAGCGTCGAAGTCCCCAAAAACTGCTTTTCCTGCCGCAAGGAAAGCCACCTACATACATATATGATTAATGATCTGATTAACCAGATGGTTGAAGCCGGTGTTCATTTGGGCCACCAGACCCGCAAATGGCACCCCAGCATGAAAAAGTACCTTCTCAAGGACAAGGCCGGTATCCATATCATCAACCTTGAGGAAACGGAAAAATGCCTGGACAAGGCCTGCTCCTTCCTGGCTGATCTGGCCCGCCGCAATAAGAAAATCCTCTTCGTCGGCTGCAAGCGCCAGGCTCAGGAAGCCGTCCGCGAAGCTGCGGAAGCCACTGGTCAGTACTATGTCAACCACCGCTGGCTGGGCGGCATGCTCACCAACATGAGCACAATCCGCAAGAGCATTGAACGCCTTGTCTATCTGGAAGGGATTGAAAAGAGCCCGGGAATTTAAGAGCATGTCCAAGAAGGAACTGGCCGCTCTGGACCGCGAACGCCAGAAGCTGGAACGCAACCTTCAGGGCATCCGCAACATGGGCGGCGCTCCGGACGCCATGGTGGCCATCGGCGCCGACCATGAAGACATCGCCATCCGCGAGGCCCACCGCCTGAACATTCCCGTCTGCGTTCTGGTTGATACCAACGCCGACCCGAAGGAAATCGACTTCCCGATTCCCGGCAACGACGACGCCGTCCGTTCCATCCGCCTGATTCTTGACTGCATTGTCAAGGCCATCAACGAAGGCAAGGGCGCATCCGCCGAAGCCTAAACCAACCATTTAGAAAGAACAGAAACACTATGGCAGAAATTACTGCAGCTCTCGTCAAGGCCCTCCGTGACAAAACGGACGCCGGCATGATGGATTGCAAGAAAGCCCTCAACGAATGCAACGGCGACATGGATGCCGCCGTAAAGTATCTTCGTGAGAAGGGAATTGCCAAGGCTGCGGCCAAGGCCGACCGTGACGCCAAGGAAGGCGTGATCCGCGCCGCTGTGGCTCCCTGCGGCTGCTCCGGCATCATCCTTGAACTCAACTGTGAAACGGACTTCTGCGCCAAGGGGGACAAGTTCCAGGGTCTGGTGAATGACGTTGCCAACGCTCTCATGGATTCCAAGGCCTCCACGCTGGAGGAGGCTCTCCAGGTCCCCATGGCGGAAGGCTCCACGGAAGAATATATCAAGGCCATGTGCAGCTCCATTGGCGAAAACATGGCTCTGCGCAAATTCGCCCGCCTGACGGCGGACGGCATCGGCGCCGTGGTCTCCTACATCCACATGGGCGGCAAAGTGGGCGTTCTGCTGTCCATCAAGGCCGGCAAGGAAGAAACCGTCAAGTCTGATGCGTTCAAAGCCCTCGCCAAGGATTTGACCTTGCACATCGCCGCCGCCGCTCCCAAGAGCGTCAGCTCCGATAGCCTGGATCCCGCCTTCGTGGCCGAGGAACAGGAAATCGCCAAGCAGCAGCTCATTCAGGAAGGCAAGCCCGAACACCTGCTGGAAAAGATTCTTCCCGGCAAGCTGAAGGCTCTGTACGCCCAGTCCTGCCTGCTGAACCAGGTATTTGTGAAGGACCCTGCCGGAAAGATGACGGTGGAGGCCCTCCTCAACCAGGCCGGCAAGGAACTCGGCGACGATATCTCCGTCGCCTCCTTCGTCCGCTACCAGCTCGGTGCGTAAGCTCTGAGTCAGAGTATCTCTGGAACCGTTCCCTTTGCGGGGAACGGTTCTTTTGTTTGATATGGCTCCATGGGGGGATTTATCCATAATTTGATTCAGGGAGGATCCGGAAATCCGGATAGGGGATCATCAAAATATGCGGGATAGAAAAGCTCCGGCCCTGCTGCTGGTTGCGGCCTTCATCCTGGCAGCCGTTTTTGGAGCGCTTTTGGGCTGGAGCGTGTTTTTTTCCTTGTGTGCGGTCCCTGATATTTCTTGGCGGTATTATAGTTCTTCAAAAGGCCAATGGATGGTGGAAATGGGGAACAGCCTCTTTTGCTGTTATCAGCCTCGTGTGTGATGATGAACCCTTCTGGTTCCGGGTGGCTCCGGAAGACATGCGAAATGCCCAGCCGGGGCTGGCGTTCATTGCCGGTCCTGGTTTTTCTGTGGGGGAAACGGCATGGGAGGTGCGCATGGATGTCCTGATATTGGAGGAACTGGCGCGGCTGGGGTCTTGTCTTGCATCGGAAGGCTTGTTAGGGTGGCGGCATGGCTTTTCTGGAACTGGATCATGTGAGCGTTGTCTTTCCTGCGGTGCAGGGGCTGCTCTCTGCCCGCAAATCTGCCCCCGTAGTGGCGGTGGACGGGGTGTCGCTGTCCGTGGAAAAGGGAGAAATCCTGGGGCTGGTGGGTGAATCCGGTTGCGGCAAATCCACGTTGTCCCGCACGGTGATGCTGCTCCAGAAGCCTACGGAGGGCCGCATTTTTCTGGAAGGGGAAGAGTTGACGGCTCTTTCCGCATCCGAAGTCAGGAAGCGCCGTCCGGATTTCCAGATGGTTTTCCAGGACCCTTATGCTTCCCTGAACCCCCGTTTTACGGTATATGCAACATTAAAGGAGGCGTTGCAGAGCCGCCGTAAAAGAACTTTTGCCCAGACGAGGGATGATGTGGCGGAACTGATGGAAAAGGTAGGGCTGAGCCCCTCCCTGATGCGCAAGTATCCCCATGAATTTTCCGGAGGCCAGCGCCAGCGCGTCGCCATTGCGCGCGCATTGGCGCCGGAACCCAGGCTGGTTATCGCGGATGAACCCGTTTCCGCGCTGGACGTTTCCATCCAGTCCCAGATTCTGAACCTTCTTATTGCCCTGGCCCGCGACTTGAGCCTGACCATGATATTCATTTCCCATGATTTGTCCGTGGTCCATTACATCGCGGACCGCATTGCCGTGATGCGCAAAGGCCGCATTGTGGAATACGGGGAGGCGGACAAAGTATTTTCTTCCCCTTCCCACGAATATACGCAGGCGCTTCTCGCCGCCGTACCGCGTCTGTAAATGGGGATGGCCCGGCGTCAGTTTGGACGAATACGGGGAAAGTTCCGTTTCCTGCGGAGTTATCCGCACAGGTTTAAAAGGGACGGTTTTCCGGAAGATCCATCCCTGAATTTTCAGCGGAACGCGGTTTCCGGCAGTTTGGTTTTCCAGTGCCTTGCAAAGACGATGAATGGATTTGTTCCCAGGGAGGCATCGTGTCCACTGCCTCCGCATGGTTGACGGATGATCTTCTCTTTGAGGTATCCGGCAGGCTGTTCATGCTTTTTCCTTCATCTTCTTTTTGAAAAAGGAGAAGTAAATCCGGCGCGTTATGAAAAAGGGGGAGTCGCAAAATGGCTTGCATCATGGGCTGCCCGGCAGCACATAATAATGCCGCCCTGCGGGAACTGCCGGAACAGGAGGATATGGAGATTGTGGGAAGGAAAAACGTCGTTGTTTTTTTCATACTGCCGTCCGGCTGGTATTTTTCTCTGTGATACGCCAGATGGCTTCTGCTTGTTTTCTGACGGGGAGGCGGCAAAGGAAAGGGCTGTTATTCCTGAACGGAATATCCAGCGGCTTCCTGCATTTCCCGGATGCATTCCTCCATCAGAGCGGCGTCTATCTCATGGACGTCTTTTCCCCGGCCTATTCCGGTAAGCATCAGTACCGTCAGGTGACCGCCGAGGTGTTCGCGGAAGGCCTCCAGACCTTTCAGCACTTCGCAGGCGCCGTTTTCTGTCCTGCGGGAAAGCAGGGGTGGAATACGGCAGTTCCAGGGTTTTCAGCACGGAGATGATTCTTTCCGCCTCCGCGGCAGGCAGCCATCCTTTCCGGACGGAATAAAGGATATCCAGGCACATGCCCACGGAAACGGCCTCCGCGTGCCCCAGTATGTAACCGGACATGGTTTCCATGTAATGGGCGGCCCAATGTCCGAAGTCCAGGGGGGGCGGCTGGAACCCAGTTCAAAGGCGTCTCCTCCGCATGCAATGTGCGAGGCGTGCAGCAGAGCGGAATGCTCCACGGCATATTCCAGAGCATCCCGTTCGCATACAGCCAGCGCGGAGGCGTTCGTTTCCAGCCAGTTGAAGAAAGAGGCGTCTTTCACCACCGCCACTTTCACTACTTCCGCCAGCCCGGCTCTTTTCAGGGGAGGGGCTGGGAATGGAGGAACAGGAAGTCGTCAAGCGTGGCCCACGCGACGGCGAAGGTGCCCAGATAGTTTTTCCGGCCCATGAAATTGATCCGTTTTTGACACCTACCCGGAGTCTGCCTGGGAGAGGGTGGTGGTGGGGATGCGCAACAGCCGGATGCCGCGATGGGCGGTGGCGGCGGCAAAGCCTGCTACGTCAAGAAACGCTCCGCCGCCCACGGCTATGATATAGGAATGGCGGTCAATGCCGGCTTCCACAATGTGGCGCAGGGACGTTTCCCATGCGGAAAAAACCTGTTTTGGCTTCCTCCCCGCCCGGAACGGAACGGCAGCCGGCATAGGCCAGCACCCCGGCATTTTTTTCAAAATAGCGGTCAATGTCTGCCGGAAGCTGAGGATAAAACTGTTCCAGCCCTTTTTCCAGGAGAACGAGAACGCGGCTTCCGGGCCTCTGTTCCATCAGGCTGGCCAGAGCATCATTTTCCGGGCGGAAGGCTCCATGGGTAAAGCCTGTCCTGTAGGGAAAATCAAGCCGGATATTCAGCGTGTGAAGAGACATGCCAGGAGGGCTGCAAATGAACATGGCTCGCGGATTCCTAGTCCCTGCGGGAGCACGGGAACGGCCCTCATCTGGATGAATCGGTCCGCTTTGGCAGCTTCCTTCTGGGACATGTACATGGTGTACGGCTGCTGGGTCACTTCGATGCGGTGCGTGCCGCCGGGAGCGGGAAGGTCCAGAAGCTGGTTGAGGTGCTTGAAGCTTTTCACCTGCACGCCGTTGACTTTTTCCACAATGGAGGGGCTCATCTGGGCGTATCCCAGTGTAGCCTGGGTGGGCAGGGCCATCAGGAAGACCACGATTTCATCCACGCCTTTTTTTCCGTATGTCCTCTTTCTTTTGAGTGGCTTCCACCAGGTTGAGGGGGGTGGTTCTTGCTGAGCTTGTTGATTTCTCCCATCAGGGCTCCCGTCAGCGGGACAAATACCAGACCTCCGTAAATGCGGTAGGGCGGATTGGAGATGAAGGGGCCGGATTGACCAGGTCCCCTTCAAGGGCGCTCCTGTCCAGTTTGACGTCCAGCGTCATGGGCTGGCTGGAGCCGTCCTTTCCCTTGCGGCGGATGCCCAGCGTAATGGTATCCCCCGGCTTGGCGGAGTCTCGGAACAGAAAGTTGGCGGAAACGGGGCCCAGGGCGGGATCCTTAATTAAACCTTTGCTGTCCAGAGGGATGCCGTTGACGCTTTCCACCACGTCTCCGGGACGTACTCCAGCTTTGTAGAAGGAGCCGTAAACAGGCAGTTTCACCACGTAAAAGCCGCCGCCAGTTTCAGGCAGGCCCAGGAATTTGCGGAAGACGGGGTCGGTCAGTTCCGTGACCTGGGTGCCGTCCGCCGGGAAACCGGTGTAATTGCCGGCCCGGGCCTGTTCCAGGAACCGGGAAATCATGGTATGGGTTACGGCCAGCACTTTCTGTGCGGAGGGATGCAGCTGGCGCTGAGGCCCACAAGTTCATTGCCCCTCATGACGGGGTTGCCTGCGCCGCCTTTCAGGGGAGTGACGGAGGATTTGACGTTATACAGGACGAACGGTTCCCCGTTCGTGAACGGGCAGGCGCTTTCCGTCGCCAGAAGGGTTCCGGAGGTAGTGATGGGAAGGCCGTCGCCATTGAATTGCCAGAAGGTTACCTTGTCGCCCAGGCGGGGAGCCTTCCCCAGCGTAACGGGGACCAGTTTGTCCAGGAAAGCGGCATCTTTTCCGTTTTTCAGGCGCAGGAGGGCAAGGTTGGCTTCCGGGTCAAAGGCGGTTACGGTCACGGGAACCGTCTGGGAGCCGTCCGCGGAGGTCACTTCCACGAAGCTGGCGGAATAAACGATGTTGGCTGCCGTCAGGATATTGCCGTCTCCCAGATAAATGCCGAAGCCCTGACTGTACGCCGGGTTTTCCTTGCTCCACGGCTGAATCATGGCATAGCCCTGGTTGGTGGCGTTAATGCCGACCATGGAGCCGGTGGGGAGGGAAGCGGGGCCGGCGCGGGCGTTTCCTCCACCTGTTCCGCAGGCGTTTCCGTCTGTTGTTCAGGCTGGGGTTCGGGAGCGGTTCGTCCGGCTTCGCGCGGCTGGCAACCGCAGAGCAATATCAGGGAACCGAAGAAAAAAGTGGAAAGAATTTTTCATGGCGGTTAACGGGCGGGAGTGGTGTTGCGGCCAGACTGGCGACCGGGAATGGAGCTGTCCAGGCGGGCGTTTTTCGGGATGTTGTAGGTTTTGGAGATGCGTTTGTTGGCCGTCTCCATGGCCTTGCCTTGAAAGACAAGGGGTCGTTCTCCGTTTTTCAGTTCTATGACGACGTATTCTGGCATGTTCTCCGGGTAAAGGAGTTCATAGGCGTGGGTAAGGCCCTTAACTTTCACGCCATTGATTTTTTCCACAATAGAATTGGAAATGGAGCCGGAAAGACGAGCGTTTACCTCATCATCCAGCAATTTGGTGATGATTACCATGTATCCATGGTCCACGCAGCCGCCGTCTTCCTGGTAATTACGGATGTCCAGTGCAACGTCCAGCATGGAGATGTCCGCCGCCGCGAGCACGTTGCGCTGGATGGGCTGGAACACCAGGCCGCCAAAGACGACGTAGCGGGGCATTTTATCGTATTCCGCCATCAGAAGGTCTCTGGAGGGGATGGCTTCATCACCATTTCCACCTTCATGGGCTTGCCGTCGCGAATGATATCCAGCGGGAGCCGGTCGTCTTTAAAACAGCGCTCAATGAGTTCTTTCATGCTGATTTTCTGGCCGTCCAGTTCAATCATGGCAGAGCTGTCCACATCATAGCCGTCCACTTTCATCAGCAGGTCCCCGTTACGGAGCACGCCGTCGGCGGAGGACCCCTTTGAGCACCTTGCCGATCAGGACGCCTTTTTCGTCGTCCGGCAGGCCGAACGCCTTGCGCATGGCCGGGTTCAGGATGGGCGCAGCCTGAATGCCCATGTCCACGTAACCGTCATAGACGCCGTCCTTGATGTCTTCCAGAAAGTGGCGGATGACGGGGGTTGGAATCACGTAACCCGTGTTATTGGCGTTGTTCAGGCCCTGGAATGCCACGCCGATGACTTTATTCCCCATCAGGACGGGGCCACCGCTGTTGCCCGGGTTAATGGCGGCGTCCACCTGGATGGTCAGGTGTTCCGTGTTGCGGGGTGGGCGTACGTGGTGAAATCAATGCGGGAGACCACGCCGCGCGTGACGGAAAGTCTGTTGCCGCCGATGGGGTAGCCGATCACCCTTACTTCGTCTTCCAGATGAGGCAGGTTTTTGCTGAATTCAAAAGGACGTATTCCTTTGAAAGGCTTGGGATCGTCCCCCTCCAGCAGAGCCAGATCCGCGTCATGGGCGATGAATTTGACCCTGGCGGGAATTTTACGGGAATCTCCGTACATGGAGATATAAATGCGCTCCGCGTTGCTAACCACATGGGCGTTTGTCATGAAAGCGTTTTCCCCGATCAGGAAACCGGTGCCGATGCCTCCCTGGTAGCGGCCGGTATTCCACGGAGTAGCGTAATCCGGAGTCAGGGAATCCATCTCAATTTTACGACGCCCTTGTATTGGTCATTGATGGAGACGACAGGGCCGGACATGACCTTGTCCACCCCGAAGTCCGAAATGGAAACAGCCGGCTCATCCGCGTGGGAAAGAGCGGCGCCGGCCAGGACTGCGCACAGCCCTTGAAAACAGGTGTGGGAATGTATCATACGCAAAGATAAAGATTGTGTTGCCAGGGAAGGTTTTGTTGTTACAGGTTGCTTTTTGCGGCTTTGGGTTGCCAGACTTTCCTGGAAGGAATTGACTTCCTCCAGCAGGGATGAGAAACGTTCCGCTATTTCACCGTCCACCTGGTAGCCGCAGTTGTCCAGGGCAGCTACCGTCCGGCGCGTTTGTTCCACGCACAGGGCCATACGGGCGGCCATGGTGCAGTAGTCCGCAGCATCCTCCTTCTCCTGGAGGAGGCAGGAAAGAATGCGGGGGTGATGTAGCGGATGCAGTAAAAAATCTGGTTCAGGGGTTCCGGCGGCCCTGTCCTGTTCCTCTGGGCCTTGTTGATTTCCCGGCTGAACCGGTGCTGGCACAGATCCGTCAGTTCCATTACCTGCTGGAAAAGAGGATGAAACATGCAGGACTGCACTTCCCGGGCCTCCTGTTCGTTGAGGATGTCAAACAGGCTGAGCATGCCGGTGCTTTTGCAGGAACAGGGCGTCCCCGTTTCTTCCGACTGGGCGATGTTGTCCAGCACTTCATCCCAGCCCATGACAAAAGCCACACGGATGTCGCCGCTGGGGTTCAGCCTGTATTTCTGGAATACCTCCTGGTAAGCTATGGCGATGGCTTCCGCCTCCCGCAGGCGTTTGTCCCAGTGGTGATCGGGCAGGCTGCCGTCCTCCTGGTGGTTGGAATAGGCTCTGGACCATTCTTTTTTTACCTGGGTTCGCAGCATCTGCTGGTTCGCCATGATCTGGGCTTGCTCTTCGCAGGAATCCATCATCCATTCGGGAAGGGAAACTTTGATGGAGAAGACCGTACTTTCCAGCAGCACCATGTCGTGATGGCTGGTGAACCATTCCAGGTACAGGGCGTTTTCCATGGTTTTCTTGCCTTTGACAGGCATGCGTCGGCTGGCCGTCATATCCCCCGCCACCCCCTGGATATGTTCCGGGATTTGGGTAAGTTCCGCAGGAAGCATCTGTGGGGAGGGATTCCTGAAGTCAACCACGCAACCGGCCAGGTCCTGGAGGCAGTCCCCATGCAGGGTAATGTTCACCGGATGGGGCATCCCCATGAGTTGCAGCGTAAGATGGACGGTTCCGCGTTTACGGTTGTCCAGCGTGCCGTAGTGGACGTAGTCTGTAATTCTGAAAATCATATGGGGAAGAGGGTAGAAAGGGAAGAAAGAGGTGAATGCTGAATCAGCAGGAGGCTGCGACCCGGGGCAGTTCTTCGTTTTTCTTTTCTACGGCATCCATGTTGACAAGCAGTTCCGCAATGGAATCCCAGCGGCCCCGGGTCAGGGCTTCGCGGGCTTCCGCCGGCATCCGGATGGGGAAGGACCCTTCTTTCCAGGAAACTGTCATGTTCAGGAGGTCAATTGTCACTTCCGTTTCCGGGTAATTGGAGATGTGCCGGGACAGAGAGGCAATGTCGGCGGCAGACGCGCATACGCAGGGCAACCCGATTCCGGTGCTGTTGCCGAAAAAGATTTCTGCGAAAGATTCCGCGATAACGGCTTTGATGCCGGAGCGCCTGATGGTCTGGGGGCGTGTTCGCGGGAAGAACCGCAGCCGAAGTTGGAGCCGCCCAAAATGATGGAAGCCCCTTTGAAGCGGGGATCGTCCACCGGATGGGATTGGACTTCCCGTTTTCGTCAAAGCGTTCGTCCCAGAACATGACGTTCGCCAGCTCGTCAAACGTGATGCATTTGAGGAAGCGCGAGGGGATGATGCGGTCCGTGTCCATGTCCGGTCCCAGAACGGGAACGCAGGTGCCGGTGATGGAGGTGAATTGGGTCAGAGACATAAAGGAGAAAATTGAAAAGTTAATTCAGGGAGAATACTTCGCGGGCATCGGAGACTTTCCCGGTCAGAGCAGCGGCGGCCACCATGGCCGGGCTCATCAGCAGGGTGCGCCCGGTGGGGCTGCCTTGCCGTCCCTTGAAGTTCCGGTTGGAGGAACTGGCGCAAAGCTGATCTCCCTGGAGTTTGTCCGGATTCATGGCCAAGCACATGGAGCAGCCCGCCAGGCGCCATTCAAAGCCGGCTTCACGGAAAATGTCTGCGATGCCTTCCTCTTCACATTGCCGGGCAGTCATCTGGGAGCCGGGAACGGCCAGCGCCCTGATGCCGGGGGCCACATGGCGACCCTTGATGAGGGCGGCCACTTCCCGGAAGTCTGAAATGCGCCCATTGGTGCAGGAACCTACGAAGCACACCTGGACCGGCAGTCCCTTAAGAGGCATGTCCGCGGGGAAATTTCATGTATTCCAGCGCTTCGTTGATCATCTTCCGTTCTTCGTCGTTCGCAGCGTCGGAAGGGTTGGGAGTGCTGCCGCTGATACCCGTATTCTGGTCCGGAGAAATGCCCCATGTTAACGTGGGCTCAATGGAGGCCCCGTCAATTTCCACGATTTCATCGTATTCCGCATCTGGATCGGAAGCAAAGCCCAGCCAGCGTTCTACGGCTTTGTCCCAGTCCGCACCGATAGGGGCGAACAGGCGCCCTTTAATGTATTCCACCGTGGTTCGGTCAGGGTTCACATAGCCGCAGCGCGCCGCACCTTCAATGGACATGTTGCAAAGGGTCATGCGTTCGTCCATGCTCATGGCGTCGATTACGTCGCCTCCGTATTCATAGGCGAAGCCCAGGCCGCCCTTGGCTCCCAGAAGGCCGATGATATGCAGGGCCACATCCTTGGCGCGCACGCCGGGGGCCAGCTTTCCGTTCACATTGATGCGGCGCACCTTGAGCGGGCTGAGGGCCAGGGTCTGCGTAGCCAGCACATCGCGCACCTGCGTGGTGCCGATGCCCATGGCAATGGAGCCAAAGGCTCCGTGCGTGGCCGTATGGGAGTCTCCGCATACGATGGTCATGCCCGGCTGGGTGATGCCGAGTTCCGGTCCTACCATATGCACGATGCCCTGGAGCCCGGTGGGGATATCGAAAAAGCGGATGCCGTTTTCGGCGCAGTTCCGGCGCAGTTCCCCGATCATGGCGTCAGCCGTAGCGTCCGCGAACGGTTCCGCCTGGTTGTCCGTGGGAATGATGTGGTCCACGGTGGCAAAGGTACGTTCCGGGTGACGCACGGTCAGGCCCAGATCCCGGACCATTCCGAAAGCCTGCGGAGAGGTGACTTCATGCAGCAGGTGAGTAGCGATGAACATTTGCGTTCTCCCATCCGGCAGGATGCCGACGGAATGAGCGTCCCAGATTTTTTTGGAAAAGCGTTTTCCCCATAACTGGCATAAGCATCCGTCCGTTCGGGAACCGCGTCAAGATGCAAGGACGTATTGCTGACACGGTCTGTGTCTTACATGAGGCGTTTTTGAACATTTCCTCTGCATTCATGGTCAGAAGGGGGCTCTTTCCAGCCTTTGGCGCCTTTCCGTCTTCAGGGCAAAGATGGTTTTCATTCCCTCCGCACGTTCAGAATTCCCTTAATCCCTGTGAAATTTTTTTCTTCCCATAGCGCTGCAAAAAACGTCTCCGAAACATTTCAACAGGTTTCCTTCCGGCAGGGGGAGAACATTTCATCCTCCAGGCAGGTCATTTGCACGCCCTGGATGCCGCAGGGGGTAATAGCAAGGAAGGGAGGCAGGGATTTCCGGGTTATATTGAGGGCGAAGCCGTGCATGGCAATCCATTTTTTCACCCCGACGCCGATGGAGGCTATTTTTACGGTTTTCCACCCAGGCCCCTACCAGCCCTTCTCGGATGCGGGCCTGCACGCCGAACCGGGCACAGGTTTCAATCAGGGTGTTTTCCAGGGTGGTGACGTAGCGGTGCAGATCCCTGCCGCAGCGGTTCAGGTCCGTAATGGGGTATCCGACCAGCTGGCCGGGGCCGTGGTAGGTGGCCTGGCCGCCGCGGTTGATTTCATGAACGGGAAAGGGAAGCACGGAACCGGGGTGCAGGCTGGCGTGGTTCCGTGTACGCCCGATGGTATAAACCCCGGCATGTTCCAGCAGCAACAGTTCGTTTTCCCTGTCCGGGTCTTCCTGATGGGCCCGGACCAGTTGTTCCTGGAACCGCAGGGTTTCCTGGTAATCTGTCAGGCCGGGGATGCGGATGATGTTCATGCTGCTGAAGGAGGCCCGGGGACAGGTACGGAACTCAGCGCGTTCTGCGCACTTGCTGGCCAAGGGCGGTGCGGTATTGATGCACAGCGGCAGCCAGGGAAGAGGCCATGAAATTTGATAACGCTCCGTGGCGATGAGCAGGGCCTCCTGCGGGTTGGACATGAACCCTCCTTCCACCAGAATGGCGGGATGCTTGATGGTGCACAGCACGGAATAGCGCGCGCGCTTGATGCCGCGGTCAACCATGGAAATGCCCTCCTTGATGGCAAGCGGCCCTTTCAGCATGTGCCCCTGGACGGCTGTAGCCAAGGCAATGTTCATGCTGTCCTGGGCGTTGCCCTGCAGAGCGTCGTGGCGGATATTGCGGGACATGGAGGAGGAAGTGCCTGCAGGCGCCAGCGTGAAGGTTTCCACCCCGCGGGCAGAGGAGCCTCCGTCATTGAAGTGGATGCTGATGAAGATGGCATTGTTGTGCCTGTTGGCAATGCGGACGCGGTCCTGGAGGGCAATGAAGTTGTCCGTATCACGGGTCATAACCACCTGGTAGCCCATGGTCTTGAGGCGGTCGCGCAGTTTTTGCCCACGGAGAGGTTGATATCCGCTTCCCTGCTGATGCGGTTGCGCGTGCCGCTGTCATGTCCGCCGTGGCCGGGATCAATGACAACTGTGTTGAAACTGCGGCGGTTGGCGATGTAAGGGCCGTAAAACCGGGTCAATGATTTTGTGCAGATCCATATTGGAAACCATCAGCCCCTTTGGAGGGATGGTCCGCCACAGGATAGGATAACACGAACTTCATGTTGTTCATGAACATATCCTGGCTGCGCGCCTGGATACGGATTTGAATCTTTTCCGGCACTTCGTAAACTTTTTCTGCCGCCCTTCCGTGCGTTCCCTGGTCAGTTTGTAATGGGTGCGCACCTCGACATGGGAATATACTGCACTCCATTAATGATTTCCGGATTCCATCCGAAGGCCGTGGACAACGTCAGCAGAAACATGCCCACAATGCCGAGCACGGCTGCAAATGATGTGCGAGAGGTCGGATACATAGGACGATATCGCATCCAGACTAACGGATTTTTCATGACGCACAAGGGGAAAAGTTTCCGTGAAAGATTCTTTTGCGCTTCTGTTTCCGGAGAGAAAAAGCGGCTCCGGGAAGGGGAGCCGCCCTGAAATGGCAGTGAAGGAACGGGATCAGGCGGGATTATTTGGCGGTCTTTTCGTCCATTTTGGCCTTGACCTGTTCTTCAATTTCCGCGTACAGCTCCGGGTTGATTTGAGAGCTTCCTTGGCGGCGTCGCGGCCCTGGGCGATCTGGCTGCCGTTATAGCTGATCCAGGAGCCGCGCTTCTGGATGATATCATATTCCGTTGCCAGATCCAGCAGGCTGCCTACGGAGGAGATGCCTTCATTGTACATGATGTCGAATTGCGCATTCCGTGAAGGAGGGGCCACCTTGTTTTTGACTACCTTGATTTTGGTGCGGTTCCCGGCTATGACGCCGTCGCTGCCCTTGATCTGGCCGATGCGGCGGATGTCCACACGTACGGAGGCGTAGAATTTCAGGGGCGCGGCCGCCGGGGGTGGTTTCCGGATTGCCGAACATGACGCCGATTTTTTCACGGATCTGGTTGGTGAAGATGCAGACGGTACGGGCCTTGGAAATGAAGCTGGTGAGCTTGCGGAGGGCGGCGGACATCAAACGGGCCTGGGCTCCTACCGTGGAATCCCCGATTTCTCCTTCCAGCTCCTGCTTGGTGACCAGTGCGGCCACGGAGTCCACCACGATGACGTCAATGGCATTGGAGCGGACAAGAGCCTCGCAGATTTGCAGGGCTTCTTCACCGGAACTTGGCTGGGAAACCAGCAGGTCGTCCAGGTTCACGCCCAGGCGGGCGGCATACTGAGGGTCCAGCGCGTGTTCCACGTCAATGAATGCAGCCAGGCCTCCGGATTTCTGGGCTTGGGCGATGGCCGTCAGGGTCAGGGGTGGTTTTACCGGAGGATTCCGGTCCGTAGATTTCCACAATGCGGCCGCGGGCAAAGCCGCCCACACCCAGAGCGCGGTCAATCAGAAGGTTGCCCGTGGGAATGACGTCCACTTCCATTTTGACGTTGTCTCCAAGGCGCATAATGGCGTTTTCTCCGAAGTCTTTCTGGATTTGGGAGAGGGCCAGGTCAAGGTTGCGCTTGCGGGCTGCCGCCAGTTTTTCCGCTTCGGGGATAAAGGTGTTTCGTTGCTCATATATCGTAGCGCAGTATAACCGGGACAGCCTTTATTGGCAAAGTGTTCTGTGGGTCTTCGCAGATTCATTCCTCATTGAGAAAGAACAGAATTCTTGACATGGGAAGAATCTTGTGAAAACCGGGTGTTCCGTTCGGCGGGAAATTAGGGGAAACAGGGGAACGGGGCCGGAAAAGAAGTTTGGAGCCGGAGAAGAACACGGTTTTTCCGGAGAACGTCTGGGGGCGTTATTCTTCAATCGGCTCCGCAAGAGGAATATCTTCGTAGGAATCATCAAAGATGACGGGAATGTTGTGCTCCGGAATCAGGTTGATGGAACTGATTTTGCGGTGTGTCTGGCGTGCGTGCCGGAGGGCGCGGGACAATTTTTCCACCTGGTGTTCCAGGCCGTAATGGCTGAAAGTAGCCTGGCAGTCATTGGTAAAACGCACACAGAAAGACCAGTCGTTGGGCGTCGTTATGGAGACGATGCTGGGAAGGTATTCCGTTACCGTGCCGGAAAGCAGTTCAATCAGTTTCATGGGCGCTTCCAGTTCCCGGATGCTGACGCCGTAGCTGAGTTTGCCGGAACTGGGCGGCCTGAGCGTGACGGAGGGCATGCGCTTTTCCCGGATATAAGGCATGTGGACCTGCTCCATGCAGGGGAAGATAACGCCTTCCTTGTCTGCCAAAGCGCCGTATGTGGCAGCTCCCGGGTGAATTCCCAGTTCCGGGCAGTCAATCCAGGCCACGGGGATGCGCGCGTCGATGTCCACCAGCAGCGTGGGGTTGGAGGATATCTGACGTTTGACGGAAGCCCGGCGGATGGCGGGACATTTTTTCAGGCGCTGCCCAGCTCCGCGGCGTCTATGGAAAAATGTTGTCCTGCGGCCCTATGCCCATAACGGAAAAGGCCTGCTCGGAGTTGAAAATGCCGTTGCTTTTCAGGGTGACGGTGTCGATGGAAAGCCAGTCGTATTTGAGGATGTAATCTTTCCAGAGAAAAACGATAGCCCCGATTAAGCCGAAAATAAGCGCGTAAACGGTGACAATGTGGTACAGCTTGCGCCGGAAGAGCCAAAAACGGTAGTTTTTGCCCTTGCGTTCGATGGTCTCTTTTCTGGCCTCCCGTTCCAGAAGAAGCATTTCCGGCCTTTTTGGCGGAACGGGGACTGGCGTTGTGGCTTTGTGCGACATCGGGGGGTGCGGGAGGGGCGACTCCCCGCCCTCTGTCAGATATTACGTTATTTACGAGGGGTGGCTAGCGATAATTCCGCTATTTTTTCGCAAAGGTCTTCGTAGGGCCATCCGGAGGCCGCCGCCGCCTTTGGGTAGCAGGCTGGAAGGGGTCATGCCGGGAATGGTGTTGATTTCCAGCACGAAGGGGCGCCGTCTTCCTCGCGCAGCAGTACGTCCACGCGGCCGTACACTTCCACGCCGGCGGCCTTGTAGGCTTTCAGGGCCGCCTCCTGCACCTTGGCGGCGGTTTCCTCCGGAAGATCCGCCGGGCAGATATAACCGTGCCGCCGCCCATATTCATCCACGGGTATTTGTTGCTCAGGTCGTAGAAGCCGGAGCGGGGCAGATATGAATGACGGAAGGGCTTTCCCGTCCAGAATGCCGACCGTCAGTTCCTTGCCTTGAATGAACTCTTCCACCAATACGGTGGTTCCGTGGGTTACGGCTTCCTTCATGGCAGGGAGCACATCCTCCTGCCTGCGGACGATGTGGACGCCCACGCTGGAGCCCTCGCAGGGGGCTTGATGACGAAGGGCAGGGGAGGGACGGCATCACGATGCCGTTGGAACAGTCCAGGATTTCCGCTTGCGGCGTGGGAAACCCCCCCGCATCCAGAAATACTTTCTTGGATTCGGATTTGTCAAAGCACAGGGCGCTGGAACGGGAGCCGGCCCCTGTATACGGAACGCCGCGTTCTTCCAGAATGGCCTGGAGGGTTCCGTCCTCGCCGAACGTGCCGTGGATAATGTTGTAGGCCAGCTCCGTGCCTTCCGGCAGCCGGAAATCCGGGCCGTGCACGTCCACCTTCGTTACATCGGTGAATCCGGCCCGGCACAGGGCATCGTAAACGGAGTTGCCGGAAACAAGGGATACTTCCCGTTCCGCTCCGGGACCTCCGGAGCAGGAGGGCGATTTTGAGGTCGCGCTTGAGAGTGTTCATATGGAAATAGATAGTGAATGGGTTAAAACTGGGGGTCCCGGTCTCCGATGACCTGGGCTTCCGATTTCAGGTCGATGCCGCGGTTTTCCATGGCCTCTTTGCGGATCATGTCGATCAGGATGGTGATGTCCCTCGCTCTGGCATGACCCCGGTTGATGATAAAATTGGCGTGCACGTCTGATACGCAGGCGTCTCCCACGCAGGCGCCTTTCAGCCCCAGTTCATCAATGAGCTTGCCTGCCGGGATTTCCGGCGGGTTTTTGAAGATGCAGCCGGCGCTGGCTCCGACGGGCTGGGAAAGCTTCCGCCTGGCCCGTGCCGCCTCCAGAAGACGCTCCATTTCTTCCGCAGGGGCGGACTGCGCCTCAAACACGGCCTGAAGCACAAAATTGTGGACCAGGTCCGGAATGGAACGGTACTGGGCGTTCAATTCTTCCCCTTGTATGGCTGCGGATTTCCCCGTCTTCATCCAGACAGGTGACGGAAACGAGGTTTTTGACCATATCCATGCCCATGGCTCCGGCGTTCATGCGGAGGCTTCCTCCCACATTGCCGGGAATGCCGTCCATCCATTCCAGGCCGCCAAGGCCGTTCTGGACGGCGGTGGAAACCAGCTTTTCAACCGCACGCCCGCTCCGGCAGTGAGGTGGTTGCCCTGGATTTCCAGCACATCGAATTCTCCTCCGGAGGGTGGATGACGGCGCCGCGCAGTCCGCCGTCCCTGACAATGATGTTGGAACCGCGGCCAATGACGTGTACGGGGATATTCCTGTCCCGGCAATAGTTGACGGCCGCCTGCATTCCGGAAAAAGGTGGAAGGCTCCAGCCAGTACTGGCGCAGCCGCCTACTCCCATGGTCGTATGGCGTGACATGGGTTCGTACAGCTTGCCTTCCAGAGAACCGCCCGCAGTGCGTTCCAGATCCTCCAGCAGAGCCAGGTCGCGCGCGATGCGCATGCCGCATTCATGGACGTTCCCGGCTCCCAGCGTCAGGAACAGGTCTCCGGGTTTCAGCGCGTTGCCGATGGTGTGGTGGGCTATGCCCAGGTCGGGAAGGTAACGGGTTTCCACAGGGCCGTGCCTGTGCATGGCGTTGATGATCGTCTGCCCGCTTACCCCTTCAATGGGCAGTTCGCTGGCGGGATACACATCCGCTACAAAAAACGAGGTCCGCCTCCTGGAGCACCTTGCCGAAGTCATCCGCCAGAAGCTGCGTGCGCGTGTAACGGTGCGGCTGGAAGTAAACTACCAGGCGGTTCGGCTGGAGGGAACGGGCAGTTTGGAGCGTGGCGGCTATTTCCGTTGGGTGGTGGCCGTAGTCGTCCACAATCCGGATGGGGGGGGAAAGGTATTTGGTTTCAAAGCGCCGTTTGGCTCCCGCAAAGGATGCCAGGCCCCGCGTCACCGCCGGGAAATCCACGCCCAGTTCCGTTGCCAGAGCAATCGCGGCCAGGGAATTCAGGACATTGTGGCGTCCGGGTATGCCCAGCTCCACGCGGCCCAGTTCCTCTTTCCCCTTCAACACGGTGAACAGGGTGCGTCCGCGGCGTTCCAGCACGTCCGTAGCGGTGTAGTCCGCATCGGACCAGCCGTAGGAAACGGAATTGGGGTACTTGGCGCAGACATCCTCAGCGCCGGGATGCGCGCGGCAATAAATAATCTTGCCGCGCGTCTGGGAGCAAAGCCGGTCGAACACGGCCTTGATTTCATCCAGATCCTTGTAGTGGTCCAGGTGTTCCGGTTCAATGTTGAGGACGATGCTGTGCTCCGGAATGTAATTTACCAGCGTGCCGTCGCTTTCGTCCCCTTCCGCCACCAGGTATTCGCTGTCTTCATTCCAGTGGGCGTTGGTTCCCAGCACGGGGATTTCCGCCCCCACGTAGTGGCACGGACGCATGCGGCCTTCCCTCATCAGGTGCGCGCAGAGGGCTGAAGTAGTGGTTTTCCATGCGTACCGGAGACCACGATCCCTTTCTTCCCGTTCAGGATGGCCGCCAGGCATTCCGCGCGGCGCATGCAGGGGAATATTCAGCTTGCGCGCTGCCGCCAGGGCCGGATTGTCCGCCCGGATGGCGCTGGAATAAATGACAATTTCCGCATCGGAAACGGCGTCTGCGGAATGCGGGCAGGAGAAAGACAGCCCCAGGCTTTGAAGCCGTTCGGTCTCCGCGCTGGTCACCCGGTCGCAGCCGCTCACCCGGTGCCCCATTTCCATCAGCATGAGCGCCAGGCCGGACATGCCTGACCCGGCTACCCCGATGAGATGGAGGCGTGCCGGGTGTTCCCTGTCTGTCAGTCTTTTGCGTAAGGTTTCAATCATGGGAGGCTGCATGGTCCGTATGTTCAATGACATTGGCGATGCGGGATACTGCATCAGGCATGTCCAGACGTAAAGCACATTCATTCATGGAGGCCAGCAGGGAGGAATCCTTGAGTACTTCATTCAGGAAAGCCGCAATATCGTCCGACGTGAGGGTGTTTTCACGCATCATGCGCGCCGCGCCGTGGGCCGCGAAAACGCGTGCGTTGTGTGCCTGCTGATCGTCTGCGGCGAAGGGGTAGGGAACCAGCAGGGCGGCCTTCCCCATATGGGCCAGTTCCGTAAGGCTGGACGCCCCGGAACGGGAAATGACCACATCCGCTGCGGCGTACGCGGCAGCCATGGCGGAACAGAATTCAATGACGTGTACATGGGGCATGTCCGCCGTCAGCTGGCTGACGCGCGCAAAGTCCCCGGAGCCGGTGATGATGAGAAAGTCGCACAGGTCTGCGCATTGCCGGGCGGCTTCAATGACCAGGGAATTCAGATTCCTGGCCCCCTGGGAACCGCCCATTACCAGGGCCACGCGGCGGTCCCGGGGCAGGTTGAGCTCCGCCCTGGCTTCGTTTTTTGTCTTTCCGGGCCACCATTTCCTGGCGTACCGGAGTGCCGGTGACAATGCATTTGGCGGGATTGAAGTAGTGCCTGGCTTCCTCATGCCCAGCAGCACGTTCGTGCAGCATTTGGCGGTCATGCGGTTGGCCTTTCGGGCAGCGCGTTGGAATCGTGCACGTAGGTGCGGATTCCCTTTGCGGTGGGCGGCGTAAACGGGAGGGAATGAGGTGAATCCTCCCATGCCGATGACGACGTCCGCTTCCACTTCGTCCAGAAGATTGCGGCTGAAACGGATGGCTTTGTACAGCCTGACGCCGAACCCCAGCAGGGACAGGGATGGGATTTTGGGCATCGCGATGGCCTCAATGGTGCGGAAGTCAAGATCCCCGTAATTTTTGCTGGCCTGGGCGTCCACTTTCTTCTGGGAGATGAGGGAGCGTGACGCGGTGGCCGCGTTTTTAGTTCCTGGGCTACGGCTATGCCGGGAAAAAGGTGCCCCCCGTGCCGCCGCAGGCGATCACGATGTTCAGGGAGGGATGTTTGAGAGAGGGTTCAGTCATAATCTTACGTCAATGGAGCGTTCGTCTTTGCGGGTGATTTCACAATTGGGCTGGGCGCCGGTGGAAAACCTCTGGATGCTGGTGAGCATGCCCAGGGCGGCCAGCGTAAAGACCAGGTTGGTGCCCCCCGAAGCTGATGAAGGGCAGCGGCAGGCCGGAATTGGGCACGGCGTTGGTTACCACGGCGATGTTCAGGATGGCGGGACAGAAAATGATGGCGACAATCCCCACGGCCAGAAACCGTCCGTAGGTGTCCCGGCACTGCATGGCCACGCCGATGCCAGCATACGTCATCAGGAAATAGCAGAGCAGGACGAACATGGTCCCGTAAAAACCGAATTCTCTCTCCCAACGGCGCGAAAATAAAGTCCGTGTGGGCAAAGGGGAAGCGTGCCGTGTTTTTCCGCGCTGTTTCCCAGGCCCACCCCGTCCAGCCCCCCTCGGGACAGGGCGATGGAAGCACGGTATTGCTGGAGGCCGGCGCCCAGGCGGTGGGCGTCCAGGTCTTTCCAGGCCAAGAAACGTTCCAGGCGGTTGGCGTTGCTCTGCACCAGAACGTACAGGGCCGTTCCGGCCAGGGCGAAAGCCCCGCCCAGGTAGATTTTGCGCGTTCCGGCCACAAACATGACGCAGAACGCGGCCAGGGCCAGGGGCTACGGAGGTGCCCATGTCCTTTTCAAAAGAATCAGGGCAAGAGGAATGCCGAAGATAAGGCCGGGCATCACAAAACCCCACCAGAAAGAGGTGGTGCGGTCCCGGTACAGGGCCAGCCAGTTGGCCAAGGCCATCATCATGCAGAGCTTGGCGCATTCGCTGGGCTGGAACTGCATGCCGATGGTGATCCAGCGGCGTTCCCCGTTGATTTCCTTTCCGATGCCGGGCACATAGCACAGCACCAGCAGAAAACAGGCCCCCCAAGGATCCACCAGATATACTTCCTCCATATCCGGTAGTCTATCCGGGAGAGAATCATGGCCCCCACCAGACCGGCGCAGGCAAAGGCGGTCTGCTTGAACAGGGGTTCGTACGGGTGCTTGGTTTCCTCCGCCCCACGCCGCCGTGCTGGATACCATCACCAGGCCTACGACCAGAAGGCAGATGACGAAGAACCAGACCAGAATCATGCAGACTTTGGAAGACATGGCGGCGGAAGGGCAGGAAGATGCCTACTTTTGGGGATCATGATTTTTTGCCCGATTTTGAGACGCGCTACGTCCCGGTCATTCATCTTGTTGAATTTCTGGAGGGCGCGCCAGTTCATTTTGTATTTGCGGGCGATTACGGAGAGGGTTTCCCCTTTCTTCACAATGTGGGGCACGCCTTCCGGCTCCAATTCCTCCGCGGTGGACTTTTCCGGTTCAATTTGTCTCCGGGCCGGGCCGGGATGACGAGCGTGCTTCCGCTGACAAGGCGCTGAACTTTGGGATTGACGGCTTTCAGATCATTGACGGCCACCTGGTTGTCACGCGCGACGCGTTCCCAGGTATCCCCCGTGCGCACGATGTGGCGCGCAGGACCTGCCACCGGAGCCGCATCCGGAATGTGTTCCTCCGCCACGGGGCCGGCTGCCTGTTGGGGCGCGCGTCCACTACCTGTTCCGGCTGCGTGATGGTGACCGGGGCCGCGGGTTGGGCCTGGGGAACCTGGGGCAGGGCTGCCGGAGGCGCTGCGGGAGCGGGGCGCTGCTGGGACGGTGGGCGGCGCGGCAGGGCGGCCGCCATTTCTACGGTTTCCGTCGTGTTTCTGAACCAGGTGCTGCGGACGTAAACGCCGCCGATGACGAGAAGGTGAAGAAGGAGAAGGGCGACGAGCCAGCGCACGACAGTGCTGCTGGGCGCGTCATCTTCAAATTCGGAGACGCGGGCGCGGTATTTGCTGAGTTTGGCCCGGAGTACGGTGCCCATTTTGCGTTTCGGACGGGTGCGTCCGGTCGGATTGTGATCAGGTGTCTTGGTCGTTTTCATGATGGTCGTTTTCTGGTGAATTGTCAGGAAAGAGGGGAGGGCGTTCACCGCGTCCCGGAAGGCCTGGCCGCGCTGGACATACCCGGTGAACATGTCAAAGAAGAAGTGCCGGGGAGAATAGGACGGTGTCTCCCGGCCGGGCGAGAGCGGGCCTTTGCCACGCAGGCCTCTACATCTGCGGCTTTTTCCGTGGGGACTGCGGGGAAAAAGCATGCTGGAGCTGGTCCGCAATTTGGCCGAATACCACGCAGGCGCGCACTTTTTCTTTCAGCATGGGCTGCAGGGGCACGTAATCCAGTCCCTTTGTCCTGCCTCCGGCAATCAGGATGACGGGGAATGCTGTGATTTCAGAGCCGCTTCCAGCGCATGCAGATTCGTGGCTTTGGAATCGTTCAGCCACAGCACGCCGTCCAGTGTACGGACGGTTTCGCAGCGGTGGCCGGGGGCGTGAACTCCTTCAATACATCTGCGGCTGTTTCTGCGGGAATGCCCAGGTGGCGGCATGCCAGGACGGCGGCCATGGCGTTTTCCGCATTATGGCGCTGGTTCAGGGCGGTCCCTTCCAGGTTCAGCAGGGGGCGCCGCCCTCCATGATCAACGGTTCGCGGTAATAAAGGTCAGCTGCCGGATCTTCCGGACTGAAGGTGAGCACGGAGGCTTTCAACTGTGGAAGCTGTTCTCCGGAGCGAACGACGGCCAGGTCTTGTTGCGTCTGGTTGTCGAAGATATGGAGTTTGGCGCGGTGGTAATCCTCCACAGATTTGTAGCGGTCCATGTGGTCCGGAGCAAAATTGAGCCATACGGCCACGTCCGGATGAAAGTCGCGGATAGTTTCCAGCTGGAAGGAGCTGACCTCCAGCGCCATCACGTCCGGCACGGAATCCCGGAGCAGGATTTCCGCCATCGGCACGCCGTAATTGCCGCAGGCAACGGCGGTCTTTCCGGCGCGCAGCAAAATCTTTTCCACCAGGCATGTGGTGGTGGTTTTGCCGTTGGTTCCGCTGATGGCGATGATGCGGCCATGGTAAAAGCGGCATGCCAGCTCCATTTCACCGATGGTTTCCACGCCTTCCCGTCCAAAGGATTTGACAAAGGGGCTGTCCGTCTCAATGCCGGGGGAGATGACCACCAGATCCGCGTGGAAGGCGCGCCCGTCTTCCTCCGTGGCGGCGGTATGCAGGGGAATGTCTTCCGGCCATCCGCCAATGGAGGCGGAAGCGTCAAACACGCATACCCGTGCGCCATGCTTCATGGCGAGGCGCGCCGCGGCGCGTCCGCTTCTTCCCGCTCCCCAGAACGGCGATGTTAAGGTTATTGAGCTGCATGTTCGTGGTTTGTCAGGCGGTGGTTATCAGGAAAAGGCCCAGGAAAGCCAGCAGGAGGCTGATCATCCAGAAGCGGGCAATCACCTGCGTTTCCTTCCAGCCTTTGAGTTCGAAATGGTGGTGGATGGGGGCCATGGCGAAGATGCGTTTGCCGTGGCGCAGCTTGTAGCTGCCCACCTGCAGGACGACGGACACGGCTTCCATGACGAAGACGCCCCCGATGACGATAAAGAGAAGCTCCTGCGCCGTGCAGACGGCAGCCATGCCGAACGCGCCGCCCAGGGCCAGGGAACCGGTGTCTCCCATAAATACCTTCGCCGGGTAGCAGTTGTGCCACAGGAAGCCCAGGCAGGCCCCAACCAGGGCCATCATGAAGACGCTGATTTCTCCCGCGCCGGGGTGGAAGGGAATATCCAGGGAATCAGCCGTCAGCCAGCTTCCGCAGAGGACGGCAATGATGGCGTAAGTGATGCCCGTGGCGACAGAGCAGCCGGAGGCAAGGCCGTCCAGGCCGTCCGTCAGGTTCACCGCATTGGAGGCGGACATGACCACCACGACGCCGAAAGGAATGTAAACGAACCATGGCAGGTTCACCTGGCCATAGAACGGAATGAACAGGGAGGATATGTAGTCGTGAAGTTCCACGCGGGGACTGCCTTCCGGGTACAGGTACAGGAAGGTGACGCCGGCCAGGCCGGCCAGGAACTGGACGAGGAGTTTTTACGTGCGGAAATGCCGTCCGAGGTTTTTTTCGCCACCTTCAGGTAATCGTCCCGGAATCCCAGCAGGCCCAGCGCCAGGGTGACGATCAGGCAGGAAATGATAAAGGGATTGCCCATTCTGGCGCACAACAGGGTAGCCGCCGTCATGGAACCCACGATCAGCACGCCGCCCATGGTGGGCGTTCCCGCCTTGGCTCCGTGGAGTTCCGCCAGCTTGTGCACTTCCTCCGCCGTCCTGATGGGCTGGCCGATTTTCAGGGAAATCAGCTCCCGGATGACCCGCGGGGCGAAGATCATCGTCAGGGCAAAGGAAACCAGGCAGGCCAGGAGGGCTCTCCTGCCGGTCCTGCAAATGCCCCTGAGGGGCTGAACTGTTCAATGAGGGAATGCATACAATTTACTGTGGCGGAAAGGTAAGGTTCATGACTTGCTCCATCCGGGCAAGACGGCTGCCTTTGAAAGGACGATGTCTCCCGGCGCCGTATGGCTACGGAGCCATTCGGCCGCTTCTTCCGCGGAGCTGAAGTTCAGGCGTTGAGTGAATGAATTGGGAGAAATAGCGTCCGTAATCCGGGCGGCGTCCGTTCCCACGCTGACGACGCAGTCAAGACGGAGTTCTTCCGCCGTGCGGCCCACCAGAACATGCCCTTCCTCGGAAAACACGCCCAGTTCCCCCATTCTGCCCAGCACCGCAAAGCGTCTGCCGGCGCAGGAAAGCTCTGCTAAGGTGCGCAGGGCGGCCTGCATGGAATCCGGGTTGGCGTTGTAGGTGTCATCCACTACCAGAATGCCGTTGATCCGGGAGCAGTGAAGCCTTCCGCCCGTAAGCCGCGCCTGGGTGAGACCGGAGGCGATTTGCTCTTTCGCAAGACCTGCCACCCAGCCGGCGGCGGCGGCCAGAAGCGCGTTGGTTACCATGTGCCGGCCGTGGACGGGCAATTCCACCTCTTCCCGGCAGAAATCCGGGATGGAAAGGATGAAGCGTGTTCCGTTCTCGGTAGAGACGGGATTTTCCGCGCGAACGGTTCCGGCGCCAATGCCGCAGTCAATACAGGCGGCGCGGGTGGATTGACGGATCATATCCGCATAATCGCAGTCCGCCGGAAAAATCATGAAGCCGTCTTCCGGCAGGCAGTGTGCCAACGTGCATTTTTCCCGGGCGATGTTTTCCCGGGAGCCCAGGTATTCCATATGGGAGGTGCCGATGCTGGTGATGATGCCGATTTTCGGGCGCGTCATTTCACACAGGGGAGCCAGTTCCCCGGAGTGGTTCATGCCCATTTCCCATACGGCGGCTTCGTCGGACGGGGCGGCCCGGAGGATGCTGAGGGGGACGCCGATGTGGTTGTTCAGGTTGCCCTGCGTGGCGATGGTGCGGAGCCCCTGTGAAAGAACGGAGGCCGTCAGATCCTTGGTAGAGGTTTTTCCGTTGGAGCCGGTCAGGCCGATGACGGTGAGGGTAAGCTCTGAACGCCACCAGGCGGCCAGCCTCTGAAGGGCTTCCAGCGTGTCTTCCACCAGAATGACGGCGCATGAGGGGGCCATGCCTCCCTCCACACGGCTGACGACGGCGGCGGCCGCGGTACGGGATGCCTCCGGGGCAAACAGGTTGCCGTCAAATTTTTCTCCCCCAGCGCGAAGAAAACGGCATGGGGCGGCAAATGGCGGCTGTCCGTGCACACGCCGCCGGAAGCGACCCTGTCAAAGGGGCCACTGACCAGTTTTCCGCCGATGATGTTGCAGATGCCGTGCGCCGTGAGGGAAATCATGAAAGAAAGATGGAATAACGTGTTATGCCTGGGGAATTCTTCCCGTTCCTTGATGAACATGTTGCGGCGCACTTCCTTGGCGTCGCTGAAATCAATGCGGCCGGTGGAAAGTTCCTGGTAATTTTCATGGCCCTTGCCCGCAATGAGGACGATGTCCCCCAGACGGGCCTGCTCGATAGCCGTGGCAATGGCTCTGGCCCGGTCCGGGATGATGGCGTATCTGCCTTCCGGCATGCCCGCCGCAATCTGGCTGATGATGGAGAGGGGTTCCTCGCTTCTGGGATTGTCGGAGGTGACGATGCAGGCGTCTGACAGGCGCGCGGCAGCGGCTCCCATCAGGGGCGTTTTCCCTGTCCCGGTCTCCGCCGCAGCCGAACACGGTAATCAGGCGGCGGGAGCACAGTTCCTTGAGCGTCTTGCAGACGTTTTCCAGGGCGTCCGGCGTGTGGGCGTAGTCAATGAAAATCTGGGCGCCTCCGGGGTGGGTGAACAGTTCCAGCCTGCCGGGGACCTGCGGAATATTCTGAAGGTTCGCAATGGCGTCCCGCACGGGGATGCCGGCGCAAATGACGGCGGCCAGCGCGGCCAGGCTGTTGTACATGTTGAACTTGCCGATCAGGGGGACACGGACCAGGTAGCTTTTCCCCTTGTATTCCAATTCGTACTCGCTGCCTTTGGCGGTGGCGTGGTGCACCAGCATGCGGAAATCCGCCCCCAGGGCGGACCCGTAGGGCTTTACGGTCGTGCGGCCGGAAAACATTTCCGCCAGCCGGCGACCGTAAGCGTCGTCGATGTTGATGACGGCCACGGGTTTTCGCCGGGATTTGGTGTCCTGTGCCATCTGTTCGAACAATTTCGCCTTGGCCTGGAAATAATTCTCCATGGTGTGGTGGTAGTCCAGGTGGTCCTGGGTCAGATTGGTGAAAATGCCCACGTTGAAATTGATGCCGGCCACGCGTTCCTGGTCCAGCGCGTGGGAAGAGACCTCCATGGAGACGCCGCGGCAGCCGTTTTCATACATTTCCTTCAGCAGGTGTTCCAGTTCCAGCGGTCCGGGCGTGGTATGGGTGGAAGGAGTGATTTCCTCCCCGTTGTCATAGGCGATGGTGCCGATCAATCCAGCGCGCAGCCAGGACTGCTTGAGCAGGAATGGGCGATGTAGGCCGTCGTAGTTTTTCCGTTCGTCCCCGTCACGCCGATCATGGTCATGTGGCGGGAAGGGCGTCCGTTCCAGGCCGCGCCCATCAGGCTGACGGCCAGGCGGGAGTCGTTCACCTCCACCCAGCTGACTCCGGCTTCCTTGGCTTCCTGCGTGCAGGGCATTTCCGCGACGACGGCGCAGGCTCCGCGGCGAATGGCCTCCGGGATGAATTCATGGCCGTCCGCCCGGGTTCCCTTCAGGGCAATGTAGCAGGAACCGGGCAGAATGCGCCGGCTGTCGCATTCCAGATGGGAGATTTTCACCTGGGTGGAGCCGGTGAGCGTATGGGAGGAAGGTCTTTGAGTAAGGTAAGTAGCTTCATGACGGGATTATCTGCGTGGCGGTTTGGATGAGGTGGAAGAGGCTTGGGCACGGGAGGCTTTTTTATTTGCCTCTGCGGAAGGGACGTTCTTAGGAATGTTCATGGCGGCCGCCAGGCGGGTGGCCAGTTTCTGGAAGACCGGGGCGCATACGGTTCCGCCTCCGGGATGGCAATGCTTGGAAGTGGGGTCGTCAATGACGACAAGGCAGACGAAGGCCGGGTCCTCCACCGGGAGCATTCCTACAAAGGAGACGGTGTAGCGGTTTTCAAAATAGCCGCCTGTAGGCTTCACCTTGTGGGCGGTTCCGGTTTTGCCTCCCACGTTATAGCCTTCAACCCGCGCTCTTTTGGCGGTCCCGTCCAGATCCGTAACGTGGAACAGGGCGTTCCGAAGGTCCCGGGCCGTCTTGACGCTCATGACCCGGCATACCTCCACGGGGGGGGAAGGCTGGAAGTTTCTGTCATCCACATAAATGCCGTCAACCAGCCGGGGGCGCATGCGCACGCCGTCATTGGCTATGGCGGCATAAGCCATGGCGACCTGCAGGGGGGACACCATCAGGGAGTAGCCGAAGCTGATGCGGGAAAGGTTGACAAAATTGCTGCCGTCCTGGCACTGGCTGTTGGTTTCCCCGGCAGGTCGATACCCGTTTTGGAGGAAAATCCGTACAGGTCAAAGTATTTTTTATACGTGGGCCAACCCGATTTCAGTGCAATGCGGAAGGCGCCCGGGTTGCTGGATTTTTTCAGCACGCCCGCTACGGTCAGGCCGCCATAGGAACGGGGGGCGTCCGTGACGGGGCGGGAACCGGGCACCGGATAGGGGGTGCAGTTGATCATGGTGTCGAACGTGGCCTTTCCGCTGTCCACGGCGGACGTGACGGAAACGATCTTGAAGGTGGAACCCGGTTCGTACAGGGACTGCACGGCGAAATGGTAGGCGCCTTCCTGAAGGCCCTCGCGCGTATTTAAATTATAGTGGGGCCGGCTGGCCATCGCCAGAATGCTGCCGGTCTTGGGTTCCACCACAATAATGCAGCCGCGGGGCTTGTGGGTCTGGTCCGTGTAAAAAGAAATGGCGGCGTCCAGCTCCTCCTCCACGATCGTCTGGTATTCCATGTTTACCGTCAGGCGCACGTTCAGCCCGTCCACGGCATCCTTGAAGCGGGAATCCGCGGAGGGAATGATGCGCCCGCGGCTGTCTTTCCGGTATTCCCTGATGCCGTTAGGCCCAGCAGCTGGTCATCCAGCTGCTTTTCAAGGCCGGAAAGGGCTATGGGCCGGGGGCCGCTGTCCTTCGTCTGGGCAATGTAGCCCAGAATATGCACCATGCATTCCGGCACGGAATAGACGCGTTTGGAGGAGGTCTCAAAACGGAACCCTGGACACGGGCGTTCTGGATAGCCTGCCGCAGCAGTTCCGCTTTTTCCTCGGACAGGTTTTTGGCAATGACGATGCGCTTCTTGGGAATCGCCCCGTCTTTTCCACCGTGTTGATGATGTCCTGCACGCTCATGTCCGGCAGGAAAGGGGCAATCACTTTGGCGGCGTATTCCAGGTGCGCCTGCACGTATTCTTTCACCATCTCCGGCTCATAAAGCTCTTCCAGCTTTTTTCTGGCCATATCTACCCCTTCCGGTCCGTCTTCAGGCTCTTCCAGCAGGATTTTCGCCAGATTATGTTCCTTGCCGCCGTCCTTTTTGCTGGCGGCCTGGCCCAGAATCTTGCTACGGAAGCCGGAAACGAGCTTTTCCTTTTCCTTATCCGTTGCAGCTTTCTCCCAGAACGGGGAATGGACGGCCTTGAATAGGCCAGAGCCCAGCTGATGGTCTTGGGGTCGTTCAGATGATAGCCGTCCGCAATCAACTCGGAACTCTGCATGTTGCTGGTGAGGATTTCCTCATTGGCATCCATGATGCGGCCGCGCTGGGGCAAAAGAACCTCCCGTTCAATAATGCCGCCGCTGGAAACGCTGCGCTCGTTTTTCGGGGAAACCAGCTGAAGATTGACCAGCGACAACATCAGCCAGATGACCGCCGCGCCCGCCAGGCCGCACAGGACGAGGCTTCTTCTGGCAAATCTGGACTTCGTGATCGTGATCATGAACGGCTCAACGCAGTTAATGGCCTGCCGCAGCGATGCGGGAGGCGTTTTCGGAAGAAATGTATTCTACGGCTGAAGGCTCGATAGGCTGCAGGTTGGACTTGTCCTGGGCCAGCCTGTCGCGGATGGCCCAGCGGCTGGTCAGGGAGGAAGTCTTGGAACGGTAATATTCCTTTGTAAGTTCGCAGGAGGCGATCTCTTCGTTCATTTGCTTGATGTCGCGCGCGACCTGTATCTGGTCGTTTTTCAGCACGGCATAAGTGATGCCCGCTCCGCAGGTGAGGGCGGCGAAGGCAATAAGCCACATGATCATGCTCACGCTGATCTGGTGGCCGGTGAAACGCTGTTTGAATCTTTTCATGGCGGTGGCGGAAGAGATGGTCAGATGATTTTTTTCCACGCCGCGCAACTTGGCGCTGCGGGAACGGGGGGTTGATTGAAAGTTCTTCTTCTCCCGCAGTGACGGGTTTGCGGGAAAGCGGGCGGAAGCAGTAATCCGGGTTGGGGCGGGGTGCCGGCCATTCCGGGCGGTCTATTTCCGGACGGCTCCGGAGGTCGAAAAACTGCTTGACCCTGCGGTCTTCCAGGCTGTGGAAGGTGATGACGGCCATGCGCCCCCCTGCCCGAGCAGACGAACGGAGGAATCCAGCAGAGCGTCCAGGGCATCCAGCTCGCCGTTGACCGCTATTCTCAGGGCCTGGAACGTGCGGGTGCCGGGGTGCTGCCTTCCTTTGCGCGGCAGGACGGATTCCACGATGCGGGCAAGCTGTGCGGTAGTGGTGATGGGTGCCTGGGCACGGGCTTTCACCATGGCGCGGGCAATGGCGCGGGAAGCGCGTTCCTCGCCGAATTGCCAGAGGATATTTGCGATTTCTTCTTCCGGGGCTTCATTCACCAGGTTCCGGGCGGAGAGAGCGGCTCGGGTATCCATCCGCATGTCCAGAGGGCCGTCTTCCCTAAAGGAAAAGCCGCGGGAGGCGGTGTCAAGCTGGTGGGAGGAAACGCCCAGGTCCGCCAGCAGCCCGTCCACCCGGGAAACCCCTGCTGGGAAAGAATGCTTTCCACGTCCTGGAAGTTGCCGGCGAGGACTTTGAAACGGGAACCGAAGCGCGCCAGCCTGAGCATGGCGGCGCGGCGGGCGTCCGCATCGCGGTCAATGCCCCAGACAGTGGCTCCCTGCTCCAGCAGAAGTTCCGTATGGCCGCCGCCGCCAAGCGTGCAGTCCACGAGGAATTTGCCGGGACCTGCCTTCAGCATGTCCACCGTCTCATGCAGCAGCACGGTAATGTGCCGGAAGCCGTTTCTGGAGTTCTGCCCCGTCCGCTTCCGCATCAACGGCGGCAGCGGCGTCATCCCCCAGTTCGGAAATCAGGGCGTCCACCCCTAGCCGCGGCTTCCCGGGCTTTCAGGGCTTCCGTGTGGTACGCGTCTTCCCAGTTCATGGAGGGGGCCAGCGCCTTCCAGGAGCAGACCAGTTCATCCACTCCTTTTTCCTCCGTCAGCTCCGCAATCACATGCACATGGTTGCGGCAGACGCTCCACGCCAGCACGCGGCAGGACGTTTCTTCCGCGAGCCCGTTTGCCAGGGCCAGCGCCTCCTCCGTGCGGACGTGCGTACCCGCGCCCGCGCGTAAAGAAAGCTCAATATGGTCGTCAAAAGCCCGGTTCAGGCCGGAAGACAATGCGCCCAGCTTGCCATAGGCGCCCTTTTGCCCGGCTAGGGACATCTCTGCCATGAGGCGTGCCTTTTCCTGCTGCCAGGCAACCATCTCCTGCGCCGGAAGGGCATCGTGCCCCAGAAAACGATGGAATAAGCCGTGAGTTCCGCATGCAGCCCGGTTCTGGCGCCGACGCCCAGGCCGGAAGCCAGCCAGCCCGGGCGCAATGCAAGCGTTGCGCAGGGGCGTGCCTGGGGATTGGGCGGAATGGAGGAGTCTGGGGGCATGAAGGAAAGCTAGAGAATGCCGTAGGATTGGTTGATGTCGGAGATGCTGGCGTTTTCACGCCGGGAAACTTCTTCATAGAGAGAGGGTTCCCACAATTCGAAATATCCTCTCCGTGCGGCGAGCCGAACGGAGGAACTGAGCTGTGCGTGTTCGCACATTTGTTTGGGTATCAGCAGCTTGCCTTGGGCGTTGATGACAGCCTCCACACAGTTGGCGTATAATTTGCCGATGAACAGGTCGATTTGCGCTTCCGTGTAGCCGGGCGTTGTTTCTATCTTGTCAATGAGTTGCTGGAATTTTTCCCGCGTATAGGCTTTGACGGTCGGCAAATCAAGGCGCCGGCCGGATAACAGGAGCAGGGCGCAACCTTCGGAGGGCCTCCATTCGGCCGGAATGGCAATCCGGTTTTGGGGTCCAGCTTGTGCGTGTATGCACCAAAAAGGTTGTCTGATACACTGCTCATCGCATGCAAGTACACTACGTAGTGACTTCAATACACTTTAATGCACCTGAAATGTCAACCCCGTACTGGAAAAAAGTATTTTTTATATGCTCATGCCGTGAAAAAAAGCATGGATACGGTCTTGCTCCCCGGGGGCGGTATTATATTCCGCGCATGATGCAGTTTTGCGTGTTGGGCAGCGGCAGCGGGGGAAATGCCACCATTGTCAGGGCGGGGAAACCGTCCTGCTGGTGGATGCCGGGTTCAGCGCCGCCAGGCTGCGGGATAAGATGAAGTCCGCCGGAGTGGAGCCGGATGAGCTGGACGCCATTCTGCTTACCCACGAACACGCGGACCACATGAAAGGCGTGCACCAGTTCACCAGAAAGCATGCCGTGCGTGTTTACGCCACACGCCATACGGCCATGTGCGTCCAGGAAAAGCGCCGGAGGCTCCTGGGCCTATTTTGAAAAGGGCAGTCTTTCAGAATAGGGGATATCGTCATTACTCCCTTCCCCACTTACCATGACGCCGTGGACCCGGTGGGATTCAAATTGAAACGGAGCGGTCCAGCCTGGGTTTCATTTCCGATACGGGGCAGGCTCCCGGCTGCATAGCGGAATACCTTGCCATGGTGGACAGCCTGGTGGTGGAATCAAACTATGATCCGGACATGCTGGCGGCCACTCCCAGGAGACCCTGGCCGCTGAAGCAGCGCATCGCCTCTGCGCACGGTCATCTGTCCAATGAGCAGGCGTGCGACCTGCTGAGGCGGATTGCTCATGGCGCCCTGAAAAACGTGGTGCTGGCCCACCTGAGCGCAGAAAGCAATTCTCCGGCATTGGCAGAAAGCCTGATGCGTGATACCCTGCATGACATGGGGCTGGCTTCCACCTCCCTGTTCTGCGCCAGCCAGGACTCCTGCCTGCCGTGGATACGGGTCTGCTGAATATGCCTTTTTTCCTGTTCCTCCCGCCATGTTCCTCTCCACCTGTGAAATCATGAGCACGATTATTGAGCCCTGGCGGGTTCCATCGCTTCCTCGCGGGTGAAAATGGATTTGTTCGGCGTGATTGTCTGCGGCACCCTGGCTGCGTTGGGCGGCGGAACCGTGCGTGACATCCTGCTGGACATACCGGTGTACTGGACGCTCCCCTCCGGGGGAAATTTTTGTCCTGGCCTCCGTCGTCACCAGCCTGGCAACCTTTTATGTGGCCCAGAAATATCCGCCTCCCATGGGCACTATCCGCGTGGCGGATGCTATCGTTCTGGCCCTTTTCGGCATGATCGGCACGGAAAAATCCTATCTCCACGGCTATACGCCCACTGTTTCCGTGATGATGGGCATTTGTACCGGCGTGGCGGGCGGCCTGCTGCGCGACGTGCTTACCGGCAACGTTCCCTACGTGTTCCGTCCCGGAGAACGATACGCCACCGCGGCCCTGCTGGGAGGCGTGGCGTACGCGGTGCTTTACTATGCCGGAATTGATTCTTCCTCCTGCTTTGTGACGGGCTTCATGGTCACGCTTTCCGTACGCCTGGCGGCCATCCGCTGGAACTGGAATCTGCCTTCCTACATTCCGTTATTCACCTCGGATACCGATTCGCCTCCTGAAGAGCCGGAAACTTGACAGGAGGGAATGTTTCTGTGAAGCCTTAAGAGCGTCGGCGCCTGCGGGCAAAAAGGCAGTTCCCGCCGCGAGGGTGGTGAGAACTGCCGTGGAAGGTTCCGGAATATTATAAAGGGCAGCATCAGAGCGTCGTATGCGTTGATTCGAGGGCCGTTCTCGCTCCCCAAGTGCAGGGTTCCATCCGTTTCATGATAATAAACGTCCCGTTTTTCCAGACCTTGTCCGTTGTCGGAGTCTGTGACGTACAGGGATTTGGCCATGCCGGTAGTGTCGTCAACCTCAATTCCCCAGCAGGTAATGGCATGACCCGGACCTGATGCAGGAGCAATGGAAAGGCCCACTACGCCGCCATTCTGGAAAAATGAGACGAGGTCTGTACCGAACTGGAGGGGAAAATCGCTTTGCGTGAAGTATTTGCTGCTGATGAAAGGGCAGTCGCCTTCCCAGGTGGAAGAGGACAATCCCAGAGATGTGATATATCCCTCCAGTATCGGCCAGTATTCTGCGGTTCAGTGATGGTTTCCTTAAAATCGTATAAATAGTTGTTGGGATTGAGGGGTTTCCCTCCCAGATACCACCGCAGGCCTATTTCTATGCCTTTCCCTGTATTGGCCCAATTATTGCAAAAACATCGTAAATTCCGTTCTTCCGCTTTCATTCTGGCCGTTGGGAACGAAAGCCGGAATGCCGGAGGAATTATTCTGCCACCATTGCAGCATATTGCTGGCTGTGGCCGCCCAGCATAAATCGGAATCTCCGTTCCAGTATTTTTTGGTATTTATGAACCCCGAATCTTCGGAAACATTATGGGCAAAATAAATGGCGGCTTGGACAGGAACCAGAGCGAAAAGGAAAAAGAGAGAAAGGGTGCGCAACATAAAAACATGATATCGATAGCGAATTAACAAGCCGGAATCAATGAAAATATCCGCAAATAAATTTTTGGATGATTGCCATCCTTCCACAGAATGGAGAGAAAAGAAGATTCCGGAATCAGAAAAACCTGTTGATGGAAGCTTCTTCTTATTTCCCGATGTAGCATATTTACATCACTGATTATTAGTGACAATTCATTTTAATCGGTACAACCTTTGTTTTTACAAGTACACAGAATGTAGGGATAAATACAAATCGTTGTATTTAATTGTTTTGCATATACGTGTTGTACCGCCTTCTTTCAATCCTTTTGTGGAAAATGTCCGCTATCAGATACAACGTATTGGATGGTAGGGCATTTTCGCATGGATGTTACAGAACGCTTGTTGAATACAAAGATAGTTGTTTTCTTAGTATTTTTTTTGTGGTTTTCGGTGAGATTTTTATGCTCTGAATATTTGAGATGTTTGATTCGCTTGGAAAAGTGTAGATGTTTTATCACTTGTGTATTTATATGCACATGCGCTAAATTCTTGAAACTTTACGTTTTTAGCACACATTGTATCTTAATGATTATAAATCAGTCATCTATTTTATTGTTCTATATCTCTTTTTGAATGATATACTTGGTTTGTTTTCTCCGAATAGGATGTGATAATACCTTTCTGAATAAGGATATTCATGAATACAATATTTAATGCATTTCTTTTTATCTTAGGTGATTTCTTAGGATTGGCTATTTCATCATAAGGATTGCCTAACGATATTAAGAATGTTTTTATTGTATCGTTATCAATACCATCATGTATTTGTAAGAATAGATTTATTCTATCAGTAACAGGAAGTCCTATTCTATTGATTAACTGAATTTGTAAAGATTCGCATATAGAATATTTATTTGAATTTTTCAGTACATTCTCTAATACAAATTTTTGAATTATAGGTGCTTTTTATAATAACATCTTCATCCACTGCATTTACGAAACAGAATTTCGTTTCAACGTTAAGTTGAGATGAAGTGATAATTTTCTCCATATCCGAAGTATCAACTTCTAATTGATCCAATATCTCTATGAATTTGTCAGAGCTTTTTCGATTAGCTGAATATTCAGACCTTTGTAATTTTGACGTAAAAAAATCATAACCAGCAACAACTTTATTAACTTTATTATTCTCGATTAAGACTTTCATTCTTTCATAAGATATAGAATTTGAATCAAAACTATTGTAGCACCATGGAATAGATGATACGAGCAGTTTGTATGACCTATCATTAATACTATTTTCGTGCATTAACGCTTTGCATAATTTGCTATATATTTCTACTCCGTCTTCATCTTTGTCGGTTGTCATTTTGTTCCTTGCCAGTGCGATAGCATTATTCTCTTTGATTTAAAAAGGTAATAACAGGCGATGATAATGAATCTTTATCATTCGCAAACATCGTTTGAACATTCCCCCAGGTTGGTCTTACTTTTGAATACTGGAATAATAAATGAGCTTCATCCAAGACAGTAATAGTGGATATATCATCCACGATAGTTTCTATCTGTTGAATGAGTTTATCCTTAAGCTTAATGTTTAATTTGGAATTGTTTAGTAGAATAGTGTATTCTTCTAGTTCCTCTCTGGTATTACTTTTCAATTCAAGTAATATTCTTTTCTACATAGGTATTAATTTCTTCCTCGATATATTCCACAATATCATTCAAACCAGAGTTTTTAAGATAGGAGTAGTTTTTACTATTGAAATTTTTTCTTTGCTCAAATTTATCTTTTGAATAATAATTTTGAGCATCTCTATGTTAATCTCATAATAACTATTCTGCATCAAAAATGTTAAGTCTTGTGCTGGAGAATCTGGACTAATAGTTTTGAACACAATACCCAACTTTTCTACCAATTTTTGTTTTTTCTTATTATCTACATGTATAATAAAGAAATCACGATAGTTTTTTATATAAGTATCGTTTTCGTCAAAAATATTGTAAAGGTCATTAATGGTTGCATATTTCAAAATCAATAAGAAATACTGCTCTTTTCTCCCATCGGTGTAACTAGGCTCCTGTCGTATATATCTCCAGATATTATTCCAATATGAACATAATTGATTGACAAACATGCTTTTTTGTGTTTGCTTTTATCAATATATTCATTTATGAATTTGATAGTTATCTCGTGCTCATTTGCAAGTTGTCTGAATAATGTATCTGTTTTATCTGTATATTGACTTATAATCAGCGCATCAACAAGATCAAAGTTCAAGATACATTCTTTCTCAAATGTATATAAATTTATGCGCTTGAGCAGTTCTTCTTTTTTTATTCAGGGTATAGTCGAACTGAGGTGACAATTCTCTCTTTACATTTATCAAGAATTGATAATCTGTTTTTGAAAGAGCACCTTCATGAAAAACTGAAATGTAGTCTAAATAATTCTCATTGATATAACCATTTCGCAATAGAATATCAATCAACTCCTTCTTTTTATCATCAGTACAATTTATTTTTATTTTGCCTTCTGATAGTATTTCTCTTAAGCTACTCTTTCTGATTCGTCCTATTTGTTTTTGTAGGTTTGTAATAGCTATTCTGAGATTATTATTCTTATTTGCCTGTTTATCAGCGATTATTTTTTCTCGTTGGTCGTAAGTATAATTGGAATTAACTTGTTTTTCTATTTCATTGAATTCGAATGAATAAGAATTAGAATATCGTCCATTATAATGATGATCGAAATAATAGTAATCAAGATTACCACCTTTTATTTTACAAAATGTGTTATCATCAGTAAAGTGTTCTATACTTACCTTTTCATCGTTATCTTTTAATCCTACTAGGGGTGGGGCTTTCTCAAGAATTTTTTCACAGATTTTAGATACATAAAGAGTGCGTAAATCTTTTATATCAGAAACAAAAGATTCATCAGATAGTCGTAATCTCTCTTTTTATTGATTCAATTTGTTTGTTAATTTGATTAATTGCATTTTCGATATATTTGTTCTTGCTGTTGATTGTTTCAAAGAGTTCTCCTTTGTTCTCACTCAAATCAGTGAAGTCTTTTGGAAATAGATTCTTATATACAATGATAGCAAGCAACTTGTTCATATCAAGCTGCTGATTGACTTTTGTAGCATATATATGAAACTCGTTCATTATATTGTACAGAAGTCGCATATCGTCCACAAACAGTGACAAGTCATCTATCAAATCATTATCTATTTTGATAGATTCTCCTTCCAGCATCTTTTTTTCAGCTTATCTCCTGAGTTTGAAAAGTTGACAATAGGAATGACAGGAAGCATATAATCAAAAGAATTTGGCTCTATCCTTATCCAGAAACATATCGTCTTTTATAGCGTATATGAAGACAATATCTTGTTTGACTTTCTTTGAATTGTTGATAAAGGAGATTAATCTCGCGAAGCTTTGTGAATACTTCTGAATTTCCAAAACGGTCTAAGTCCTCGATGATAATGACATTGTAGTTTGTAGCTTCAAAGAAGTAAATAATCTCATCAATGTAGTTATTTAGAATAGACTTACTGATATTTTTATCTATTTCTATCTCAGTTCCTTTTAGATTCAATTTTTTAATAGAAAGACCTATTATCGAACGTGAAGATTTATAGAAAAAAAACAAACAATATTACTAAACTAACAGTCAGTGCAATATATTTGGCAATATTGCTTGCAAAGATAGATTCTTCCAAATTAAAAAAATAATCCATCTCATTCGGTAGGATAAGGACAATGAGAGAAAAATAAAAATCATGGAAACTATTGTTTGTAAAAATAATTTCCATGACTTTAGACTTTGTATCTTCTTTAATCTTGAATCAGGGATTTTAGAATTTGTTTCACGATAAAATAGTTGCTGTAGTAGACTTAATTCTATTAGTCGCTGAGTGTCATTATCGCAAGTATGGTGATTGCTATTTTCTTGGCCATTACTTTTTTTGGTACCTCGAAAGTTGCCAATGAGATATTAAGGAAATGATTCTTATGAAATGACCATTTCTTATGTTCTTCTCGCTTTATGAACGTTTGGAGAATACTACTTTTACCAGAACCATAAGGACCTGATATTGCGATATTCTTTATCTGTTTTTATTAGACAAAGCCCACGACAGAGCATCTAAGTAAACATCACAATCTTCCGCACTATCTGTTGGAGATAATGGAATATAAGGTAACTGAATATCTTCTTTTTTATTCTCAAATAACTGTTTTCCTATGATTTGTTTACACTTATCTATTATTCGTTTCATCATCTCTAGATACTCATTGTAGATTTTCTATTCGAAAAAAGTTCTTAGACTATAGTTAATTTATATTTTTGTTTGTAACTTTGAATTTGTTATGGAATGATCATTTTAATAACTCGCAGCTTGCGATATCTTATTTAAATACTCATTTCTTACGATAGATGCAAGTTTGCCTATTGATTTTGATTCAATCAAAAGTTGCAGTACGAGTTGGAAAATATTGTTATTATTCATTCTGTGTTTCTAATTAAAAATGTATTATGCGGATGAATTTAAATATTATCAAACAATTTTTATATTTCCAATTTTAACTTATTTTCAAAATCCAAAAGATACTCATTGTCTTGAATCAAGCGAAATCTACTGTATTCAGCGTATGCTTTTTTTTTTTGTGCTTGTTTAGCGAAAATAGTACCAGCATTATTCAATATATCATATGAGGTCAGGAAATCATCCAGTTGCTTTTTCCAGTTTACCATCGTAGTAATAATCTGCCGTTCTGTACGAAGTTCTGTCAAATCAAAAGCAATAGCAGATAGAAGATTCAAGGCTGAGACTTCTTTGTCGGATAAATAACTCTTAGCAACTACTGTATCTGACTCTTCCCATATTTTGATTTCTTCGGTTTGAAATCACAGAAACTTTACAGAATTTAAGATTATGTTTCTCTACTACTATGCGAATCTCAGGTACTCCTACTTTCCGATGCAGAAGGAGGAAAAAATGGCGCCCAGCACGTCCTCCGTATCCACGGCTCCGGTGATTTCTCCCAGGTTCGTCAGGGCCTCCTCAGTTCCAGGGCCGAGAATTCCGGACTTTCCTGGCGGGAAATGGATTCCGCAGCCAGCCGGACATGCTCCCGGCAGAGGCCAAGTTCATGCTGATGCCGGGCATTGATGGCTACCAGCGAACTGCCCGTTTCGCCGGGCAGGGTGGAGGCGAAGGTCTGGACAATGGCTTCCTCCAATTCCTTTCTTCCTTCCCCGGTGGCGCAGGAAAACCGGATGCCGGGCACGTCCTTCCAGTCCGGATGGATTCTCAGGTCGCACTTGTTCAGAATAAGCAGCCGGGGCGCGGTGAGGGCAGGGGCGGTGTGGTCTTTACCCGGGGCATGGAGGCATCCGCCACTTCCAGAACCAGATCTGCGGTTTCAAGCGCCCTGTTGGTGCGGGTAATGCCAGCCTGTTCAATGACGTCGGAAGATTCTCGCATGCCTGCCGTATCAATCAGCCTCAGAGCCAGCCCGGCGAGCTGGATGGATTCCTCCACCGTGTCCCGCGTGGTTCCGGCGATATTGCTGACAATGGCCCGGTCATACCCCAGCAGGGTATTCAGCAGGCTGGATTTTCCCACGTTGGGAGGTCCGGCGATCGCCGTGCGGATGCCTTCCCGCAGCAGGCGTCCGCCTTCGGCAGTTCTGAGGAGGGCGGCCAGTTTTTCCTCCATGCCCGGAGGCGCGCCAGCAGATCGGAGGCGGTGTCCGGGGAAATGTCTTCATCCGGAAAGTCAATATAGGCCTCAATGTGGGCCAGCACATGAACCAGGTTGTCTTTCAGTTCGTCCACCTGGGCGCCGATGCCTCCGTCCAGCTGGGTCTGCGCGGCTTTCAGGGCCAGGTCGCTCCCGGCGGAAATCACATCCATCACGGCTTCCGCCTGGGTCAGGTCCATGCGCCCGTTCAGAAAGGCCCTTTTTGTAAATTCCTCCCGGTTCCGCTGGGGAGGCCCCGCATTGGTAGAGGCGTTTCAGCAGGCGGTCCGTCACCAGCATGCCGCCATGGCAGGAGATTTCCGCGGTATCTTCCCCGTATAACTGGCCGGGGCGGGGAACCAGGTGACAAGCGCCTGGTCAATGGCGGCTCCTTCCGCGTCCCGGATGCAGACCAGCGTCGCCCTGCGCGGCCGGAGGCGTTCCGTGAAAGCCGCAGGGGTGCATTGTTTCAGGATGTCCATGCAGCCGGGACCGCTCATGCGGATGACGGCGATGGCTCCCTGTCCTGCGGCGGTGGCCTGTGCGGCTATGGTGCGTTCCGGGTCAGTCATGGTTCTATGGATTCAAAAAGCCGCCCCCGAGCAACTTGCCTCCGTCGTAAAGGCGCAGACCTGTCCCACGGCCAGGGCCCGGAGGGGCGTGTCAAAGCCCAGGCGCACCTTTCCTTCTTCCAGATATTCGCAGGAGGCCCATTCCGCCTTGGCCCGGTAGCGGGGCTGGGCCATGACGCGGGCCGGCAGGGGAGCGAGCGTATTGGAAATGCCGCCGACCACGGCGCGGGACGCGTACAATCCCCGCGTGGACGCGTCTTCGTATCCCAGAATCAGGCGGTTGCGCTGGACATCCTTTCCCACCACCACATAGGCGACTCCCTCCCGCGGGGAGGCGACGCCGTGCCCTTTCCTCTGGCCCATGGTGAACAGATGCAGGCCGTTGTGCGTGCCGAGCGTCCGGCCTTCCGTGTCCACGATTTTGCCGGGCTTGTCCGGCAGGTAGTGGCGCAGGAAATCGCTCATTTTTACCTGGCCGATGAAACAGATGCCCTGGCTGTCTTTCTTGCGTGCCGTGGGGAGGCCGTATTTTTCCGCAAGAACGCGCACTTCCGGTTTCAGCAGATCCCCAAGGGGAAAGACGGCGCGGGCTATCTGGTCCGGGCGCATCAGGGACAGGAAGTAGGATTGATCCTTGTTCGGGTCCCGCCCGCGCAGGATGAAAGCCCCTTGCGGCGTGTCCATCCTGCGGGCGTAATGGCCGGTGGCGACGTAATCGAACCCCTGTTCCAGGGCATAATCCAGAAAGACGCCGAATTTCATTTCCCGGTTGCACAATACGTCCGGGTTGGGCGTATATCCGGCGCGGTAGCCTTCAATCAGATAATTCACGATGCGGGCGCGGTATTCGTCCACCAGGTCGATGACCCGGAATTCAATACCTGTTGTTTTGGCGACGGCCAGCGCGTCCTGAATGTCCTGTTCCCACGGGCATTCTCCGGGAATGCCTTCGTCATTCACCCAGTTTTTCATGTAGGCCCCCACTACGTCATGACCCTGCTCCACGAGCAGAGCCGCTGCCACGGAGCTGTCCACTCCGCCTGATAAGCCTACAAGGATGCGTGCCACGATGCTGGAAAAAATATGGGGTGATAGGGCGGACCGCTTTGAGAAAAGTTTTGCCGCCTGCCCCTGTAAACCAAAGATGTTTCCGTAAGCCAAGACAAAAAGCGTGGAAGACAGGCATCCTGATCCGGTTATTTGGCGGAACTTTCGACAGATCTCTGGCTTTTAAGCGGGCGGCGTAAGCTCAATCTGCCATGCGTATCCTGTGCCCATGGTTCGTGGCGGCGTTCGTTATGAATGGCGTCTGGCATTTTTCCCGCTGTGGGATGGTTCCGGATATTTAACGGCGTATGAAAGAGGGTGAAGATTCCAGTTCCTTCATGATGCGTTCTGCAAGATCCCGGGGAGAGTCGGCAGGGAAGCCGGAAGTTTCCGGAGCCATTGTTCGCGTTTCAGCCAGGTACGCTGTCGTTTGGCGTATTGCCGGGTGGCGAGGGCCAGCTGGATCTGGCAGTTTTCACGGGAGATTTTCCCGCGCAGCATGCTTCGTATCAATGCCAGGCCCAGGGTGCGTTCCGCTGTGGCGGAGCATGGGCCGAGGGAAGCCGCTTCCTCCACCGCACCCTCCTGCATCATGCGTGCGGTACGGAGGGCGATTCTTCCGTCCAGTTCAGGGACATCCCTGCTGATGACCCAGCCGGGCCCGCGTGGCGGGGCCAGCCAGTTCCTCTTCCAGAAGGAAAGCGGTTTCCCTCCGGCAAGGACGATTTCCAGATTGCGTTCCACATAACGCCGGTTGGCGGCATCCGTCGAGGCCGCTCCTTCCGGGTCCAGGGAAGAGAGCCTGGCGTATAGCGCTTCCGTGGAACAGTTCGCGAAAGCGGCGCGGAGAGCAGCGTCCCCGGCGGCGCTTCCGACAGGCCGTGGAGAGGAATTTGAAGTACAGGCCGGAACCGCCCGTGACGATGGCGATTTTTTCCGCGTGCGTGAATTTCTTCCATGCAGCGCATGGCGCGGTGGTAGTGTTCCGTGGCATTCCAGTTCTTTTGGACCGGAATGATGGAAACCATGTGGTGGGGGACCCGTTCCCGGTCTGCCGGGGAAGGCGCCGCCGTCAGGATGGGCAGCTCCCGGTACACCTGGTAAGCGTCGGAACTGACGATTTCTGCGTCCAGCATCTCCGCCAGTTCCACGGCTACCGCGGATTTGCCCGATCCGGTGGGACCTGCCAGAAACAGGGTCATGGGAAGTGTTGCCTGATGGGGTGGAGAAGATTCAATCATCACGTGGAGTAATGGCGGATAAAGTTTGTTGTTCCTGTGAAGCCCTAAAAGCTGCTCCTGCTTAAAAGCTGTTGGAGGAAGCGGAAAAAGCGGAGGCGAAATGGCTTCATATCCCAGGGCGTTGAGATGGAGGCCGTCCCAAGTATAAAGGCTGGCGTCTTTTCCCGGAAGGAAGAAATGGAGGGGGAGGACATGGACATTTTTTCTCCAAAGTCGTGTTGCAGCAGACAATTCCTGAAGGTTTCCATGCGCGACCCTTTTTGTGCGATGAGCGGGGGAATGACAATGATGGCGGTCGTTTCCGGGCTGTAAATCTCCTGATTTTTTTTGACGATGGCCACGTTTCCCTGAAAAGCCGTCCATCCCAGGCTTTTTGTACTCCCAGATTGTTGACTCCCGAATACAGGACGATGATTCTGGGCGCCAGCGGGCTTGTCAGGCCGTCATTGAGGCGCCAGAGCAGGTTGCCCGTGGTCTCGCTCCTGGTTCCCAGGTTGAGGCATCCCAGAGGGGAAAACCAGGTTTCCCAGGAATGTTTCCCTTCTTTCAGCCAGAATTCATGGTGGAGGAACCCAGGAACAACACGGGGGCATGGGGATTCAGCCGGGCATTGCGTTTGTCCTGCCGGTGTTTTTCCAGCAGGGCGCCCTGTTCCGGGGAATAGGGAAGGGGATGGAACGCCAAATGGTAGCGGTAGGCGTGTTTGGCGCACCAGACGGCGCCTAATGCGGCCGGACCGGTTAAAAGAAGAAAGAGGATACAGGCCTTAATTTTTTTTGGGAACATGGGTGATGCGGTCGTTGGCGACGTAGGGCAGGCAGGCCGGGAAGAATTTTTCTCAGGAAAAGATAGAATGCGACGATAAGGAAAATGATGGCCGGTATTAATACAAAGGGAGCGAAAAAGGATTGTTTCCAGATGTGGGAGGATCAGCATGATCAAAGGATAATGAAGAACGAATATCAGGAAACAGGCGGGAGCATAGTTGGACAGCTTTCTGGCAACGGGAATTTTCTTTTCCAGCCAGATTCCAAGGGCCATGAGAAGAAGCGCCCCCGAAGACTGGGCAGAGGGATTCAAATGGACAGCCGGCCAGGAGATATTCCATACTCCATAGGATGCCAGTATTTTGTGCATGTTCCATTCCGGGTTATTCTGGCAAACGCTCAAGTAATTGGTGATGCTGAGCAGAAACCCGGTTCCTACGGCGAGCAGGACGAGGGGAGTAAAGGAATTTTTTGTAAACGTGTTTTACTTCAGCCAGTTTGATGGAAGACAGGAAAAGGCCCAGACTGAACAGGGAGACGGTGGATGGAGCAAGGGTAACCTTGTTGGCCGGCACGGGGTATTGGAGCCAGTCCGTGCTGAAGCAGATCAGGATTAGGACAAAAACCGGATATTTCAATTTCAGCAGGAGGGGGAAATGAGGGAACAGAGAATGATATCCCTCAAAAACCATGTGGGAGGGGAAAAGGGTTCTCCCGTCAATCCATTGATAGAAAGAGGAATAAAATCGGGAGTGAAAAGGGAACGGAAGCCTGCAAGGTTGCATAAGTATTCCGGCAGTCCCATATTCATGATTCCCGGATGGAGGAAAGAGATGACTATATTCCAGAACAGAAAGGGAATGAGAAGCGTATCACCCCGTTTGAACGCTTTGTTCCAGGAATTATTCCGGCCCATGAAATAGCCTGCCAGAATCAGGAAAAATGCCACGCGGCCGTTGAAAACCGGAAGCTGGAACAGGCTGGCGAAAGAGAAGGCCGGCGCGTGGACGCATACAATCAGGCATGCCGCGAGGAATCGGGATATGTCAATCCAATGTTCCCGGGATGAGGGTAATAAAATTGTAGGATTTTGCGGTGTCATGAAAGAGTCTGCCTTTGGAGCCCCTGAGGCAGGCAGGGGAAATGCTCAAGGGCAGATGGCTTTTTGTGTTTCCGGGGATGTTTGAGACGTTCGGGGAGCGGTTTATTTACTGCGGGATTTCCGATGGCCAGGCAGCCGGGAGGCACATCCCGGGTGACGACGGCTCCTGCGGCGACTACGGAACCGGAGCCGATGGTGACTCCTTTCAAGATGGTGGCCCTGGCGCCGATGAAGCATCCTTCCCCGATGGAAATGGGTTGTCCCTGTTCGGGCTGTCCCAGGGTTGATCCCCACCTGGCGCCGCCCGGGGATAGTGCATGTCGTTGTCCAGAATCAGCGCGTCCGCTCCTATCAGCGTGTGGCGTCCGATGCGGATGCCGTTGACGCAGACCAGGGCGGCCCCGCTGATGCCGCAGCCGTCCTCCAGAATGATGCTTGCCTGATTGGAAAGGGCGGCCAGGCAGGTGTGATGGGAAAGTACCGGATTCATCCGGGTCAGGGAGTGGATGGTGACTCCGTTGCCGATGGCGATGGACGCTCCCGGGAATTTTTTAATGAGGGGAAATCCGGAAAGAATGATGCCTGTTCCGGTGCGCACCCCCTGAGCCTGAGCAGCAGGCGGCCTATCCCGGAAAGCAGATGGATAAGGAATAATTTCATCAGCGTGGATACAGCATGGTATGATAACGTGACAGGCACCCGGTTACTGTCTGCTTTACGTCCAGCAGGCGGCGGCATTCCTGATGCCGCTCCATTCCCATGGACATGGCTTTATCCAGGCTGGCTGAAAGTTTCTGCGCGGCCTCTCTGATGGCGGCGCTGTTGCGGACCGGGACAATATAGCCGGATACGCCGTCCTGGACATATTGAGTCTGCCCGCCTTCTTCCGTGGTGATTACCGGAAGGCCCATGACTCTTGCCTCCTTCACGATATTGGGGCAGCAATCCCCCAGGGTGGGATGCACCAGGAACCACGCCGTGGAGAGGCGCTGCTGGAGTTCTTCGCGGGAAATGCTGCCCAGCCAGTGGATGTTGGGGGTGGACCGGGCTTCCAGCCTTTCCCTGAGGGCTCCGTTGCCCGCCACGAACAGCTGGACATGGGGAGAGACGGGTGCGTGAAGGCCTCCACCAGATAGGAGATGCCCTTCAGTTCGTAAATGGTTCCGGCAAAGAGGCAGGAAGGTTCTGGAGACGGGCTTCTGTCAAGATGGTAAAAGGAAGGTTCCACGCCGTATTCCATGCAGGACAGGCGGGCCTGGGGGCAATTTCCGCAACGCGGTCGCATGCCCAGGGGATTCGCACGTGATAAGATCATAATGTTTGACGGCCATGCGTTCCCAAAGGGCCTGCATATGGAGGAGGAAGGCCTGCGGAGCGCGCTGGCAGCAGGCGGTGAGGGCCCCCTGGTAGGAAAGGAGCTTTTTCCCCGGAAAGCAACCCCCGCCAGAGCGTAAGCCTGCTCCACGCCCCATACGTGCAGGAGGTCCGGCTGGATATCGTTCAGGGTCTTGCGTATTCTCCGGACGGTCAGGAAATGGGCCGTCAGGATATTTTTGCCCATGCTGCCCAGGGGAAGAATATGGATGGTCTGGTTGCGCATCCGGATAGTTTCCGCGGCGGAAACGGCTTTGCTGAGAGTAATCCAGTGGATGTCAAAATCTTCCTGAGATTCCAGGGCATGGAAAAGGGAAAAAATCCAGGGAATCGCACGCCGGTCCTTGTTGCGGAAAGACGTCAGCAGCCGGCCCAGAGGGAGATCCGCTGCTATGGCTAATACGGGACGGGGGCGTTTGGTCGGCATGGATTGGAAAAAAGGAGGCAAGGTTAGCAGGTGGGTAAATGCTCCCGGACGATGGAAGACGCGAACGGAGGCTTTCCTTCCGGGCGGATGGAGGAAAAAAGCAGTTGCTCCCACTCCTGGTTTACTGCGTCGGGGGCGTAACGGGCTTCCCATTGCCGGAGGCCCTTACGTCCCAGTGTTTCCCGTGTTGTTTCGTCCGTCAGCGATTCCACAGCTTTTTCCAGCGCGGAGGGGGATGCGTTTTCAGGACGATTCCCCTTCCAGGGTGGAAAGGGCTCCTGCATCCGGAGCGAACCAGGGAACGCCGCATGACATCGCCTCCAGAATGGAGAGGGGCTGCTGTTCCTGGAAGGAGTAAAGAAAAACGGCATTGCTTTCCGTAATGGCGGCTTCTACCTCCGGACGCGGGAGCCTGTAGAGAATCCTGAATCTGGGGTCATCCCCGATAGCCTGTTCCATTTGTTCCGCATAGGAATTGCGCTGGGGAATGAGAAAAAGAAACGTGATCTGCTGAAGATGGGTGCGTTTCACATGGCGGATGAAGAGAAGCTGCCGTTTCCTCATGCTGGCGCTGGCGGGGCAGGTGAAAACGGGGGGCGGAGGAAAGTCCGTATTTTTCCCGGAAAAAAGGAGCGGTTCTTTTCAGAGCCGGGAATGTGTTGGGAATGCAGGAGTAATGGGCAAGTTTGCGTCTGGATGCGCAGTAATAATCAAAGCTCTTGAAAAGTGTTCCGTAAGGGTCGAGAAAAACGAGACGGTTTAACGGTGATTTCCGGCACACGTTGAGGATATCCCTGCGTATTTGAAAAAGGAGCAGAGCCATTTTTTCAAGCCGAAAAAAGGAGGATGGTTAAGGTGGAAAAAAGAGCGGAAGTTGGTAGCTGTTCCATGGGAGCGGAGGAAAAACGGAATGCCTGAATCCCGCGCCGCGTCCAGCAATTCTTCCCGGCACCAGTCCGCCCAGGAGTGGTAAATGATAACATCCGGCCGGAAATCTTTCAAAAACCCGTTCAGGTATTCTCTTAAACGGGCGCTGTCCTTCGTCAGGGTGTCCGGCAGGGTTGTGAGAGGGCTGTATGGGCGGGAGCGGAAAGGCTCCTCCGGTGAATCCAGCGGGCGGGTGAGGACGTGGATATCCCAGTTCAGAGAGCTCAGGCTGCAGGCCATTTCATAGGCAGCCATGCCTACGCCTTCTTCCTCCGGAGAAAAACATATGTAACGATGAGAATCCTGCCCTTGCTCACGGACGGTAATGTAGATGAAAAGAAGAAATAAAACAAGGACACTTTATGGAACTGTTCCGGTCCATGGAACCTGTAAAAATGAGGAATTTGTTTTTAACCGATGAGCGGATAAGAAGGCGTCATGGGAACAGGCGATTCTGCCCGGTTTCTATCCCCTGTGAGGGCCTGTTGGCTGAGGATTCGTAAAAAGATATTGATGCGGCAGGATGTTGTGCTAGATTGGCACCGCTTTCCGTACCCGTATGGCCGCAATATGCCGTTGGTATATTGCCGGTTGAATAAATAATCCGGTTATTAATAAAACAGATATTTTTAACTTCTCCCGGGAAAGGATAAGGTTGATGGAATAAATAACATGGAAGAATCCCGCGTAAAGAAAAGCCTGTTGAACGCCAGGGTCAATCTCATTTTTTTATGTTTTGATTCTTCTCATTTCTTTTTTTCAAGGAAGATATTCTTGAATTGCCTGGGTGCCGATTTTGTCGGTTTGACGGGAACATTAATGAGTCTGCTGAATTTCCTCAATTTGGCGGAACTTGGCATAAGCACGGCTATCGGGTATGTGCTTTACAAGCCGATTTTTGAACATGATGAGACCAGGATTAATGAAATTATCTCCGTGCTGGGATACATGTACCGGTGGATAGGGCGGATAATCATTGCGGCTGGAGTAGCGCTTTCCTGTTTCCTGCCGGTTATTTTCCTTCCACAGGTTTTTCCTATGGAATCATCTATTTTGCTTATTATTCCTTTCTGGCCTCTTCCCTGATCGGGTATTTTGCCAACTACAGGCAGACCCTTTTGGGAGCGGACCAGAGGAATTACGTAGTGGCGTTTTATTTCCAGACGGCATCCATCATCAAAATCATATGCCAGATGCTGTCTGCATGGTATACGGGAAGCTATTATTTATGGATAGGGATAGAGCTGTTCTTCGGCATTATTTATTCCTTCATCCTGAATTGGAAGATCAATCAGGTCTATCCCTGGCTGAAGAGCAATGTGGCCCTGGGGAAGGAGCTGTTCAAAAAATATCCTGAAGTCACTAAATACACCAAGCAGTTGTTTATGCATCGGCTGGGAAGCTTTTTTCCAGTTCCAGGTGACGCCGTTCCTGGTATATGCCTTTGTTTCCCTCCAGATGGCGGCCTATTTCGGCAACTATTCCACCGTTGTGGAGAAACTGCACCTTCTGGTCAATAATATGCTCGGCAGTACGGAAGCCGGTGTGGGCAACTTGATTGCGGAGGGAAATGCGGGAAAAATCCGCAAGGTGTTCAGTGAATTGTTTTCCCTGCGCATGCTGATTGCCGGGACGGTATGTTTCCCCTTTTACCAGCTTTTGGAGCCATTCATCACGCTTTGGCTGGGGGCGGAATATATCCTTCCCCGGGAAATCATGCTGCTGCTCGTTATCAGGCTGTTCATCACCATTACGCGGGGGTTGTGGATCAGTTTTTTATACGGTTACGGTTTGTTCTGGGATGTATGGGCTCCTCTTGCGGAAAGCGTGATCAACATTTCCGTGGCGATCATAGGAGGTTACTTATGGGGATTGCCCGGCGTTTTGCTGGGGGCATCTCCAGCCTGATACTTATTGTGGGCATATGGAAGCCTTTCATGCTGTATAACTGGGGATTCAGAAAAATGTGATGAGTTACTGGTTCCAATTCGGTTACCAGCTGGCGCTGGTTTCGATTTCGGCCGTGTTCATGGGCTGGATCTGGAAATTCGTTCCCCTGCAGCCTTCCGCGTCTTTCTTTTCCTGGTTTTTATGCGCCTTCCTCATGGCCGTTTCTTATGGCGGAGTGACGGTTCTTTTTAATGTATTGCGGTACGCAGGGCATGCGCGGAATGGTGCGCCGTGCGCTGGAGATGGCGGGAACCCGGTTGCCGTGGCGGAAAAAAAACTGAATAGGGACGCAGAGGTGTTGCCGGGCATCGGGAATGGGGACGCTGCGTCATTTATGCTCAATCTTCGGTAGTCGTTTCGGCTTCCGGATCAACAAAATCCTCCACCGCCTCGGGGAGACAATGATATTGCTCTCCATGGAGGAAAACCCGTAATACGCCGGATTGACGTTATTGCAATGCAAGTGCATCGTCGCCGGAAGGAACGCTCCGGCCAACGCCCAGCTGTTGGCATTCTCCATATCAAGATAATATCCGGAAAAGGGATAAATATTCTCAAAGCAATGGACTCCCCTCACCGTGGCAATCTTGACGCAGCCGCGGGTGGAATCCCCGCCATGCAGCAGCCACAACGCTCCCCTGTCTTCGGTATCATATCCTCCGTCCTGGTATTGCTCGTAAACCACCGCGTACACGCAGACGGGATAACCGTTATTGGAAGACGTCTCCGGCGCGAGGGCCTGCGTCGTCTTCATCTTCCATTTCTGCTCGGCATTGGAATAATAAATCTCCCGGACACGAATATGATACCCTCCCGCGTCCGCGTCCCGGACATGATCAAACGTAATATCGATAATCTCCCCAATCCTGTAGCCGCCAGCCGCCTGATCCGGCACCAGCGTAAACGCGTCCCTGTCCCTTCCCATGCGCACGACCGTTGTCATCTGGCCGAACCTGGCCGTGAATTTAGCGCTGACAGCCGGAAGGCGCACCGGAGCCACCCACCCCCGGATGCTGGAATAATTGTGCATGGGCCTCGCGTTGGTCACGAGGCCGCATTTCACGGTAAAAGAGGAGTTGGGAGGGACATTGAAATAAAGGAATTGGGTTCCTTGTCTGTTTTGAAAACCGTCCCGTTGGAAGACGAGCAATCCGCCGGGAGCGGATAACACCTGACGGAAAAAGCGTCCGTCACGGCGGCCAACCCGGCGGCGTACAGGCGGTTGACCGCTGACGTATCCGTTGCCGCCCCCACGGTCAGCGGGATATTGATGCCTCCGTTGGCGTTGACGGCCCCTGCAAAGTCCCGGACTCAGCCGTCAGATTTTTTAATTCGGCATTTCTCCTTGCCTGATGCCGTTCTGGCCCGGCAGCCCTGGAACGGCTGTTTTGAAAACCTGGGTGATCAAAGCGTCTTCATCGGATACTTCTATGGCGTCCGTCGGGGCCGCAAAACCGTATTGCCCTTTTTCCCCTGCTTCCAGAATAAGCATGGACGTCTCTCCGGAATTGAAAATGGCGCTTACAGTACAAGCTTTTGTACAGGTCATGACATAGGAACTTCCCTTAATGGTATCAACTTTCATAAATGAATGATTTTTTTACTATTGATAAAACTCCGGGAAAATCATCAGGCATAAAACGTTGAGGCGTTCCTGAAGGCATATGCGGACGGTTTCTCCCGGATTCGGGAAAATTCCGGAGGGGAGTTAAGTCGGCTTGTTAAAAAATAGCCGGCTCTGGCATTTCCCCATAAAGGCGGCGCAGTAAATAGGCTGGGCATCAGGAAAATATAAAGCCCCCCTCCGTATTTCTATTGATGCTTGCCCTGTAAAGCCGTTTTCCCTTTCCCAGGAGGCATCTCATTTTGGAGATGAACATCCGTCCGGGATCGTTTTGCTTCCGGAAATCCCTGATGTCATCTTTCCACGGAGATTTCTTCCAATACTTGTAGAACAATCCGTAATCCTGGCGAATACTGTTGGGATGCCAGGGTTTGGGATGGCCCCAGTAGTGGATAATGCCCGGCCGCCTGGCGGCTTCCAGCAGGTCTGCCGGCTTCAGGGGATTATTTCTGAAGCTTGTCACGCCTTCCCAGCGAATGGACCAGATAGCCCCGTCGCAAATGTTCCACATGGGGTGAAGCAACAAGATACGCTGCTGATAGCATACATTCAGAATATCCTGATCCTGCCAGGAAAGGCGGTGAATATTGTTTTTTTCGCCCAGGAGAAAACCTGGGATTCAAAACGTTCTTCGCGTATTCTTCCAATATGGTAAAGAATGACGCCGGCATTGATGTAAATGGAGTCCCGGTCCAGATTCATTTCTCTCTTCCAGCGTGAAAAAGATTCCTCGGATAAATCTTCCGTGGTGAAAACGCCGGCAATGAGGCAATCTCCGAATTCGGATTCATACATGGGGCTTATGTCCCTGTTGAAAATGGTATCAATATCCACGTAAAGGGCGCGTTCTACCGTGGCGGGAAGTTCCCCTGCGAGGCCAAGACGGTAATACGTCGCCGCCGACCATTTGGAACCGACGGGGAAATCCGTATATTTATCCTTCATGTCAATGAAGTGCAAATGGAGATTGTAGTCCTGTTGCAGGGAATGGAAACGGGCCGTATTATCCCCGCTTAACCCGTCAGTCATGATGTAAATATCGGCATGAACGCCGAGCGGCAAATTCTCCATGAGGGACACAATGCTCACGCCCGTTCCCAGCGCGCCGTTATCGTCTGTAGCATATACGATATTCATGATCGTGAACGGACTGGATCTTGGTGTTTGCTCTCTGTTCCGTTATTGGTTTGCAACCGGAAAACAGGAAGCGTCCCATCCTTTCCAGGCGGTCCAGCCATTTGCAGGAGAACATGGTTCTGTCCATGAGAGCGGAAAATGATTGTTCCATGCCTGCTCTTGCGGAACACGCTTTCATATAGGAGTCCAAAACGGCCGGTTCAGGCATGGGTGCATGATTTTCCTGATTCTGCCCGTCAGGGAAATCCGTTCTTCTACGTTGAGCGATAACAGTCTTTTGGGATGCAATTCCCTGATGACCAGATAATGAACGGCAAATTGCCATTTGGGATTTTTCATGGCTTCAAGCTCATTCAGCAGAGGCGCAATGAGTGAGTGGAGGGAGACATGCTGATAATGTTCATCATGCATGGCGGAAGAAGCTCTCTGCCTGTAAATGGAGGTGACGGAGCCTCCCAGCCCGATCAGTCCTGTCCCCCGCATGCACCGTGTCCAGTACAGGCCGTCTTCCCCATAGGGCATCGTTTCTTCCCAGGGGGGAAGCCGGGACGCAAGAGACGAATTCAGGATTACATTGCTGGAATTCATGAAAAGCACTCCCCGGATCCCCAGCCTCCGGATAGATTCGGGATAAGATGGAGGGCGTGGCGGGATGGCCTCCAGTTCATCCCTCATGTAGCGGTTGGCATAGGCCAATATCTCCGGATGACGGTTGAAAAAATCGGCTGCCAGCTCCAGATGCTCGGGATACCAGTAATCGTCTCCGTCCATGAAAGCGATGTAAGCCCCCACGGCCTTCTTCATCCCTGCGTTTCGCGCCCGAGACACGCCGCCGTTAACTTGGGAAACCAGGCGGATTCTGGGGTCATGAAAAGATTGGATGATGGAAACGGTCTCATCGGAAGAACCGTCATCCACGATGATGATCTCAAAATCCTGAAATGTTTGAACCAGTACTGACTGAAGGGCGGCAGCAATATAATTCTCCAGATTATAGGCCGGGATAATAATGCTGAAGAACGGTTTCTGCATGTAAGGGGAATGATGAACTGCTTCGTGAATAGAACGGGAACCAGGATATGGAGAACATGATTCTGATGGGGTTGTAACTATCGCAACCGGTGAATGGCAAGGGGACGAATCCATTGTTCCTCCCATGATTCATCAGCGCGCGAATGAACCTGTCATAGCGAATTCCCAAATCCGATTGGGAAATTCGGGTTCAGCATGAATGGACAGAGAATTGTCCCAAGACCTCATGGAACCGGTGGGGTGTGGAGGTATTCCGGCTGGGTCTGGTTCTAAGAGTTCTATGATTCTAAAAAATAATTGCTTATGAAAAAAAAAATGTGTGTGTTGGGAGCAGTAAGGGAAAGCAGAATCTTTCGTCCTGTTTTACCGGCTTCGGGTTCCCGCCCGCAAGGGGGGAGATTCTTGATCACAAAACGTCCGCGCAACATAAGTTCCTTGGTGTAAAAATCAACCCTTGACCCCGGATTTGGAATCCGGTATGAACATGATGTCTTATATGTAAACGGGGAAGAGCAATATTCCTTTCGTTTTTTCACTTCCTTTTCTGCACTTTTTTTCATGAATTCTTCGCGACTCCCTTCCATCAGCATTATCCTGACCGGGCATAATCAGGAGCATTGCATCCGGGATGCCATCCGGAGCGTATTCGGGCAGGATTATGAAGGGCCGGTTGAAATCATCCTTTCGGATGACGGATCTTCCGACGGAACCTTCGCCGTCATGCAGGAAATGGCGGCTCAATACAGGGGCCGTACCGGGTAATCTTGAACCGGAATGAAACGCCGCTGGGGCGCGGGCCTCATATCCGGCAGGCGGTTGGTCTGGCTTCCCATGAATGGATTCTCCGTCAGGATGGGGACGATTGTTCCTTCCCCTGGAGATGCAGGTTTTTGCCTGGGCAGTGATGGAGTATCCGGATGCTGTGGCTGTAGTCAGCCAGATGATTAACGTCTATGAGGAACCGGGAGTTGCGTTTGAATTCCCGGCATTTCCCTCCGTTCCACGGGAAATGCCGGCTGTCGTGCTCCAACAAGGGGCTTTTTTCTTCTTCAGCTCATTATGGACCTGCTATGATCATCAGAAAAAGTGCATACGAGTGGGGGAAATGCTTTTCCGATAACGGCTAATTTTGAGGATGATCTAATGGCATTTCACGCATGGTTGCAGGGTAATATTTATGAATTGCCGGATACGGCTCTGTGTTATTACCGTTTTGCAGCACAAAATATCTCCGCTGTCAGTAGCGCATTCCGGTTTGCCGACATGCAGACGGCAGAGGCTTTTGAAAGGAAGGACTTAGTAATGTTGGAGCAGTTGAAAGAAAGCGTAGAAGCGGGGATGAAACTGTGCGGTGAGTTGCTGGAGAGCTTTGTTCTGGTCTTTCGTTCGCGGAAAGAATTGCTTGCTGAAATAGAGGAGAGGAGAAAAAAGATAAGCTATATTGATCAGTTGCAGAATTGGTGGAATTATTCCTTTTTCAAAGATGGTCCTTAAAAGGACCAGGAAAAAGGGGTATAGCCCGTTGTTTGCCGCAAAAGCTGTATTTATTTTGCATGGTCTTCTTTTTTTCAAGCTTAGGAAAGTGAAACGGGCCGTTTGCGGCGCCCGGCAGGATTTGGAATAAGGGTAAGGAAACGCTTGAAGAAGGAGGGGAACTTTTGCTCGGACGGGTTCTCTCCGGTCCGGCGTTGTTTTTGATGGAGAGGGGGCGGAAGATGGCTTCTCCGGCTCGAAAGAAGCTGGATTGATACGTGGCGGTTTTTCTCCGGAAAAGAAAAAGCGCCTTTCCAGAAAAGATGGAAAGGCGCGGTGACAGGTTCAGGGCGAGGCCCTGAATTAGTATACGTCCCGCTGGTAACGGCGGTGCTGTTTCATATCCGCCACATATGCCGCGGCTTCCTCCGGAGTTTTATGGCCCCAGGTCTGGATGACTTCATGAAGGGCGTTGTCCACATCCTTCGCCATGCGGGAGGCATCCCCGCAGACGTAGAAGCAGGCGCCGGCTTCCAGCCATTTCCAGAGCTCTTCGCCTTCCTGGACCATGAGGTGCTGCACATACACCTTCTTTTCCTGGTCGCGGGACCAGGCCACGGACAACTTCAGTTTGCCGGTGCCGGTCAACTGGTTCAGCTCGTCTTCATAACAGAAGTCGGTGGCCTTGTACGGATTGCCGAAGAACAGCCAGTTGCCGCCCTTGGCGCCGGAAGCGGCGCGTTCCTCCCAGAATGCCCGGAAAGGGGCGATGCCGGTGCCGGGGCCCACCATGATGATGGGGGTGTCCCCGTCTTCCGGAAGGCGGAAATTCTTGTTGGTATGTACGAATACCCTGGCCGTATGGCCCGGCTGGAGGCGGTCCGCCATATAGGTGGAGCAAACGCCGCCGCGCTTGCGGTCACGGGCCGTATAGCGCACCGCGCCCACGCACAGGTGAACCTGTTCGGGATGGGCGTTCGGGCTGGAGGCGATGGAATAAAGGCGCGGCATGATCTTTTTCAGGATGCCGACGAAAGCCTCCGCGGATTCGAAGGAAGCGGGGTATTCCGTGGCCAGATCCAGCACGTCCCGGCCCCACAGGAAATCGCTGAGGGCGTCCTTATCCCCGGCCAGAAGCGTGTCCAGCTCCTGGCTGCCGGAGGCGGCGGCCCACTTGATCAGCAGGGCTTTGTTGACATTGGTAATGTCATAGCAGTGAACCAGGGCGTCTTTCAGGCTTGCGGTTTCCCCTTCGGGCGTGGGAACCTGGGAATCCGGGCTGAGGCCGAGCTTGTCAATCAGGGCGTCCGCCAGGGAGGGGTCATTGGCGGGAATAACGGCCAGGGCGTCCCCGGCAATATAGTTCATCCCGGAACCGTCCAGGCTGTATTCAATGTGGATGGTTTCCTTGGGGCTGCCTTCCCCGGTGATATGCCTGACGGAGAGGACGGGAGCGGGAAACGGATTTTTTTGCCGTATGGTTCAGTGGTCATGATGATGGAGGGGGTGAAAAAGAATATTACCAGCGGATAACGGCGGCGGACCAGGTAAGCCCGGCGCCGAATGTGACCAGGACAACGTTGTCTCCCTTGCCGAATCTGCCGGAACGGCGCGCTTCGTCAAAGGCGATGGCGACGGCGGCCGCGGACGTGTTGCCGTACTTCTCAATGTTCACGAACACCTTATCTTCAGGAATGGAGAGGCGCTGCGCTACGGCGTTAATGATGCGGAGATTGGCCTGGTGGGGAATAATCAGCTGGATATCGTCCGCCGTGAGGCCGGCGCGTTCAATGACGCTGGCGGCGGAAGCCTTCATGCGCGTGACGGCATGGCGGAAGGTCTCATTGCCGCGCATGGCCAGGGTAGCCAGGCGTTCATGGGCGTTTTCCGCTGTGGTGGGGCAGCGGGAGCCGCCGCCCGGAATCTGGAGCAGGTCATGCAGGGAGCCGTCCGAACCGATATCCGTGGCAAGGACGGAGCCTTCCCCTCTTCCCCGTGGAGGCCTGGAGCACGGCTGCCCCGGCGCCGTCCCCGAACAGGACGCAGGTGCTGCGGTCCTCCCAGTTGACGACGGTGGAAAGTTTTTCCGCGGCGATGATGAGAGCCGTTTTCATCTGGCCGGTGCCGATGTACTGAACGGCGGTCTTCATGGCGAACAGGAAGCCGGAGCAGGCGGCGGAAATGTCAAAGGCGGCGGCATTCTTGGCGCCAAGGGCATCCTGGATGTAGCAGGAAGTGGAAGGGGTGAACGTATCCGGCGTGATGGTGGCGACGATAATCAGGTCAATATCCTCCGGCTTCAGCCCGCAGGATTCCAGAGCGCGCTGGGCGGCCTTCGTCCCCATATGGGAAGTGTACTCGTCAGGGGCGGCGATGCGGCGTTCCACAATGCCCGTGCGTTCAATAATCCATTCGTGGGAAGTGTCCACCATCTTCTCCAGATCCGCATTGGTCAGGCGGCGTTCCGGAACATAGGAACCCGTACCGATAATCTTGACGGGCAGTCTTTTAAAGGGAATATCAGAATGTGCGGCCATAGCTTTGGGCGTATGATGAACAGAAAACGTCCTGACGTTTTATGTGGAAACAGTCTAAAAGAAAGAGGGCCTGATGACCAGCATAAAACGCAGGACTCCTTTCATGTCGTAAATGAATGGCTTACAACAGCCACCCCTGGCCGTTGGCGGGCGGCGCGGCTCCCATCTTGAGATAGGCGGAGGGCATCGCCACGCGCCCCCTGGGGGGTGCGGCTGATATACCCCTGCATAATCAGGAAAGGCTCGTGCACGTCCTCCAGCGTGGAAGCGTCCTCCCCTACGGCCACCGCCAGGGAGGAAAGGCCCACCGGGCCGCCGTTGAACTTGTAAATCATCGCTTCCAGCAGGCGCTTGTCCATCTCGTCCAGGCCGTCGTCGTCAATCTCAATCATGGTCAGGGCATCGTGCGCCAACTGCTCCGTAATCACGCCGTCGCCGCGCACCTGGGCGTAATCCCGCACCCAGCGCAGCAGGGAATTGGCCACGCGGGGCGTGCCGCGGGAGCGCAGCGCGATCTGCAGGGCGCCCTCCGGGTCCACGGGCACGTTCAGCAGCCCCGCGGATCGTTCGATAATGGCGCACAGCTCCTCCCGCGTATAATAATCCAGCCGGTTCACCAGGCCGAAGCGGGAACGCAACGGCTGGTCAGCATCCCGGCGCGGGTGGTGGCCCCCACCAGGGTGAACTTGGGCAGGTTGAGCTGGATGGAGCGGGCGTTCGGCCCTTGGTCGATGATAATATCCAGCCGGAAATCCTCCATGGCCGGGTACAGATACTCCTCAATGGCCGGGTGCAGGCGGTGGATCTCGTCAATAAACAGAATATCCCCTTTTCCAGATTGGTCAGCACGCCGGCCAGGTCTCCCGCCTTTTCAATCTGGGGGCCGGAAGTCGTATGAATGCGGCAGCCGACGGCATTCGCGATAATATTGGCAAGCGTCGTCTTCCCTAGGCCCGGCGGGCCGCTCAACAGGATATGGTCCAGCACGTCGTCGCGCTGTCTGGCGGCTTCCACCATCAGCATCAGGCGGTCCTTAATCTTCTCCTGGCCGCAGAACTCGCTGAAAGCGGGCGGTCTGAGGGACAAATCGAAGGCGGAGGAGGGGGCCTCCGTGGTGCGTGTGTAAAAAGGACTCTCCCATGCGCAGGACTAGCAAACCCGTCTTTGGGGCATCCGTCAAGGGGGAAGTGCGGTCGGGAAACGCCTTTTCCGGGACATGCCGGAAGCCTTTGACCTTTTTGAGGACGGGAGGAATGCGGAGCCGCGGAAATGATGATACGCGGTGAACGGCATGTCCCGCCTTCTCTCCTTACAGCGTGGGTTCTCATTTCTGCCGCGTTTTCCCGGAACCTTGGGCTTCCGGAATCCGTCAATCTTCTCTTCCTGTCTCGTTTTTGAAACTTCCTAAACGTTTTATGATCAATTCTTGATTCCGGACGGAAGCAAGCTTATCAATAGAGGTTCTTACCTGAACCTTGCCCGATTGCCCGGAAGCCGTAAAGGTGGAGAAAGAGAAAAATTCTTGTTTGCTCCGCGGGAAAAACAGGGCAGGACGGGAGGAACTCTGCCATACTCTCATGGAGGATTTTTGTGAACCACGGAAACCTGTCCCTTTCCAAACTTCTCAAAATACGCTTTGTTTCTGCTTATGCCTGTTGAAGACTTCCTCGTGTTGTCGGGGCGCTGTCGGGGCGCTTTTCATCCTTTTCGAGCAACAACCGGAAACGTGAAAAACTCGAGGAAGACGGGGAAAATTCCTTCCGGATGAAAAAAAGATTGCCAAACCTCTCTTCTGCCGTTACTCTGCTTCTGCTTTCCTATCTAGCACAATCTCCAACGGGCAGGTGTCAGAGTGGTCGAATGAGCACGCCTGGAAAGTGTGTGTACCGCAAACCGGTACCGAGGGTTCGAATCCCTCCCTGTCCGCCATCAATTTTCCACCGCAATATATTCGTAATGGATATATTGCGGTTTTTGTTTGCAGGAGTATGGGGAAAATATTGGGAAAACGAGTAATCCTTTTATTGCTGTCTCCATCAGAAATCCTACAGGAGGTATTGACAATGAGAAACCCTAAAGCATAATCTATTTGGGTGGCATTCCAAGAACATTACTCAGAGACACAGGATAATCTACAGGGTTTCGGTGATACGCAGGAAATTATTTCTCTGAAAACGCATTATGATATTTCAGGATATTCCTGTCCGCCATCAATATTCTACTGTAATATATTCATCATGAGTATATCGAGACTTGTGTTTGCTTGAACATAGGAAGAAATGGGGAAAAATAGCATAACTATATGCTTGCTTTATAAAATTGATAATTGATAATGAGCTATGGGATTCCTTCAAAATGAATATTTTCATGATCCGATAAGACACTTAAAAGCCCTAACTCAAATTCTGTCTCAAGATAAAAACCCAATTGGTTTTTTCATATCGGCTGGCTGTCCTTTATCGATAAAATGTGGAGAAATTGAAAATAAGATTCCACTTATTCCCGATATGAAGGGATTGCAAGAATATGTTCAGCAAAATTTAACATCAAATGACGACTCTAATCCAAGTGTTTATGATAGATTTATTGAGGTTTTAAAAAATAAATCCAATTAATGAAGGAGATTCTCCAAATTTGGAGAAAATACTTAGTTTTATTAGATCTCTCATAAGTGTATCGAAAGGGAACCTAATAAATAATTTTAAGGAAGAAGAATTAATAACACTTGAAAAGGAAATATGTAAGCATATCGTAGAAAAAATAAAAAGTAAATTACCGACAAAAAATACTCCGTATCATAAGTTAGCGAATTGGATTAGTTCTATTGATAGAGAACAACCCATAGAAATATTTACAACAAATTATGATTTATTGATGGAGCAAGCCTTAGAAGACACAAATATACCTTATTTTGATGGTTTTGTAGGATCAAGGGAAGCTTTTTTTGATTTGAGGTCTTTGGAAGATAATCTTATTCCTAGGCATTGGACAAGGCTGTGGAAAATGCATGGATCAATAAATTGGTTTAAAAAGAAAATGGAAAGATTTTTAGATCTGATAAATATGACAACTCTGAATCCTCTTACCTCATCTATCCCTCTCATTTAAAATATGATCAAAGTAGAAAGATGCCTTTTTAGCTCTATCTGATCAATTGAATTGCTTCTTAAAAAAACATCTTCTGCATTAATCGTTTGCGGATATTCATTCAATGATGAACATATAAATGATACAATTACCAACGCACTCATTTCAAACCCATCTGCTCTAGTAATTACTCTCCTATACGGGAATATAGAATATTATCCTAAAAGCATTGAAATAGCAAATAGGAGACATAATTTAATTATATGGGCTGAAAATGAAGCCATAATAGGAACACACAGGGGTAAATGGAGAAAAGCGAATGATATAAATTATGAATTTGAAGAATTTATTGAAGAGGAAAATGAAAAAATATATTTCAAAATGGGTGATTTTATTACATTTTCCAATTATTTAAGATCCTTAATAGGCAGATCTTCAGAAGAAATATAAAATGACTAAAGTTGCTACTTATATAGGTGAAGTTCAAAATGTTGAAGGAGCGACAGTTAGCGCAATTCTGTCAATGGACTGTGCCTCGGGATTAACATATGTTAATGGAGAAGTATATAAAATAGGACAAGTTGGAAGTTTTTGTAAGAATTCCTATAGGTTATAATGACTTATTTGGAATAGTATCAAAAGTGGGAGCTAATGCAGCTCCGGATAATCAAATAGAAAGCCAACCTCATGGAAACCGTTGGATGACTATTCAATTAATTGGTGAAAGCTATCATAAAACTGGTTTTGATCGCGGCATTTCTCAATATCCAACGATAGGCGATGAGGTTCACTTAGTCTCTGAGAAAGACTTAAAATGCATCTATGGCAGATTGGAAAAACCCCATTTCGTAAAAAAAGTAGGTCATATTGCTGGAGCTGAATCTATCCCTGCACTACTCGACATAAATAAGTTAATTATCAGGCATTCTGCTGTGGTTGGAACGACGGGAGCAGGAAAATCCACAACTGTAGCAGGACTCCTTAATGCTCTATCTAATGATATTAGATATCCATCTGCTAGAATAATTGTACTTGATATTCATGGAGAATACGCAAATGCCTTAGGGGATAGGGCAAATATATTCAAAATAAATTCAAATTGCATAAAGACAAATGAAAAAGAATTAAATTTACCGTTTTGGGCATTAAATGCAGACGAATTAATAGAAATTTGTTTTGGAGTAGTAGATGAAAAATCAAAAACATTGATTCTAGAAAGTATATTGAGAGAGAAAAAAATGTTTTCAAGCTATATCGAAAGAGTGTAATTTCAGAAGAATTAATTAATGCAGATACACCCATTCCTTTTAGTATAAAAAAATATGGTATAACTTATATCAGGAAACATTGGGTACCTATTATAGTAGAAATCAAGGGGCTCCGATAGATAATTTGGCATATGAACTGGATGATAATGGCAAGGAAATGAAAGGAGACCCTCAAATAGGTATTCCTCCCACATTTAAGAGAATTAAAAATAATGCAAATGATCCAGAAAAAATCTATTACATGCCTAATGGCGCTAACTTAAGTAGTCAATTAATTTCTCTCGGAGCAAAATTTAGAATTCCTCAATATAATTTTTTATTTTCTCCTGGAGATTGGGAACCTAGTCTTGATGGAAATACAAAATTAGATTTAGATGAGTTATTTAAAGGTTGGATTGGTAATGAAAGACCAGTGACAATATTCGATTTATCAGGAATTCCTACTACTATCCTTAATACAATAATTGGAGTATTATTGCGAATTTTATATGATGCCTTGTTTTGGACTCGAGATTTATCGCAAGGAGGCAGGCATAGACCCCTTCTTATAATTATGGAAGAGGCACATAATTACCTAAGTAGTAATACAAAGAATTCTGCATCCCATATCGTTCAAAGAATAGTTAAAGAAGGTCGAAAATATGGAATAGGAGTAATGATAGTAAGTCAACGACCTTCCGAAATCAGTGAAACAGTATTATCTCAATGTGGCACTTTTATTTCTCTCAGACTATCAAATAGAGCAGACAGAGGACATATCTGCTCCGCTGTAAGTGATAATTTGGAGAGTCTTACAAGCATGCTCCCTATTCTGAAAACTGGTGAGGCAATTATTTTAGGAGAAAGTGTAAAACTTCCTATGAGGGTATTTATAGAGCCTCCTCCTAGAAATCATTGGCCAGATAGTCAAGATCCTGTTATATATGATGAAGTAGAAAGCGCAGATGGTTTGTCAAAACCTCAGGGATGGGGAGCTTCTAAGGAACAAGCATCTGACTTCAAAGATTTTTTAGCAGTATGGAGATCGCAAAACCCACACCTAAGAACTCAACACGATAATAAAAATGGATAGACAATCAGTTACATCATCGAATATTTCTTCTATAGGCTATGATGCCTCTAGTCAAACGCTAGAAGTTGAATTTAAACATGGAGGCATATATCAATACTATGATGTTCCTCAACATGAATACGAAGGATTAATGAATGCCCCTTCTCATGGTAAGTATTTTGTTTCTCAGATAAAAGGAAGGTATAGATATTCAAGAATATAATGGCATCGGTAGAAATTAATCAACAACTAAAAAGGGTAGAGATTGAAGATTTTGAAATACAAAATGAAATAGTTTTCAAATATTTTGATACGCTTCCATATACAGAAAGAAGCGAAAAAATTTTTGAAAGCACTGTATATAGGTGTATTAGCGCTAATGGAAGATCGTTTATCCGCCTTCCTTTCAAAAACATCTAATGAATTGGGCACAGAATTAGAGAGCCTTAAGATGATTTTTGAAATGAAAAAAAAATTTTCTATAAATCTAGTATAAAGGGTGTCTTAGCAGAGGAAGAAATAGCTGATTTTTTGAGTAATTATTTTCAAGAGAAACAGTTGGATGATAGGGTTCTCTTCACTGGAAATACAATAGGAAATATTTCTAAAAAAAATAAAACAGGGATTTTGTTTGTGAAATCAATGGCAATGATAACTTGAAAATTATTATTGAGTGTAATTTGACAAAAGCACTCGCTTAGGAGATATTACTTCCAAAGATATTTTTACTCGAAAAACAGATGCCGCATGGAGTCAACTAATTGAATCAGAAGCAAATAGAGATGGTAAGGTGAGTATTATCGTCTTTGATCGATCGTTAGTAGATAATTCAATACTTAAATTTTCAGAAAACGTTGGTTACATCTCAAATATTGGATTTACTGTTATTGTAGATTCTCAAAAGGGGATTATTCAAATTTAGCCATTGCATATATGCTGGCTCGTGATATTGTATTAAATGCAAGACAAATCGACTTGGATAAAAATTTTGCTAGCGATTCTTGTAAGCAGAATTATCAAAGATATCAATGAAATTCTATCTATAAAATCACTTGTATATAAAAAATATAGAAAACAATAAAACCATTTTGAAACAATTAGAAAAATCTATATTATTGATGGAATTTAATCAGGAATATATGAAAAATTTCTACAACAAGGCACTTTAAATAAAAAAAAAGATTTACTTGATTTTTATATGGGAGAAAATGTTAAAAATAGATTTCAATTGCTAGAGAAAGAAATAACTGATATCACTGATTAGAAGCTACCTCTTCAATTGATCTCTCCCACTCTTCCTCTTTCCTTCTACAATCCATCTCCTTCTGTTCCTTTCTCCATTCATAATCGTGCAATCCTCCATGCATTCTCCAAACTCATGAGGATCATTTGGACTAGAATCGGGGCTCCAAAATTTGCTCCAATTAGGATTCTCTGCTTCTGAATCACTGTCCATAGCTGACTGTTCTTCTTCTCGACCCATCTAGGACTCTCTCAGCAATCTCTAAGTTTTTCCTCTATATTCTGAGAAATTCCCTCAGGAATTATTTTAGGATTAATTATTTGGAATGATTTTAATTAAAAACACCTTCGTACAAAGTTAATTGACTTTGGAAATCTTGGAATTTTGTCTACATCATTATGAATTTGGGAATTCTATCATTTATTATATTCACACATTGAGTGAGATTTTTCTTATAATTTATTAATTTTCTTATGATTGTGAATTTGAAAAAATTTCCCTGGGAGTAATACTAGGTATACATTTGAAAACTCTCTTTTATCTTTAGTATACATCGTATGAGGTCATATTTTCATAACTTGCTCATTACGATATATTTGTAAATTTTAAACATGTTTTATATTCCTTCATTACACCATTGTACAGGATCATTTGAAGAATACATGTCTTGGAAAATGCAGATGGCAGTATATGGAGGATCATCTATACGCAGGTTATTTTATTCTGAATATCCCCAGAATTGATTATTCGAATTTGTAACCACTTCCCCTTACCAATTACATTCCTTCCTGAATAATTTCCGTAGGAATCAATTTAGAATTAATTATCCTGTATTCCTTTGATTCCAAGTGATGAGGATAGTTTAAGTGAATACAGGGAAATGGTTAATTAAAAACGGCTTCGTACAAAATCTTCATTGAGGGATGGTGCTGTGTTTCCGCTCAATTGTACGTTGTTTTCCTTGTCCGTGGAGGGTAATTTATTCTGAATGTCTCTAGGATCATTTGTAAGGATTCCAGAGGAATGATGGGTATTAACCTACGTAAATCTGAAAAATTACCGTAAAAAATAATTTTGCCTTACAAAGGGCTAAATGGACTTTCCTCTTTTCCCAATTGATACATTTCCTAATGAAGAAAAAAATTTTTCATTTTTTGAGAAAAACATTTCCGAAGCATTTGGGAAAGTACCCCTTCAGGTGGAAGTCTCTCTGTATATGTTGATGAAGAATGGGGATAGGCAGTTATTGGGGGAGTGTATTTGATTAGATGGGGTGCCTTGCCATTTGCTGTACCCTGTATGGAAGGGGATTCCGTATTGGTGTAAAATGAAAAAGGATGGAACCATTGCTGATCCCATCCTTGGGTAACTGTTATTTGTCTAATTAGAAGCTGTACCTTGCCGAAAGTGAGGCGGATTGATTCACCTGGCTGCTTCTGGCTTCCAGAGTGTAGAATGCTCCCAGGCTCCAGTTTTGGTTGATGATCCAGTTGGCGCCTGCGTTCAACATGAAAGCGCTTCTGCCCGGATTGCTTCCTTCCGATTTAACTTCAACTCCATAAATGGAGGATTTTACGGAAGGATTCGTCCGGGAGACATCTCCCACATAGGAGACAGTCAGCTCGGGAATAAGATATTGGTTTCCTCCCAAGGCTACTTGTGTTTTGGCGGTAACACCTGCGGGTACGCTCCACACTTGCATGTTGCCGTCCCTGTACTGGCGGTTGCCGCCGGTATACGTTTCCGTGAAGCTTTCCTGCGCTCCATGAACATAATCGATTCCAACAAACGGAGTCAGCGTTGTCTTCTCGGTGACCTTGATATTCCAATCGGCTTTGAGTCCGAAAGTAAATACGTCGTCGTTCCATTTGGACTGGCCTAGAAGATTATTGGAGCCTCCTACGAGCGTGTAACCTCTGTTTTCAACGGAACCGTAAGCGAAATAACCGCTCCATTCCAGATTCTGCCTGTCACACAGGGGGCAAGGTAATTGGCATACAGGCCGCCCATGATGCTGTTCTGCTTGGATCCTGCCTGGTATTCATCCGTCTTGAAAACGCCGAACGTCTGCCCCAAAGTGATGCCTGCACGGAATTTTTCCGTCCACGCGTGATCAATACCGATAGCATAACCTCCTCCGTTGTATTGGAATCCTCCTGCGTGCGAGGTTGAGTTCATATTGATAAAATCACCAAGACCGCTTACCCATGCATTGGTATCTCCTGGTTGAACAGTTTTGAGCTGGGATGCAGCTGTTTGTCCGAAGCTCTTGACGACGTTCGTACTGGACCAAAGCATGTTGGCGATATTGGAACCGTCTTTTCCGCTCAACAGGGCGGCAACGGATTCGTCAACTTGTCCAGTGAAACTTAATGTCCCGGTAGTAGAATCCCAGAAAAGATGGCCTTCCTTAAGGAGATGGTGTTCATCATTCAGGGAAAGGGCAAAATTACCGCTGACCGACCCCGTCCCATTGGCTTTGATGAGGTTAAGAGTAAACGCTTCCGTCCCTGCGGCCAGGATTCCAAGGCCTACTTCCACTTCGGTATTCACCGTTCCATTAACCACAAGGGAATTGGTCACGGAAAGATTGGAATAGGTTCCGGAACCGTGATTGGACGACGTAGCGGCTGTGATTCCGTCCAGATAGAAACCGAGCCTCGAACCGTTATTCAAAGTCAGATTGTTATGCTTTTGGAATCCCGGGCTGTTACCGACATAGAGTAGTGCATTTGATTGAGGATGGTTGAACCAAAGGTGCCGCTGCCATTGACAGAGCCGTTTTCCGATACCGTTACGATCCCTTTACCACCCCGTTATTGCTCAAGATGGATGATCCATTAACGAGTACGTCTCCATTGATGGTATTCCTGTTGTCCAGGGATGCACCGGAATTAATGGCAACGTCATTGTTGATTGTTCCCCTGTTGTTGACGGAAGCAGTAACTGCATCCTCGGAACCATTGGGAGTTCCAACAGTAAGCACGGAATCAGTTGTTCCAAGAACAGTGTTTTGACCGATTTCCAGAAGACCGCTCTGAACATTGATCCGATTGGATTCGTATTCGTCCCCGTCAAAACAATGGCGGCATCGGTAATACTTCCTCCTGCCTGACCAACTTGAATGTCTGCGCCTGCATTTCTATCGGTTCCCACCATGTTGAAACCGAGTGTATCCGATCCCGACATCGTAAATGTTTGTGAACTACTGGTGACCAATGTTCCTCCGTTCCTTGGACATAGGAATTGCTGAGTCCGCTTGTAACTTCCGTCGCATCAACATTGCCGCCGTTCGCCAAGGAAACGACAACATCCTTGGAAAGGGTATCGGGGGCCTTGCCGTCGGTAATAATGGTTCCCGGTTGTTCAGGTTCCCCGGGATCGTACCCATTGTCAACCAGCGTCAGGGCATAACGTCCATCTGTTTGAGCAATGGAAACGAACTTCTTGTCAGCAATGTCCCGGGAAACTGTGGTGGTTCCACCATAACTTTCAGTAATCTTCAAAAGACTAGTTTCACCAGTAATATCTTTACAGTAAAATACAATCGTCCCCGTCTCCGGACTAAGGAGACTGTCTTCTGGACCAATACAGTGGAAATCAATTGTTGTATTCCCTGTAATAGATAAAGTTCCAGTTACAGTTATATTAGAATATTTATTACGACCATAGTCCAATAGAGCAACCTCTCCTCCGTCCGAAAGAATGAGATTCCCTTGTAGAATTCACTCCCTTCAAATGAAGTGTAATTCCAGATCTTAAGTCCATGAGTAGTTGATACAGTATATTGATCTTTGATAATAGTTCCTCGACAAAATTCCCAAATTAACAAAGTCGTTATCTTTAATCGTCGCGTTTCTCAAATCAATGATAGATAATGGGCCATCAACAGTAGAATCAACAAAGAATGAGCAGGAGGACTCCTTGCTGCTTGTTTCGAGGGAACCATTGAATTTCACTTGCGCTCCTAATTGTGCATCTAACGATACATTTTTTAAAACGATGCCAGAACTGATGGTGTATTGGGCATTGCCAGTAGGAGGATTAGCTGAATCAGGCCAATCGGAAGATCCTCCACATATAATAAAGTTGTCATTTTGAAATCCATAGTGCCTTGTCCTGTCAACGTATAGGAACCGTTATCCGTTGATCCCCAGCATGGGTCGTGAAATTTATCAAGATTAACAGACCAATTGCCATCAAGGCTCAGATTGACGTTATCAAATTCGGGAGTTTTTCCGACATATTGATCCCAGTCATGGGTATTCAGATTGATTGTTTCCGTGGCAATGACCGGTTGCGAAATGCAGGCAAGCACGGCCGCTAGAAGTATTGTAGGCAGATGTGGCTTCATAATCGATTTTGGTGAGTGGTTGCAGATCACATGGGAAGAATCAGTTGTTCTTCTGATTCTCCAATAAAGCTATTTTTCCCAATATATCGTTTAATTCCTTTTCCTCGGCAGGGGACAGCTCAGAATATTTGATTCTAAGGTTTTCAGCCTTTACGCTTAATTCTCTTAGAAGTTTTTCTCTTTCATCTTCCTGTGTTAGATTATTGTTGTTTTCCATGGTTGTATCGGTTTCGTTGTTCTGCCTTTTGTCGGAAATCTCCATAAGGCCATATATGGAATTCTCAGGTGGAGAGAGTAATATGTCTCCTAAAGAGATTTTTGTAAACACTTAATATCTCAAAAAGATAATTTACTTGAGATTGTTCTTGTGGCATATTCCTCTCATGAAGACGCATGGAACAGGCGTTCGGTCTGCGAAGGAGTTTGAAAAATGGATGATGGACAATGGATTGAGTTATTCAAGTATTGCGTTTGCCTGTGGAGTCTCGGAGCGTACGGTACGTCAATGGATATCTCAAAAGGTATTCCCTGAGAGATTTTCCCATTGCCTCAAGAGCATGGTTGAGTCCTCCAGAAAGACAGTTTCCTTCATTGAAGGAAACAGGGAAGACGGCCTCAAGTTCGAACTATCTCTGGAGGATCATGCAAAATTGTCCCGCAAAGCCCTGGAATCCGGTTGTTCCCTTTGAGGAACTCGTTGCCCGTCATCTCCATTCCATCCTCTAATAGATACTTCATGTCTCCAACAGAGATGCTTGTTGCCTTGTCTTTTCCGGGAATTGTGATAAAATCCCTTCCATGAAACAAGAGGGGGATCAATCCATATTCAAGATGGGAGTTAAACGATGGCTCAAAGAGCAAAATCTTGATTACAAATGGATGGCTGACCAATGCGGCGTTTCTGAAATTACTGTTCGCAATTGGATGTCCCAGAAGATAATTCCCCATTGAAGCAACAGCTGATTGAACGGGTGATGGTTCAGATGCCAGCCGCGCAACCAACATCATCTCCCAATTCCATTCCCGATATTCAGGTAGACGTTTCCTTGTCTCTGTCGGTTAAACTTTCCCCTGAACTTTACAAGCAGCTTGAAGCCAAGGCGTCCCAGCAGGGGATATCCCTGGGAGACATGGTGGCTCGGTCCATCTCCTCTCTTATCAACGAACAACCGGAGTCCCCCCATTCCTCGAAAACGCGTAAAGTCGTTCTTCCTCTCCAGTCTTGAATATTTTCATCAAGCGGTATTAGATTGTGGGGAAAAACAATTGACTGTCATGGAGCTTTGTTGTGTATAAAGCCCATGTTTCGCGACATGGTGGATTCATGATCGGAGCTGCATACCAACAAGGAATATTTGTCCAGGTAATATCCTCTGAAGGGCAAATTCTCTTCACTCAAAAAAGGAAAACTGCTGAGATGCTCTTCTGAAGTCGTTTCCTTTCTCAAGGGAAACGACCTTTTTATTTGTGACCATCAGGGAAGCACGCTATCCCCCATCGCTATACGGATGACGAGCCAGCTAAAGCGGGTTCATCAAAAAGCATTGTATTTTACTTCCTGTTGAGATGTCTGATCAAAATAGGAGCTGTCTACCGATTGTATCAATTCCTGGGTAGGCTATCAAATGGGGAATACATTTAATTTAGGGGTACCTGACATTTGTCGTACCCAGTATGGCTGGGAATAGGGGGATGGATATAGAAATGAAAAAAGGGTGGAATCATTGCTGATTCCACCCTTTGGTGAGGGAGTTTAACTTCTTAATAATCTTCCATCATCAAAAATACTTTCAAAAGAATTGAACTTGAGCCCCTGTTTTCTTATCCGTTTGCAGCATATTTGATGATTAAAAGGAATCGTCGGGATTGCCGAATCTCGTTACTCGCTTAATTCGGTGATGTCGGTTTCAGGTTTCGGGCAGCCTTTGCCGGCAATCCATTTTTTCGTTTCCGCCGCCATTTCGGGGTGACGTTAAAGTCGTATTGGGCATAGTCGCCGATGTGGGAAATTTTCCGGGCTTGAAGAATCCCCATTTCTCAAAGAAGTCCGTCAGGTCGGTTTTTGTGACATCACAGCATGCCTTGACGAATTGAACTGGTATTTGACGGTGTCGTTCCTCCGTAGTTTCCGCGTTGTTGCGCAGGTACTCCATGACGTCAGGATAGAAGTCGGGGTGTCCGTTTTTGGTAAAGTAAAGATGGAGCTGCCACAGGGGAACCAGCTTGTTGAAGACGTCCTTGGATTGCAGGTAGGCGATTTCCCCTTCGATGATTTCCTTACGGGCCTTGTCGTAGCTGCCCTGGCGCTTCAGGCGGCTTTCATTGCCTGTTTTGGCTGCGGCCTGCAGGGAAAAGATGTTGTTGCTGACTTCCGTCATGCCGCCCCAGGTCATCGGGCGCATTTGCATGACGTGTCCTACTTCGTGGGAGAATCCCCAGCAGGCATCGCCCTTGAGAACGTTTTCAGGGTCGGTGACCATACGCATTGTCCCGTCGTTTCCAAGGTAGGCGACTCCGTCTCCGTCGCGGAACATGTAGTAGTTGAAGTTCACGCGGGCCAGGACGCGGTTTTCCGGGATTTTGCCGTATTTATCCAGGCCCATCAGCTGGTATTGGATGCCGATGAGCTTGTCGTAAGCGTTGATGAGTTCGGTTCCGCGGTCTTTGGTGAATTTTTTCAGGAATTCTACGGGGGGTAGGCAACCTGGATGTATTTTCCCCGGGCATCCATGATCGGAGAGACGGCCTGGTCAAGCAGGCGAACCCAGTCCTTGTTGGTGTCGCCCGGGTGGTGTCAAAGTAGCCGTTGGCTTTGCCGGTCACGAAGTGGACGGGGATTTTCGGCGCCTTGCCGGCGTCTTCGGTGAAGTAGCTGATATAGGCGTTGGCGGGCGTTTCCACGTCAATGATGTTGATTCCTTCCTTGAGCGGAATCTGCTTTTTGTGCAATCCCCAGCCATTGGGGTCTTTTGTGGGCTGCACTCCTTCGGCCGGCTTGCGCATCAGGTTCTGCAGCAGGAGGCTGATTTCCTGCCCCTCCGTCTTGCCGACCAGGACAACATGCCGCCCCTTTTCCAGATAGACGCCCGTCATGTTGTCGTATTTGCTGAATCCGTCGCCGATTCTGAGATTTTTCCCCGTCTGGCGCGGTGAGGGGAGGGCCCGGTATTCGGCATACAGGTAGTCCGGCTTGTAATGGCCCGCCAGGATTTTGGCCGCGAGTTCCTTCATCGCGTCAGACTGGAAGGCGGAAGTGTCTTTGACATCCGGCTTCAGGGAGGTGCAGGAGGAGTCTTTGAACAGTTTGAGGTCGTTGCCGATGTGTTCCGGCGTGTTGGCGGCAAATGCCGCTGCGAGCGACAGCAGGGGCAGGGATAGTAATGGAAGGATTCGGTTCATGACAGTACGGGAAGCAGGTGGTTCCGTGATGTTACAAGATACAGGTTCCGTTTTCTTCTTCTTTCACCATTTTTCTCTTGATGAATAAATAGGCAGGCAGTCCGTCAGGAGAAAGGCCGGGCGGTTGATTTGTGGAATGGTTTGGCGTTGCGGCAGGTTTTTTTCGGCCGGTTTCACGTTTCGGATATTTCCCCTGTTCCGGCGGGCGCTTTGCCGGGGCGCCGTATCCGGATGGGCGCGTTCCTGGTTCCCCTCTTGAGTTTTGAACCGAAGCCTTCCGGGCTTCCCGGCGGCAGTATTGCGTTCCTGCCGCGTGTTTCTCTTTATGTTCCTTTTTTTCTCTGGTCTTGACGCACATGCATGACATGGTTGTTGTGCGGAAGGGAAAATGGAATAAGGTGGAAGGATGATGAACTCCGTATTCAAGTGTTTGATGAGTGCCGTATGCGCCGTGGCATTGCCGGCGTTCGGGCAGGAAGAGAAAACCGGTTTCCCTACGGACAGGGCTGTGACCGTATTCAGCGCCGGGGAGGGCAATCCCTATGCGTCCATCCGTATTCCCGCCCTGCTCAGTATCGGCAAGGGCCAGCTCCTGGCATTCGCCGAAGGACGGTACAAGAATACCGACCAGGGGGAGAACGATATTATCATGAGCGTCAGCAAGAATGGCGGAAGACCTGGTCCCGTCCCCGGGCGATTGCCAAGGCCCATGGCGCCACGTTCAATAATCCGTGCCCTGTTTATGACGCCAGAACCAAAACCGTGACTGTCGTGTTCCAGCGTTACCCTGCCGGCGTCAAGGAGCGGCAGCCCAATATCCCGGACGGATGGGATGATGAAAAGTGCATCCGCAATTTCATGATTCAGAGCAGGAACGGAGGTTCTTCCTGGACGAAGCCGCAGGAGATTACGAAGACGACCAAGCGTCCTTCCGGAGTGGATATTATGGCGTCCGGCCCGAATGCGGGAACAGTTGAAGAGCGGCGCCCACAAGGGCCGCCTGGTGATTCCGATGAATGAAGGGCCGTTCGGCAAATGGGTGATTTCCTGCATTTACAGCGATGACGGCGGCAGGAGCTGGAAGCTGGGCCAGCCGACTGCCAATATGAAAGGCATGGTGAACGAGACGTCCATTGCGGAAACGGATAACGGCGGCGTGGTGATGGTTGCGCGCCATTGGGGCGCAGGCAATTGCCGCCGTATTGCGTGGTCCCAGGATGGCGGGGAGACCTGGGGACAGGTGGAAGACGCTCCGGAGCTGTTTTGCGACAGTACCCAAAAATTCCCTGATGACGTATTCCCTGAGCGACCAGCCTGCCTACGGCGGCAAAAGCCGCATTCTGTTTTCCGGGCCCAGCGCGGGCCGGCGCATTAAGGGACAGGTGGCCATGAGCTATGACAACGGCAAGACCTGGCCGGTGAAGAAATTGCTGGGCGAGGGCGGTTTTGCCTATTCCAGCCTTGCCATGGTGGAACCCGGCATCGTTGGGGTGCTTTATGAGGAGAACCAGGAGCATATTAAAAAGCTGAAGTTTGTTCCCATTACCATTGAATGGCTGACGGACGGAGAAGACACAGGGCTGGCTCCCGGCAGGAAACTTAAATAGAAAGGGACTTTGGGAAACAGCTTTTCCCGCTCCTTTTTTGTTTGTGATAAGCGCCGTTGTCGTAACGGTTCCGGTTTTGATGCTGGTCCGTGATTATCCCTGAATACGGGGATGCCGGGCCGGCATGCCGGGGTAAAGGCAGATGGCGGGGAGCATGTAAACAGAAGCGTCAAACAATATTATTTTGTCATTAGAAGAGCTTTCTTCATGAAGTAGCGGTTTTCCGTTTGTCAGATTGCCTGTAACAGGCGCCACGATGGAATTTGTACAGGACAGAGGCGGGATTCCGACCCGGATGCCCGTGTTGTTCTGTATGACAGGGTGTGGAAGATTTACCTTCTTGATTCCAGAACGCTTGCGGGTATTCTGCAAGGCATCCGTTGCCCTTGGAGCTTTTCCCATTTGGGAAGGCCGGTGAGCGGAAGGTGATTCCCCGTTTCAATATATGTCCTGGATTTATCTGGTGTTGGCCGGTCTCTGCGAGATCGGATGGCCTCTGGGTTTCAAACTTTCTCAAACGCCCGGCACAGGGCCCGGCAAATTCGCCGCCTGCATCGCCTGCTCCGTTTTCAGCATGGTTCTGAGCGGTTTTTCCTTTTGTGGCTTGCCCAGCGGAACATCCCCATCGGCACCGCTTATGCGGTGTGGACCGGCATTGGCGCGTTGGGCACGTTCCTGGTCGGTATTCTGTGGTTCGGGATTCTTCCAATATCTGGCGCATGCTGGCGGCATCCTTCCTGCTGATAGGCATTATCGGGCTGAAGCTGGCCCCGGGCATTGATGTGGTCTTTGGCTCCCTTACCGGGGTCCGGGAAAAGCCGTTCCCCTCGGCTTTCCGGATAGGAGGTCTCAGTAGTGTGAGATGGCTTTTTTCCCACACGGTTCCGCAGGCGTCGGAAGGCATGCGCCAGTCCCCGCGCGGGGAAAGAGAAATGGTGCCCACCTTGGGGCCGTCCGGCATGCAGCTGCGCTTGAATTGCTGGCGGAAGAAACGGCGGATGAAGATGCCGAGGCAGCGGCGGATGAAGTCCGGCTGAAATTCGCCGCGGAAGGCATGTTCCGCCAGGTACAGGATTTTATCCGGTTCCGCACCGTATTTGATGAAGTGGAAGAGGAAAAAGTCGTGCAGGTCATAAGGTCCAAGCACGTCTTCCGTTTTTGTTCAATGGTGCCGTCGTTCGACGGCGGCAGGAGCTCCGGGCTGACGGGAGTGTTGTTGTTGATGTCCGCGAGGGTGGCCGCCAGTTCCGGGGATGATCCTTCCGCGATATGTTCAATGAGGCAGCGTATCAGCGTTTTCGGAATGGAGCCGTTGACCGCGTACATGGACATGTGGTCCCCATTATAGGTGCTCCATCCCAGGGCAATTTCCGACAAGTCCCCTGTTCCCACGACCAGCCCCCAGTTTTATTGGCCAAATCCATCAGAATTTGCGTGCGTTCGCGGCCTGGACGTTTTCATAAGTGGTGGTTCGTTCGGCAGGATCGTGCCCGATGTCGGCAAAGTGCCGGAGACAGCATTCCGAGATGGGGATTTCCCGGAGTTCCACGCCCAGAAGGCGGCACATGGTCACGGCATTGTCATGCGTTCTGTCCGTGGTGCCGAAGCCGGGCATCGTTACGGCCAGAATGTCCGAGGCCGGCCGCTTCAGCGCCCGGCAGGCGCGGGAGCAGATGAGCAGAGCCAGCGTGGAGTCCAGCCCGCCGGAGATGCCGATGACGAGCCGTTGCGCGCAGGTATGTTCCATTCTTTTGGCCAGACCTGCCGTCTGGATGGAGATGATTTCCTCACACCGTTCCCGGCGGCGGGACGGAGAAGGCAGAAAGGGCCGTGCCGGGTTGAAAGCGTATTCCAGGCCCGGCGCTCCGGGAACCTGTTCCGGCAGGGCCAGATGCAGGGCATTCCCGGCAGGGAAAAGGGATTTGCTGTCATTGAAGGAGCTTTCAGAGGCGCGCCGCCTCCAGCCGTTCAAAATCCACGTCCGCAAAGATGAGGGTGCTTTCCCTGCAGAACCGTTCCCCCTCCGCTGCTGGCCTGCCGTTGTCCGCAATGAGGGAATGGCCGCCGAATACGGTGTCCGTGGTGGATTCATGCACACCTGCGGAGGAAAGGACATAGGCACAGAGGCATCTGCCGCTCTGCTGTCTGACCAGTTCCCTCCTGTATGCGGCCTTACCGGTGAGTTCCGTTCCTGCGGAAGGGTTGAGAATGGCTCTGGCTCCCAGAAGAGCCAGTTGGGAACTGGGGGAATGACGCTCCACAGGTCTTCGCATATTTCCACGCCAAAACTGAAGGGGGAAGATTCTTCATGAAAAACGATTTCCGTCCCGAACGGGATATGCATCCCATTGACTGTGACTTCCTTCACCCCTGTACCCAATTCCCTGCCGGAGGTGAATTGACGTTTTTCATAGAATTCCCGGTAGTTGGGGAGCACGGTTTTGGGCACCAGAGCCAGAATGCGGCCGGACTGCACTACCGCCGCCGTATTATACAGAGCGTCTTCATGAAGGAAGGGCAGGCCCACCACGGCAATCGTGCCGGAGCCTTCCGTGGCTTCCGTAAAGCGGAGCAGGCCGTTCAGGGCTGCTTTCCTCAGGTTCGGCTGGAAGAAAAGGTCTCCGCAGGAATAGCCCGTAATGCACAGTTCCGGGAAAACGACGGCTGCCGCCTGCTGTTCTGCGGCTTTCCGGAATTCCTCCGTAAGTTGGTCGACATTGTAGTCCACTTCAGCCACGCGAAGCTGGGGACGGAGGAGGCGAGTCTGTAATATCCGAACATGGGCGGAGCAGTCTGAAAAATGGAACCCGCAGATGTTCCTTTCTCCGGTAGTCAGGACGCAATCCGGGAAAGGCGGGCCTGAGCCGGATACTAAGAGTTCATGAAAGACTTGTAAAGCCATCTGTAGGGACTGCTCCGCCCATGTTGCCGGGGAAGGGGCAAGGAACGCAATTTTTCCCGCATGCCTTTCTGCATGACGGTCACCGGGCAAATCAGTTTTTTCCCGGGATCCCGCAGCATGGCGGCTTTTTCTTGAGCCGGGTACGGCATTGAGGCTGGAACAGCGGGAGAAAAGGAGTAAACCATACCCTGAAAACTAATGAATAATACTGACCGATTTACTGGAAAAGCCCGGGCTTATGCCCAGGGCAGGCCCGATTATCCCGCCTCCGTTGTTGGGCTTCTGACGCAGGAGAGCCGCCGGGAGAATCCCCGTCTGGCGGATATAGGCTCCGGAACGGGCATTCTTTCCCGCGCCATGCTGGAGCGCGGCTGGACCGTGTATGGCGTGGAGCCCAATGATGACATGCGGAGGAGGCGGAGAGGCGGCTGTCCTCTTTTCCCCGTTTTCATTCCGTAGCGGGAACGGCGGAGCGGACCGGGCTTCCCGGATCTTCAGTAGATCTGGTGACGGCGGCGCAGTCATTCCACTGGTTTGACGCCGCCGCGTTCAAGAGGGAATGCCGCCGTCTTCTGTCCAGAGGAGGCAAGGTAGCCCCTGATTTGGAACTCCAGGGTGGAAGACAGTCCCATTGTCCGGGAGGAAGGAAATATCCACCGTCTTTACTGTCCGTGTTTTTATGGATTCAGCGGAGGGCTGGAGAAGTTGACGGACAGCATTGGAGCGTTTTTCAACCACCGTTTCCAGGTCTTCCGCTTTCCAAATGATTTGTCCTACACGCGGGAGCAATATCTCCGCCGCATGATGTCCACCTCCTATGCCTTGACGGAGGGCGGGGAAGAGCGGTCCTCCTGGCTGGGCGCCCTGGAAAAGCTGTTTGACCGGTTTGAAACGGAGGGGGCGTGTTACGGTTCCAAATGAAACTGTGGTGTATCTGGGGAAGTGCTGAGGATGCGGTGCTCATGCATGGCATCCGGAAAAGGAAATGCCTCTTTCAGTTCAGGAACTGAAGATGATGACGGCAAGGACGGCAATGATTGCCGGAACGACAACGATGGTGGTAATATAACCTTTCTGTGGACGTCAAGAGCCCATTCCTTGTTGAGAGGGGAAAATTCCTCCCCTGCCGCATAGCGGGAGAAAGGTCATGGAGCCGGAGTAGTCCAGGTCTTTGGGCGACATGTAAAGTACCCGTTTCTCTGGAAAAGCATTCCGAGGCTTCAGGCATGGCTTTTTTTCTTTCGTTATTCTTGCTTTTATTACGGCAGTCCTGCCGTGGTATAGTGTTGTATTACCATGATACAGCAGTCTTTTTGCCAAGGGCCTTTTCTGGTTTCCGGATTGCATGGAGACCAGATTCTGGGCGCCCGCGACAACCAGCAGGATACCTTTTTCCATTCTGGTTGGAGGATGCCTTTCTGCTAGTGCTGGCAGACGGATGGGAGGATATACCGGCGGAGAACTGGCCAGCCGTGCTGCCGTGGAAGGATTTTCCAAGGCATTTGAACGGGAATATCTCTCTCCCGGAGAGCGAATGAAAGCCGCAGTGGCCGCTGCGAATGAACAAGTACTCGCTGTCCGGAAAAGAGGAGGAAAGGATGACGAAATGGGAACGACGCTGGTAGCGGCCTGGATAGGGGGGAAGGGGTGTGCTGGGTCAGCGTGGGAGATTCTTCTACTTATCCGGAATGAAAAAATGTTTCTGCTTAATGAATTGCATCAGTATTCCGAGGAATTGGACCGGATGGCGGATGAAGGGGTTATCAGCCGGGAGGAGGCTTTGAGCCATCCTGCCCGCCATTCTTGACTTCTGCCCTGATGGGGAAGGAAGTTCCTTTGGTGGATTTGCGGGAGGAATGCTTCCCTCTGGTTCCCGGAGACCGTGTTTTGGTCGCCAGTGACGGAGTGGGGCCTTATCTGGATTCCCTAGGGCCGGCAGGGATGCGGTATTTGTCCATGCTTTCCGCGGAGGAACTGGTGCGTTCCGTACTGGACGGCATCAGCCGTGACGGGGATCCCAACCAGGATAATGCCACACTGATTTGTGTGGAGATAGCAAGTGCTTGATTTTAAGTAGTACGGCAAGGAGATGATCTGCGGACAGTCGATTTTTTGAGATTCAAATCCTCCCGCTTGCCGGATGATGAACAAAACCCCGCATGCGCCTCAGGCACGCGGGGTTTTGTTTAAACAGCAGGAGAGTTTCCCGTTCAGGAATGGTATTCCTGGAGGAACGGGGTGATACCTTCACGTGCTGGGCGGAGCGGATGCCTTCCACCGTGGCTCTGGCGGCTGCGATGGTAGTCATGTACGGAATTTTCTTCTGAATGGACTGCATGCGGATGAAGGAGTCGTCAATCATACTGGTGCGGTCCACTGGAGTGTTGATAATCAGGTCGATTTGCTTGTTGGTGATCATGTCGCCCAGATTCGGACGGCCTTCATGCAGCTTGTTGACTACTTCCGTTTCCACGCCCTGGCCGCGCAGGTATTCTGCAGTGCCGCCGGTGGAGACAATGGTAAAGCCCAGGGAAATCAGGTCTCGGGCGATGGGTTCGATGAACTTCTTATCCCGGTCGGAAACCGTGACGAGCACCTTGCCGGCGGTAGGCAGAATGCAGCCCGCAGCTTCCTGGGCCTTGTAATAGGCCATGCCGAAGTTGTCCGCAATGCCCATGACTTCACCCGTGGCGCGCATTTCTGGCCCCAGTACGGGGTCCACTTCCGGGAACATGTTGAAGGGGAAGACGGCTTCCTTCACGCCGATGAAACGGCAGGCGCGCGACTTCAGGCCCAGCTCCTTGAGTTTCTTGCCCAGCATGATTTCCGTGGCGTAGCGCGCCAGGGAGATTCCCGTTACCTTGGAGACGATAGGCACCGTGCGGGAGGCGCGGGGATTGGCCTCAATGATGTAAACCTCATCATTGCAAATGGCGAACTGCACGTTCAGAATGCCCTTTACCTGGAAGTCCTGGGCAATTTTTGCGGCATGTTCCTCAATGGTGCGGATGTGCTTGGGAGCGATTGTCACGGGGGGGGATGGCGCAGGCGGAGTCGCCGGAATGAATGCCGGCCAGCTCAATGTGTTCCATGACCGTGGCTACAAAAGTATCCGTGCCGTCGGCCAGCGCATCTACTTCCGCCTCAATGGCATTGTCCAGAAAACGATCGATCAGCATGGGATATTCCGGGCTGACCTGAATGGCCTCTACGCCGTAGCGCTTCAGGTTTTCTTCATCGTAAATGACTTCCATGCCGCGGCCGCCCAGCACGAAGGAGGGCGCACCATGACCGGGTAGCCGATGCGGCGCCCCAGTTCCACGGCTTCCTCCAGGGAACGGGCCGTGCCGCTTTCCGGCTGGCGGATATTCAGGGCGATCATACGTTCACGGAAATATTCGCGGTCTTCCGCCAGACGGATGCCTTCCGGCTGGGTTCCCATGATTTTCACGCCGGCGTCCTTGAGGGCCTGAGCGATGTTAAGCGGGGTCTGGCCTCCGAACTGGACGATGACGCCTTCCGGTTTTTCCTTTTCGTAAATAGCCAGCACGTCTTCCACGGTCACGGGTTCAAAGTACAGCTTGTTGGCCGTGTCAAAGTCCGTAGAAACCATTTCCGGGTTGCAGTTGACCATGATGGATTCATACCCGTGGTCGCGCAGGGTGAAGGCGGCATGCACGCAGGTATAGTCGAATTCGATGCCCTGGCCGATGCGGTTGGGACCGCCGCCCAAAATCATGATTTTCTTCTTGTCGTTCACGGGAACTTCGTCCGCTGCTCCGCTGTAAGTGGAGTAGTAGTATTCCGCGTGTTCCACGCCGCTGACGGGCACGATGCGGAAGGTGGCCGTGATGCCGTCTTTCTGCCGGCGGGCGCGGACGGCCTTTTCCGGCACCCCGAAAATCTGGGCCAGGTATTTGTCGGAAAAGCCCATTTCCTTGGCCTGGCGCAGGGTTTCCGCGGAAAGGAATCCCTGTCCTGCCCATCCAGGGAAAAGTCAAAGTCCGCCAGTTCCTTCATCTGTTCAATGAAATACGGTGATGCGGGTCAGCTTCACGATTTCCTCCACGGCTGCGCCGCGCGCAGGAGTTCATAAATCTGGAAGAAGCGTTCGCTGTTGCCGTACGTGATTTTTCACGCCATTCCGGGGTGAGAGGGCTTCCAGCTTTTTCACGCGGCCCAGGCCGGCGCGTCCGATTTCCAGAGAGCGCACGGCTTTCTGAAAAGCTTCCTTGAAGTTCTGCCCGATGCTCATTACTTCGCCCACGGCTTTCATCTGGGTGCCCAGTTTGTCGGCCGCCTTGGGGAATTTTTTTCAAAGGCCCAGCGTGCGAACTTCACGACTACATAGTCTCCGTAAGGTTCGTATTTTTCAGGGAGCCTTTGCGCCAGTAGGGAAGTTCGTCCATCGTGACGCCGGAAGCCAGCTTGGTGGAGACGGAGGCGATAGGGAAGCCGGTGGCCTTGGAAGCCAGGGCGGAGGAACGGGATGTACGGGGTTGATTTCAATAACGATGATGCGGTTGTCCTCCCGGTTGTGGGCGAACTGCACGTTTGTGCCTCCCGTGACGCCGATGGCGTCCAGAATGCGGTAGGAATAATCCTGAAGCTTATCCTGCACTTCCTGCGGAACGGTCAGCATGGGAGCCACGCAGAAGCTGTCCCGGTGTGTGCACGCCCATGGGATCCACGTTCTCAATAAAGCAGACGGTAATCTTCTGTCCCTTGGCGTCACGGACGACTTCCAGTTCCAGTTCCTCCCATCCCAGCACGCATTCTTCCACCAGCACCTGGTTGATAAGGGGAGGCGGCCAGGCCGCGGGGGACTACCTGGCGCAGTTCCTCCACGTTGTAAACGATGCCGCCGCCCGTGCCGCCCATGGTGTAGGCGGGGCGCAGCACGACGGGGTAGCCCAGTTCAGCGGCCACCTTTTTCAGCTTCCTCCACGGAATAGACGGGTTCGGACTTGGCGACCGGCACGCCGATCCTGTCCATGGTTTTGAAAATGATGCGGTCTTCGCCGCGGGCGATGGCTTCCAGATCCACGCCGATGACTTCCACTCCGTACTGTTTCAGGATGCCTTCCTCATGCAGCTTGGAAGCCAGGTTCAGGGCCGTCTGGCCGCCCAGGTTGGGCAGCAGGGCATCCGGGCGTTCCTTCTCAATCACGGCCGTGATGCGGTCCACGGTCAGAGGCTCAATGTAGGTGTGGTCCGCCATGCCGGGGTCCGTCATGATGGTGGCGGGGTTGGGAATTCACCAGAACGACGTCGTAACCTTCGGCGCGGAGGGCCTTGCAGGCCTGGGTGCCGGAGTAGTCGAACTCGCAGGCCTGGCCGATGATGATGGGGCCTGAGCCGATAATGAGGATTTTGCGGATATCTTCGCGTTTTGCCATGGTATGATGCCTCTATGTGGTCCGTGGTGGTTAAAAATAAATGCCGGAAACAAGGTCCGCCCAAGGTGCGTTGCCTCTCCGCTCCGCATACCCGGCGCGTGACCTGACGCAGTACGGGACGCCGGGCGATAAGTCCAGACAAAACAACAGGAATTCCGGGGAAAAGGCTATGGCCTTCTTTCCTTTTCGTACAGTGCCGCACGCAATCCGCCCTTGATATTTTCCACCGTCCGTATACCCTGCGGAGCAGGATGAGAACGCCCTGACATTGATTTGCTGTCTTGGATTGCTGTGCTCCGCAGCATCGGCTGCGGACCTTTCTTCCACGGGGCGGGGAGCGCCGTGCCTTCGGGGAGGCTTCCTGGTACCAGGCCCTGCGGACCGGACTTTCCCAATTCCGGAACGGCGGCGGCTACGAAACCAGCAGGGAAGCCATGCAGGCCCTTGCGGAGAAAGCCTGCCGCTGGGACCCCGCACGCGCCGTCCCGTTTTTCTTCTCCGTAACGCCGCTCCCTCCTTCTGTTCCTCCGCCTGCTACCTGCTCCTTTTGAAATCCCTGCAGATATGGGACTCTGCACAGCCGCGGCCCGTTATTTCCGAACGCGCGTGGCTGGCCCTCATCCCCGCTTCGGCCAGCATGACGGGGAAGGGCCGTGGGATGGGCGAACGCCAATGGCCCCGGCCTGGCCGTCCTGGTGCACAGGCTGGGAGCCGGCATCAACTTTGAGGACTGGAGGAAGGCCCGCCCCGGCGACTTCATGAAAATTTTCTGGACGGACCGCATCGGGCGCCGGGAATCCGGCCATCTGACCGTCCTGGTGAAGGATGGAGGGGACCAGGTAACGTTCTGGTCTTCCAACATTCCGGACGGTTACGGAGCCAGGACGGTGCCCCAAATCCCGGATCAGGCGCGTCATTTTCACGCGCATCACCAGGCCGGAACGGTTCAACCTGGCCCCCTCCGTGGAAGTCACCCGTGGCTGTCCTCCCTGCTCCGGCAGGAAGTGGGCATGAAGGAAGTGCGCAGGCATTCCGGCATGCAGAACCCCTGACCGTTTCCCGTAGTGAAAAAATGCTCCTTCCCTCCTTCCGTCACCCCGGACTGTTCCGTGCTGGTGCTCGGTTCCCTGCCGGGAGACGAATCCCGCGTCAGGCCCAGTATTACGCCCATCCCCGCAACGCCTTCTGGAAAATCATGGGAACCCTGCTGGATTTTGACCCTCCTTGCCGTATGGGGAACGCCTGTCCCTGCTCAACCGGGGCGGGGTGGGGCTGTGGGACGTGGTGGCCTCCGGCGTCAGGCCCGGCAGCCTGACCAGCACATCTCCCAGGAACAGCCCAATGACATTGCGGCCCTGCTGGATAGCTTCCCGGGCATCGGCGTGGTCTGCTGCAACGGCACCGCTTCCCATAAATACCTCAAGCGGTATTTTCCGGAACTATTCCTCCGGGAAACCCCTGCCATCATCCAGATGCCCTCCACCAGCCCGGCGGCGGCGCGGCTGACGTATGAGCAGAAATTCCCGCGCCTATGAGGAAATCATGGCGCCCCTGCTCCGGAAGGAAAAGCAAAAAGAATACTGACCTTCTGCGCCTTTTCCAATGCCGTGCGCGGCCCGACGGTAACAGGCGGGGGGTGTTCGGTCAGCAGGACCCGACGGCCGCCAGCAGGTGGACATCCAGGGCCAGGGCTTCGTGAATATTGAAATTCAAATCATCACGGAGCCTGTTGAGGGCCTCCATGCGCTTCAGCAATTCGTTCACGGGTATCTGGGCGGCCAGCGTGCGCACCTCCGGATGAATCGGGGGACTTCCGGGGCTCCTGAGGCAATCAGGGCTGCCTGGCCGAACCAGCTGATGAGCAATTCCAGGGCCTGATTGCGCTGTTCCAGGTATTCCGTCTCTATCTGGGCGGCGTTCGCGTCCTTATTGCGGGCCTCCCAGTCGGAGGCGTCCGTACCCTGGGCCGCTTCCCTGGCTTCATCTTTCAGAGCCTGGTTCAGGTTTTTTGGTGATGGCGGCCTTGGCTTCCGCCATGACTTCCATGAACCTGCTGCGGAAGGCCAGAGCGGCCAGGTCATTATTCAGATTGCGGCAGGTCTCCAGCCAGTGCGGGAGCAGGGCCTCCTGAATGGGGTGAGCCTGAATTCCCCGGATTGCAGCAGATTGACGCGCACGCAGCGGGAAATAATCGTCTGAAGGAGCTGGTCCGGCTGGGAGGTGGACAAAATGAGCAGGCACTGTCCGGGCGGTTCCTCCAGGGTTTTCAGGAAAGCGTTGGCGGCCTCGTCATTCATCCGCTCCGCATCCATGAACACGGCTATCTTCCATTTCCCTCTGCCGCGCGCTGTTGCAAAAAGGGTTCCACGGCGCGGATATCATCCCGCAGGATGCGGCGCGATTTGGACTTGGGGCGCACCAGCCGGCAATACTCGTCCCTCACACTGTCCAGGTGGTCTGCCCGGATGCCGTTCATTAGCTCCAGCAATTGCAGGATCAGGCGGGAGGCTCCCTGGTGCTCGTCTCCCACGATGAGCAGGGCATGAGGAAGCCGGTTGCGGGAGAAGGCGGTGCGCAGCAGGTCGAACGCTTGGGATGCCGTAAATGCCATATGCTCCTATGAAAGCATTTCGTTGCGTCAGGGCAACAGAAAAGATTGGTATATGTCGGATATTTCATGTACTAAGGGGGCCGGTTATGGAACAAAATGACATCTCATCCCGGATTGTCTTTGCCGACCGCGGCAAGGTGAATGTGGAAAAAGGCGTGGGAATTCGCCCCCCAAATTTGACCAGAATGGCCTGATCCCGGCCCTCGCCATGGATCATATTACCCATGAACCGCTGATGCTGGCCTATATGAATGCGGAATCCCTGCGCATGACCATGGAACTGGGGAAGCCGTTTACTACTCCCGCAGCCGCCAGGAAATCTGGCATAAGGGCGCAACCAGCGGCCACGTGCAAAAAGTGAAGCAAATCCTGGTTGACTGTGACCAGGATGCCCTGATTGTGCTGGTGGACCAGTGCGGCGCCGGCGCCTGCCACACCGGGCACCACTCCTGCTTTTACCGTTCCGTTCCGTTCGGAGATGAACTGAAAGCCCAGCCCCAGGGGGCACCCGTCACGCTGCGTGAAGCGGACGGAGGCGTCGTTTTTGATGCCGAAGCCGTGTACGGCAAGGGCCATTAACTCCTTTTTGCGCGTCAATCTGCGTTCGCCGGATTGACGCGCCTTCTTTTTTCTGCTGTAAAATCATGAATGTGAAAAACTGTTTCTCATGATGGCTGCCGTTTCCGGGCGCTGGCCCTGTGCCAATGCTCTTCGGAGGCGCCTCCTCCCCGGAACCGTCCGTATGGTGGATCAGCAGGCGATTGCCCTGATGCAGGAAGCCAGGGCAAAGGAAGCGAAGAATGATCTCTCCGGGGCCATTAAAAAATACAGGCGCGTGGTGGAAAAGCACCCCCTTTCCAGGGAAGCTCCCCAGGCCCGGTTCAGAATGGCAGAACTCTATGAGGCCCGCAAGGAACCTGCGGATGCGTTTGACCAGTACCAGAAACTCATTGACCGCCACCCGGACAGCCCCTGTACAGGCAGGCCATGGCCCGGCAGAAGGAAATGGCCTTCGGCGCTGCGAGCGGCGCGTTGACCAACCGCGTGCTGTGGATGTTTGACGTCAGGATGGATCCCACGAACGTCACGGAATGGCTGAAGCATGTGCGCGACAACGCCCCGTATGCCCCTACCGCCCCGCAGGCCATGAACGTGCTGGGCAATTACCTGGCCGCGCGCGGCCGGATGAAGGAGGCCATAGAGGCATACCAGAACCTGGTGGACAATTACCCCAATTCTCCGTTGGCCCCCACGGCCCAGCTCCAGATAGCCACCCTGTATCGCCAGGCTGCTGCGGACGGAGACCGCAACCACGTCAATGTGGCCCGCGCTCAGGAAGCGTATGAAGACTACCTTCAGCGTTATCCCAACAGCGCCCGTGCGGGAGCCGCCCGTGCCGATCTGGCGGCCATGAAGCGTGAGCTGGTGGCCCAGCAGCTGGAAGTGGCGGAATACTACCTGACCAAGATGAAAGATGCGGATGCCGCCGTCTTCTGCTACCAGGAAGTAGCCTCCAAAGGCAGCATCAATCCCGCCGCCGCCGCCAGGGCGAAGGCCCGCCTGAAAGAACTGCGCGTGACCAGCAGATAACAGGAACTCTCCGTCCTCATGAACCGTATCCGGAACGTTTTCAAACTCTTCCTGCCCGTTTTTGCCTCCTGGCCGGTTCTTGCGGCTACCAGCTTGGCGGCACCAAGCCGCCCAAGCTGGAACTGGCCCAGACCGTCAAGGTATGCCTCTTTGCCAACAACTCTTTGGAGCCCCGCGCCGCCACGCTGGTGACCGGCGCCTTGGCGGATGAGCTGCAGCGGGACGGCACCTACCGGTTAAGCTCCGGCGCGGATGCGGATATCCGGGTGGAGGGGAAGTGTACTCCATCACCTTCGACCAGTTGCGCTCCAGCCGGGAAGACACCTACAAAAGTACGGAACTTGGATTGCGCCTGTCTGTCAAATACCGTGTGGTGGACGCCAGGACGCAGGAAATCCTGTATGCCGGCTCTGCGGAGGAAGTAGGTCAATTCTTTGACCAGGGCAACATTCAGTCGGCCCGCACGAATGCCCTTTCCTATGCGGCCCGTCTGGTGGCCACTTCCATTGCGGAAACCCTTACCAATGGCTAATCCCGCCCGGTTCAGGAAAAATTTGTGCTTATGGAGAAAGTGGAATACAGCGTTTATTTTGTTCCGGTGCCTATCGGCAACCGGGCGGACATCACCCTGCGGGCGCTGGACGTGCTGCGCAAGGTGGATGTCATTGCGTGTGAGGACGCCCGCCATTCCGGTCTTCTGCTTTCCCATTATGAAATCCGCAAACCGCTGATAAGCATGCATGACCATAATGAACAGCCGCGCCGGGGAAATTGCGGCGCGCGCGGCTGGCGGAGAAAGCTTTGCCGTGATCAGTGATGCGGGCATGCCTGGCGTGAGCGATCCGGGCTATCGTCTCATCCAGACCCTCAAGGAAAAGGGAGTAAGCTTCACCGTCCTTCCCGGGCCATCTGCCGTGGTGACGGCATTGGTGGGGTCCGGACTGCCTACGGACGCATTCTTCTTCGGCGGTTTTCTGCCCGTCAAATCCGGGAAAAAACGCTGTGCTCCAAACGGCAGTGGAAGCTTCCCATACCAGTATTTTTTATGAATCCCCCATCGCATCGTCAAAACCGTGCAGGCTCTGGCGGCGCTGGATCCGGATATTCCCGTCTGCGTAGCCAGGGAACTGACAAAAACCTTTGAAACTTACCATCGCGGTCCGGCCTCCCGGCTGGCGGCGGAATTTGCGGAACGCCCTCCCAAGGGGAAATCGTGCTGCTGGTGGGCGGCGTCAATGCCCCGCGGGCTACCCGTTGACGGGCCGGAAACATCATGTCAATAGCTGACCGTCACTTTAACCGGGCGGTGGTCGGAGGCGGCGGAGCTTCAATTACCCTGCGTTCCTTCACATGGAACGCCTCCGTCTTGTTTTCCCTGTACATCCAGATGTAATCAATGCATTCCTTCGGATGCCCGGCGGGAAACGTTTTCTGGGCCGGATCGCTCAGCAGGATGAAATATTTCTTCATCCGGGTTATCGGCTCCGAATCCGGCGTTAAATTGAAATCCCCTGCAATAAAAAAAAAAAAGGCTTACTGCATTTTGCGGCCAGGGCGGCAATCATATCAATGGAAGCGCTGCTGTCTTCCCTGGTCAGGGACAAATGCGTGACGCAAAACCAGTAATCCCTGAACTCGGCCATCAACAGCACACGGGCCTCCTCCCTGCCGGGCAAAGGAATCCGTTTGACGCTCAAAGGCTTTTCCCTGGATAAAATGCCTACTCCATAGGAACCGCCTGAATAATCAATGGCCTTGGCATAGGTACCCGTCAACGTTGTCCTTGCGGCCAATTCCTGCAGGGTATCCCTGCCGCCGCTCCTGATTGTCCCCTGGTCCAGCTCCTGAAGGGCCACGACATCCGGTTTTTCCTCCGCGATTACCCGAGCCGTGCGGTCATAATCCCCTCCTGCCGTCCATGCCGGTGCCGTTCTTTACGTTATAGCTCATCAGCGTGCATTCTCCGGCCTGCAGGGGAAAAAGGTTCAGAAAAAGCGCTGCGGCTACACATAACCTGAAAATGAACCGTTTATTTCCTTTCATCTCTGTAAAAGCTCCGTATTGCTGCCCGGGCTGCAGGTAATACGTGTTCCCTGTTCCCTTTTCTTGCAGAGAATCTTTTCTTCTTCCGGATAAGTAAGTCCTCCGGAGAGAAAGGGCGGCAACTCATTTCCGGTTTCGGAGCAGGCCTCATTCGCTGTCGGCTCCTTCACCTTTGAAGCTTTTTGAGTCATATGCCGGCAGAAAATGACGCAAATTTTATCAACTTGACGGCTGGAAGTGTGTCATGATAATATCCTATCATCATGCTGGAGGATAGGAGATCACGTTCCTCGCGCAAAACACCGGATTTGGTGACTGATGAGCTTATTCTCATTCTTCATGAAGCGGGCATGCTGGAATTCAATGACATTTTTCAGCGTACCGTTGTCGTGATGAAGGCAAAGCACATGTCCCTGGGCGGAGAGGAAATCCTGAGGCTGAGGATTTACGCAAAACTCCAGAATCTGGTGAGCGCCGGCGGCCTGATGAAAAAGGCCGTGAATACACGGCCCTGCCCAAGCTGATTTCTTTGAAATCGGAAACATTCCCGGATATCCGATTGTGATTTTAAGAAAAAGGGCAGGATGAACCGGATTTTACTCCATATCGTTTATCCTGCCCGTGAAACCTAATGCGTGGTTTCGCGCCTCACTTTCTTAGACTTAGAAGTTGGTGCGGAAGGCGATGTTGTAGCTCCATCCGGTAAAGCCTTTCTGCCGGCTGGCGTCCGTGCCGTTGGAATGGGCGTATTCGATGCCCGCCATGATCTTGGCCATGTTCGGGCTGCATTCGAAAATGTAGTAGTTGACGCCCAGGTACAGGGCCTGCATGCAGTCGGAAGTTCCGGAATAAGTGGAGTTCTGCGTATAGCGTTTTTCCCATTTTACGGCGTTGCTGCCCGCCGCCATCTGGTAGCGGACCACTCCTTCCCAGTGAGGGGTGAACTTGTAAGACGGCATGACGGTTACGCCGAAGACGTTTTCAGCCCCCGCTTTCATGCCGATGACGTTGAAGCCGGCCATGACTTCGGTCATCAGGGAGAAGTCCCCTCGGAACCTTCCCAGGTCAGGGCTACCACGTCCCTGGCTCCGGTACCCTGGTATTTGGATTTAAAGCCGTAACCGGTCAGTTTTTCATACGCCTTGTTTTGGGCGTCGTCTCCCCACTTGGTGAAATTGTGGGCGTAATCCAGCCACAGACGGCTTTTTCTTCAGGAAAACGTCGTTGGACGTGTCATAGCTCAGCGTGCCGGTGATGAAGCAGTTGTCCCGGGAATTGAAAGCGGGTTCAATGCGGTTGTTGAACGTGCCGGTTCCGGTGCCCCCGTTGCCGTTCAGCCAGACGCCTGCTGCCCAGCCGAGCTTATCCTTTTTGTCGGAATTGTTCACCTGGAATCCGTAATTGGTTTCCGAGCGGAGCTGGTTGACCAGCATGGAGCGTTCGATAGTCAGAATGGCGGAGGAGGATGTTCGGTATTCCCCGGTGATGCGCGGCTTTATTTTGCCGATGGCATAGGTGACGGGGCCTCCCTTTGTATTCCAGATTCAGTTCGTAAAGGGAGTAGGTCAGGTCGGAGGTGTCCCATGTGTTGGTTTTTGCATTGTAGCTTTCCAGGCCGTCCATGCCGCCGATGTTCCAGACGTTGTTGAGCTTGAAGTTGTTCAGAAACTTCATGTTGAACCCGGCGCGGAAGCGGCGCCATTCATCGTTGAAGCGGCGGCCGTTGCCTTCCTTTTCTCCCATGACGCGGCCTTCGCCGTTCGGGTCAATCCAGTCCAGTCCGTACTGCATGCGGAGGGAAACGTTGAATTCCTGGATGTAGGGATTCTTGTGGTCCCGTTCCGAGTTGAACCACTTGAAACGGTCGCCGAGCCATTTGCAGGCGGAAAAGTTGTCGCGGGCCGGCAGGAGTTTCCGGTAGAGGTGCGGCAGCGGCAAAGGCGGAGGCTCCGAGAGTCATGAGGCCGATGACGGGGAGAGTATAGGTCTTCATTTGTTTTCTATGGTTGGTTTGTTCTGTGAGAAGGTCTTCCGGGGAAGGTTCTTTCTCCCGGAGACGGCTTCTGTCTATCAAACCAGCCACAGGAGTGTCCAAGGCTTAAGGGTGACAAAATAGCCACCCGTCCCCCTTTGGCGGTTACAAGGTCATGCGGAGCCATGCCCTGGCGTCCAGGGCGTCTGCGGCGGCGGCCACTTCCGCCTTTCTCTTGCTGGCCCCGGAACCGGCTCCAATGGCGTGACCATGCCAGAAAACGCGGGATTCAAAACGGTTTTCGGCGTCTCTCGGCCCTTTTTTCTTCCGTTTCATAGGAAGGAGTTTCGGGCAGGATGTCCTGAAGGATAGCCTGAGTTCCCCCTTGGAGTTGATTTCCTTCGGATGGCTGGCCGCGGAATCCAGAGCTTCATGGAGGACGCGCAGGGCCACAGCCTTGGCCGTTTCATAGTTGGAATCCAGGGACATGGCCCGAAGACGGATTCAAATGTATTGGCGATGATGGAATTTTTGCTCCGTCCGCCGGCCCGTTCTTCCCCTTTCCCAGGGCAATGTGTTTATCCAGCCCCAGGATAAAGCCGTATTTGCCCAGATTGGCGCGGCTGACGGTTCGGGCGCGCAGCTGGGTCAGTTCCCCTTCCGGGGATTGGGGCATGTGGTGGTAAAGGTACTGTGTGACGGCCAGCTGCAGAATGGCGTCTCCCAGGAATTCCCAGCCGTTCATACGCCCGGCGCGTTTCCGGCTTGCTGTCCGTGCTGGGGTGGGTAAGGGCCTGAACGAGCAGATCCGGATTGTTGAAACGGTATCCCAGCTTGTCTTCCAGCGCGGTGTGGTTCATCCCGGAAATGCTAGGGCCGCCGTTCTGGAAATGCAACTCCAAACGGAGGGAGCTTCCCGGCGGGGACGGAATTTGTTTTCCCGCGTCATCCCGGCCTCTCCACAGCTTTGACATATGGGAGGAGGGGTGTAGGATAGTTTGCGAACGAACGTTGGAGACGATGATGAAGAAGATTGAACCAAAGGAGATTCAGGATAATGCCGTGCAATTGATCGGGGACGATTGGATGCTGGTGACGGCGGGTTCTCCGGAGCATTTCAACATGATGACGGCCAGTTGGGGCGGTTTGGGGTTCATGTGGAAGAAGCCCGTGGCGTTTGTAGTTATCCGCCCCCAGCGCCATACCTTCCGTTTTATTGAGGCCGGGGACGAGCTGACGCTTTCCTTTTTTCAGCCATGAGTACCATAAGGCTCTGACCGTGTGCGGAACAACGAGCGGACGGGATACGGACAAGGTGGCCGCCTCCGGCCTGACGCCATATGTGACGGAGAACGGCAATGTAAGTTTTACGGAAGCGCGCCTGGTGCTGGAGTGCCGCAAGCTGTACGCGGAGCCTCTCAATCCGGAAGCCTTTCTGGATAAATCTATTGTGCCGGAGTGGTATGCCGCCGGGGATTTCCATAAAATGTATATTGTGGAAATCCTGAACGTATGGGTGAAGGAATAGCGTCCCGGAAATGCCGCAGGCGGACGCCTGTTCGTTGTTTCTGTCCGCGCTTTTTTCAGAGGGGGGCAGGGTTCCATCCTCCAGCCGGAAGGCTGGCAGGGGGCACGGAGCATCGTGCAGCCAGTCCAGATGGGTGGTGGTGATGAGGCTCTGCGCGTCCGCTGGAAGCGACTGCAGAAAGGCTATCCGGCGCGTGGGATCCAGCTCCCCGAAGACATCGTCAATCAGGTGGATGGGTGTATGTCCCGTTTCTTCCGTCAGGAGGGAGGACTGTGCCAGCTTCATGGAGATGGCGGTGGTGCGCTGCTGCCCTTCGGAAGCGAATTGAGCGGCGGTTCTGCCGTTCAGCGTGATGTCCAGGTCATCCCGGTGGGGGCCGTTCTGGGTTTGTCCGTACCGGATGTCCCGGTCCATGGAGGCGCACAGCCGTTCATACAGGTCTCCTTCCTCCGAGGCTCGGTAAGCGATGGAGACCTGTTCCTGCCTTCCTCCGATATTGCGGTAGGCCAGGGCGATATGGGGCGCCAGGAGCGCCAGCAGATGGGCGCGCAGGTTTCTCAGTTCCGTGCCGTGCAGGGCCAGCTGGCGCGTGTAGGCGTCCAGCTGGAGTTTGTCCCGGTGCCTGTGCTTGAGCAGGTAATTGCGCGTTTTCAGCGCCCGGCGGTAGCTGAACAGGGCCAGTCTGTAGCCTGGATGCCACTGGCTGCCCAGAAAGTCCATGTATTTCCGGCGGGCGTCCGCGCCGGCCTGCACCAGGGAAAGGTCGTCATTCCCCATCCATACCACGGGATAGCTGTCCGCCAGGTAGCTGCGCTGGTCTTTGCGGGGCTCTCCGTTGACGCGGAGGTCCGGAGCGTCCGGCGCCCACAGGATGCGCCGGATTTGCCCCGGAAGTTCTCCGCGGATGCCGAAGGATTGTTTTCCGTGGGAGACCAGAGGTCCGGTCCGGGCTGTGCGCGGGGATTGCAGGCGCAGCAGGAAGCAAACGGCCTCCAGCAGGCTGGTTTTTCCCCGGGCGTTGTTTCCCAGGATGATGGCCCCCTGCTGCGGAATCTGCCAGGAGAAGCTTCCGTAGCAACGGAAGTCCATTAATTTCAGCCTGGAGATCATGGGGCCGGGAAAGGGGGTTATTCCGCAGGGGAGGGAGCGGATGGCGTCCATGATTTTGTCCGTCAGGTGCTGGTATGCATCTTTTCCTTTGGCGTTGAGTTCCGCCGGCGTGAAGGGGATGGGGTCTCCCACCGTGACCGTGACGGGGCGGAGCCTGGGAAACCGGGCGCCGATGGGAAAGGCTTCATACGCACCGCTGATGCGCAGGGGCTGCACGGGAACTTTCGTTTTGCTCAGGATGAGGCCGATCCCGCCCATGCCGTCATGGATTTTACCATCCGGCGTGCGGGAGCCTTCCGGAAACACGAGTACGCGCTTGCCGGATTTCAGCAGGCGTATCACGTGCTTGAGGCTGGCGGCATCCGGGTTTTCCTGGTCAATGGGGATAGCCTGGCAGAGGGCAGGGCCCATTTGAAAATGCCCTGGAACAGCGTCTTGCGTGCGAAAAAAATAGATGCCGTCCTCATAAGAAATGCCCAGCATGGGCGGATCCAGAAAGCTCTGGTGATTGCTGACGATGAGCACGGGGCCGTCTTCGATGAGTTTTTTCCCGGTTGACGACTTTCCAGGAGAAGAAGGCTTTGGAAATGCTTTTGAAGAGCGTGTAGAAAACCCAGTAGAAAGAGTTCATCTGGAGGAGAGTTTTTGTTGGATGTTGTCGGTGATGAAACGGACGACCTGGTCAATCGTCATGTCTGACGTATCCACCAGAAGAGCGTCAGGCGCCTGCGCCAGCGGGGCGGTGGCGCGGGAGGAATCTTGCGGTCCCGCCCGCGATGGAGTCCGTCAGTCCCTCCGCAGCGCGGCGCGCGGCCCTCACTTCCTCGGAGGCGGTGACGAAGTACTTGAACGGCGTATCCGGAAAAACCACGGTGCCTATGTCCCTTCCTTCCATCACGACGGGTTCCCGGCGGTTATATTCCGTTGCCGTTCCACCAGCAGGGCGCGTACTTCCGGGATAGCCGCAATGGTGGAAACATGGTCGTTGACCTGCTGGCTCGTGAGTTCTTCGCCCAGCACATGCTGTCCGCACAGAACTACGGATTGGCTGCCGTCCTTGCCGAAAAGAGGGGCACGGCCGGCAGGGATTCCAGCACGGCCGCCGTGTCCGCAGGGTTGATGCCCTGTTCCAGCATGTACCAGGTAACGGCCCGGTACATGGCCCCGGTGTTGATGAACGTATAGCCGAGGCGGTCCGCGATGAGCTTGGCGACGGTGGATTTTCCGGAGGCGGCGGGGCCGTCAATGGCGATGGCTGGATGCATGAGTGTCTTCTGAGTTGGAAATGGGGCTAAAGCCGTTTGAATTGTAGCTTTGAGCCCTGTGGAAATCAAGACTGCGTTCCGAAGGGCGTTGCAAAAAAGAGTTTCACTTTTTCCCGTAAATCCGTTATACAGCGGGGCATGGCCCAGCTCAAACACCCGAAGATGGTGGACATCAGAGACATTTTGGACGAGAATACGCGTCTGCCTGCTCTGGTGGCCGCGTCCGCCGAAAAGCTGCTGGGCCTGGAACGCCTGAACAAGGCGTACGACAAGATCGTGCGCGACAAAGAATCCGGTTCTCAGGAAAATTTCTTTTCAGCTTGCCTCCAGGCATTTGAACCTGAAGCTTCAGCTGCGCCCGGGGACCTGGAAAATATTCCTAAGAAAGGGCCTGTCGTCGTCGTCGCCAATCATCCGCACGGCTTGTCGGACGGCATCATGTTCGGGGAGCTGCTTACCCGCGTAAGAGAGGATGTCCGCATCCTGGTCAACGAGCAGCTTTCCTGTGCGGGGAGCTGGATCCCTGGCTCATCAAGGTGGACGTGTATGAAGATGAGAACGCCCGGCGCAAAAACCTTTCCGGTATGCGCAAGATGATTTCCTGGCTGCGTCAGGGCGGGGTTCTGGGCATTTTCCCCGCCGGCACGGTCTCCAGCTTTTCCCTGGCCCACAAAAAGGGTGACGGACGACCCTGGAACGCGAATATCGCCGCCATTATCCGCATGACGAAAGCGACGGTGGTGCCCGTATATTTCCCGGGGCGCAACAGCCTGCTGTTCCAGGGCATTTCCTGATCAACCGCAAGGCGCGCGTGGCGTTCCTTCCCCGTGAAGTGGGTCGGGACGGCCGCCGGACACACCGCATTGTGGTAGGCAAGCCCATTCCGTTCAGCCAGCTTGGACAGTATGATTCCGATGAAGCCATCGTCTCCCATCTGCGCCTGCGCACCTATCTGCTGGGCAAAAGTTATGAAAAAGCCGCCGCCCCCATGTGCACAAAAAGGACCGGAAGGCGAAGATGGCCGCGCTGACCTCCCCCGTTTCCGTGCAGGATATGCAGGCGGAAATCGACGCGCTGCCCCCGGAGTGTCTGCATGCCCGTCAGGAAAATGGAGATTGGGACGTGTACGTGGCGGATGCCCTGCAAATCCCCAATATCCTTATTGAAATAGGGCGTTTGCGGGAATATACTTTCCGCCAGGTAGGGGAAGGTTCCGGCAACGCCTGTGACCTGGATACATACGACAACCATTACAAGCACCTGTTCCTGTGGGACAGAACGCACCAGAAAATTGTGGGCGCCTACCGCATGGGGAAACGGACAAAATCCTTGCCCGCTACGGTGTCAAAGGTCTGTACAACGGAGAATACTTTTCCTTTTCCCTGCCGCTTTGCGGGTGCTGGACCGCTCTCTGGAAATGGGGCGCGCCTTCATTGTTCCGGAATACCAGAAGAGGCCGCTGGCTCTCGGTTTCATTTGGGAGGGCATCGGCCAGTTCATGGCCCGCAACCACCATTACCGCTACCTGTTCGGCACGGTCAGCATTTCCCGGGATTACACCAACCTTTCCCGCGCCCTCATCGTCTCCTATCTGAAGGCGCATGAAATGGAGCCCGTGCTGGTGAATGAGGTGAGGGCCTACAATCCGCCCCGTAAAGCGGATCTGAAGAGGTCGGAATCATGCATCCTCCCTCTGGGGCTGGCAGATGCCCAGGGGCTGTCTCAATTGGTCGCTGATATAGAAGAGGATGGCAAGGGCATTCCCGTATTGCTCCGCCAATATCTGAAATTGAACGGCAAAATTCTTTCCTTCAGCGTGGACAAGCATTTTGGCGACGTATTGGACTGCCTGATCCTGGTGGACATTTTCAAAACGCCGGAGCGTTCCATCAAGCGTTATCTGGGCAAAGACGCGTATGAACAGCTCCTGCCTTACATGCAGCGGGAGAAAGAGGAGGAAAAGGCGGCGGAATAATTCCGCAGGCGTTTTGCGTGGCTCTGCCCCCCGATTCTTAACGGGCTAGCTGAAATGCCTGTAACCTGGGGGAAGGGCGGAGGCCGTTTCCGCAGTCATTTCCCCGATGACGGTGAGAGGCGTTTCCGGAAAATGCTCCGCGGCCAGTCGTGCCGCCCGTTCTCGGTCGCCGGGACGGAAGGTCACCAGCAATTCGTAATCCTCCCCATCCCCTACAGCCTGGGCCGCAGTAAACCCCGGGCGCACGGGAAGAAGCTCTTCATGAATACGGAACCCAAGCCCGGAGGCGGCCGCCAGCCGGGGGAGGTCGGTTCCCAGCCCGTCGGAAAGATCCATCATGGAGGTGGCTACGCCGGAGGCGGCCAGGATGCCTCCTTCCCTGACACGCGGCATGAAGGAAAGATGGTGACCGGTGGGGAAGCTGCCGCCGAGCGTTCCCGTTACGGCAATCAGATCCCCCGCCCGCGCCGTGCTGCGCAGTACGGCTTTGCCTTCCTCCACTTCTCCGGTCAGCGCCACGTTGATGATAAGCCCGTCCGCGGGCAGACCGGAGCTTTCCCCCGGCGATGCTGATGCCGAACTGCCGTGCCAGCCGCCCCATGCCGCGGTAAATTCCTTCCACTTGGGAGATGGGGCGGTCTGCGTGCACGAACAGGGTCACCAGTGCGTGAAGGGGCGTGCCGCCCATGGCCCCTATGTCTGAAACGGCTCGTGCCAGCGCCTTCCTCCCGATCAGTTCCGGGTCCGTTCCGGGCAGGAAATGCATGCCTTCCACCACGCAGTCCGTTTTCAGGAGCAGCTGACGGTTTCCTGACCCCGGATGATGGCGCAGTCGTCTCCCGGCCCCGTTTCCAGGGACGGATTGGAAGGCATCAGGGGCAGGAGGCGGGCTACCAGCGCATCCTCTCCCGTCTGCCGGATGCTGGGCTCAGGTTCCATACGGAAGAAGGATGCCGGGATACAGAATGTTGATGAGAGTGGCGGTGTTGAAAATGCAATGGGCGATGATGGGCGTCCAGATGCTGCCCGTGTATTCGTACAGCAGCACCAGTACGGCTCCGAAGATTGCCAGGGGGATGAACGGAACCAGGCTGACGTGGATGATGCCGAAGAGGAGGGAGGTGGTGATCAGGGCAAACCAGACGCCCGTGTATTTTTTCATGATCGGGTACAGATAACCGCGGAAAATAAGTTCCTCCACCAGGGGCGGCGATGGCGGCGCTGAAGCAGATAACCGTGATCAGGGAATGTCGCTGGAATGCCTCAGCACGGAAACAATGGATTGTTCGGCCGGGGCGTTGGTGGCGTGTTCAATCCACTGGAACAGGCCCGCTTTGTCCAGCAGGAAATGGATGGCCAGCACAAGCAGATAACCTACCGCCGGAGCGTAGAGGAGGACTTTCAGGGAATGTTTTTTCAATCCCAGCGCCTCCATCCGGCCCGTATGGAACATGCGCACCAGCAGGACGAAGGCCAGAATGAGATTCAGGCAGGTTCCGTTGAAAACCTTGTAGCTGTCCAGCTCCATGTTGGTTGTGCTGGGCGGGCGGAAGCCCCGGAGGCGTGGCTGCCGCCAACAGGGCCCCAGGCTAAAGTAAAGCACGATGATGCCGCACATGGCGATGTCCAGCATGTCCAGATGGCCTACGGGAATGCGCCATTTCAGCGGATGCCGGGTATCAGGCGCATGATTCCGGCGGAATATGTTTACCGCCACGGCGAGGAACATGACGGTAATCAGGATGGAAGAGAACAGGGTAATGAGCTGGTCCGTTAATTCATTCATGGAATAGGCATGTGTGGAATGGGCCGCCCTTCCAGAGTACCGCGCCGGAAGAAAAGCTCCTGTCTCTTTAGTGGAAACACGGTGATTTTCCAGCAGAAAATGAGCTATCTCCCCTCATTCCGCAAAAAAATCATAAGGAAAGGGAATGAATACTTTTCAAGGAAAAGCGGGTATGCTACGTTCCCAACGGATTATCGCCATGAATATTCAACCCAAAATCACGCCTGTGCTGGACCCCGGCTTCGTGCCGGCCGTTCTTTGGAATCAAGCTTTTTGAGGCCAAAGCCGCCGCCGATCCTGCTTCTCATCAAGTGGATATCGCTCTGACCCGCAATGACGGGACCTGTTTCCGCTGGTCCGGCAAGCTTCTTCCCCATACCGGAGAAAACATTGCCCTGAATGAAACCTATGTGGAGCGCATTGTGAAATTCCTGCTGTGGCAGAAGGGCGGCAATATCATCCTCGTCGCCGGGGATGACGCTATTGCGGACATGCTGGCCTCCCGCTATTGCAAGGGCGGTATCCGCGATCTGACTGGGATTTCATCGGCAAGAAGATTTACGGCTCCCCGATTGAAGTGAAAAAGGTTTCCGTGGAAGAACTTCCCGAGGAATACTCCGGCTCCATGACACTGGGCCGCAACCTGGACGGATGCCGCATCGGTTTTGACCTGGGCGGTTCTGACCGCAAATGCGCCGCCGTGGTGAATGGGGAAGTAGTTTATTCCGAGGAAGTGGTCTGGGACCCTTACTTCCAGAAGGATCCCCAGTATCACATTGACGGAATTCAGGATTCTCTGGAACGCGCCGCCGCTCATCTCCCCGGGTGGACGCCATCGGCGGATCCTCCGCCGGCGTGATCATCAACAGTGAAGTACGCACCTCCTCCCTGTTCCGCGGCGTCAGCCAGGAAGACATTGAAAAAGACTCTCGGCAAGGTGTTCCGCACCCTCCAGAAGGAAAAATGGAACAACATTCCCTTTGAAGTGGTGAATGACGGTGAAGTCACCGCCCTCGCAGGGGCCATGGGCATGAACGATAACGCCGTGCTCGGCGTGGCCATGGGCACCTCCGAGGCCGCCGGCTACGTGGATCCGGAAGGCCACATCAAGCCCTGGCTGAATGAACTGGCTTTTGCCCCTGTGGACTACTCGGAGGAAGGCGGAGTGGACGAATGGTCCAAAGATATGGGCGTAGGCGCCCTTTATTTCTCCCAGCAGGCTGTGGCCCGCCTGGCCCCCCGCGCCGGCTTCCAGTTTGAAGGAATGCCCTTCCCGGAACAGCTTAAAAGGTTCAGGCCGCCATGGCGGAAGGCGACGAACGCGCCCGCAAGATTTATGAAACCATCGGCGTGCACTTCGGCTATGCCATTGCCCATTACGCCAGGTTCTATGATATCCGCAACCTGCTCTTCCTGGGCCGTGTGGCTTCCGGAGACGGCGGCCAGATCATCATTGACAAGGCGGAAGAAGTGCTGCGCACCGAATTCCCCGAGCTGAAGATCCAGCTCCGCGTGCCGGATGAAAAGACCAAGCGCCACGGCCAGGCCGTAGCCGCCGCTTCCCTTCCGGCTCTCTCCTGACGGGATTAATCAAATTGCGGGAGGGGCCTGGCTGGGGCCCTCCTGCTCATATTCGGAGGGGGCGGACAATCCGCGCCATTTTTCCTCCTTCCTTTTTTCTGATTCCCGTTCCGCCGCCCTGCGTTCATGGTTCCCCAGAAAGAAAACATCGTCAATTGCCCGGCGTGCGGACAGCCCATGGATGTTTCCCTGCTGCCTCCGTACGCCAACGCCATTTGCCCGGGCTGCCAGGCGCTGACGCGTGTAAAAACGCGCATGGGGCCTTATCGTATTACCGGAAAACTGGGAAAAGGCGGCATGAGCGTGGTGTTCCGGGCGGAGGATGCCGTTCTGGGGCGGGAAGTGGCCCTGAAAGTGCTGAATGATGCTTATGCCGGGGATGCCCTGCGTTGCGAACGTTTTGAACGGGAGGCCCGGATCATGGCGCGGGTTTCCCATGAAAACCTGGTGCAGCTTTATGCCGTTGGGCGTGACCAGGGCCTTTTTACATTGCCATGGAGCTGGTGGAGGGCAATGGCCTGGATGCCCCTGATTGCTGCGGAGGAACGTGTGCCGGAAGACAGGGTGCTGCGCCTGACGCTGGATATCGTGCGCGGGCTGGACGCCGCATGGAATGCGGGCCTTATGCACAGGGATATCAAGCCCGCCAATGTTCTTTTGTCCCCCGACGGAATCGCCAAAATCGTGGATTTCGGCCTGTCCCTGCTTCATAGCGAATCCGACATGGGCGGGAAATATGGGTTACTCCTTATTACGCCGCGCCGGAAACGCTGTTGCGAGGAGAGGAGGACTTCCGTACGGACATGTACGCTTTGGGTGCTACCATGTACCATTTGCTGGCAGGTGCGCCTCCCCGTGTGGACGCTTCCCAGTCTTCCGATATTCTTCTGGAGAACAAGAAAGATCTCCCTCTCCTGGAGCAGGTGGTGAACGACATTTCTCCAATGACCTGTTTCATTGTGGACAGACTGATGGCTTTTAATAAAGAAGACAGGTTCTCTTCCTATCCCGAATTGATGGATGCCGTGGAACAGGCGCAGGAGGAATACGCCCGGGCCATGCAGGAATCCGGTCTCACCTGGGCGGAACGGCGCGCGGTGGAGGCCCGGCACGCACGGCGCAGGAAATGCCGCATCATCGTTGCCTCCTCCATTGTTTCCGTAGTGGCGCTGGCGTTGGGCGTTTGGGGATGGGCGGAATGGCGGGAGGATGGAGCTCCTTCTCCCGTAACTCCGCCTTCGCCTATTTCTCCTGCGGCGGAAGCAGCCTTGGAAGACAGGGAGGCGGCGGAATCGCGGCTGGAGCGCAGCATACGCTTCGGCAAACTGTTTAACGAAGCCCAGGAATCCCTGAACCGTGGGGATCTGGTGAAAGCCGCCGCCATGTTCGGCGATTTGGCGGCTCAGCCGGACTGCCCCCTGTCCACATCCCTTTGGGCCGGTTTGAACCAGGTTCTGTGCATGTGGGTGCGCGGCCAGTTCCCGGAAGGGGTGGAGCGTCTGGAAGAACTGGGCAGAAAGATGGAAGCCTGCGGGGACCCTGAGGAACTGGAACGTTCCAGGGATATTGGCAACCTGGTCATGTACCTGAGCTCCGCAGACTGGTCTTCCCGGATGCCGGGGCTGCGCTCCAATTCTGACCTGGCCGTGCATTATTATGTGGGCATGGCGCTGAAATCCTGGTACTTTGCCGGGAGGTGGACGGAATACGGCGGCTTTCTGGACCGGGTGGCCGCTGATGCGGCGGATGACCGGGACAGGAACGTCCGTGAGCTGGCTTCCGCGTGGCTCAGCAACCTGGAGAAGTATACGGACCAGTACGCGCGCTTGAAACGTCTTCAGGACATGCCGGAAAAAACGGTGGCTGAAGTAGAGGCCAAACCGTCCGCGGCGGACTTCCTGCGGGAACACATGGTCATTGGGGAAGTTCCTTCCATGTCTCCGGCTTATGCCGCGCTGGAAGGAATACTGGATCATTTGAGGATGCAGTACCAGGCTGCGCGGGACTGGGAGGCTGCGGAAGCCGTGAAGGCGTCTGAAAGGAAAAAGGCGGAAGAGATGCAAAAAAACTGGAGGAGGAAAAGAGGAGGGAAATCCTGCTGGCCGCCCAATCCAGAAGTTATGAAGACGTCTGCCGGGAAGCGGAGGGCATCATGAAGGAAACCGGTGATTATGAGAAAGTTTCCACTGTTTATGGAGAGGCTGAAAAAGTCATTTCCTCTCCTGCGGTGAAAGCCCGTCTGGCCATGCGCCGGAAAATGACGGACCAGATGCTGCCGTTGTTCTCCCGCATGGAGAAACTTTTGCCCGTACTGTTGGAAAAGAAACCGGGAAAACTCTGGTGCTCAGAGATGGCTCCAGGGTGCGCCTGAAAGGGATGAAGGGACATCTGCTGACCGTGGAGCCTCAGGACAGCCGGGAAGGAAGCGGTGCGTACCAGGTCAGTTGGAACGAGCTTCCGTTCAACTCCCTGCATGCTCTGGCGCGGGAATGCCGCCAGAAGCAGCCTGCGGAATTTTTTCTTCCCTGGCGGATACGTATTCCAAGCCTTTGCTTATTTTTGGCAGGCTGACGGGAACCATTTCCTCCGCACAGCAGGAAAAAGCATTGCTTCAGATGGACCGCTCTTTCATTGAAAAATGGAATTTATGGATGAACAGTCTGGAGGCGGAGGAAGGGCTGCCGGGAGACGATGGAAAATCAAGTTGATTCCGGAAGGAATAAAGTCCCTTGAAAGGCGGCGGATTGCTGTCGCCGGCAGGTTTCTGCCCCGCCGCGTGTTTTGCCGGCTGCCCCGGGCCGGAAAAAGGAAAACCGTCCGGGCAAATGCCTTTGTTCCGGATTTGGAGAAAAGTAATGGTGATGAAGTAAAATTTGCTTGCCTAGGGTACTTCGGACAGGTCTCATAGCCGCATGAGACTGATCAGCTTTCTGACGCTGGCATGCGTGGCCGGCTTCCTCTCTTCATGCAGTTGTGATTGTCATAAGCCCGCGGACTTCGCTCTGAAGGATTACCAGCCTACCTCCAGCAAGCAATTCCGTTAACTTCCCTGTATGTTTGAAATCCGCGAAAAACCGGAAATGGTGGAACGGGCCATGCTCGTTTCCATTTACTTCGATCCCTCCGAGGCCGGGGAAAAACAGGCCATGCTGGATGAGCTGGAAGACCTTGTCTCCAATCTCGGCATCGGCATCGTAGGGAAGCACCTCGTCAAGTCCAGGGACATGCACGCCAAATTCCTGTGCGGCACCGGAAGGCGCAGGAAGTGAAGCAGCTGGCGCTGGATTGCCGGGCGGATTGCGTTGTTTTTTGACAATATGCTCTCCCCTTCCCAGCAGAGGGAATGGGAACGGCTTGTTGACGAATGCGTCATTGACCGTGAAGAGGTCATTCTGGACATCTTTGCCAGGCGCGCCCGGACACGGGAAGCTACCCTGCAGGTGGAACTGGCCCGCATGCAGTATTCCCTGCCGCGCATGGCCCGCATGTGGAACCACCTGGACCGCCAGGGCGGGGGCTCCGGCGGCGGCAAGGAGGCGGCGGAGCCGCCAGGGGAAGGTGAAAAGCAGATTGAAGTGGACCGTCGCCTGGCGCGCGCCAGAATTGAGGCTATTCAAAGGGAACTGGTCCTGGTGACCCGTCAGCGCACCACGCAGCGCAGGAACAGGAGCGCCAGGCCGTCGCCACGGCCGCCATTGTAGGTTATACCAATGCCGGAAAATCCTCCCTCCTGTCCCTGGTGTCCGGGTCTGAAGTCATGGCCAGGGATATGCTTTTTGCCACGCTGGACACCACAACGCGGAAGATAGAGCTTCCCCATGGGCAGCCGCTGCTGCTGACGGATACCGTGGGCTTCATCCGCAACCTTCCGCACCGTCTGGTGGAAGCGTTCAAGTCCACGCTGGAGGAAGCCGTTCTGGCGGATTTCCTGATTCAGGTGGTGGACGCTTCCGATCCGGAAGCCGTGCGCCATTATGAAACGACTCTGGAGGTTCTCAATGAACTGGGTGCGGGTGACAAGCCCATGATCGTGGTTTTAAACAAGGTGGACCTGGTGCCGGAAGAACGGCGCGGGGCCCTGGAAACGCTGCTGGCGCCTCATTTCAGCGGCAGGGTGGTTCCCATGTCCGTGAAAGAAGGGAATGGTGAGGAGACCTGCTGAATGCCTGCGTGGAAATGCTGGAAAGCCGTGTCCGGCGCGCCCGGTTCCTGATTCCCTATACCCGCAGCGACCTGGTGGCCGCCATGCATAGTGAAGGCAAGGTTTTCTCTACGGAATATGTAGAGGAAGGGACCTTGCTGGAAGCTGTGCTTCCTGTGGCCTTTACAATAAACTGGAATCGTTCCTGGCAGACAGGTAATCCCCCTGTTCCTGAAGCCTGGGGCTTTGCCTTGCGCTCGAAGGCCGTTTCGGGGCGGGAAGCGCTTTTTCTTCCGGAGACAGTATCCGGATTCCTGGACGGGTCAAGCCCGGTATCCCAGGCCGTTCAGGCATTTCATCACATCCCTGACAGGCAGTCCGATGACGTTGTCCGTATCCCCGCGCACGGAGGAAATAATCATCTCCCCGTGTTCCTGAAAGGCGTAAGAGCCGGCCTTGTCCATCACGTCCACCAGTTCCATGTAATGGCGGATGTCTTTTTCCGTCAGCTTCCGGAACGTTACTTCCGTCAGCACGGCCAGGTTTTTCATGCCCAGCGGGGAACGGATGGCAACCGCCGTGCAGACATGGTGCGTGCGTCCGGAGAGCTTCCGGAGCATGGACCGGGCTTCTTCTTCATCTTCCGGCTTGCCAAGAGGAAAGCCTTCCAGAAAAACGAGCGTATCCGCGCCGATGACGGTGGAATCCGGATGTTCCTGGAACACGGTTTCCGCCTTGGCGGCGGCATTGTGCAGGAGTTCCTGCGGGGGCATGGAAGCCTCTTTCAGTTCTTCCGTGCCCCGGACAATAATGGAAAAAGGAATGCCGGTTTCTCCAGCAATTCACGCCGCCGGGGCGATTGGGAGGCCAGGATGACGGGCGGAATCATGGGAGAAAAAAGCGGTCATGAAAAACAGGGAGCCGATTTTCTCAAGCTCCCTGGATGATGGGCTGTCAATGATTGCCTGTCAACTGTCTGCTTCCCATGATCCTCTGGAAAGCCTCGGGGAAATTTCCCGAATGGACCTGATAATGTTTTTGGAAAAGGCGCCCATGCGTTTCCGGATGGTTTCCCGGTCTTCCGCTGTATCAAATTCCATGCCCACCAGGGCGCGGCCTACGCGTTCCCCGGTGTAGGTATAGTTGAAATAACAGAGGGAAGCCAGATCCGCGATGCGTTCCATGAAGTCAAGGAAGGCGCCGGCTCGTTCCGGAAATTCAATGTGGACGAACAGGGGGTGTTGACACAGTTCCGGCTGGTAGTGAATCATGCGGAAGCGCACGTCGTCGTCCTCGCTGATGTCTTCGATTCGATTCCTTTCTTTTTCAGTGTCGTGCGGATGGTATCCAGGTCTTCATCGGAAGCGGCAATGCCGAACACGGGGGTGCTGGGTGTTTCCCTCCGTTTTGCCGTATTGCACATCCACCAGCGTCGTATCCTGCGGAATGTGGCGCAGGTATTTAAGCACCTGTCCGCGCTTGGAATCCATGGAAATGCGCAGATAGCGCGTTTCATGGTTGCCGATGCCCGCCTGCCGGGCAATCTGGGTAAAGGTGGGTGAAATCCATATTGGCTCCGGAAATGACCACGAAGCTCTTTTCCTCCGGCTTTACTTCGCCCCGGTTCCATTGTTTCAGGAATCCTGCCAGGCTCATGGCTCCGGATGGTTCCGGCACGACGCGGGAGGATTCCCACATGGCCCGGATGGCCTGGCAGACCTCATTATTGGTCACGGTCACGAACTCGTCAACCAGTTCCCGGCAAAGGGGATAGGTTAATTCTCCGGGGATGTGGACGGCTGTGCCGTCGCAGAAGAGATCCACGTAATCCAGATTCACCCGGCGTCCCTGCTCAATGGAAGTTTTCATGGACGCCTGGTCGATGCCTTCCACGCCGATGACCTTGATGCGGGGCCAAGGAATTTTTTTTTCAGCCAGCACGCCACGGAGGCGGCCAGTCCGCCGCCGCCGATGGCGACGTACGCGCGGTCAAAGGGCCTTCTCCGCTCATCACCACTTCGTCCGCCAGCGTTCCCTGTCCGGCCATGGTCACCAGGTCGTCATAAGGATGGACAAAAAGTGCAGCCGTGAGTTTCCGTGTATTCATGGGCGGCGGCGGCCGTCTCGTCATAGCAGTCCCCATGGAGCATGATCTTCACATGCCTACCGCCGTGGCGGCGCACTTCCGTCTGCTTCACTTCCGGCGTGGAGCGCGGCATGAAAATGGTGGCATGGCAGTTCAGCACTCTGGCTGCCAGCGCCACGCCCTGGGCGTGATTGCCGGCGGAAGCCGCCACAATGCCCTTGTCACGGGCTTCCTGGCTCAATGCGGCCATGCAGTTGAACGCGCCGCGCCACTTATAGGCCCGGATGGGCCCCAGATCCTCTCTTGGCGTATACCGGGGCCTGGATGCCCGGCAGATTCAATCGCTGGAGAGGAGTCGGCTCGCCAACGGTGTAGACGCGCTGGCGGGCCTGCAGTATTTCCGCGGAAAGACGGTCCGAAAGTATGCTCATGATTGTAATGCTGGCTCCCATTCTACTGAAGTCCAACCCCTTTTTCCAGTAAAACGTTCCCGGGGGCGGCCTGTTTTCCGGAATCCAGGTTTTCTGGACGAAAAAAGCCGCCCGGAGGCGGCTGTTTCTTCTGAACAAGGTGGCGAAGCGGACGGGGCTCGAACCCGCGACCTCCAGCGTGACAGGCTGGCGCTCTAACCTAACTGAGCTACCGCTCCATGACCTTGGATGCCGTCCCTGCCTTGCGGCGGGGACGTGGAGGTTTATACAGGCGCTCCCGCAGAAATGCAAGACAAAGAAATCATTTTTTCCTGCATGCGGGGTTTTCTTGCTGGGAGAAACAGGTTAAATAACCGGACGGATTTGAAATCCGTAAATGATATGAATTAACCCAGATAATGAATAAAATATTAATAATGCCGATTCTTGAAACTGGTACCCCTTTTTTCTCTTTCCCCTTTCAGGCTGTTCCATGCTTCCTAAAGGGCTTGGCCTCAAAATGGTCATTGACAACGGATTTCAAATACGATATTGCATCCGGTTAATAGCGTATTTTATCTCTGTTGAAAAATTACGTCGTGTTGAGCATATTGACTATTAATTATTTTTATGAAGCTTCATCTGCCCGTCACTCTGTTGTCCGCAGTACTCGCCTGCTATTCCGTTGCAGTTTTGACAGCCTCTGCCGAGACGCTTACAAGTAATGTAACCATTAGTACTGATACCACTTGGAATGAGACGACGACCATCGGAGCGAACGGTCTGACCCTGACCATTGAAACCGGAAAGACGCTGACCCAGGCGGAGGGGAGCGTTCAATATTGGCAATAACAGCCTCACCATCACCGGCGGCGGCGTTTTCAGGATTGAAACGGCGGCTACGCAGAAAATCGGGAGTGATCCAATCTCCAAAACACTGACTATTAATAACGCTACGCTGGATTTGAGCGCTCCGGACGCCAGTCTTAACTCGGGGGTATACCCGTTGCCGTGTGACCGTGACCGACGGCGGCGTGCTGCGCGTGGGGGAATATTCCTATAATGGTCTGGGTCAGATGGCCACCAATACGGATTACTGGACCTTGAACAACAAAGGGCGCCTGGAGCTTACCAAGGAGGAAAACGGAGAATCGGGTGCGGCCTGACGGTAGCGGCGGGGGCGGCGCCGTGGAGGTGGAGAATGCCTCCAGCACCGTGCGCATGACGGTATCTTCCGCCCAGTGGATTCAGTTGAACGGCGCCCTGACGCTGACCGGGGCCGGGAATATGACCACGGCCGGCGACAATGTGTTCCGGGGACAGGCAGGTTGATCAAGGACGGTTCCGGGACGCTGACCCTGGCCCAGGCCTCTTCCTTCACGGGCGGCGTGGAACTGAAAGGGGGCACCCTCATTGTCAGCCATGCCTCCGGAATGGGAACGAACAAGAACCTTTCCGTAACGGGGAATGCGGCCATCGGCGGCATTTCCGCGGGGTACGGCGGCCTTTCCCTGTCCGCGGGAGCGGGCCTGGACGTCTCCGCCGTGGACAGCAATGCCGGCCTGTCCATGACCGCCGGCGTCCTGTCCCTGGGGGGCAGAATACGATGACCGGCAACCTGAACCTGGGAGCGGCCGTGCGGATTGACGCCACTCACATGACGGTGAACGGCAATCCCCTGCTGGCCCTGAACGGCGCCCTGACGGTGAACGGCAGCCTGCTGCTGGAGAACAGCGACAGCGTGAGCTGGAGCGCGGGCACGTACAATCTGATTAATGCCACGGGCGGCATCACCGGGGATCTGGCCAATACCATTCTGCTGGGGACCGAATACATCGGCAACTGGAGCACGACGGACAATACCCTGAAATTCGTCGTGGCGCAGGTCACGTCCCCTGACCTGGACGGGCGGCGGAGACAATACGTGGACGGTGGGAGGAACGGGGATTCCCCCTGAATGCGGGATTGCCTTTGCCAACGGCAACGGAGTCATCTTCGGTGACGTAGCAGGCAATGCGCCGCAGACCGTGAACATCGCCGGGCAGGTGAATCCGGGCCTGATCGTCGTCAATGCTGACGCAACCGGTTATACGTGGACGGGGTCCGGTTCCCTGGTGGGAAGCCCAAGCTGCAGAAGACCGGCAGCGGAACCTTGTCCATCGCCACGGACAACGCCGGTTTTTCCGGAGAAGTCCTGCTGGGCGGCGGCACGGTGGAAATGCGGCATGACGCCGCGCTGGGTGCCGGCAGCATCATCTTTAATGGAGGCTCTCTGAAATACGGCGCTGGGATAACGGCGGACATTTCCGGACAAATTCAGACAGGCGCGTTGGCTTCCAACGCTGTTCTGGTGGATACGAACGGGAATGCCGTCACATGGGCATCCCTGGCCGGCTGGATGGGAACCATCACCCGCACGGGAGAAGGCAGCCTGAATCTGGCGGCGGGCGCCTACGGAGGCAAGCTGATTAACAGCGGAGCCGGCTCGCTGGTGATCGGAGCGGGCAACGCCACGCTGGGAGGAGGCATTTCCGGGACGGTCGTCAAGACGGGTGACGGCACGCTGTCCCTGAGCAGGGACGCGTTCAACGCATCGGCGGGAGGGACGCTGGTGGTGGAATCAGGCACTCTCGCTGTTGCGGCAGAGGGGACGTTAAGCTCCGACCTGAACATCACCCTGGGAAAAACGCGGTGATGCAGACCGGCTGGGCCACCAACATCACCGGCACGGGCATATTGACGATGGGGAACGGTTCCAAGCTGCGCCTGCTGAACGGGAACGGTAACCGTCTCATCGACATGCAAATCCGGCTGGACGCCGGAGAAGGCGGCTACGCCGTCATTGACGGCTCCAGCAATGGAAATAATGCCACGCTGACCTCCGCCATCACGGGAACGGGCGGCCTGAAAATCATTTCCGATGTTGGGGGCAACGGCTGGAATTTTAAAACGGGATGGGTGAAGAATTCCTATGACGGCGATACGGAAATAGCCGGAACCGGTAGTAACATCAGCCTGACTTATAATGTCGGCACAGCCTCCGTCGCTGCCGGACAGGTGCTGACCCCGTGGGGGCAGGGCAGCGTCACGCTGGGCGGCAGTGAAAAAAATGTCACGGTGACGTTCAACGGCTTGAATGCCGCAGCCGCGGCGGGGGAGTGTCCCTGGACGGGGATGTCACGCTGAAAGGGACGAACGCCGCGACCGTCCTGAACGTCTTTACCGGAATCACAGGAACCGCGACGCTTAACGGCAAGGTGTCCGTGGAAACGTCCGGCAGCGGAACGGCGACCCTCGCCGGAGGAGACAGCCTGCAGATGCTCGGCGGACTGGGCGGTGCGGGAACGCTGGCCGTCACTACCCGCAACAGCGCGGGCTCCTGACGCTGGGCGGCGATGTTGGCGATTTTACCGGAACACTGAACCTTTCAGGGAACAATCTTTACCTGAATGCGGATACGGCTCTGGCCGGAACATTGAACGCCTCCACCGCCAAGGTGCCGGCGCTGCGGAAGCAGAACGTGACCGGAACGCTGAACGCCGCTTCACTGGCGGTTGACGGAAGCGCCCTGAGCTCGGACGGAGCGACGCTGACGGTGAGCAACCTGGCGCTGGGCGCGGATGCAGGCGTCAGCCTGGACATTAACGGGAATATCACCGCGGGGACTTATACGCTGGTTTCCTGGGACAACCTGACGGCAGGCAACTTCGCAGATGCGGGGACGATGACCCCTGACCGGTACGCTGGCCAGCCTGTACCAGGGAACCTTCAACGTGAATACCGGTGACAAGACGGTGACCGTTTCCGTCAGCATGGCGGACGGCGTGGTGGTCTGGGACGGCAATCCGATCGGCGCCGTGGACAACACGACGACCTACCTGTTTGACGGTACGCACACGGGAGTGGCGTCCCTGACGGGGGGCCGTGAATGCCAAGGCCATTTATTTCAACAACGGGGCAGGGCAGGACCTGGAGCTGACCAACAACGGAGGCAAGCTTGCCGGGAACGGAACCATGACCAAACTGGGTGAAGGAAAGGTGACCTTCAACAGCCCCAACAATGATTACCCGGCGCGGTCAACATCAAGGAAGGAACCGTTGCCGTGAAGGCGAACATGGCCCTGGGGACCGGAACGGTGACCGTGGACAGGACGGGACGGCTGGAAATCGGCGTAACGGGCGGAATTGCGGATATTCTGGGAGCCACGATGCCGACGATCAACGGAGGCACGATCGCCTTTGCCTCCGGAGGGCCAATACGCTCGGCAAACTGCTGACCGGCTCCGGCATCAATCTGGAAGTGTCGGGCGCCGGAACGGCCCTGACGGTTTCCACCGCCCAGACGAAAACCGCGCTGACCACGGTGGGCGAGGGCGCGGTCCTGAACCTCGGCAAGAATGGAGACGGACAGCAATCCATCCTTTACGGCGATTTGATAGTGAACGGCGGCACGCTGAACACTACCGCGGGCGATCCGTTCGGTTACAACAACAATGGGAATTTCGGCACGTTGACCCTGAATAGCGGCACCTGGAATGTCGGCGGCGGCAATACGACCATGGCCAATACCAGAATGGTGTTCAACAACAGCCGGGTCATTCTGAACATGCCCGGCGGGGGATTAAACGGCTTCGACTTGTTCAGCGGCACCAATACCATTGTGACGCAGCAGTCCGCTACCGGAATGAGCGTCTTCTCCGTGGCGGAGGGAGCCCCTCCACCGGTCAGGCGAATGCCCTGACCCTCCGCGGCGGCACGGCCATCTTTGACATAGCGCGCGGGAATTTTGCGCTGGACGATACTAATACGGCAGATTTGAAGCTGGATGTAATCGTAGCCAAGGAAGGCAACGGCGCCAACCTCGTAAAGCAGGGGAACGGCGTGCTTCAACTGCCCAAGGCCAGCGATTATACCAACCAGACCCTGATCAAGGAAGGGACCATCCTGCTGACGGGAGCCGGCTCCCTGGGTTCCGGAGCGGTGACGCTCGGCGGCAATGGAGACGCTTTCCTGACCTATGCGGTGGATGCGGACCAGACGGTGGCCAACGTCATCGGCGGAACGGGTTCCATCACCCAGAAGGGTCCGGGCAAGGTGACGCTCAGCGGCGCCAATACCCTATGCCGGCACGACCAATGCGGAAGCCGGAACGTTGGCGGCGGGAAGCGCTACGGCGTTCGGGACCAGCACGGTCTCCATCTCCTCCGGAGCGACGCTGGACATCGGCAATTATGCGGTGAATAACGCGGTCAACGTGAAAGCCGGCACGGCGGATGCGCTCTCCACGGGCGCCATCACCAGCAACGGCGGCTCCATCGGCAGCCTGACGCTGGGCAGCTACTCGCGCCTGAACGTCACCGGAGACATGGCCATGGCCGCGGGCTCCTCCTTCACCTTTGACATGACAGGACTGACGGCGGGAGGAAACGCCCTGGTGACGCTCACCGGCGGACTGACGCTCACCGGAACGCACAACGTCACCCTCAACAACTACGACACGCTCACCGACTCGGGAGACTATTCCCTGCTGACGGTGGGAAGCGGAACGCTCACGCTCGGCTCCTTCAACATCGGGGACCTCATCAATGACGCCCATCCGGAACTGACCTACACGCTGGGACTTTCCGCGGACGGCAAAACGCTTCAGCTCAAGATCGAATCCTCCGCGAACATGCTCACCTGGAACGGAACGGCGGACGCCGGAACATGGAGCGCGGGCGACGTGAGCAACTGGACCTACGGCGGAAGCGGCTCCGCGCCGGCGACCACGGACGGCCAGCCCCTGCTCTTTGACAACACGGCAGCCAACAAAACCGTGACGATCACGGGAGACGTGGCCCCTCCTCCATCGTCGTCAGCAACAGCGGCGCGGACAACACCTACACCTTCCAGGGAGACGGGCACATCACGGGCGCCACGACCATCCTGACCAAGAGGGGGACGGCACCCTGCAAATCCGCAATACGAACACCTACGGTGGTTCTACGTCCCTGGAAGGGGGCATTGTGGACATCAACGGAGACGGAGCGCTGGGAACGGGTTCCATCATCTTCGGCGGCGGCATCCTGCAGGCCTCCGGGAACGTGACGCTGACGCAGACCATGGTGCAGAAGAACGCCGGGGACGCGGTCAAGCTGGCCGCCTCCGGAGCCGGCACCACACTGACGGTGAATACGGCCGGGCAGGACAGCTTCCTGTCCCTCAACTGGAACATCTCCGGGAATGGAGCCGTGGCGCTGGGGAACATCGCCAATACCAAGGTCCTCTCCGGAACCGTGACGGTGGCCAGCGGCTCCACCCTCAAGCTCTCCGGCGGCAATGAAATCGCCCTTTCCGGCGTGCTCAAGAACATCAGCGGCACCCTGGCCAAGACGGACGGAGGCTCCCTGCTCGTCAAGGCGGCCAACGGCAATGACGCGCTTAACGGCACGCTCAGCAATGCCGGAGGCAGCATCGTTCTTTCCGGCTACGGAGCGGCTACGGCCAACCGTACCATCACGATGAACGGCACGCTGAATGCCGATCTCATTGACGTCACGTACGGCGTGACGCTGGACTTGAAGAAAGACCTTGATATCGCCACGCTGCAAATAGGCGGCGGCACGATGGGCAGCAACACGCAGGCTTCCGCGGTCAACGTGGGGACGGGCGTCACGCTCACCTCCACCACCGGCGTCAATTTGGGCGGCGCCAACGGGCAGGGAGCCCTGGCAGGCAATCTCAACATCAACGGCGGCACTGCCGTGCTGGCGGCCGCCTCCTTCCTGGATGGCTCCGACTCCGGCATCACCCTCAGCGGCGGCGGTACGCTCACGATGGGCGGCGATATCACCGGCACGTCCGGAACCCTCACGCTGGGAGAAGGCACGCTCAACTCCTCCGCTGCCTGGACAACTTCTGTCGGAGTCGCCCTCAACGCCGCTTCCGGCAAGACCGCCACGGTGGATACCACGGGGGGGGGACATCACCCTCAACGGCGCCTTCACCGGTTCAGGCAACCTTCTGAAAACCGGTACGGGCACTCTGAGCATAGGGGCCGCCAGTGCGGGTTACACGGGTACCGTGACGCTTGCTTCCGGAACGCTTTCCTTCCAGGACACCGCCGATGGCTATAAAGCCGGGCTCAACATCACCGGAGGCAACGTGACGGGCGGCCAGAATTACAAGGGCGTCAAGAACGTCTCCGTCAATGCGGCCTCCGGCGTCAGCGCCATTTCCCTGGGCGGCCTTTCCGGTTCCGCGCTCAAGACCGTCAACATGACGGACGCCGGAACGGTCATCAGCGGCATCAACGGCGCCGCCAATCTGGACAGCGCCAGCCTGGTGGTGGGCACGGGGAACGTCTCCAAGACGCAGGACCTGGCCGGAAGCACTTCCATGATTCAGTTTGACGCGGCCGGAACGCAATTGGAAATTGAAACGCTCACCCTTACCCTCTCCGCTGACGTGATTAACGCCATGCAGGGCTGGGGCGCGGGGGACCGCACGGCGTGGCTCAACCTGACCAACGGAGCGCTGGGCTACGGTACGGCCATCTTCAACCCGCTGCTGGAATCCCTGGGCTTTACGGTGACGGGCATCAACGGAGGCTCCATCGGCATCACGGGGGACGCCACGCAGATTTACGCCGTGGGAAGCGAAGACAAGACGGTCACGAACAATTCCGAGCTGGACCCGTACCGCGCGGTCATCGTGGACGGCAACCTGGCCCTCAACCTCCCCGGCGTGGACGATACGGCTGACGGCCTGACGATCAACAATCTTTCCGGTGCGGCTTCCGGCGTTATCAACATCACCAGCACGAACGACAAGACGGCTTCCGTCATCCTGAACAACGAGCTGCTGGGAACCGATCCGAATACGTCCGGTCCCGATACGAAGTACTCCGGAACCATCAATGGGGGGGGGACGGCCAATATCACCAAGACGGGAGACGGCTCCTGGAGCTTGCCGGAACCCTGGATACCAGCGGCACGCTGGACATGCAGGACGGCCAACTCATCCTCTCCGGCACGGCGGACCTCGGCTCCATCAAGCTCAACTCCTCCAACTCCGGCGACCTTTCCTCCCTGGACATTACCGGGAAGGCGGAAGCGGGAACGCTGACGGATGAAGGCAACGGCGGCAACCTCTCCATCGGGAAAAACGGTACCCTCTCGCTCACGGGAGCCGGTTCCGAACTTTCCAACAGCACCGTTTCCGGAGCCGGCGTGCTCCAGGTGGCGGACAACGCCTCCCTGGGCGCTCAACGGCACCTCCAAGCTTGACGGCGTGCAGGTGGACCTGGACGGCAACGGAATGCTGGAGCTCGGCAACGCGGCCAACAGCATTTCCGGCCTGACGGGAAGCGGCGCGCTGAACAACGGCTCCGCCCTGGAAATCACCACTGCCGGGAATGCCCTGTATGAAGGCTCTCTCAGCGGAGAAGGCAGCATCACCATGAACGGCACCGGCACGCAGGTTCTGAAGGGGAACGGCGCGATCGGGCAGGCCCTCAGCGTCACGAAGGGAACGCTGGAACTGACGGTGCGGAAGGCGGCAACGGCTCCGTTACCTATAAGAGCCTCACGGCGGGAAGCGGCGCCCATGTGCGCCTGAGCCCGGTAGGGGAAGGAACCGGAGCGGTCAACACGACGCTCACCGTCGCGAACGGACTCAACCTGCAAAACTCCCATCTGGACCTGGTCATCAACACCAACCGTGACGACCTCTTCTCCAGCCCGGTCATCACCGTGCAGGCAGGAGACGTCAATCTGGACGGAACCACCGTTTCCCTGGGAAGCCTGGGGGGACTACGACGACCCGGCGGACCCGACGGCCAACCTCAACTTCACGCTGGTGGACGCGACGGGAGCCGGAACGGTTTCGGCCAACGGAGCCACGGTGGACGCCTCCGGCTACTTTGACTTCTACTACCAGGGAATTCGGCATCCGGACGGAAGGCGGCAAGATTGTGGTGACGGGCATGGTCAAGACGGAGAACGCCTTTATGGACGCGGCCAACACGGCCAACTCGGAAGCGGGGGCCAACCTGCTCTGGAACAACCGCGGCAACGCGCCGAAAGGCACGCAGCTCGGTGACCTGAGGGAAGCCGTCAGAAACGACATCCAGTCCGGCAACACCTCCCGGGCGGCACGTTCCATGGCAGCCGCGGCAGGCAGCACGGTCAACGCGCTGGGCACGGCGCAGAAAGACGCCCTGCGCGACCAGATGGGCTGGATCAGGAACCGCACTACCCTCATGGGCGTCAACCCCGCCTACGTCAACGAAGACCTCCCCTGCTTCCACATGTGGATGGAAGGCACGGGTTCTTACGCCAAGCTGGACACCAGGGGGGATGAAAGCGGCTACCAGCTCACCACCTGGGGGGGGCACCGTGGGCATGGACGTGGACCTCAGCGACCACTTCACGATGGGAGCGGCCTTCACGGCCAACTACGGCGACCTGACGGCCAGCGCGGCGGACAGCGCCGACGGGCACCTGGACAGCTACTACGCCAGCCTCTTCGGCCGCTACCAGGACAGGCGCTGGGCGCACACGCTCATCCTGACGGGAGGGTGGAACGACGCGAAACTCAACCGTACGGTCAACTACGGGGAAGGAAGCTACGGGACGCAGGGAAGCACCAGCGGGTGGGGCTTTGGAGCGATGTATGAACTCACCTACGACGTGTACCTCAACGAAAACCGCAGCAGCGTGCTGCAGCCGCTGTTCAACGCCTCGGTGGTGACGACGCGGATGGACGGCTATGAGGAAACGGGTGCGGGCAACGCGGGCCTGAACGTCGGCAGGCAGGACTGGACGACGGGGACGCTGGCGTTGGGCGGCCGGTGGATGGGTCTGGTGGGCAGCAACATCTTCGGACGAGAAGCGCTGGCGGAAATCCGGGTCAACGCGGCGCAGGACCCTGGGAGACCGGAGAGGGAAACGAACGTCTCTGCTGGGCAACCCCGGCTTTGCGCAAAGCGTGAGGGGGGCGAAAGTGGGAACGACGGCGCTGCAGCTGGGAGCCGGACTGAGCGTGCCGGTGGGAACGAAGGGAACCATCTACGTGAACGGGAACGCGGACATCCGTGACGGGTCCAGCGCGCTGAACGGAAGCGTCGGCTACCGCTACGACTTCTTACAAGAGAAAACACAAGGAGGGGGGCCCACCCCGAAAGGCCTTCCTCCTGACCCTCCAGAGCCGTTCCGGATTTATTCCGGAACGGCTTGGTAACGTCAGAGCTCGTCCGGCAGGAAATGGCGGGATCCTGGCGTCTACTTTTCCAGCAGCCGTCCTCCGTCGTGCCATTCTCCGTACATCCTGTTTTCACGGGTATTCTTCAGAAATTTTTCCAGGCGCTTGCAGAACAGTTCCGGCTGGTTTTTTTTAATTTGAATGGTATCCAGGCGCACATGGCGGTATAGCCGGGGAAACGCCAGGAAATTGGCGTAAATAAGCGGATCCTGTTGAAGGAGCTGTAAAATATACGAGTCAATACGGAACGTTTCCGGGTTCATTTCCGGCAGACATTTTTCGCCGGGGGGCGTCATTAGTCCCAGCCTGGCCAGGCGGCGGACGCGTTCCTTGTTCAGTTCGGACCATTTACTTTTTCTGGATCGGGGAGTGAGACGCTGGGCCAGGAAACCGGAGGCCGTCTTTTTGCGGGTGCTGTCAATCTATCCGAAGCACAGGGCTTCCTCCACGGCATCCAGGTAAAGGAGGGCATGTGGGGAAGGTTTTCTCGTTGTGAGAACCCAGCAGCAGGAGGAAGTGAGGTGGTTGTTTTCCGGCCATATTCTTAATTCCTTCCGTGTAGTGATGGGAAGAAGGTTGTTTATTTCCATGGCGTTTATAGGTCGGTCTTCCGCTGATGTTCTGAGGGCCGATGATACTTCTCCGGAGCCTGCATTTCCAGCACAGACATGGATTCTATCCGGGGACAGCTTCGCGAAGGGCGCCTTTCTCAGGAACCGCTTTTCTTTCCGTCTTCTTTTTCCGCCGTTTTTCCTTTTCCTTCTTCGGAGAGAACCGGCTGGTTTTCTGCTTGTCAAAACAAAAACCGCCATTATAGATGATTTATGAAGAAGAATGTAGTCCTGTCCTTGCTGGGGCTGGTTCTGCTGGTTTCCGCCGTAGCGGCTTTCAATATGGCATGTGCAGAAAAATCCTCCAACCGTGCGGATATCGCGCGGAAACGGGTAACGCCCGTGCTGAATTCCTTTCTGGAGCCGTGCGGCGCCAGGGTGGGAAGTCCTGTGTTTTTACGGGCCGTAAAGGAAGACTCCGTCCTGGAACTGTGGGTGAAACCGGACAAGGCGGAATGCTACGTGCTTGCCAAGCGCTATCCGATTGCCGCATGGTCCGGAAAACTGGGTCCCCAAGGAGAAGGAGGGGGACAGGCAAACGACGGAAGGTTTTTATGAAGTGGAACCGTCCGGGCTCAATCCCCGGAGCAATTACCATCTGTCTTTCAACATCGGGTATCCGAATGCCTATGACCGCTCCCTGAACCGGACGGGAAGCTTCATCATGGTGCATGGCCGGGATGTTTCCATCGGCTGTCTGGCGATGACCGATTCCGGAATTGAGGAGATTTATATCATGGTGGAACAGGCTCTGGTTCATGGGCAAAAAACGTTCCCGTGCAGATTTATCCCTTCGTGCCCACTCCGGCGCGTTTGTCAGAGGAAAAGGATTCTCCCCACGCCGCCTTTTGGGCGGACATGGCCCGAGCGTGGGACTGGACGGAACGGACCCGTACTCCGGCCCGGGTGAAGGTCGTCAATGGCAGGCTGGTCGTTGTGGAGCAATAAAAATCCTCCGGTTGAGGACCGGAGGATAAAGGAAGGCCTGCGGAACAGGGGCGACAGGAGCGCCCCGGGCACCGTGTGTCCGGAATGCTCCGGATTAGACCAGCTGGGCAATCAATTCTTCGCGGTCGCCCGGCAGAAAATCCATCGGGGCAATTTCCGGCAGCGTATAGCAGCCTGCAGCCAGTTTCATGCTGGCGCGGGCGGAAGCCACCATGACCTGGGCGGTCAGAGCCGGATTGTTGATGCGCATTTCAAACGTGAACATCTGGTTCTGCGTGGAGCCGGAAACGCCCTTGCGTTCCATCAGCACACCGTGGCCCATGTCTTTCAGCACGTCGATGTCGGGCACCTGCAGCACGCGGGTGTCGTCATGGCTGAAGTAGGAATCTGATTTAATGGCGAATTCCACGTCGGGAGAATTTGGCGCCTTCTTTCAGCACCACATAAACCATGCGGCGGTGTACGCCGGAACCCGTGGGGATGGTGAGGGAGAGCGTCCGCCACTCCTTCCTTGGAACGCGCCACGACGCTGTGGCCCATGCTCATGCCGGGGCCGAAGTTGGTGTACGTGATGCCTTTGGGAGCCATAGCCAGCATCAGGGTACGGATGACGGAGTCCGTTCCGGGGTCCCAGCCGGCGGAAATGATGGAGACGGCGTCATGCTTGATTGCCTGGGCTCCCAGGGAACGGCGAAGGGCCACGATGTCCCCGTGAATATCAAAGCTGTCTACTGTGTTGACGCCGCGGGCGAGCAGAGGCAGGGCCGTTTCTTCCACGCTGCGGGTGGGGGTGCAGAGCAGGGCTGCGTCCACATGGCCCAGCTCCTCCACGTCGCTTACGGTCTTGATGCCGTGTACAGCTTCGCTGCCGGGGCGGCGCACGATACCTGCCAGTTCCATATCGGGAGCGGCGCGCAAGGCGTCCACAGCGTATTTCCCGATGTTGCCGTATCCTACAATGGCTACTTTAATCATCTTGGTAGTAAATAGTAATGGTTCCGGGTAATGGGGCGGAATGTCCGCCCGGCATTTTTTCCTTTGGCGCATGTTTTTAAGTGTTTTGGGGAACGCATGGCAAGAACGGAGAATGACAGGGGGCTTTGTGGCATGATTGCCGGTTCTTTGAACGGGGGGCGGAGGAATGGAGTCTGATTACTCGGAACTCTTCCAATAAAACGATGAAAAGCAAATTGATTATTCTGAGTATCGCCACCCTTCTGGGGTGCGTTTCCTGCAATACGATAGGCGGGGTGGGCAAGGATGTGGAAGCGGTCGGCAGCGACATTAATTCCGCCGCCCGTTCCACCAGCCGGGCCATGTAAAAGGTTATGTGGAGACCTTGGACGAAAGCCGCTTCATCCGCCCGGATGAAGCGGCTTTCCGGTAAACAATGTGCTGCCGCCCGCATGCCCTGATTTCCGGATGGCCGCAAAGGTTTGGCGTGTTCCATGCAGGATGGAGCCGGACCATGCCAATTCGTTGGGAACCCCATGGAGATGGCTGCCATTCAGGGCAGAATGGCAGGAAGTAAAAGTACTGCCTCTTTTTCATTAAAAGAGGATTCGAAGCAGCGTCCGGCACTTCCCGGGCCTTATTGCATGGACTTGCTGGTGGCCTGGGAGGCGCTGTCAATCTTGCTTCCCATGGCTTCCACGTCTTTTCCTATTCCGCTGATCGTATTGCAGGAGGAGAGAGCAAGGGTTGCGGCGAGCGTCAAAAGGGCGGATTTGATATTCATTAGTCGAAGAGAGGTTGAAAGCCGTATCCTAACCTGCTTCCGGTTTCTTGTCAATGAACCTGGCAAGCAGTAATTTGTTATAGCTTTTTGTTATATTATGCCATAGAATAATTGTATTATCGAATAATAACGCTATTTGCTATAAGAAGCCTGCATTTCATTACAGATTGAAAAATACCATGAAAACATCAGTTGCAGGATATCCCAGAATAGGCTCGTCACGGGAACTCAAAGTTGCCGTGGAACAGTATTTCCGGGGAAAATGGCACCGGAGGCGTTGTTGGAGACGGGAAGCCGCCTTCGCAGGACGCACTGGCAAAAACAAATGGAGGCGGGCATTGACGGCATCCCTTCCAATGATTTTTCTTTTTACGACCAGATGCTAGATACTGCGGTTTTGTTAAATGCGGTTCCCCAGCGGTACCGGGATTTGGGAATTTTCTTCATTGGATACTTATTTCGCGATGGCTCGCGGCTATCAGGGGCCGGCTGGGGATGTCAAGGCTCTAGCCATGAAAAAAATGGTTTAATACCAATTACCATTACCTGGTTCCCGAGATAGATTCCGCCCCCTTCAGATTTCCGGGAGTAAACCCTTTGACGAATTCCTTGAAGCCCGGTCATACGGGATTGAAACGAAGCCCGTCCTGATTGGGCCGTTTACATTCTTAACGCTTTCCTCATTGGCGGGGGGACGCACGCGGGAGAGTGTCGCCGGGGAGTTGGCCCGGGCGTATGCCGCTATTCTGGCCCGTTTCCATGAGCTGGACGCGGCATGGGTGCAGTTGGACGAGCCCGCTCTTGTCCGTGACCTGGACAGGCAGGATATCGACCTGTTTCTCCGCTTGTATGAATCCATGCTGCCTTCAAAGGGGCGGGTGAAGGTCCTTCTTCAAACCTACTTCGGAGATATCCGCGACTGCTATGAACAGGTTGCCGGATTGGATATTGATGCGGTAGGACTGGATTTTGTGGAAGGAAAGCAGTCGCTGTCCCTGGTGAAAGAATATGGTTTCCCGAAAGATAAGCTTCTTCTTGCAGGCGTCGTCAACGGAAGAATATCTGGCGCAATCATTATTCCCGGACTCTGGCGTTGCTGGCCGATTTGAAAAAAACGGGTGCCCGCATAGGCATAGGGACTTCCTGCTCCCTTCTGCATGTTCCCTATACGGTCGCTCAGGAGACGAAACTGCCGGAATATGCTTTGAAACACTTCTCTTTTGCCGAAGAAAACTGCAGGAGCTCCGGGACCTTAGCTTTCTTTTTTCGCTGGAGAACGCGGAGCCAGAAAAGATTTATCAAGTCAATGATGCTTTGTTTCAGTCGGACAGGATAGGAAAAATGCTGCTGTCCAGGCGGAAGTATTCGCCTTGAAGCCTGACGATTTTACGAGATTCCCGTCTTTTGAAGAGCGGGAAAAGCTTCAGAAAACCCGTTTCCGCCTTCCCCTGTTTCCTACGACGACAATAGGTTCCTTCCCCAGACTGCGGAAGTCCGCTCCAACCGGGCGGCATTCAGGAAGAACCTCATTTGCGGGGAGCAGTACAGGCAATTCAACTTTGACAGGATTAAAGAATGCATTTCCCTGCAGGAAAAGATAGGACTGGATGTTCTCGTTCATGGAGAATTTGAACGCAATGACATGGTGGAATACTTCGGCGAGCACCTGAAGGGCTTCCTTTTTACGGAAAAAGCCTGGGTACAGTCCTACGGAACCAGGTGCGTCAAGCCGCCCATCGTCTGGGAGGACGTTTCCTGGATGCGCCCCATTACCGTGGAGTACGCCGTCTATGCCCAAAGCCTGACAAACAAACCGGTCAAGGGCATGCTGACGGGGCCGGTCACGATCCTGAACTGGTCTTTCCCCAGAGAAGACGTTTCCCTGGAGGAGCAAGCCCTGCAGATTGCTCTGGCTGTCCGCAAGGAGGTGCTGGCATTGGAAGAGCATGGCATAGGCATCATCCAGATAGATGAAGCAGCCCTGAAAGAAAAATTGCCTCTGCGTCGTTCCGACTGGCATGGAGAGTACCTGGACTGGGCCATTCCCTCGTTCCGCCTCGTGCATAGCGGGTCAGGCCGGAAACGCAAATTCATACGCACATGTGCTATAGCGAATTTGCGGCTATTATCCGGGAAATCGATTCCATGGATGCCGATGTCATCACATTCGAAGCTTCCCGTTCCAATCTGGACATTCTCGATGCCTTGAAAGAATGCGGGTTTAAGACTGAAATCGGCCCCGGAGTTTATGATATCCATTCGCCCCGTATTCCCGGAGAGACGGAAATTATGGAAAATCTCCATCGCATGCTACGGAAGATTTTACCGGAAAACTGTGGGTCAATCCCGATTGCGGGTTAAAGACGCGCGGCAATGAGGAAACGATAGGCAGCCTCAAAAAATATGACGGCGGCGGCCAGAGCCCTGCGTACGGAATTCCAGTCATGAAGCTTTCCGAATTGTTTCCCCAAAAGAGGGTTCTTTCCTTTGAGGTGTTTCCTCCCAAGCGGACTTCCCCGATCGGGACGGTTTACCATGCTCTGAGCGCTTTGCAGGGATTGAACCCGGATTTTATCAGCGTGACCTATGGTGCTTCGGGAGGCGCGGGAACCAGCGATACGCTTAACATCGCCTCCTCCATCAAGAAGGATTATATGGTTGAGAGCGTAGCCCATCTTCCCTGCATCAGCTTGACGAAGGGAAATGTGTTGGAGCTTCTGGAACAGTTCCGCCGGAACGGAATTGAAAATATCCTGGCCCTTCGCGGTGATTTGCCCCGGACAGAGAACCGTGCCGTGATTTCACCTATGCCAGCGATCTCATTTCCTTTATTAAGGAACAGGGAATTTTCACATTCTGGCGGCCTGCTATCCGGAAGGCCATCCCGAATCAAAAAGCATAGTCGATGATATTCGCCACCTCAAGACCAAGGTGGAGGCCGGAGCGGACCATCTCATTTCACAGTTGTGCTTTGGCAACGATATTTTCACGCCTACCGGGAAAAACTGGATCTGGCAGGCATTTCCGTCCCTCTTGAAGCGGGAATCATGCCCGTCGTCAATAAAAAGCAGATAGAGAGGATGGTTTCCCTGTGCCATGTCCATTTGCCGGAAGAAATTTATACGTATGATGGAAAGGTTTGAGCATAACCCCATCGCAATGCGGGATGCCGGCTTCCCCTACGCCGTCGAGCAGATTATCGATCTCGTAGCGCAAGGAGTAGATGGCATTCACCTGTATACGATGAATAACCCGTATGTCGCCGGCCGTATTTGCGAAGCTACCGCCTCCATCATCCGGAATTAATCGTCAGTCCGGATTACTTCATAGCCGTATTCGGTGATAACCCGTTTCAGCTCTTCTATATATAGAAGGGCTGAACGGCTTGGGCGGATTGTTCCCTGTCAATCCATCCGACCAGCATGTATTCCTTGGTTTTGAGCGGTATGGAAATAATGTTCGAGCCGTTCAAATCCTCGCTGAGAACTCCGAACAGATGGTATAGCCGTTCAGCCCTATCAGAAGATTGAACAAGGTCGCCCGGTCGCTGACATGGATTTCCTTCCTGTGAACGATGGTGCTGAGAATTTTCTTCTGAAAAAATAAAAGGAATTATAGGTTCCCTGCTCAAAACTGAGGCAGGGGTAATCTTCCAGATCTTCCAGTAAAACCCTGCCTGCGGCGCGCCAGGGGATGTGCCGAACTGACAAAGACGTGCGGTTCTGCCCGGAAAAGGGATGGAAACAGAGATCGTTCTTTTTTTTTGAGAAGCTTGCTGATAACCTGCCTGTTGAAATCATTCAGATACAGGATACCCAGGTCGCTCCGGGATTGATGGACATCTTCAATGATCTCGAAGGTTCTCGTTTCTCTCAGTGTCCATTCGTACTCCTGGATGTTCAGTTTTTTGATGAGATTGACGAAAGCATTGACGGCGAAAGCGTAGTGCTGAGTCGAGATGGAAAATTGGCGTTTGAGAGGTTTTGTATTCAGGTAACGCTGTTCCAGAAGTTCCGCCTGTTCCACAACTTGGCGCGCGTAGGAAAGGGAATTCCTGTCCCTTCCAAAGACAGGGAAATGCCCTTGGAAGAACGGCGGAAGATCTCAAAATCCAATTCATTTTCCAGTTCCCGGACCGCTTTGGACAAGCTGGGTTGGGATATGAAAAGCCGTTTGGCAGCCTCATTGATGGAACCGCTGTTGACGATGCCGATGATATATTTTAGCTGCTGCAGGGTCATGGGGAAAAGGCAAAAGCCTGGTAAAATGGAGTTATTTTTTTTCAGGTAACGTTCCTCTTCGCTGAAGACGCATCCGCAATACTTCTGCATGTACAGCCGGAGTTCCCTGGCCTTTTGCTGACCTTCTCTGAAACCGGGGCGGAAATCACGGTAAATGAAACGGGTTCCAAATTTCTCTGCCGTTTTTTTCAGCGGTCTTTCTCAGTAATTCATGATTCTGGTAAGGGCTGACGAACAGGGTTGAAGAAAAGCCGTCGACCCCGTTTTCTGCGGCAAACCGTGCAGTCTCTTCAAAACGTATCCTGTAACACGTTCCGCAACGGTTTTCCAGGGAGGGGTAAATGGCGCGAATGAAGGGCCGCAGTCCATATTCATCCCTCATAATCAATTTCAGACCGATTTTTGCCGCGTATTCGACCAGCGTATCCTTTCTGGCCTGGTATTCCTTATACGGATGAATATTTGGATTAAACCAGAATCCGGTTGGTTCCATTCCTTCTTCCCGCAGCATTTCAATGCAGGAAATGGAACAGGGCGCACAGCAGATATGAAGCAGAACACTCATGCGTGCCCGGATATGTACCATGAGCAGGGAAAATCAACAATACTCAATGACGGATAATGAATCAATATGGCGTTTCGCCATCTGCCCGTTAGGTTTGAAGGCAGGCATTCGGATTCTCTTTTCATGTTTCAAACTCTGTTTACCTTCTGGCGGTAAGTGGGCTTTTCCGCTGCGGCATGCGTCCAGCGTCAATATGAACAAGGCTGTCTAGTGCCTCCCTGTCCTGCGGGTTCACCGGCATGTCCGGCTTATTCTCTATGATCGGAATGCGGTATGCCGCTTGTTTCGACTGTGCGGCTACGGGAGAGGTTGTCAGGCGGCCGCTCCTCCCTGCCATGGGGAATTCCCGGAACACCGTTCGGAAGCTTCCCTGGGTGGCGGGGCGGTTGCCGTCAGGAAGGCGGGGATGGAGGGGTTAACTCGGGTTGACGGTGGTTGCGGTATCTGCCGCCGGGGCATCGGCTGCGGGAGCAGGGGAGGAAGCTGCGGTTTTCCCTTCCATGGGTTTGCCCAGAAAAGCGGGCAATTCCAGCCCTACGCTTTTGCCGAGTTCATGAAGGGGCAGCGTATCCGTTACCAGATTCTGGACGAATCCTCCCACAGAGGAGTTCCCTCCATTGCCCATGACGACTACCTTGTCGAATTTCAACCCCCTTAATGGCACCGGACTGGAGCTCCACAATCTTGGTAAGCTGTTCCGTCACCAGCAGGTTGGAAGCGGCCTCGGAAGAACCTGCCGCCTGGACGATCTGCTGAAAACCGCGGGCCTTGCCTTCCAGCACGGCTTCAATCGCGGCCGCTTCACCGCGTCCCACCATTTCCATGCCTTCCCCTTCCGCCTTTTTCTTCAGGAGGGTAGCCTGGGCTTCGCCATCCGCCAGTTGGCGGATGGCTTCCGCTTCCGCCCTGCGCTGGATGAGCAGAGCCTGCGCCTTGCCTTCCTGTTCCAGTTTGAGTACTTCCGCCGTGGCCTGGGCCTGCACTTCGCGCTGGCTCTTTTCAATGCGGGCCGTTACCAGGATGTTGGCTTCCTGCGTGGCGCGTTCGCGTTCCGCGCGCTTTAATTCCGCTTCTTTTTCCGCCTGGTAGGCTTCTTCCAGGGTTTTAGCCTCCTGCACATTCTGGGCCACTTCCGCCAGCTTTTTGGCCTCCGCCTGCTTCACTTGCAGCTTGGCGGCGGATTCCGCAATTTTAATCTGGGCTTCGTTCTGGCCTTCAATGGCGATGGCGCGGGCGTTCGCCACCTGGATGGTCTGGTCCTTTTCCGCTTCCGCTTTGCCGATTTCCCCGCGGCGCGTTTCTTCCGCCACTTTGATGGTGGCGTCATTGATGGCGCGCGCAGCGGCTTCCTTTGCCCAGGGCGTTGATGTAGCCGGAAGCGTCCTGGATGTCCGTGATATTGGCGTTGATGAGATGGAGGCCCACTTTGTGCAGTTCCACGTCCACGCCTTCCGTGATGCCCTTTGATGAGTTTTTCGCGGTCGGGTTGATTTCCTCAATGGTCATGGAGGCAATCACCACGCGCATCTGCCCCATGATGATTTCCGCGGCCAGGTTGCGGATTTCTTCCGGGAACGGCCCAGCAGGCGCGCAGCGGCGTTCTGCATGATTTCAGGAAGGGTGGAGATGCCCACGATGAAGGAGGATGGTACATCCACGCGTATGTTCTGAGAGGAAAGGGCTCCTTGGAGGGGCACGTCAATATTGATAGGGTTTAGATCCAGGTAGCTATAGGACTGGAGAACCGGAAGCACGAAGGTGGAGCCGCCGTGGTAACATTTGGCCGGCTGGCCTGTGCCTACTTTCCCGAAGACGATGAGGATTTTGTCCGGAGGGCACATGCGGTAGCGGCTGAACAGCCAGGAAGCGGTCAGAATGATGAAGAGAACCAGAATGGCGATGGGGATGATTTTGTCCATAGTCGTCTTGGGGTATGATGATTGGGGTGTTTGTTAATGAAGAGGTTTGACGGTGACGATTCCCGCAGTGACGGCTACCACTTCCACCGGGGTTCCGGAGGGCAGGGGATGTTCCCCTTCCTGAACGGCAGGGAGGTACAGCAGCTGGCTGGGATGGGCGATTGTAACTTGTCCGCCGCGTTGGAGGTTTCCGGGAATGCTGATGTAAACGGAGCCGGTCATTCCCTTGAGGGTTTCATAATTCAGGGTGCCGTCTGATTTAAGGCTCATAATGAAACGCATGGAGATGCCGATGATCAGGAACATCAGCACGCCGGTGAAAAAAAGCCGCCGCCAGGGAGGCGGCCATTCCCCAGCCCAGGCCCTGGGCGAGCACGCCGCCCCAGCCGAAGCCCAGAAGAAGCCGATGCCGGATTTAATGGACAGCAGGCCCACGTCCGCTCCGCCGGAATCCGCATCAAAGTCCAGATCATGTTCCCCAGCCCGAACAGGGACAGGAGAAACAGGAGCGCTCCCACGCCCGTCGCTACTACGGCGATGATAAAGAAAATGGAGTAATCAGTCATAGGGTGGATTGATTATCGGGAGTATCCATGTTTGGAGGCTGCTTGTCTATGGAAAAAGAGCGGCGGCCGGATATTTGGCCGCCGACGGAAGGGGAAAAAATTCCTGCAATTTGTTTTTCTGCCACACTTATTTCATTTCCACGACGGCTTTTTCTCCCTTTTTGAGTTCCAGTTCCCGGAGCAGAAGGAAGTCGTTGGTCAGCAGGCCTGCCTTTTCAATGGGAGTGGCGGTTCCGCCAATGGTGACGGTGGCCTTGCCGGCGTTGATCCGATTGGGGAACCAGACTCCCAGGCGACCTTTGGCGTCTTTGTTGGCTGTGACGGTGAACCCTTTGGAGGCATCTGCCGGGTCATTCCAGTCGATATGCCACGGGGACGGAGCTCGGGATTCGTCAAGACGCGCCGTCCAGGCAGGGTCTCCGTAAAGGCCACGGTATCCCGGTCGTGGATAAGCCCCAGCTGATCCTTGCCCATGCCGTATCCGGCGGAGTTCATGCCCCTGGCAAAGTCCGATCATTCTTGATTCCATTGATATCCGGGGAGTTGAAATGGACGTCCATGAGCTTGGGGAAGCGGGTCATGGTCTCGTCCAGAATGAACTGGTTGTTCAAATACCAGGCTTCCGCCAGGCTGGAGGCGTCATGATTGCTGAACAGAAGGCCCAGCGTCCCCCAGCCGCCCTTGCCATACCAGGAAGGGACGGTGTAGCCTACCAGCTGGTTGAAGCCGTAGCGGCTCAGGGCGGTGACAGCCATGGAATTTTTCGTCTTCTTGGCATCTCCGATCAAGCAGTTCCCCGCTGCGACCCAGACTGCCGGAACCGGCCTGGTTTCAATCACCGGCGCTTTAATTCTATTAAGGAAGGAGAGCAGGTCGTCTTCCTTTCCGTTGAAGAGCACGCCGCGCAAAAAGTGGTGAATCCCTGAACTGTTTTTTGTCCAGCGCGTAGAACCGGTTGTTGCCGGAAACGATGAGTCCCTTGCCGAAAGGCATTTCCAGATTAAACTGGGTTGCGTGGGAGGCCGTTACGAAGAGCTGCGGGGGAATAACGTTTCCAGTATTCCATAAGCTTGGGCGTTACGCCCAGCGTGGTTTCATCCCCTTGTCCTGTTCTTTCAGGCCTTTCGTGTAGAAAGCCGGCGTCACCTTTGCCCTTGGAACCATGCTGTTCCAGGTATTGGAAGGGCTGCCAGTCCGTGATGCTCATGCTGTCTTTGAATCGGGAGGAATCCACATTGGTTGTTCCCATGGCGCGGCTGATGACGAGAGGCTTCGTTGCAGAGGCTATTCTCATGGCGGCCTGGGGGGTGTATCCTGTGACAATGCCCCAGATACAGTCTCCGTAGGGTCGTCGTCCAGCCGGCGGCTCAGGCGGTGCAGGTCATTCACCAGCACCCGGTCTATTTCCTCCGGGCGCGCGACGACGGCCATGAAGCGGGGAGCCATTTTTTTAAGCGTGTCCAGCCTGGAGAATACGGAATCCTTCACGGTGACGATGGTGCCTCCGTGTTTTTCAGCCAGTTTGTCCGCTACGGCCTTCCAGGCCGGCATTGAAGCTGTTTTCTTCGGAAATGATGATGGCATATCCATTTTTGCCGGAGTCTTTGTTGACAGTCTTTACGACGGTGGTGCGAACGCAAAAAGCCGCCGGAGAGACGGCGGCTTGGGGAGAAGTCGGCTTTGTCCGCCTGCTTTTCAGCAGGCGGAGTTTCCGCAGCCGGGTGATCCGGCAGAATGTTCAGGTTGAGATGCTCTCCCTTGCCGAAGATGTCTTTGGCAAGTTTGTTGACCTCTTCCACGGTGATGGCTTTTACGTCCGGAATGCTTTCCCTCTGCTGGTTCAGCCGTTCCGGCCTGGCCTGGGAATCTTTCAGCAGGGATGTCCAGTAGCCGTTGTCGCGCTGGGCGCGGTCCATGGAGTTAAGAATGGGATTACGGGCACGGTCCAGTTCCTCCTGGGTGATATTTCCCTTGCCGAGGTCGTCCGCAATTCTGGCGATGGCGCTGCGCACTGCCTCCTTTTTGCGCATGACGCCGGAACTCATCGTGATAATATAGCCGTCGTCCGGATAGGTTTCACTGATATTGAGGCCGGTGGAAGGGGAGTAGGTTTCCCCCATGTCTTCGCGCAAGCCCTTGAATACGCGGTCATAGAAAACTGCCTTGAGCATGTTCAGCCTGCGGGCCAGCTTTTTTTATTTTCTCCGCCGGGCGTTTTCCAGAAAAGGCAGACCATCGTTTTATCAATGGAGGAGTCATAGGTCAGGTCCTTGGAGAAATTGAAGTCCGCCATGGCCGGATGGCGAAGCGTTTCATCCAGCGTTGCCGGAGCTTCCGCACGTTTGGGGAACTGCGCCTACGGTGCGTTCCAGCAGGGGGATGATGTCTTCCGTCCTGAAGTCTCCCGTAACGGTCACTTCCATGTAGTTGTTTTTCAACGGGGCATCCACCCAGTCCCGCACGTCCTTGACCTGGTAGGAGGTAAGCTGTTCCTGAGTGGGGAAGGTGAACCGGGATTGTTCCTGTAAAGGATGGACGGAACCTGCTTCTTCATGGCTCCCTGCACTTCATGGTCCATCTTGTTATAAATCATGGGAATGGCCCGCCGGAGCAGGGTAACGCCGTCCTGGCGGTAACCTGGGTGCATCAGGTAGGCCGTCTGGAGCTGGAGTTGCGTTTCCAGGTCTTCCCTGTTGGTGTTTCCGGAAAGCAGGAAGAAGCGGTCCGTCATGGAGAAGCCTACCCCTACCTTCTTGCCTGCCATGATGGCGGCCAGTTCGTCATTGGAGTGGTCTTTCAAACCGCCGCCGTTCATGACGGCATTCGCAAAAAGTTCCAGCCCGGAGGCTTTTTCCGGCCTGCTCAGTTCCCCTCCGTCCACGGCAAAGGTGATGTTGATGGAGTCCTTGTCAAATCCGTGGGCTTCAGGTTGACGCGCACGCCGTTGGACAGGGTGAGCTGGGTGACTCCCAGGTCGGTGGTTTCCGTACGGGCCATCACCTTGCCGGGATCCCCTGAACTTATAGGAAAAATCCTTGCGGCCGTCCGCCTGGTAGGGCTGTACTTTAGCGGGTCTGGGATTCCCGGTACGCTTTCATGATTTCGGCGCTTCCCTGGGAGTTTTCCTTATTGGAAGTGACGATCACGCGGGGAAAGGCTCCGGTCCAGGCTTCCTTCAGGGCTGCCTGGCATTGTTCGGGTGTCAGGTTTTCCACAACTTCCCTGGAGATGGCCCAGTCTTCCTGCGGCGTGGTGAAGACCTTGTCCCGTGCGGCGCTCTGGGCGATGGCGGACGCCAGGTCTTCCGACTTGGCGGTAGCCCAGGACTTGATGGCGTTTTCCGCGGCGGCGGTAATGTTACTGCGGGCCTCCGCCAGTTCTTCCTTGTTGAATCCGAATTCAATGGCCCGGCGCAGTTCCTGTTCAATGGCGGCCAGAGCCGCTTTCCAATTCTTGTAGTCCGCCTGGGTCTGAATGGAATCCACTTCCGCCGCTTCCACTATGTCCGCGCGGCCTCCTTCCGCGGAGATAAAGGGGCAATCCGCATTCTTCGCCATCTTTTCCAGACGGCGGTTCAGCATGGCGTAAGCCACATTCAAGGGGATATCTTTGTTGCGGTTGGCGACGGTATCCGGCTTGTTCACGTAGGGGCGGGCGATGTTGATGCTGGCTTCCGTGCTGGTGGCCTCTTTGTTGGTAATCCAGTGGGCGGTGGTTTCCGTAGCCGTTTTAAGCGTGCCCCGGTCCGTCTGGAAGGAGTAGTTGTCCTTCTTCATGGAGCCAAAATACTTTTCCACCCAGGCTTTTCCCTGTTCCGGTGTGATGTCCCCGGCGATGACGAGCTGCATTTGGCTGGGTACGTAGTGAGTCCGATAATAGTTGATAAATTTTTCCCGCGGCGCGGTGCGGATTACTTCCAGCGTGCCGATGGGATAGCGGTCGGGAATGCGGGTTCCGTCCAGCATGATGGAGAAGACTTCCTTCATGACCCGGTAACCGGCGGAGTCACGCACCTTGTATTCGCTGGTGATGATGCCGCGTTCCGCGTCAATGGCGCTTTTTTCCAGCAGGGCTCCGTCCGCAAAATCCCGCATGATGGTGAAAGCCAGGTCCACGGTGGATTCCTTCATGCTGGGCACGTCCATCATGTACACGGTTTCGTCAAAGGCGGTGTACGCATTTGCGTCCCTCCCAGGCCCAGGCCTTCTTTCTGCATGGCGGGAATCATTTCCCCGCGCTTGAAATGGGTGCTTCCGTTGAAAACCATGTGTTCCAGGAAGTGGGAAACGCCCTGGATGTCATCCGTTTCATTCAGAGAACCCGTGTTGACGCGCAGGCGGATGCTGAACCGGCCCTTGGGTTCCGCATTCGGGCGGATGAAGTAGGTCAGCCCGTTGGGGAGCTTTCCCTTGATAAGCCGGGGATCCTGCTTGGGAATGCCTGCCGCCGGTTGGACAGCGGCGGCCTGGGTCTTGTTTTCTGCTGCGGCTCCGGCCGGCGAATAGGACGGAAACAGGCACGCAGCAGCCAGAATGGAGGTGATGGTAAATGCCTTCATGGGAAAATACTGCCTTTTTTGTTTCACACGATTTTCCGGGCAAGTCAAGCGGCCTTCTCTGCATAAAAGCGGCGGATTTCCGCAGACTTTCGGGAAATGTCATTCTTTCCGCATGCAGGCGGTCATGACAGGATGTGAACGGCGACAATGAAAAAGCGGGATTCTTCGCTTATGGAGTGGCATACCCGCCGGCAGATTCCAATAAATGTGCGATTGGTTCCATGCCGTTCGCCGTCAAGGTTCTGCCGCATTCCCGTCAGAAGGGCGTAAAGACCGCATTTTCGAGGAAACTGCCTTTTTCATTTCAGGCCGCGGGGGACTCTTTTCTGGACCTTTTCATAAGAATGACGCCCCATGTTGCCGCATAGAGCAGAATGTAGATTCCTGAGAAGGCCAGGATCATTATATTCTTTTGCCGAAGTTCTGCTGTATAGCTTTCTGCAGTCTCTTCCGATTCTATGGTGATATAGGAATGGTTGTCGGCAGGGATGCTCAGCACGCGCCGCTCTACGGCGATTCTCTGATTCACGATTTTTTGTCCCGTTTCATGGGTAGCCGCCTGGGAATTTCCACTGATAGCCTTTTCTGCCGGTATCACGGTAGTGGACCATGTAAACGGTTTTGGTGGGGTTCATGCGGCGGGCTCTTCCGGTTGCGCCGGTATTTTCCACTTGAACAGGAAGCACCCGGACAGGTACGAAGGAATAAACGCCTTTATCTTCGTAACCGGACGCCGGAATGATGGAAGACAGCCTTTGAGCGGAAAAATAACCCATTGTAACTGCCGCGAGCAGAAGCATGACGCCGACCGCTGTGATGAATGGTTTTAATTTTTTGATGCTCATTTCAGGAACATTTTAGATACTTCTTTTCAAGAAAAAGGGCAACGCATGTTCACGATTTTCTTGATGTATTGCCTCGCTGCTGCGCTCTTGCTCAGAAAGATGAGGAAGGTTGCCATTCATCCCGTGGGCGCGGTTCTGAAATTCCCGCAGATGCGGTCCACACAACGTTCCCATGCCTCCCGGCCCTGGTAGATTTCCACTTCAATACGCAGGAAATAGATAGGGACCTCCGGGTCTTCCTCCGGTTTTTCCAGCCGCACGGCATCCTTCTCCGTAGTTACGATCATGTCCATGGCCCGGTCTGCGCAGCGGTCGTAAAATTCCTGCAATTCCGTTTGTTCAAACCAGTGGTGGTCTGGAAACCTGCGGCAGATTTCCACGTGGGCGCCCAGGGAGCGCAGGGAGTTTTCAAAACTTTCCGGGCGCGCGATGCCGCTGAGGCACGCCACCCATTTCCCCGGAGGGCCTTCAGAGGAAGGCGTTCCCCGTGAACACATTTTCCAGATACCGGGGGCCGTGGTCACTCACGATGATGTCCGCCACGGGATTGTACTTCCTGATGGCGGAGATCAGCTCATCCTGTGGTTTCCCGCCGCATTTGGTCAGAATGATGTAGCTGGCGCGCGCCAAACTGCTCCTGGGTTCCCGCAGGGTGCCGCGCGGGAGCATGGCTCCTGGTGCCAAAAAGGCGCGCCGCAATCCACCAGCACGATATCCAGTTCATGCGCCAGCTTCAAATATTGCATGCCGTCGTCCAGCAACAGGGTGTCGCACCCCAGGTGCTCAATGGCGAAGATGCCGGACTTGATGCGGTTTTTATCCACCAGCACCGCCACGCCGTCCAGATTTTTGGCGAGCATGAAAGGTTCATCACCGGAATACAGGGGGCTCAGGTAGCGCGTTTTTCCGTCGCTGGCGATCTTGGGAAGATTCTCCGGCAGCCTGCCGTCCTTGTCTCTCCATTCCTGAGGCTTATCCAGCTCTGCGCTTTTGTAGCCGCGTGTCAGGATGGCTACTTTACGGCCGCGGAGGGTGAGGGTGCGGGCCAGCAGTTCCACCACCGGGGTTTTTCCGGTTCCTCCCACAGTGATGTTGCCCACGCTGACCACCAGCATTCCCAGCCTGGCCTGCCTGGCGATGCTGGAATGAAACAGATACAGCCGTGCCAGAACCACCAGCCTGAACAGCCAGGAGGCACCGCGCAGGACCACGCGCATCATGGCGGCGCGGAATCCCTTGGCACGGCCGAAGATGACTTCCGTCCCCACTCTTCAAATTCTTCCGATCTGGATTTCATGGCAAGCCCGGCGGCGTTCCTGGAAACTCCTTCAGTGGAGGATGCGGTGGCAACTGTCGCAGTAAACGGTTTCGTGGCCGCCCAGCACTTTCATTCGGGTGTTGTCCGTGATAACCATGTGGCAGCCGCCGCAATGGCCTTTTTCATCCATGGGCACAATGACCGGAACACCCTTGCTTCTGGTCATCCGTTCATATTCCCCAGGGAATCTTCCGGAACGGCGGCGGCCAGATCCGCGCGTTCCGCATTCAAACGGTTCAGGAGCTCCTTGTCCGTCTCTGCCGTCCGGTCAAAGCGCGCGAGCGTTTCCTCCAGTTCGTGCTGGGCGTCCCGTGCACGGCGGATTTTCTGCTCCATGTCCGTTTTTGCTGTTTCCAGGCGCTCCATCAATTCCAGCTCTGAGGTTTCCAGAGAGTCAATAGCGGCTTCCGTTTTTTCCACCTCCTGGATGCACCTCTGGTATTCCTCGTTTTTCCGGGTGTTGGACTGGAGGGTTTTCATTTTGCCGATGTAGGCGCGTTTGGTTTCAACGGCGGCCTCCACGTCCCGTATGCTTTTTCAATGCCTGCCACTTCCTGTTTGGCGGCCAGGGCCTTCTGCTTGATGGCCTCCATCTGTTTCAGCAGGCGCGTTCTCTGTTCCGGCAGGGAAGCCAGCTCCTTCCGGAGTTTGGAAATCCGCACATCCTTTTCCTGAAGGATCAGCAACTGGTCTAAATCGGCATGATTCATCGCCTGCCACCCCTAGCATGCCCTGCCGGGGGGAAAAGATTTTTCTCGGCTCCGGGGCGGAGGTTCTGCCGCCTGTTGACGGTGCGGGGAAGTCTGAGAAATATTTTTCTGTTCTCCGCTGAGTATTTCAAGCAGGGCTTTCTGTTGTGCCGGCGTGCTTCCCTTCAAGGTCTGCGGCATGGAAAAATTCCGCGTACTGCTGCGCCAGCCGGTTTTTTCTCCCGGTTCTGCCAGGAAAGGAAGGCGCATATGGCAAGGGCGCAGACGCAGACGATTGCCAGGACCATGTATGAATGGCGGTTGGAGGGCATGGAGGAAGGGAACTGCCCTGCATTATAGAAAAAACTGTCTTCCGCTCAATGTAAATAGGCAGGCAGGGGAAAACGGCGTTTGCGGGGGAAGAGTGTTCGTCCCTTGCCGGTTCTCCCTGAGCGGAGAAAGCCTTCAGAAAGCCAGGGTGTTCAGGGATGAGGATTGTATTGGCCGTCCGGGATGAAGGGCAAAGACCCTTTTGAGCCATGGCTCTTCCGGTCGGGTGTTTTGCCGTTGCAAAAAACCGCTTAAAAACCCAGGGCTTCCTTTGCCAGTTCAACAGGGTGGAAATTCCTTTTTCCTTGTCTTCCGCAATGGCTTCCAGAGAGGCCCGGGTAATCAGGAAGGAGCCTTCCATGCCCAGCTCTTCAGCTTTTTCATCCCTGAGTTTGCACAGGCGGGCCAGATTGTCTTCAAATTGGTCGGAATGCTGTCGGCGCTGGATGCGGGGCCGGCATGGGTAGTCTTCTTCATCCAGCAGGTAGAATTTCTGGAGCGCATTCATGAACCGGCTGCGCCTGTGGGCATGAAAACGGGGCGGGGGAGCCACGGTGCGCTGCTCCTGAAGAGCCACGCTCCACTGGATGAGGTCAGCATTGGAGCAAACCATGAATGCGGGCTTGTCCCACGTTTTGGCTTCCGCATCGCGCCAGGTCCACATTTCCCGGAGGGCGGCCAGCCCCTTCCTGTTCAGTTTTCCGCAGCCCTGGATGCGCCAGGGATCCTGATGTCCGGCCAGATGGCGTTCCCGGGCGCGTTCCATGAAGTGTCTGCAAATTTCTTCAAACCAGCCCATGCGGCCTTTTTTCCCGGAGGGCTGCCGTCAGTTTGTCCGCCATGTCCAGCATGTAATTTACGTCGTTCAGGGCGTAGGTGACCATGGTCGGGGAAAGGGGTCGCCGCGCCCAGTCCGCCTTTTGGGAGGATTTGCTCAGGGTGATGCCGTGGAAGTGTTCCACCAGGGCTGCCAGCCCGAACTGGCGGAAGCCCAGCAGGCGCGCCGCCGCCTGCGTATCCCAGATCATGGCGGGCAGCGTTTCCCAGGCGTTTTGAAAGAGGCTCATATCGTAGTCCGCTCCGTGCATCCAGGCTTCCGTTTCTTTCAGCCAGTTGTAGAAAGGCCCCATGTCTTCGATGGAGAGAGGGTCGATCAGGCAGGAACCCGTTTCGTCCGCGTATTGGATCAGGCAGATTTTTTCCTGATAGCGGTGCAGGCTGTCTGCCTCCAGATCCAGGACTACCCGCCCCGCGGGGCTGTGCGGCGGCGCGTTTGCGCCATTCCAGTAATTCCTCTTTCTCGCTAATCATCTTATTGCAACGGGGCGGGATTGAACCATGTATCCGGACGCCGGGCAACTGGAAATGCAAAAAAGTGCTGATGGGGCAATCATGTATTGCCTATTTCCCGGAAATAGGGCACGAAGAAAGGCGTATGGACGAGGAAGCCACAGCAACCGGACGCAACCACGGAGAACAGCCTTTGGATGAACTGATGAAGCGCTGGCATCTGACTAATCACGACCTGGTGGAAATTTCTCCGGAGCAGCTTACCCACAAGCAGGTTCAAAAAGCCCGGCAGGGGCGCCAGCTTACCCTGAAAATGATGCAGAAGGTGTGCCGCGCCTTGAATGTAGCCATCTGGGAACGGCTTACCCCCATGCAGAAAGAGCAGTACTTCGAATACATGCACAAGCATGTGTTCAGCTATGCCAAGGGATATGATCCGGCCTGGAAAGACCCGAACATGGACATGATGGCCTGACCCCGGCTTTCGTTACCGGGCGGATTTTGCGTGCTGCCAGCGTGCCTCCATGGCATCCGCAGAAGCTTCTTCCAGGGAAAGACCGTCTTTGGCAAGCAGCCGTTCCATTTCGTTGAAACGCCGCTCGAATTTTCTGTTTGCTCCGGCCATGGCCGTTTCCGGTCGATTCCCTTTTTCCTGCACAGGTTGACTACGGAAAACAGCAGATCCCCCAATTCTTCCGCGACGCGGGGTCTTCCTCCGGTGCGGAAAGAATTTCCCCGCATTCCGCGGTTTCTTCCTTCACCTTGTCAAGGGCGCCTTGGGCGTCCGCCCAGTCAAATCCTACTTTGGCGGCTTTTTTCTGGAGCTTCCATGCCTGGAGCATGGGCGGCAGCCCCTGCCTGTTCCATGCAGGTATGGGGTTGTTTCCGCCCCTTTTCCCGGCGTTTGATCTTGTCCCACTGAGCTAATACGGCATCCGTCGTGTCCGCCTTGGACTGGGCAAATACATGGGGATGGCGGCGGACGAGTTTTTCGCTTACTTCCGCAGCCACGTCATTGAAATCGAAACGCCCTGCTTCCTGGGCAATCTCCGCATGAAAAACCACTTGAAGCAAAACATCGCCCAATTCTTCCCTCAGCTGCGTCCAGTCATTCCGCTGAATGGTGTCCACGACTTCATAGGCTTCCTCAATCATATTGGAAATCAGGGAATGGTGGGTTTGTTCCGCGTCCCAGGGGCAGCCGTGGGGGCGCGCAGACGTTTCATGATGGCGATGAGGCGCTGCATTTGAAGGGCAGGCTCGCGGCATTCGATCATTTCAGTGTCGTTCATGACGGAGCCATATTAATCGCGCAAGGACGGATGACTAGAAAAATTCCTCTTTACCCGGAACGCTTCTTCCTTACACTCGCCTCCATGGAAGTTCACACGTGGAAAGAACGCACGGAAGAGGGAACCCTGGTGTACAAGGCATGCCACCACGCCAGCAAATGGAAGCTGGAATGCGCCCCCAAGGTGGGCCGTGCGGAACGTGACGATGTGGAGTGGGAACACGTGGAATTCACGCGGGCGCACTGGGTGACCCTGCGCGACGTGCTCTGGCGCAAGTACCAGCGCAAACGCTGCCCGTGGCGTTTTATTGAAACCATAGACAAGCTTCTGGAAGAGATGCCGGAAGAGGAGGACGCCGACTTCCCCGATGGGAGAGACGGACGATAGGAGCCTCTTTCAACTTTCTGCCGTGCGGGGAATGCTGAGGGCGGTTGCCAGGGAATGGCTTTCCTGGGTGTATCCTTTTGTCTGCGAGTTGTGCGGGCGCGGCGGCCTGGATGGCTGCCATGTCTGCCCGGACTGCCGCGGAAGTTTCGTGCCTATCGAGCCTCCCTTTTGTGCCGTCTGCGGGGAACCGGCGGAGGGTTCCTTCATCCCGTCCGGATTATGCCGCCGCGCGGCGTTTCTCCCCCTCTTTTGAGGAAGCCCGTGCCGTGTATGTGAATACGGGATCATTGCGGGCTCTTCTGCTGGCTTTCAAATATGGGGGAGCTGTTCATCTGGCCGGCTCCTTCGCGCAGATGATGGCAGAGGCAGTGCGTGGAAATCCTCACTGGTTCGGCGGGAAAAAACGCCTGCTCGTTCCCGTGCCCATGCACCGCGGCAAACAGGCTCGAAGGGGGTACAACCAGGCGCAGGAACTGGCGGTTTTACTGGGAGAGGAACTGGGCTGGCCGTATGCCGGCGTGCTGAAACGCCTGCCGGATACGCTTCCCCAGGCCAGCTTGTCGCGGAGCAGCGGCTCAGACATGCCCGTAAAATTTATGCAGCGGATGAAAAAAGGATGAAACGCAGCCCCGTCAGGGGCAGGGATGTGCTGCTGGTGGATGATGTTTTTACGACCGGAGCCACGGCAGATTCCTGCGCCCGTCTGCTCCTCCGCGCCGGGGCTGCTTCCGTTTGCGTGCTGACGCTGGCGCGGACGCATCATGCATGGCGCGGCTGAACCGGGATTTTCTTTCAGCCCGCCTGTTTCCTTTTTACAATGGCAGGCATGAATCCGGAGCTGATGTTTCATACGGAAGATGAAGTCATGTTTTATGATACGGACTGTGGCGGAGTAGTCCATAACTTGGCCTATTTGCGCATGATTGAGGCCTGCCGTACCAAACTTGGCGCTAAATTGGGAATGGATTACAAAACCATGAGCGATTTGCAGCAGTTTGCCGTGGTGGTGCGCCATGAGATTGACTATGTGCGTCCGGCCGTTCTGGGAGATACCATTTTGACGACGGGATGGCTTCAATCCGTGGACCGGGCCCGTTTCTGGTGCGATTTTGAAATGCGGCGCGCTTCCAATAATGATCTTCTGGTCAGGGCTCATCAGCAGCTGGCCTTGGTCCAGATGCCGCAGGGCCGCCCTGCGCGTATTCCTGCCGAATGGCGTGCGAGATGGCTGGAATGCATGGAATCCTGATCTTTTTGTCCATCTTCCATTTTACGCTTGCCATGAAAGGGGGTGTGGTGTTTACTGCTTGCGCCCTTCCTGCAAGGGTAAGTGCTGGGTAGCTCAGTTGGTAGAGCAGTAGACTTTTAATCTATTGGTCCCGGGTTCGAGTCCCGGTCCAAGTACCATTCCTTTTTGAAACCCTGTAGACCCAATAGTTTACAGGGTTTTTTTCTTTCTTGTTTCAGATGCAGAAAATGACCCAAGTGCTATCTGTTTCACTTACAGGTTAATAGCATTATATGGCGGTAACCGTTCTGGTTAAAAAGATAGAAGTAGTTGATTGTAAATATGCCAGAATATATATTCAGGAAATTTTTAAGGAATATGGCCCCGGGCGTAGCAGGCTATTCTGCTCGTACTGCCGTCATGGGAATCCATCCCGGACGGCGCGTTCTATTCATGAAACAACAGGAAATGGTCCTTTAAATGGTACAGCCATGATTTAACGTCGGCCAATTCATGAGCTTCCAGCATGGTGACGGGCGAAATGAACGGATTCTTTTTAACGGCGATTTCGATAAGCCCGATGATTTCATTTCTCTTGCTCCAGGACGGGAATGGCCAGATACTGCATGTATTTTTCCTCTGGAGGCTGGTTGCGCTTCCGGAAAAAGCTGCGCTGCACTTCTTCCGGGCTGGAAAGAACCAGGGGCTGAGGTGGTGTTCCGCGAATAATTGTTCATCCAGCAGGGCGGGTGTTTTTCGTTACGGGCCGCGGAGGCTGTGCCAGCAGGAGGGGTGTCGTTATTGTGTTCTCCCTGTGCGTAGCCTGTAACGTGCAGCAAGGTTTGGTCTTTCCGCTGCTCTGCCTGAATATAAAGCACTTCAAAAGACCAGGGAGTTTTTATATTCAGCCAGCGCAGCGGCAATGGGAGCACAGGAACAGGCAGGCCCCGTTGAAGCTTTCCGTCGTCCCCCTTGAACCGTCCGTTTTGCCTCCCCGGCAACTTTCTCCATTCAGTTTATTGGCGAAGTTTTCGTATTCTCCGCTCAGGGCGGCGTAAGTTTTTTTGTAAAGAGCCGCACTGCGGTTTTTCAGGGGCGCAGGCATGCTCCTGGTTTCCCGGTTCCTGTTGAGCAGTCTCTGGCATTCCATGCCATACAATGAAAGCGGCGCCCAGAATGATCAAAAGGACTATTTTTCCCCGTATTGGCTCCTTCCATGGGAGTCCCTCCGATGATGGAGATCACGACAACCAGAATAGGCTGGAACAGATTTGCTTTTTTTGAGGAAAGAGGGCTCTTCGAACATAAAAAGACGCTGTGCAAGTTTTGTTAAGGTATGTTATGAATTGATTATCAAAAAAATATTCCATATCTGGTGTGACGGCAGTACAGAACGGAGGTAAGGTGCAGAAAGGGTTTTTTCTTATGGCATTTTAAATTAAGTTTATTTACAATCAATGAGTTTTTGCTAATTTAGAAGTATTCTAATACGGTATTTCTTTGAATGATAAGGATTCTTTTATTCCAATAATTGTTAGGAAAAAAAGAAGAGTTTTCCTTTTGGGAAATGATTTGATAAACAGCGGTGTTTTGTCTAGTTTTAACCTTATAAAGGAATTATTTTTTTGATTACAGGGCAAAAAAATAGGGCATAGGAAAAATCCGAATGAAGAAGCGGATTTTTTATGCAATTCCCCTTCATGGGAAAGGATGGCAAAGAGTGTGAAAATAATGAATGGTTCCCGGAATGCCCGGGAGGCAGGAATGTTGCCGCGGACGGAATAACTGTTATTCCCTGCTTTTTCTTTCCCGGTGAATCACGTGCCGTTTTCTGTTACTTGAGGAAACGGAAATCAAGAATTTTCTTCCGGAAGGGATTCCCATAGAAACGTTTAGGGCGCGTATGCCCGTTTTTCCTGCCGTGCCGTGTCATTCGGCATGGTTTTCCGCCGCCCATTTCCTGTACTGCGCGGACAATTGTTCTACAAGCGTCTGGTGCCTGGATGCCAGATTTTTCTGTTCCGTCCTGTCCCTGATGTCGTACACCTGCCAGGGGCCTCGGTTGGGGGCCACCAGCTTGAATTGACTTGTCAGGGCCGCCTGGTTTCTCTGATGTTCCCAGAAGATAGTGCGGGGAGGGCAGGTATTGGGAATGAAGTCCCACACCTTGGACGGAGGAAGTTTCGGAGGATTATTCCAGTAGGTGTTGAGCGGCTTGCCGTCCATATGGGCCGGAATTGGGAGAGCGGCCCACGCAAGGCAGGTTGGGGCGATGTCCTGGAGCAGGAAAGGCGAGTGGTAGCGCGATCCCGGACGTATTTTTGGAAGGGTAGCGAATGATGAAGGGGGCGGACAGCCCTCCGTCAAAGGTTTCTATTTTATACTGGCGGTAAGGGGTATTGGACACAGCCGCCCACATGGGGCCGTATCCGTCCCTGCATCCGACTTCTCCCAGTGGGCCTGTGGGAGGGTAGTCTTCTTGTTTTTATTGTTCTGGGGCATTTCCGCTGTTGCGCCATTGTCTGATAAAAACATGACGATAGTATTGTCACTGAGGCGGTGACGTTCCAGGGACGCGAGAATGCGGCCTATGCCGCGGTCCATGATAGCGATTTGAGCGGCGTAGGCGGCCATGCATTCGGCAATATAATCCTTCCGCTTTGCGGAAGTTTTTTCATAGCCTTCTGGATTGAATTTGCCGGCCATGCCCAGTTTGGCTGTAGGAGGACGATTCCCAGCAGCTTTTGTTTTTCCAGTCTTTTGGAAGCAATGGCATGGGGATTTGCCGTTGTAGAACGGGAGCATTTTTTCTATTTCCCTCCGGGGGGCCTGGAGGGGGTATGGGAGCCGTATAAGCCACGTAAAGGAAGAAGGGCTGCCTGCTTTTGGCGGCATCGTCAATATAGGCCAGAGCCGTTTTGGTGATATCGTCCGTCATGTAAAAATCCTCCGGCAGATCCTCCGGACGGAGCAGTTTCCCGTTTTCACCGAAGGGTCTGTCCGGCATGGGCCTGTAGTAATCTGCCGCTCCACCCAGCAAACCGCGGGAACGGTCGAAGCCGCGGTCCCATGGGTAGGATCCCCCGAACTTTTCCAAGATGCCATTTCCCGGAAAGATAGGTACGGTATCCCGCTTTTTCAGAAGTTCCGGCAGGGTGGGGATACCCGGGTTCAGGCGTCCGCGGTAGCCGGGTGCCCGCTGTCGTCATCCAGGAGCCCTACGTCCACCTTGTGAGGTTCGCAGCCGGTCATGATGGAGGCCCGGGAGGGTGAACAGCGGGAAGTGGTGTAGAGCCGGGTTGCCAGCATCCCCTGTCTGGCCAGAGTATCCAGGGCTGGAGTGGGTATTTCCGAACCGTAGCAGCCCGGGTCGGACCATCCCATGTCATCAGCCAGGATAAGGACGATATTGGGCCTGTCCGCCAGTGAAGGGGCAAGGGTAAGCAACCAGAAGGCTATGCTGGCCAGGATGGAGGAACGCAGGGTAGAGCACATGAAAGGAATATGGAATATCATATATAATAAGCGGAACCGCTATTGGTTCTTGCAGCAGGAGGAAAAACCGGCCGTTCCGGAAAAATCCGTCCTGCGTATGCCTGTTTTTGCCGGAGGCTTTCTCCTGCGGCTGAATGTCTTTTCTGCGTGATGAAGCGTGCCGGAGGGGGCGGTCTCCCTACCACCACAGGATGGCGCAAAGCAGAATGGCTGCTCCATAGGCCATTCCTCCCAGGCAAAGAGGCGTCCACCAAGCAGGCTTGGAGCATATTTTATTGACCATGTCGCGGTACAGGTAGGGCTTGCCTATCCAGAGAATCGAAAGGAAAATGACGATGTAACACCAGATGGGAATAAGGAGCCTGGTCACTGGCTCCTGAAGGAAGGCGGCACTGAGGAGGGGAGCCGCCACCATCAGGCCGAAGATGCCCAGCGCCCGTGGGAAAGAGCAGGTTTTTCACCTGCGTGACCATCAGCACCAGAAAGACGGGGCATGCCAGCTGGAGCAGCCAGCGGATACCTTCAAATTCCGCCAGCCCCACCCGAAAGCGGCTCAGCACGCCCAATCCTTCGGGAGCCACCAGCAGAAAGAACCAGAACAGGCCGCCGGCCAGCAGAATCTGAGCCAGCAGGTGGTTGCGCGGAGACGCCAGCAGAAAAGCCTGCACCTGCTGCCTTTTTACCAGCGCATACAGGTGGGCCAGCAGCAGAACGGTTCCCAGGATATACCCCCGCCACAGACAGTGGTATCATTCCATCGTACGGATGCAGGAAGGGAGCATGCTGGTTCATCTGGACGCTAACCTTAATGATTATCCGGTTTCGTAAAGGCGAATCAGTGGGAGTGGGAAGAAAAATTCCACTGGATTGCCGGCAATGGTCCGGCAGCTTCCTCCCGCGCCGGGCGGAGAAACAAGGGTTCAGGAACCTTGGGTGACTTTGTTAAGCGTAGGGTCCTCAACGGGGGATATTTTCCCGTCCGCATAAAGCACCATGATTCCTCCTGGTGGCGTTCAAGGGCCGGGACTACGATTTCCTCAAAATCCTGTTCCCGTGATGACGCTGCCCCGTCAATCGGGATGCCGTCGCTGATCCAGGGTTTGCCCGCAGGGCCTGGCCGCGCGCCACATTCAT